>QFCK01000100.1_pt1:0-485000 | contig 1033413 bp, 953 predicted proteins | sample 5346021 | NCBI WGS metagenome assembly QFCK01 (sample SAMN09062258, study PRJNA434731) | Human gut metagenome, whole genome shotgun sequencing project. | isolation source: stool timepoint C chromium assembly | host: Homo sapiens | collected 2016 | reverse complement strand
ACAGACCAGAGAGCCGCCTTCGCCACTGGTGTTCCTCCATATATCTACGCATTTCACCGCTACACATGGAATTCCACTCTCCTCTTCTGCACTCAAGTCTCCCAGTTTCCAATGACCCTCCCCGGTTGAGCCGGGGGCTTTCACATCAGACTTAAGAAACCGCCTGCGCTCGCTTTACGCCCAATAAATCCGGACAACGCTTGCCACCTACGTATTACCGCGGCTGCTGGCACGTAGTTAGCCGTGGCTTTCTGGTTAGATACCGTCAGGGGACGTTCAGTTACTAACGTCCTTGTTCTTCTCTAACAACAGAGTTTTACGATCCGAAAACCTTCTTCACTCACGCGGCGTTGCTCGGTCAGACTTTCGTCCATTGCCGAAGATTCCCTACTGCTGCCTCCCGTAGGAGTCTGGGCCGTGTCTCAGTCCCAGTGTGGCCGATCCCCCTCTCAGGTCGGCTATGCATCGTGGCCTTGGTGAGCCGTTACCTCACCAACTAGCTAATGCACCGCGGGTCCATCCATCAGCGACACCCGAAAGCGCCTTTCACTCTTATGCCATGCGGCATAAACTGTTATGCGGTATTAGCACCTGTTTCCAAGTGTTATCCCCCTCTGATGGGTAGGTTACCCACGTGTTACTCACCCGTCCGCCACTCCTCTTTCCAATCGAGTGCAAGCACTCGGGAGGAAAGAAGCGTTCGACTTGCATGTATTAGGCACGCCGCCAGCGTTCGTCCTGAGCCAGGATCAAACTCTCATAATAAAAGTTAGAACAACCTTGCGATTGTTAAGCTCAATTTGTTTGCTAGCATATTGCTTGCTTGTTAAAAATGTTTGTTGTCTTGAATTGAATCAAGACGCCCTACACATTTGGTTCGTCTATTCTTTGTTCAGTTTTCAAAGGTCTACGTTACCTCGCAGCAACTTTTATATCATAACAAACTTTCGTTTGAATGTCAAGAACTTTTTTGAAAAAGTTTTTTTAAGTTGTTTCGCTCGGTCGTTGCCGTCTGTTGTGACAACTTCTATATCTTATCATTATCTCAGTTGTTTGTCAACAACTTTTTAAAACTTTTTTGTTATTTTATAACAAGTTTTTTTGATCAAACGATTGATTTAAAAGCAATCTCTTTAACGACTTTGTTATTCTAACATGTTATTTATCTTTTCGTCAAGAAAAATTTTTAACTTTTTAAAACTTTTTTCTTAACGAACTGTTTGTCAGAACAGATATTAATATACCAAGGATTTTTCTAAAACGCAACTATTATTTTGCAGAAAAATAACATTTTTTTCAATTTCGAACGATGAATATTTTCTGCAAAGAAAACATTCGTTTCTTTATCTTATAATCCCTTTTCTCTTACTGAAATGTTCGTTAATCATTCGTAAAAAAAGCAACGTACTTTATTGTACGTTGCTCTCTTCTTTTATTCCAGCGATTGGAATAAAAATTCTAAAGATCGTTCCTTGATGCAATACGCTTTCTGCATCAATACGTCCTTTATAGTTTTCGACTAATTGTTTTGCAATTGATAGTCCTAAGCCATTACCGCCTTTATTTCTTGCACGGGCTTTATCTACTCGATAGAATCGATCAAATATTTTCTCCAAGTCTTCTTCAGTGATTCCTTCACCAAAATCTTGCACAGCTATTTCAAATTCATTCATCGTTCGAGAAATGGAAATATGCACTTCTTTTCGATCTGTTGAATATTTAATCGCATTATCTAATAGAATAATTAGCAATTGTTCAAAGTGATTACGATAGATTTTCAGTTCAACTTCGGTTGGTAAATCGTCATCTAATGTGATATGAAACTCAGGATAAACCAATTGGAAGTTATTAAATACTTGGTAGACTACTTGTTTAGCATCTGTTCGTTCATTTGCATATTGGGTGTCCACTTGTTCAGCGCGTGAAAGGTCAAGCATTTCTTGGACCAAACTCTTCATACGACTAATTTCTTGTAAACTGGCCTTTAATGATTCATCTAAAATTTCAGGATCGTCTTTCCCCCAACGATTTAAAAGGTTTAAATGGCCTTCCATAATCGCAACGGGCGTTCTTAATTCATGGGAAACATCTTCAACAAACTGCTCTTGTTGTTCGATATAGCGTCTCATACGATCTAACATTTCATTAAAGATTTCCGAGATATCTGCTAACTCATCTCTCGTATTAATCTCCGGCATGTGGACATCTGATTGCGGGTCTTTGCGGATTGTATCCATCGTGTCTCTCAATACTTTTAATGGTTTTAAGAAATAAGAAGAGAGGATAAAGCCTAAGACACTACTTACAATCAGAGAAATCACTTCTAAAACTACAAGTGTTAATAATAAATGATTACGAATTTCATAAAAAGAAGAAAGTTCATAAAACGCTTGAATATAGCCAATCTTTTCTCGTGTTTCTTTTGAAAAAATAGGTTCCACGGAATAAAAACCGGTTTTATCAAAAACGGTTCGAACAACAGGTAATTGTCGATCCAATTGTAATAACTTATCATATTCATTTTGTGTTTTAAAAACTAGCTTTTGGTTTGTGTCATACACAGATAAATAAAGTTCTGGTTGTCCTAGTTCAGATATGAAACTGTCCATTTCCATAAACGAACCTTCTACTGCTGTATGCTTATTATAGTAGTTTTCATCTCTTTCACTCGGCGTTTTTAAATAGTCAAAAACGTCTGTTACCGTTAAATTTTCATTGGCATTAGCTAATCGATTTGTTACTTCTGCAATCGTTGCTTCGACATTTTCCTTTTCTTTGGCAACAATAAGACTGACAGAAGACTTATAGGTAATCACCGCAAAAATGGTAAAAACTACAAATATAAAGAAAGAACTTGCGAAAGCCCACTTTATAGTTAAAGATGGGCCTTCCAGTTCTTTTTTAATCGTTCTTTTCATTAATTAGTTCTCACGAACGCATAACGTAGCCAGTTCCACGGACAGTTTGGATGTAGCTTTCTTCTCCAGGTACGTCAATTTTATTTCGTAAGTAGCGGATATACACATCCACAACGTTTGTTTCTACTTCTGTTTCATAGCCCCAAACTTTATTTAGTAACACATCACGTGCCAAGACAACATTCACGTTTTCCATTAGCGTTAATAGTAATTCGTATTCGCGTTTTGTTAATTCAATCATTTCAGAATTACGACGAACGACACGATTTTCTTTTTCAATTGTTAAGTCACGATATGTAATCGTTGTTTGTTTTGCAACGTTTTTATCGCCCTCAATATCAATACGACGAAGTAACGCACGTAAACGAGCTAACAATTCTTCAATTGCAAATGGTTTAACAATATAATCATCCGCTCCATGGTCTAAGCCAGAAACACGGTCAATTACTGAATCACGTGCAGTCATCATAATAATTGGTGTATTTTTCACTTGGCGAACACGGCGACATACTTCTAATCCATTTAATTCTGGTAACATCAAATCAAGAAGGATAGCATCCCATTCGTTGTTAAGAGCGGCTTCCAATCCTGTACGACCATTGTAGTGTACTTCTGTCGTATACCCCTCATGTTTTAATTCAAGCTCAACGAATCTCGCTAAGTTCTTTTCATCTTCAATAATTAAAATGTTGCTCATTTGATTAATTGTCCTTTCTCTTTAAAAGCTATACTCAAGCTCAACCTTTTTATTCCTTACTACTTATTAGAGAATTACTACTCAATCTGTCTGGTTCTTTTTTAAGCCACAGTAAAACCATGAGCATGGTGAGCCACACTCATGGTCTCCAGCGTGTTTATTCTTCGTTGTACCAGCTGTAATGGTAGATTCCTTCTTTGTCTGTGCGTTCGTACGTATGAGCACCGAAGTAATCACGTTGTGCTTGAATTAAATTCGCTGGTAAGCGATCTGAACGATAAGAATCGTAATAAGCAATTGCAGATGAGAATGTTGGTACAGGAACACCTGCTTGAACAGCAATCGCAACAACTTCACGAACGGCTTGTTGATATTTTTTCGTAATTTCTACAAAGTATTCATCTAACAACAAGTTTTCAAGTGCTGGATTTTTTTCATATGCATCGGTAATTTTTTGTAAGAATTGTGCACGGATAATACAACCTGCTCGCCAGATTTTTGCAATTTCACCAAATGGTAAATCCCATCCGTATTCTTCAGAAGCTGCACGGAGTTGTGCAAACCCTTGCGCATAACTCATTAATTTACTAAAGTATAATGCTTCGCGAATTTTTTCAATCAATTCTTTTTTATCGCCTGCAAAGTTAAAGGCTGCAGGTTTTGATAAAATGCCACTTGCTTTTACGCGTTCTTCTTTGTAAGCCGAAATAAAACGTGCAAATACTGATTCTGTAATTAATGGTAATGGTACGCCAAGATCTAACGCACTTTGGCTTGTCCATTTACCTGTTCCTTTGTTGCCTGCTGCATCAAGAATAACATCAACGATTGGTTGGTCGGTTCCTTCATCATCTTTACGTGTCAAAATGTCAGCCGTGATCTCGATAAGGTAACTGTCTAATTCGCCTTCGTTCCATTCTTTGAAAATCTCTGCCATTTCATCAACAGATAAACCTAAGATTTGTTTCATTAAATCGTAGGATTCAGCAATTAATTGCATGTCCCCATATTCAATCCCATTATGAACCATTTTTACATAATGTCCAGCACCATTTGGGCCAATGTAAGTCACACATGGTTCACCGTCTTCTGCTTTAGCTGAAATTTTTTCAAGAATTGGCGCAACTAACTCATATGCTTCTTTTTGTCCGCCAGGCATGATAGATGGTCCTTTCAAGGCTCCTTCTTCTCCGCCAGAAACGCCAGTACCAATAAAGTTAATTCCTGAGTTTGCTAGTTCTTCATTACGTCGCATTGTGTCTTTGAAGAACGTATTACCGCCATCAATTAAGATGTCGCCTTTATCAAGGTGTGGTAACAATTCTTGGATTGTCGCATCTGTTGCAGGTCCAGCTTTAACCATCAACATAATTCGACGAGGTTTTTCAATTGCATTCACAAATTCCTCAATTGAGTATGTTGCTTGAAAGTTTTTGTCAGGATGTTCTTCAACCACTTCTGTTGTTTTTGATCCTGTACGGTTATACAGCGCAACTGTATAGCCTCTGCTTTCAATGTTTAAAGCAAGATTTTTCCCCATGACAGCCATGCCGACTACGCCAAATTGTTGTTTTGTCATTTTATGACCTCCTATATTATAATCAACGAAAATTCTATGAGCATTCTCTTATAATCCTCACTATTATAACGCACTATCTTTCATATGAAAACAATATAGTGCCAATAAATTTCCAATTTCTTCATATTTTCTTAAAAAAATACAAATCCCCTAGGCTCCATGGTTAGCCTAGGGGATTCAACATTTCAAAAAATGTTTTTATGCTTATGCTTCTTTAGACATTACGTCTTTTCCATCGTAGTGACCACATGCTGGACATACGTGATGGCTTTTTTTCATTTCACCACAGTTTGAGCATGCATTTAAGCCTTTGATTGTTAATTTGTAGTGTGTGCGACGTTTTGCTTTTTTCGCTTTAGAAGTTCTTCTAGCTGGTACTGCCATTGTTGTTCCACCTCCTTGTAAAGATGCGTGTATTTACATACACAATATATTCCAACCTAGCTGTTATCTTCCTCTTCAGCATTATCGCTGAGTAATTCTGATAGTTTAGCCAGACGAGGATCCACTGTTTGTTCTGCTGCTTTCTGCTTACTTTCCAAATATGCTTCTTCTGAAATCACTTCCCAGTCATTGCCACTTGGCATTTCTTGACTGTTTTGTTCTTCTTCTGTAAGCACTTGAATTGGAATGGACAATAGAATGTTGTCTTCGACAGATTCATCTAAATCAATTGTTGGCTTGTCCAATAAAATAATCTCTTCAGCTGCAAATCGTTCATCTCTTGTATCCATTTGTTCTTTTGTCATAAAGACTTCATCGACCGTGATTTGCATTGGCAAAGCCACAGGTTCTAAAGAACGGGATGAAGGAACGGTTACAGTTACCTGAATAGTGTAATGAAGTAAATATTCTGATTTATTGACTGCTAATAAGCCTTCTACTTTGATTGGACTTACATCCAACAAGGTATCATCTCGTTGAAGAAGCTCTTCTTTAAGATGCAATGTTTCTGAAAACACTAGCGGCTCTTCTTTGTATTTATTTAATTCTAACAAAGACCACTTCATAATTATCACTCCTAAGCAACAAAAGCTATTATACAGGGGTATGAAAGCTTTGTCAATGAAATTTTCTTGACAGCCCTTTCTTATTTCCTGTTTTTCTTTCGTTTTTTTTATAATTGTTTTTCTGTTGAAGATAACTTAGCGCTTATTTAATTAAATAACAAAATTTTTGTGTGAAATAACATAGATAATTTAAAAATAAGACATAATTTTACTATTTGCGCCCAACTCTTTATTTACTGAATACGTGTTTTCTGAACATTTCGTACTACTGTCTTCCTTGTAAAAAAAGCTGAGACAAACTGACGAATCGGTTTGTCCCAGCTTTGCGTCCGAGTACATATTGCTTAAAATCAAATGATTGAATTAATTAGACTTAGATAGCTGTTGTTGCTCCGCGGTAAACAATACCACGACGAGGATCAACAGTAATCACTTCGTCATTATTAATTAATGATGTTGCATCTGCAGCACCTACGATAACTGGAATATTTTGCGCAATCGCTACAACAGCTGCATGAGAAGTTAAACCACCTTCTTCAACAACTAATGCTGATGCTTTTTCAATTGCAGGCATGTATTCTTTATCTGTTGTTTTTGTAACTAAAATAGCTCCTTCAGTCGCTTTAGCAACTGCTTCTTCAGCAGTTCCTGCCACAACGGCTTTTGCAATAATTGCTTCTTCGCCGACACCTTGACCTTGAACTAATTTAGAACCGATCATTTGAATTTTCATTAAGTTTGTTGTGCCTTTTTCGCCAACTGGAACACCAGCAGTGATAATGATTAAATCACCTTCTGAAGCATAACCTTCTTCTTGTGATACTTTTGAAGCTAAATTAAACATTTCATCTGTGCTTGATGGTTTGTCAGCAACTGTTGCGTAAACACCCCATGATAATGATAAGCTACGTGCTTTTTGTTCTGAGAACGTAATTGCAACGATATGTGCTTTTGGACGGTATTTAGAGATCATACGTGCTGTGTGGCCTGATTCTGTTGCCGCAACGATTGTTTGGATACCCAAGTTACGTGCTGTATGGCCAACAGATTGTCCGATTGCTTCAGTCATATCTGTTTTGCTATATAATTTCAATGCGAATGAATCTTGGTTAACTAATGTTTCTTCTGTACGAACTGCAATACGAACCATTGTTTGAACAGCTTCTAATGGGTAATCCCCTGCTGCAGTTTCGCCTGATAACATTACTGCATCTGTTCCATCGTAGATTGCGTTTGCTACGTCATTTGCTTCCGCACGTGTTGGACGTGGGTTACGTTGCATTGAATCTAACATTTGTGTTGCAGTGATAACTGGTTTACCTAAAGCATTACATTTTTTAATTAAAGCTTTTTGGACAACTGGAACATCTTCTGTTGGAATTTCAACACCCATGTCACCACGAGCAACCATTAAACCATCAGAAACTTTTAAGATTTCATCGATATTATCGATACCTTCTTGGTTTTCGATTTTAGGAATGATTTGGATGTGTGTTGCGTTTTCTTCTTCTAAAATTTTAGTGATTTCTAAAACGTCAGAAGCACGACGAACGAAGCTAGCTGCGATAAAGTCAATTCCTTGACCAATTCCGAAACGGATATCGTTAGCATCTTTTTCAGTGATCCCTGGTAAGTTTACAGAAACGCCTGGTACGTTAACGCCTTTTTTGTTTTTCAAGACGCCTTCGTTTTTAACAACTGTTACGATTTCGTTTGCATCACGGTCGATATCAGTTACTTCTAAATCGATTAAACCATCATCTAAAAGAATGTGTGAACCTACGTTTACATCATTGATTAATTCTGGATAAGTGATTGAGAATTTTTCATTTGTTCCTAAAACTTCTGTCATAGAAATACGTACTGAATCACCAATTTTCATTGTGATTGCGCCATTTTCCATGTCATTTGTGCGGATTTCAGGACCTTTTGTATCTAGTAAGATCGCTACGCGTTTCCCTGTAATTTTTACAGCTTCACGAATGTTTTTAATACGAGCACCATGCTCTTCGTAGTCACCATGTGAAAAGTTCAAACGGCAAACATTCATACCTGCATTAATTAAGTTTACTAGCATATCAACGGATTCACTAGCTGGTCCAATCGTACATACGATTTTCGTTTTTTTCATTACTAAAACGCTCCTATTCCAAATTTGTTTATACAAAGCTAATAAGATTAGCTAATATACAAGATTAAAAAGAAATTTCATGATTTAACTCATAAAGAGATAAATCTGGTTTGTGTTTATTGTTTTCTAACGTGTCAATAATATCAGCTGCAACTACTTGGTTATCTAACATACCGATACATAAACCGCCTTTGCCTTCTTTTAGAAGTTCAACAGCATATGACCCAAATTTACTTGCTAATACACGGTCACGAGCACTTGGCGAGCCCCCACGAACCACGTGTCCTAAAATTGATACACGCGTATGGAAATCACCGTATTCAGAAAGTTTATCAGCAAATTCATTTCCGCCCATTACGCCTTCTGCTAAAATGATTAAGCAATGTTTTTTCCCGCGGTCGCGGCCTTCTTGAATACGTTTGGCAACGTTTTTCATATCAAAATCATGTTCAGGAATAATGATTTCATCTGCTCCGCCTGCCACGCCTGACCACAATGCGATATCACCAGCGTTACGTCCCATTACTTCGATAACGAATGTACGAACATGAGAAGTCGCTGTATCACGAATTCGGTCAATTGATTCCAAAACAGTGTTAATCGCTGTATCAAAACCGATTGTGAAATCTGTTCCAGGAATATCATTATCAATCGTTCCAGGAATTCCAACAGCGGGGAAACCACGTTTTGTCAAAGCCATTGCGCCATGATAAGAACCGTCTCCACCAATAACAACTAAGCCTTCAATACCGAATTTTTTCAATTGTTCGATTCCTTTTAATTGCCCTTCTTCAGTAGCAAATTCAGGATAACGAGCAGAATACAAGAATGTTCCACCACGTTGAATCTTATCGCCAACGTCAGCAACATCTAAACGACGGATGTCGCCTGCGACTAAACCGGCAAATCCATAGTTAATACCGTAAACTTCGATTCCATCAAAAATACTTTTGCGTACGACTGCACGAATTGCAGCGTTCATTCCAGGGGCATCTCCCCCGCTGGTTAAAATACCAATGCGTTTCATTCGCTATTTCACCTCATATAATATACTTTCAACTGCCAAAAGAAACCTTTTCGCAAAAATTGATATACAAAAATATTACGTCATTCATTTTACCATTAAAGAACCAAAATGTCTTGAGTTAAGAAGAAAAAAATGAAAAAAGTTGAAAACAACTAGTATTTTTTACCGTAAATCATTTGAAAATGACGTTTTGCTCGCCTAAAACGTAAGCTAATTGTTGCTGACTAGCGCTTGTATGAGCGACCCAATTTTCTTCATTTAATACTATTTTCTTTCCTGTTTTTTCAAAATAGACAATCACTGGAATGTGTCCAGCATGACGACTGAGTACCTCTTTCATTTTCTGAAAAACGTCCGTTTGTTCGACATCTTTTGTAATTCTGATAAAACACGTTTCGTCACTAATTGATGTTTCTACTTGTTGCGCTTTTTCTATTCGTTGAACCAATATTTGCAATTCTTGATTGTACGTACTGCGTTCCACTTTTCCTTCCACATAATAAACTTGCCCTTTCTCGACACTCTGTCTTAACTGGCGAAAAACGGTTGGGAACAACGTTAGTGAAATACTTCCTGTTGTATCATCCCCATCAACAAAGGCCATTTGTTCTCCCTTTTTGGTCCGAATCGTCCGAATGTTTTTGACATAAATCAATAATTTCGTGGGCTGATTTTCAACAAGTTCATGAACAAGTTGCGTTTGCTTGGCTAAGCGTGTTTTTTTGAACTCTTCTGTCGGATGTCCTGATAAATAGACCCCTAAATATTGTTCTTCTTGTTCTAGTCGCTCTTCTAGCGGATAATCGGCAATTTCTTCTTCCTTTGGCTTCAATGTTTCTAACAAATCCATACTACCACCGCTGAGAAGAATACTTTGGATATTACTCTCTAAACCTACCGCTAATTGACGGCGATTAGGCGCAATTTCGTCAAATGCACCGATGGCAATCAATGGTTCGATATTTTCAACTTTCAACCACTTACGGTCAATTCGCAAAAGAAACTCATCGAACGTTTTGTACGGTCCATTTTCTCGGCGTTCATTTAAAATATTTTGAATGAAGTCTCGGCGGATTCCTTTTAAAGAACTAAAACCAAATAAAATTTGCTGTTGCTGATTTAGGTAAAAGCTGTAGTGACTTTGGTTAATTGACGGCTGCAAAATCGTCTGCTTGTTTTTTCTAGCTTCGCCAATATATTCTTTAATTTTTGTTGGATTATGACGAACAGAGTGCAACAATGCGACATAAAAAGCACTTGGATAATGAACCTTCAAGTAAGCCATTTGAAAACCAATAAAGGAATAGGCAAATGCATGCGAGCGGTTAAAGCCATAATTAGCAAAGCGCTCAATATAATCGTACACTTGGTTAGCTGTTTCTTGGGGATAGCCTTGTTGTAACGCACCATTAACAAAATGATTCCGTTCTTCATCTAGCACATCTTTTTTCTTTTTACTAATGGCCCGACGTAAAATGTCAGCTTGCCCTAAAGAGAAGCCTGCCATTTTCGCAGCAACTTGCATAATCTGCTCTTGGTAAACAATAATTCCGTACGTATTTTCTAAAATGGGGGCGAGACTAGGCTCTGGATAACTAATTTGTTCCAAGCCTTTTTTCCGGCGGATGAAAACATCAATATTTTGCATCGGACCAGGACGATACAAGGCATTGACAGCAGCAATATCTTCAATGCTAGTTGGTCCTAATTTTCTTAATACATTCCGAATTCCAGCAGATTCAAACTGGAAAACACCACTTGTTTCCCCTTTTCTAAATAAAGCCAGCGTTGTTTCGTCATCTAATGGAATCTGATTCAAACGAATGGTTTGATTATAGACGCGTTTAACAGCTGTGAGGGTATCATCAATGATGGATAAATTTCTTAAGCCCAAGAAATCCATTTTCAGAAGACCAATTTTTTCAACATCATTCATAGTAAATTGGGTCAATAAAATTTCATTCGATCCTAGTTGTAACGGAACCAAATTCAAAAGATTTTCATCACTAATTACCACACCTGCTGCGTGCGTAGAAACATGGCGAGGCAATCCTTCTAGCTGAACAGCTGTTTTATAGAGCAATTGATTATTTGGTGAAAAATTGACCAATTCTTGCATCCGTTTCGACTCTTGGTACGCTTCTTCTAACGTAATTTTCAGCTTGTTGGGGACAGCTGCCGACCAACGATTCGCTTCACTCTGGGACAACCCGAAAACACGTGCAACGTCCCGTAAAACCATTTTCGCAGCCATCGTACCAAACGTGGCAATTTGCGCCATGTGATAATGACCATATTTTTGACTGACATAAGCTAAAACTTCCTCCCGCCGATTATCAGGAATATCTAAATCAATATCGGGCATCGTGTAGCGTTCCGGATTCAAAAAACGTTCAAAGAGCAAATCATATTTGATTGGATCTACATCTGTAATTGATAGCACATAGGACACTAAAGAGCCTGCAGCTGAACCTCGGCCAGCGCCTGTAACAATTTGATTGTTATGACAGAAGTCCATCACATCCCAAACGATTAAAAAGTAATCATCAAAGCCCATATTGTGAATGATGGTTAACTCTTTTTCTAATCGTTTTTGGTAAACTTCATTTAGATGAGGCACTCTTTCTGGTAATTTTTCTAAACACAATGTGCGTAAATAAGAACCAGCCGTTTGATTATCAGGCACAGGAAAATGCGGTAATAATTTTTGATGTAAAGGAATGTCAACTCGGCAATTTTCAGCTAGCTGAATCGTATTCTGGACCACTTCTGCACCAGCTATTTGAAGCATTTGTTCCATCGTCGTCTCTGCTTCACGCAAGTAATTCAGACCTTCTATTTCCGGTGTTTGACTTGTAATATTCAATTGATTATTTTCTTTGATGCTCTCAAGAACAGTTACGGCAAAGCCTTCTTCCCTTGTTAAATGACGTACCTCTTGCAAAGCCACGCCAGGTAATTGTTCTCTTTGGTAAAAAGAAAAGAGCGCTGGATTACGTTGTTGATTCATTGAAAAAGAATGTTCAACAAATAACGACTGGGGATCAAAATATGAAGCAAGTTGTTGGAAAGCGTGAACCGCTTGTTGTTCATCTTCAAAAAATGTTTGGGCGACTTCTCCTTTGGCTGACAAAGTCACGGCAAATAAATCACTTAATAAGGATTGATGTTCCGCTAAGTAAAAGGGACCCTCTGTCGTCATTTTGCTGCTAGATAGTTGCATTAATTGCTGATACCCTTTTAAATTTTTAGCAAATAAAAGCAATTCGGAATGCCCTTCTTTTTCTGCTGGGGTATATTCTAATCTTAAACCGATAATTGGTTGAATTCCCGCTTCTTGGCATGCTTCATAAAATTCAACCGCCCCATGCAAGACATTGATATCGGTAATCGCTAATGTTTGATAACCTAACGCTTTCGCTTGTTTTACATAGGAACGAATCCTAACCGTACTAGATAAAAGCGAATAGGAAGTAACGGTATGTAATTGTGGAAATGACATTGGACAGCTCCTTTTTGAATCCTTGCTATTTTTTGCCTCTTCTCTTATTTTCCTATCGCGGATTCTTTACTTTTAAAGAAAATATGCTAAACTAAGAGCTAGAAAAGAGGTGCTCATATGCGTTATCTTGTTGTATTTTTCTGGACCTTCGCATTAGGCCAAGTCGTTGGATATATCGGCGGTGCATTATCTGGTGGTTCATACGACTTTAAAATGACAACGATTCTATCGTTGGCAACAGCCGTTATTATTTTATTAATTGCACACTTTGCAGTACCGAAAGAAACCAAACCTGTTAAATAAGAAAAAACCAGTTACTAAAGTTATTGTAACTGGTTTTTTTATCTTTTCAACTGTTTAGAGCTTTTTATTTAAAACTTTTCGGAAATTAAAGAAGGACAACCCAATGTTTCCTAAAACGAAACAAGCGGTTACCAGAAAAACAGAAGAATAGCCAAAACCATGGGCAACTGTCGACCCTACCATCGGTCCTAAAACTTGACCGAAATTACTACACATCTGATTGTAACTATAAACTCTACTTACGCCCTCTGTTGGCGTTATTTTACTAATTAACGTATTAATTGATGGCATTAAAGCACCTGTTGAAAAACCTAAAAGGAATCGTAAAACACCTAACTGAAAAGGTGTTTGCACAAACGCCATGGGAATGTAACAAATAAAAGAAAGAATTAATCCGCCTAATAAAACTTTTTGGTTCCCAATGCGGTCCCCAATTTTTCCCAAAGTTGGAGAAGAAATAATTGCTGAAACGCCGGCAATCGAAACAATCAAACCACTAACAAATAATACATTCTCTGTATCGCCACTTAAAGATCGAATATATAGCGTTAAGATTGGGCTGATACTTGTAATTCCTAATTGTAAAATTAACGTAGTCACAAACAAACCAATCAATACTGAAACATGATCCATCTTACTAAAAATTTCTTTAGTCGTTAATAAATCCTTTTTCTCAACTGGTTGAAAATCTTCTTTAACTAAAAAGATAGTCAACAACGTTGTAATGAATAAAATAACGCCGGTAATAATAAAGACATTTTCCATTCCAAACCACTGTGCCAACGCACCGCCAATCGATGGCGCAATTAACGTCCCAGCAATTGCACCTGTTGATAATGTCCCTAGAGCCCAGCCATTTTTCTCTTTTGGCGCCTGCGATGCAATCATCGCTGTTGCGTTAGGAATATAGCCAGATAAAATCCCGTTCATAAAACGCATAATCAACAGCCAGTATACATTAGGGACAAATGCTAACGCCCCCATTGTGATCGTCATTCCTGCTGCAGCGCGAATCATCATAATTTTCCGACCTTTTCGATCAGCTAAATTTCCCCAAATCGGTGCAACAATCGCAGCAGCAAACGCCGTGACAGAAATTGCCAATCCAGAAAACAACTCTACTTGACTCTTAGGCGTCCCTAATTGTTCAACGTATACTGGAATAAACGGCATAACTAAGCTAATACTCGCCCCTGTAAAAAAGCAACCAATCCATGCGACTAATAAATTCTGCTTCCATTTTATTTTCATACTTTTATCCACCTTATCACCTCTTCACCTACCACTATACTCTAAAAGAGTGAATCTCTCAAAAGAAAATTCTTTTAAAAAAAAGTCTGGCAGACCGGTCAAAACGACCAATCTGCCAGACTTCTTAACACTTGGGCTTAAGATAAATAGCTGAATAAACGCAACACCTTCAAAGCTAACCGCTGTTATCTCAGCCTCACTTCTATTCACTATAAAATAGCTAAGATTACAAAGTTTAAGATAAACAACGCATCAATGACCCAAATAATTGGTGAAACTTCTTTGGCTTTTCCTTTGACTACTTTTACCACTGCATAAAAGATGAACCCAGCAGCAATCCCATAAGAGATGCTATAACATAATCCCATGAAAATTGAAGCAAAAAATGCTGGAATCGCATCTTCTAAATCCGTCCAATTGATGTCTTTGAAAGAAGCTAACATCATAATTCCCACTAAAATTAACGCTGGAGCCGTAGCTTGTGCTGGCACAATAGCAATAAGTGGTGAAAAAAGACTACTTAGGGCAAATAGAATTGCTACCACTACCGATGTCAAACCTGTTCGACCACCCGCACCGATTCCTGCTGCACTTTCTACATAAGTTGTCGTATTCGATGTACCAAAAATCGCACCGATAGATGTTGCAATAGCATCTGCAAATAGAGCTTTGTCCATTTTAGTGCTGAAGCCCTTACTATCTTCTAAAGCTAATTCATCTTCTTTAGAGAAAATCCCTGTTCGACGTCCCGTACCGATAAATGTTCCAATTGTATCAAACGTATCTGATAAACTGAAGGCAATAATGGTCATTAAGACTTGAGGAATTTTTGAAGAATCACTAAACAATGACTGTAAGCCCTCAGCACCAAAAGCAGCGCCAAAAGTTGTACCTAATTCTTTAAATGAATTGCCCAACGAATTAGCATGCCAATCAACCGAAGCAGTGTCTACCACCCCCATTGGAATTGCGACTAACGTAGTAACCACAATGCCAATTAAAATAGCCCCACGAACATTCGTGACAACTAAAATCGTTGTTAAAACTAACCCAATTACCGCCAAAATAATGGCTGGATTATCAAAATTTCCTAAAGCGGGCACGATACTCGAACCATTCACAACACCATTTTGAGGTTCTGCTTGTACTGTGAAACTTAGTAAGCCAGCATTTTTCAACCCTACATAAGCGACAAAAATTCCAATCCCACCACCAATAGCATGTTGTAAACTCTCTGGAATTGCTTTAATAATCATTTTGCGAATTTTTGTCACTGTAATCAAAATGTTAATCAAACCACAAATAAAAACCATTGCTAATGCTTGTTGCCATGTATACCCCATCCCAAAAACGACCGTAAACGTAAAGAAAGCATTGAGTCCCATTCCCGGTGCTTGAGCGTAAGGTACATTAGCAAACAGCCCCATAATTAATGTACCGATGATTGAAGCAATAATGGTCGCTAAAAAAACAGCCTGAAAAGGCATCCCTGTTTCTGAAAGAATGGACGGATTAACAAATAAAATATAACTCATTGCAAAAAAAGTCGTGACCCCCGCCATTATTTCAGTCGACACCGTTGTCTTGTTTTCCTTTAATTTGAAAAACGTATTCATAATTGCACTTCTCTCCCTTAAAATCCATGTTTTCGAATAATTACTCTTTGATTATAAGAGAATCGCTATCTTTTTACAACAAAATATTAACTATTATATATATTTTTCTATATAATGTTCGTGTTTTTCGGATATAAAAAAAGAAAAAGCTTTACATTGCTTCTTCTTTTCCTAATAATTGGATTAACCCAAACAACAGCATCTGTAGAAACATCATTAATAAAATAAACATTAATTTTTGAAGGGACCAGTCAAAAAAGATAATTTTCACTGTTTCAATTGGACTCATAAAAAGATAGACACTGTGTAATCGATCAAAACGTCCAACATAAATCGCCAAAGCAGACAAGAAATGAAGGCTGGCTTGAAAGACTACAATTGTTCTATAGCCGCAATAACTTTGCAATTTCTGGCTAACAGTTGTTACTGTTTTCATCCCTAAAAGCCCATATATAACAATCCCGCTGGTTAAGCAAACAAACGCCCACCAATCACCAATTTGGTTTGCAAAAATCGTATTAAAGCCTCGATAAATAGATAGCGTTTCTAAATGAAAAAAATCCGTAAATAGGTACGGCGCATTAGGATAAAAAATTAACCAAGCAAAACCTATCAACCAATCCCTTTTACGTTTTTCTGCGTTTAAAAGATAACTAAGTTCAATTGGAATATAGGCTAACAACACGTTCAACGCCATAAAATGAAAATGCGTAGCAAATAACCACATATAGATACAATAGATTAAGGTGATCACTCGTAAATAATTTCTAGAATTTTTCAAGATGCTCTGCGCTCCTTTTTCAAACGGTTTATTTTAGTGTAGCATACTTCTTAAGCTTTTTTTTAAACCTTATAAATGAACATGCTTCTCCCCTTGATAATCTTCGGTTTTATGCTAGACTGAGTAAAAGGCATTTAGGAGGAATTTTTACTTGAAAAAATTAATTGCTATTGATTTAGACGGCACAACATTAAATGCACAGTCTTTAATCAGTCCAAAAACCGAACAAACACTAAAAAAAGCGATTGACAACGGTCATTACGTCAGTATTGCCACTGGACGTCCCTATAGAATGAGTCATCAATTTTACCAACAACTTGGCCTAACGACCCCTATGGTTAACTTTAACGGTGCTTTAGTCCACATTCCAGAGAAAAAATGGGACTTGGAAAGCGAAGCCAATATTGAGCGTGACCTAGTCTTTGACATTTTGGCACAGAAAAAAGAATTACAATTAGATTTTGTTGCTGCTGAAAACAAAGAAACATTTTATATCGATACGTTAGATGGGTTCGATCCGAAATTTTTTGCTTCCAAAGCAACCTTAGATAATTTACTTACTGCTAAAAATTTACGAACAAATCCTACCTCAATGATGGTTCGGACCACACCAAACCAAGCTGAAAAAGTTGCTGATACATTGACAAAACAATATGGTGATTATATTGATGTCCGCACTTGGGGCGGTCCAATGCCTATTTTAGAAATGGTCGCAAAAGGAATTCAAAAGGCCCATGGCGTTGATCAAGTGGCGAACTTTTTATCTGTCAAACCAGCTGATATCATTGCTTTTGGCGATGAACATAATGACGAAGAAATGTTAAGTTATGCTGGTTGGGGTGTTGCTATGAACAATGCCACGGATAAAATTAAATCCGTAGCCAACGATGTCACTGAAAAAACAAATGATCAAGATGGTTTAGCAGATTACTTAGAAAATTATTTAGATCTATAAAAGGCTAAAATAAAAGTATTTCTTTAAAAAGAACTCACTTTGGTTTAGCTGATAATCTTAAGATTACAAAAGTAGGGCATAAGTCGAAACGACTTATGCCCCACTTCCGTTTTTTTATTCCTTCAATGAATTTTGAAACGTGCTGATTTTTTCAGCCAATCTTTGATAAGTAGTAAAAGACGGATGCTGTAGCTCTTGTTCTTCGTTAACGGATAAAGTTTGTTGTGTCGTAATGGCCTTTGTTAGTGCATCTACAAAATGAATAAAAGAATTGTTGGTTTGTTTATTATATCCTGGTGAATAATATTTCGATTGACGATAAAAAGGCCGCAGAGCTGTTTCTGTGATTTTTTCCTGTTCATCTGAAAAGTATTCATCATAGCTGACATGTTTTATTTTCTGCTCTTCTGTTATCACTTGAAGTCGAGCGATTAGGCCATTGCCTAAATCTTCTGCGTAACCGATATACGTTTCTTTCGATGGCTCTTTTAGCCAAGTGTCCATCTCTGCTGCTAAAGGCATTAATCCTTCACGCGCAGAAGTTGATGAACCGCGTACCGTATAAAAATTACCTGTGACACGATTTTCGTCACGCATTTGTTTTTCTACATAAGTAATACCATTAACAACGGTGACTAACGTATCGTCTGTGCGTGTGTTGCTTGCTTGAAATTCAGGATAATCCGACAGGCGTTTGTTGACACCCGAATAGCGTGTATCATAATAAGGGTCACTAGCAAACTCTGTAAACTCAACATTCAGAATCCTTTGCGTTTCAGGTTCCGTAATAATCTCTACAATGCCGTAATTTCCGCCAGTAAATACACCTTCATTTTTATAATAGTTACCCGTCATTAATCCCAAAGGCGGTTGATTGGACCAAAACATTTTTTCCTTTTTTTCTTCTGGTGTATATTTTGCTGGTGGGGTTGTCCCAAATGTCGTTTGTGTGGCCCCTGTAACCACTTCGTAAGTGTATTCATGAGAATCAAAAGTCAATTGATTAGCAATCAGTTCGTCATTTTTAGCCGGCGCTTGTTTTTCCACCGCAGAAGTCGTTTGATTGGTGACGGTAACTTGCTTCACTTGCTTTGTCTCTTGCGGACCACTTGTTGTTTGTTTCGTTGGCTCTTGATCTGGCGCACAACCAACCAAAATAAATAATCCGATAAAAACCAACATTCCTTTAATATGTTTCATTCACTTCTCTCCTTTTTATAAACGCTTAATTTCCTCTTATCTTCAGTGTAGCAAACATTTATAAACCAAAACTGACGGAAAAATGAATAAATAATAAACAAAAACGCTAAGTCTCCTGCAGCTTAAGAGACTTAGCGTTTTTTTATTTAATTGCTTGGCGCTTTTGGCGCAACCACTCTTCTTTAATGTGTTCAGATAGGCGAATCATTCGTTTACCAACTTCACTATACTGGTTAGTAGCTAAATTGGCTAAAGAAATTCGAACTGACCATTTGTCACTCCCGAAAGCATCCGCTTTTAAAAGCATTAATTTTTCTTTTTCTGCTAAAGAGGTTAATACTTTTGTGATCGTCCACGATTTCGTTAAATAACTTGAAAATTCTGGGCCATAACGTTTTTCTGTCCAATCTCTAAAGTTAATTTCACAATAATATGCTGTATTTAAACTTGCTAAAGGCTCTTCAATGCCTAAGGTGCGGAACAAGAGCTTTTCACGCGTATGACAGATATCCATCACTTCGTCTTTATATGCTTGACCGTCTTTTAACAAAGCATACAAACTAAATAAAGCCATCATTGCTTGCTGAATAGAAGAAAGTCCCGCTGCATGGTTCAACGCAATATCGCGGCTGTCTGCGACTAAGCGGCTGATAAAGTTAATTTGGCTTGTGTCTGCATTCAATGTAGCATAACGTGCCTGTAATTCCATTTTTCGAGCCACTGGCAATTCTTTTAATAATTGGTCAAAGATGTTCTCTTGGCTGACCGCAATGGTCCCCACACGCCAACCGGTAGCGCCAAAGTATTTAGAATAAGAATAGATACAGGCTGTATTGTAAGGTAACTCCGTAAATAGTGAACGAAAAGCTGGCACAAAGGTTCCGTAAACGTCATCTGTTAAAATCATTAGCTTAGGGTTATCCACTGCAACGATTTGTTTGATTTGTTCAATGGTAGGTTTTCCCATAGCATTAGCAGTTGGATTGCTGGGATTTACGACAAAAACCGCTTTGATGGACGGGTCTTTTAGTTTATCAATTTCCTTGTTTGAGTATTGATACGTCGTTTTTCCATCAATGATCATTTGCTCTGCTTTGATTTTAACCACGTCAAAATCATAACGTGGTAGTTCTGGAATTTCTAGATAAGGAGCAAACGTTGGTAATAACAACGCAATACGATCACCTTTTTCTAGTAAATAATTATTTGCCAACGTATCAAACAAGTAACAAATCCCTGCTGTACCACCTTCAACGGCAAAAATATCAAACGGTTGTGCTTCGCTGGAAAATAATTCTTGATTTAAATATGCTTTAATCGGTTGTTCACACGCCTTCAAGCAACGAACAGGATTCGGATAATTATCCCCAATCACATAGTCTAACATGGCATCTAACCACATTTCCTTATCCATCCCAAAATAGTTATGCTCTGCTGTCCAAATTTCTTGTAAAAAGGTTGCCCCTTTGCTAGGATTTTCTGCTAAAAAGTTTAAGAAGCGTTGCGTTCTACCAAAACTTGGCTGAATCATACCAGCCGTTTGTTCGCTCCCCTCTCTTAACGTTTCTTTTGTAGCAAATTGACCTAATAAAAAAAAGGCTTCCCTTGGTGTTGGCGCCGTCCAATTAGGATTGCCTCGCCCTGCATTTAACAATGTTTCTAAATTATGATTTTCTTCATGTAATTTCTTCTCTAAAAATAGACTTAATTCAAACGGACTAAGGTTTTCTGTCAATTCATCACTTGTTATCATTTTATCCTCCTGAAGCACACACAGTCATTTAGTATTTAGTATGTAGTCTATACTACTCTTCTACCTCCAGATGTCAACCATTTAAGCGGAATATTCTGACAATTAATAAAAAAGAAACAATCCTTTATAAAAAATAAAGGATTGCTTCTTTTTTGATGATTAACCAAAGAACCGTTGCATCTCAATTTTTGCTGATTGAACAGAATCAGAAGCATGGATTAAATTTTTGGTGACAGACAACCCATAATCCGCTCGTAAGGTGCCACTTTCAGCATCTAACGGATTCGTTGCTCCAACTAATTTACGCACTTTTTTAACCACATTGTCCCCTACAACGACCATCACAACCACTGGGCCACTTGTCATATAGGCTAATAATTCAGGGAAAAATAGTTCATCTTTTAAATGCTCATAGTGTTCCTTCACTGTTTCTACTGTTAGTCGTTCGAATTTAAGGTGCAATAAGTCAATACCTTTATCTTCAAAACGTTGAATGATTTTGCCAACTAACTTCCGTTCAACGCCATCTGGCTTAATAATTACTAAACTTGTTTCCTTCATTTTTTCCATCCCTTTCAAAACTTCCTTTTGCCCTTTCCCAAGGGGTAGCTACAGAATAAAATGAAAGCGGATACTTTGTCAATGATAAATTTTCTTTTCCTTTTGATTAAATAAAAAATTAAAGATTATTCACAAGATTTGTGAATTGTTCTTTCAGTTCTGTATTGCTTGTTTCTTTTAAAAACAAATAAGGTTGCTCCTCTACTGGCTGTTCTTTACTCACATAGACTTTGGCTTCACCATTCACTAAAGTAAATAAATAGACATGCTTCTGGGCAACTTGTGTCGCACTGTCAGAGTATACTGCCACCAGACAATAACCCCCTTCGCTGCCTGTTTCTGACCAATTTAACCAAATGGGATTGTTCCCAATAGCTGGTTGTATTTTAGGTTCATAACTCAATAAATCATCAGGCACTTGAATCGTGTAAAAAGCTACAGAGTGACCTGGTTGGTACGCTTGATAGTTCTGATTGCGTTCTTGACCCCAGATTTCCATGTATTGTCCTAACTGTTTTGCTTTTTGCTGATTCCAAATCGTCCCTTCTTCTGTAACTAATTCAGTTAATTCTTGTGTTTGCGTTGTTTGCTCTAATTCCAACGCCGTGGTTTGACTAACTTCGGTTGCTGAAATTGCTCTTGTTTCTTCAGTATTTACATTGTTTGTTTGTACGGTTTGTACTTTCTGTGATTCCTCTTTCGATTTTTGCCAACCACAGCTAGATAAAACGCTTCCAACAACCGCTATCATAATAATCCCGTTTAGTTTCATTCCTTAAACTCCTGTTTTTATTTTTATTCTATCGAAATAAACCTAAAATCTCAATCCCTTTCTTTGGATAGTTGAAAACCATTTGGGAACTAGTAATTCTCCACAATTATAGTCCTCTAGTAATTGTTGGTATTGCTGTTCCATAGTCCTGATTTCTTTTTCACCAAAGCTCAGTGCCCAAACTAAAGAATAGAGTCCTGCGTGAAAAGTATAAAGCTTTTGAAACTGCCAAAATAAGGTAGGAACTTTCCCAGCAAAATAACCTTGTAATTGACCATAAGCAAACAATGGCGAAACATTTCTTGAAAAAAATTGTAACTTGTAAAATTCTTCATAAGGATCCCCAAAATCCCATCGATTAAAATCAATCACACCGACCTGCCTAGTTGGCAAGTAAATAAAATTTCCTACATGGAAATCTCCATGCTGATAAACTACAGGCCGTTGTTGCAATAACGGTAATTGTTTTTCTAAATATGAAATTATTGGCTGCTGGTACGGCATACAAAATTGAGATTCCTTATACTTATTTAGTTGGCTCTGCTTTTTTTCGTATAAATTTCGCGCAATCTCTCTTTGACTAATCCTTTCAGGCAACAAAAGCTTATGGATTTTGTTTAAATAGCGGCCTGCCTCTACGCCTAAGTTCAGTTGTCCTTTGGGAGAAAGAGCGGGTAAAACACCGCTTAAGTCTTCACCTTCTAGATACGTTAATAACATGTATCCTTGTTCACTTTCAGGAATAGGTGCACATAAAAAAGGTTTAGAACTGGGAAATCCTAACGCCGCTACTTTTTTGATAAATTGATATTCTTGTTGTTTGGCTAATAACTCTTCTTGTTGAAAAATTCGCAATAAAAAGGTTTCTTGATTTTTGGTAACTTTAAACTTTAAATCAGTTGACCAACCACGGTGAATAGCTTCAACTTTTTGCCATTGCTGAAACGCTGGAATCTTCTCAAACGCCCTCATTACTTTCGCCTCCATTTCCCTATTGGTTTTAGTATACCAAAGAAAAAAGGCTGGAGACAATTGGGGATAAATTGTCTCTAGCCTTCACTGGTTATCATTTTCTAGTTTTCCTTATATAAATCGTTCCACTCGTTACTAAGAAAGCTCCTCCTAAAACAATCCAGAAAGTACTAGGTACTTCTGCACCTGCTTTTGGTAATACTTTTTTGGGAAGCTGTTCTTGTTTCCCAATCATACTTTTATTAGAAAAAGCATGCGTACTTTCTGTTGATTTGGTTCCCTGATTTGCTGATGAATTCAGCGAATTATCTAAGGATGACTCACTAGTAGTTTTTCCAGCTTTGTCTGGATTTTGGTTTTGATCTTTTCCTTCGATTGGTCCTTCACTTGTTTTTGTTTCTTTGTCTTTATCTGGTTTGCCACTTGCATCTGAGTCTTTATCTTTTTCTGGTTCGCCACTTGCATCTGGCTCTTTGTCTTTTTCTGGTTCGCCACTTGCATCTGGTTCTTTGTCTTTATCTGGTTCGCCGCTTGCATTTGGCTCTTTGTCTTTGTCTGCTTCGCCACTTGCATCCGGCTCTTTGTCTTTATCTGGTTCGCCGCTTGCATTTGGGTCTTTGTCTTTGTCTGCTTCGCCACTTGCATCTGGTTCTTTATCCTTATCTGGTTCGCCACTTGCAGCTGGGTCTTTGCCTTTTTCTGGTTCGCCACTTGCATCTGGCTCTTTGTCTTTGTCTGGTTCTTCTACATGTGGTTGATTTATCTTGTGGTTATTTTCAAATAAAGCACCTAATTGTAGCAATGTTCGGTCTTCATTTAATGCACTATTAAATTGAATCCCCAAAGGCAGTCCTTCTTTTGAAACGTAAGTTGGTACACTTAATGCTGGATGTCCAAATAAATTTGCTTGTTGTGTAAACGGTGTATATGTGAACGCCGTCAGCCATTGGTCATAAATCAATTGTTTTTGTTCTGCTGGTGATAATTGGTCAATTTTTTCCATCTGTGCTGCATGTTCTGGTTTTAGTAACGGATTATCAATACTAGGTGCCGTGGCAGCCGTCGTTGGTGTTAATAAGATAGGATACTGTTGATAAAATTCGTCCATCGCTTGTGCTTGTAAAGCAATATCTGTCCAAGCCGCAGTTGTCTCTTCACTCGTTATATTTTTTCCTGTTTGAAAAAGCGCCCATGTTAACAGTTCTACATCATTTCGTTCAAGCGGTCTTTTTAATTTCTGCCGCGCCATAAAATCGGCAATTCCTGCTGAGCCAGCAGCTACAGTATAATAATTTTTCATTAGACGTTCCCCATCAACAGGGTGCTTCACTTCAACCAATGTGTACCCTTGGTCTTTTAAAAAAGCAACAGCTTCAGCGACCGCCTCTTTTGCTTCGGCACTTACAGTCGTTCCGGCAGGGGATTCTGTTGTATAAGCAATGGGTTGCGCTTGACTTAAATGTCCCGCAGGAAGATCTTTTTTGGTTAATAAGGTTTCAAATAATGCATTTGTATCCGCCACGGTTCGACTTAAACCAAAGTGAACAGTTTGACCTTTTGCACTATTAGAATTGCCAATGATTACTCCTCTAGAAGGTTTCAAACCTACGGTGCCTGTCCAAGAAGCAGGGATGCGGATAGAGCCACCAGCATCACTTCCAGAAGCAATGGGAACAAATGCCGCGGCGACACTAGCACCCGCTCCGCCTGAAGAACCACCTGAATAATGGTTAGGATTCCATGGATTGACGGAAACGCCATATAACTTTGAATCTGAAATATTCTTCCATCCTAATTCTGGATAATTCGTTTGACCAATGATTATGAATCCAGCATTTTGTAGTGCTTTGACAAAGGTCGATGTCCCACCAGCTACTTGATCTTGGAGAAAACCAAAACCGTTCGTGTTGCTTTCACCTTTCAAGGATTGTCCTAACCCTTTTAGTAAGAGCGGCACACCTAGAAATGGTTGACCTGTATCTTGTAAAGCTTTTGCTTCTGTCAAAGCCGCTTCTTCTCGTAAAGTAATGACCGCATTTAATGTAGGATTTTCACGTTTAGTGATGGCCAACGCAATTTTTACTAATTCTTCGCTCGTCACCTTTTTTTCTCTTACTAAAGTTGCTAACTCCAGTGCAGTTGCTTGTTTATAATCTGCTTCTGAAAAAACACTCTCTGCAGAAACAGCTTTTCCATCTGTATCACTATTTTGTATCTCATTTGTGGTTTCAGTGGTTACTGCAACCACATTTCGGCTACTGCTTTCGGCGATTGCCGAAGAGGATTCTTTTTCCTGCATCACCGTTTGGCTAGTAGTTTCAGATTCCAAGTTAGCTACAGTCTGACTGGTTTCTGTTGTTACTGATTCCGTCTCTGTTTGAACGGTTGTTTCTAGTATACTTTCTTGTGCCAACATTGGTACCCCTACCAGTGTTTGGCTAATTAATAAAATAATCCCTAACTTTTTGAACAAAATCGACTTCTTCATAAGTCACATCCTTTATCTATTAATACAGTTAAAAAATCTGTATTACTTATAGCATAAATGAAAGCGATTAAAAAGTAAAGTTCTCTTGAAAATTCCCATGTTCAACTTTTAGGCTAGGTTCTTTTTATATGCTAAAATAGAATAGAAACGGAGGTTTTTTAATGGAATGGATTGAAATTAAGCACGCAACACAAAATAATTTGAAGAATATCTCTGTCAATATCCCTAAAAAGCAACTAACTGTTGTTACTGGACTTTCGGGTTCAGGAAAGTCCTCCTTAGTATTTGACACATTAGCCGCTGAATCACGTCGTGAACTAAATGATACATTTAGTTCGTTTGTTCAAAATTACTTACCCAAATATGGTCGTCCAGAAGTTGAAAAAATCGAGAATCTTCCTGTTGCAATTGTCATTGACCAGAAAAAAGTAGCAGGTAATTCTCGTTCGACAGTGGGAACGTACACAGATATTTATACGTTTTTACGTTTGCTGTTTTCACGAGCAGGTTCTCCATTTGTTGGTTATTCAGATACTTTTTCGTTTAATCATCCGGATGGAAAATGTCCAACATGCGATGGCTTAGGAAAGATTACCGAAATCAATCTTCATCAGCTAGTTGATTATGACAAATCATTAAACGAAGGGCCTATCGATTTCCCCACATTTACAGTTGGCAACTGGCGGTGGAAGCGTTATGCCCATAGTGGTCTATTTGATTTGGATAAAAAAATCAAGGACTATTCTCCTGAAGAGTTAGCATTATTTTTATATGCTCCACAACAAAAACTAGCTAATCCACCCAAAGAGTGGCCTCATACAGCTTTGTATGAAGGAATCGTCCCGCGCATGCAACGTAGCATATTGCATACAGACGAAGGCAAACGTCATCAAAAATACCTTAATCACTTTGTTACCGTAAAAAGATGTCCTGATTGTTTAGGAAGTAGAGTCAATGAACGTGTTCGTAGCTGCAAAATTAATCAGAAAAGTATTGCTGATGCTGTTGACATGCCACTCACTGAATTACATTCTTTTATTCGTTCAATGGACCTATCCTTAATAAAAACTATTCAAGAAGAGCTACTTGTACGTCTAGAAGCATTAATTAATATCGGTCTCTCCTACCTCACATTAGGACGAGCAACTGAAACACTTTCTGGTGGTGAAGCACAGCGGATTAAAATTGCTAAGTATGTAAACAGCGCCTTAAATGATATTATGTATATTTTAGATGAACCAAGTGCTGGCTTACATCCAAAGGACATCGAACGGATCAGTCGTGCATTGCTCAATTTAAAAAATAAAGGAAACACCGTGGTTCTCGTGGAACATAATCCACAATTAATTAGAGAAGCTGATTTTATCATCGATATCGGACCTTTCGCAGGCGAAAATGGTGGCCATGTCCAGTTTTCAGGAACGTATGACGCATTTTTAGCCTCCAAAACCTTGACTAGTCAAGCGCTTCAAGAGCCGCTCCCTTTAAACGACCAACCAAGAAAAGCAAGGAAGTCTTTATCAATCGAACATGCGACACTGCATAATTTAAACAATCTATCTGTCGAAGTTCCGTTAGGAGTTTTGACTGTTATTTGTGGGGTCGCTGGTTCAGGTAAATCATCATTAGCGGAAGAAATTTATCAAAAAGCCCAGGCTGATAACCAAGAAATTATTCATCTTTCACAAAAAAGCATTACCGCAAATTTACGATCCACACCTATGACCTATCTTAATATTTTTGATAAGGTCCGCAAACTGTTTGCGGAAGAAAATCATGTTAGTCCAGCTTTATTTAGCTATAATTCCAAAGGCGCCTGTCCTACTTGCAAGGGGAAAGGCATAATTGTCTCCGATATGTCTTTTATGGAGGATGTTACTAGTATTTGCGAAACCTGTCACGGAACGCGTTACAAAGAAGAGGTGCTTCATTATCTGTATAACGGAAAAAATATCGTTGAAGTACTAGCTTTAAGCGTTAAAGATGGCTATGATTTTTTCAAAGACCAGCCTTTTGCTCTTTCATTAAAAAATTTACTGGAAGTTGGCTTAAGCTACCTTAAACTCAATCAATCGCTCTCAACATTATCTGGTGGCGAATTGCAAAGGGTAAAATTAGCAGACACACTTCACCAAAAAAAAGCTATCTATTTAATGGATGAACCTACAGATGGTTTACACTTAATTGATATCCAACAAAGTCTTCAACTTTTCAATCGAATGGTAGAAGAAGGAAACAGCTTGATTTTATTAGAACATCACATTGATGTGATTAAAAGTGCCGACTGGTTGATTGAACTAGGTCCCGAAGGTGGAGAAAATGGCGGACAGCTTCTTTTTACAGGAACCCCAGCAAATATGCTAAATTCCACTCATTCTATTACTAAAGGCTATCTGTAAAATAAAAAGTACAAACGGTGCAAGCAACAAGCACCGTTTGTACTTTTTCTATTTTAACCCAACTTCCATCTTCACAGGTTGGTGATCTGTATATTTAAATTGTTCGTCCTTTGTTTTCACGCTATGAACAGCCACATTATCAGAAACAATAAAACCATCAATTACATACACTTGAGATGTTTCATAAGAGCCAGTGTAAGGCTTATTAAGCACCCGCACAGTCGGTTGTTGATCATCATAAGCAAGTGAAAAATGTTTAGGTAAGTCTGCAGGATCAATTTCTCCTGGTGCCCAACCAGCTTCACCTAGGTTAGGATATCGATGACTGCCTTTGAAAACTTGATTAAAGTCACCTCCAGCAATTACATAGTTTCCTTTAGCGTATTCTTGGGATAATACGTCAGCTAACTTTTTGCTTTGAGCAATCTTCCCATCCCCATTGTCATAGGCTTCCAAATGTAAGTTAAAAACCACTAATTCTTTGTCTGTGCCTTTAATTGAAAAGCGCGTTTCTAGAAGCGCTCGTTTTAAGTTACTAATGCTAACGGGCCAACGAAAGGGATTGGGTAAAGCAATGCGTTTAGCCTCTGTTATTTTTTCATTTGATAATGTTAATAAACCACTTTCTACTCGTCCAATCGGCGGCCAAGGAATGGGCACATAATCTACCTTAAAATTATAAGCAAATGCGCTGTTCAGCTGTAGCTGTTTTTGTAATTCTTCCTCTTGATTGACTTCATAAGAACGTTGCGAGCGACGATCGACTTCTTGGAATAAGTAAATCATCGCTGGTAATTCTTTTAAGGTTCCTTCAATGCCTGTTAAATTCTGTTGGACCATTGCCTTATTAACTGGTTGGACAGTTTTGCCACCGTCCATAAAAAAATCTTCTGTTTGTCCTAGGCCGGCATAGCCTATGTTATACGTGACTAAAGAAATGGATTGCTGTTTTTCGATGGTTTGCTCTGAAAATTGTTTATTTATAGCAACTGGTTCAACCGCTCGTGGTCGAAACTCTCGGAAGGTTAAATATCCTATCAAAATTAAAGCTATGCTTAAAAGAAGGACCATCAAGCTACCGAGATATTTAAAAAACTTTTTCATTGATTCCGATGTTCCTTTCACATTATGTCAAACCAAAAGTAGTAATTATCTTCGTTGCTACTTCTTCTGGTGTCATGTTCGAATTATTTATTTTCGTTATTTTTACATTTGGAAATGTACTTTCTAGTTCACCTTCGTGGCTTACTAATCGATGTTCTTTAAAGGTATTGAGTAATTCTTTTCGAGAAAAGTCGACATCGCGTTTTGAAGGTTTTGCCTCTAGCCGCTCTGGATGAACATTCCGTTCTAGGCGGATTTCTGTTGAAGAGACGAGTTCGACGAAATAAACGGACTCATGTTTATTAAGAAAAATTTCTGATATTTCTTCTAAAAATTGAAAATCCTGTTCTTGATCAAAAGCAATCACCACTGTAAAAATAATATTTTTTGTTGTATTTGTGGCTGGATTTTCGACAAAGGCCTGAAAAAGTCCCTTTCTAACGGAATCAGACAATTGAAATGCACGTTCCGTATACCCAAGATAGTTTGCAAATAAGTCAATGGTTTGATGATTAAATAGTAATTTAGCATCTAACTGCTTTTCTAAAGCCTTGCCAACGGTCATTTTCCCGACAGCTTGGGCACCAATTAAAACGATTAAAGACATCAACTTTCCCTCCTCTAGTCTAATTTTTAGGTGGCTATCTTCTACTATATCACACTATATTACAACACCTTACAAAACTGTTCGGAAAATTTTCTGTTTTTTATTACAAAAAAAAGACAAAAGACTCTATAATGAGAGAGGACTCGATTGATTATAGATGAGATAGGTGACGGAGAATGGCAATAGAAAAATATTTTCAAACAATAGATGGCAGTCAAATTTTTTATCAAATTTTTGGCAAAGAAACAAATTACCCCCTTGTGTTACTTCATGGTAATGGCAATGATCATACTTTTTTTAATTATCAAATTTCTTATTTCTCCAAGGAGTATCAAGTTATTGCGGTGGATACCCGCGGACATGGACGTTCCACCAATACACAAAGTCAATTAACTTTTCCGCTTTTGGCAGAAGATTTAGCTGGTATTATTCAACAAGAACACTTAACAAAAATTAATTTATTGGGCTTTAGTGACGGAGCAAATATTGCCATGGTTTTTACCCATTTATATCCTGATTTCGTCAACAAACTCGTCTTAAATTCTGGAAATGTCACCATGTCTGGTCTGAAAAAATATGTAACGATTGCCACTTATTTTCAATATTGGTTTTGTCGTATTGGCGCTTTTTTTTCAAAAAAATTGCGCACACGGCTCCCTATCGTGGCTCTGTTATTTGAAGATACTGGACTGACAAAACAAGATTTAGAACACATCCCCTGTCCTACTCTTGTTATTACTGGCAGTCGAGATTTAATTGCGCTTTCCCATTCACGGGCGATTGCTGATGCCATTCCTGATGGTAAATTGGTCTTGGTAAATAAACAGGGTCATTTATTTGCCAAAAACTCACCAGATATTTTTAATAAAACAATCGAAAAATTCTTAAAGGAAATGAAGGTGTCTAAATGAAACAAATTATTCATTGGATCAAAACGCATACAGGATTACTAAAAACACTGTTTGTTATTGCGGTCTCAATTATTGTTGTTGCCCAACTTTTATCAATTGGTAAAACGATCTCATTTGAACAGTTAAAACAGATTTTTGATGAGATTCCGCTATGGAAATTGTTATTGATGATGGTTATCGGTTTAGTTTCCGTTACTCCGATGCTAAATTATGACTTAACATTAAATCGCATTTTAAACTTGAAAGTCTCAAAACGGGAACTCCTTGAATCTAGCTGGATTGTCAATACCATCAATAATATTGGTGGATTCGGTGGTTTGGTCAGCATGGGACTTCGTTCTGAATTTTATGGAAATAAAACAGAGGAAAAGAAAATTTTACCTGCGTTAACCCATATTTTACTTTTTGTGTTATCCGGTCTATCTATTTATAGTATTCTTTGCTTTTTCCTTGTTCAGTTTGATCCAAAGATGGCTTATTTACAGCAATATTGGATTTGGTTATTAGGTGGCGGTCTTTATTTCCCGTTACTTTATCTTATTTTACATTTCCAAAAAAATAGTTCCTTTGGTAACCTCGATGCAAAAAATCGCTTATCTTTAGTTGTTTCTTCGTTTTTAGAATGGACAGGTGTTTTAATTACCTTTATCAGTATTGGTTACTTATTAGATGTACCGATTCCTTTAATTGATATTGTTCCTTTATATGTAGCAGCTTCGATTATTGGGATTGCTTCGATGATTCCAGGGGCTTTAGGTAGTTTTGATGTCATGATGATTTTAGGACTAAGCAACTTAGGTGTTGATCGTGAAATTATTGTTTTGTGGTTATTGCTCTATCGTTTATTCTATTATATTATTCCTTTCTTAATTGGCTGTTTGTTCTTTACAAAACACTTAAGCCAAAAGTTGGATACTCATTATCGTCAATTGCTAAAACAAATTACTTTGGAAATTGCCCACAAGCTGGAAGTGGTTTTACTTTATTTTTCAGGAATTATGATGGTGCTCCTAGCCACTATTCCAGAAGCCTTCACTCAAGTGCATTGGTTAAGAGATATTAACCCCTTCCGTTCTCATATTATTATTCAAATTCCGAGTATTGTCTTAGGCTTTGCATTATTAATTATGGGACGTGGGATTGCTGATCGTGTTAAAAGAGCCTATTATCCAACGATTATTTTATTAATTGGTGCTATCTTGTATTCATTTGTTGTTGACTTTAGTATGTTTTCCATTTTCTATTTAGCTATTTTATTATTTATCGTTATTTTTTCAAAATCAGAATTGTACCGTGAACAACTGGTTTACTCTTGGGAGTGGATGACGATTGATGGCTTTATCTTTGGCTTGTTGACTTTGTTATACCTGGTAATTGGTGTTTATAATTTACCGAACTTCCCACACCATCGTCATCATTTTGTGGAATTTTTCTTGTTCCCTTCCGAACGGATCTGGTTGTCAGGATTTATCGCTATCCTCTTAGTTATGAGTTTTAACTTTCTATTTGTTCGCTACCTCCAAGGGAAAAAACACCAAGTGGGTGAGTTTCCAGAAGATAGTATCTTGCATAATATCTTAACAACTTATGGCGGGAATATTGACAGTGAACTTGTCTTTCTTCATGATAAACAGGTTTTCTTATATCCCAAAGAAGAACCGACTGTCTTTTTACAATTCAACACCATTAATAATAAATGCGTTGTGATGGGCAACCCTTCTGGGAACAAAGAAGATTTTCCTGCGGCGATTGATGCATTCCTTAAAGAAACAGATCGTTTCGGCTATGTACCCGTCTTTTACGAAACCAATGAGGACAGCGTGATGTTACTACACGAATATGGCTACGAATTTATCAAAATGGGCGAAGAAGCCTTAGTTAATCTAGAAACATTTACGATGTCTGGGAAAAAATTCAAAGGTACCCGCGCAGTGTTTAATAAAATTACCAAAGCCGGCTATTCATTTGACGTACTCCAACCTCCTTTTAGTACCGAACAAATGCACGAATTAAAAGCTATTTCGGATAGTTGGTTAGACAATCGAAAAGAAAAAGGCTTTTCACTAGGATTTTTCGATGAAGCGTATCTTCAAAGAAACCCAATTGCTGTTGTCCGAAATGCTGAAGGAGAAATGGTCTCTTTCGCTAATATTATTCCTAGTTACACAAATGAAGTTGGTACCATCGACTTGATGCGTCACCATAAAGAAAAAGCCCCTTCTGGAAGTATGGATTTCCTATTTATTCATTTATTTGAATATATGAAAACAGAAAATATTCATTATTTCAATTTAGGGATGGCTCCGTTAGCCAACGTTGGTCAATCAAGAAAAAGTTTTATTCAAGAACGGATTGCTGCGTTAATTTATGAATTTGGTTCAGAAATTTACTCCTTCCAAGGATTACGCGAATACAAGGAAAAATTTGCTAGCAAATGGCAACCCCGCTATACACTTTATTCTAAAAGTAGCTGGATTGTCTACGTGATGATTGCTTTACTCATTGTCGATCAAAAAAATATTGACTAACAAAAAGAATCCCAATTAAGTATAAAAAGCTTGGCAACTTCACTGAAATTTAGTGAGGTTGCCAAGCTTTTTAATTTCTTTCATCTAGTTTTTCTTTAATTAAAAAGGCTGTTTCTTCGACAGATTTTGCGGTTACATCAATCACTGGGATACCATACTTCGCAAAAATTTCTTCGGCATAAGCTAATTCTTGTTCAATCCGTTCAACATTGGTATAACTGGTCTCATTACCTAAACCTAAGGAAGCCAACCGACTGCTACGAATCTGTCCTAATGCTTCTGGCGAACAAACTAAACCAATCATTTTTTGTGGATCCATTTCTTCCAAAATTGGCGGCAATGGAACTTCTGGAATTAATGGTAAGTTAGAAACGCGGTAGCCTTGATTCGCTAAATACATACTGACTGGCGTCTTTGAGGTCCGCGAAACGCCTAACAACAATATATCAGAATCAAGAAACCCTTGAGGATTTTTGCCATCATCATATTTTACAGCAAATTCAATCGCTGAGATTTTATCAAAATAGGCACGATCTAGCTGGTGGCGTCGTCCAGGCTCTTCAATAGGATCTACTCCGGCTTTCGCTTGAATTAATTCAAAAAATGGCGCCATTAAATCTAAATATAACAACCCTGTTCGTTCACTAAATTCTTTCGCCGCTGTGATTAGTTGTTTACTGACTAATGTACTGACAACTAAGGCTTTATCTTTTAAGGCATCTTTTAAAATCTCCAATAATTCTTCTTCTGTTGTGACAAAAGAAAAATTGTATCGATTAAGAAAAGAAATATCTGGATATTGTGCGCTTGCTGCAGCTAACAATTTTTGTGATGTTTCTCCAAGTGAATCGGAAATAGTATAAACAATGATCTCTTTTTTCATAATTAAGCTCCCTTATCTATTTTGTGCGGCTTCTTTCGCTTGTTGCGTAATATAGGTTAAAATTTTCGTTTTCGTAATTTTTCCAATAACTTTTTTAGGATTTTCTTTTTCAACGACTGGCAAAGAATCCACTTCGTATTTTTGCAAAGTGTCAGCAGCTTCAAGAATAGTAAATTCTGGTGTGCAGGTTTTCACATGTGGCACTCTTGTCATACAAACAGCAACAGGTGTGCCATCAATATTTGTATTTAAAGAGGCCCGTAATAAATCTTTTCGTGACAAAACCCCTAATAATTCTTTTGCTTCATCCATGACATAAAGAGAACCGACATCATACATAAACAAGTTGGTAATCGCATCTCGAATTGAGGTGTCTTGGGCAACCATCAATGGTGGACTCATGATCTCCTGAACTTTTGTTTGAAAAACATCAAAAAAGAAAAAAGCCTCCATATTATCACTTTCGTAAGTATAACCAACTTTCGGACTTGCTTTTAAAATTCCTGAAAGTGTTAAAAAAGACAAATCAGAACGCAATGTCGCACGTGAAACGGCTAGTATGTCCGAAATGCGTTCACCACTAACTGGCTGATGCTCTTTTACAACAGCGATAATTTGCTCTTGTCGTTTACTTAATTTCATCATTTCCTCCTCAATTCCTCTTAAACAAATTGTGCATTCGCTTACAATTATACACATATTTATTGTTTTTTCAACATATTGACAAGAAACTTTTTCTATTGACAAACTTATTTCCGTCCATTATGATGTTTATTGAACATATAAGACACATATTAAACGGAGGTCACGCATGAAAAAGTTTATTTATTCTTTTAACGAAACACACAATGAAGGTAAAGAGACTCTTGGTGGTAAAGGGGCGAACTTGGCAGAAATGACACGCTTAGGTTTGCCGATTCCGCAAGGATTCACGATTACAACCCGTTGCTGTATGGACTATTTGGCAGATGCTACTTTCTTTGAAGAACACTTACAATCAGAAATTTTGAAAGCGGTTAAAAATCTAGAAACTGAAACAGGCAAATCTTTTACCGCGGACAATGAGATTCTCTTAGTTTCCGTTCGCAGCGGTGCTGCCTTCTCGATGCCTGGTATGATGGATACTATTTTAAATTTAGGTTTAAATGATCAACGTGTGAAAAAATTTGCGACCTTAACCTCTCCTGGTTTTGCTTTTGACTGTTATCGCCGACTTATTCAAATGTTTGGAGACGTCGTCTATCACATTCCCAAAGAATTATTTGACCAACAAAAAGAGCGCTTGGAACAAGAGCTAAACAAAAAAATTACCGCTTTTCAAGAAGCAGATCATTTCGCCTTGATTGTCCGCTACCAAGAAGTTTTTGAACAACATCAGGTGGTCTTCCCGCAAGACCCTGTCGCACAACTTTTTGAAGCAATCAAAGCTGTTTTTGATTCATGGAATAATCAACGTGCGGTGGTTTATCGGAACTTACATCATATTGCACATGATTTAGGTACAGCTGTCAACATTCAAGAAATGGTTTTCGGCAATCGTGGACTAGACAGTGGCACTGGCGTTGTTTTCACTAGAAATCCGGTCACAGGGGAAAATCAACTGTTTGGAGAGTTTCTTTTGAACGCGCAAGGAGAAGATGTAGTGGCTGGTATTCGGACGCCAGAACCCATTCGTCGTTTACGTTTAACTATGCCAAAAGTTTATCAAGATTTTCGCCATTACGCAGAACTTTTAGAATATCATTATCGTGACATGCAAGATATTGAATTTACCATTGAAAATGAAAAATTATATATTTTACAAACAAGAAACGGGAAACGAACCGCCGCAGCTACGGTTAAAATTGCTTTAGACTTAGCCAAAGAAAATCGCATTACTAAACAAGAAGCACTGTTGCGTGTGACACCTGATACGATTGATCAATTAATTCATCCCGTGTTTGATCAAGAGAAACGACAACACATGGAACGTTTAGCTATGGGACTTCCTGCTAGTCCTGGTGCAGCAAGTGGCCAAATTGTTTTTACAGCAGAAAAAGCCAAAGAACTGACCAATCTAGGAAAGAAAGTCATTCTTGTTCGTCAAGAAACTTCACCAGAAGATATTGAAGGCATGGTTGTAAGCGAAGCAATTGTGACCAGTCGTGGCGGAATGACTTCTCATGCCGCTGTGGTCGCACGAGGAATGGGAACTTGCTGTGTGACTGGTTGTGAAAGTTTAACCGTCAATGAAGAAACCAAACAACTACACTGCGGGCCACAGGTCATCTTAGAAGGAACAATCATTTCCGTCGATGGCTCAACGGGGGAAATTTATCTTGGCGAAATTCCTACAATTTCTGCTGATAATAACGATGACCTTCAAGAGCTCTTGTCTTGGGCAGATGCATATGCTGATTTAACTGTTCGTGCCAATGCAGAAACTACACAAGATTTAGAGACTGCTATCCGTTTTGGCGCAGCGGGGATTGGTTTAGCGCGAACAGAGCATATGTTTTTCGGTGAAGAGCGTGTCTTGGAAATGCGTCGCCTGATTTTAGCAGAGTCTGAAAAGGAAGCAACCTATGCGTTGGAGCAACTTCTTCATTTTCAACAGGAAGACTTTTATCAAATGCTGAAAGTAGTTCAAGACAAGCCCATGGTGGTCCGCTTGTTAGATCCGCCGATGCATGAGTTTTTGCCTCATGAAAAGAATGATATTCAATTATTGGCGAAGCAACTACAACGGTTCCCAGTGACCATCGCCAAACAAATTGAACGGTTACAAGAAACCAATCCAATGTTGGGCCATCGTGGTTGTCGCTTAGGTGTGACCCAACCACAAATATACAAAATGCAAGTTACAGCCTTATTTACTAGTGCCATTCGATTAGTCAAAGAAGGAATTACTGTTTATCCAGAAGTGATGATTCCTCTAATCGCCGAAAAAGAAGAACTTCTCTATCTCAAACGCATTTTAAAAGAAACGATTGACGGTCTCTTTGAAGAACATAAAATGACTCCTTTCCCTTACGAAATCGGGACAATGATTGAACTACCTAGAGCTTGTCTGATTGCGGATCAGTTAGCAGAAGAAGCAGACTTTTTCAGCTTTGGAACAAATGATTTAACACAAATGACCTATGGTTTTTCTCGTGATGATATCGGTAAATTCATTAATACGTATCGGGAAAAGAAAATCATTACCCAAGATCCGTTTCAATCACTAGATCAAACAGGTGTTGGTCAACTGATTCAATTAGCTGTAGAGAAAGCGCGTCGTACTAAACCAAACATGAGTATTGGCGTATGTGGAGAAGTCGGTGGTGATCCGCAATCCATCACGTTTTTCCAAACACTTGGCCTAAACTACATCTCTTGCTCACCTTATCGGGTACCTATTGCGAAACTCGCAGCTGCCCAAGCCAAAATTTTAACCGAACCGGCTGTGACTGAAGAGCAAATGGTCCTTCTTTAATTTAACGTGTGTAACAAATGATTCATCCTTACAAGATAAAAAGTGCTAGGAACATCAGTCGAAACGGCTGATATTCCTAGCACTAAATTTTAAGATCAATGATTGCACTCTAGTTATTTTCTTATAAACGCGGCATCTTTTGTCAAGGGGTCTGTTACATCTGATACATATCTTTCTACTTTCATATGCAAATCATATTTTTCTCTAAGTTCCATAATACGGGTCATCATTGGAGAAGCGTGGTGTTTGTCTAATGCTTCCTGATCTGTCCAACTATCAATCAGCAGAACTGTTTCTTCATCGTCCATTGGAAAAAAGTATTCATAGCGACTATTCCCTTTTTCTGCACGAATTGCCTCTACAATTCCGCTGGCAATCATTTCTTTGGCAAATTCTCTTGCACCTCCATTTGTCCCACTATAATAAATATTTATAGTAATCGCCATCTGTCTTCCCCCCCTAAATTTACTTGCCTTTTTACGTTCCCAACTAAGGTTATTCAGCATTTTACTGTGTTTTTCTGTGTTCGAAATCACTATAATATAGCAATTCTGTTTTGTAAAGAAAAATAGAATTCTAAAATTTTTGGCACATTTTTGGCACAAATAAAACAAAACACCTATCAAATAAACATTTGGAAGGTGTTTTTTACGTTCCCGACTGGAATTGAACCAGCGACCTACCGCTTAGGAGGCGGTTGCTCTATCCTACTGAGCTACGAGAACAATCTGTTTTAATTTTAGAAGTCTTCACTACATCTGTCAATAGACAAAAAGAAAGTATCCCGCATAAACAATTATGCGAGATACTTTCTTTCAGTGAAACACGTCGTTCTTTTATCTATTATTTTTTTTGCCGCCGATCAAGAATCATTTTTCCTAAATAATAAAGTCCTGTCGCAATAGCTATATATTGCCCAATTTTATTATTGCGTGCAACTTTTTCTTGTTTCGTTTTCGCCATTGTCCCCATCACCTTTCTAAAATAATTCTTTTTACATTTTTATTATAGTAGGTTCTGTCATTTTTTGCGAATAAACACACTTTTAAAAATAATCTTCTAAAATTGGCATGCCTTTGACTAAACGTTGGCCTAAACGTTGAACTGTCGTTGCATCTCCTTGCAAGCGTTCATAAAAAGATAACGTTTCTGCTGAACGATAGCCCAAGAATAGTTGCGTCCACGTTTGGATATCTGCTTTCAAAGCAGCAGTCCCTTCTTTTTCCACAGCACCTTTAGTCACTGTTGCTTTTCCTTGTTCGTCAATTGTGATTGTCCAAATGCCTTCATTCCATGGCCCATAGGAATCTTCAATCTCTAAAGAATACGTTTCTTTTTCTCCTGATTGAAATGGATACTTTTCCAGAAATGTTTGTAACTCAACGATTCGTGCCATCATGTAAGGTAAAATTTTTACAGAAGCTGCTGGCGTTGGCATTAAATCATTTAAATCTTTTCCAGCAAAACCATTAATCCAATGGAACGATTGAACGGAACCACTATGTGAGCCAATAAACCCAGCTAAAGCTTTAAAAGCTGTATTAGTTAAATAGTTCCATTCTACGATTTCAAAGGTGCCAGCAGCTATCCGATAAATCACATAGCCTTCCGCTTTCCCTTCTGACGAATAATAAATCGCTTGATTATTTGGTTTACTTGCACGATTCAGCGTATAATCCAGCCACCAAGTTTCACGGATCACACCACCAGAGTGCGCTCTTTGATTTTCAAGGTATACGTCTTTAATGACCTCTTTACCGTCAGCCCAAGAAACTCGTTTAATGGTACCCGGAACTCGTTTAACACGTGGCCAATCTTCCGTTTTAATTGTATACTCTGCTTGTTCAAATGTTTGTTCATAGCCATATTGACGATAAAATGGATATGAAAACGGTGCTAAGTAAGAAAGGGCAACCTTTTGTTTCGCTAAATCAGCCAACATTTCTTTCATAATAGCAGAGATGCCGCCTTCACCACGATATTCTGGATAAGAAGCCACATAGCCAATTCCAGCCATGGGATAGCGGACACCATGGAAATTCACTTGAAAAGGTGTCGCCATCACTTGACTTGTTAATTGCTCATCAATTAGGAAGCCATAGCTTTGCGTATGTGACAACAATTTTTCAAAACGTTCTTGGCGTTCCGCCGTGGGTTCCTGATTAAAAGCATAGATAACAAGATCAAACATCTCTTTCATTTCTTCTTTGCCCATTTTTTTGACTCTTTTAGTTGTCATTTTCTTTCCTCCTCGCACATTGTATCAATTCATTTTATCACAGAAACGATTCTCTTTCTAAAAGCCGTTATTTGCTGTCATTTCTTTGAACCAACGACCGCTTTTCTTAATGGTCCGTTTCGCATCATCATCTAAATCCACAGCGATGAAGCCATAACGATTTTTATAGGCATTGAGCCAAGACCAGTTATCCATACACGTCCACATATGATATCCTTGAACATTACTACCTTCTTGAATCGCTTGGTGCACCCATTTCAAGTGATCTTGCACGAATTCAATCCGATAATCATCTTCAATGATTCCTTGTTCATTGACAAAGCGTTCTTCTCCTTCTACGCCCATGCCATTTTCTGAAATGTAGCAGCGAATGTTGCCATAATTTTCTTTTAAATTCATTAATGTATCATAAATACCTTTTTCGTAGATTTCCCAGCCACGGTAAGGATTCATTTTTTTGCCAGGCATATCGTAGACATCATAAAAATCTTCTGGAAGTAAGCCTTCTGGTCGTGTTTCAACAGGTGTTTCTTTTGCTTTGGCACGACGTGGTTGATAGTAGTTTACTCCTAATAAGTCCACAGTATTTTCAGCAATTATTGCTAAATCTTCTGGCGTTGTTTCTGGCAACAAGTCATTTGCTTTCGCCCAAGCAACCATATCTTCTGGAAAATGACCTTTAACAGCCGGGTCTAAAAACGAACGGTTAAAGAAACCATCGACAAATTTAGCCGCATTTACATCGGCTTCGTTGTGCTCATCACGAGGATAAGTCGGCGTTAAGTTTAAAATAATGCCAATTTCACCTGATAAGTTCATAGAATGATAGACGGCAATCGCTTTGGCACTAGCTAAAGCTTCATGATAGAGTACTTGAATCCCTTCTTTTAGATTCACTTTATCAGGATAATGCCAGCCATAGAGATAACCACCTTCAACTGGTACAATTGGTTCATTGTGCGTAAACCATTTTTTCACGCGATCGCCAAACAATTCAAAACAGGTTTTGGCAAAGTCAACATACAAATCAACCACTTCACGGCTTTCCCAACCGCCTTTTTCTTGAAGTACCATCGGCATATCAAAATGATACAAGTTCATAAAGGGCTCAATCCCGTGTTCTAATAAATCATCAATCACTTGATTATAAAAATCAACTGCTGTTTGATTGACTTTTCCTGTTGTAGGATCTGGAATTAAACGGCTCCATTGAATGGATGTTCGAAAAGAGTTATGTCCCGTTTCTTTCATTAACTGAATATCTTCTTGGTATTTTTTATAAAATTGTGAGGTCTTATCTGGACCGACTTGTTGAAAGAATTTTTCTGGCGCTTCTTGATACCAAAAATCCCAAATGTTTTGACCTTTACCATCACCTTCAAAAACGCCTTCTGTTTGAGGACCGCTGGCTGCAGAACCCCACCAAAAATTTTCTGGAAATTGATATTTCATGTTATTTGCTCCTTTACGATTTAATCATTAAAAAAAGGATTGAACCCTCCGTAAGAGTCCGGACGATTCAATCCTTCGATTTTTTACTCAGCTGCTTCTGCGGCTGCTTCTTGTTTCAAGTATTGATCTGTTGCTACTTTTACGAAAGGCATGTAGATCAAAATAGAAATCAATAAGTTAACAGCTGCTAAAACTCCGCCGGCGATACTCTTCGTTGCTAAAAATCCGCCAATAATTGGTGGTGTTACCCAAGGTGGCATAAAGGTTGCAGCTGGTACTAAACCAGTTGCTGTCGCCACATACGCAACAGTTACAAGAACCATTGGGACTAAAATGAATGGGATAAACATGATTGGGTTTAAAACAATTGGTAAACCGAACATGACTGGTTCATTAATATTAAATAGTCCTGGTGCTAAACTTAAGTTTGTAATGACTTTGTATGGTTTGTTACGACGACCAACGATAAAGATAGCAATTAACAGACCTAATGTTGCCCCTGTTCCACCTAAGTTTACAAATGAATCAAAGAAAGGTTTGTTTACAATATAAGGAATTGCTTTACCTGCTTCTAAAGCTTTAATGTTCGCATCAATCGCTGGTACGTTGATTGTTTGCATTAATGGGTCAACCATGTTGGCACCATGTAAACCAAAGAACCATAAGAATGGTGTAATGAAAGCTAACAATAATGCTGATGGGTAGCTGTTTGCAAGTCCCATAAATGGTTGTTGAACTGCTTCATAGAATGAAATAACGATATTGTCAATTCCTAAAGCAAATAGAATTGATGTAATTAAACTAAATAAACTGATTGTAATCATTGCTGGTAATAATGCCGCAAATGATTTTGCTACTGCTGGTGGTACACCATCAGGCATTTTGATAACTAATTTAGGATTGCCAGATAAACGTTGGAATAGTTCTCCTGAAATAAGTGCAATAATCAAAGCAATAAATAATCCAGTTGCGCCCATGCCTTCTAAGCCGCCAACTGCGAAGAATGAAGCTACAGAAACTGTACCGGCTGCAATGCCGTCTTTTCCATAAGATTTAACTAAATTGTGTGCTACTAAAAAGGCTACTAAAACGGCAAAGATTGCGAATGTACCGTTCCAAATGTTACCACCAAAGCTTTTCCAAATTGGTGCATCGTTATACATCATTGGGAAAATTTTGTTTAAAAAGTCCTCATATCCTGGAATTGGAATATTATTAATTAATACCGCCAAAGCCCCTAAAATCATTAATGGCATCGTTACGACAAACGCGTCACGAATTGCTACCAAGTGCCGTTGCGCTGCGATAACTGACGCTTTCGGCATAAAGTGTTTCTCCATCCATTGAACAAATCCGTCCATTGTTATTCCTCCTAATTAACGCTTTCTCAAGCGCGTTTTTCTTATAAGACGCATTGACAACGAGATTACTCGTTATCAATACGGCGATAAAGATCGATAATTTCTTTTGCTAAATCTGTAAATGCAATCGCAGTCATTAAATGATCTTGACTGTGCACTGTTAACAATGTTACTTGCATGTTATTGCCTTTTGCTTCTTCTGTTAACATTCCTGTTTGCGAATGATGTGCATGTACAAGTGATTCTTCTGCATCTGCAATTTTTTTGTCTGCTAATTCAAAATCCCCCGATTTTGCTGCGGCAATCGCTTCCATTGCATCGCTTTTAGCATTTCCGCCATACATGATTAAACCCATGATTGCTTCTAAGTTCTGTTGTCCGTCCATTACCTCTACCCCATTTTCTGCTCTAGTTTGATGATCCCATTAATGAAATTGCTTGATCTAAAACTTTTTCGCCATTCATCATGCCATAGTCCGCCATGTTAATGACATCTAAAGGAATCCCTTTTGGTTGTAATTTTTGTTCAAATTGCCCTTTCATGAAACGAACTTGTGGACCTAAAAGTAAAACATTCACCTCTTTATTTTCCAAGTTTGTATCTGCTTCAGAAGCCGATACTGCAAAGATGTCTGCTTCCATGCCACGATCTTCTGCTGCTTTTTGCATTTTTGTTACTAATAAACTTGTGCTCATTCCTGCGGAACAAACTAACATAATTGTTTTTTTTGCCATTTTCCTTCATCTCCTAAATTCTCTTTGTTTTGCTTTACACCTTTATATAAGCAAGAAGCGTGCCAAGTTTTAACACATTGAAAACCTTGATATGACAACATTTTCCAACATAGAAAGCGTGTACACACTAAAAATAAAACGATTACACACAGCTTTTTTGTGTGCGTTTCCAAAATAATAGGGCAACAAAAGAAAGTGAGCGATAAGTCGAAACGACTCATCGCTCACTTTCTAAAGCTGAAGAGAATCAACTGGACAAAAGCCACTTTTTCCCTTTAAGCAGTTTCCATCATTTTAAGCATTTTATAAAACTGTTTCTTTTTAAAATAACTTAAAAAGATACCTAATACTGCATCATTCAGTTTTTGTAACGCCCCATAAGAAACCATTGTTTCTGTATAACGCAGTTCACAGCTTTTTTCATCAATTGGCTGGAGCTCATACCGCACCGAGAAATCATTTTTAGTTGTGGATGTTCGAAATTGATAGGTCTTATTTTCTATAGCTTCTTCAATAACTATTTTCGCGCGACTATTTTTACTATATTCTTTGATGTATTCAAACTTACGCAACTGCTTTCTTGTAAGAGTTTTGCCTGTTTGCTTACGGATATCAAAAATAACAGAATTCATTAATTGCGTGTAAAATTCATCTGCTGAAATAGTTAATGTTTTCGTAATTTCCATTACCGTTTCACCTCATCCTTTGTCGCCTCTTCTTCAGCAACTTTTTTTCCTTTAAAAAACAGGTAACCACCAAGTCCAATGAAAAAAATCCCCGTTGTCAGACTTAATAAATCATAGTTTAAGGAGCTGGGATTCAACGAATACAAAACAATCAAGAAGCCAATACTACATAAAAATAATCCATTTCTAATCATTTTCATCCATCCTATCTTTTTAGACTACCGTTGCTTGGAAGTATAAAACGCTACCCCAAGGTTGTTCCTTAATCAGCTGTTTTGCAACTTGTGCAGCAGTTTCAGGGTCTCCTTCAACTTCAAAAAATAACTTAATACCATTTTTTTCTTTAAAAGTAAATGTTTCATTTTCCCCTTGATATGCCTCTAATAAAGTAATAATTTCCTCTTGCTTCATTGCACTTGCAATCGAAATCATGCCGCTCGCTCCTTTCTATACAAGTAATTGCTGTTTTTATTGCTTATTGCTCACTTTCGCCTAATGCAGGATCCATTTTGTTAGCAGCGATAACAAACGGTGTCCAAATCAAGAAAGTGACTACCATACATACCAATGCTACGATTGGTGCGCGCCAGTCGGCACCTGTCGCTAAGAAAGATAATAGCAACGGCGGTGTCACCCATGCGACTTGTTGAGAAACTGGGGCGACTAGCCCAAGATACGTTGCAACCCAGCCAATTGTAGTAGCAACTAATGGCGCAATTACAAATGGAATAAACATAATTGGATTCAGAACAACTGGTAAACCAAACATAATCGGTTCATTGATATTAAAGATCCCAGGTCCTAATGATAATTTACCAACTGTTAAATAATCTGCTCGTTTGGAGAATAACAAGATTGCAATAATTAGGACAATTGTACCGCCTGAACCACCAAACCAAGCAAAAGCATCAAACGAACCACGGACCCACATGTAGGCTTTACCGTCGTCAATAGCGGCTAAAACCGCAGCTGTTCCTGTTTTTCCTTCATAACCTTTTTGGAAAATATCAATATTGATTAATTGTGCTTGTCCCCAAATTCCTTCAAGAACTGGTGCCAAAACGTTTGGCCCATGAATACCAAAGAACCAGAAAATTTGAACAAAAACCGTTACGATTAACACAGCGCCTAGTCCTTGTGATAACCCAAGGAACGGTTCCGCGATATATTTTTGAATTAAGTCAATTAATAATTGACCGCCTGAAAGTTTTGACACCGTAAAGTTAATAATTGCTACGACATACAATGCGATTGTTGCTGGTAAAATTGCCGCAAACGCTTTTGAAACTGCTGGCGGAACAGAATCAGGCATTTTTATTGTTAAATCCGCTTGCATTAATTTACAAAAAATAATGGTTGATAAAGCGCCCATAATCATCACCGTAAAGAAAGCGTTACCATTTAAATGGTTGAGATTTAACCAACCCCATGGATTGACAGTCAATTGATTATTAGCAATTGACGCACCAATTTCTGCCCCATTAATTGCGTTGGCAATCTTTTCTGGCACTTTCACAGCTAATTCAGCTGTGTTATTTGGTGCAAAAGCAACACCTGAAATTAAGGTAGCTAAACTGACAATCCCACCAGCTAGCTCATTCACATTGTATGCTTTCGCTAAGTTATAGCCCCAAGAAAAAGCGAAAATCAAACCAGCGATAGCCAATGTACCATTCCAAACAAAACCATTAATCCCAATGATGACATTCAATACTGCAAAAATACCTTTGTCTGCTTCCAAACTTGCCGCATAAGTTGAGACAAACTCTTGGGGAAGATCTCGAATAATTGCGTTAATCATTACGGCGACTGATCCAGCCATTGTCGCAGGTAATGTACCAATAAAAGCATCCCTTAGTGCCACCAGATGTTTCTGTGCACCAATTTTTGCGGCAGTTGGTAAGATATATTTTTCCATCCATGCCATTAATCCGTTCATTTTTATTCCTCCTGTATCCATTTATATTTATTAAAAAGGCAGCAGCCTCATTAAACGAATGAATCGAGCGTACAAAATAAAACCTTTGGTAACATGCACTATCCTTATTTGCTATTCACTTTTCCTAAACGTTTTAATTCCTTATCCCATTAATGAGATTGCTTGATCTAAAACTTTTTCGCCATTCATCATGCCATAATCTGCCATGTTAATTACATCTAAAGGAATCCCTTTTGGTTGTAATTTTTGTTCAAATTGCCCTTTCATGAAACGAACTTGTGGACCTAAAAGTAAAACATTCACCTCTTTATTTTCCAAGTTTGTATCTGCTTCAGAAGCCGATACTGCAAAGATGTCTGCTTCCATGCCACGATCTTCTGCTGCTTTTTGCATTTTTGTTACTAATAAACTTGTGCTCATTCCTGCGGAACAAACTAACATAATTGTTTTTTTTGCCATTTTTTCTTCATCTCCTTAAAAGTTATGACGTTATACACTTTATTTATAGCAATAATTGTGCCAAGTTTTTTCCTCATTAAAATACTGATATAACAGCTTTTGTCATCGAAAAAAGCGTGCACACACTAAAAGAAAACGCTTACACACATGAAATTGTGTGTAACTTACAAAAAGAAAACATCAAGAAAAAAGAGAGCGTTTTCTCATTTCTTGATGTTTTTTTATTTATTATTGTTTACTTTTAATTTCATTTTCTAAAAACATTTGGGTAACATGCGCAACTTCCGCTTCTGGAATCGTCACACGATACGCCCGTTCAATTAACATAAAATTCGTGCGTACGACATCGATTTCTAAACGATGTGTTTTAACATATTCCGCTAAGTTTGGAAAAGTTCTTGCTTCTTCTCCTTTAATTAAAGCATCTACCAGAAAAGCCAAATGAATCATGATTCCGGCATCCACCCCTGGTTCAACAATAATATGCATGTCTGTTTGTATTTGATGAACTGTTTTTTGTAACATGAGAATTAATTTTTGTAAGGAGTCCACAGAAGTAATGACGCCACTTAGTGAATGAACAATTGTATCAATCGCCACTTCATCACTAGCAATCCGTTTCAGTACATTTAATTTTTCATCATCAAAAATATCATAGACGGAAAAGAAAGGAATATTTTGATATTCAACATCCACAGTTCCCGCAATGGCCTTAATTTCATATTCTTCCATCAAGTTGTCGATATGTTTTTTAAATGTTTCTCGTTCAATAAATTGCATTTGAATCAGTTCCACTTTTGTTTCATCAATAACTGGTAAGATTCGTTGGTATAGTTTTGCGGCAACCCCTTCTCCAGTAAAGCACGTCACGATTACTGCTTTTTTTACGTTTTGACGTTTTTGCAGACTAGAACGAAATTGTTCTCTCACAACGCTTTCAAAAGAAAGTTGAATATTTTGGTAAATGTCCTCTAAACTTCGTCCCACGCTTGCCATTCGAATAGCTTCTAAGACAATCATTGTGCTCGTCATTGTAATCGCCTTTGTTCGGATACCTGTTTCTTCAAACAACATATTTCCAAACGAATTTAATGAACCCATATCCGTCAGTAATAAAATCCCATTATTTAACGATTCTTTTTGCGTAATTACTTGGTTTCGTAATTGTTCATACATTGTTTGAACTTCCATCGTTAACGGCATATTCATCGCTGTTCCGATTGACGTTCCTAAAAGTTCTTGGGCGGTTTTCAACATACTTGAGGCAGTAGAATCCCCATGCATTAAGACGAACACACCAACATTATTTTCTGGAGTTCTTTCTTCTTTACCGACATTAATAGATAAAAACATACTAATAAAGCCAATTTCATCGAAAGGAATCTCTATGTTGTTCTCTTCTTCAATAATAGAAGATAAATCTAAGGCTACTTGAAATTCTTTTTTCATATTTTTACGGACATTATTTAAATCAGGATGGACAATCACGTGACCTTCTTTGACACGTTCAATCGTACTTTGTAAATGAAGCGCAAAGGCAAAGCGCGCAGTTTCGTTGTACGTGTGTTCCAAACGCTCTTCTGCGATATCATAAAGACGATTCGTTAAGTCCCAAATAGCTTCTGGTAATAACTCCTTATGTAAAGAATGTTGGGTTAATTCTTCGACATAATTTTTAAAATACGCATTCATATCTTTGGAAATCAATTCTTCTAAATCAACATTTTCTAAGTCAGCTTCGGACAAGTCAGCGACTTTTTCTTCGATTTCATTGTAAACTTGCATGTCTCTAGCTGGATCTTGTGACCAAACAATTTTGTTGGTGCCTGGCTGGAAAGATAAATAATTACTTTTACTATCGACAAATTGATCCAAGCGCTCAGGTACTTCTTTAATTTTTAATAATCCTTTTTGGACAGGTAACGACAAATCCCGTTTACGGATAACCAAATGTTCTAAATTGTGCGTCCGATAATAAAGGAATGACTTAGCACAAACTAATTTTAAGTCCCGCTTCACCTGACCAATATTTCCTTCTGCATCGTATAACATGAACGCCAAAACTGCTTCGCGTTCGATATCAATTTGTTGGCCCAAACGTGTTGCCTCTTGCTGAATAAATAACGAAATGATGGCATAACGCTCATCTAGCGTCCGTGCATCTAAAGATGGTAATGTAATCGACATCGGAATCCGCCGATTAAAAGTGGTTAAAAAGTTTTCTGAGGATTCCGTTGTCGCACCAATAATTTGAACAGAGGCTTCATAGGTTTGACCACTTTCTCCTAATGGACGGTACACGCCTTTATCAATAAACGTAAAGAGCATTTCTTGACCTTCTGGCGGTAAACGATGAATTTCATCTAAAAAGAGAATCCCGCCATCTGCTTTTGCCATTAAGCCTGGACTATCTTCATTCGCACCAGTATAGGCGCCTTTTTTTACGCCAAAGATATGACCAAATAATAATTGTGGGTTTTGTGCATAATCAGCACAATTAAAAGAGACAAAAGGGGCATCTTCATCTAAGGTTTTTGAATCAATGGCAAAACGGTACATACATTCAGCAAAAAGAGATTTCCCTGTTCCTGTTTTCCCAAAAATAATCGTATGCAAACCTCTTGGTGGATATAAAATAGCCGCCTTAGCCTGCTGAATACTCACTTTTAAAGAATCATTGGCACCTACTAATGTGTCAAAACTAACAGAGGTGGACTCATCTACATGGACTTGTTCTCCTTCATTGATTGTTGGCACTGAATAGATAACAGGACGTCCAGTACTTCTAGTAATTTTCTTTTCTTTGAATAATTCATTTAAATAACGGCTGGCATTACTGCGATCAATCATTAACTGTTCTGCTACCGCTCCTGCCGTTAAGCCAGTTTCATTTTTTTGAAGTAACGCTAAGATTTCTTCCTTCCGAGATTTCATGGAATCCTCCTCGATACAACGTTCTGCTTGAAGCTCGTAAAGCGTTATTTCTTCGCTTTACGAGCTCCTTTGTTTTTCGTGTTTTTCTTTTTGTTTTTCTTCTTTTTGCGTGTTTCTTGTGGTTCTTTGACAACAGAATTTACTGTTTCTGGTTTTCTTTCTTTCGTACTCTTTTTTTCTGAATACGTATCTTTGACTACGTTCTTTTTTTCTAGTTCATCTTTGGCTTTTGGCTGTTCATGAAGTGCACCATCATATAAAAAGATTTCCTGATAAGGAATGGCCAATTGTTTCATCAAACGTTGATAATCCCTTTTGGTGCCATCGTTGATAAACGTAATCACTGCCCCTTGTGCACCCATCCGGCCAACGCGACCAGAACGATGAATATAGCTCTCTTCGGTTAAAGGAACATCTACGTTTACGACGTAAGGGATCCCAGTGAAATCTAAGCCCCGTGCCGCAATATCCGTGGTTAATAACAACTTCACTCGTTCTGCTTTAAATTGATCGATCGCCAATTTACGCAACTGTTTACTTTGATCTGAAGCCAGACCAATAGCCGGAACATTCTCATAAACTAATTTTTCTTCTGCTGCACCTAAATCAGCAACTTGATTGAAAAAGACCATGCTTCTGAATGCTTCTGTATGGGCCAAACGACGTAAGTAATCAGCTTTTTTTCTTGGTGCTAACCGAATAAAGTAGTGGGCGACTTGGCCTGCTGAAGTATCTTCTTCCGTCACATCAATCACCTGTAATTTTTGGCTTAAAGATTGCGCTTGATTCACGACACGATCAGCAGTCGCTGAATAAAAAACAAGTTGGTATTCGGTTGGTGTGTGTGTCAAAATTTGCTTGGTTAAACTTAGCTCTTCCTCTTGGAAAAGTTGATCAACTTCATCCATTACAATTGTTTTTACCAACTGAGCTTTGACTTTTTTATTCTTCATTAACTCTAAAATCCGACCTGGTGTTCCGATTAACACTTCAGGACGTTTTTTTAACTTGTCAATCTGGCGTGAAACATTTGCCCCGCCGATTAACGTTTGAACCGTTAATTGAAGTGGCTTAGCCCAAGTCCGAGCAACTTCAGCAATTTGCATAGCTAATTCTTGAGACGGAGCAATAATCAACAATTGATTTCCCTGTCCTTTTTCAACAGTTAATAGTAAAGGCAGCATGTAAGCAAGTGTTTTTCCAGTTCCTGTCGGCGAAATTCCTAAAACATTTTCTCCTTCGCGAAGGGGCGTAAAACTTTTTTCTTGAATTGTTGATGGTTCGTTAAAGCCAGAAGCTTGCCACTGTTCTTGCCAAGCCTCTGGAAGTTGTTCTAAAAATCTCATATTGTTCCTTTCCTATCGCTTAATTCTTATTTATCAGCATCAAAAATAATGCCGGCACTATGACGTAAATCAGTGACTACTTTATTGACATTTCGAGCAAGCTCAACCCATTCTTCATACTTGGTGCCCCAATACTTATCTGTTGGGTTATTTAAAACTGCTGCAAAATCACGGGCTTCTTCAATCATTGGATTATCGGCTACTTGAATATCTAAGACATCACGTTCTTCATGTGCGCGATCATGGTACTCAGCCGAAGAAATAGCATTGACACTATCTAAAATCAAGGTCCCGTTTTCAAAGTAAATTTCGGATGGCGCAAAAGAATCACTAATTTTCCCAGTGTTTAACGTCACGTCAAACTGATCATATCGTAAAATAATTGTTCCTAAGCCATCGACACCTGTCGCAATTTTACTAGCAAAATAATGGCTTTCGTTTGGTACGCCAAACCAGCCCAAGGCTGCATAAACTAAATAAACGCCTAAATCTGCTAAGGCCCCCCCAGAAAAATGAGGAGAAAAAATATTTGGCTCTTTGCCTTCTAATACTTGATTATAGCGAGAAGAATATTTCATATACGTAAAATTCGCACCTAAAATTTGGTTTTTTAATGGCAATAATTCAGCAATTTTTTGGAAACTTTGCTCATGAATATTACGGGCCGCTTCAAAGAAATACACACGATTTTTATTCGCTAATTCAATAATTTCTGCCATCTCATCAGGTGTTGAAAAAGCTGGTTTTTCAACAATTACATTTTTTTTCGCTAAAATTGCTTGTTTCGCTTGTTCAAAATGTAATGAATTTGGTGAGGCAATATAAACCGTATCCATATGTGCAATACCAAAAAACGTCTCTAAATCAATTGCATATTCCACATCCCCATAGCGAGAACCAAATTCTTGTGCCGTTGCTAGTTTCCGAGAATAAACAGCCGTTAAATCATACGCACCCGTTTCTAAAGCTGCTGCAACAAATTGATGACTAATCCAATTGGTACCAATTACGCCTAAATGTATCATAATCAAAAACCTCCATTTTTTGTTTATTTACTCTCTTTATAATAGTAATCTCTCGTACAAAAGTCACGTAATTACCCTGCCTTAAAGCGCTAGGAGTTCTTCAAGTTATTTATTAGGATCATCAAATGCCTGTAATAAATCAAAGGTTACCTGTGACTTAAGTTCAATCGTTGCTGGTGTTACGTGGCAATTGTAAGCAAGGACTTGCACACCTTGATCAATTGCAGCACCCAGATTTTCAGCAAAGGCGGGTTGCATCTCTTGGTGAATCGTTGCTTGCTTAATTTCTTCAAATTGGACCACAAACAAAACGTAACAGCGGTAACCCGCTTTAGTTGCAGCCATTAGTTCAGTGACATGCTTCAAGCCACGAAGTGTTGGCGCGTCAGGAAAAGCACCGATGCCTTTATTTTCTAAAGTCATGCCTTTCACTTCGACAAAAGCTTGTTCGTCCGCATCCGTTTCCACTAGAAAATCAAATTTTGAATGTGCAAATCGTTGCTCACGTTTAACAGTTTGGATCGTACCAACTAAACCAGGAAGCACAATTTGACCATTTTTTAACGCTTCATTGACTAATGTATTCGGTACTTGGCTATCAATATTAATCCAAAAAGAACCTTTTTTTACTGCAATCAAATCGTAATCTGTTTTTCTTTTAGGCGATGGTTGATAACTAAGCGCCACAACAGCACCTGGTAAAAAAACTTCTTTCCCTCTGCCAGTATTTTTGACATGTGTGATTACTTCTTCATTCGTTTCCATTAAACGACAGTGTGCAATAAACCGATTGGGTCGTTCGATAAAATAAGCAAGTTGGACATTCGGGTACTTCATACACAGACTTCCTTTCTTACACACTATACCATAAAAAAACAAGGAAAAGTATAGACCAAAACCAACAATTTTACTATCTTGTGTCAATCATTAAATATTTGTCAATTCTCAGCGATTTAGTCGAATATTTTAGACAAGTTCTATATAATAAAGGTAACGAAGACGAATAAATGAAAATGAAGGTTAGGAGGAATTTCTTTGAAAAAACATTGGACTTTCTTAGTTGGCGCATCTTTACTTACTGGATTAGCAGGCTCTATCCTCTGGAAAAAAAATAAACAGCTCCCTTCCCCACAGGAGCTTCAACACAACTATACTGGGCATTGGTGGTTTGTGGACGTGAAGAAAGCCACGCAACACACCTTAGAAATCACCTCATCTTTCAATGTTTTCATTGATGGCAAACAAACGCATGCCTTGCTTGTTGAATTAACCCCTAAACGCTTAGTTATCTTAGACAAGTTAGGTTACCATTTAATCATTCAATGTGAAAATGGTGTCCCTGCGACGCTTTACGATGAAGCCGACGACGAAACCTACACACTAGAACGGGCTATCTACAATTAATAAATCACCCACGACACATAAAATGAAGTATGTGCGGTGGGTGATTTATTTTTTTACATCCCTTGCAAAAGCATTCAGAAAGTTTTCTTACAACTTGAATATTATTAAATAGTCAAATGCGCCTTTTTCTGATAAACTTAGGATGATGTTTTTTTGAAAGGATGAGCCCCTATGACACCAAATCGCGAAGACTATTTAAAATTAATTTTTGAATTAGGTGGCGACGAAGTTAAAGTGAATAATAAACAAATTGTTTCTGGACTCGATGTTTCGGCAGCTTCGGTTAGTGAGATGATTTCAAAGTTAGTAAAAGAAGATTTGGTTGAGCATTCTCCTTATCAAGGGGTACAATTAACTGAAAAAGGCTTAAAAAAAGCGAGTACGTTAATTCGCAAACACCGAATCTGGGAAGTCTTTTTAGTAGAGCACTTAAATTACACTTGGAATGATGTGCACGAAGAGGCAGAAGTTTTAGAACATGTTACTTCACAGACGCTTGTGAACCGTTTAGCGGATTATTTAAATCATCCAGAATTTTGTCCACACGGTGGTGTTATTCCCGAAGATAATCAACCCATTCATGAGGAGAAACGCCAAACGTTAACAGACTACCCTGTTGGCACAAAAATTCGGATTGCACGTGTCTTAGACGAAAAAGAATTACTGGATTATTTAGTTTCCATTGATTTAAATATTCAAGAAGAATATACGATTAAAGAAATTGCTGCATATGAAGGACCGATCACCATTTATAATGAAAATAAAGAATTATCCGTCAGCTTTAAAGCAGCAAACACAATTTTTGTTGAGCCGTTGATTAGAGAAAGTGAGGAAAACTAATGAATGAAAAAGTAGCATTATTTACTATTTTCGGGGGGACAGGTGATCTTGCCAAACGCAAATTGTATCCTTCCCTGTTCCGCTTATATAAAAAAGGATTATTAGCTGAGCGTTTTGCGGTGATTGGTACCGCACGTCGGGAATGGACAGACGAATACTATCGTGAAATCGTTCGTGAAACCATTCAAGACTTAAATCCCACGGCCGAAGAGGCAACTGAATTTTCTAGTCATTTCTATTACCAATCACATAATGTGAATGATACGGAACATTATAATACCTTAAAAGAATTATCTGATCGCCTAAATGAACAATACCACTTAGAAGGCAATCATGTTTACTATTTAGCTATGGCCCCTCAATTCTTTGGAACCATTGTTAATCACTTGAAATCACAACATATTATTTCGGAAGAAGGCTTTGATCGTCTAATTATCGAAAAGCCATTTGGTTCTGATTATGAATCTGCCTACGAATTAAATGAAGAAATTCGTGCTGCATTTCCTGAACAAGATATTTTCCGAATTGACCATTACTTAGGCAAAGAAATGATCCAAAATATTTCAGCCATTCGTTTTGCCAATAATATTTTTGAATCACAATGGAACAATCGTTACATTGATAATGTCCAAATCACCTTCGCTGAAAGCTTAGGTGTCGAGGATCGTGGCGGCTATTATGACCACAGTGGCGCACTAAAAGATATGGTTCAAAATCATATTTTACAAGTCGTTGCATTGCTTTCTATGGAGCCTCCTGTTGCTTTTTCTGAAAAAGAAATTCGGACTGAAAAAGTAAAAGCTTTACGTGCCATCCGCCTTTATTCTGAAGAAGAAGCCCTTCAAAATTTCGTGCGTGGCCAATACGGCGAAGGTCAGCTAGCTGATCAAACATTTGCAGCCTATCGTGATGAACCGAATGTGGCAGAAACTTCATCTACTGAAACTTTTGTTGCTGGTAAATTTTTAATTGATAATTTCCGTTGGTCTGGCGTCCCTTTCTATGTTCGCACAGGTAAACGATTAACTGAAAAAGGCACACGCATTAACATCGTCTTTAAACAAGTACCTATTAATGTCTTCAAAGATGATACGTGTGAAGAATGCGATAAAACCGATTTACCACCGAATGTTTTAACTATCTATATCCAACCAACTGAAGGATTTTCATTAACCTTAAATGGAAAAGAAATCGGTCAAGGGTTCAATACAACTCCAGTGAAACTTGATTTCCGTCAAAGTGCTGAAATGACTGAAAATAGTCCAGAAGCATACGAAAAACTTCTATTAGACTGCCTAAATGGCGATAGTACAAACTTCTCTCATTGGGACGAAGTTGCCCAATCTTGGCGCATTGTTGACATTATTCGACATGCTTGGGATAAAACAGACGTTTCTTTCCCTAATTATGCCGCTGGCACAATGGGCCCGCAAGCTGCCTTCGACTTATTAGAAAAAGATGGCTTTACTTGGGAATGGCAACCAGATAACTGGTACCGTGACCGCGGTCAACTTGATCAATAAATAAGCCAAAAAAGATCCGCTAGTTAACAACTAGCGGATCTTTTTTCTTGTTTATTCGAATCCTTCAGCAACCGCTTCTGGATAATTTTCTTCAACAATGTGTGCACAACGGCCACAAAGTGTTGGTAATTTTTCATCTGAGCCGACATCTTGACGAACGGAACGACAACGGTCACACGTTTCGCCTTCTGCTTTTTCAACTAAAATAGCCATGTCTTCAAATTGAACAGCTTCACTAGGTGCTACTTCTTTTGATACTTCAAAGTCGGAAACAATTAGTAATTGAGCAATATCTGCATCAACAGCTGTCATTAATTGACGAATTTGTTCATTTGGATAAACGGTCACTTTGGCTTCTAACGATTTACCGATTAATTTAGAATGACGAGCTTCTTCCAACGCTTTTAAGACATTGTCACGGAAATCCATAAAGGCTGCCCATGTATCCATCAATTCTTCTTCATTAGTAAACGTTTCGTAACCTGGGAATTCAGCTAATTGCACATACTCTTCTTCTTCTTGTAAGAAACTCCAAATTTCTTCCGCTGTATGTGGAATAATTGGTGTCAATAGTTTTGTTAATGAAACCAATGTTTGATAGAAAACAGTCTGCATACAACGACGTTGATAATCGTTTTCAGCTTCAATATAAACGACATCTTTCGCAAAGTCTAAATAGAAAGAAGATAGATCCACAGTTAAGAAGTTCATAACTGTCCGATAAATATGCATGAAATTATATTTTTCATAACCATTTTCACGGATTTCTTGAATGACTTGATTTAAACGAACCGTCATGTATTTATCTACAGAACGTAAATCAGCATAAGCTACAGTATGCTCAGCTGGATTAAAATCACTCGTATTCGCTAACAAGAAACGCATAGTATTACGGATTTTCCGGTACACTTCAGATACTTGGTTTAAGATATCCATTGAGACACGCACATCGGCTTCCGCGTCAACACTACTTACCCACAAGCGTAAGATATCTGCCCCCATTTGATTGATAACTTTTTCAGGTAAGATAGTATTGCCTAACGATTTACTCATCTTACGGCCTTCGCCATCGAGAACCATCCCTTGAGAAATGATTGATTTATAAGGCGCTACCCCATTGATAGCAACACTTGTTGTAATACTTGAGTTAAACCAACCACGATATTGGTCAGAACCTTCTAAATACATATCTGCTGGGAAAGTTAACTCTTCTCTTTCTCGTAAAACTCCTTCATGTGAAGAACCTGAGTCAAACCAAACGTCCATGATATCTGTTTCTTTGGTAAACTCGCCATTTGGTGAACCTGGATGTGTAAAGCCTGCTGGTAGTAACTCTTTTGCTTCACGCATAAACCAGATATTTGATCCATGTTCTGCAAATAAATTCGCTACATGTTCAATTGTTTCTGGCGTAATGATGGCTTCCCCATTTTCAGCATAGAAGATCGGTAATGGTACACCCCACGCTCTTTGGCGAGAAATTACCCAATCACCACGGTCACGAATCATATTATACAAACGTGTTTTTCCCCAAGGAATTAGCCAGTCAACTTTCTCAACTTCATCTAAAATATCTTGACGGAATTTAGAGATTGAAGCAAACCATTGTGGCGTTGCACGGTAGATAACTGGTTTTTTGGTACGCCAATCATGTGGATAACTATGCGTAAAGAAATCTAATTTTAATAACGCGCCTTTTTCTTCTAATAACTCAGTAATCATTGGATTCGCTTTGTCATAGAAAATTCCTTCAAAACCAGGTGCTTCATCTGTAAAGACCCCACGGCTGTCAACAGGAGAAATAACAGGTAAATCATATTTACGGCTGACAATATAATCATCTTCCCCATGTCCTGGTGCGGTATGAACTAAGCCAGTCCCGGCATCTAGCGTCACGTGGTCGCCTAGCATAACAAGTGATGTTCGATCATAGAATGGATGTTGAGCTGTCATACGATCTAATTTTTCACCAGAAAATTCTCGCAAGACTTCTACTTCTTCCCAACCAACCGCTTCTTTAACTGTTGCTAATAAATCTTTAGCAATTACAAATTTACGACCGTCTGCCTTCACTTCAACATACGTAAAATCAGGATTAACTGAAATACCTAAGTTGGCTGGTAATGTCCAAGGGGTTGTCGTCCAGATGACGAAGGCTGTCTCGTTATCTAAAAGACCTTTACCATCGGCCACATTAAAAGCTACGTAAATAGAAGGTGATTTTACATCTTTGTATTCAATTTCTGCTTCTGCTAAAGAAGATTCACTTGAAGGAGACCAATAAATTGGTTTTAAGCCTTTATAAATATAGCCTTTTTCTGCCATCTTACCAAAAACACGAATTTCTGCTGCTTCATACTCTGGATCTAACGTAATGTATGGATGTTCCCAATCGCCTGACACACCTAAACGTTTAAAATCGTTACGTTGTTTATCGACTTGTGATAAGGCATACTCTTTACATTTTTCGCGATACTCAGCGACAGTCATTTCTTTACGTTTAACCCCTTTATTGGTTAACACTTGCTCAATTGGTAAACCATGGGTATCCCAACCAGGCACATAAGGAGAACGGAAACCAGACATTGATTTTGAACGAATAATAATATCTTTACTGATTTTATTCAAAGAATGTCCTAAATGAATATTTCCGTTTGCATACGGAGGGCCATCATGTAAAACAAAGGTTGGTTTTCCTTCGTTTAATTTTTGACGTTGTTCATATAAGCCTTTTTCTTCCCAGTCTTTTTGCCATTCTGCTTCACGGTTTGGCAAGTTCCCACGCATTGGAAAAGCTGTTTTTCCTAATTGCAATGTTTCTTTCATTTTCATATGCATTTGCCTCGCTTTCATTTTATCGATTTAATTGTGTTAGTTCATACTAAAGATGAACGATAGCTGATAAAAGTAGATAAAAAAAGAGTACTCCATCCCAAGGGACGAAGTACTCGTGTTACCACCCAAATTCAAAGTAGAGTTGCCCCTACTTTCTCTGAAATTGATAACGGTAATTATCCGGCAGTTCCTACTCAAGTGTTCAGAACTGCATCTAGGATAGAGGATCTGTTTAATGCCAGTGTCTGTCAAACTTTCACTATCATTGACTCGCTGCTAAGAATAAACATTAAACGTTCTGTTCTATCTATTTTGATTCTTCTTCAATTGTTTCTTCAGTGACTTCAATTACAGGCTTTTTTTCTACTACAGCATCTGTGTTCTCTTCAGAGTTTACAACAGTTTCATTTTCGTTGTCAAGGTCTTGTTCATCAAGAATTTCCTTAACTGCTGTATGTTTGTCTCCGACATAACTAGAAAAAGGCTTTAAAATCTCTTCCCACTCTTCACTCTTCACTTGCTCTAATTGAGTTTCAAGCATTAAGCTTAAGCGTTGATGGAAGACACGTGTTTTCTTCTTCAAGTCTTCTGTTTCCCCAGCTAATTGGCGAGCACGTTCAATTGCTTCTGCTAAGATTTGTGTTGATTTCGCTTCAGCATCTGCAATCATTGCATTTGATTTACGTTCAGCTTCTACCAAGGTTTCTTTGGCTTGGTTATCTGCCGAAGTGATAATCATTTCTGATTCTTTGTTGGCACTTGATTTCACTTTATCAGCGGTATCTTGTGCAACAATAATTGATTGGTTCAATGCATCTTTCAATTCATTGAAGTATTGTAATTTTTCTTCTGCGTGTTTTAATGATTTCTCAAGTTCACGATTTTTTTGTAATGCATCTTCATAATCACGTGTGACTTGATCTAAAAAGTCATCTACATCGTCTTGGTTATAGCCTCTCATTTTTGTTGAGAAGTCTTTGTTTTGAATATCTAATGGAGTTAATGCCATATTCCTTCACCTCTTTGGATTATTTTTGTAAAACCCCTTATGAACACATTCTCATACTAATCCTGAAATAGCAAATATCTTACTTTTTTTATTATACACAACTTCGTCTGAATGAACAGCCAAAATGGTTTTCTTAAACAAAAGTTCGAGATTATTTTCTCAATACCCCTAAGAGGACACGAAATTTTTCTTTCTTTGTTTTTCCTTCTAATTCTTGAATCTGAAGGCGCCCAAATCCCCGTATCGAAACAATATCTAATAAGTCTAAAGCAAAATCTGGTCGTGTCGTTTCTGTCCAATTGACTTTTACTTTACCAGATTCGATCAATTGTTTTGATCGCTGCCTTGAAATATTAAATACGGCGGAAATCACACTATCCAGCCGCAAAGAGCTCATAGTCGTTCGCTCTTCCTGCCAACCATCCTTCGGTATCAAAATTTGTGTATAATCCCGCTCTTCTAAACGAACAGTAATTTTACCAATTTTGTCGACTTGGTTAACAACGAAGCCAGCTACTTCTTGTGCTATAAAAACCTGCCACTTATCACCATCGGAAATAATATCTCCAAAGGCTTCCCTACGAACCCCAACATTCATCAAGGTGCCTAAAATTTTCCCATGAGATAATGTCGCAAATTTAGATGGATAAATAATTTCAAATAATACAACACCAAAATCTGTCTCTTCTGGTATGTAATACGCTGGATAAATCAAGCAGCGTTTTCGTTCTGCTTGCTCATAACCACCATAAAAAGTAAACGATAAATCACTGTTTTGTCGAATCAACGTTTCCAAAATATACGCCTGTCTAGGATCAAGAAAGTCTGTCAAATAAGGCGCGTATTGCATCTCCACTTGCTCTAGCCAATCCCCGACAGTGTCAATAAAAGGATGTTCATCTTTGCGGAAATGTTGATACACATTTGCGTTCATAGATAAATCATCCTTTCTAAAAGTTATTAATAAACAATAGCTCGTAAAATGACTGCTAAGCCACCCGCTGCTAGGTTAAGGACAATAATCCCTACCATTACGTTAAATCCAACCATTCCAATCCTTAAATTCAAACGGTCAAACAAACTTAAGTATGGTTCACAAATTCTAGAGAGCAAACGCCCGAAAGCAGAATCATATGCTCCTGGAAACCATGAAAGTAGCGCGTAAATCACTAGTAATCCTGAATAGATTTGAACGCCTTTGTATAATAGAGTAATCAGTGTTGCGATAATAACACCTCCCTAAGGCTTAGAAATCAAAGAATTGTTTGTTGGCTAAAGATTGTGCTGTCGCACTATCAATTTCCATATTCGCTGGTGTGCATAAGAAGATTTCATTGCCAACGCGCTGAATATCTCCGTCTAAAGCATACACAGTACCAGTTAAGAAATCAACGATGCGTCGTGCTTGGTCTTCTTCTACTAATGTAAAATTAACTAGCACAGCTTCTTCAGCAAATAAATGTTTCGCAATGCTCATTGCTTCTGAATACACACGCGGTTCAATAATAGTAATTTTATGTGTTTTTGCATTGGCGGTGCTTTCTTGTGCTCGTCTTGTATTCGTAGTCGCTGATTGATTAGAACTACGCATAGAAACCACTTTTTTCTCTGTGTAAGCAGCTTGTTGTGTGTCTCTTTCTTGATGCGCTTCAGCAGAACGATAGCGTGCAGAAGGTTTTTCAACTACAGGCTCACTTTGTTGTGTATAAGCTGGCTGATTGTAACTTTCCTGTTGTTGAACAGGGCGTTGTGGTTTAGGCCGAGCTGCACGACGCGGTGGTTCATTAACTGCTTTGCGCTCTTCATATTCTTCGTAGTTATCATAATAATCATCTTCTTCGCCAGATAAGCCAAAAAAGCTCGATAACGCATCCTTGTTAAAAATTGACATAAATTCCTCTCCTTTACGCATCTCTGAATAACGCTGTTCCGATTCGTATAAAAGTTGCACCTTCTTCAACTGCGATTGGGAAATCGTTACTCATTCCCATGCTAAGTTCTGTACAAGGAGCAAAAGATAAATGTTTCTCATTTACGGTCATTTGCAGCTCTTTTAATTCTCTGAATGTTGCATGTAATACTTCTTCACTTGCCCCAAAAGGTGCCATAGTCATTAGACCGACGATTTGAATTTTGTCCAAATCAGCAAGTTCTTGAATGAAAGGTAAGACGTCTTCTTTACGAAAGCCGTGCTTGCTTTCTTCCCCAGTTATATTCACTTCAACAAAACAACGAATAACTTTCGTTGCTCTTTTTTGAATTTCTTTGGCTAGACTCAGACTATCTAATGCATGAAAATAATCTATCTCATTAATAATTAATTTTACCTTCCTACGTTGTAAATTACCAATTAAATGCCACTGAATATCATTAAATTTTTCCAATCCAGCTTTCTTTTCTAGTAACTTATCTACTCGGTTTTCAGCTAAATTCTGGACACCAAGCTGAACAAGCTCTGCTGCTTCCTCAATTCCTACTGATTTAGTGACGCCAATCATTGTCACATCAGCAACAGAGCGCTGTGAGCTTTTGCATGCTAGCTGAAGTTGATTATTAATATTTGTTAAGTTTTCAGCTATCATTTCTAATCGATGCTCCTTATCGTTTTCTGCGGAAAAATGGTGGCGTACTTAATTCGTCATCATTGTGATTTGGTTCTTCACGGTGGAATGTGTCAAATTCTTTTTTGTCTACTTGTTCTAATGAAGATTCATCAACTTTTGGACGTGTATTTTGTTCTCTGCGAATATCCCAATCGCCAAAAGCACTTGCTTCTTCTTGTGATTTTGGTTGATCCATTTCCACAGATTGAGTTGTTTGTTGCATTGGTTGAACCGCTTGTCTTGTTTGACGGTGCGGTTTTCTATCCTTTTTTGATTCATCAATACCTGTAGCGATTACTGTTACACGAATTTCGTCGCCTAAATCTTCGTTGATTGATGTACCTAGGATGATGTTCACATCACCTGAAGCAGCATTTGTCACGATATCTGAAGCATCTTGCGCTTCAAACAAGGTCATATCTAAGCCACCAGTAATGTTTAATAAGACTTGTTCCGCACCATCGATTGATGTTTCTAACAATGGTGAAGAAATAGCTTTTTTCGTTGCTTCAATTACGCGTTCTTCGCCGCTCGCTACACCAATTCCCATTAAAGCTGTTCCTTGGTTTTCCATCACTGTTTTCACGTCAGCAAAGTCCAAGTTTACGTAACCTGGTGCAGTGATTAAATCTGAAATCCCTTGAACACCTTGACGTAATACATTATCAGCTTCTCTAAATGCTTCAAGCATTGGCGTTTTCTTGTCAACGACTTCTAATAAGCGGTTGTTTGAGATAATTAATAGTGTATCAACGTTTTCTTTTAATAAGGCAATTCCTTCAGCAGCAAAACGACCACGTTTTGGACCTTCAAAACTAAATGGACGAGTTACTACACCAACTGTTAAAGCGCCTAATTCTTTAGCGATTTTTGCAACTACTGGCGCAGCACCTGTACCAGTTCCGCCACCCATACCAGCAGTAATGAAAATCATATCCGCGCCTTGTAATGATTCTGAAATCACTTGTTCACTTTCTTCTGCAGCTTTTTGGCCAACTTCAGGTTGTGAACCGGCACCTAAACCACGAGTGTATTTAGGGCCTAATTGAATCACTGTTTCTGCTTTTGAATGTTTTAATGCTTGAACGTCTGTATTGGCTGTGATAAATTCCACGCCTTTAACGTTTTCTTCGATCATACGGTTTACAGCGTTTCCGCCGCCGCCACCTACACCGATAACTTTAATGACTGCACCGTTGTTAATGTTATTGTCTAATGAAAATTCCATGATATCGTATCCTCCTGTTTGTGTGATTAGTCGAAAATGTTCGAGAAGAAGTCTTTGATTTTGCCTGTCACTTTTTCACCAGACTCACGTTCGTTGAATTCTTCGTATTCTTCTTGAGGCTGTTCAGCATATGTGTCATAGCGAACTTCTTGTTGGACAGCGACTGATTGTGCTGGTTTCGATTTTTCACCAGGGATTGCATATTTGGCAATGTGATAAATATCGTTTAGTTGCGCTGAATATTCCACAATGCTAATGACATTAGCAAAGACTGGGTTACGTAAGCCCATGTGATTTGGTACGTATAGTTTTACGTTGGCTTCAAAAATTTCTTGCGCCAAATCGACAATACCTGGCATACTAGCGGCGCCACCAGTTAACACAACGCCTCCAGGTAATTCAAACGCATCAATTTCATCCAGAACTTCTTTTGATTTTCTCAAAATTTGTTCCACACGCGCTTCAATAATTTCTGAAAGGTAACGTTCGTCCACTCTTACAGGCTCTGACTTACCGATAACATCAACAGGAAACTCTTCGTTTGCTGAAGTTCTTTCTGGATAAGCATCCCCATAATTAATTTTTAAGGCTTCGGCGTTGTTAAAAGAAGTATTCAATACGATTGAGATATCTTTCGTGATGAACTCGCCGCCTTCTTGGTTAACATGAGTAAATTTCAATTGTTTGTCGTGGATAACAGATGTCGTTGTTTGACCGCCACCCATATCAATGACAATTGTTCCAAAGTCTTTTTCGCCATCTGTTAAAATTGTTTCTGTTAAAGCAAGCGGTGTAATCACTAATTCGTTAATTCCTAAGCCAGCTTTTTCAACACATTTACGGATGTTATGGATGATTGTTTTTGGTCCAGTATAGACAACGCCAAACATCTCCATGCGAACGCCAAGCATTCCACGTGGGTCTTTGATGCCTTCAAAGCCGTCGACGGTAAAGTCTTGCGGTAAGATTGCAACAATTTGACGTTCAGGAGGAGTTGAACGAACCAAAGCTGCAGATGCGACGTTGCGCACATCCTCATCTGTAATTTCTTTTGATTCACTGCTAACAGCTATCATTCCTTGACAGCTTTCTACTTCTAATAAATTCGCTGGTAATCCAACATTTACGCTTTTAATTTGAATGCCGGCTTTTTCTTCGGCTTGTCGAACGGCCCGTTGGATTGCTTGAACTGTTTGATCAATATCGACGACAATCCCTCGATTCAAACCGTCTGATTTTGCATTTCCAACGCCGATGATGTTCATTTGACCTTCAATATATTCAGCGACAACTACTTTGACAGAAGTTGTACCAATATCGAGGCCTACATACATTCCTGTTTTTGCCATGAACGGAATTCCTCCTCCTATTAATTCCAATATCTAAGCGGACAAAGGCGTCCGTTTAACTATCTCTTTTTTAGTATTATTCACTTCTTCCAATTTTACCATAAAAATGGGGGTTTTAGAAAGCAGATTATACGAATTTGTTCGTTAATTTTTGAAACATTTTTGTAAAAAACTTATTCTGCTTGTTGCACTTCTTGATTTTCTCCATTTGTCGGCGTACCGTTATTCGCTTCATCCGTTGCTACGCCTGCATTTGGGTCCTCAACTTCTTGATTTTCAACCGCTGAATCTTCGGAAACTTCACTGCCCGTTTCTTCACTTTCTTTTTCATACGGATAAGAAAAAATGCCGACTTCCATATCAACGATTCCAGGTTTGTCCATTTGCTCGGCTACTTGTGAATAATAAGCCATTTTTTCACTTAAATCAGAAATATTAACAATCACTCGATTTCCATCATTCATATAGACATTAATCAAGTCTTTATTGGTTTTGGATGGTGCATATTTAATTTCTGAAATTCCTTGTTTAATTTCTTGAGGTAATTTGTTGTAAGAGGCCATTAATTCAGGGATTAATTTATCCTCTTTGAAATTCTCAAAAATTGGTTTGCCACTTTCAGCAGCTTTGGTGGTTTCCGCCAAAGTTTTACCATTCTCTAAAATCGGATGATAGCCGCCTTTAGTCGCAGCAAGAGCGACAATTTGATACTCTTGAATATCAATTTTAAATGAATTAATACCATTTAACTTAATGTTCGCCTTTTTTATAATTGGAAACTTTTTCTGAATATTTGCAGAAAAATAATTTCTATTTGAATACTGCTCCCATAAGCCACTGCCCGTTTCAAGTTTTGACTGCTGAATAATCGCTTGACTCTCCACACTTTTGTTGCCTGAAACTGTTACTTCACTCAATCGACTAAGAGGCGAAACAAAATACAATGCCACTAAAATGGCTGTCCCTAAACAAGTTAAAATAAAGGCTAAACGCCTGTATAAGCGCTTGTTCCGTGTTTTCTTAACGTTCGGTAAACGATCTGCAAAATGCTCCTCTTCTTCCACTGTTTCTTGTGGAAGATGTTGTTGAGGCTCTTCTTGACTTTGTTCTTGTAAAGTGATGGTGACTTCTGCTTGTTCGTTTTCACCTTTTGAAGCAGCTTCTTCCGCTTGCTTCTTCAAATATTCTTGGTTTTGTTTTTGCCAAGGTGTCAGTTCAGGTTGAGACTCTTCCGATTTTTTTGGAGGTAATGGTTTTCTTTTTTTGAATATATCGTTCTCGTTACTAATCTTCCACACCTCCTATCTCAGACTAACGTTTTCACAACTTGATACAAACGATCACTTGCATCTGGGATGCCTTCCCCTTTGGACGCCGTTGCCATCTGTTGTCTTTTTTCATTGTTTAATAAAATATCATCAATTGCCGCAACTAAACGAGCGCCGGTCAATTCTGCATCTGGAATCATTTCAACAGCACCAACTTTTACTAAGCTTTGCGCGTTTTTCGTTTGATGATCATTCGTGACGTAAGGACTCGGAATTAAAATTGCTGGTAATCCTAATGCGGTGAACTCCGCAATTGAGGTTGCTCCTGCACGTCCCACCATTAAATCGGTATTAGCCATCACTTCAACCATTTTATCAATATACGGTTGCACACTTATGTTTGTCAATTTCTTTTCAGAAAGCTTTAGACTTTCTTGAAGTTCCTGATAATATCTTTCTCCTGAAGCGTATAAAACTTGATACTCTCTCTCTTCAAACAAAGGAAAGGCCTGTTCAAACGCTTGATTGATTTTCAAGGCGCCACGACTTCCGCCAAATAAAACCACCGTTTTCTTTGCTGGATCCAAGCCAAACTCTGATAAAATAGCTGACTTTTTCACCGTTACGACTTCTTGTCCCCGCGGGTTCCCTGTTAAAATTGTTTTTTCTTTCGGGAAAAAACTAGCGACATCTGGAAAACAAATCGCAATTTTATCCACATAACGACTTAAAAATTTATTTGTCATTCCGGGGATACTATTTTGTTCATGAATAATTGTCGGTATTTTTAATTGGTGGGCCGCATAAACTACTGCACCAGAAACATAACCGCCTGTACCAATGACCACATCTGGTTGAAATTCACGAATAATTTTTTTTGCTTTATTAATGCTTGTTAAAAATAAATAAATTGTTTTAAAATTTTGAGGACTTAGCGAACGCTTGAATCCTTGAATTTTAATCGTTTTAAATGGAATTTTCGCCTTTGGCACAATTTGACTTTCTAAACCATTTTCTGTTCCCACATACAAGAATTCTGTTGCAGGTGCTTCTTTTTTGACGTGTTCGACGAAGGATAACGCAGGATAGATATGCCCACCTGTGCCACCACCAGTTACTAGTATCTTCATTTTCTCACATTTCACTTTCTTTTAATTGTTGAACAGCTTGCATAAAGGCTTCCCCGCGTACTTCAAAATTCGGGTATTGGTCCCAACTTGCGCAAGCAGGTGATAGTAAAATAGTATCATCTTTTTCCGAATAATCAAAGGCAATGGTAACCGCCGTTTGAACATTTTCAGCAAATAAAATTGTTTCAATGTTCGCTTTTTTAGCAGCTTCCGCCAATTTTTCTTTAGTTTCTCCAAATAAAACAATTGCTTTGAGTCCCAGCAGAGCAGGAACCAATTCATCAAATGAGTTACCGCGATCCAAGCCACCCGCAAGTAAAAGTAGCTTTTGGTTGTCAAACCCACTTAACGCCATCTCTGTAGCTAAAATATTGGTTGCTTTTGAATCGTTATAAAAACGTCTTTGCTGAACTTCGCCAACAAATTGCGTTCGATGGGGAACGCCCGAAAAGTTTTTCAAAGTTTGTCTAATCTGAACATTCGATACATTTTTTAATTTAGCTACACAAATCGCTGCGAGTGCATTTTCAATATTGTGACTGCCAGGAATACCTAACTCATCGGCGGGCATAATATATTCTTCATTAAAATATAATTTCCCATCTAAAAGATAAGCCCCTTCTACTGCTTCTTTCGTTGAAAAAGGCAATACGTTGGCAGCTGTGGTTTTGGCTAACGTTTGAAGCTCTACTTGATTCCAATTTAAAATCAAGGTGTCCTCTGCGGTCATGTTTTTTTGAATGGCCCATTTTGCAGCAACATATTCTTTCCGCGAACCATGATAATCCAAGTGTGCCTCAAAAATATTTGTAATTACTGCAATTTGTGGGTGAAACGTCTCAATTCCCATTAACTGAAAACTAGAAAGTTCCATCACAAGATCATCCTTGGCTGTTGCTTCTTGAGCCACCGTACTCGCTGGAAAACCAATATTTCCCGCCAAACGTGCCTCACCAGCCGTTCTGTCAGCGTTTAGCAATAAACCAATCATCGTGGTCGTGGTTGTTTTGCCATTGGTGCCCGTAATGCCGACAATTGGACATTCGGCAATTTGACCTGCTAATTCCACCTCAGTTATGATAGGAATTTTCCGAGTTAGTGCTTCTGCCACAAGTGGATTTGTATAAGGAATACCAGGATTTTTAACGATTAGTTCAAATTCTTCATCCAACAATTCAATTGGATGCCCCCCTGTAACAACACGAATACCCAAGGTTAATAAATCTTGGGCGTCAGGGTTTTGATCAAATTGTTTTGCGTCATTAACGGTAACGAGCGCACCTAACTCATGTAAGAGTTTCGCTGCGCTGACACCACTTTTAGCTAGTCCTAAAACCAACACTTTTTTGTTTTGATAGGTTGTTATTTTTTTCATTGTCAATTTCCCCTTTGATAGATTAGAAAAGAATCCATAATGTGATTCCTGAACAGATTAAACCGACAGACCAAAAGACAAAATCAATTTTCCATTCAGACCAACCACACATTTCAAAATGGTGATGAATTGGTGACATTTTAAAAATCCGTCGACCAAATAATTTAAATGAAGCAACTTGTAAAATAACACTTGCTGTTTCACAAACGTAGACAAGTCCAATTAAAAGTAGCGTCCATTCTTGATGCAAAATAATTGAAATTGCTGCTAACAATCCACCTAATGCTAATGAACCAACATCACCCATGAAGATTTTTGCTGGTTTTCTATTATAAGGGAAAAAGCCAATCAGCCCACCAATCACACTTAGGCAGATAATCACAACATCAAATTGTTGTTGTTTCCAGGCAATAATTGCATAAGTACCAAATGAAATTGTTCCTAAACCAGCAACCAAACCATCAATTCCATCTGTCAAGTTCACGGCATTAGAAAAACCGACTAACCAAAAAATAATAAACACGCCATAAAAAATACCTAACGGAACTTCTGCTACTCCAAACAAATCTAAGGTGTCTGAAAAGCCTTCACTTCGATAAACAAAGTAGAAAACCAACCCACCAAAAATTTGACCAATTAATTTTTGACGAGAATTCAAGCCCATATTCCGTTTTTTAAAGACTTTAATGAAATCATCCAAATAACCTAGCAAACCGTATAATACTAAAATAAATAGAATAATTAGTAGAGACGGCGTAAATTGGTGGAAAAACAACCCCATTGCTAATGAAGTAATCAAGCTGGCTACAAGGAAAACGACTCCCCCCATTGTAGGGGTACCTGTTTTCACGCTATGCCAAGTCGGGCCATCTTCACGAGTAACCTGCCCTTGTTTTTTCATTTGAAAATAGCCAATGAATAGTGGCATTACGCTCACTGTAATGGCAAAACTCACCACTATGGGAATAAAAATCTGTGTCCACTCCATGTTATCTCTCCTAATTATTCTACGTTATTATTCTGTGCCTTCTAAAGTCACGGTTAATTTTTTCTCCGTAATTTCAGTTTCAGCAGCGATACTTTGTTTCGTCACATAGCCTTCACCTTTAAACTCGACAGTCAAACCTAATAGATCACCAAACTTGGTAACATCGCTCTTCGACCAGCCGGTTAAATCAGGCATATAGTTCGTTCCATTTGTAATCAAAATCAATTTCTGATTAGGCATTAATGTTTGACCAGACGGTGTTGATTGTTTCTTGATTTTTTCACCATCACCGATAATCACAGGATCCACCCCGTTCACTTTGGCATTGGCCAACGCTTCCGCTGGTGTCATGTTTTTATAATCAGCAACTGTGACTTTATCAGAAGCTACTTTCGTTGTTTCCGGATCTGTCTCTTTAATGTCTAACGCTAATTTCATTAATGGGTTTGCAATTGCCGCCATTGCTTCTGAAGGCGAACCTGATTTTGCTTGTCTAAGTGTAATATACAAAACATATTCAGGATTATCCGCTGGGACCATTTCCACTACAGAAGACAAGACTTGACTTGCTCCATCAACGTACCCTTTACCATCTGAAATCTGGGCAGTTCCTGTTTTGGCAGCAACATGATAGCCTGGTACTTTATAAATATCATACGCAATCCCGTAAGTCGGGTCTTCAACAGTATCAATCATGTACGTACGAATCTGTTGAGCTGTTTGCGCTTTGATTGGGGTTCCTACGATTTGTGGTTCCGTAATCGTTTCTTTTCCTGTATTTTTGTCAACAATTTTGCTGATGTAATGAGGTTGCAACATTGAACCGTCATTTGCAATAGCTGAGAAACCTTTCATCATTTGGAAATTAGTAACCGTAATTGCTTGACCAAATGCCGACATTGCTCTATCTACAAAGTTTGTTCCTGGCAATTTACCAGCAGATTCACCACTTAAACCTGAATGCGTGCTCGTACCAAAACCAAATTTTTTCAAATACTCCATCCATTTTTCATCACCCATTTTTTGTTCTAGTTTTACCATACCAATATTACTAGACCAAGAAATGGCTTGACGATAATTCAAATATTCTTTGCCGTTCAACCGAGTGTAGTCATGGTCATTCACAGTTACATCCCCAACCTGAATTCCACCAACACGATTGAATAATTCATTAGGATTAAACTGTCCTTGTTCCATAGAAGCAGCTGTTGTAAATAATTTGATTGTTGAGCCTGGTTCATAAGGACTTTCAACTAATAGGTTCTGCCACGTGCCATTATCGTCTAACCCTTGTTTCGTTTCAGGATTAAATGTTGGCCGTTGAGACATGGCAACAATTTCGCCTGTTTTTGCTTCCATTAACATGGCAGTCATAGAAACTGGTTCATATTTTTCATTAACTTGCGTCATTAAATCTTCTAAGGTATTTTGCAAGCGACTATCTAGCGTCGTGTAAATATCTTGACCATCCACTGCTTTTTTCTCTTCCGCCACAGTTCCTGGTAAGGCATTGCCATAAATATCTTTTTCAAAATACACACGGCCATCGGTTCCACTTAAAATATCATTATAGGTCTGTTCTAGTCCCATTGCGCCTACTAAGCCTTCTTTATCATCATCTGGATTGGCTGCTTTTGTATAGCCAATAAAGTGAGAAGCAAACTGACCATTGGGATATAATCTGGCTGGATGTTCATTGAAATAAACACCTGAAATTTTTTTCTTTTTCAAATCTGCTTCAATTTTTTGGCGTGTTTCCAAGGTGATGTTTTGACCACCCGTACCAAATTCCACTTGATATTGTGTTGACCCATCTTCATGGATCCCATTATTCAAGTATTTCAATGCTGTTTTTTTGTCTAGTTTGGTATATTTCGCTAAAATTTCAGCAATATCATCGAAGTCTTTTTTCTCCGCATATAGCTTTTCATTATTTTGTCCCGTATATTTTTTTGATAATACGACATATAACGAATAGGAAGTAGCATCTTCTGCGATTGGATTACCATATCGATCTAAAATTGATCCTCGCTTAGCTTTTACCACTTGGCTTCCTTCATATAGAGAAGCTGTTTTTTCCTTTAGTGATACACCGGCTACTTTGCCTGTTGCCACAATGTATGTCGTTCTAAAGGCAAATAAAAAGAACAATCCAATACTCGTAGCGAATAAAATGATGCCTACTTTTTTACGATTGTTCATCGGATTTAAGTTTTTCTTTTTCATGAATTGTTTAAATTTATGTCTTTTACTCATTATTTAACAGTCCTAACATTGTCGCCGTTATTTTCTAGTCCTTGTTTTTTAGCGACATCTTTGATTCGATCTGATTTAGAAAGTTCGCTTCTTTCTTGTTCCAATTTCAAAGCGTTATCTTCCTTTTCTTTAATGACTGCTTGTGTTTCTGTAATATCGTTCATGGTTTGGACAATTGTCGTTCTTACTTGAATTGTCGCAATTGCAATACCAATCGTTGCACAAACTAATACAACACCGATTAATTTTTCTAGTAAAGAGACATTTTTTAGTTTCTTTTTGGGTAATAGAGTGGGGACAGGTAGTGTTTCCTCTTGCATTTTTCTGTCTTGCTCTGTTGCCACAGTTGGCTGATCCATTTCTGGTGCTTCATAATGGAAATCATTTACTTTCTTCAATTCAGCCATGTGTCTACCCCTCTCTCTATCTAGATTTTATTTTTTCGGCAATGCGTAACTTCGCACTTCGTGAACGATTATTCTCAGATAACTCACTGTCACTTGGTAAAATTGGTTTTCTGGTAATTACTTTTAATTCTGGTTGAAATTCTTCTGGTACCACTGGAATGCCTGGTGGCAAATCTTGTACCGTACTGTATTCTTTAAACATTGTTTTAACGATACGATCTTCTAACGAATGGAACGTAATCACACTGATTCTGCCATTTTTCGCTAGCAAATCAATTGCTTGTTCTAGCGACTCTTCAACTGCCCCTAATTCATCATTAACGGCAATGCGAATTGCCTGGAAAATTCGTTTTGCAGGATGTCCACCTTTGCGTCTTGCTGGAGCTGGAATCGCCGTCTTAATAATCTCAACGAGTTCACCTGTTGTTTCAATTGGTTGCTTTTCGCGAACACGTTCAATTTCTCGAGCAATCTGTTTCGAAAATTTCTCTTCCCCATAACGAAAGAAAATTTTTACTAACTCACTATAGCTATACGTATTCACCACTTCGCGAGCCGTCAAGGGTGCGTCTTGATCCATGCGCATATCTAAGGGTGCGTCTTGATGATAGCTAAAACCACGTTCTGCTTCATCTAATTGTGGTGAAGAAACACCTAGATCGTATAGAATCCCATCAACATGGAACACCCCGTGTTCTGCCAATTCTTCTTTAATATTTCTAAAATTTGATTTGATGAAGGTCACTTGACCTTTGTCTACATATTTCTGCAAACGAGTCTTAGCATGTGCCAACGCTTTTTGGTCTTGATCAAAGGCATATAAATGACCGTGCTCATTCAATTGTGTCAGTAAGTATTCACTATGTCCGGCACCACCGAGTGTGCAATCTACGTATACGCCATCCGGCTTCACTTGTAATCCATCCACTGTTTCTTTTAAAAGAACGGTGTAATGGCGAAATTCTTCAGTCATCATTTGCCTCATTCCTAAAATCCAAAATCAATCATTGTTTCTGCTAATTCATCAAAGTTTTCTTCAGCTTCATCAGAGAATGCATGCCAACGTTCGTCACTCCAAATTTCAATTCGGTTAGAGACGCCGATAACAACACAGCCTTTTTCTAAACTGGCATGTGTTCGTAAATTCGCCGGAATATTGATACGACCTTGCTTATCAATCTCACATTCTGTTGCAGCGGAATAAAAGAATCGTACAAAGGTACGTGCATCTTTCTTAGCTAAGGGCATTTCTTGAAGTTTTGCTTCAAGTTGTGACCATTCATTTAAAGGATAACCAAATAAACAGCCATCCATCCCTCTCGTTACCACAAATTTTTCACCAAGTTCCTCACGAAACTTTGATGGAACGATTAGGCGGCCTTTGGCATCGATATTATGTTGGTATTCACCCATAAGCATAGCCAATACACCCGCTTTTCCACTTGATAGAACAAGTCTACCACATCCCACCACTTTCTACCACTATAAATCTAAAAACTTCTATTTTTTAACTGTTATTTAAAATTTCTGTAATATTTACAGGGTTTTATGTAACAAGCATCACCCAACAAAAAATGTTATTATAACAAGGTTTTTACTATGTTTTTTATAAAATAACCCCACAAATAACAAAAAAACCCCACGGAGTGGGGAGTTGTGGGGGACATTTTCCCACAGCGTATTTCCCCTATTGTCTCCACGCTTTATTACAGTAGATAATGACTGATATTTAGCAAGATAAGCAACACATACAACACAAACGTTAGTAAAAACGTCAACCGCCAAAACATCTTGAAATATCGTCTATATAAAATCTCTCCATAATAATAAGCTTGAAACAGGGCAACAGCGACTCCTAATAACAAAATAGAAATCACAAAATACGGCATAATCGATTCATCGTAACTATCTTTGGATAACACATGGATCCCTATGAATAAAAACGGAATGGCCAAATCCGGTGCTTTTATTTTCCAACGTTCCGTTAGGGAAAAAGTGGACACGAGAAAATTGCACGCAAAGAGCACAATTACCGGAAAAATATACCAAAATAACATTATTGCCGAAAACGACACCATTCTCTCAACAAATCCTTTCATTCCACCTGCTATAACTATACTTCATCAACGTTACACAGATGTTTCATTTCGTTTAAATATATGTGCTAAAAGCCCTTTTTGCTTGCTTTTTCATATAAAAAACGGATTACTTATCAAACCATTTTCAAAACGAGGCCTCACCTATCGCGGCCACTTATTTTTGAATGTTTTTTATAAGCTTTTCTTCTCGTATTGTGTCATACTTCTATTATAATGGATTTAGAACAAAAAATGTTGATTCGGGGTGAATCTTTTGATTAATTATTTATTATTGAAAAATGACTATTTTGAACCTTGTTCACCAGACGATGAAGCCCTAAGTTGGATTTCGGTAGAATCTCCTACAGAAGAAGAAATCGAGCGTCTCGTCAATCAATACCACTTACCAACAGATTATCTTACCGGCGTTTTAGATGATGAAGAAAATGCTCGAGTGGAAGGCTTCCGCCACGAAAAATTACAAACGCCTACGTTACTTTTATTTCGTTATCCCAAAGCTAGTATCAGTCCTAGTGGCTATCTGCAAGTAGAAACGGTGCCGATTGCTTTAATCGCAACCGTCGATAACAAACTAATTACTGTTAGCAATGGGCCTAACGACATCGTTCATGGGATCCAAAAAGAGGCGTTCACCCATCAAGATCTTTCTATTGAGAAGGCCTTAATTTTAGCCCTTTCATGGAAGATGGCCCTTTCCTTCAATAAAAACTTACAAGCACTTATCCAACAAACCAACAAACTTGAAGGAGAGCTCCAAGTAGCCACAGAAAATAGTCAATTGTATCAGATTATGGACATTCAAAAAAGTCTAGTTTATTTCGAAGCAGCTTTAACGGATAATTTAAAAGTATTAAAACGTTTATATAGCGCTGAAATTTTTAATCATCCAGAAAAACATTTGCCATTTTTAAGGGATATTTTGATTGAACTAGAACAAGGACTGAATACGACTAAAATACAACTAAAATTAGTTGATAACATTAGTAATACTTTTTCAGCAATCGTCTCAAATAACTTAAATAATGTCATGAAAATTTTAACATCCTTAACAATTGTCCTAACCATCCCGACCATCATCGGGGGAATCTACGGCATGAATGTGAAACTCCCTTTTGCAGAGCATGAATATTCTTTTTGGATTATTTTTGCTATCACTACCTTAATCTGCGTAATTAGTATTCGAATTTTAAAGAAAAAGAATCTCTTATAACTTTAGGTTGCTGTTTTCAGGAAAAGGTTGTACACTATTAGCAGAAATTAAAAAGGACGTGTCATTTATGAACGACAAAGAACAAAGTCGCTTTTCAAAAATCACGAAAGTCGTGGTTTGGCTAATGCTGATCGCAATTGTAGGTTCAACTGTTTTAACAGCGATTCTTAGTCTTTAAACTGGAGAACTTTTTTACTTGCTCAAATAGAGCGGCTATTTTTTCGCCATCGCCAACAGCTCTTGTGCATGTTCAATGGTTAATTTCGTAATTTCACTTCCTGCGAGCATACGCGCAATTTCGTTTACTCGCTCTTTTTCAGATAAAATTCGGACGCTTGTTTCTGTCCTCCCCGCCACAATTTCTTTTTCAATAAAATAATGTTCATCGGCAACGGCCGCCACTTGTGGCAAGTGCGTGATACACAACACCTGCGAATTTTCTGAAATTTGATAAATTTTATCGGCAATCGCCTGTGCTACACGGCCACTGACTCCTGTATCCACTTCATCAAAAACAATACTAGTGATCCCTTGCGTTTGAGAAAAGATTGTTTTCATAGCTAGCATCACTCGCGAAAGTTCTCCGCCAGAAGCCACCCGAACTAACGGTTTTAATGGTTCCCCCGGGTTAGTAGTAATATAAAATTCTACTCCGTCTAAGCCATTTTCTTGTAAATGCTCAAGTTCTGTAAAGCGGACTTCAAATTCCGTTCGCTCCAAATATAGTTCTTTTAATTCGGTTAAAATTTGTTGTTCAAGCTCTTTGGCTAGGCGCTTTCGTTCTTTTCGTAAAGTCAACGCTTGTTGATGAGCCGCCTGTTGTTTCTCTGCAAGCAACGCTTCTAAGTCACCTGTACCACCTTCCAAAAAATCAGCCTCTGCTAACTCTTTGGTGATTTCTTCATAGTAAGATAAAATCGTTTCGATCGAATCACCATATTTACGTTTCATTTGACGGATTAATTCCAAACGATTTTCTACTTCATTCAAGCGGCCTTCATCTAGTTCTAAGCCATCAATCAACCTGGAAAGATCTCCACTAGCTTCTTGTAGTAAGTAGTAGGCATTTTGAACAGTATCTGACAATGTTTTATATTCTGAATCAAGGGATTCAATCGAAGCGAGTTCATTCATACTTGTTCCGATTTTATCCAAACTACTATCGTCTTCACCATTTAGCGCGGCATAACTAATCGTCAGTGCATCAGCAATCTTTTGAAAATTGTTCAGTTTATTGCGTTCTTCTAACAATTGTTCTTCTTCGCCAGCGACTAACTGTGCACTAGCAATTTCATCACTTTGAAAATGAAGCATGTCCATTCTTTGGGCAAATTCTTTTTCATTTTTTTGTCGCTTTCTGACTTTGGCTTCGAGTGCGCGATACTCTTGATATGCCCGTGTATATTTTTCTTTGACTGCTAAAAGTTTTTTCCCACCAAATTCATCTAACATATCAATATGGCGTTCACTTTGCATCAATTCTTGATGTTCATTTTGGCCATGAATATCTACTAAATATTCCCCAATTCTTTTTAAATTAGTAATGTTGACAATTCGTCCGTTGACACGGCAAACATTTTTACCAGAAGCGGAAATATCTCGTTGAATCACTAAAGAATCTTCTTCTGTTTCAATACCTAATTCTTCTAATAATTGCTTTAATTCTTGACTTTTCGGCATTGAAAAAAGTCCTTCTAAGGTGCATTTATTTGCTCCTTGACGAATATAATCACTGGAGCCGCGTCCGCCTGTGAGTAATCCCATTGCATCAATAATGATGGATTTCCCCGCACCCGTTTCTCCCGTTAAAACGGTCATACCCATTTGAAACTCTAATTGTAACGAAGAGATAATCGCAAAATTTTTCACGGAAAGTTCTTGTAACATCTTGTTCACCTCATTCTTTATAGATAGCTTAACAGCTCTTTATGAAGTTTTTCTGCTGCTTCCTCAGTTCGCGCAATCATGAGAACACTATCATCATCGTTGATGACGGCAAAAAGTTTCTCTTGGTAATTCTTTTCGATTAAACTACCACACGCCGCCGCATTGCCAGGAATGGTTCGTAATACGACATATTTTTCCATTTGTTCTGCAGCTACAAAGGCATCTTTTAAAAGCTTTGCAAGTTTAGCACTCGTATTAGCTTGTGTTTCTAATGGAAGGCTATACCGATAACCCCCTTCTGCAGATGGAACTTTGATCAGTTTCATATCTTTAATGTCGCGAGAAATTGTTGCTTGTGTTACAGCTACGCCCTTTTCTTGTAAGTAGTTGACAAAATCTTCTTGCTTTTGAATATTTTTTTCAGTCAATAAACGTGTAATTAAACGGTGTCTATCTTGCTTTCTCATGGCGCCGCTCTCCTTTTCAGTTTACTCTTGCCCTCATCATAGCTTATTTTTATGCATTTTAAAAGATGAATTACTAGATTTATACAAAAAAGAAGCTTTCACCTATAGGCGTCCACTTCTTTCTTCTAACTTTTCTCATCATTCCGCTAATTTTTGATGCGCATGCGCGACAACTTCTTCAATGGATTCTGGCGCTTGATAGGATCCTTCCCCTTCAACAGAAACTAAATGTGCCAAAAATTCAATGTTTCCTTCGCCACCAGTGATTGGTGAAAAATCTAAGTTTTTCACATCATAACCGTTATTCATGGCAAAGCGTGTAATTTCCTCCACAACCATTTGATGGGTTTCTGGATCACGCACGATTCCTTTTTTCCCAACAAACTCTTTGCCAGCTTCGAATTGTGGCTTAATTAACGCCACCACACTACCGCCTTTTTTCAAAATATCATGAAGAGGTGGCAAAATTAAGCGTAATGAAATAAAGGAAACATCAATCGTTGCAATATCCGGCACCCCTTCAGTGAAATCTTCAGGTTTACTATAGCGAAAATTGGTACGTTCCATTACCACCACGCGTTCATCTTGCCGAATTTTCCATGCTAGTTGGTTATAGCCAACATCTAAAGCGTAACTCAAACGAGCCCCATTTTGTAAAGCAACATCGGTAAAACCACCTGTGGAGGAACCAATATCTAACATTGTTTTGCCTTGAACGTTGATTGCAAAAACATTTAGTGCCTTCTCTAGTTTTAAGCCCCCACGAGAAACATAAGGCATTACTTGGCCCTTAGTATGTAAGGGTGTCTCCACAGAAATTTTTTCCCCTGGTTTATCTAAACGTTCATTTTTATCATTGTAAACCAAACCAGCCATCACACTACGTTTGGCTTTTTCTCGTGTTTCAAATAGTCCTTGATTAAACGCCAAGACATCGACGCGTTCTTTTTTCATAAGTGCCTTCTTTCTATCTCAATTGTAACTGAGTTAACAAGTTTGCTAAATGTTCTTCTGAAAAGTTGGGAACATTTGCTTTGATTTTTTCTAAAACAGCGCTACCTTCTGCTAATTGATGTGTTAGCGCATCTTTCGCGCCAGCAATCCCTAGAAGAGCTGGATACGTACTTTTATTCAACGCTTCATCTCGGCCTACTTTTTTACCTAAATCTGCTTCTGTACTTGTGGCATCTAATAAGTCATCACGAATTTGAAAAGCCAAGCCATAGTGATGCGCAAACTGTGTCAGTAAACCAATGACTTCTTCTGTTTGATTGGCTAATACGCCCCCAGCAATTAAGGCGAATTCAATTAGCGCTCCGGTTTTCTTTTCATGAACAGCCGCTAACTCTTCTAAAGTCAAGCTGACTTTTTCTCCTTCAATATCACCCATTTGGCCGGCAACCATGCCTTGATTCCCCGCTGCCTTTGCCAGTTTTTGCATCAGTAAAACTTTTTCACTTAAGCCTAATTGGCTCAAAGAAAGTAACTGAAACGCGCCTGTTAATAAGCCGTCCCCTGCTAAAATGGCAGTCGCTTCACCAAACACTTTATGATTGGTTGGTTTGCCACGACGTAAATCATCATCGTCCATTGCTGGTAAATCATCATGAATTAATGAATACGTATGAATCATCTCTAAAGAGGCAGCCACTTGATAGTCTTGTGTTTCCATCTCTTTTTGAAAAGCGGCCACTGTTGTTAACACTAATAATGGGCGTAATCGTTTGCCACCTGCGTGTATTGAGTAGAGCATTGCTTCTTTCAAACGCTCATTTTCAGTATATTCTGCGATAAAATCGACCATGACTTTTTCAACCAACGGTAAATGCTGTTGACTAAAATTCGTCATTACGCTTCCTCGCTCTCTTCAAAAACAATTTCTTCATTGTTTTCTGTCATCATTTTCGTTAAAGTTTTTTCCGCTTTTTCCAATGTATCTTGACATTGTTTACTTAATGCCATGCCCTCTTGAAAGGCAGCTAAGGCTTCTTCCAAAGGAACATCTCCTCGTTCTAAGCGCTGAACGATTTCTTCTAAGGCATTTAATGATTCTTCAAACGTTTTTTCTTTTGCTGGCATGTTAAAACTCCTCTTTTTTCGCTGTTATTGTTTCGACGTTTGCTTGAACTGCACCGTCAGCATAATGAATCGTTAATTGATCTGCTGGCTGTAACTCGGTAACAGTTTTAACGACACGGTCCTCTTTTGTAGTATAACTATATCCTCGACCCATAATTTTGAGTGGGCTGAGTAAGTCTAGTTGTTGAACAGCAGACGTGAATTGCTTTTGTTTGTTTAGGAACAATTGTGTCATTTGTGTTTGCAAGTTTCGTTGTAAAAATGCCAATTGTTGCTGACTTTCTCTTAATTGTCCCTTTGGTGTCTGTTGTTGCAATTGAGCGGTAATTCCTTGGGCTTGACGTTGTTTTTGGTGATGAATTGTTGTCATTGCTTGGAAAAGACGTTGCGTCATTCGATCTAATTTAATCGTTTGACCTTCATAAAGCCGCTCAGGTTGCTTAAACACATAAGAGTTTTGTAGTCGTTGGAAACGTTCTGTTCGTTGTTGCAAGAGATATAAAAAGCTTTGTTCTAAACGACTACGCCGTTCACTAATTCTTAATAGTTCTTCATTTAAAACTGGTACCGCTAGTTCCGCTGCTGCCGTTGGGGTTGCTGCACGAACATCTGCTACCATATCGGCAATTGTCACATCTGTTTCGTGACCAACCGATGAAATAATCGGTGTGGTGGCAGCATGAATGGCCCGAGCCACTTTTTCTTCATTAAATGGCCATAAATCCTCGATTGAACCACCGCCACGGCCGATGATCATCGTATCAAAATCGCCTTGCGCATCGGCTCGCTGAATGTTCCGCACAATGTCATCCGCCGCCTGCTCGCCTTGAACCAAGGTTGGAAAAAGGACCAGTTGTGCAATCGGATACCGTCTTTTGACTGTCGTAATGATATCCCGAATAACAGCACCACTAGGACTTGTAACCACAGCGATTCGTTTGGGATAACGAGGCAACTGTTGTTTAGGCCCTTCAAAAAGTCCTTCTTTTCCTAGTTTTTCTCTTAATTCTGCCAATGCTTGATAAAGTGCACCTACACCATCTGGTTCCATATGTTCAATATAAATTTGATAGGAGCCGCTGTTTTCATAAAGCGAAATACGCCCCACCACCATGACTTTCATGCCTTCTTTTGGTTGAAACTTCAATTTTTGAAAGGCTGATTTAAACATAATTGCAGAAATCTTCGCATGATCATCTTTTAAACTGAAGTACTGATGCGCGTTCGCTCGGAAGCGAAAGTTCGAAATTTCACCTGTTAAATAGACACGTCCTAAGTAAGGGTCTGCATCAAATTTACGTTTTAAATACTTCGTTAAGGCTGTTACTGTTAAATACTGTTGCGTCATTTTTTCACCTTACTTTTGTTTTTTTGCTGCCTCGACTGTTTGATACATTAACATGGTAATCGTCATTGGGCCAACACCTTTGGGAACTGGTGTGATATAGCTTGCAATTTCAGAAACTTCATCGAATGCTACATCACCAATCAGTTTTCCTTCTTGATTGCGATTCATACCCACATCAATCACTACCGCACCTGGTTTCACGAACTCTTTGGTGACAAAATGCCCGCGTCCAATTGCTACAACTAAAATATCCGCTTCTTTTGCAACTTCTGCTAAATGTTCAGTTTTAGAATGGGCAATCGTCACGGTCGCATTTTTCATTAACAATAATTGTGCCATTGGCTTGCCAACAATATTACTTCGACCAATAACCACCGCACGTTTACCTGTTAAATCAATATCATAAGCTTCAAACATCTTCATAATTCCATACGGCGTGCAAGGAATCATTTCAGGTTTGCCTACAAACAAACGGCCTAAATTCATTGGATGGAACCCATCTACATCTTTTTTGGGATCAATCGCTAATAAAATCTTTTCTTCATCAATATGTTTTGGCAAAGGTAGTTGTACAAGAATGCCATGAAAGCGTGAATCTTGATTATATTTGTCAATCTCAGCCAATAATTCTTCTTCTGAAATAGTTTCTGGTAGTTTTTCGACCTTTGACAGAATGCCAATTTTGGCTGCTGCACGTTCTTTATTTCTCACATACGTTTGGCTGGCAGGATTTTCCCCAACTAATAAAACAACTAATCCTGGTTGGATGCCTTGTTGTGTCATCTTTTCTACATCTTTTTGAATCTCTGCTTGCATTTGATCTGCTAATTCACGACCGTTAATTACTGTACTCATTCCTTCGCTCCCTCTATTGTTTCTTTACTTCTTTAATAGTATTTATTTTAGCATATAACCCAGTATCTTAACACCAGTTAGATAGTAAAAAAAGATTCAGAGCTTACGCCTCTGAATCAATTTCTTTCATTACATTTGATAACACACCATTAACAAATTTACGTGAACGGTCGTCGCTGTATTTTTTACTTAACTCAACGGCTTCATTTAATGCCACAATGTTTGGCACATCTGAAACGTATAGCATTTCAAAAATAGCTAAACGTAAAATAACAATATCTATTTTTGCTAAGCGTTGCATAGACCAGTTATTACCTAAATGGTTCGTAATCACTTCGTCTAGTTCTGCTTTGCGGCTACACACACCGCCGACAAGTAAATCTAAATACGTAGGGACTAGGTCTTCGCCATCTTCACTGACGATTTCCCGATTATCATAAGCCAATGCATAATCAATGGCATCTTGTTTGGTTAAATCAGCATTAAAATCTAAAGGAAAAAGGGCTTGGAGCGCTTTTTCACGAATCTCGTGACGGGTTAATTCTGTTTTACTCATTCTCTTCTCCATCTTCATCTTCTGGGAATAATTCATTTAAGTCTGGTTGAGGGATTTTTTCAGGTACTACCGCTACAACATGAATATTCACTTCAACTAAATCAATATCTGTCATAAATAAGACTTGTTGTTTCACACGGTCTTGCATTTCTAATGCAACTTTTGGTACAGAAACACCGTAGTTCAAGTAACAATAGATATCGACTTTTAAGCCTTCTTCTTCTGTTCGTAAATATACACCTTTGCCGTGTGCTGCACGGCCTAATAATTCATTCACATTATTGGCAAACGTGCCGCGCATCCCATAAACGCCCTCTACTTTTGAAGCAGCGATTCCGATAATTACTTCAATGACTTCAGGAGCGATCACGATTTCTCCTAAAGAATCGTTTGCATTGATTACAAGATTTTTTTCTTCTGACATTTGGTTGTCCTCCTTATCTATTACGCACAAAATCGTTAAATAAACGATTTATTTGATGAATCACTAAGTCTCTTAAGGATTCTCTTTTAAGCAACGGATGATTCTTAAAAATTAAAACAACACTGGTTTCTTCAGTTAGTTGTGAAAGAACGTCCAAATTTTGCTTATCAATACTCGTTCTTAGTTTATCATTAATTAGCCTATTTCGCTACCAGAAAAGCTAAGTTCTAACTAAAAGAACAGATAATTTCTTGTCATAAATTTCTAATTCAAGCCTTTAGACGTAAAAATAAGAAAGACCAAGTAATTTTGGCTTTCTTATTTTTACGTCTTTATTCTTCAGGATAACGTTCCATTAGTTTCGTCCGATGCTTTTGCATAATCATTTCTAAAGAGATGTCATATTTATCGGCTAAAATAAATAAATTATCCAACACATCGCCTAACTCTTCCGTTAAGTTTTCCAGATTCTCTTCATCCGCCAAAACTGTTTCATCCGGTCGATCGCGGCCAATTTCAATTGTCCGAATGGCTCGACACACTTCGCCGACTTCTTCTGTTAAAAAGTTGGAACGAATAAACGGGTCATATTGATACCAGTTACGTTTTTTATAAAACGCGCTAATAAACCGCTGATACTCTTGGATATCCATGTTCTCCCAACCTTTATAAAATGATTAATTCTTTTGGCGCATGTGTTAATACACGATTACCTTCAGCAGTAATTAATAAATCGTCCTCAATACGCACGCCACCAATTCCTGGCAAATAAATTCCAGGTTCGTCCGTAATCACATTCCCTGGTACAAACTGTTTATCTGCTCGGAATGAAACATTTGGTCCTTCATGAATTTCTAACCCAATGCCATGACCAGTGCTGTGACCAAACGCATCGCCATAGCCATAGGAAGCAATATGATCCCGTGCAATCGCATCTAATTGAATGCCCGTCAACCCAGGTTTAGCTTCTGCTAACACTTTTAATTGTGCTTCTAAAACAATATCATAAATTTCTTTTAGTTTTGGCTGAATACTACCAATAGCGAATGTCCGTGTCATATCAGAAACATAGCCTTCATAATAACAGCCGAAATCCAAAGTGATTAAATCACCTTTTTCGATGACTTTATGGCTAGCAACGCCATGTGGCATCGCTGAACGTAGACCGCTGGCCACAATTGTCTCAAAAGAAACACCACTGGCTCCTTTTGACCGCATGAAGAAATCTAATTGATTAGCCACTTCAATCTCTGTCATTCCAGGTTTAATCATCTCTAAGACAAAGGCAAATCCTTGATCCGCGATGGCACACGCTTTTTCAATAATCGCTACTTCTTCTTCATCTTTCACTTCTCTTAATTCTTCAATCAAACCCATTACAGGAACTAATTCACATGGTAAAATTTCTTCCAATAAGCTATAATCAGCGAAACTAACTTGCGTTTCTTCAAAAGCTAAATTATCTAATTGCAAACGTTCAGCTAAATCTGCTACTTCGTCAAAAATATGTCCTGTGTTTTTAACGATAGTAAAACCAGTTGCTTGTTCCGCAGCTTGTTCCGTATAACGAAAATCCGTTACAAAAAAAGCTTTATCTAATGTAATCATTGCCAAGCCTGTTGTCCCAGTAAAATTGGTTAAATAACGTAAATTATACGGACTTGTCACTAAAAATCCTTGTAAATTATTTTCTTTCATTAACTCCCGTAGCTTTTCGACTCTTGCCATCATTGGTTCGACCTTCTTTCTTTTTTCTCATTTTTCATTATAGCAAATTTACTTCAGAAAAGCATGAATCACCAAAAAACTTCATCGAGAAAGTTTACTGAAAATTTTACCTTTCCTTATTTTTTGCTTAACACTTTTGTAGTAAACTACTTTAGCGACTTCAAGGAGGAAATTATGAACGTTTATTTATTTCTGGCACTATTTTTCATTACTATCGGCATTTTAAGCTATAGTTTTTTTATTGAACCTAAATGCTTAGTCATACACAAAAATCAAATTAAAGTAACAGAATCAGGGAAAACCTTACGGATTGTTCAACTCTCTGATATTCATTTAAAAAAGAATTATTCTGTGAAGGCCTTAAAACAGATTGTTGAAAAAACAAATACATTACAACCAGACATAGTCGTTTTTACAGGAGACTTATTTGATGATTATGCCCGTTTCGGTATCGAAATTCAGGATGAAGTGAGTCAACTTTTCCGTAAAATTAACGCCCCATATGGCAAATTCGCTATTTATGGCAACCACGAGTATAGCGGGTTAGATACCAATTTTTACGAAACAATCTTAGAAGCTGCCGACTTTACCGTACTAAAAAACACGGGCAAATTACTGCCTGTCTCACACCGCATCTCCTTGTACGTCGCTGGTTTAGAAGATTCGTTATATGGACAAACCGACTTAGCTGCAGCTTTAGTCAACCGCCCTACTGGAACGCCCACTCTGCTACTAACCCATGAGCCAGATGTCGCAGACTCAGCAGTCAACAAAAACATTGACCTCATTTTAGCAGGACATAGTCACGGCGGACAGATTCGCTTGCCTTTTTTCACTTACAAAAATCAGCTTGCTAAAAAATATACACATGGGCTTTATCATTTAGAAGATGAAACGCCGCTAATTGTTCACCCAGGAATCGGAACCACTAAAATCAGCGCACGCTTTGGTGTCTTACCAACAATTGAACTGATTGAGTTAACTATTTAACTATGCATTAAAAAGACCGCCCCACGTTAGAGAAAAATTCTCACGTTGGACGGTCTTTGATTATGTTCGATTAATGATGAAAATCTTGCTCGTGATCTTCTTCTACTTTCGCTTTTCCTAGCGTATAAAATTTGCTGCCATTTAACCCGAGAATAAATAGCACAACCACTAGTAAAAGAATTGATAAAGATAACAATAAAGTCTGCAAGCCATCGCCATGTGCAACCATTAATTGACGTAAAATTGCGGTTAAACAAATTAAAATCAAATAACGAATCGGAATATGGTGTCCTTCTTGAATATAGCGAAGAATCATCATAATAAACTCAAATAACATAAAGAATGAAATAATTTCTTGCATGATAACTGAAAAATTATCCGGCGTCATTGGCTTCATGAGATATGTAGCGAGGTCAACTAAATAACTAGCCATAAATACTAATAAGAAAACTCCTAAAATCCCTAATACAATATCCAAAATCAAATTCACGTACTTCTTTACTACACTAAAATTCTTCTGCATAATACCCTTCTTTCTTTTGACTCAATTATTTTATAACATGCTTGTTATTACATTAAATATATCATCAATTAACCTTGTCAGACAAGCAGTTAAACCCAATGTGAGATTTTTTTATTTTGAGATGTTTCTTTATTTTCCGGCTAACCCTTTATGCAAGACAAAAAAAGCTGAATCCGCAGATTCAGCTTTTTAATCATATTAGTTAGCTACTGGATAAACTGATACTTGTTTTTTGTCGCGGCCTTTACGTTCGAAACGTACCACACCGTCAACTTTTGCAAATAACGTATCGTCGCCACCGATTCCAACGTTCACACCTGGATAAATTTTAGTTCCGCGTTGACGGTATAAAATTGAACCACCTGTAACTGTTTGGCCATCAGCACTTTTAGCGCCTAATCGTTTAGATTCAGAGTCACGGCCGTTTGATGTAGAACCGCCACCTTTTTTATGGGCAAATAATTGTAAATTCATAGTCAATAACATAGTCTGCACCTCCTATTTCTCAGTGATTGTTTTTATTTGAATAAATTCAGTATTTTCGTTCTCTATTGATTGTAAACCTAATAAAAGATTTTCTAATAGAATTTGGGCAATATTTTTTTGTTCCTGATTGACAGTTGTTAACATCTCGACATAAAGGTAGCCACCTTCTACATCGTCAACTTCGACAATCGGTTCAAAACCTGCTAAGGCATCAATCCCATTGACTGTGCTAATTGCTAAGGCAGAAACTGCCGCGCAAACCACATCGCTGCCATAAGGACCTGCTTCAGCATGCCCGGTTAATTCGAATGAAACGATTCGGCCGGAGCCTGTTCGTTTAAAAGAACCTTTAATCATTGATAGGCCTTCTTTCCTGTCAACAAGAGAGATTAAGCGTTGATTGCTTCGATCATAACTTTTGTATACGGTTGACGGTGACCTTGTTTACGGTGAGAGTGTTTTTTAGGTTTGTATTGGAAAGTCACGACTTTCTTTTGTTTGCCGTGTTTTTCAACAGTTCCTTCAACAGTTGCGCCTGCAACAGTTGGCGCACCAACTTTTGTAGATTCGCCACCTACTAAGATAACTTCGTCAAAAACAACTTTCTCGCCAGCCTCAACGTTTAATTTTTCAACGTAGATTGCTTGACCTACTTCAACTTTCACTTGTTTACCACCAGTTTTGATAATTGCGTACATGCTATACAGCACCTCCTTCTTCTAGACTTAGACTCGCCATCCCAAGTGATGATTGCTCATGCTTAAAAACTTGTTCTGTGCGGTTGTAGCTGTGGAGACCACAATTACAACACTAACTATAATAACAGAACCAGAAACCCTCGTCAATATAAACTCTCTATTTTCTTCACTTTCTCTCTCCAAAAAAACTTCTTCTGTTATTTAAATTTCCGATTGACTTTCTAACACTACTTCCATTATAATTAGCTTTGTTGTGTTACAACTATTGTCATAGTAGCTCAGCAGGATAGAGCATCCGCCTTCTAAGCGGACGGTCGGGGGTTCGAATCCCTCCTGTGACGTAACGATAACAAAAGCGCCTCTTAGAAACCTTGGTTTCTAAGAGGCGCTTTTGTTATCCCAAGTTCATCCTAACCTAGTTTAACTTTCTACCAACTTGAAGTACCTCCACCTCCGCCAAAACTCCCACCTCCGAAACTGTCACCGGAGCCATCATCAGAAGAACCCTCGTTGCTTGTAACCCACCAATCATGACGATTCGCATACATACTGGTCTTTTTTAGTTGCCTGTCAGAACGTGAACTTGCTAGAAATTTAGCAATAGACACATTTCCATAAGCAAAACGCATATCATAGTATTCAGGATACGTAGTCTTAATAAATCTTATCGGGTAGAAGGATTTTGAAGCTTTTTTGTTGGTAATCTTTTTTTCTCTAATTTTTTTCCGCAATAATTTTTTTTCAATTTTATATTGCTGGTTGTCTAAATCGTTTGCTAATTGTTTTAATGATTTTGATTTTTCTGAACTTACTTGCTGGATATCTTTTAAAAACCTACGGATCATAGAATCCAGGTGCAATCTATTTTGTAAGCCAACACCTATTGATTTTATATAACCAAATAAGAAAAAGACCGGAATCAAAAAATAGACCAGACTAACCATGGGTACTAAAGAGTCTTCGTCTTCTAAAAATGTCAGAATCTCTGTGATTAGTGTGAAAACTGTCGAAGGAAACGACTGCTCTGATAAACTAACTTGAACATAAATAATCAGAGTCACCGATACCAAAAAAGGATGTTTTAATAAAATCGAAAGAGGAAACAAAATAATTTTTAGATAAGCAGGTATTAAGTTATCATTAATTCCACTAATCCGACACGCAGGCAATTTCGTTTCTGGAACTTTTTCCCAATACACTTCACCTATCCAAAAACGCGGTAAATAGATCCATGGTTGATTCACCTTCCAAAAACAAGCACACATAGAAGAGCTTCTTAAATCTTTCCACTGTGCAACATAATTATAAATAAATTTCTTTGGTGTCACCTCGCCAAATGCAAAATCCATATCATAGTATGCGGGAATTATTATCTCTTTTTTCGAATTTTCAGGATATAAAATATTTTTCTCCAAACGCGCCTTGGCAGCTTTAAATTCAACTGATTGTTCTCCTAAAACAATTGCCTTAGAGGAAATACCGCCATTATAAAACATAGCTACATCTTCCTTATAGCGATTTGCCATGTCAACTAGAGCCAAGCGGGCACTAAGTTCTTTCCCCGCATTACGTAATTCCCATAAAAAATACAACATAACAATAATAAAAACTATAATTAGCCAAGGCTTTAACGACCTTCCTATTCCTAATAAATATAACCAAATTTTCTGCAAAAAACTAACCTTAGGTAGCGAGGTCGTTTTGGACATAGTATCAGTAGTAAGTAGTTCCTTAATCCGAGTGGTGACAATATGTATTCCTGCATTAAAATCCTTTAATTTATAAAAATCTTTCACGGTACTATCTGTTATTTCATCGGTTAAACTATCTGGGATTATCTCTTCAAGCCCATAGCCTACTTCAAGTCTTGCTTGCCTGTCTTTGACAGCTACTAAGTAAATCACTCCATTATTATAAAGTTTATTTCCGATACCTAATTTATTACCTATTTGATTGGTAAAGCTTTCAATCGTTTCGTTTTCAGGAACTTGCTCAACTGTGATAACCATTAGTTGTGGTTTCGTTTCCGTCTTACTAAGTTCTTGATTAATTTTTTGTACATTATTAATGACTTCTTCGTTCAAAATTTGTGCATTATCTGAAACAAAAAGATGATTTTGATTAATTTTTACTACGACATCGTCTGTTGGAGCTGAATAAGTCCTTTCAAATCGTTTTAAGAAACTCATTCCCAAATAGATCCCTATTAAAAGAACAGCTAGATAAACTAAATTCTTCATTACAATACTTTTTACTTTTATTTTTCGATACTCCCCCACGCTCATTTGTAATTCTATCCCTACTTTATTTTTCCCATACACTGATTTTTTCTCCCTTCCACTCCTACCGAATGTTCTAGCTCTGATTTTCCACAGAGCTAAATAAATTTTTTAAAGTAAACAAAGTATAAATTTCTAATTATCTTTTTATATTTTCTTAAATGCTCGTAAAGCCTTATTCTATGTGCTTTCGAGTATTTTTACTGTAGGAAGATACTTCACGTTTCTTTGCATATTTCCTCATGTCTTAGCTGTCAGAAGTGGTAAATAAGTAGTAAATTCATTTGTACTACTAAGCAACAAGACGCTCCTGTTGCTTCTCTTTATTCAAGCGTTTCATTTCTGCCATTGCAGAATCGAATGTTGCATGTGCGTAATAGTTCAGCGTCATGGCTATATTAGCATGTCCCATAATGTACTGTAATGCCTTTGGATTCATTCCTGCATTTGCATAGTTGGTACAGAATGTATGTCGCAAACTATGTGGAGTGATGTGTGGCAATTTATCCTCGTTATACTTATTGTATTTCTTAACAAGACCTTTCATCATGCCGTTGTAATCACTTGCCACTTTTGGATAGTTCTTTCTATTAAGAAAGAGGAAATCACTATATCCATCAATCTCAACACGCTTATCATTCTTTCGATTCGCTAACACTCGCTTAAATGCTTGATAGGCTTCTTCAACCATAGGAACTTGACGTTCGCCACTTTTGGTCTTTGGTGTTTCAATGTAGTACCCAATTTCAGTATCTCTCAATAGCTGATGGTCTATATTGACAAGACGATTCTCAAAATCTAAATCTGGAAGTGTCAAACCACCAAACTCTGAAATACGAAGACCTGTTTTTAAGAGTATCAGAATTTCATCATAATTTTTGCTGTAGGTTTTATCAGCTTTTGCAAAGGCTAACAGTTTTTCTTCCTGTTCTTCTGTTAGTACGGTCTTAGGGACAGTATCATCATCAAGAACTGCTTTCAGTTGAAAGTCAAATGGATTCTTCCGAACACAATCATCTTGTATAGCAATATAGAATGAAGCCTTTAAAGAACGTTTGTAGTTATTGATGGTTTGATAAGCATAACCATTTTCACTCATTCTAATAGCCCATTCTTTAGCGTCTGATGGCTTAATACTGTCAATACTTCTTACACCTAACTTGTCTTTCTTCAAAATATCCATAAGATATTTGCGTCCAGTTTCAGTGTTTTTTCTAACCTTTGGTCTTTGAGCGTTCTGTTTTGCGTAAAGCTGGCAGAGTGTCATTTTCTTTCCTACAACATCAATACCATCATGAATGTCTTTCTGTAACTCTGCGATTTTCTCTCTAAGTGAGATACAATCACGCTTTCCTGCTGGTACTCGGTCTGTAGCCACAAGTTTCCACGAGTAAACAAATTGCGGTTCTCCAAATGAATCTATATATTTGTATAAGTATCTTCCGTCTTTTCGTTGGCTCTCTCCAGTCTTTAAGATTCGACCTTTATTGTCACGTCTTTTTTCTGACATGGCATTTGCTCCTTTCCTTTATGGAAAGAGCCTTGATACGACTTAATACTATTTTATCATATACAAGACCCTTTGGCGACGCTAGATTGCGTCCAATGTATCTATAATTTTTTCAAATTGTTTTCGTTTAATCTGAATACGATTGCCATTCATAATCAGCCAATTTGCATTTTTATTTTCCTCTGCCAAGCGTCGTAGCTTGTTTTCGCCAATACGAAAATATTTTGACGCTTCTTCAATGGTTAGGGTATAACGTTCCCAAATAGGAATGTCAGTCTGCTTCATAAAATCCTCCTTTCCAAATCACTTATTTGGATTTCATAAAAGTTGTTTTACCAGCAATCGAACAGCTTTAGCAAAGCTCACGGGAGTTCCACCCCTGCATGGTTCTCATGTAGCCATACTCATTGCCTGCGACGGTTTTATCACGCTCGGACTATTGACTGTATGGGAGTATCATTATCACGATAAGAATGTCGTTGCAGGCAATCCTGCTAAAGATTGCTTCTCGGATCACTAACATGAATCGCTCGCTATCTTTATAAGATAGGTCATGGCGGTTAGTTCCGTTGGCTCTTTTCTTATCGAAACGTATTCGATTACTTTTATTCAGTTTTCAAAGAACAATGGCTCGTTAGCCTATCAAAACACATTGAAAGCTCAATATGCTTTGGTGGAATAACAAACCTCCCTGTTCGGGAAGCGTGGAATGGTTTAGCACGCTTCCACGAAAGGAGAGAGGATATTACTTAATTTCAAATGACAAAATCTTTGTAATCAGTCTGGTTTCCATTCTTCCACGTAAGACTTCATCAACGACCATACTTTGATTGCCATATTCATCTTTCATAAGTCGTAGGGAACGCTTCGTTATGTACCCTCTGTAATGATGTAGAATCTGGTTAATCGCTTCGGTATCGCCATCTGTTGCCTTTACAATGAGAGGAAAGGGAATCATAGGATATTGTGTTTTCATTCTTCAAATTCCTCCATAAACTTTTTAATTAAGGCTAGTCCACTGGTTCTATGCCGATAGACAGTAGAACGGTTCAATTTCAACAGGTCTGCAATTTCTGAATCGCTCATGTCCATAAAGTAAAACAGCAGTAGAATTTCACGTTTCTTGTCTGGCAACTCACGTAATGCTTCACTCAACAAATCATTTTCAACGCCTACTGATAACCCATTGAGTGTAAAAATCTGAAAGTCAGTTGAATAGTTATCTGTTGTCGCAAACTGGCTAACAAGATAATCGCCAACATCCGAAAAGGACACCTCACGCTTTGCAATCCTTGAAAGATAAAGCATATAATTCTTTCGCTCGTCTTCCATAGCACGTTTACAGATATAGTCAAACTGATTTTCTATTGTGGTCTGAAAAGAAGATGGTTTCATGTTTCTCACCCCCTTTCTGTCTAGGAAAGGAAGTGAGCCTTGCTCGTTTATCTCCTTTCACTCTTAGTCCCAATGTGAAAGGGGGATTTGTTGCATTACTGATAAATAAACTTTGTAAAAAAGTTCTGAATAGCCAAAAAAGCATATAAACAGATTTATTTCTCTGTTTACATGCTTCTGTTATTCTATCTATATGATTTATAAAACCACATTGGTGGACGTACTTATCTATTGCAGATAGACGACTTTTTTTGACAAGAACCCAATGTAAGGAAATTTATTGTATATGATGTACTTCATGGCGACGTTGACCTCCAACAAACCGCCATTTGGAAGTAATATACAATATTTTAACAGCGTAAATAGCACTACCATATAACGGTTTTTTTTATTGGCGTTTAGTAGTGCTTTTTATTAAATATAAACCTATAAACCATATAACACGTTTTTCTATACCTGTTTTTAATTCAGTAGGAACAATAAAATGTATAGAGGTGGTCTACTATGCGTAAAAAAGAAGATAAATATGATTTTAGAGCCTTTGGTTTAGCCATTAAAGAAGCTCGATTGAAACGAGGTTTAACTCGTGAACAAGTGGGAGCATTGATTGAAATTGACCCACGGTACTTAACTAATATTGAAAATAAAGGGCAACACCCCAGCATACAAGTTCTTTATGACCTTGTATCGTTACTTCATGTTTCCGTTGATGAATTTTTCTTACCTGCTAATAACTTGGTAAAAAGCACCCGACGATTACAGATAGAGAAATACATGGATAGCTTTACAGACAAAGAACTATCCTTAATGGAATCTTTAGCCAGCGGTATCAACGAAGCAAGAAACATCGAAGACTAATTAAAAGAATCCATACATAACGGAAAGAGCCGATAAAATGAGATTGTATTAATCTCATTTTATCGGCTCTGCGTCTTTGCGTCTGGCTCTGTAATCACAGTTAACTTGAACTGCTTTATATCAACTAAATTTTCCTGTCTACATTTAGGACAATAGAGAGGAAAGTTCTTCAATTCAGTATCTTCCCTTATTTTCAAACGTGTTTTATTTCCACAGATGGGACACAGTACCCACTCACAGTTTATAATAATTATCTTCTCCTTTACATTTAATTCAAATCTGTATTAAAGAATATTTCATCTCGTTTCGTTTAACAAGAAGCCACATTTATATAACAATATAAAATGTGCTAAGTTATTTTATTGAACATATATCGTACTTTATCTATCCGACTATTTGGACGACGGGGCTGACAAACAGATTCACCAGTAGTAACATAGTACCCTTTTAACTCTGTTAAACAAACGCTACGTCCATTTGTAAAGAAAGTTAAATCATTACGATATTCTTGAATACACCGAGCAGGAATTTCTCCACTAAGAATGACCTCATTATTTTTCAGTTGAGTATTTACGATATTTGCACAATATTTGGGAGCATCGTTATATGCTCGTGAAAGATATTCTTGTGGTGCATAAATTTTAAAACTAAGATATGGCTCTAACAATTCTGTTCCAGCTTTTTTTAAAACTTGTTCCAATACAATAGGAGCAAGCATCCGAAAATCTGCTGGGGTACTAACAGGGCTATAGTATAAGCCATACTTAAAACAGATTTTACAGTCCGTCACATTCCAACCATACAATCCTTGTTCACAGCCATATCGTATCCCTTCCATAACTGCATTTTGAAACGATTGATTTAAGTATCCAAGAGAAACCGAGCTCTCATACTGTACTCCGCTCCCTAATGGAAGCGGTGCTACAGAAAGACCAATGGAAGCCCAGAAGGGATTCGGTGGCACTTCGATGTGAATGGTATACTCTGCTTTTTTTAACGGTCTTTCCATATAAATGACTGTAGGCTTTTTTATTTTTACCTCCACATGATACTTTTCTTGCAATAGAGCACAAGTCACTTCCATTTGTACTTTCCCTAAGAAAGAAAGTATGATTTCATGTGTCGTAGAATCCACATAATATTGTAGAAGCGGGTCACTGTCGGAGATTTCTAAAAGTGCATCAAGTAACATTTCCCTTTGTTGAGGTTTGCTCGGTTCAACAGTTGTTTGCAGCAGAGGGAGCGGATTTTCAATTCTCTCTCTCTGTGGCAATAGCTTTGTATCTCCAAGAACACTATTTAGCTTCAAAAACTCATTTTGCAAAATAACAATTTCCCCGGAATAAGCCTTATCAATTTTACATAATTCACCATTTATTGAAGTATACATTTCTGTAATTTTTATTTTTTCCTTTTCCGATATTCTAACCGAATCCCGCAAATGCAGGATTCCGCCATAAAGGCGTACATATGCAAGACGTTGTCTTTCTTCCGAATATTCAATTTTGAAGACATTTCCGCAAAGTTCAGACTTCTTTCTGTATGTTGATGAATAAAATTTATTCGTTATCACTTCTATAAGCTGCTCAATCCCTATGTTGCTTTTTGCGCTTCCATGATAAACAGGGTACAAGGAGCAATTCTGAAATCTTATGCTTTCCTCTTGTTCGAGTTCCAATGCTTCTAATGATTTACCGGACATATATTTCTCTAAAAGGTCATCGTTTCCCTCTATTACCGTATCCCATTGTTCAGATTCGGTAAAGTTCGTCACACACATATTAGGATACAGTTCTACCTTCTGTTTGATTACAATTTCGGCAGAAAGTTTCTCTTTAATATCCTGATAAACCGTTGATAAATCAATTCCATTTTGGTCAATCTTATTGATAAAAAAGATTGTGGGAATCCCCATTTTCCTAAGTGCATGAAATAATATACGAGTTTGTGCTTGTACGCCATCTTTTGCAGAAATCAGTAGAATTGCCCCATCTAAAACTGATAATGAACGATATACTTCTGCTAAGAAATCCATATGTCCTGGCGTGTCTATGATGTTCACCTTCGTATTTTCCCACTGAAAAGAGGTTATTCCTGTCTGAATTGTAATTCCTCTCTGACGTTCTAAAAGCGTATTATCCGTCCTCGTTGTACCTTTGTCCACGCTTCCTAATTCTGTAATCGCTCCACTGTTATATAATAAGCTTTCTGTTAAGGTAGTTTTTCCTGCATCAACATGAGCTAAAACTCCAATATTAATAATTTTCATGTGATTTTCCTCCATTCAAAAACCCAAAAGGGCATAAAAATCCCAGTGATAAATACTTTTATCACTGGGATTTTTATGCATAACCATAGGTATACAAAGCATACGGATATTCTCTGGATACTTTAGAATCACATGATAAAGGTATTCTTAAACTGGGTACAAAAAACTAAGCCCTCCTAAAAAAGGACATCCAATTATTTGTTCCCACTATCAAATTGACAGTTTATTTAATAATACCTTGCCGCATATTTATTAACTCCTTTTAAATAGATACTTAAATAATAGCACGTAAGAGCATATTTGTAAAGGAATCTCCAATTTTTTATCAAAGAGAGTACGTGATTACAAAATAGCTGTAATAATGTACCAATATTTGTTATTCTATAATCTTCCAATTACTCCCGTTCTTTTCAAGTACCAAATCAAATTGAGATACCTGCGTTGCTTTGGTCTGCTGGTCGATATACTCCACTGTCAGCGATACCGTGACTTGATTATCCTTACGATTGTGAATAGGATTTACCAGTTCTTGAAAGATGTACTCTTTTCCGATTGGTTTTAATATCCCGTCATTCACATAGTAGGAAAGTTCACTGGCTGTCGCTGTAGGATAGAGCTTGAAGAACGTCGTTAAAAACTCATTGATTTCATTGGTTGTAATGGAATCAACCGTCCCCTCACTTTCAATGGCTTTTGGTTTATAACTTGATTTCTTAGGTATGTTGGTAATGGTCGGATTCTTAACCAGTACCATATTTCCAGAACCATCTACATAGACACTCACTATATAAGCAGAGTGGACGGTCTTTGTATTTTCTCCCTCTGTAATGAGCTGGTCTACACTGTAGGTTACATTAAACTCATTGTCGCCAGTTGGCTCTACCGTCCATATCTGAAATCCTCTTACAGAAGACGATACAGGAATATCTTTGCGTACTGTATCAACATTGAGAGCTTGAAGTTCATCTGTCAGATAGCCTTTTAGACTTTCCATTCGATTATCAATGGACTTATCGGATTGCTCCCATGAATAGTAGACTTTCGCAAAGTTCTCTACAAAATTTTCTACATGATGAGTATCAACGTATTCCTTTTCTATGATAGTTGTTTCGTGAATAGTATGAGTATCTATAGCTGTAAAGTGCTTGAATATCGCAAAGCTGAAACTAAGCCCTAAAAGTACCCACAAGGCAATCACAACCTTTTTATGAGGATTGACCTTATAGACACGAGGTTTCTTTTCCTTTGGTATCTGTTTTTCTTTATTCTGATTTTTTCTAAATTTCATCATTAAATCTTCCTTTCTCATTGTTTGATTCGTCCTGCTCCCACTAAATGCTGTTGCCAGTAGGGGCTTGTTAAGTCGGCATAACCGATTGGGTCGCCTGCATGAAACATACGGTTATTGCCAAGGTATATCCCAACATGAGTAATATAAGAGCCAGCGTTATAGGTAGAATGAAAGAAAACCAAATCGCCAGCTTGTGCTTCCGATAGTGGGATATGCTGGGTCACATCATATTGCTGTTGTGCGGTTCGTGGTAAGTTAATTCCAGCTTTTCCATACGTCCATTGTGTCAGTCCGCTACAATCAAAAGAAGTAGTCGGGGAAGCTCCACCGTAAACGTATCGCCAGCCCTCATATTTCAGTGCTTCGTCCATGATGGCTTGTACCGTATCATCATCAAACTCTGTTGTGACAAGATACTGCGTTACCAGTTGCACATAAAACATATTGCCATAGTTGTATCGCCAGCCCCCATTGATAGGTATGGCTATGGGATTGGGGTAAGACACTTTTTCGCCACCTGAATACTCTTTTGAGAAACTTTGAGCCAGTTCAAAGGTATATTTATTTCCACGATTAGCCACATACCCTAAGAAACCACCACCATAATTGTAGGACTGGATAACCGATTCTAAATCTACACTGAGCCTTTCGCTACTGGCTAATAATTCACTGAAATACTTCACACCTTGCTTAATGGATTCTTCTGTACTCAATGAATTAGGTGGAAGACCGAGGGATTCCGAGGACTGCATAACATCTTCCGCAGTACCGCCCGATTCCACCTGTATAATCGCAAGAAGTATGTTGACATATTCTTCAACGCCATATTCTTTGGCATATTTTTCTACCATAGGCTTATGAGCCAGCACTTCTGCGGAAACATTCACACCTCCATAATGAATATTGGAAATTCCGCTGTCCTGTTCATCTGAAAATAAAATGGCAACAAACAGAAGCAGTGAGAAGACCATCAAGAATAATCCAGAACCACCAATCACTAAAGTTTTCAACTTCATGGTTTCTTACCGACTTTCTTAATGGTGGCGGTTTTGATTGGTGGTCTACTTCTTGTATTTTGTAGTGGTACTCTTTGAACAGTAGACGGACGTTCTTTTGTGATTGGACGTTGTGAAGTTCTATCTGCTGTAGTGGTTGAAGTTGCTGGCTTTTGAACGGTTTTTTCTTGAACGGTATTGCCTTGGCGTTCCACTTTTGGACTTGAAAAATCGGACTTAACTGCTGGACGCTCTTGTTTGGCTTGTTGAGATTCCTTATATGAAGTCTGAATATTAGACTGTTTTGAGGTCTGTTCATCATGATATTGTTCTTGTCTTGTAGTCGGTCTTTCATGAACAGAAGAAGCAGGCTGTTTTTTCTGTTTGACCTGTTCCATTTCAGAGCGACGCTTCGCAATGGTTTTTCGCCTTTGTTCCTGCTGTTCCTTGCGTCCACTGGCTCTGTCCGCTTTGGTTTGAGAAATACTACTGGTTAAATCACGGACATTCTCTTTTACTTTGGATTTTCCTTGATATACTGCATATCTTGCATTGGTCGGCAAATCTTTAACCTGTTCTTTCAAACCACTAGCAGTGTCTACCATTCTGTCTTTGGTATCAGCTACTGTACCGATGGTTTGACCGATACGTTTTCCAAGTGTTGATTTTTCCTTTCCGTCTGGTCGGGAGTGATCTGCTTGTGTCCTTGCAGAACTCCCCGAACCCGACTGTCCTTTTTTACCTGTAACAATGGCAGACCCAGCCCCTAGAGTAGTCATGGAACGTCCAAGTTTCCGCTGTAGACGGTGCATGTGAGCGTGCATAAGCATACGAGGTTTTCTCATCACACGACTTCCCACACTTTGAGAATCGTTACTCTGTAGAGAAAACATACTCATTAAATCGCCCAGCTTGAAGTAGATTCCTGCAAAGGTCACAATCTGTAGAAAAGCAATCAAAAAGAACGGATAACCAGCCGATAAGGTATAGAGCATGGTTGAAATACTAAATGCTGTCGTAATAATCAATGTGATTCCAGCTCGTGTCAAAATGGTATTAAAGAGCTTTGTTATGGCTCGTTTTGACATACCATCAAATGATGGAATCATGCTTAAAATAAAGCTCACAGGCAGAAACATAGCATAGATGATAAAAAGTACCTGCGAGAAAATCATGATTCCTGTTAATAGGAATACAAATATGGAAATCCCAATATTGAAGACAAATAGGAAGAAGACTGTACCTAAACGGTTAATGGTCTTTGTAATGGTTAGATTGGTATTGCTTCTGTCTTCAATTTCTTCCGCAACAATTTTTTCTCTGTCTTCGCCATTGTTGGAATCTGGGCTGGTGGAGAGCAGGCTTTCCACACGGTCAATACCGATACTTTCAATGTCTGAACTGTTGTATTGAAGCAGTAGCCACGGTTGCTGAACCTGTATGGAAAACAGGCTATCTCTGATTAAGTCCACGCTGTCCTTGCCTTGACTATCGGAATGGGGCATGACAATCTTCGTGCCAAGTGATAAACTGGCATTACTGATGTCTGATGAAAAGTCATTGATTTTTTTAATGTAGTCGGGAGCGTAGGCAATAAAGGAAGCCGATAGGATAAACACCAGCACAAAATTCATAATGGCATGAATTGCCTTTGTGGTTTCTCTCTTTATCAGTCCCGTATAGGCAACATAAACCCCAAGAACCAAAATCAAGAGTAAGAGGAATCCAACATAGAAACCCTCTGTTGAAAATCCGTTTGCACTCACACCAGCTAAGGTCTGCATATTCTTACCAATGGAATCTGCTGTAGCGGAAATGAAGTCTAAGGAATAGGCTTCCTGTACTAAGTAACCTGTCGCATTGGAAACATACAAACTGATTGTCCAAATAAAATTGGTAATGGCATATAGTCCATACATGACCTGTTTTCCAATCCCGTCCGACCAGTTCCACGGAAGCCAGCCCCAGCTATTATCCACATAAAAATCCAGTTGATAGTTTTCAAGTGGGTATCGGCTGTATTCATTTGCCACATTGACCGTATCATCTACCAAGCCCGCAGCTTGAACCACCGTTCCCAGCATGGCTAAAAGAAAAATGGCAATCACAAGTGTGAAAGCCACTGTCATTGCCACTTTACCTAGACGTTTCAGCGTCCAGTTTGATTTTATTCTGTTTACTATTGATGGTTTCACATTTACACCTCTTTTCGCACAGGTGGTCTGGTATCAAAGGCATGGAGCAGTTCTTCAAATACAGGGTGGAACTGTATCACACCGACACGACCATATAAATCACTGATAAGGCATTGCCCGTTTTCCAAATCACGCAATCGCTTCTGATTGTTTTCGTCCTCTGGGTCTACACCAAAAAAGGCTAAGGTCTTTTTAATCTCGTTAAGGTCAGTGGAACGAAATGCAAATTTTAAGCCGAGGTTATTTTTCAGTTTTTCATCTAAGAGGTCGTCTGTATTTTGGGTCACGAAATATACCCCAGCGTTCATAGCACGACCAGCCCGAACCAGCTTCATAGATAGTGTTTTTCCTTGTGCTACCTGTAAAAAGCTCCATGCTTCGTCTAAATCTACAATCTTGAAAATGCTTCGGTCTGTATGGATAAAGTCTAAAGCAAAGGTACTAATGACAATCAGCATAGCAACGGATAAAAGCTCCATAGTGGTATATTCCTCAAAGGAAGTTTCCTTGTCGGGAAGTACCAAGTCCGCAACCTGTATAATGTTCAGTTGTTTTTCTAAGCTGATAGACTGCTCCACATAACCATTACTGAATAATAAATGTGCAAAGTCATAGTCTGTAAAACTTTCGATATGGTCGGCTATACTGGTACTTAGTGGCGTATTCTCAACCCGTAATTCCTCAATCACTTTCATCAACCCTCGTACTTCACTATTGGTTACTGCACGAATGGCTTTTCTAAGGATTGGGAAGCGTTCCCCATCACGAGAGGAAATCCCCGTAAGAAATGTCAGAATATCAATAGCCAGTGATTCAGAATCTTTGGGATTTTTCATAATCACATAAGGGTCAAGTAAGCCTTTGTTTTTCTCATCAGAAGTCAGAGTGACGATATTGATTTCATGGGAAATCTCTGGCAAGGTTTCTTTCCATCTGCCACGTTCTGCTTTTGGGTCTACAATCACTGCTTGTGCCCCATAAAGCACCGCATAATAGACGATAAGGTTATTCGCAAAGGATTTACCACCACCCAGCGAACCAACAAAAGCCGACGCTAACGCATTGGTTACTGAACCCTTAACCCCTTGACTGGCAAGAGCAGGTTTCAGATAGACATTGCGTCCAGTATCTAAGCTGTAGCCAACATAAATCCCCTCATTTTCCCCCAGCATTTGAGTAGCACCAAAACCTAAACCAGCGAGGAAATCAGAGGTCACGTATTGAATATAATCATTCATATAACGCTTGCTGGCAGGTAAAAATTCTTCATGTAAGCCGAGCATATCCCCAAATGGTCGTACCAGTTTTACGCTTAAATCGTCATAAAAATCTTTCACTTCATTACAACGACGTTTGAGTTCGTCAAGATCATTTGCTGATACCCTTACCACATAAGACAGCTTGTACATAGATTCCTTGCTTTGGTCTAAATTGGTCTCCAGCTCATTCACACTTTCCAGAGCTTCCGCCACATTGGAGCTGGTTTCATTATCACTTTGCCAAGCGTGGTTATCCAAGTCTTTCAGTTCTTTCTTTTTATTGCGGACAGTAGATAGGGCTTTACGATTCGCTACAATTTCCACATTCATTGACGTATCAATCGGGAATGTAAATTGCTGTTGCTGGTAGTAGAAGATTTCAGAGGACGGGAAGTCCAGTTCTCCGACAATGCTGTTAATGGTAAAGTAAGCTACATAGACGGTTTCATCTTCCTGCTGGATTTTCAAATATCGCTGTTTTTCTTCCACCAAACAGCGAGTAGGCTTAATCAAGTCATAGTATTTAATCAGCGTTTCATTATCCAGCTTTTTCTTTGATAGATGGTACTCATACTCTTCATAGGCAGTGCCTGTCTGTCCGTAAAGGTGTTCAATCAGATAGCCGAAGTCGTCCTTATCTAACCTGCGGATTTTGAAACGACGAGAGATTTTATTTTCTAAGAGCTTTTCCATCTTCTGAAAACGCAGGATTTCATCATTACTCATACTAACAAAATCGCCCATCAGCTTATGGTTCACATCATAGACAAAATCAGACAAAGCATTTTTTGCTTCAACGGTAAGACTTTTCATAGAAAACTCCTGATCGTTGAGAAGCAACTTAAAGCCGATAAAGAAACGGTAGTTCACTTGATTTTCGCCAATCATGGATATTAAAGCGTCTGTCTGTTGGTCGATTTTGTCATAGGCAACCGCTTTGAGCTTGCCAGTGACTTCATTTTTGGAACGCTCTTGTGCAGAACGTATGCTGGATTCTGTACTGATTTGTAAAGCATGAATTTTGCCATCACGATTTTGTGCGATAAGCTGTCTGAAAGAATCATGCACTTGTATTTTCTGTTCTGGACTTAGAAATGAGTAATTGTAAGGAACAAGCTCATAGTAAGCATAACATTCCCCGTCTTTATTCCAGACGAGATTGTTTTCAATGTATTTAATTGGATATGCCATAAAATTCACTCCTAACTGCTGTAATGGCTTCTTGTGGCTGGTTTCTGCCAAGCGTTACTTTTTTTCCTGCATAGGTCAGCTTTGGTCGCAGTGCATAAGCAATGACAGACTTCAAAAATCCATAAGGCTTTTTACCATCAAAAGTTTTTGTAGACATAAACCATGTGAAAGCCACAGGAATCCCAAAGTATTTGAGAAATGCTCCCTCTATCATGGAAAGAGGGGGCAAGTTGCCAAGTATCATCACTGCAAAGAGTGACACGACAAACCATGTCATTTGCGTAAAGGTTATGGGAAACGGAAGTCTAAAATCATTGATAGAATACAGTACCTTTTCCACAGACCAGATACTGGTATAGCTTCGTATTTTCTTCATGTAATCAATCCTTTCATAAAAAATAGGGGTAGCTGATTGAGCCACCCCGTAAAATAGAAAATCTGCCAGTAGTAATGTACCGACAGATTTAATAGACGATTTCAAAAATCCCATGATTGGTTGAGATAAACGTTCCTGAAAGGTCTAAATCCCGACCATAGGCTTGATAATCAATATAGTTTTGAAGACTAGCTGGTACTTCGCCTAAAGCACCCGTTTCTTCAATGTAGTAGCGTGCCACGTCATACATATCATCACAATCGGAATGAATGATAATATCCTCTTGATGTTCGCTTAGTTCTTCAATGCTTGAAAAATGAGTGAGCAGAGCAGATAGCTCCGATTGTAATTCTTCGGGTAATTCCGATACCATTTCCCATAGTCGATTGAGTTCGCCAATGGAAGTGTATTCGTCAACCGTAAAGGGTAACTCGTAGTCATGAATGGCGTATTCCTCATATTCATCATTCAAGCCGATTTTCTCTTTGACTTCCTCAAAGTCAATGGGAAAGGTAAACCACGCACCGACCAATTCGCCCTCATTGTATTTGCCTAAATTCGCAATATAGACTTGCATATCGTCCATATATTCACGTCCTTTCTTTGTAGAGATTCAAAAATCCCTACCGCACTTCGTTTGGTGTACCATTCCTTTGCGGAACATAAGAAAACCACTTATATTCCACAAAAGAACGGTTTTATTTAAGCACCAATAATGCGATTGAATAGCTCTAGTAAAATGTCTTTTACTCCAGCAGCGTTGAAGACTAAGCCAACCGCAATAATCGCAATAATTAAAAAGCCAATCAGTTTGCTAAACTCACGCTTGAAGCCAAGATACAAGCCAATCACAACGATTGCTAAAAGCACCAGTGATTGAGCGTTTGATAGAAACCAGTTATAAAGGTTTTGTCCAAAATTCATAAAAATGTTCTCCTCTCTATATTCAATGAATTTGTATTTGAGTTATTTTTTTGTTGTTATCACGTCCTGTTCTTTTACTGACTGTTGCTTCAAAATCTGCTTGTGTCGGTCTGTCAGTTTCGCATGGTCGAGAATGTCTTTTACAACCTGCGTCTGGTTGATTTCATCAAGTTTAATCGCAACCTTTAAGGTCGGGGCAACTTGATGAGATAGCCAGTTCAGCGTCCTTTGGAAGGAGTAAGGCTCTGGTTTTGTGGTTAGTTTTAATCGTTCACGATTGTTCCCAATAAACCAAGCCCATTCTTCATTCAGTTTCCAATCAGAACGAGGTTTGGAATCGTCTTTATCTACAAAACGGATATACCGATTGATAATTTTAAAGGCGGTATGCTCTGGATTGTCATAGACGAGTAAATCACGGACTGCATAATAGGCACGCTCATTTTTCAATCGAATCTCAAAACGGTTTTTTACTTCTGCGTCTTCAATGGGAATATCATTTTTCTTGTACTGCTCGTAGTCCTTTTCATAGATACAGAAATAAACTTCACTTTGTAATGAACCGATATAGAGGGTGTTTCCCATACATTCCTTTTCCTCTTTGCGTACCAGTTCGCCACTGCGATAGCTTTTAAAACTGCGGAAGACGGAGATACATTCTTCCTGTTGGCACTTTTCAGTGAGTACAGGGATATTTAAAATCCCTGTCTTATCGTTAATGGCAAGGTCAAGGCGTTTCATCACACCGCCAGCCACCAAAACGTCCATAAAGAACTCATACCAGCTTCTTTGTTGTGCCAGAAGATAGCTTTCAAATTGTCTGCACCCACGACCTTTCAATTCCACCAGAACTCCTTTGTCCAGTTCATGGGAGCAAAGGACGAATATGTCGCCTAAAGCATAATGCTCTGAATAAGAATAGAAACCATAGTCCTCATGAAGAAAATAGGACAGTTTCAGTTGTAAGATGTTTTCGACCACCTGCTGTACGTCTGTTGTCGGAAAGCGAATTCTTACATAATCAAACAGCATTTCAAGGGGAGCGTCGGGATTGAAGCGTTCCAGAGCTTCCCAAAGGGACTGCTGTAAATCCTCTGATGGCTTGACTTTTCCTGTTTCAATATCGCTTAGATACTGCCTTGTAATACCAGTCGCAACAGCTAAACGGTTTTGAGATAGTCCATAAGCCAAGCGTTTTTCTTTTAAATGCTGTAACCAAGTTTGTTCATTCAGTAAAAATCCCTCCAATCAAAAAGGCGTATGTCAACTTTTAAAGCCCATTTGACATACGCTGAAATTTTGTAAATCCCTTGTAACCAAAGGATTTTCTAATGTTTTTTTGACTGTTTCCTGTCGATTTGTACCCCCCTGTTAGATACGGGGGGTTAAGTGCTGGCGTGGCTATTGCCACACCAGCCAGCAAGATCAGTCCACACCTGCGACTTCCGCTTCGCACGTCGCCTGCGTGGACTGTCTGCTGTTGGATAACTTTTTAATTTCCTCCAAGAAATCATATCCTTTTGGTACAAGGGGAGTATAAAACTCTGATATGACACTTGTTCCTACATCAACATAGCCACGACCTTTGATTCGCTTTAAGAAGAAATCCTTTTGTACGTCACTGCCAAACATCATGCCATAGCCCATTTCAGACATACGACCTAAAGCCACTCTGAAATTAAACTGATCACGGATTCCGTCGCCTAAATATTTTGCGTCTGGACGTTGACAAGCCAGTATTAGAAAGAAGCCAGCTTGACGACCTAACATGACAATCTGTTTCAGCTTATTCATAACTGCGGTGTTTTCTTTTGTTCCCAGCATTTCCATGAAAGCGACGTATTCATCAAAGATTAAGAAGTGTGCCGGGAGACCTAAGTAAGCATAATTTTTGCCAGTCTTATAGTTCTTCATCTGCTTCATTTCCTCACTACGTTTCATCATTTCTTCATAGAATGTTTCAATGCAAGAAAGCAAGTCTTCTTTTCTATAGTAGACATTTGCCATCACAGAACCTAAGTCCGCAAGATCAGCATTTTTCGGGTCAAGAATATACAGTTTTGAATCTGTATGAAGCAAGGCTTCAATCAGTGTCAGTATAAAGTAAGTTTTACCGCCACCTGTACCACCAGCAATCAACATATGAGGGAGCTTATCATATTCCCACCATACGTTTTTCATTAAGCGAAGTTTACCATCTTTAGCTTCTACTTCATCAATAGAAATACGACTGGCTATGGTGTCATAGAGCAAAGTATATTCCACATAGGAATCCTTTAACTCTTTATCCGTCAGCTCACAGTACAAGCCACTCTCTAATTTCTTTTCCAAGTGTAAGAGTTGGTCTTGATATTTTCCCAGCGTGATTTCCACCCGTATCTGTATCAAGCCATTTTTAAGTCGATAATACATTTTAGGGAAGTAGGTTATCTTTTCCTTTGTACGACCAGCACTATCTTTAAAGAAACCCTCTGTTTTGACCTGTTCAGATTCATACCACTTGTTTTCAAGTATCATCTTTGCCAGTTTTTGACGGTGGTAAAGTTGTTTAACCGTATCATAGCGAACCCGTTTGAATACAAACGCTACCAGCAAGCAGATAAGAATTGCGACACTGAAACTGATAATTAAATAGGGAATGTCAATCTTATCTGCTTGTGATAGGTTAAAATCCTGCCAGTTGATCTGCTGGATTGTCTTCACATGAAACAGTCCGACAACCAGCAGGAAAACAGGCAGGAGTGACGCTATCGTAAAATGAAAGACTAAATCTTTACCAGATGGGCGAATCCTTTTACCACGCTGTTTCATGCGAAAAAGTCTCCTTTCTACCTAGCGACTATTTGTCTTGTGTCGGTTCTTTCTTTGCTTGTGGTTGAGCTTTGAATGAACTAGAATCCTTTGTCAGCACAATATCGTCTGCCTTGATATACCAGTCAACATCTGCTCCTTGATAGGTGGCAGTAGCAACGGTGTCCGCAATGGGATTGATAAGTTCCACCCGTGCGTTATAATCAAACTCTTTCAAAGGCACGCTGGCAGGAATACTTACTTGAATCATGCGTCCTTGTCCTTTGGATTTTAAGTCATAGGTACGTTCCTTGATTTCATCTGAAACCGACCCGTCTTCATTTTGGATTCTCACTTCACGACGTAGAGCAGAGAATTTCAATTCTCCAAAAGTCGTGTCTTTATCTAATACAATGCCATTTGCTAATCTCATCATTTTTCCTCTCTTTCTTTATTCTTTTATCATGTCGTCAGCATGTAAAAGGTAATTTGTAAAACCACGAGTGCCGATTTTGTAGCCCTCTGCGGTAATACGTGGATTGACTAACTTCACACGTTCCTCAAAGCCGAAATGTTTTTCGCCAGCTTCAGCAGGAAGCACCACCACAATATCATCTGCTCTTTGAACATCAGAATAGAGATTATAGCTTCTTGATAAGACAGTTAGCCGTCCGTTGATTCTTCGCTGAACGACTTTATCCTCGCCAGCAAATTCTAAATTGCCGAATGTTTTTTCCATGTTGGGAATCACAAATTTAAGTTCCATATTTTTACCTATCCTTTCTTTTTTATTGGCTGAATGAATGTTTGATGGTCTTAAAGAGTGGGGAACGACCTTTTGATTCTTGATTTTTTGTTTTCATAAGTTCACTTCCTTTCAAAATCGGGTAAAAAAATAGACACCTCATTTTTTGAAGTGTCTACCTATTAAATATTCAAATTTTATTGGAAGTATCTTTATATCTTCACTTTTCAAGGATAAATCGTCGTATCAAAGCTCATTCATAAGTAGTAAATTAGTAGTAAATTGAGTGGTTTTGACCTTGATAAAGTGTGATAAGTCCAGTTTTTATGCGGATAACTAGATTTTTATGCTATTTTTTGTATTAAAAATTTATTTTCTTAATAGTTAGTATACCGAATATAGACGTTCAAATCTCTATCTTTTTAACTAATTTCTGTTAACACGCATAAAAAGAACGTAACGCTTAGTTGATAAGCGTTACGTTCTTTTCAGATAACTAGTTAAACACACACAAGAATATTGATTTTTACAGCTCGTTTTCTAAAATCTCAATCCGCTCATCAAAACTCAACTCTTGATAGATTTGGTGGAGCATCCACATGTACCCATACGGATCAATAAACAATGAATTTTTGAGCGCTCCTTCCATCATTTCAGTAATAGGCTGTACTTCTTGACAACCGTTTTCCATTGCCAGTTGATGTGTCTCTTCAATATTTTCTACTGTTATATTAAACCAGATAGTATTGGGATGTTCTTGGGTTGGTGATTTTAAACCATATTCTTCATTGGCATCTAACATGTGAAACCTCGTGCCATAAAGTTGAAAAACCGCTTCATTCATTCCGATAGGGTATTCGGTTGCTTCCACTACCTCTATTTCAAACACCTTTTTATATAAGGCAAGCGCCTTAAGGCTATCACTAACAATAAAATCGATTTCTGTCCCTTTAATCATTTGTTTTTCCTCCTTCAAAGCTACTAACTGTTGATTAATTTTTTTAATCTTTTGCTCCTCCATTTGAATTAAATGTCGCGATTGATCTCGTTTTCTTAACAAAATAGTTTCCAAAAAAGAAGCATCCTTAAGTTTTCTCAAAGTTTCTGCCATCTCTTCAACTTTAAACCCTGAATCTCTTAACAGTAAAATTTGTTTCAATAAAGGAATTTGATGTGCGCTATAATAGCGATATCCTGTTTTTTTATCAATTTCATTTGGAACAAAAATTCCTGCTTTTTCATAATGACGCAGCATCCGTGGGGAAATATCCATTAACTTGGCAAATTGCCCAATTTGATACATAGAGTCTCCTTTTCATTCAATTGATATTCTTATCATAAACCTTGACACCATGTGAAAGTCAATGAAAAAGTTTCTATACCATATATTCTATATATTTACACTAGCTATAACCGTAAATTAAACAAACTTATCATTATGGAGCTAAGATATTTGAAGTCTTCTTTTAAGCATTAATTTCTACTTCACCACTTATTATATTTTAATATCATTTTATATTTATGTTTTTTATATGAATTAAAAAATATAAACTAAAAATATATAAATTAATAAATATGTTTTTTAGAAAAACGGTTTAATCTCTATTTTAAAAGCAAATTCACCTTTACATATCAAAAAAAATTTGCTAACATTTAAATACCACTTATGTGTAATAATTATAAAGGAGATATTATTATGAAAGAATTGGAAATGAAAGAATTGGTTGAAAAATCTGAAAAATTAGCAAAAATCAATGACTTATGGTATTTTGTGAAATCCAAAGGTGGCGCTTGGATTGCTGGTTCAGGAAAATAAATCCAGTGAGTGCATTAACAAAATAAAACTGAACAGCTTTCTAAGTGAAAGCTGTTCAGTTTTATTAGATATTAATGAAAGAAGGTGTGAATCTTTTGTATGAAAGTGTTGTTGTGAATTTAGGTGCAAGATGTAATGCTTCTTGCGAGCATTGCTGTTTCTCTTGTTCACCTACAAAAAAAGAAGCATTAGATAAAAACGAAGTGATCAACTTAGTAGAGAATTTTTCAAACAATCCAAAAATAAAAACTATCTCTTTTACTGGTGGAGAAATATTTTTAAATTATCCCTTTTTATATAGCCTATTAAAAATAGTTAATTCCTCTGGAAAAATCAGTACTTTAATTTCTAACGGTTTTTGGGGAAGAGAAATTGAAACAGTAAAAAAATATTTTTTAGATATGAATAGAATGGGAGTTACGAACCTTTCAATAAGCCATGATGATTTTCACTCAAAATTTATTAAAACTGACTACATAAGAAATATTTTAATAGAAAGTAGAAAATATCCCGATATTCAAATCACTGTAAATATAGCTGTTAGTAAAAATAGTACAGGAGATAAAATAATCCACGATTTAGGAGAAGCTATTTTAGGAATACCTGTGACTAAATTCCCTTTAATTCCTGTAGGAGAAGCCAAAAATATAAATGATGATGAATTTCAAAATATTTATTCACTAAGTCATCCTAATCAACTAAAATGTCCAGGTTTTGAACCAGTCTATCATTTTAATGGTAATGTTTACCCTTGCTGTTCACCTGCTATTTTTGATACTGCACTAATTTTGAACGATGAATTATATCAGGATTTTGATAAAACAATAACAAAAATGAACTCAAATTTGTTATTATATATCATGAGAAGAGAAGGTTTCAGTTGGTTCATCAATATAGTTTCAAATAATAATGAATTTTCTCATATAAAAATTAATAAAGAATTTTCATCTATCTGTAGTATTTGTCGTCAATTGTTTAAAACAGAAAATAACATTAAATTACTTACGCCATATATGAGGAAATATTATGAGCAAATGTTATAAATATACAGATGAAAAATATGAGGTTTTTGTTGAAAATTCCGTATTTATTAAAGATAAAGAAAAGAATGTATATTTAAAAAGCGAATTGAAAAATTTACCAAAAAGTATACAAGAATCACTAAACGAATATACTCCTAAGGTGACTGTAATCAAGTTCGCATCAATCATCACGTTCTTTATTTTTCTTCTTTTTATAAATGTGATTCTTTTAAACCATTCTGATACAAAAATACAATCAATATCTGCTAATCTACACCTTGCCTATATCTTCCTATTTTTCTATCTTTCTTTGAATATTTTTATACATGAATTAGGGCATATAAAATCTTTAAACTACATTGGAAAAAAACATCAAAAAATTGGATTTAAGATGAATTATTATATTTTTCCAGCAATCTATGTTGAAATGAATGAAATTTATCTTATTTCAAAAAATGAAAAAATAATAGTTCATTTAGCTGGATTAATTACAAATTATCTAACCATTAACTTTATTCAGGTCATCAATCTCTTATTTTTGAAAAATAAAATACTCGACAGTTCATTCATTTTTTTTTCATATGCGTTGTTATGGAATCTAGTTCCTGTGTTAAACTCTGATGGTTATAAAGTTTTAATCACGTTATTCAGTGTAGATGAATTAGAAAATAAAAGAAAAAATCACTTGATTGTAAAGCTAATACAAGCAATTAGTTTGTTATTGGTCATTGAAACAGTCATTAGTTGGTTTGTGTGAGGTGACTAAGTTGTTAGAACTAAATGATTACACATTGAAAATAAATAATAAATTACTTTTAGAACATACAAAAGTTTCATTTAGAAAAGGGGTGATTAATCATATCTTAGGGAAAAACGGTGTAGGGAAATCACAATTTGCTAAGGATTTATTGTTAAACCGGAGTGGTTTAATCCCTTCTGAAATAAGTAAAAATGTTACGATTATTTCAAGCTTTTCTAATGTCCCTAATGATTTAAAAGTCTGCGAATTATTTATTCTTCTAGAGAAAAGATTTGGTTTAGATTCAGTCGCACACTTGGCTCATTCTTTGCACGCTACAAATATTTCTAAAACTTCCTTAATTGGACAATTAAGTGATGGACAAAAACAAAAACTAAAATTACTTTCTTTTTTTCTGGAAGATAAATCAATTATTGTATTAGATGAAATTACCAACGCCTTAGATAAACAGACAATTAATGAAATCTATCTATTTCTACTTGCATATATAAAAAATCATCCTAAAAAAATTATTCTAAACATCACACACAATTTATCAGATTTAAAAAATTTAAAAGGCAACTATTACTTAATTGAAGATTTCAAAATGATTCGTTTTACTAATCAAACTGAAGTTATTCAGAAGTATATTGAGGGGTGAAATTTTGGAATTAAAAAAAACGATTTCCAACAAAATAATGATTATTTTAATTGCAATTATCGTTGCAATCTTTGCAATGGGATGGATTCTACCTATTGGCATCGATAAAGTAACTAGGTTAAGTTACCGAGAATACTTATTTAGTACATATACTGTATTTACACAATTTGGCTTTCTAATGTTTTCGTTTCTAGTATCTTTCTTTATTAATAAAGAGTACTCAGGAAAAACAATTTTATTTTATCGTATGATGAATACCAATAGCCTTACTTTTTATATAAAAAAAGTTTTGACACTTACGGTAGAGACCCTAGGCAGTATTCTAGTTCTGTTATTTATCGTTTCCTTTATTTTTATGGATTTTTCTGTAATTCTGCAAATGTTTTTTTTATTATCGATGATTTCAATTCAGTATATTTTAATTGTTGCGTTGATCAGTTTTTTATCTGCTAACGTTCTTTTATCTATCGGTTTTAGCATACTCTATTGGATTACAACAGTACTTTTTGTTGCAATTGGTGGATTTTTACGTTTTTTTGCAATATTTGATGCTTCAAACGAATTATATCTAAACGTCCAGAATTTTTTAGAAGGCTCAGAAAACTCAATTAGTTTTGACCACAATTTATTAATTATCTTGTATATTATAGTTCTAACAGTCATCGCGCTGGCTATTGCAAGGGTAAATAATAAACGTTGGCTAAGACTAGGAGTATAAACGACACCCACTTCGCAGATAGGATTCATCTACTTATTCGAGACAATAGATTAAATCAAATAAAATACAACTAGTTGAAACTAAAAAAGCATCAATTTTGATACGCCCCAAACTGATATTTTTCTAAACTTTGGGGCGTGTAATCAAAATACAAGCTTCTTAGTGTGGCACTGGATATTTCAACGCATTTTTCTTCAACTTTTCTTCGATAATTTCGTCCAAATCAAACCCTAAATTATCAGCCATCATGTAGGAGTAAATGAGAACATCAGCCAATTCTTCTTTGATTCGTTCTTCTTGTTTGATGCCTTCTTCTGCTGTTTTCCATTGAAAAAGTTCTAACAATTCTGCTGCTTCTAAACAAATTGAGAGCGCCAAATCTTTTTCATTATGGTGGGGGCGCCAATTTCTTTCATCACGAAATTGATTAATTTTTGCCATTGTATCCATCTGTTCCCCTGCTTTCTTATTCATTTGATGGCAACTGAAACCCATCGAACGTTTCACCATCATAGTATTTTAATAACTGTTCTGTAGACAATAATGAGGAGGTTATTTCTTCCTCTTCAACAACTGCTTGATTCTCTTCTCTATACAACAAATAAGCCTGTAAAAGCTGTTGGTAGAGTTTTTTTCGTGAAGAGGCTTCCGCTGAAAGAAACGTTAATTCTTTTAAGTGTCCGCGATAGACAGGCAAATCATCAACGAATTCGATTGGTAATTCTACTACAGTTAACTGAAATTCTTCAAAGACTTCTTCGTACATCTGCCATTCCCTCTTTCTGTCGATATTGTTTTGGGGTCATGCCCATTTCTTCTTTAAAACGTTTATAAAAAAAAGCTTTGTCTTGATAGCCGATTCGTTCAACAATTGTTTGAATCGATAAATCTGTTTGCTTCAAGTAGTTTTTCGCCAATTGGATTCGGTAGGCTAAGACAATTTCCGTAAACGTTTTGTTTGTTTTTTCTTTTAAAAAATTCGATAAGTAATTCGGATGAAAATGAAATTTAGCGGCGACTTCTGCTAAAGTGACATGCGCAATCTGTTGCTCAATATACGCTAAAATCACCTCAACACGTTGATGATTCGACAAATAATTATCTTGCATCTTTAAAGCTTCTCTAGGCAGTTGACCTAGTTCCACCACTAGCAAAACAAAGGCCGCTTTGGTCACTTTATTATTAAAATAGGCCATTTTCACAATTTGTTTCAGCAATAATAGCGAATAGACATGAACATCCGAATTTGGCTGGCTGGCAAAAACGAAATATCGAGGAATGTTTTCAAATTCACTGCTAGCAATTTCTGTAAAAAAACGATACATGACTGGTTCTTCCGCCAGCTGATTTAAGAGCGTATCAAGAAAATAGTGCTTTTTAAAATAAAATATAATCATAGACATTCCTTGCCCCTGATAGCTAACAGAGGTGGCCTCATTGACAATCATGACTTGGCCAGCCGAAACCGAACACCTTTGTTGATCCAAATAAGCATTGCCATCTTGCTCTAAACAATAGAGCATCCGAATAAATCCTTTCGGAACGTCAATTGTTTCCGAAGATGCCAGCATAAAGCCCGCAATTTCTCGATGCGGATTTTCCTTAAATTGCGCTACTTCATTCTCAAGAGCATTGGTAGTGGTTAAATAACAATCTAAGGTCTCTAAAAACTGATAAAATGCTGCATATTGCTCTTCTTTGCTTGCCAATTAATCACCTCATAATCCAACACTTTTTACTTTACTCCCTCTATTTTTTTCTTTGGCGTTTCCTTCTATACTAGATACATGGTAACACGAAAAAAGAGATTCAACAGTTTTTAGGAGGAATTTTTTATGAAAATTAGTTTTATCGGTGCTGGAAATATGGCATCCGCTATTGCCAAAGGTGCGCTAAAAAAGCAATTTATTGCCGCAGAAAACCTTTATTTTTATGATATTCAAGTCGAAAAAACCGCCGCTTTCGCACAAGAAATTGGTGCACACGCGGTTGCTTCACCACAAGAAGCCATTGCAGTAGCTGACTTAGTTATTTTAGCGGTGAAACCGCAATTCGTTCAAGCAGCTTTACTTGAAGCAAAAGAAGCAATTTTAGACAAGCAACCGTTAATTGTTTCCATTGCAGCAGGTACGACTATTGCAGAATTGTATCAACTGTTTGAGACTACCCAACCGCTCCGTCTCGTTCGTGTGATGCCCAATATGAATGCATTGATTGGCGCAGGTGCAGCAGCTGTTTGTGGCAACGCTTTTGCATCCCCTGAAGACATCCAGACTGTTTTATCGTTGTTTCGAGCAGTTGGCCAAGCCTGGGAATTAGAGGAACAGTATTTTTCGATTTTTACTGCTATTGCAGGTAGCACTCCTGCGTATGCTTTCTTATTTATTGATTCGATTGCCCGAGCAGCCGTTAAAAATGGTATGAACAAAGAGTTGGCCTTAGAAATTGCCACACAAGCTGTACTAGGCAGCGCTCAAACTTTGGCAAATAGCACAGAGAATCCTTGGACTTTAATCGACCAAGTCAGTTCTCCTGGTGGAACCACGGTTGCTGGGATTGTCGAATTAGAAAACAATGCGTTTATTTCAACAGTCATCAAAGGGATTGAGGCCACCATCCTTCGGGATCAAGAATTAGCCAAACAAGACTGATAAGAATAATTACATGAGCGAATAAATAAGAAAAAGCGCTGAAAATTCAGCGCTTTTTCTTATTTTAGTTGAATGAGTAAGCCAAAATGATCACTGACTATCGGTGTTTTCCTACCATCAAAAATTACTTCATATTTTCGTACGTGCCACTGTTTTGGAACAAATGCGTAGTCAATCCGCAAGGCTGCTTCATTTTCTTCCCAGCCATCTATTTTTTTCTCTACTGTCGCTTCACCGCTTGTCTCTTCCGCTACAACAAATGCATCTTGAATCGGCAAGTAACTATTTTCCACTAATTGATAGCCAGTTGTACCAGCTGGGTTGTTTAAATCGCCTAAAATGACTAACGGTTGTTGCCCCATCGCTAAGTATTTCTCTAATTGTAGCCATTCATAGGCAAAACCTGTACAGGGTGTTTCCCACCAAGAAAAGTGACCAGAGACAACAGTAAGCGTACCTTTTGAACTCTCTGTCTCCGCTACTAAGATTTTTCTTGTTCGATAATTCGTTGGTTCTTGGCTTTCTGAAATAAGGAGAGCTTCACTAGTCAACGGACATTTCGAAAGTAGTGCGTTCCCTTCTTCATAAATAGCATAACCAATGTGGCTCATTTCCCAACTCCAATAATAGTGTTGGCCTTTTTCAGCTAGATATTGAACGATTAGATATGCAAAATTATCTTCATGGATTGGCGTTTGGGTCGCTATGGGACAAAAAGTAGTTAACTGTTCTAACGGCACTTTCTTGGAAGCGACTTTCTGATTCACTTCTTGTAAGGCAATTATTTCACTTTCAGAAGATAAAATCACCTTGGCAATCTCCTCTAATTTTTTTAATGGTTCTTCTTCTAACCAGCTATGAGTATTGATTGTTAAAAGATTCATCTTTTCCCCTTCTCTTACATGTTATTAGGTCGGGCACAATTATTGATTGTGCCCGACCTAATCATTTAAATTTCAATCTGTCCGATCACAGTTCCCGCAGTGGTGGTTCCTAGTTGGTTAATAACTACTTGTTCCACTTTGTCGCTGTTTGTAAAGGCGACAATAATCGTTGTTTCTTTGCCAGCTTGTTCAATCACATCCAAGTTCATTTTAGCTAGTTTCGTCCCAGCTTTCAATGATTGTCCTTCTTTAACAAAAGATTCAAAAGCAGGAGTTGCCATTTCAACTGTATCAATCCCCATATGGACAAGTACTTCGATGCCTTCTTCTGTTTGTAGCCCAATCGCATGTTTGCTTGGGAAAACACTTAGGACTTTCCCCGAAATTGGTGCCACCACCTCTCCTTCTAGAGGCTTAACTGCAAATCCATCCCCCATCATTTTTTGTGAAAAGACAGGATCATTGACTTGCGCCATTGGAATAACTTCCCCTGTTGCTACAGCCACGAAATCTTTTTTCTTACCTAAGAAATTCGTCGTTGGCGTTCCTGCTGTACTTTCTGCTATAACCGGTTCTGGAATGTCAACGCCGGAAGCTAATAAATCTTCAATATCGGATTTTAAAACATCGGCTTTTGGTCCATAAACGGCTTGAACGCCATTATCTTTCACAATCAAGCCCATTGCACCTGCCCGTTTCCACGCCTCTTCCGAACCAACTTTTTCTCGATCCTTTACACTGACACGTAAGCGTGTCATACACGCATCAACTTCTTTGATATTTTGTTTACCACCAAGTAAGTAGACAATTTGCGCGATTTGCTGATCGACGACACCTGAATCAGCCGCGCCAGATGCGATTTCTTCGCCGTTATCATTGTCGTAGTTTCCATTTCTTCCAGGTGTTGCGTAATTAAATTTTTTAATTAAGAAATTCGCTAAGAAATAAGTGACAACACCAAAAATGATGACCATTAAAACAAAATTGATTAAATCGCCACCTAAACCAGCTTTTATTGCTAGCGGTGTTCTTGTTAACAATTCAATATTTCCAAACGAATGCACACGCAATGGTAAAATATCAGCCATTGCAAAAGCAGCACCTTGGATCACCGCATAAATTACATAAAGCGGCACTGCAGCAAACATAAACATGAATTCTAACGGCTCTGTCACACCAGTTAAGAAAACAGCTAAAGCAGCAGAAAAATACATTGATTTATATTTAGCTTTTTTATCTGCATCGACATTACGATACATCGCCAAAGCCATCCCCATTAAAATCCCTGAAGAACCAATCATTTGGCCTACTTTGAATCGAGCTGGTGTCCAATTTTCTAAGACAAACTGATACTTGCTCATATCACCAGCGCCTTTAAGATTCACTAAGTCTGTTGCCCAAGCCAACCATAAAGGATCTTGACCAAAGACTTGGGTTCCAGCTTGTGCGCCAGATAAAATTTCATACGTTCCACCTAATTGTGTATAGTTGATTGGAATCGTCAACATATGATGTAACCCAAAAGGTAATAATAAACGTTCCAACGTTCCATATAAGAATGGCGCTAAAATAGGTGCACTATCTTGAGATTGCGCAATCCATAACCCAAAATTATTAATTCCCGCTTGAATATTTGGCCAAATAAGTGCTAATGCAATTGAGACAATTGTTGACCATAAAATAACGACAAATGGGACAAACCGTTTACCATTAAAAAATGATAGCGCATCTGGTAATTTCCGATAATTGTAATACTTGTTGTAAGCCATCGCACCGACAAAACCAGCAATAATCCCTACAAAAACACCCATATTTAATGCCGGGGCTTCTAAGACACTTGTAAAGAATCCCTTCACCATAATCTTGGTGCCAAATAAGGTATGCGTGAAAGCTTGTTCATCTGCCAACATTTCATTTGTTACACCAAAAATGGCTCCAGTAATACGGTTGATTAAAACAAAAGAAATCCCCGCTGCAAATGCTCCACCTGCACGATCTTTGGCCCAACTGCCACCTATTGCTAACGCAAATAGTAAATGTAAGTTGCCAATAATTGCCCAACCGATACTCTCTAGAACTCCGCCTGTTGTTACTAACAAGCCTAAATTAGGATCGATTAAAGGAAGCGATTTCCCAATACTAATCATTAAACCCGCTGCGGGCATTACTGCCACAACGACCATTAAAGCTTTCCCGAATTTTTGCCAAAACTCAAAACTAAACATTTTTTTCATTCCTGCCACTCCTTACGCAATCGGTTTCGTTATGTTGCCATTATATACTCCTGTTTCCTTTTTGTAAATGCTTTAATTTCAAAAATATTGTGGAAAACAACTCCCTACTACTTAATCCTTTTTTATTTTGTCTTTTAATAAAGCAAATAAAGCTCCTTCTAACCTACCTTTGTTTCAGCTTTTATTCATAAGATTACACTTTTTAAGCATTGACTATTGACTAATGCAATCGGTTGCGTTTATGATAGACCTATCAATAAAATCACTGAGGGGGATTCTCATGAAACAAATCAAACGTTTATTCCAAATTGATCCTTGGAAAATCCGTACTACACACTTAGATAAAGAAAATTTACGTTTACAAGAATCATTAACGAGCATTGGCAATGGCTATATGGGGATGCGGGGAAATTTTGAAGAACACTATTCTGGCGACCACCATCAAGGAACCTATTTAGCAGGTGTTTGGTATCCAGACAAAACACGTGTTGGTTGGTGGAAAAATGGTTATCCTGAATATTTTGGTAAAGTGATTAACGCAATTAATTTCATCGCAATGGACTTACAAATTGATGGACAAACAATTGATTTAGCCACTACACCTTACGAAGATTTTTCTTTAGAATTAGACATGCAAAATGGGGTCCTTTCTCGGCAATTCACCATCCAAACACCGAAGAACAAAGTGCGCTTCTCTTTTGAACGTTTTTTAAGCTTAGAAAAAAAAGAAGCGGCTTACATCCACTTAACAATTGAAATGCTGGAAGGTACAGGCACAATCACTCTTCACTCAAAATTGGATGGCGATGTTCAAAATGAAGACAGCAATTATGAAGAACATTTTTGGGAAGAAAGAGCTATTGAAACACAAGAAACACTTGGCTTTGTTACAACTAAGACCATTCCTAACAACTTTGAAATAGAGCGTTTTACAGTGACTGCAGGCATGCGCCATTTCATCGATGGAGCCTCTGTTGTGCCTACATATACACAACAGCCCTTGGCTTTAACCGCAGAATTGACGGTGTCTTTAAACGAAGGCGAAACGACCGCTATCACAAAAGAAGTGCTTGTCGTTACCAGTCGTGATGTGCCAGAAACGCAACAAATCACACGAGTAAACAAATTATTTGCAGAAATGACTACCTTGTACCCTGAAGCAAAAGCTGGGCAAGCTGCCGCTTGGGCAAAACGTTGGCAATTAGCTGATGTTGTTATTGAAGGAGATGACGAAGCCCAACAAGGCATTCGTTTTAATCTGTTCCAACTTTTCTCAACCTACTATGGCGAAGACGATCGTTTAAATATCGGACCAAAAGGCTTTACTGGCGAAAAATATGGTGGTGCCACATATTGGGATACTGAAGCATATGCTGTCCCACTTTACTTGGCGTTGGCTAAGCCCGAAGTTACTAAAAATCTACTGAAATATCGCCACAATCAATTGCCTCAAGCCATTCATAATGCCCAACAACAAGGGTTAAAGGGTGCGCTTTACCCAATGGTTACTTTTACTGGTGTGGAATGTCACAACGAATGGGAAATCACTTTTGAAGAGATTCACAGAAATGGTGCGATTGCTTATGCGATTTATAATTATGTCAACTATACAGGAGACGAAGACTATCTAAAAGATGCTGGTCTAGAAGTACTTGTGGCAATCGCTCGTTTTTGGGCAGATCGGGTCCACTTCTCCCAACGTCATAAACAATATATGATTCATGGCGTAACGGGGCCAAATGAATATGAAAATAATATCAACAATAACTGGTATACCAATACCATCGCTGCGTGGGTTCTACGTTACACCCGTGAGTCTTATTTAAAATTCCAAGAAGAAACAATGCTCAAAATTGCAGACGACGAATTAGCTAAATGGGCAGACATTGTAGAAAATATGTACTTCCCAGTGGATAATGAATTAGGCATTTTTGTACAACATGACACTTTCTTAGATAAAGATTTAATGCCTGTTTCTGATTTACCACTTAGCGAGCTGCCTTTAAATCAACATTGGTCATGGGATAAAATTTTGCGGTCTTGTTTCATTAAACAAGCCGATGTTCTTCAAGGAATTTATTTCTTCAATGACGCCTTTTCTTTAGAAGAAAAACGCCGGAACTTTAACTTTTACGAACCAATGACTGTCCATGAATCTTCTCTTTCACCAAGCATTCATGCTGTGTTAGCTGCTGAATTAGGCATGGAAGAAAAAGCAGTGGAAATGTATCAACGAACAGCGCGCCTTGACTTAGATAATTACAATAATGATACAGAAGATGGCTTACACATTACCTCAATGACTGGTAGTTGGCTAGCGATTGTTCAAGGTTTTGCCCAAATGAAAACGGACCATCAACAACTAAAATTTGCACCCTTTTTACCAGCGACATGGACAGCCTACTCATTCCACATTAATTACCGGAATCGTTTACTATTTGTTGAAGTTGCAGCAGACCAAGTGGCCTTCACTTTACTCGACGGCCCTGCAATTCCATTAACTGTTTACGATCAAAAATACACATTAAAAGATCGATTAGTTTTACCGATCAGAAAGGAAGAAGTTCATGTTTAAAGGCGTTTTGTTTGATTTAGATGGCGTTATTACTGATACAGCAGAATTTCATTACCACGCTTGGAAAAAATTAGGGAACGAAATTGGAATTTCCATTGACCGTGTTTTCAACGAACAATTGAAAGGTGTAAGCCGTGAAGATTCTCTGCAGTTACTGTTAAAATACGGAAAAAAAGAAGGCACGTTTTCTTCTGAAGAATTTGCCCAGTTAGCGCAACGGAAAAACGATTATTACTTGGAAATGATCCAAGCGATTACGCCTGAAGATGTCTACCCAGGAATTCTTTCTTTATTAACGGAATTACGTGAAGCCAATATTAAAATCGCCTTGGCTTCTGCAAGTAAAAATGGGCCTTTCCTTTTAGAAAAAATGCAATTGACGCCCCTTTTTGATGCCATTGCTAATCCAGCAGACGTTCAGGCAGGCAAACCCGCTCCAGATATTTTCATTTTAGCTGCGAAAGAAATTGATTTGACACCAGCAGAATGTCTTGGCATTGAAGATGCCAAAGCTGGGATTCAAGCGATTCTTGCTAGTGGAGCGCAACCTGTTGGCGTTGGCCGCAAAGAAGAGTTAGGCGAAGGGTTGCCCATCGTGCCAGAGACGAGCGCTTTAACGTTTGATTACTTAAAAAAAGTGTGGCTTGATCATGAAGGATAATCGTATCACCGTAACCGATATTCCAAACACAAACTTAAAGAAAATTACTTTGAAGAACGACTTTTTAGAAGTCGTTCTTCTCAATTATGGCGCGCGCCTCCATCAACTTTTGATGCCAAACAAAAATAATCATTGGGAAAATATCCTTTTATCGTATGATTCGTATCAAGATGTATTAAAGGATCAAAGCTTTTTTGGCGCCACTGTTGGACCAGTTGCTGGACGTATTCGTAATGGCCATTGGCAAAATGGAATATTAGAACAAAATAGCGACGGTCATCATATCCATGGTGGCTCAAAGGGGTGGTCTTTTCAATATTGGACAGTCGAGCCCTTTGAAAAAAAGGATATCATTGGCGTTGCTTTTCATTTAACCGACACCATTTCTGGCTATCCTGGACCAATTGAGGCCACCATCACTTATCAGCTAGAGGATAATCATTTACGAATGATCAGTACTGGACGGAGTAAACAGGAAACACTTTTTAATCCTACGAACCACGCCTACTTTAATTTATCTGGCGATGGAAAGTTAGACATTCTGTCACATTTGCTATCTTTGAACTGTCAAGGTATGTTAGAATTAGACGATAATAAGCTGCCTACTGGACGGATTTTACCAGCTTCTGAACTATCCATACGTTTTAATGAACTGACACCTATCGAAACAATCCTCCAACGCTATCCAACCGGGTTAGATGATGTTTTCCCCTTAGTTGGCTCTGACTTAAGACAGCCACAATTATGCTTACAAGAACCTACTTCTGGAAGAAAAATGACGATAGCAACAACGAACCAAAGTATGGTATTATTTTCTACGACTGGTTTTGAGGCTCCATTTTCTATTAATGGACAAGCGATGCATTCAAACTATGGCTTAGCAATTGAACCACAAGAGTATCCAGACATTGTTCATCATCCTCAGTGGGGCTCTATTTTATTACCAGCTAATAAAAAGCAAACCTACCAAACGGTTTATCAATTTAACCTTCTATAATCACTAAGAAAGGCGTGGCAAAAATGGCAATTACAGTAAAAGATGTCGCTAAGAAAGCGGGGGTTGCAACCTCAACCGTTTCGCGTGTCATTAACGATCATCCAAGTATTTCTGAATCGACAAAAAAGAAAGTGCGAAAAGTCATGGATGACTTAGGCTATGTGCCAAATATGACGGCACGGAATTTGGGTAAACGAATTTCAAGTGCCATTGGCGTAATTTTACCTCCTTTAGATTCGAAAGAACGGTTAGGGAATCCATTTTATTTAGAAATTATGGAAGCCATCAACGAGGAAGCCCGTCTTTATGATATGACTACTGCTATTGCAACTGCCAAAAGTTTTGATGTACTATTGGAAAACGTTAAAAGAATGCATCTTCAAAAACAAGTGGACGGTTTTATTCTTGTGTATTCAGATAGTAAGGACCCCGTCATTGATTACTTATACGAAAACAACATTCCCTTTACTTTAATTGGTCAACCTTATCAACATGAAACGGAAATAGTTTACGTGGATAATGATAATCAATTATTAGGGAAACAAGCGACGGAATTTTTAATTGAAAACGGCCATAAAAATATTTTATTTGTGACCAATACAACGCATGAAAGTTTGTACTTTGAACGTTACTTTGGTTATCAAAAAGCAATGATGATGCAAGGATTAACTGTTTTACCAAGCGTTGCGTTAGAAAAACCTGAAGATTACATGGCTTTCGATGATATTCTTCATCAAAATAATGCCACGGCGTTGGTGGTGATTGATGATATCTTTGCTTTGCGGACGATGCAACTTGCGCAAATCTATGGTTATCAAGTTCCTGAAACGTTATCCATTATTAGTTTTAACAACTCAATCTTTTCAACATTGACACATCCTTATCTAACAAGTATTGACATCGACACGTCAGAATTAGGGCGAATGGCGATGAAAAAATTATATGAATTAATCCATGAAGAATTGACGAATGGTGTCCGTCTCGTTATTCCTCACAAATTAATTAAGCGTGAAACAGTTATTCCTATTCATTAAAAAAGAAGCGTAAGCAGTTTAACACTGCTTACGCTTCTTTCTATGTGTACGCTCTTATTCGTATGTATTACTTTTATAAAATAACTTTTTGCGAAATTTTTTTCCAAAACGTTTCTTCTTTTGCATCAAATTGAGCTGGTTCCCCGTCAGACAATTTTTCATTTAATAATGATAATTTTTCTTGATGTTTTGCATACTCATCTTTTTTTATTAGCTCTAAACGATACGCACGATCCAAGATCGACTCTCGATAGTTAACATTCATCTTCGTTGCCTTCGCCATTTCTTACATTCCTTCCCAAAATAAATTTTCATTTTTTCGTTAAATTCTTCTATAATTATAACAAAAATATCAGAAAAATAAATATGAAACAAACGATAATTGCGAAAATTTTGTTTTTTCATGCAATTATCGTTCGATTATTTAAGAAATTAAAATTATTAACCAATAATTAATCAATCAGCAAACGCATTAAATGAACATCTAAAAATTCACCTTGGTCTGTTTTGGCGCCCCGAGGCATAATTGCCTCTGTTTCAAAACCTAATTTTTTATAGACATGAATCGCTCGTTGATTACGATCCTGTACCGTTAATTCCAAGCGACGAATAACATGACTTTCATGCGCCCAGCGAATAAGTTCTTCCATCAAGATACTGCCCAGTCCATAGCCCCAGTACTGTTTTAAAATACTAATGCCAATTTCACCAATATGCTCCATCCGCTTTTTAGAAGAAGCAGACACAGATGCGGTCCCAATGATCGCTTCTCCCGCTAATGCCACCAATAAAACATTATTTGGCGATTCATAGAGTGTTGCTAGATTTTCAGCCAATTCTGCTGTCGACATAGCCATTCCTCGCTCATCCATTACCAAATAGGGCGTTTCACTCCCAATTTTTGACATCACAGATAGTAATTGATCCGCATCAGTAGGCACTGCTTCTCGAATAGAAAATGTTTGTTCAGTCATATTCGCGAGCCTCCCACGTTTTCAGAATCTCTGCTATTCTTTCTTCTGCCAATGGACCAGTTCCGCGGAATTCAAGAACTCTCTTGTCCACTTCTTGAGAATCTTTATTTAAAATAATTTCTAAATAATCTTCTGGCAATTCTTCTTCAATCAAGCTGCCCCATTCTACAACGGATAGCCCATCTCCTTCAAAATACTCATCTAACCCTAACTCATCCGCACCCTCTTCAACACGATAGACATCCATATGGTATAACGGAAGTCGTCCTTGTGGATATTCGCGGATAATCGTATAGGTGGGACTTTTAATCATTTGGGAAATGCCTAATCCTAAAGCAATCCCTTTCGTCATTGTCGTCTTACCGGCCCCTAAATCACCAGTCAGGACAATTACATCACCAGCTTGTGCCTTTTGTCCAATGATTTGAGCAATTGCTTCTGTTTCCAATGGATTGTTCAGGACAATGTTCATTTTTTTGCCTCCCATCTGCAAGAATCTATGTATGAAAGTATACCGAAAATTCAATAAGTTGACTAGTGGCAGCTTCAAAAAAATAAAGTTGAGGCCCAAGTGTCCTGGGAACCTCAACTTCTACTTTGCTTATTTATCATGCTTCAACATAGTTAATTAGTCGTTCATTAATGTTTGAGCAGCTGTAATGATTGATAATTTATAAACATCTTCTTCGTTTGCACCACGTGATAAATCAGAAACTGGTTTGTTCAATCCTTGTAAGATTGGGCCAATTGCTTCAAAGTTACCTAAACGTTGAGCAATTTTGTAGCCAATATTTCCTGATTGTAAATCTGGGAATACAAAGACTGTTGCTTCTCCAGCCACTTTTGAGTTGGGCGCTTTTAATTGTGCGACAGAAGATACGTAAGAAGCATCAAATTGTAATTCACCATCAATCGCATATTCAGGTGCTAATTCTTGCGCAATTTTTGTAGCTTCAGCAACTTTTGTTACTTCTGGTGCTTTTGCAGAACCTTTTGTTGAAAAACTTAACAATGAAACTTTTGGTTCAATGTCAAATAATTCAGCTGTTTTGGCACTATCAACAGCAATTTCAGCTAATTCTTGTGCAGTTGGGTTCACGTTAATCGCGCAGTCTGAGAATAAATATCTTTCTTGGTCACGACCACGAATCATTAAGAAGGCACCACTTGTACGGCTTACGCCTGGTTTTGTTTTAATGATTTGTAACGCAGGACGAACTGTATCACCTGTTGAGTGGATAGCACCACTAACCATACCATCAGCAATACCCATGTAAGTTAACATAGTACCGAAATAGTTGACATCTTTTAAGATTTTTTCAGCATCTTCTTTAGTAGCTTTTCCATTACGGCGTTCAACAAATGCTTCGACCATTTCATCCCATTTTTCATAATCATTTGGGTTGATAATAATAAAGTTTGATGTGTTGATTCCACGAGCCATAGCAGCATTTGCAATATCTGTTGGATCACCAATTAAGATTGGTTCTACTAATTCATCAGATTTTAAGCGGGCAGCAGCACCTAAGATTCTAGGATCTGTTGCTTCAGGGAAAACAATTTTGATATTACGGCGTACGACTTTAAATTTTAAGCTATCGAATAATTCCACGATAAACCCTCCAGTTTTATATTTACAAAATCCATCATACACTATTCTCAAAGAAAATAACAGTTTTTTCTAGCTGTATTAGTCAAAAAAACCAATAATCCGATAAACTTTTCACAAACTAACTCTTCTACACTATAACAGCTTGCGCTGTTACATTACACTGTTTCAGGAAGTTGCCAATCAATCGGCGTTTCCCCTAAACGTTCTAGAGCGGCATTCGCTTGAGAAAACGGACGTGAGCCAAAAAAACCACGATGCGCTGACAATGGACTTGGATGTGGCGATTTGATAATCACATGCCGAGTCGTATCAATCATTTTAATTTTTTTTTGAGCTGGACGTCCCCATAAAATGAAAACAACGGGTTTTTCACGCTCATTCAACTTTTCGATAATGACATCTGTCAGTTGCTCCCACCCTTTACCTCGATGGGAATAGGCTTGACCTGCCCGAACGGTCAACACAGTATTTAATAACAACACGCCTTGTTTGGCCCAGCTTTCTAAAAAGCCATGGTTGACGGGTTGGTACCCTAAATCAGCTTGTAATTCTTTGTAAATATTCACAAGAGATGGCGGCACTTTCACACCTGGCTGGACAGAGAAACTTAATCCGTGTGCTTGATTGGGTCCATGATATGGGTCTTGTCCCAAAATTACTACTTTTACTTCTTCAAAAGGGGTTAGTTCTAACGCTGAAAATAAATGATACATATCTGGATAAATCGTTTGTGTCTGATATTCTTTTTTCAAAAATTCCCGCAATTCTTGATAATATGGTTTTTCAAATTCAGCAGATAAAACGGTTTGCCAACTATTGTGAATAATTTCTTTCATAATGCTCACTCCTTCGCTCTCTAAGCATAACGAATTTCTCCAAACCTGACAAGAAATTTCTGGGTACTTTCTCTTGGAAAAACGTGGTAAACTATAGGTAAGCTTTAAATAGATAATGAGGTGTAGAGAATCGATGATTAAATTAATTGCTTCAGATATGGATGGAACACTTTTAGATGCAAAAATGAGCATCACAAATGATAACGCTTCAGCAATTCGCGAAGCGGAACGTTTAGGAATCGAATTTATGGTTGCTACTGGCCGCGCATATACCGAAGCGAAACCCGCGTTAGAAGAAGCTGGAATTGACTGTGCCATGATTACTTTAAACGGCGCCCAAGTGTTCGACAAAGATGGACACTCACTTTTCACGGCTGGGATCGAAAAAGAAACAGTAACAGAAGTACTAACTATTTTGAGTCAACACAATGTTTACTATGAAATCTCTACAAATAAAGGTATTTTTTCTGAACATCAAGAAAAAAGAATTGAAAACTTTGCCGCTCATATTGCAGAATCCATGCCCCATTTAACTTATAAAGTGGCGATCGCCATGGCTTCAGCACACCTATCTTTATTGCATATTACCTATGTTGATCGTTTAGACGACATTTTAAAAGATGATTCGATTGAAGTCCTTAAAATTATTGGCTTCAGTATGGATGGGCCGAAAGTATTAGGTCCTGCTGGGATGGAAGTAGAAGAACTAGATGATTTGGTTGTTACCTCTTCTGCGCTTAATAATATTGAAATTAACCACCGCCTAGCACAAAAAGGGATTGCGGTTGCGCGCGTCGCTAAAGAACGTGGGATTCCCGCTGAACAAGTCATGACTATTGGTGATAATTTAAATGACGTCAGCATGATTCAATGGGCTGGGGTAAGTTTTGCAATGGGCAATGCCGAACTGGAATTAAAAGAATACGCTAAATATGAAACAGCCACTAATTTAGAAAATGGTGTTGGCGAAGCCATCCTGCGTGCAATAAGAGAAGATTTGTAATAAGCACTACCAGTTACAGCACTCATTTATATATAGAAAGGAGATCGTGTCGTGTCTGAATTTTTTATTCAAGAACAACAGTTAGGAAAAGTTACGCGAACCATCGTGAAAGACCAAGCAGGCCGTTCACTTTTTCTATTGGTGGGGCGCTGGGGCACACGAGGAGATGCGCTTTCTTTATATGCAATGAACGGAGAAATTTTAGCCAGTATTAAACAAGTTTCTTGGACTTTTGGTACACGATTTGAGTTATATCAGCGTTTTGAAAAAGTGGGTACTCTACGAAAACTGTTCAATTTGAATGCTGATTTCTATTATGTTCAAGGCCTTCACTGGGCAGTTGTTGGGGATATCAAAGCGCACCAATATTCAATTTATCAAGTCCATAAAAAAATCATGTCAATGGATAAAACCATGCTTTGTACAGGCGACTATTTTGTTTTAACTGTTGCCAATGATGAGGACGCACCGTTGTGCATCTGTATAGCAGCTGTCCTTGACTACTGGTTATATAATAAGAAAAAACAAAAAACTTCCGATGATTTTGGATTAGATTTTGATCCTTTAACGGATTAATGAAAAAAGAGTGGCGCAAACAATCATATGGGCGGTTAGCCTTTATGGTTGTTTGCACCACTCTTTTCAAAATAATCGATTGTAACTCGATTCCCAAGGAAAACTTCGTCCCTTATTGTTTTAAGCAGAAGTGTTTAACTCCCAGAAATAAGAAGGAATTGCTTCTGTTCCCGTCATTTATCAATTTTTCCCAGGCTCAATAACTCCAAATAATTAACATTTTAAGAATTATGAATCTTTACACGCTTTTTTAAGACCTGGTTGTGTATAAAAAGTTTTTAATACATTTGAAAATTCTTTAATATCAATAGCTTAAGCAATACCCCAATAGACAACTTGTACCTCAAGACATACCAAAAAATACATGTGAATTAGATTGAGTCTATCATAATAATAAAGCTATTCTAACTCTCATTTTCGTTCAAATATACAACCTGTGTTTGAAAAACAAAACCTAATTTCTCATACATTATTTTAGCAGTTATGTTGCTATCTTCGACAGCTATTTGAAAACGTTTATTATTCTCTTTTATCATTTGATTAATGATTTCTTTAACAAGATAAGAACCGATTCCTTGTCTTTGATACTTCTTAAGAACTGCTAGCCCATACAGATAGTTATTTTCTGAACTATAGTCTACTATACAAATAGAGACTATTGTATTGCCTATTAATAGTGCATAAAGCGAGCTATTATCACTCGCAATAGCTTCATCAACATATTTTTTGCTCACCTCTAAAGATGTCGAAAATATTTCTGACACGAACTCTACAATCTGCAAACTACACTCTTTAGTAGCTTCTTTAACTAAGTATTTTTCTTGAATCAATTGAGTAAAAGGATATCTATCTCGAATAAACCAAGTCTCAGTTTCATCTTTAATATTGAGATTCCGTTTACTGATAAAATCCGGATTATTTTCTAAAAAAATAGCTTCCGTTTGAAACCTTGTTGTATTAAGTTTGTATTTTTCAGTTTCTTTTAAAAATCGTTGATATATATCAGTCGCATATCCTCGTCTTCTATATTCTGGGTGTATAAATATGCTGACCTCCACATCTTTTGTATCTGCGTATACATATAGTAATCCAATAATCTTTTCTTCTTCATATCCGAGAAAAAACGAAGGCATCCTTTTATCAAAGTTTAGTGTATTTAATAGGTATGGCTCTTTGTGTGTACCATCAAACATTTGACACTCTTTAATAAGCTGCTTTACTAAATGTATCTGAACCTCATTCAATGAAGATAGTTGGGTAATTTTCATTTTTTCTCCTTTATATCTAAAAAATATCCAATACTTAATTAGATATTTTTTTATTTATTGTTTTTAAAAATAGAATATAAAATATACTAGTAAACATTACCAAAACAATTCCTACAGAAGCAAAAACAACAGATATATTATATTTAGCAAATAATGCTGAAATAATAGAGGTTTCTACAAACATTATACCTGCAGTTAAAGTATTTATCCCCGAAATCAAAGTTGTCCTAATTTTATCACTAGATAATTCTTGAACCACTGTGTTTAAAGAAGTATCTATAAACTCAAAGCTAAAATTTATTAACAGAAAAGATATGATCACTAACAATGTTTCTGATGATGAAAAAAGAAAGAAAGCGGCCGCTAAAACGATCAAAAACACTCCTGTCGAGACATTTTGTCCTATTTTAATTGATATTTTCTCAATCGAAAGTGAGGAAACTGCAGAACAAACAAGCGCTAAAGAAATCAAAATTGATGTATTAAAAGTATTAATATTTTTATCTAATAATACTAGTTGACTAAAATTTAAAAGCACTGATATAGTACTTTGAAAAATCGAGATAGTTATTAATAAATATTTCATGTGCTTCTGACTTGTAATACTTTTTAAGCTAATAAGCAACCTTATGAATGATACTTTCTCTCTTTTTTTTAAATCAAATTTTCTATAACCTAACTTTATACCCATTAAAATAACGATTGATATTAATTGAGTAATGATTCCAATTAAAAATATACTTGTCCACGAAATTGTGCTCAAATATCCTCCAATAAAAGAACTTACTGTAAGTCCAACAATAGAAATAGCCATATATTTACCTATTTTCTTTTGATAGCTCTGTTCGGGTTTGTATTGATAAATCAGAGTTTGATCACTACCAGATATTAATGCTAGACCTATGCCATAGAACATAAAACCTAATGTAATAAAAGCTATATTTATATTCAACATCATAAAAAATAAATATAGGCAAATTAGAAAGTGCCCTACATACATAATTTTTTTTGCACCAAATTTATCCGTCAACAGCCCCGAGGGTAATTCTGATAAGAACATGGTTAAGGTCAATAATGTTTGTAAAAAACCTATTTCTACTATTGAATAATGATTATATTTTAAATAATTTATCCAAACAGAACGTTCAAAAAATAATGTTGCCCAAAATCCGTATATGTAAATATTATTTTTACACTTCATATTCACTGACAATAATTCCTCCAATTACGCTTTATATCTTGTATGAAATTTTCTAAATCCACATTTAAAAAATTTGAAATAATCTTTTCATCACTATGTTGTGAGCCAATTTCAGAAACAGCCGTGAGCTGATTAAATGATCCTGGTTTTTTTTTATATATATTTAGCTAAAAAATATGTCACAACATAATTACTTTCGTAAAACGGATTAAATACATGAGCTTGTTTTACCCAATTCACATTATTTTTTTTATTTGAATAAAAACCGTCACATGCTTCATAAATTGATTTTGAAACTCTCTCATAAATTTTAGACAACGTTATAGAATCAATTGATTCTGAATGATGAATAGAAAAACTTTTTCTTTCAAATTCTGTATTTATAATTGTTTTAATGACATTATCTTTAAATCTAATTAATTCTCTTTCTCGAACAACACTCCTTATTGATACATTATCTGAATAATTCTGTAACAAATACTCCTTTACCTCATTTTCCATAATTTGAGAGTATAGTTCAGTTAAGAATATACTATGTTGCACATTCAGAAAATTTACATTGCGAGATTGATAGTTTAAAATAGCTCCCATGCTTTCATGAGCCAATGCAAATAACCCATTCAAATCATCTGTCCAATTCAAAAGAATATAAGGATGTACTTCATATACATTAATAGAAAAGCCTCCAGGTCTTTTCCCAGGCTTTGAATCCCAATCAATCCAACTTTCAGTGATAATTTTTTTAAATATAGATGACCAACTATTATTAAAACTGTCGAAAATCGCTCCAACTATTCATGTTTTATATTTCTAAAACAAAAATATAATACAAATCATTTATAAAAATATACATAAATAATATATCGAATTTTCAGATAATTGTCAATACTTATTTTTTTATAAAAACACATAAAGAATTTCATCTTAAAACTAGCATAAGCAAAAAATTATTCTTCATAAAAAAGAAAGTAGCTATGATAATATATTACTATCAGAACTATTTTTTATTTGTTTTTAAAATAAATAAAAAATAGTTACAGAGTAACACCCCTACTCTATACTAGACAACATCAAGAAACCTTTTTCTTTTCTTGTATCTGTGCAGTGTAAAGAAACAATTAAACGTTTATTCATAAAAGGAAAAGTTTATTATATGAAATAAAAAATTAGTGATTTAATTTCAAATGACTACGAGTAAGTTGCTTTTAGCTCACTCGCAGTTGTAACGTATTCAAAAACATACTAAGCTTGGAGTGTCTAAATAATCATATCAAAGTGTTAAAGCGGAATGCCTATGGTTTTCGTAACTTTTATAATTTCAAATTGTGTATTCTCGTCCAACAAAGACAAGCCCTACATACCAAATAAAAAAATCCAGAGGATTATCTCCTTTGGACTCGACATGATTCTACAATTTCTCTTTACCTTCGTTATTTTTACACTTCTTTTTGCATATGATTGTATAAGTGACCACTAATAGTCATTGTTGTGACATCTTTAAAGCCTTTGCTTGCGTATAACTTTCTCGCCCCTGGATTGTCAAAATCAACATTTAGACCCAAGGCTTGCTTCCCGCTAGCTTTGGCTACTTCAGGTAAAGCATCTAATAACTTAGAACCAATTCCCATTCCACGGAAACGTTCATCCACAGAGATCGTGTCTAAATACCATTCATTAGGCAAAGTTTCTTCTTCAATAAATAGCCGAACATCTTCTGCTAAGCCATGTTTTTTAAAGACTTCTCTTAAAGGTTCATCAATAATCTTTTCATCTTCCGCAGGATAGCCGACAGCAATCCCTGCAACTTCACCTGCATGTTCATAAACTAAAATTCGTTGATAGCCATAGCGATAGGTTGGATACGCCGTTGCCTCTGCTAACAGGTCAATCATTTGTTCTTCTGAGACTTCTTCTAAAATTGGTAACTCCATATCTTTTAAAATAACTAAGACCAGCCGAGCAATCGCTTGACCGTCTTCTTTTGTTGCCGAGCGAATCATTGTAATTCTCCTTTACATTTAACTAAAAAAGAACTGGCTACTATCATTACTGACTTAGCCAATTCCTTTTATCTTGTCTTTAGTATAACAAATTTATTATTGAATTTCTACTGTAACCTGACGTCGTCCCCAAGCAGTACATTGCTCTACTGAATCAAAATGAACATCAACAATATTTCCTTGAATAGCGCCACCTGTATCTCCAGCAATAGCAAAGCCATAACCAGAGACTTTCACTAATGACCCCAGAGGAATTACGCTTGGATCAACTGCAACTACATTGCTTTGTTTACTTAAGTCAATACCAGTAGCACTTAGATTACTTGCACCTGGCTCACGCCAAGAATAAGCGGTTGATTCCATCTGAAGCACACGACCAGAGCCAGTTCCTGGTGTTGATGATTCGCCTGTCGATGATTCTGTCGTTGATGACGATTCGGATGAACTAGCTGAACTTGAAGATTCAGTGCTACTGCTTTCCGTACTTGTAGAAGAGCTTGATGCTTGACTGCTTGACTCTTCAGCAGCTTCGGCTTCTAGTTTAGCCGCCGCATCTGCTTGCGCTTGTTTGTCGGCAGCTGCTTGTTTCTTCGCTGCTTCTGCTTTGGCAGTTTCTGCCGCACGTTTTTTCTGTGCCTCAGCTGCTGCTTTTTCGCTGACTAAGCGTTGTTGCTCTTTCTGTTTGTCTGTCGAAATTTGAGCCAATAATTCTTCATTATCCGCCATTTTTTCTTTTAACTCAGAGACTTTATTATTCATTGAAGAAGCTTCAACTTGTAATTTCTCTTCATTTTGTTTTAAAGTTGTTTGCGTATTTTCAACTTTTTCTTGTAATGCAGCTAACTTTTCTTTTTCGCTAGTTAAGCTTTCAATCTTTTCCCGTTCAAAGTTTTGTAAAACGGTCATGGCGTAGGCCCGATTAAAGAAATCTGATAAATTTTCTGCATCTAATAAGGCTTGCCAAGTACGTTGGTCGCCATTTAATTGAATATCCTTCATACGATCGCCAACAGCTTCTTTACGACGAGAAATATTTTTTTCTGTTTTTTCTATTTCCTCTTTCGAAGTTTTCAACGTATCTTCCGCTTTTGAAATTTGCGTTTTTAAACGTTCGATTTCCGCATATTTAGCATTTACATCGTCTAAGGCTGAATTGATTTCTTTACTAATTAACTCCCCAGATTGTTTCGCTTGCGCTTCTTTTTCTTGCAACGAATCAAGTGATTCTGCTGCCGCAGCGACTGGAAGTCCAAAATTGATAAGCATCATTGTTGTTAAAAATGGTATCAACTTTTTAACCTTCACTAAATCCAACACCTTTCCTAACTTATCTAAAACACCTACTCATTATACTAGTCAGGAGGGCTTGTTTTATTTCAATCATGTTACAATTTATTACAATTTAAATGCAACTCTTTTTTTATCCTGCGTTTATTCATTAGTCCATTTCTATCTCAATTCTTTAAGAATTTCTTAAGACGGCTTAAAAACTAGCTTTTGACGATTTTTCTTTTTTTCATCCCATTAGACCATTGATTGAAATATTTTGTAATATTTTTTGTTAATTATTGGCCCTTTTTCTTCAAATCTTCTAAGAGATGCCGAACTTCTTTGGAATTTTTAATGTTTTTTAAAGTTAGTTTTGGGTAATTGTTAATAAAACGACGTTGTTGGAAATTTAACCGATTTTGGAAATGCTCTTTTTTGGTTCGTTCTTTTAACTTCTGCCAATCAGCTGTAGCGATTTCCATTTTTGTGTTCAACCGTTGCTTAAATTCTTGTTGGTTCGTTTCCAACGTTTGGCCCATCTCGGTAATAAGTTTTTTGAAACCTTGCATGTTCAGCAACGTATAAATTAAGTCAAGCCCCATTACAATCACTATGCAAAGTGCTAAGTAGTTGCCAAAGGTTGCTTGTAAAAAGCTGACAACTTTGGCGATTTCTGGTTGAATAACTTTGACAATCAAGACACACCCCAATCCCCAAAAAAGAGAAACCGGTAAAGCCACGCGACCGTTTAAATTAAAAGGTACATCATGATAATCCCACCAAGAGGCATGGAACAATTTTTCCAAGCCATAACTAGTGACATATTCTAAAATCGTCACTAAAACAGCCGATCCGACATATAATACCAAGAGATTGTTCTCAAAGGGTTCCACAAAATAGAGAACGCTTAAGACCCCAAATCCATAAATAGGACAATAAGGCCCTACCAAAAATCCTCGATAAACAAATTTTTTGGCTTTTAATGAACAATACACCGTTTCCCATAACCAGCCGATAAAGGAATAAATAAAAAATAACAAAATAACCTGACTCATTTTTTCCACGTTTCTGTCACACTCCACTTCTTTGCGCTTTTCTTCTATTTTAACAGAAGTTGAGAAAATGTAGCGAACAACTTTCTTTCATTGAAAGATTAGGCTACAATGAGAGCAGCAAAGGGAGGAATCTTATGTTTGGTTTATTGAAATACGCAAAAAATTATCGAAAACAAATTATCCTCGGTCCAGTCTTCAAATTTTTAGAAGCTTGTTTCGAGTTAGTCTTGCCCTTATTCATGGCTCACTTAGTCGATGTCGGTATTCGTCAAAACGACCGACAGACTGTCATAGAAATGGCCCTCTGGATGCTTGTTATGTCGTTAGTTGGTTTATTTTTTGTCATGATTTGTCAATATTATGCTTCAGTCGCTTCGCAAGGTTTTGGGACGGAGCTAAGAAATCAATTAATGAAGAAAATTAATCAGCTTTCACACAAAGAATTGAATAGTTTTGGTACAGATACCCTCATCACCCGGATCACAAACGATATCAACCAGCTTCAATTGGCTTTAGCGATGTTTATTCGGTTGGTCATTCGGACACCTTTTTTAAGTATCGGTTCTGTGGTCATGGCTTTTTACATTGACGTGCAGATGGGCTTTCTTTTCCTATTACTTTTACCAATTTTTAGCCTTATTCTCTTTATTATCATTAAAGTGACTGTGCCTTTATATCAAAAAGTCCAAGAATATTTGGATCGGTTAAACCGTCAAATTAGTCAAAATTTAAGCGGTGTCCGTGTGATCCGTGCGTTTGCTAGAAAGGAAACAGAGCAACGACATGTTGATAAAGCTTCAGATGATTTAGGCGATATTTACATTCGTGTATCGAATGTCTCTGCTTTATTAACGCCTTTAACCACTTTGATTATGAATGTTGGAATTTTATTTTTACTTTATTTTAGTGGCTTAAAAGTTTCTTTCGGTTCCCTGCAACAAGGGGAAGTTTTAGCATTGATCAATTATATGAATCAAATGATGCTCGCTTTAATTGTTGCTTCTAATCTCGTGGTAATTTTTACGCGAGCTGCCGCTTCCGCAAACCGTGTCAATGAGGTTTTAACTGTAGAAAGCCAGTTAACAGATACACCAGAATCAGCAAAAACATCTCCACAATTTGGTGATATTACCTTTGACCATGTAGATTTTCGCTATGAACCAGAGGCCGGTTTGGCTTTGGAAAATATCAATTTTACGATTCCTAAAGGCTCAATTCTCGGCATCACAGGACCTACCGGCAGCGGGAAAAGTACCTTAACCCAACTCATTCCCAGATTTTATGATGTGAGTGCAGGAAACCTTTTTATTAATGGTATAAATGTGCGCGATTGGCCGCTCTTTACTTTACGCCAACAAGTGGCAAGTGTCCCACAAACTGCCGTCTTATTTACAGGGACTATTCGAGAAAACTTACAATGGGGAAAACCAAATGCAACTGATGAAGACTGTTGGGAAGCATTAGCTATCGCCCAATGTAAAGAATTTGTTGAACAATTAGACCAAGGGTTAGACACGCCTGTTAACGAAGGCGGAAAAAACTTTTCTGGTGGACAAAGACAACGGTTGACCATTGCCCGTGCCTTGATTAGGAAACCACATTTACTTATTTTAGATGATTCCTTGAGTGCACTTGACTATCAAACAGATTTGAATCTGCGTCGTGCTTTACAAAAAGAACGAGCAGAGACAACCGTTATTTTAATTTCACAACGCGTGAGTTCGATTGCTACGGCGAATCAAATTTTAGTCCTAGATAGTGGAAAAGTCGCTGGCCTTGGCACCCACGAAGAATTACTTACTTCTTCTAAAGAGTATCAAGAAATCGTTGCGTCACAGGAGGAGGATACCCATGCAAACTAAAAAAATTCATTTTGGCGCCTTCTCACGTTTTAAGCCGTATTTACTACACTATCCAAAAGAAATTATCGGCGCCTTAATCCTAGGAATTCTCAGTGGTTTTTCGACTGTCCTCATGACTTATTATATAGGTAAATCCGTTGATACAATGGTTGGTAAAGGACAAGTCAATGCTGCGCAACTCATCAAAATTTTAGGTTTATTAGCAGGAATTTTACTCGTAACCGTTCTAAGTCAATGGCTGATTCAACGTCTCGGTAATCGCGTGTCTTATTTATCGACCACACAGCTGAGAAAAGATGCCTTTGCCCATTTAAATCAATTACCGTTAAGTTATTATGACCAAACGTCACACGGAAATATCGTCAGTCGCTTTACCAACGATATTGACAATATTTCAATGGCTTGCTCGGCTGTCTTCAACCAATTATTTTCTGGCATGGCCACCGTCGTTGTTGCTTTGCTCTTTATGATTCGGCTAAGTCCCCTGCTCACATTAGTGGTTCTTATCAGTACGCCGATTATTTTTATTGTAAACTGGCTTGTTGCAAAAGCTTCACAAAAAAACTTTGCTGCACAACAAACGATTGTTGGTGAAATTTCCGGTTTCGTTTCAGAAATGGTTGGCAACCAAAAAATTGTTAAAGCCTTTCAACAAGAACAAGCTACGCAAGAAACATTTGAAGCATTGAATCAAACGTTGTATGAAAAAGGACAGAAGGCTCAGTTTTCTTCTTCCTTAACCAACCCACTTTCTCGATTTATCGACCATTTATCTTACTTATCGATTGGATTAGTCGGTGGCTTGTTAGTTTTAAGTGGCAATCCTTTAGTCACAGTTGGTGTTATTTCCAGTTTCACCATTTACTCTAGTCAGTTTTCTAAACCTTTTATTGAACTCTCAGGAATCACCAACCAAATCCAAGCAGCCTTAGCTGGATTGGAACGTACCTTTGATATGATGGATCAACCAGTTGAACGTCCTGATGCCCCGAACGCAATTGTTTTGAAAGAAGCGCGAGGCCGTGTTGAATTTAAAGACGTTGATTTTTCTTACACGCCGACGCGACCTTTAATCGAAAACTTTAATTTAATTGCTGAACCAGGAGAAACAATTGCCATTGTTGGGCGAACTGGTGCGGGTAAATCAACATTAGTGAATTTGTTAATGCGCTTTTACGAGGTCGACCATGGTCAAATTACGGTTGATACTCACGACATTACTCAAATTACTCGGGACAGCTTACGAAAAAGTTTTGGTATGGTTCTCCAAGATACTTGGCTATTCGATAGCTCCATTCGGGAAAATTTAACGTACGGAAATCCTGAAGCCTCTGACGAAGAAATTATAGAAGCCATGAAAAAAGCCCATATTTTTGATTTCGTCATGCGTTTACCTCAAGGACTAGATACCGAGATTGGTTCCCAAGGCGTTAAAATTTCTGAAGGACAACGACAATTAATGACCATTGCACGCACGATGATTAGTAATCCGCCGATGCTTATTTTAGATGAAGCGACCAGTTCAGTTGATACATTGACCGAGCAAAAAATTCAGGATGCTTTTTTACAAATGATGACTGGCCGGACCAGTTTTGTTATTGCCCATCGCTTAGCAACAGTCAAAAGTGCTGAAAAAATTCTAGTTATGGACAATGGTCAAGTAGTTGAAATTGGCACCCATGACGAATTATTGCAAAAAGAACAGGGTTATTATCGTGACCTTTACGAAGCACAGTTTAATCAAAAAGCACAATAAAAAAGAGTCACTTTTCTGGGATGATGAAAAGTGACTCTTTTAATTTTAAATTTATTGATCTAATTCAGATAATGGCTTTCCAAATAAACGTTTAAAGGGAATTTTATTGCCTAAATAATAAGTGGCAATTACTTGAATAGGAAAGAAAATAACTGTTTTAATTAAGCGTGGCACCCACCAAGCAAAATTTGCTAGATTGACGCCATACATTAAACTTAACCACAAAGGAGTTAAAATGATATTAATTAAAACGGTGACCAACAATGTCGCCAAAATCACTCGTTGCCATGTCATTTCTTTCTTATAATAGAAATAACCATAAATAGCACCAGCCAAAAAGGCATTTAAAGTAAACCCAGGAAAATAGCCTGCCTTTGGAAAAAGCAACATTCCTACCACATCAGCCACCGCCGTGCCGATTCCAGCCCAAAAAGGTCCGAAAATCATCCCAATCAATGATTCTGGGATAAACGTGAAACTGATTTTTAAAAACGTTGTTTCATACGCAAAAAAGCGTGAAAAGACAACGACCACCGCAATGAGTACGCCCATTAACGCAATGGATTTTGTGCCAAATTTTTTCTTTGTCATTTTTAGCATCTCCTCTAAGAGCTGCTACATGACGAACCATGCAGCGAATGCGAAAACAAAACCGCGAACATTAAAAAGCTGAACGTGTTGTTCTGATGATAAGCAAAGTAAGAACCTTTGCTTTCTAGCAACACACTGTTTATGTTCTTCGTCCAAAAGGCAACATCCCATCCTTTTAGCACTTAACGCTTTGTCTCCTACTCTGTTATTTTATTTGGACAAAAGTCCTCATAAAATATACCACAAAATAGTCAAAATAACCATTAAGGTTCTCTAAAAAGCTAACGGTCGACGATCCCCTTCATGGATAACCTCACGGAAGTCCGCAAACCCCGCCTCGACACCTCTCAAAAGAATTTCAGCACTGCCGATATTGGTCGCTAAAGGAATTTCATAGACATCACTTAGACGAATCAAAGCCGTCACGTCTGGTTCATGCGGTTGCGCGGAAAGAGGATCTCTTAAAAAAATAACTAAATCAATGTTGTCTTCCGATATCATTGCGCCAATCTGTTGATCCCCACCTAATGGCCCCGATTTAAAGCAATGCACGGGTAAGCCAGTTGCTTCCATCACTTTCATGCCTGTCGTTCCCGTTGCATACAATTCATGTTTTTCTAAAATATGTTTATAAGCGGTTGCTAGTTTGATCATTAATGTTTTTTTACGATCATGAGCGATTAAAGCGATTTTCATGTTATCCAACTCCTGTCTTTGTTATATTATAACAAAAGTTTATCGATAAATCCGCTGAGAGTGTTTGCCCTTTGTCACCTTGACGAAAAAGTCTTCTTTTTCTTGTGCAACTCTCCCTTGCCGAAAGATAGCGTTTTCATTTAAACTATGAGTAACAAATCAAAAAGAAAAGAGTGACGTATCAAATGGTGGAAATGGCGCTTAGAAATGTGTATAAAAAATATGACAATGCAGAACATTATTCTGTTACAGATTTTAACTTAGAAATTACAGACCGTGAATTTATCGTCTTTGTCGGACCTTCTGGTTGCGGTAAATCAACAACATTGCGCATGATTGCTGGCTTAGAAGATATTACTGAAGGTGAATTATCAATTGGGGACAAAGTCATGAATGACGTTGCACCGAAAGATCGTGATATTGCCATGGTTTTCCAAAACTATGCGCTTTATCCGCATATGACTGTTTTTGATAACATGGCTTTTGGTTTAAAACTAAGAAAATATGATAAAGCTGAAATTAAAAAACGGGTGGAAAATGCTGCGGATATTCTTGGCTTAACAGAGTACTTACAACGTAAACCTGCGGCGCTTTCTGGTGGACAACGCCAACGTGTTGCACTTGGCCGGGCAATTGTCCGTGATGCCAAAGTCTTTTTAATGGATGAACCTTTATCAAACTTGGATGCAAAATTACGTGTAGCCATGCGTGCTGAAATCGCTAAACTACACCAACGTTTAGAAACTACGACAATTTATGTGACACATGACCAAACCGAAGCGATGACCATGGCTGACCGAATCGTAATTATGAAAGATGGCTTTATTCAACAAATTGGTTCACCAAAAGAAGTTTACAATACACCTAAAAATATGTTCGTAGCTGGGTTCATCGGCTCACCTGCCATGAATTTCTTCAAAGTTACCTTAAACAATGGGGTTATTTCTAACCAACATGGCTTAAAACTAGCAATTCCTGAAGGAAGAAACAAAGAGCTTGTTGAACATGGTTATGAAGGCAAAGAATTAATTTTCGGTATTCGTCCAGAAGATATTCATAGCGAACAAGTGGCTTTAACAGCAATGAAAGATGCGGTGATTAAATCTGAAGTCGTTGTTTCTGAATTATTAGGGGCTGAATCCATGCTTTATACAAAAATTGGTGATACAGAGTTTATCTCAAAAGTAGATGCTCGTGACTTCCACCATCCTGGTGAAATGATTGACTTAGCTTTTGATATTAACAAAGGACATTTCTTCGACCCTCAAACAGAAGAAGTCATTAAATAAAAATTCTCGAGGCATCCGTCACAATGACGGATGCCTCGATTGCTTCTCTCTATGCTAATTTAACCTTCTTCTTTATCACTTTGGGTTGTTTCGCTTCTGTAAAAGTTGGAATATCTACATGTTTACTTAAGGTACTTGCTAAAAAGTAGGCAATACTGAAATCCACCAAACTATGAATTAATCCACCAACGCCCATCAAAAGAAAAATAGAATACATGAAGCCGGCTGTATAATAGGTTCCTGGCAAGTTGCCCATTGTGTAAAATACAGAAACAACCACTAGCTCGGCAGCGGAATGAATCACTCCAATTCCCACGTTAAACAACTGTAATTTCCCATTTAATAAAGTGAATTTCCCCTCTTTATTGATTAAAATTTCTGGATGCTTTTGTAAAATCACTGCGCCAATGACTGCAAAAATCAAATGAGATAAGGCCCGCAAAGCAATAATCGGTGTTGCGGATAAGAAAAAACCAAAACCTGTTCCTAGACTAACCGCAATTGCCACCACTGGAGAAATAAACATGGCAATAAAAACTGGGACGTGACTTGCTAACGTAAAACTGGCTGGACCAATGGTAATTCTTGGCATAACCATTGGAATGATAATCCCCATTGCAATTAAAAGTGCTGAAATTGTTAAACGTTTTACTGAGTTTGTTTTCATTAAAACTGCCTCCTAAAGGTGTCATGACACCTTTTGTTTTTCTCAAGTGTAGCTGAACAGCCGCAATGTGTCAAGACACATAAAAGAACTTTCTGTTATTTCTCATAAATAACAGAAAGTTCTTTTTTATACTGGTTTATTTTTTTCTAAAGCATTACTTAAACGAGCGAATTCTTCTAAAGACAATGTTTCACCACGTCTAGAAGGATCAATTTCTGCTTCAGCTAGGCTCTCTTTTAGCCAAGCCACCGTTTGTTCATCTTTCCCATAAAAATGCGTTAAGTTATTCCACAATGTTTTACGTCTTAATTGGAAACTGGCTTTGGTTAATTTGAAAAATTCTTTTTCATTGGTCACTGTCACTGCTGGTGTAGCACGGCGTGTCAATTTAATAATCGCCGAGTCAACATTGGGCTGCGGCACAAAAACTGTTTTTGGCACAATAAAGGCGACACTTGCTTCCATAAAATATTGGACAGCAATTGATAATGAACCATAAGCTTTCGTTCCTGGTTTAGCAGCAATTCGATCAGCGACCTCTTTTTGCATCATCACAACCATTTCAGCTACATCTAAAGAAGATTCTAAAAAATGCATCATAATTGGCGTAGTAATATAGTAAGGTAGGTTAGCCACCACTTTAATCGGATACTTCTCTTGAAAAACTTGGTTGGTTGTCTCGACCAAATCAGCTTTTAAAACATCTTGATGCACCACTGTTACATTATCATAGCGACTTAAGGTATCTGCTAAGACAGGAATCAAGCGATCATCAATCTCAAAAGCCACAACTTGTGCCGCGTTCATCGCTAATTGCTCTGTTAATGCACCAATTCCAGGCCCGACTTCGACAACATTTGTCTGCTGATTAATTCCCGCTGTTTCTACAATTTTTCTTAAAATATTAGGCTCTGTCAAAAAATTTTGACCTAAACTCTTTTTAAATGAAAATCCATGCTTTTTTAGTATTTCTTTGGTTCTGGATGGTGTGGCAATTTCTTTATAGTCCGTCACGCTTGTTCCTCCATGTAGTTATTCTTCGTTTGCAAGTTCTTTTAAAATACGTGTCATGCTTTCTTTCAATTCTGCTTCTGTAATCCGAAACATGCTTAACCGTTTGACTAACTGTTTGCTATTTGTATAGCCAATTCTTAGGTCATCTCCTAATAATTCACGGTATTTTTTGGCATTTGCTCCCGCTATTAAACCATATTCAACTAGTGTTTGTCTAGGAATTTCTTGATAGTCTTCACCAGCTTGAACAGGTGTTACGACTTTTTTTAAGGCTTCAATAATTGCTTCATCACTAGCATGTTCAACCCCTAGGCTACCACCATTTTTTTTAGGCACTGCAACTTTTCTTGATAAAAAAGCATGCTTTGCATCAGGAACGACTTCCATTATTGTTTTACGAATTTTTTCGCCCGAATAGTCTGGATCTGTAAAAATAATCACGCCTCTCGTTTCTTGTGCGTGTTCAATTTGTGTCAAAATTTCATCATTGATAGCAGAACCAATCGTTTCAATCGTATCCGCTTCAACTACCTCTTGAATGCGGCGTGTGTCGTCTTTCCCTTCAACGACAATGATTTCTGCAACTTTCATTTTTTCTTTCATTTATCTATCCGAAACAAGCGATGAGCGTTGACTCTCGTTTGTTCTGCCACTTCTTCAAAGGTTAGTTGTCGTAATTCAGCAATTTTTTCCACTACGTATCGTGTATAGCCTGGTTCATTCCGTTTACCACGATAAGGAACAGGGGCTAAATAGGGTGCATCTGTTTCCACCAACATTCGTTCAAGTGGTACCGCCATCGCCGCTTCTTGAACATCCAACGCCTTTTTAAACGTTACGACGCCACTAAAAGAAATATGCAAACCTAAATCTAAAAATTTCTTCATCCACTCGGCATCGCCACTGAAACTATGCATGATTCCACCAATATCTGAAATTTTTTCATCTTTTAAAATTCGATAGGTATCTTCTAATGCCTCTCTCGTATGCACACTAAACGGTAAATTCATTTCCCGAGCAATCGCAATTTGACGGCGAAAGACTTTTTCTTGCACCTCTTTAGGATCCTCCATCCAGTAATAATCAAGACCGATTTCACCTAATGCGACAATTTTTGGCAACGTTAATTGTTCTTGTAATCGTCGTTCAACCTCTGGCGTATAGCTACCCGCTTCTGTTGGATGCCAACCAATGATACTATAAATATTGGCATATTCCTGACTAAGTAAAAGAGATTTTTCAATCGTTGGTTCATCAAAACCGACCACGGCCATCTCTGTAACACCCAATTCTTGGGCATGTGCAATCGTTTCTGGAATATCATCATTAAATTGTTCTGCATTCAAATGTGTATGTGTATCAAAAATCATTATGATTGCCTCCTTTATCTCCTCTCTACTTTATCATATTTCTTGAAAAATCTGAATGACTAGGCGACAAGATTCGCCATTTCCTCATAAACAGCGCTTGCATTTATGCTAAAAGTAACGTATACTATTCAGTCATGTTATTAAAAGGAGGAATCTCCATGACCGATGAAAAAATTTATGAACAACAGCATTTAACAACGGTTTATCATGAGCTGCAAGCGGCTAAAAAAGTTTACGAAGAGCAATTGGCGAACACAATGAAAGATGGCAAACATATGCTAGAGGAATTTGGTCGCGATTCTAAGCTGAATTTTGATAGTTATGCCGATAATCTAGAAACGTTTGCCATGTTGGAAATGAAGAACCGTGAAATTGATCAGTGGAACTTAAAAAATGAAGCAACGGCTAAAAATTTAGACAAAGTGAAACGCCTATTACAAGTTCCTTATTTTGGCAAAATTGGCGTGACTTTTGAAGACAGCCCTGAAGAGCCAGAAAACTTTTATATTGGCGTAAACGATTTTACTTCTTTAGAAGAAGAAACGCGCATTCACGATTGGCGCTCACCGATTGCTTCGTTATTTTATGACAATGTTTTAGGAAAAACAGCCTACATGGCACATCAACAAACCATTCCTGTACAACTTGATTTGAAAAGACAGTTAATTATTGAAAAAGATCAATTAATCAACTATTTTGACACAACCATTGCGATTCAAGATGATGTGTTATTGCATTCTTTAGAAGAAGATGCTTCTCCTTATATGAAGGACATTACGACAACCATTCAACAAGAACAAAATCAAATAATTCGTGACGAAACGCAGCCACTCCTACTAGTCAACGGGATTGCTGGTAGTGGGAAAACGTCTGCGATTATGCAACGGATTGCTTATTTACTTTATCAACATCGAGCAGAAATTACAGCGGATAATATTTTATTACTTTCACCAAATTCAACATTTATTGATTATATTTCTCAAGTTTTACCGAATTTAGGCGAACGAAATCCCTTGAATTTGACTCTTTTACAATTTTTGCGCTTCACTACCAAAGAAGCATGGCCAATGGAAGAAGAAACGGACTATTTCGAACGCATTACTCGCTCTGAGGCAACGGAGCAAGAGCACGTTATTCGTTCAAAAGAATTTGCAACGTTTCTTTTAAGCAATCCTGAAAAAGCGGTTGTGCAGCCACATTTTTTCCGTCCTTTAACTTTTAAAAAGCAGACCTTATTTACTTCAGAAACAATTTTTAAACTTTATCAAGAAACACCAGCTGACTTGAGTATTCGCCAACGAATTTCAGCCACAAAAGAAAAATTAACCAGTCTTTGGACACGGTACTTATTAAAACAAGCCCATTCTAAAAAAATGTTGGATCAATTCCAAGATTTAACAGAAGCTGAACAAGTTCGTTATTTTGGCACAGTGATTACCGAAGATAATGAAAAACATCTGGCTGATTTTGCTTTAAAACGTTTGAAGAAAAAATATCGCTCCATCACTGCCGCTATCAAAAATGATGCTTGGCTAGATCAATGGGCCTTTTTTGAAACGTTTTATTCTTTATTCACTGAAAAATCGTATCAAAAAGAGACAGCTGTTTTCACAGCCGATGAAATTGTGGCCCTTATTTTGGTGAAACATGCATTTATTGAAAATCTCGCCAACCAGCAAATGGCTTTTATCCTAGTCGATGAAGTCCAAGATTATACAGAAGCCCAATTATTATTACTGCTGACACTTTTCCCTAAAGCTAGTTTTACTTTAGCTGGTGATGAAAATCAAGCCATTTTTAATACAGCCATTGAATTTTCTGAAGCTCATGATTTATTGGTTAACGAAACCAGCCGTTCTGTTGGAACGTATCAATTATTAAACAGTTACCGTTCAAGTAAAGAAATTACACGACTCTTCCAAACATTAGGCACTCAACCAGAGCAATTAACCATTGTGCCCATCCGGCATGATGGAGAAAAGCCGACATTTATTCCTTGTGACTCTGCGTCTGACTATCTTAAAGCAATCGTCACTTCCATTGCAACTTTTGATCCGAAAGAAAGCACCGCCATTATTACTAAAACATTTGCAGAAAAAGAACAATTAACAAAAGAACTTAGTGCTTCTCTTTCATTGGAAGAACATCCGTCACTGCAAGTTTTATCAATTGATATGGCAAAAGGTCTAGAATTTGATAATGTAATTCTTCATAACCCAAATGTTAATCGTTATTCCGACAATAAACGAGATAAAAAAATCCTGTATACTGCTATTTCTCGTGGAATGAAACGGGTCGTTTTACCTTATACCGGCACACTTTCTAAATGGTTTACACCTTACTTGGCAGCCCAGTAACTGAGACTTAAGGCGGATTTTATTTTTAGAAAAACCACTTATAATAGACGAGTAGGCACTGCTTTTTAATTAGCAGACCTACTCGTTTGTTGTCTCTTAAGTTGAGAGGAGCGTGAGAAGGTGAAACAATCACCTGATTTAGAAAATTTTTTAAAAACCTCTATCCAAAAAAATGTAACTATTGAGCGAAAACAACAAAACCAAACCATTTGGCACTGGCTACTGCTTATTTTATTTGGCTTGCTAACCTTTGGCTCACTGACACAGCAGTTACTCCTAATTGGCTTGTTTACACTTATTGCCGCTATTGTTAAAGGTCCCTTAATGCTCGTCTGGGGAACCATCTATTCGGCGTTAGTGGCTTTGTTTCCACCTTTTGCTTTAGTCCTATCTTTACTTTTTTTTATAATTAATTTAGGCACTGTTATGAAAAGTTGGCGTATTACTTTAACAAGTGCTTACTTTTATCTAATTCCTTTAGGTTTTAGTCTCTTGAAAACGACCGACTGGGTATCAACGCCTTATTTCCTGACAGGCTTGGCTTTGTTAAGTATTTTAGGGCTGCATTTTATATTAGAGTGGCTCTATAAAAATAATAGCTTAGGCCGTTTACTCACGTGGCAAATTATTAGTGTCCCTTTTTCACTCTTACTGATCATTTTACCAAGTCGCCTAACGAAAGGCCGTTTTGGTAAAAAACGAATACCTAAAAAAGTGAAACTCTAAAATAGAAAAGCCTAGGAAAAATCGCAAATGATTTTTTCTAGGCTTTTCTTCGATTCTTTTAATTTAAAAATTCGTTGATTTTCGATTTTAGGACGTCGATAAAACTGGAGAAAGAGAGTTCATTTGTTTGTGAATATGTCCAATGAGCCAATAACAAAAAAACTAAAATAACCAGTATCGCAACCACTAAAAAGGTTCTAATTCTTGCCCTTCTTTTTCTACGTTGAACTGTTAGCCGTGCTTGTTCCCTTACTCTCATAGCTTCTAAATAATACGGACGCCATCTAGGATCATTTTTTCGTTGCTCATAAATTTATGATAAGCCCTCAAACTTCCCCCACATCAAATCACTTTTCTTCTAGTATACAAAAAAGTAGTAAAGATAAAAGGTTACAATTCACCTTTTATCTTTACCACTTATGCTTTTATGCGATTCCTGCACCATTTGGCATTTCTTTTGGTGCTTCAACAATTTGAAGTTTCCCTTCTGGTGATTCAGCTGAAAGAATCATTCCTTGGCTAATTTGACCACGCATTTTTCTTGGTTTTAAGTTAGCCACAATGACTACTTTTTTGCCAATTAGCGCAGCTGGATCTGGATAAAATTCAGCAATACCTGAAAGAATTTGACGATGGTTTTCATCTCCAGCATCTAAACGAAATTGCAATAATTTATCTGCTCCTTTGACTTTTTTACAGTCAATAACTTCGGCAACTTTTAATTCCACTTTATCGAAATCATCGTACTTAATTTGTTTTTCTTTCGTTGAAACCAACGTTGTTTCTTCTGGATTCCATTTAATATCCTCTTCTGTAGCACTTTCGCTTTGGGACATTTTCTTTTGAATATACGTTACTTCTGTTTCAATTTCTAAACGTGGGAAAATAGGTGTTCCTTTACTTGTTACTGTTACATCTGTTGGAAACTCACCAAAATGAATATTTTCCATGTTCATTGTTTCTGGATCTAAGCCTAATTGTTCGAAAATTTTCCCTGGTGTTTCTGTCATGACTGGTTGCAATAAGATTGCCACAATTCGTAAGCTTTCCGCTAAATGGATCATGACACTTTCTAATTCATTGCGTTTCTCTTCTTCTTTAGCCAATACCCAAGGCGCTGTTTCATCAATATATTTATTTGCACGAGAAACTAGCGTCCAGATTTCTGCAATGGCCGTATTAAATTCCATTTTTTCCATTGCTTCATGATATTTTCCAATAACATTCGCCGCAGTTGTCGATAGTTCACTATCAAATGGGGTAACTTTTGAAGCATAGGCTGGTACTTTGCCATCACAATATTTATTAATCATCGCAATTGTTCGATTCAACAAGTTTCCTAAGTCATTAGCTAAATCATAATTTAAGCGAGAAACGAAATCTTCTGGTGTAAAGACGCCATCACTACCAAATGGAATTGCTCGTAATAAATAATAACGTAACGCATCTAGACCGTAGCGTTCTACTAACATTTCAGGGTAAACAACATTTCCTTTAGATTTAGACATTTTTCCGTCTTTCATCAATAACCAACCATGTCCAAAGACTTTTTTCGGTAATGGTAAATCCAAGGCCATTAACATAATTGGCCAATAAATCGTATGGAAACGCACGATTTCTTTCCCAACCATTTGCACGTTCGCAGGCCAATATTTTTGGAATAATGAATCATCTTCTGAGCCATAACCTAGTGCTGTAATATAGTTTGATAACGCATCAATCCATACGTAAACCACATGTTTTGGATCATTTTTTAATGGAATTCCCCAAGAGAAAGTCGTTCTTGAAACGGCTAAATCTTCCAATCCTGGTTTGATGAAGTTATTTAGCATCTCATTTTTACGAGATTCTGGTTGAATAAATTCTGGATGTTCTTCGTAATATTCTACCAAGCGATCCGCATATTTACTCATGCGGAAGAAGTAGGATTCTTCTTTAACTAATTCGACTTCGTGACCACTTGGTGCTTTCCCACCAATGACATTGCCTTCATCGTCACGATATACTTCAGCTAATTGTGTTTCAGTGAAAAATTCTTCATCAGAAACTGAATACCAACCTTCATATTCTCCAAGGTAGATATCTCCTTGTTCTACTAAACGATCAAAAATTTGTTGCACGGCTGCCATGTGATAATCATCCGTTGTCCGAATAAATTTATCATAGCTGATATCTAATGTTTTCCATAATTTTTGAACATCTGCTGCCATTTTATCAACGTACTCTTTTGGTGTCACATTCAACTCAGCAGCTTTTTTTTCAATTTTTTGGCCATGTTCATCCACACCTGTTAAATAAAATACATCAAAACCCATTAAACGCTTGTAACGGGCCATTGCATCGCAGGCGATTGTTGTATATGAATTCCCAATATGTAACTTCCCACTTGGGTAATAAATTGGGGTGGTAATATAAAATGTTTCTTTCTGTGACATACAGAAAAAACCTCCTTTAGTCATTTTCCTAAACCCTCAGGATTTACTCCTAAACAGTATACCATAATTAGACATTATTAAACTATATTTCTTGTCGGTTTTCTCTTGAAAATGAAGAAAATGCCAGAAAGAAAAGAGAGAAACACCTGTCTATTTGACAAGTATTCCTCTCTTTTTTCGTTCATTTTTATTCTTTTGTCTCGAAACGAACGATACTATGGTGTCGTCCATAAAAGAAATAAATAGCCAAACCAATCACTACGGCTACGCCAAATACTTGCCAAGTAGCTAAAGATAATTGGAACATCAAAGCCGCGCAAACCACGATTGAAATTAATGGTAGAACCGGCACAAGCGGCACTTTAAATTCACCTGCTTGCGGTTCTCCTTTCATTGTCCGTAATTTGATAATTCCTAAAGCGAGAAACATCAGATAAAAGAGTGTCACGATATTTGTAAGTTCAGCCAGCATCTCCATTGGAACAATCCCAGCAAAAACCATTGCTAAAAATCCAGCTACATAGGTTGCATTCTTAGGTGTGTGCCGCTTCTCATCGATTTTGCTCATAAACTGCGGCAATAATCCATCTTTACTAATCGCATAAATCACACGGGCTAAACTGTACATCATCGCAATCGTCACTGTTAATAAGGTTAAAATAGCACCAACTGAAATGATTGTCGCAATTGCGCCATGATTAATGAAGCGCATCGCAAAAGCCACCGGATCCTTGACCCCTAAATCCGTAAATGGAACAATTCCAGTTAAAACTAACGTAACAACAATATATAACAATGTTGAAATAACAATGGAACCAATAATCCCTTTTGGAATATCTTTTTTCGGATTCTTCACTTCCTCCGCGGCCATGCTGACCGCATCAAACCCTAGAAAGGCAAAGAAAACTAAAGCAGCACCACTGAAAACGCCTGAAAAACCATAAGGAATAAATGGTTGCCAGTTCGTTGGTTTTACATAAAAGATCCCAACGAGAACAAATAATAAAATAATCCCAAACTTCACGAAAACCATTAAGTTATTTAAACGTAACGCTGTTTTCGCTTCTAAGGATACCCAAAAAGTTACAGCTACAACGACCAACATGGCAATCAAATCAATATATGTACCATTTGTTGGATTATAAGCGCCACTTAACGCTTGCGGCAAAGAAAAACCTAAGCTATCCAAAAAGCCATGGACATAGCCTGACCAACCTGAAGCAACGGATGAAACCGCCAAGAAAAACTCACAAATAATCATCCAACCAGTCATCCAAGCCACAATTTCTCCAAAGACCACATACATGTAGGCATACGGCCCACCAATGACCGGAATACGTGATGCAAATTCTGCATAGCATAAACCAGATAAAATAATCGCGGCTGCTGCTACCAGAAATGATAAGACGAGCCCTGGACCTGCATAGCGTTCCGCTGCGACACCTGTCACAACAAAAATCCCTGTTCCTACTACAGCCCCAATTCCTAGAAAAATTAAGTCCATCGTCTTAAGATTTTTTTTCATCCCACCACTGTCATTGACAGGCACAGTGATTTCTTTTTTTCTGAAAATAGACATGTGTTTACCCCCGTAAAAAAAATAAGCGTAAATAAACTATTTACGCTTTCATATACCCTAAAAGAATACCACCTAGAATAACAAAAATGCAACCAAAAATAACATAAAACATTTCTTTTTTTGATTTTCTTTCGCCTAAAAGGAAGATGCCCCCAAGAGTCGAAATAATAATCCCCATTTGTGATAAAGAGAAGCTAATAGCTAAGCCAATTTCACGCATGGTTAATAACATACAAATATTTCCTAAGCCCCAAAGCAGACCCGTCGTCATATTCATCCAAACAAAACGATCAACTTTGACTTTTTTGAAGGCAAAGAAACTAGCCCCCACTAACATACCAATACTTTGTGGCAAAATAATTCCCCACGGATCTAAACCAGTGGCATTAATAATGATGGTATAGACGCCATACCCAACTGTTGAGAAAATCAAGGCCCGAATCCCTTTATTAAAATCTAACATACTGTTTGAGGTTTTCGGTTGACTGTCATCATCTTGTCGAGCTGTTAAATACACCCCAAAAACTAAAAAGGCCAAAGCGATAAAGCCCACAACAAAGTCTTTTGTTTTTGTCCATTCATGGAAAAAAACAGCCCCTGCAACGGTATTAACAACTAACTGCATCCCAGTTGAAATTGGTAAGCCAACTGAAACGCCCATATATTTCATGCTATGAAATTGTTGATTCTGTCCCAAACTCCAGAATAAACCAGATATAAATCCAACAATTAATGTGGCTGTCGTCAACGTAGGCTGGATGACAAAAAAGACAACAATTGAAAATAGTAATGCGCCGATTGTCATACCTAACGTTTGTTGATTGGCGCTTCCACCAATTTTACCGCTGACTAAACCAATACTGCCCCACGCAATCATGGGCACTAAAGCGATAAGTAAACTCATAATATTCTCCTAACAAATTTATTTCATTTCATTCTAACAATAAAAACGTTTTCTAAACAACTAAGAAGAGTAAGAGAAGTTAGCAAGAAAGTTTTAATAAATAAAAAAAGGCCTATCACCTCTTTAGTTTGCTGATAGACCTACTTTTTATTTCACTTCATTATAATAACTGAGGGAAGGGAAAAACAATGTCATCGTCGTACCTTGCCCTTCTGTCGATTCGACTGTTAAATCATGACCTAACTTTTTCGCTAAGCTATGGGCCAAATACAGGCCAAGACCAGTCGAATGCTGTTCACTTTTCCGCCCGTTTTCACCAGTAAATCCTTTATCGAAAATGCGTCGTTGATCTTGCATCGGAATGCCAATCCCAGAATCTTTTAAAGATAAATAAATACCTTGTTTATTTTTGGAAATTAGAACCGTAATCGTGCCGCCTTCTGGCGTATACTTGACTGCATTACTTAATAATTGGCGGAAAATAAAAATGACCCATTTTCGGTCGGTTAAAACCGCTTCATCTTCCCCTTCAATTGAGAATTGCAATCTTTTTTGGATAAAATAATTTGCTTGCGTACGAACAACAGATTGCACAATTTCTTTTAAAGAATATTCTTGGAGTAAATAATCTCGAGAAAAGCTGTCCAGTCTAGCATAATATAGGACTTGCTCGACATATTCATCAATTTTACCTAACTCATTTTCCAATAGATAATATTTTTTCTCAGGAATATCATCTTCGACAGATTGTACCAGTAACGTGATAGCCGCTAGGGGGACTTTGATTTCATGAACCCAAGAGTCAATGTAATCTTTTTGGTCCTGTTGGTTGTTAATTGCTTGCTGCATGGTTTGTTGGTGCTCTTGCAATAAACCGTTAATATACGTTTGGACAAGTAGTTCTTCTTCTTTTTCTGCTGTATTCAAATATTCTTGTAAAGAAGGCGGCTCTTTTTCCGTTGCCAACGAAAGCCACCACTTACGTTTTAAATAATAATCAATTGTTAAAAATAGCGATAAAAAAACACTTTGCAGTAAAAAGATATAGCCAACCACTGTCCAATCTAAGCGGACATTAGGAGCCAACCATAAAATAAAACAAGTTAAGAACAGAAAAAATAACCAACCAATTAGTAATAACCAGCGATCTTTTAAATACTTTAGAATGGTCATTGTCTACTCCTATCTAGGGCACCATATAACCGACGCCCACTTTGGTTTCAATATAGCCAGCAATGCCTGCTTGCTCAATTTTTTTTCGTAAACGATTGATATTTACCGTCAACGTATTGTCATCCACAAAACGTTCATCGTCCCATAAAGCGCGCAATAGTTTTTCACGTGTTAAAATTTTTCCGTGTTTTTTCATTAAAAGATACAGTAATCGGTATTCATTTTTACTTAAATCGATCATTTCGCCTTTGATTTCCATTCGTCCATTGTCCACATTTAAAGTAATGCCATTATGTGAAAGCACTTCACTATCCGTATCGGAATAGTTATAAGAGCGGCGCAACAAAGCATTGATTTTAGCAATTAAAACATCTATCTGGAACGGTTTTGTAACAAAATCATCCGCGCCCATGTTCATCGCCATAATCATATCCATATTGGTACTACGACTCGAAATAAAAATAATTGGTACTTTAGAAACTTCACGAATTTTTTGACACCAATAGTACCCATCGTACACAGGTAAATTAATATCCATCAAAACTAATTGGGGATTCTCCTCTTGAAAATCATCCAATACATCATTAAAATCGGTTGTTCCAATCGTTTCAAATTGCCATTTTTGTAATTCCTCGCTAATTAATTCTCGAATGGTTGTTTCATCTTCGACAATCATGATTTTAGCCATGCAATCCCACCTCTTTTATTTCTAAATTTTCATCTTTCTTATCCTAACAAACTTCATTCTTTTTGGATATAGGACTTTATGATGATTTTTACACTATTTCAAAAATAGGCGCTAATAATTCCCATTCTGATAACATGATGAATTTGCCAACGAAAGCAAAAATACCATCTAATAATAACACAGACATATTAATTCCTAATACAATAGAAGCTTTTTCGACAATTGGCATGGACTTTTTATTTTTCAAAATAAGATATAAAACAAAGTTCGTTCCATAAGTAAAAACTGTTAACAACACAATTAACTCAATCATTTTACCACTTCCTATTTTGGACTTTTCATTTTTCCTTCAATAATTTACTACTCTTAATTATAGCATAATCTTATAAAAAAATCGGCAGAGTCCTAACCCTTAAGGTAAACAACAAAATAGAAGTAGCCTCTTTGGAACTCGCAAGAATCGAGCCTTTTTTAAGAGTTGAAGGTCTTGATCCTTAAAAGACAAGCCCTTCAACTCTAGTATGTTCCATGTATTGGAATTGATACCAACGTAACGAAGTGTAGTCGATCAGACAACCTCAGTTTTTCTAATGATTATATTTGTCATACACTTCTTTTAACTGGTTTAAATCTATTTTTTTCATTTGGTACAATTTTTTGGTCACTTCATTTGCTCTAGCTGGATTTGAGTCAGATAAATAACGTTTCAGTTCAGGATTGCCTGTTTGCCAACTGACCCCAAATTGATCTTCCATCCAGCCACACGGCCATTCTTTCCCTTTAGCAGTCACTTGTTGCCATAGCCGATCTATTTCCTCCTGATTTTCACAATCAATATAAATGGAGAAGGCCATGGTAAAATCAAAGTCATGTTTATCTCGTGCATCCATTACTCGAAACGGTTGCTCCTGTAATGTGAAAAGCGCTTGCGCAATGTTCCCATCTTCATATTCAACTTTTTCAATTATTTCGCCTGGACCGAAAATCGCCAACCATTCTGATAGAGCTTTGGCTGCTTCGCCATATTTTTCATTAGCAAACATAAAGGTTGGTACAATTGTTTGTTCTTTTCCTGAAAAAGACACTTGCCAAGAGACACCAAATTTGTCCACTACCCAACCATATAAAGGACTAACAGGATATTCCCCAAAAGGCATCAATATCTGTCCATCTGTTGTTAAATTTTTCCACAACGTTTCTATTTGTGATAATGTTTTACATTCAACAAAAAATGAACTAGCTGGCGTAAAGGAAAATTCTGGTCCGCCATTTAAACCAATGATTGTTTGGTTCGCCAAGGTAAATTCAATGGTCATTAATGATGTTCCTTGAGGTTGATGCTCCTCATTAACGTAGTTCGTTTTACTTAGAATCGCACCTTTTTCAAAGATTGTTGTATAGAAGTTAGCAGCTTCTTCCGCTTGTGTGTCAAACCATAAACATGGTGAAAATTTAGGCATTGTGGTTCCCTCCTTCGTTTTCTTTAGTGTAGTCAAAGATTGATAAATAAACAAAGAGAACGTTTTAGTATTTATTCATTTCCGTCTGATAGAATCGATAAATTGCTTGTTTTACTTCTTGAAGCAAGGAGGATTTTAAATGTCCTCGTGTCAAAAAATAAAAGGAACGCCAATACTTTTCACCTAACGTTTGGAAGGGGATTTTTTCAGTAATTGCCTTTTTTGAAAGTAACGATTGCCCCATGCCCAATTCCAACATTTTAACAATCATTTCATTATTTTTAACCGTCATGAGTGTTGGGCTTTGATTACTTTCTTCTAAATACTGTTGGGTATAATGAAAGACCCCAGAATCCTTTTCACGTACCAACCAATTCTGATTGGCAGGGTCCCCAGCTAAAACCAATTGATCCTGAATAATTTCTTCACGAGAGGCGCCTTTCGTAATTAATGGTTTTTCGATAAAGCCAAAATCAACTTGATGTTTCTCAACTTTTTCCACTACTTCTTCTGAATTGTTCATTTCTAAAACAAAATTGATCGTTGCATACTGTGTCTGTAAATGCTGCATCAGTTGCGGCAAATAATAAACTGCAAAAGTATTAGACGCAGCAATTCGGCAAGTTTCTTTAGGTAATCTCGCCTGATGAAGAGCTGTTAATGTTTCTTGCCAATCATCAGCTAAATTTAGCAAACGATTATACAAGACTTCCGCTTGCCTAGTAGGGACTACATCTTGTCGACCATTTCTTAAAAACAATGAACAGCCTAATTCTTCTTCTAATTGTTTGATTTGATTAGAAACGGCTGGTTGTGAGATATATAGGCAGGTAGCTGCTTTGGAAAAGTTCATTTGCTCATACACAATTTGAAAAGTCTTTAATAATTTAAACATAGGCATCCTTTCGATAACTTTCTATTATAAATATTATTTTAACTATTTATTTCTCAAATGTAAAAAATTTCGTTATACTGGAAGTAATGAACAAGAAAGAGAGATTTTTTCAATGAAAAATTCAGAAAATGATTATATCCAATCTTTATTCCAAATTCTTCCCGGCTTGCTAACAGCTTTCCTTGTCGCCTGCCTTAGCAAGTTCCTTTCCATCTGGTTACCTAGCTTAGGCGCCGCAACGATAGCTATTTTACTAGGAATCTTTTTGGGAAATACCTTTGTTCGCGGTGCCAATTTAAATCGCGGAACCAAAGTAGCCGAAAGTAAATTACTAGAATTTTCTGTTGTTTTATTGGGAACCACTGTGACCTTTCAAACGATTGCCCAAATTGGCTTACAAGGTGTCGCATTTATTCTCATTCAAATGTCGCTGACCATTATTTTTGCCTATTTGATCGGTAAAAAACTGGCTTTTTCTGATAATATGTCTTTATTGATGGCTGGTGGTAATGCCGTTTGTGGATCCTCTGCTATTGCTTCGATTGCTCCAGCAATTCAAGCAGATGAGGAAGAAAAAGGCCAAATCATTACTTTAGTAAACTTATTAGGAACCGTTTTAATGTTGACCTTACCCATTTTAAGTGGGATTCTCTATGGTACCAATTTGTTGGCTCGTAGCGCACTAATCGGAGGAACTTTACAATCAGTTGGTCAGGTTGTCGCCAGTGCCAATATGGTCAATGAGAACGCAGTTCAACTAGCGATGCTCTTTAAAATTATGCGGATTGTCCTACTCGTAGCAGTTGTCTATTTATTTGGACGTTTCAAGCAAAGTAAGACGGCAGAATCAGAAGCTGAGTTGGTAGAAGTCACCAAAAAAAGCAGCGCCCTACCTTGGTATGTAGTTGGCTTTTTCATTGCCTGTGTCTTTAATAGTTTGATTCATTTCCCCGTCGTGATCAGTGAGACTGCTCATTTCTTTAGTTCTTGGTTTGAAATTACTGCCTTGGCAGCAATCGGGTTACGACTCGATTTTAAAAAGTTTTTCCAAGAAGGCAAACGTTTCTTAATCTATGGTTTATCAGTAGGAACTGTTCAAGTCGTCCTAGCCATTTTGTTGTTGGCACTGCTACAGTTCTAATAAAAAAGTTTGACGTTAACACGTCAAACTTTTTTATTTCAGCTTATTCATGCTATTATGAATAAGGTTTTATTAACTTAAAGGAGTTTTTCGATGTTATTTAGTATTAAAAAAAGCGAATGGTTAGGTAATGAACGAAATGATCTATTTGCGGGTCTCGTTTCTTCTGTCGCCATTTTACCAGAAGTAATCGGGTTTGCGATTATTGCTGGTGTTCACCCGCTTTCTGCAGTGTTTGCTTCAGCTGTTACTTTACTTGTGATTACTTTTACGGGCGGCCGTCCGGCAATGGTTTCGGCGTCTGCTGGCTCAATGGCCTTAGTCCTTGCAGGCTTAATTCAAGCACATGGTTTGTCATACATGCTTGCTGCGACTATTTTAACAGGCTTTCTACAATTTATTTTAGGTTATTTAGGTATCCATAAATTAATGCGCTTTATTCCCAAGACAGTGATGTACGGATTCGTCAATGCGTTAGCCATTTTAATTTTCATGGCGCAAGTACAACAATTGCCTCATCAAACACTGTGGTCCTACGGCATGATTATCTGTAGTATCTTACTTATTTATCTATTACCTAAGTTTATTACAATTGTGCCTCCTGCTTTAATTGTTATTTTATTCATGACTATCCTGTCCTATTTTTTAAAAGGTCATTTGCAAACGGTAGGTGATCTTGGTGAAATGAGTCAGTTTCATCCAGCGATCCGTTGGCCTAATGTACCCGTCAACTTAGAAACGTTGCGGATTATTTTACCTAGCTCTGTTGCCTTAGCAATGGTCGGGTTAATTGAATCTTTATTGACGATCCCCATTGTGGACAAAATGACAGCGAGCCAAAGTGATAGCCAACGAGAAGTTAAAGCACAAGGATTCGCTAATATAATTACCGGCTTTTTTGGTGGCCAAGCTGGCTGTGCGATGATTGGCCAAGCGGTCATTAATGTTAAATCTGGAGGACGAAAACGGCTTTCTACTTTGATTTCAGGTATTACCCTCCTTCTATTCATTTTTGTTTTTAAATCCGTGATGGTAGCCATTCCTACAGCTGCATTGATTGGGATCATGATGACAGTGGCAGTCGACACCTTTGATTGGGAAAGTTTGCAGCTTTTCCGAACTTTTGAAATTACTGAAATTGTTATTTTACTCGTGACAGTGGGTGTGATCGTCTATACGCATAATTTAGCGATTGGAATTATTCTAGGTGTTCTTTTAAGTGGTCTTCTTTATCATTTTTTCAAAAAAGAACCAAAAAAAAGTTGCTAGCTTTAGCAACTTTTTTTATTTTTCCCAATGTTTCTTCAACGCTTCTTTTTCTATTTTCTTAATGAACGCATCTTTGCCATCCATATATTTATCAATGCTATCGGGGTGTGCTTGGGCCAATTGCTTTTTTAATGTACCATAGGTTGTAGCAATTGCCGGATTTTCTCGTAAATAATTTCGAAAAGCAAGATGGCGCAAAATTTCTTGCGTATTGTCAAACTGATAAATATGCACATGATGTGTTCTTTTTATCGGGCCTTTTCGTAAATAACGACGTCCTGATAGCCCAAATTCCCCCATATATTCATAACCGATTCTTTCAAATTCCCCTTGTAACAGGTCTACTTTTTCAATTTCTTCAACAATGACCAAAAAATCAATAATTGGTTTGGCTGCTAAATTAGGCACAGATGTGCTACCGATATGTTCAACTTTAAGACAATTTTCCTTTAGAATCTGTTTCAACGCTTGGGCTTCTTCTTCAAACTGTTCCACCCAGGCTGGTTGGTATTCTGTAACGATTACTCGCATGGTTTCTCCCTTCTTTTCTATATCCGTTTCATATGTAAAATAGGAAACGGATTTCCTTGAGGATCTTCCTTTGATTCACCAATTACTTGAAATCCTTGAGATTGATAGAACTTCACTGCCCCTTCATTTTGTTTATTAGCATCAACAAAGACAATTGATTCTTGCTCTATTAACTTTTTGATAATTTCTCCACCATAGCCTTTACGAAAATAGACTGGGTCAATAAATAACATTTCCAACGTTTGTTGATTTGTTCCACTAAAGCCCACACATTTCTGTTCTTCATTTAACCACATACTTAATTGAACTTGTTGAAAATAATCAGGTAAAACCACTTCGATTTTATCAATATCTGCCTGACTCAAAAACAAATGGGTAGCTTCTACTGAAGAACGCCATAGAGAAATTAATTGAGGATAATCGGTTTTTTTTACTTCTTTTTGGTTCAGCATTTTTAATTCCTCCCTATCTAATAAACAAAGTATACCACATTTTGTCTCTCTCAATTCCATAAAAAATAGTCAAATCAACCGTGTTTTTTCTGTCGATTTGACTGTCTCTCTCTATTAACTCTGATGGCTAAACAAGTAAACTAATCAAAGCCACGATAGCTAAGCCGCCTTGTGTTAAAATGATTTTTTTATCACTAGTTAAGCTACCGTACGCCGCCACTAAAATAATATAAATCAATAAAAATTTTGTCATCTCCATCGTTGCTTGCGCAAAATAGACACTATAAATAAGTCCTGCACCGATTAGTCCATTATAGATTCCTTGATTTTTAAACAATGTAGTGACTGATTTTCTTTGTAACTCTTGCCTATCCATTTTAAAAACACGGCTTGTTGTCTCAGATGTTGGTACAATCGTTTCTAAATACATAATGTAGAAAAATTCTACAGCCACCAAGGTTACTAAAATTGTTGAAATTAATGTCATCTGCTCCCTCCTCCCATTCCTTTGAACGAAGTAATTTTATGTAATTTTTGCTATGATGTAAATAGATATGCCTAGCCTTAACGAAAGGAAGAAACCTATGACTTTTCAAGAAACTATTAGCGCCTATATCCAAGAACGTTATCAGATAACGCCCGATTTTCCTTTTGAAAAACACCCAGACTATCTCGTCTTTCGTCATCCTAGAAATGCAAAATGGTTTGCTTTAATTATGCCACTGGATGCACAACTGCTCGGCGCTACCGAGAATAAGCAGCTCACTATTTTAACCGTTAAACTTGCGCCTGAATTGATTGCCTTATTAAAGAACCAACCTGGCTATTTTCCTGCCTATCATATGAATAAAGAGCATTGGTTAAGTCTTTCTGAAGAAATTCCGCTCTCACAAGTTTTTTCATTTATAGATGAAAGTTACCAACGGAGTTATTAAAAAAAACACCCTACTCAAGGAGTAGGGTGTGAAAGATTGTTTAAGCTTATTTGCTTAAAGCGTCTTTTGCTTGTTCAGCTAACGCTGTAAATGCTGCTGCATCGTTAACGGCTAAGTCAGCTAACATTTTGCGGTTGATATCAATCTCTGCCAATTTCAAACCGTGCATTAATTTAGAATAGCTTAAGCCATTCATGCGAGCTGCCGCGTTGATACGTGCAATCCATAATTTACGGAAGTCACGTTTCTTTTGACGACGGTCTCTGAATGCATAGTAATAAGAGTTCATTACTTGTTCTTTTGCTGATTTAAATAAAGTATGTTTTGATCCGTAGTAGCCTTTCGCTAACTTAAGGACTTTTTTACGACGTTTACGGGTTACTGTTCCACCTTTAACACGTGCCATGTTGAATTCCTCCTAATATCTTGTTTCTCTTGACGGTAATCTAAAAGTCACCGAGTTGTTTTATTTCATTCTTGCTAATTGTTGGCGGATACGTTTGTAATCGCCTTTTGCAACCATGCTTGCTTTACGCAATTGACGGCGTTGTTTTTTAGTTTTACCGTGGAAACGGTGAGATGTAAAGGCACGGCCACGTTTTAAGCCGCCTCCACCAGTACGTTTTACACGTTTTGCTAATCCGCGGTGTGTTTTTTGTTTTGGCATGACTAATTTTCCTCCTCAAAATCTTTGCTTCAAGTGAAAGACTCTAACAGTCACAACTGTCGAATATCCTTCTTGTAGAAATTACCAAAAGTCCGAATGCTCGGTCTCTTCGTTTACTTGTCGTTTTTCGGTGCCAGCGTTAGAAACATGCTGCGTCCGTCCATTTTCGCTTTTTGTTCCACTGTGGCGATGTCCGCAGTTTCTTCAGCTAAGCGATCAAGAACTTTCTGACCAATCTCTTTATGGGTAATGGCACGGCCTTTGAAACGGATAGAAGCTTTCACTTTGTCTCCTTTTTCTAAGAACTTACGCGCATTACGAAGTTTTGTATTGAAGTCATTTACGTCAATTGTTGGACTTAAACGAACTTCTTTGACGTTGATCACTTTTTGTTTCTTGCGAGCTTCACGCTCTTTCTTTTGTTGTTCGAAACGGAATTTTCCATAATCCATAATTCGCGCAACTGGTGGTTTCGCTCCTGGCGCTACAAGTACTAAATCCAAGTTTGCAGATTCAGCGATTTGTAATGCTTCTGCTTTGGTTTTTACACCTAATTGTTCACCATCTTGTCCGATCAAACGTAACTCGCGTGCACGAATGCCGTCGTTAACCATCATATCCTTTGCTATGGTCATTCACCTCCAAAATTTTTAAGAGAAAATCCTAACGGAAGTCTGCTTTGTTTGCTAAATGCAATAAAAAAACAGGTTCCTATCCAGAACCCGCCAACAGTCTGCCTTACTTAAAAAAATAAGGAATACTTTATCTAGCCCAGCGATATACTCAACTAAGGCGAGAAGCGGGTGCTTCTGCTTTCATTTCTCAACTTCACTAGTTTACCTTAGTTTATCCTAGTTGTCAATATATTTCCTCAAAAAAAAACGAATCTAGCACTAGATTCGTTTGAACTCGTATTTTAATCATTAATAATTAGTGGACTGTCCCAATGTGACTTCCTAGAAACAAATGGTTCAACACATGGTGTACATTTTCTATCCCCTAGGCGATCCCTGTAGTCCCTACAGTTCTTCTATTTATAAGGTTTCTCGTTTAGACAAGCCACGTTCTAAGATTTTTTGGCTTCTAAGATACTCTGAATTTTCTGTACTTTCAGAAAAAGACAACTCTGTTTCTATCTCCTCTGACTCAATACAAATGAGTTCTTTGCCATACCATTGTGCTTTATACAACAGTTTAGCTAAAAATAAAGACCAAGCCAGTTCAGAACGATCATGTTTTGGCGGCCGTTCATTACTGTGATGGGCTTTTTCAATACAAATAACATCGTAACTTGAAACCAATTCCGTTGTAATTTTGTTTAAAATATCCGTTCGTTGGTTGGCTATTTTTTCGCGAATTTTTGCGACTTTTATTTTTTGTTTTTGATAATTTTTTGCTTGCGAAAGATCGACACCTTTTTCTAAAGCAATCATTTTACGCTTGTTTAATTTTCGTTCTTCTTGACGTAGTTTTTGCTTTAAATGCTTTGAACAATAGCTTTTTTCGAAGCTTTCACCATTCGAAAGCAGCGCAAATTTTTCCCTACTGCTACAAATTCCCACCATTTTTTGTTGCTTTGTTTTCGTTTCAATCGGCGCTTCACATAAAATGGAAACATAATAATTGTGACTCGCACTCATAGAAATAGTTACAGATTTTATCTCCCCCAGCGGTTGGCGGTGTACCTTCATTTTAATTAAAGATTTCAATTTAGGTACCTTCAAATAACGATTATCCAAAATTTTGACCGTGCCATGTTGATTGTTCGTAGTGTAGGAATGCACCGTTTCTTTCTTTTTCTTTTTTGGAAAGCCCATCCCTTTTTCCCGATAAAAATTTTTAAAGGCTCGATCCAAATAAACTTGTGCATTTGCCAAGGCTAAACTATCAACTTCTCTGAGGACAGGGTATTGTTTCTTATATTTAGCTGGCGTTGGCATTTTAAACGTTTGTTGAGGATTTTTTCGCATCTCTTTGTAGATATCAATCCGGTCTTGTAACATTAAATTATACACCAAGCGAACACAAGAAAATGTTTTTTGAATAAACTCTTCTTGTTTTGAGGTTGGATAAAGTCTGTATTTATAAGCTTTCAGAGCCTTCATCTCATAACCACCCTACCAAGATAGTTAGAAAAGAAGCTGGTTATAAACCAGCTTTTCTTTTCTTCTCTTCAATTTTTTCACGGTACATTGCAACTTCGTCTTCAGCACAATAAACATAGTGTCCATTGAGAATTTCACGGAGCTCACGATCTTTTCCATCTGCCGCTGCAGGCTGGTAAACGATCCGTTTACGTGTGCGTTCATAGTCTGGATCTGGTAATGGAATCGCAGAAAGTAAACTTTCTGTATAAGGATGAACGCCGAAATTATAGACATCATCACTTGTGCCCATTTCCAATAATTTCCCACTGTGCATTACGCCAATTCGGTCACTAATATGTTTTACCATCGATAAGTCATGTGCGATAAACAAGTAAGTTAAGCCTTGTTCTTTTTGTAAATCTTGTAATAAGTTTACTACTTGGGCTTGAATCGACACATCCAAAGCCGAAATCGGCTCATCACAGATAATGAAACGTGGATTAACCGCTAAAGCACGAGCAATCCCAATCCGTTGACGTTGCCCACCAGAAAACTCATGAGGATAACGCGTACTGTGACTTGGATTTAATCCCACCGTTTTTAAAAGTTCGTTGACTTTTTCTTCCCGCTCTTTTGGTGTTTTAGCTAATCCATTGACATCGATTCCTTCAGCAATAATATCATTGACTTTCATTCTTGGATTCAATGAAGCATATGGATCTTGGAAGATCATTTGAACATCGCGACGGAATGCTTGCATGTCCGCTTTTGATTTAATTTTGCTAATGTCTTTTCCATCGAAAAGAATTTCACCAGCAGTTGGATCATATAAACGAATGACACTGCGACCAGTTGTTGATTTTCCACTTCCTGATTCGCCAACTAATCCAAAGGTTTCGCCTTCAAAAATATGAAAACTAATGTCATCAATGGCTTTTACTTCGTCTTTACGACCAACATTGAAATACTGTTTCAAACCAGTGACTTCTAATAGGACTTTTTTCTCTTCTGCCATTAATTACTACCTCCTGGATTTTTTTGACGCTCTGCATAAATTGCCCAACGACGAACAATCTCTGCTGGAGGCGTAACTTTTGGTGCTTGTGGTGCTAATAACCACGTTGCTGCTTTGTGGGTTGGTGATACTTCAAAATAAGGTGGTTCTTTTTCTGTATCAATTTTTAAAGCAAACTCATTCCGTGGATAGAAGGCATCTCCAGTTGGTGGATCTAATAAATCTGGAGGTGAACCTGGAATCGCATAAAGTTTGTCTTCTGTTCCTTCCATCGTTGGCATTGACCCTAAAAGTCCCCAAGTATATGGATGTTGTGGATTATAGAAAATTTCTTCTGCTGTTCCCACTTCAACCAGACGTCCACCGTACATGACAGCGACACGGTCAGCCACGTTTGCTACTACCCCTAAATCATGGGTAATGAAAATAATCGAAGTGCTAATTTTTTCTTGTAAATCTTTTAATAACTCTAAAATTTGTGCTTGGATGGTTACATCCAACGCTGTAGTTGGTTCATCTGCAATTAGAACTTCTGGATAACAAATTAAAGCAATTGCAATGACAATCCGTTGACGTTGTCCACCAGAAAATTGGTGCGGATAATTTTTCAAACGTTTTTCAGCATTAGGAATGCCGACTAATTTTAGTAATTCTAATGCTTGCGCTAAGCCTTCTTTTTTTGAGACTTTATTATGTTTGATTAATGATTCCGCCACTTGTTTGCCAATTGGCATCGTTGGGTCTAATGAAGTCATCGGATCTTGGAAAATCATTGCGATTTCTTTACCACGAATGGCTTGCATTTGTTTTTCTGTTTTATGAACAATATCTTGCCCTTTAAACAAAATTTCCCCGTTATCAATATTGGCATTACTGCTCAACAAACGCATAATACTGCGGGTTGTAACAGATTTACCACTCCCTGATTCACCTACGATGGCTAACGTTTCACCTTTATAAAGATCAAAACTCACACCACGAATGGCGTTGACTTTACCTGCAAACGTATCAAAGGAGATTCTTAAGTCTTTAACTTCTAATACTTTTTCCATAGTCATTCACCACTCTTACTCTTTCATCTTAGGATCAAATGCGTCACGTAAACCATCAGCTAACAAGTTGAAACAAATCATGATAACTGAAAGTGTTGCCGCTGGAATCCACATTAAATATGGAAGGAAACGGAAAGTTTTGTATCCTTCGTTTAACAAGGTTCCTAAAGATGCGGTTGGTGGACGTAAGCCTAACCCAATAAAACTTAGGAACGCTTCAAAGAAAATTGCCGATGGGATACTGAACATCATTTGGACAATAATAACACTTGAGATATTCGGTAAAATATGTTTAATAGCAATTTTCCAACGAGATTCGCCCAATGTTTCTGCTGCCATGACAAACTCTTGGTCTTTTAGTTTCATGGTCTGGGCTCGCACAATCCTGGCCATTGATATCCAGTTTGTAATAACCATGGCCAAAACAATCGAAACAATCCCTGGATCAAAGACTGTTAGCATCAAGATCATAACAACTAAGTTAGGAATACCAGAAAGAACTTCTAAAATACGTTGCATTACTGTATCGACACGACCGCCGACTAATCCGGAAATCAGTCCATACGTTACCCCAATCGTAATATCTAGAATCGCCGCGATAAACGCAATTAATAAGGAAATACGTGTTCCCATAAATAAACGACTTAGGACATCACGACCTAAACCATCTGTTCCTAGATAAAAGTTTACGTTATCTGGAACGTTTGCTTGTGCATATTTATCAACTAATTGACCAGCAACTGTTGTTTTACCATTTAAACCATTCACGCTTTCCAAGCCAGGAATTCGTGGTGGTAAGTTAATGTAAGAAACATTTTGTTTCGTTGGGTTATGTGGTGAAACCCAAATGGTAATAATAGAGATAAAGATAATAACTGCTAAGAAACTCATTGAGATAACTGCAGCTTTATTCTTTTTCAAACGACGCCATGAGTCTTGTAAGAAACTTAAAGACGGTGTGGCAATACGCTCTCTTTCTTTTAGAGTTGAAGTGTTTAGAGGCTGAAACTCATCTGCCGGAATATCTTTAATCGCTTGTGGTAGATTATTTTTATTGACTGTTTCCATTAGCCTTTTGCACCTCCTGATACGCGAATTCTTGGATCAATTAAACCATAAAGTAAATCAACAATCAGAATTACAACAACTAACATTGTTGAATACAAAATAGTTACTGCCATAATTGTTGGATAGTCGTTTGTCATAATTGATTTTACAAACTGTTCCCCAATTCCAGGGATGGCAAAAATATTTTCTACTACTAAAGAACCTGTCATTAAACCAACGGCTAAAGGTCCTAATAAGGTAATCAATGGAATTAAACTGTTTCTTAACCCGTGGCGGAATGCAACTTGCCAGCGACTCAAGCCTTTTGCTTTGGCTAATTCGACATAATCACTATGCAAGACCTCTACCATCTCGGTTCGAATAAACCTAGCCGAATCGGCCATTGGACTCATTGCCAAGGCAATAGTTGGCAAGATTGTGTATGCAAAACCATTCCACATAGCAATTGGTAAGATTCTTAATTTCATTGCAAAAATGTATTGTAATAATACCGCGAAAACAAAGTTTGGAATAGAACGACCTAAAATGGCTAACAATGTTGCCAACGTATCTACCCAAGTATTTTGACGCATCGCTGCGATAATCCCCAATAAAATACCGACTAACGTACCAAAGATAATCGCTTGTCCACCCAGTTGAAGGGATGGTCCAATTCGACCAGCTAATAACTTAGCAACAGGTTGGTTTTTAAATTGGAATGAAATACCAAAGTCTCCCGTTACCAGGTTCTTTAAGTAAATTCCGTATTGAACAATCACTGGTTTATCTAAGCCAGATTGTTTATTCAACATAGCGATTGTTTCTGGACTAAGTTTTTCTTGGTTGGTATAAGGCGTACCTGGTAATAATTGCATTAAGAAAAACGTAATCGTTGCGATTAACCACAAAGTGATAATCATGAAAAAGATCCGTTTAAGAAAATATTTTCCAAAACTATTCAATAATGACACCTCCGAGATTTTTTTGACTTCCTCAGTTATTTTCGTTAAAGTAATGACTAGATAGACCACAATAATAGATAGGGTGAACACATGAAAACTTTTAAATGGCCAATTATTACAGCCGTTATTTCCAGTATCGGCATTTTTCTTTACTTATTAATAAGTAAAGAACCTATCACTACCTCCTCATTATCAGATACCTTCTTTATCGTTTCGCTTTTCTTTTTAATTATCGGCATTGCTTTATGGATTATGTCCTCTGGCTTTTTCGATAACTTTCAGCGCTCAATGAAAAACGCGTTTCGTTTTAAAAAGAAAAATGAACCGAAAGAGTTTATCCCGCTTTCAGTCATTGGCGATGCACATCGCTCTTTCTGGCTAAAAACTGGGGGCATCTTACTGATTCTGTCTTTAGGCTTTCTACTATTTTACTTGGTCTAAGACAAGATAGCAAGAGGACCGTTGCCTTTTATTCCATGGCAAAGGTCCTTTTTTGTTTGCTATCGATCTTTTGTCAGGTTATTCTGAAATGTATGCCCATTTGTAGTCATACGTTGCGCCAGCAGGATGAACTGCGACATCTTTGACTTTTTCAGCACGTAAATGCGCTTCTGATTTTTGGAATAATGGTACCACACCCATGTCTCCCATAATCGTTTTCTCTGCATTTAACATATCATCCCAACGTTTTTCAGGATCTGTCGCATCTGCACTACTTGCAGCTTTCACGAACTTGTCAAACTCTGGATTGTTATAACGTCCACGGTTATATGAGTTATCTGAAGCAAATAAGTCTAAGAAACTACTTGGATCAGCATAGTCAGCACTCCAACCACCGATTACTGCATCAAAGTCGCCTTTGTTTGAACGATCTAAACGAACGGAGAATGGAACCGGACTAACCGTTACCTTCACACCATCTAAAGCATCTTGAATTGACCCTTGAACAAATTCAACTGTTTTCTTAGAAGAATCTGCATCTGAAGAAAGAATATCCATTGTTAAGGTTGAAATCCCCAATTCTTTTTTCGCTTTTTCCCAGTATTCTTTAGCTTTTTTCGTATCATATTCAATTTGACTACCTGCTTCTTTAGCAAAGTCTTTGCCGCCACTTGGGTCTTTTGCCATATCTGCTGGTACTAAACCGTTTGGCTCGATAGAACCATCCCCTAAGATTGATTCAACTAACGCTTTACGGTCGATTGAGTAAGAAATTGCTTTACGTAAGTTCGCATTTCTAAATGGTGATTTTTCATCACGTTGATTTAGTTCCATATATTGTGTTGATGCTTCTTTTTGACTAACAAAAGCTGGGTCATTGGCCATTTGTTGAGCTAATTCACCAGAAAGAACGACATCGTCTGTTTGTCCATCTTGGAACAAGTTCAACGCGGTTGGTGATTCTTTCACAACATTCACATCTACTGAGTCCAGTTTCACTGTGTCTTTATCCCAATATTGATCGTTTTTCTTGAATGACCATTTTGTATCTGTACCAGGACCATCAAAGCCGTCTAAGACGAATGGCCCATTGTAGACAGCACTTTCGCTGTTTGATGCATAATTTTTACCATATTTTTCCACAATATCTTGACGTTGCGGGAAGAATGATGGGAAAGCTAATAAGTAATCAAAGTATGGTGTTGCTTTTTCTAAGGTGATTTCTAATTCTGTATCACTGACTGCTTTAATTCCTAATTCTGATTTATCTTTTTCCCCTTTAGCAATGGCATCACCATTTTTTACAGAGGCATACAGATAAGCATATTCAGAAGCTGTCGCTGGATCAACTGTTCGTTGCCATCCGTAAACATAGTCATTAGCAGTCACTGGTTTACCGTCTGACCATTTTGCATCTTTATTTAATTTAATTTTGTATGTTAGTCCATCTTCAGAAACTTCTGCTTTTTCCGCTGCACCTGCAGGTTGGACTTTGTTATCTTTGTCTAAACGATAAATTCCTTCATATACATTATTTAATGCAATAAAACTAATTCTGTCTGTTGCTAGTGATAAATCAGCTGTTGGCATTTCTTGTTGTTCTGTGACACGTAAAACTTGTTCGCCACTTGCCTTACCGCCACCAGACGCGCTTGAGCTATCTGACGTTCCGCCGCCTCCACAAGCCGCTAAAGTTGTTACGCTAAATAATGTAATCACACCGAATGTTAATGACTTTTTCAATTTCATAGTGTTGCCTCCTAAAATAATACAATCTGTATTTTCTGAAAAATCAGAATTTAATAATTATTTATTGCTATGGAATATATCTTACATTTTTCATATTAAAATTGCAAGTCAAAATGTTAACTTTTTTTAATTTTTCTTCTCTTCCTATCAGAAACCCCTCTTTTTCTTCCTGTCTTTTATTGCAATTCTTTTGTCAGTTTTCTAAACATTATGGTAAATTAGGAAGTAAAGGAGTGACAAAATATGAAAAATTCTACGTTTTTAAAGGATTTGTTTGCTATTGATAAAGCAAATGACGAATTATTTCGGTTAGTTGGTGTCGCAATTTGTATGGCAATTCCATTATTAATTGGTTATTTTTCCAATAATTTACTCATTGGGACCTTTGGCTCGATGGGCATTTATACGTTTATTTATTATCAGCCGCTTCCTTTGCCCCAATTATTGCGCAGACTGAATATTGTTGGCTTTTTTATTGTTCTGGGCAACAGCTTAGGAATGCTAAGTCACCATGTACCTTGGTTGATTCCCATTACAATTGCCATCGTCGCTTTTCTTGCACGCTTACTTTTTAGATTGTATGGCATTGAGAAGCCTGGTGCTTTGTTAGTTATCATGTCAACCGCAATGGGAACAAGCAACAATTTTCCTTTACATAAGATTCCCATCATGGCCAGTTTTGTTCTTTTAGGAGTAGTGACCGGCATTATCATGGGCATTGTGCTTCATTTCATCGACAAGCGCCCCTACGTTTTTCAAAAACGGATGTCTCTTCAAGAACGACTTTATATTGATCCCGCTTCTTTATTAGATGCTTTGCATTATGCGGCCATTTTATTTTTAGCGGCTTATTTAAGTCAATCGCTTCATTTAATCAACGCCTATTGGATGACGTTTACTTGCGCAGCCATTTTACAAGGGGAAAATTTACATTCTGTGATGCAGCGAAATGTTCAACGGATTCTAGGTACGAGTCTTGGTTTGTTGCTTTCTGCAATTTTATTAATGATTCCCTTTACACCTTTACAAACAATCGGTATCATTAGTATTCTGTATGCAGCTTTTGAAGGATTCATTAACAGAAACTATGCGATTGCCAGCTTTTTTATTACCCCGATGTCCTTATTATTATCAAATCTTGCACGACAGCAAGTCATTAGTAATCTTTTAAACTATCGATTAGTCGGGATTGTGTTAGGTAGTTTACTTGGTTTTGCCGGCGCTTATGTTTTCACAACTGCGCTACGTTTCTATAATCGGGCCTACTCAATTGATGAAACCTTTGAAAATCAACAAGAAGAAAGAGGCGTTTTATGAAAATAACTTATCCCTTGCCACCAAATCTGCCAGAACAACTTCCTCTATTAACGAACTGTCAATTAGAAGATGAGGCAATCTTAGAAAATCATTTGTATCAGCAGATTGATTTACCGAATCAAGAAATTCGTAACTTAGTATTTCGGGATGCTGTTTTCGATCATCTTTCATTAGCAAATGGCCAGTTTGCTTCTTTTGATTGTAGTAATGTGCGTTTTGAAGCTTGCGATTTTTCTAACGTCGAATGGCTGTCTGGCAGTTTTCATCGAGTGACTTTCCTTCGTTGCAATTTGACAGGAACGAATTTTGCAGATAGCTATTTAAAAGATTGTCTATTTGAAGATTGCAAAGCCGATTATGCTTCTTTTCGTTTTGCAAATTTTAATCTTGTTCACTTTAATCAGACACGTTTAGTCGAAAGTGAATTTTTCGAGGTCACCTGGAAGAAACTCCTGCTAGAAGCTTGCGATTTAACCGAAAGTAATTGGCTAAATACTTCTTTAAAAGGATTGGATTTTTCCCAAAACACCTTTGAACGCTTGACTTTCTCACCAAACTATTTATCAGGTCTTAAAGTCACCCCTGAACAAGCCATTTATTTGGCAAGTGCCCTTGGTTTGGTGATTACCTAAGAAAATTTTAAAAAAATAGCCGAATAACTGGTTCTGTCGGTTCTTTCTTATTAAATTGTTATTAATTTTTTGGAAAAACCAACGGAACCATTTTACTTGTGCCTTATTTTTAGGTAAACTATCTTAGGTTAAGCAATCTCTTTTTTTGGAACAAGAGAAACTTTTGGAATCATTTCCTATAAATCATGAAGAGATTATGACAAACGTTCTTCTAATCCAAGAACGTCTTTTGTCCTATACTCGATTCTACTCAAAAGGAATGTCAGTGAATGAATATAAAAAAACAAGGCCTCGGTCAAGCGACGGGAAAAATCATTTTAATGGGGGAACACGCCGTTGTTTACGGCGAACCAGCAATCGCCTTTCCTTTTCAAGCGACAGAAATCACAGCCGTCTTTACCCCAGCAAAAACTATGCAGATTGATTGTGCATATTTTACAGGATTGCTTGAAGACGTGCCCCAAGAGCTAGCAAATATCAAGGAAGTTGTTCAGCAAACCTTACATTTTTTAAAGGAAGATACGTTTAAAGGCACTTTGACCTTAACAAGTACGATTCCCGCTGAACGAGGAATGGGCTCAAGCGCAGCAACCGCTGTGGCCATCGTTCGAAGCCTTTTTGATTATTTTGATTACGCTTATACATATCAAGAATTGTTTGAGCTTGTTTCCTTAAGTGAGAAAATTGCTCATGGCAATCCTAGTGGTATCGATGCCGCAGCAACAAGCGGCGCTGATCCCTTATTTTTTACTAGAGGATTTCCGCCCACACATTTCTCGATGAATTTATCTAATGCCTACTTAGTAGTAGCTGATACGGGAATTAAAGGTCAAACACGTGAAGCAGTGAAAGACATTGCGCAGCTAGCTCAAAATAATCCCACAGCAATCGCTGAAACAATGAAACAATTAGGTTCTTTTACTAAAGAAGCAAAGCAGGCGATTTTACAAGATGATAAACAAAAATTAGGTCAGCTAATGACGTTAGCGCAAGAGCAACTCCAGCAATTAACCGTCAGCAACGATATGCTGGATCGACTAGTGGCTCTCTCTCTAGAACATGGCGCTCTAGGAGCAAAATTAACCGGCGGCGGTCGCGGTGGCTGTATGATTGCCTTAACAGATAATAAAAAGACCGCACAAACCATTGCACAGACTTTAGAAGAAAATGGAGCTGTTGCTACATGGATTCAATCATTAGAGGTGAAAAAGTAATGCTTTCAGGAAAAGCACGAGCGCATACAAATATTGCTCTGATTAAATATTGGGGAAAAGCCAATGAAGAATACATTTTACCAATGAATAGTAGTTTATCATTAACATTAGATGCCTTTTACACAGAAACAACTGTGACATTTGATGCCCATTATTCAGAAGATGTATTTATTTTAGATGGTATCTTGCAAAACGAAAAACAAACAAAAAAAGTCAAAGAATTTTTGAACCTTGTTCGTCAACAAGCCGATTGTACTTGGTTTGCAAAAGTGGAAAGTCAAAATTTTGTGCCTACTGCAGCTGGTTTGGCTTCTTCAGCGAGTGGTCTAGCTGCTTTAGCAGGGGCCTGTAACGTAGCCTTAGGATTAAATCTTTCAGCAAAAGACTTATCACGTTTAGCGCGACGTGGTTCAGGTTCTGCTTGTCGCAGCATTTTTGGTGGTTTTGCTCAATGGAACAAAGGCCACTCTGATGAAACGTCGTTTGCTGAAAATATTCCAGCCAATAATTGGGAAAACGAATTGGCCATGCTCTTTATCTTAATTAATGATGGCGAAAAAGATGTTTCCAGCCGTGATGGAATGAAACGAACAGTAGAAACTTCTAGCTTTTATCAAGGTTGGTTGGACAATGTGGAAAAAGATTTATCCCAAGTTCATGAAGCAATTAAAACAAAAGACTTCCCTCGTTTAGGAGAAATCATTGAAGCCAATGGGTTAAGGATGCATGGAACAACCTTAGGTGCTGTCCCTCCATTTACTTACTGGTCCCCAGGCAGTTTACAAGCGATGGCTTTAGTTCGCCAAGCACGGGCCAAAGGAATTCCTTGTTACTTTACAATGGATGCAGGTCCGAATGTCAAGGTCTTAGTCGAAAAGAAAAACTTAGAAGCATTAAAAACATTTTTAAGTGAACATTTTTCAAAAGAGCAGTTAGTCCCAGCTTTTGCTGGTCCCGGAATTGAATTGTTTGAAACGAAAGGAATGGATAAATAAGCATGATTGAAGTTACTACGCCAGGAAAGTTATTTATTGCAGGAGAATATGCCGTTGTTGAACCTGGCCACCCTGCCATTATCGTTGCTGTGGATCAATTCGTAACTGTAACTGTCGAAGAAACAACAGATGAAGGCAGTATTCAATCTGCACAATACAGCTCTTTACCTATTCGTTGGACACGCCGAAATGGTGAGCTTGTATTAGATATTCGCGAAAATCCTTTTCATTATGTTTTAGCGGCGATTCATCTAACTGAAAAATATGCGCAAGAGCAAAACAAAGAATTGTCATTTTATCATTTAAAAGTGACGAGTGAATTAGATAGTTCAAATGGACGAAAATATGGTCTTGGTTCAAGCGGTGCGGTAACCGTTGGAACTGTCAAAGCCTTGAATATTTTTTATGACTTAGGTTTGGAAAATGAGGAAATTTTCAAATTATCAGCATTAGCTCACTTAGCCGTTCAAGGAAATGGTTCTTGCGGAGATATCGCCGCCAGCTGTTACGGGGGCTGGATTGCCTTTTCAACCTTCGATCATGATTGGGTCAATCAAAAAGTAGCCACTGAAACATTAACTGATTTGTTAGCAATGGACTGGCCTGAATTAATGATTTTTCCGTTAAAAGTACCGAAACAACTACGTTTACTAATTGGTTGGACAGGTAGTCCTGCGTCCACTTCAGACTTAGTTGATCGAGTTCATCAATCAAAAGAAGAAAAACAAGCGGCTTATGAGCAGTTCTTAATGAAAAGTCGGCTTTGTGTCGAAACAATGATTAATGGCTTTAACACAGGAAAAATTTCTGTTATTCAAAAACAAATTACTAAAAATCGCCAATTACTCGCCGAATTATCTTCACTGACTGGTGTGGTAATCGAAACAGAAGCCTTGAAAAATCTTTGTGATTTGGCTGAATCTTATACAGGAGCTGCGAAATCTTCTGGCGCTGGCGGGGGCGATTGTGGGATTGTAATTTTCCGCCAAAAATCTGGGATTTTACCATTAATGACTGCTTGGGAAAAAGACGGAATTACCCCACTGCCACTTCACGTCTATACCTATGGTCAAAAGGAGTGTAAGGAGAAGCATGAATCGAAAAGATGAACATCTATCATTAGCTAAAGCGTTCCACAAAGAAAAAAGTAATGACTTTGATCGTGTGCGTTTTGTTCACCAATCGTTTGCTGAATCCGCTGTTAACGAAGTGGATATTTCCACTTCGTTTCTTTCTTTTCAGCTTCCCCAACCTTTTTATGTCAATGCAATGACAGGTGGTAGTCAGCGTGCAAAAGAAATTAATCAGCAATTAGGCATTATTGCCAAAGAAACTGGCCTTTTAGTTGCGACAGGATCTGTCTCGGCAGCGTTAAAAGATGCTAGTTTAGCGGATACGTATCAAATTATGCGAAAAGAAAACCCAGATGGACTCATTTTTGCCAATATTGGTGCAGGCTTGGGTGTGGAAGAAGCAAAGCGAGCGCTTGATTTATTTCAAGCGAATGCCTTACAAATCCATGTAAATGTGCCCCAAGAATTGGTCATGCCTGAAGGAGATCGTGATTTCACTAATTGGCTAACCAAGATTGAAGCTATCGTACAGGCCGTAGAAGTGCCTGTCATTGTCAAAGAGGTTGGCTTTGGCATGAGCCAAGAAACCTTAGAAAAACTTACCTCTATCGGCGTTCAAGCAGCGGATGTGAGCGGCCAAGGCGGAACGAGTTTTACACAAATTGAAAATGCCCGGCGGAAGAAACGAGAACTTTCTTTCTTAGATGATTGGGGGCAATCAACGGTCATCTCTCTTCTGGAATCACAAAATTGGCAAAAGAAACTAACTATTCTCGGCTCTGGCGGTGTGCGTAACTCTCTTGATATTGTCAAAGGACTCGCTTTAGGTGCCAAAAGCATGGGAGTTGCTGGGACTATCTTAGCTTCCCTTATGAGTAAAAATGGTTTAGAAAATACCCTAGCCCTTGTACAGCAATGGCAAGAAGAAGTGAAAATGCTTTATACTCTTTTAGGAAAAAAGACGACAGAAGAATTGACGAGTACCGCACTTATCCTCGATCCAGTTTTAGTTAATTGGTGTCATAACCGTGGTATCGACAGCACTGTTTTCGCAAAACGTTAAAGAGACCAGAACATTAATGTTCTGGTCTCTTTATTTGAGTTCTTTTATCCTACATAAGCATCTAAGATAATTTGTTTTAGTTCACTAATTAATGGTTCTTTCGGATTTGCAGTTGTACATTGGTCTTCATATGCAAGTTCTGCCATACGATCAACTGTTGTGTCTAATGTTTCTTGTGAGACACCTTGGGCTTTCAAGTTCATGTCAATTCCGACTGATTTACCTAAGTCTGCTACTGCTGTTGCTAAAGCTTCTACTAATTCTGCGGTAGTATTTCCTTTTAAGCCTAAGAATTTTGCAATGTCTGCATAATCAGTATCGGCGCGGAAGTAATCATATTTAGGGAACATTGCGTGTTTTGATGGATCTTTCGCATTGTAACGAATAATATGTGGTAATAAAATCGCATTTGTACGACCATGTGGAATGCCATATTCCCCACCAATTTTATGAGCAATAGAGTGACAAATACCTAAGAATGCATTGGCAAATGCCATCCCTGCCATGGTTGATGCATTATGCATTTTTTCACGAGATTCCATATCTGGACGTTTCACTGAATTTTCTAAATGATCGAAAACTAACTTGATTGCTTGTAAACTTAAACCACGTGTGTAATCTGAAGCCATCACGGAAACATAAGATTCAATAGCATGTGTTAAAACATCCATACCTGTATCTGCAGTGACTGAAGCTGGCACAGACATTACGAACTGTGGATCAACAATCGCTACATCTGGTGTTAACGCATAGTCTGCTAACGGATATTTCACGTGTGTTTCACTATCAGTAATAACGGCAAATGGTGTAACTTCTGAACCAGTTCCTGAAGTAGTTGGGATACAAACAAATTGTGTTTTTTCTGGTTTGGCAATTTTATATGTCCGTTTGCGGATATCTAAGAATTTTTGTTTTGCACCAAAGAACTCTGTATCTGGGTGTTCATAGAACATCCACATGCCTTTCGCCGCGTCCATTGCAGAACCGCCACCCAAGGCAATCACTGTATCTGGTTGGAAATCAACCATCATTTTGGTACCTGCATAAACAGTATTTGTTGATGGGTTTGGTTCAACATCAGAAAATACTTCGATTTTCACATCATTTTTACGTTTTTGTAGCTCTTTACGTACGATATCTGCATAGCCAAATTGAACCATACCTGGGTCACAAACTAACATGACACGTTCAACATTTTCCATTTTTTGTAGATATTGTAAAGAATTTTTTTCAAAGAAAATTTTTGGAGGTAATTTAAACCATTGCATATTATTTCTCCGTTTCGCTACCGTTTTAATATTAATTAAGTTAATGGATGATACGTTTTTAGAAACAGAGTTTTTCCCGTATGAACCACAACCAAGTGTTAAAGATGGAATCATTTCGTTATAAATGTTACCGATACCGCCTTCTGCTGATGGAGTATTCACTAAAATACGACAAGCTTTCATACGTAAACCAAAAGCAACTTGTAACTCTTCATCTTCTGTATGAATTACTGCTGTATGTCCTAAACCACCTAAGTTTAACATCGCTTCACATAGTTCAAAAGCATGCTCTGCATTGTTTGATTTCATCATTGCTAAAACTGGCGATAATTTTTCTCTTGATAATGGATATTCTGGACCTGCACCTTCTAATTCAGCGACTAAAATTTTTGTGCCTTTTGGTACGCTAATTCCTGCTAATTCAGCAATTTTTTCTGCAGAGTTACCGACAATCGCTGGATTTACTGCGTATTTGCCTTCATTCATCACTGCATCTTCTAGTTTTTGTAATTCATTCGGTTTCACGAAGTAAACATTGTGTGCTTCAAACTCAGCTTTGACAGAAGCATAAATTTCTTTATCCACAATGACCGCTTGCTCAGAAGCACAAATCATTCCATTATCAAATGATTTTGAAACAATTAAATCATTAACCGCACGTTTTACTTTAGCCGTTTTTTCAATATAAGCTGGTACGTTCCCAGGACCAACGCCTAGTGCTGGTTTACCTGTTGAGTACGCAGATTTTACCATGCCTGCGCCACCAGTTGCTAGAACAATGGCAATCCCTGGATGATTCATCAAAGCAGATGTTGCATCAATCGATGGTTGTTCAATCCATTGAATACAATTTTCTGGTGCACCTGCTGCAATCGCCGCATCCCGTACAATACGTGCCGCTTCTGCCGAACATTTTTGTGCGCTAGGATGGAAAGCAAAAACAATTGGATTTCTTGTTTTTAAGGCAATTAGTGATTTAAAAATAGTTGTTGACGTTGGGTTTGTTGTTGGTGTGACCCCACATACCACGCCAACTGGCTCAGCAATTTCCATTAAACCGGTTTGTTCGTCTTTGTTAATTACACCCACTGTTTTATCATGTTTAATATTATTCCAAATGTATTCAGATGCATACATATTTTTGATTGCTTTATCTTCATAGATTCCACGGCCAGTTTCTTCGACAGCCATTTTTGCTAAAGGCATATGTTGGTCTAACGCCGCCATCGCCATTTGATGGACAATGTGATCTACTTGTTCTTGTGTAAAATCTTCCATTGCTTTTAAAGCGACATTCGCTTTTGTTGCTAATTCATCAATCATTGATGAAACATCAACTGTTTCTGTCTTTTCTTTTTTTACTGTTTTAACCATGTTCATCCTCCTAAGAGTTTCATTTTAAAAAAACTTTGTTAACTATTTCACATTCACATCATACAACATAAAACGAATCTTGTAAATAGTTTTTGTGATATTTTTCACAACTATTTATAATTTTTTTATCTCAAAAAAAAAGACCTATTCTTTTTTCTAGAATAAGTCTTCAATATCATGCCAGTCCCTTAAAGGATTTTTTGATGTCTGTGCCAATAATTGTTGATAGTCAAAAAATTCATTCGGCTTAACCTTCTGAATGTCTTTGCGACAGTCTTTGACAGATAAATGGGTTTGTTTTTTCCAACGATAGGTGAGTAAATAAGTCAATAAATCTTCTTCGTTGATGGAAGAATAACCTAGTTCACGAAAATTTTGGCACTTCTTTTTAATACTTTTATTGAGCATTTTTTGTTGTAACCAACTTAATTTTTCCTTTGTCATGGGCTCTTCTCCTTCCAACCAAGCGAAAGATTGCTCACTTTTTAACTATCTTCCAACACTATAAAAAGGAACCTTTTTTGTAAACTTAATAGTTAAAAAGGACTTAGGACGTAAGTCCAAATGACCTACCTTCCTAGTCCTACATTTTAAGATAAACGACACGAGCGGAATAGGAATTATCTCTTCTTATTGGCTTTCTCGTGTGACTACTGGTCACAGTTTCGCCTTTGAAAAGCCTGTTCCGCTCTCTCTAACCATTAAATGAATTAGTTGATTCGTTTAGTCTTTCTTTTCTTTTGAAGGATCTGATGTTTCAGGAACTTCAGTTACTTCTTCTGTGACTGTCTCTTCAACTTCTGTGACTGGTACACTAGTTACTGCTGAATCATTTGTAACGGCAGTTCCAGGTGTTACAGTTCGAATTGCTGCACGGTCAAATTCTAAGACAATACCTTCGCAATCGATTAAAACTGTTTTTTCATTGATTTCACTTAAAACACCATGTAAACCACCAATTGTGACAACACTATCGCCAGTTTTCATTGCGTTTAGTTGTTTTTGACGTTCTTGCTGTTGTTTCTTTTGAGAACGTGTCATGAAAAACATCATTCCTCCTAAAAGGACTAATGTAAAAATCATTGTAAATCCGCCACCCATTTGTTTCACCTCACTCTGCATTATTCACACTACTAACTGTATCAAAAAAATGCTTGAAGAACTAGTTTTTTCCTCTAATTTTTAGAAACTTTTTGCATTCGCTTTATTAAAGCCATATTCTTCAAAAAACGCTTGTCGGAATTCTAATAAATTGTCGTCCATAATTGCTTGACGGACATTTTTCATTAAGTCTAACAAGAAGTATAAATTATGATACGATGTTAAACGGATTCCGAATGTTTCATCACATTTAATCAAATGACGAATATAGGCCCGCGTATAATTACGACAAACATAACAATCACATTTCTCATCAAGCGGACGAAAATCTCTTGCATATTGGGCATTTTTAACAACCAAGCGACCTTGTGAAGTCATACAAGTACCATTGCGCGCAATACGTGTTGGTAACACACAATCAAACATGTCAATCCCACGAATCACTCCATCAATTAATGAATCAGGGGCACCCACACCCATTAAGTAACGTGGTTTATTTTCAGGAATTAACGGTGTCGTAAAGTCTAAGACTCGGTTCATTTCTTCCTTAGACTCACCAACAGATAAGCCACCAATCGAATAGCCAGGAAAATCCATACTCACTAAATCTTTGGCACTTTGACGACGTAAATCTTCAAATCCCGCACCTTGAACAATACCGAATAATCCCTGTCTATCAGGATTCGCATGGGCTTTTAAGCCACGCTCAGCCCAACGAGAAGTCCGTTCAATCGAGCGTTTGACATACTCATAGCTTTCATCAAATGGTGGACATTCATCAAAGCTCATCATAATATCTGATCCTAATTTATTTTGAATATTGATCGCTTTTTCTGGAGAAAGGAACATTTTTGAACCATTTAAATGATTTCTAAAATGCACACCTTCTTCTTCGATTTTCCGCATATCACTTAATGAGAAGACTTGGAAGCCACCTGAATCAGTTAAAATAGGTTGATCCCAGTTCATAAATTTGTGTAAACCGCCTGCTTCTTCGACTAAATCTTCACCTGGGCGTAACCATAAATGGTAAGTATTACTTAAAATAACACCGGCACCCATTTCTTTTAATTCTTCTGGTGACATTGTTTTAACTGTCGCAAGTGTACCTACCGGCATAAACATTGGTGTTGGAAATGTGCCGTGAGGAGTAATTAATTCACCTAAACGCGCACCTGTGTGTTTATCTTTTTTGATTAAACGATAACGAATGGCTGGTTCCGTCATTCATTTCCCTACTTTCTACTATAATTTGTCCTCCCATCATCATACTTTTTTTTTATTGAATTTGCAAGGATTTCTCAAGGTTTCTTTTTTCAAAAAAGGATCCTTAAAAAACAGCAACTAGTTCAAATAATTCAAATGAGCTAGTTGCTGTTTGGCACTTATTTTGTCGCTGTATATTTTTCTAAATCTTGCATCGCTGTTTTCACAATTTCAGGGGTAATTTTTTGTTTCATATAATGAATCGTTTCGCCTTCTATACAAGCACGTTCTGCTACTTCTTGATACTCGGCTTCAGTTAAGTCCATCTCCATTTCTTTTAAAGAAATAGGCAAACCTAGTTGGTGATAGAAAGGAATCAATTCAGCGATTTCTTGCCATTTCTCTTCAATGGCTAATTGAACAAACACACCATACGCCACTTTGTTTCCATGCAATTGTCGATGGCTAGCTGGCAGCAAAGTTAGTGCATCATGAATGGAATGGGCACCTGCTGTCCGACCATAATCATCGCCAAAGCCACCCACCATTCCACCAATAATTAAATTCGTTTCGATGACATCAATAAACGATTGATTTAATTGTTGCTCTTCCATCGCTTTTAAAGCATTGATACTTTCATTTAACAAAATATCGCGGCATTTTTCCGCGGCAAAATGAGAAACTTGAATAGGTAACACTTGGACGTCTAACTGCGAAATAATCGCATCTGCTTCGTACCATTTAGCTAATGTATCCCCAATACCTGCCACCATTAAGGACCGAGGCGAATGCAATAACACTCTTGGTTCTACCAACACCAAAGCGTTTGCTTGCGGAAAAACGTCATACCGTTCCATTGCTCCATCTTCTCGATACATTACACTCAATGGCGTGCACGGTGCACAAGTAGCTGCTAAAGTGGGCAAAATAATTACCGGTAACGCCATTTTGTGTGCTAAGGCTTTGCCCAAGTCGGCCACTTTTCCTCCACCAACAGCGACGATGGCCTCTAAATGATTGTCCAGCACTTGCGCTTCTAACTCTTGTACACGTTGATCTGTACAAACACCTCCATAGTTTTCAAAAACAGCTGTTACTTTTTGAAACGTCGGAAAATACGGTTTTGCCGCTTGCCATGACTCAGTCCCGTGTAAAATGAATACACGATGAATATTTCTGCATAATAGTTGTCCTTCTAATAATTCCCACGAACCAATTTCGCAAAGATACTCTTGTGGTGTCCCTCTCACAATTAATGATTGTTCCATCTTGAAAATCCCCTTCATTTTTGACTTTTGAAAATTTTTTTGAAAAAGTTGTATTTTTTCAACTCTACTACTTTTCCTTTTACATATTCTATGATATGATAAACCACATCATAACACAATAAATTTTTATACATTTATTCGCTTTTTTTGAATATTTATAAAAATAATACAAAAAGGAGTTTACGCAAATGACCAAATGTAAAAAATGGCTACAGACGATTTTACCAATTTTATTCTTGTTGCTCTCATTATTACCTATTAAAGAAACTTTTGCAGCCGAAACCGATCCAGTCTATGACAAAATCATCCAAAAGGGAGAACTAGTTGTCGGCTTATCCGCAGACTATGCCCCTTATGAATTTCATGCAAAAGTAGATGGTGAAGATAAAATTGTCGGTTTTGATATTTCTATTGCTCAAAAAATTGCCGACGATTTAGGCGTTAAATTAAAAATCGAAGAACTAGGCTTTGATGCTCTGTTAGGGGCCTTAAAAACTGGCAAGATTGACATGGTCATCTCTGGCATGTCGCCAACGCCTGAACGATTAAAAGAAGTGGCTTTTTCTCAACCATATATGAACGTTCAACAAAGAGTCATTGTTCGGAAAGAAGACAAAGATAAATTTCATTCCACTAAAGATTTCGAAGGCGTTCGTGCAGGTGCCCAAAAGCAAACGACACAAGAAGAATTAATTAAAACCGAATTAACCGGTGCTGTCCCTACTTCTCTTCAAAAAATTCCAGATTTAATTATGAATCTAAAAAATAATAAATTAGATGCAGTCGTTATGGAAGAACCGGTTGGCGAAGCCTATGTTTCTCAAAATGAGGATTTAGCTTTTGCTGATGTTACCTTTGAAAAAGGCTCAAAAGATACTGCCGTTGCTTTTCCTAAAGATGCGCCTGTTTTGACGGAGAAAGTAAATGCCTCTATTAAACAAATTAATGATCAAAAATTAATGGACGGTTATAAAAAAGAAGCCAATCAATTAATGTTCCAAAAAGATCAAAGCTTTTTACAAAAGTATGGAAAGTTCTACCTTAACGGTGCGGGCTATACCATTTTCCTAGCTTTCATTGGTGTTTTGTTTGGTGCCATTTTAGGGGCATTACTTGCCTTAATGAAGTTAGCCAATTCCAAAATTTTACGTGGCATTGCCATTGCTTATATTGAATATGTTCGTGGCACTCCTTTGCTTGTTCAAATTTTTATTGTCTATTTCGGGACAGGCGTTCTTGGTTTAGACTTATCAAAAGTAGCAGCTGGTTGTATTGCCCTTTCTTTAAACAGTGGTGCATATGTAGCAGAAATTATTCGTGCTGGTATTCAGGCAGTTAATAAAGGACAACTGGAAGCTGCTCGTTCTTTGGGAATGAATCAAAACCAAGCAATGCGATACATCATTTTCCCACAAGCTATTAAAAATATTTTACCAGCGTTAGGCAATGAATTTGTTACAGTAATTAAAGAATCTTCCGTTGTTTCAGTCATTGGTGTTTCAGAACTAATTTTCCAAGCTGGCAACGTTCAAGGAGCAAGTTTTAAACCCTTCTTACCTTACTTAATTGTATCGTTAATTTATTTCGTCCTAACCTTTACTATCTCGCGTCTATTAGGTGTTGCTGAAAGGAGAATGAGTACTAGTGATTAACATTAAAAACTTACAGAAAACATTCGGAAAAAATGAAGTACTTAAAGGAATTGACTTAGAAATTGAAGCTGGTGAAGTTGTCGTAATTATTGGCCCTTCTGGTAGTGGTAAAAGTACTTTTTTACGCTGCTTGAACTTATTAGAAACACCAACTGGTGGCAGCGTTGAATTTGAAGGAAAAAATTTATTAGATAAAAATACCAACATTGATCAACTTCGTCAAAAAATGGGAATGGTATTCCAAAATTTCAATCTTTTCCCGCATAAAAATGTCTTGGAAAACTTAACGATTAGTCCTGTTAAAGTAAAAAAAGAAGCCGCTGCTGAAGCCACAGAACATGCTCTTTCTTTACTGGAACAAGTTGGTTTATCAGATAAAAAAGAAAATTATCCCGCTCAACTTTCTGGTGGGCAACAACAACGGGTAGCGATTGCTCGTGCTTTAGCCATGCGCCCTGACGTGATGCTGTTCGATGAACCAACTTCTGCCTTAGACCCTGAAATGGTGGGCGAAGTGCTATCCGTTATGAAAAATTTAGCTATTGAAGGGATGACAATGGTGGTGGTTACCCACGAAATGGGCTTCGCAAAAGAAGTCGCGGACCGTGTCATTTTTATGGATGCAGGAATTATTCAAGAAGAAGGCACACCTGAAGAAATTTTTGATGCGCCACAAAACCCAAGAACACAAGATTTTCTAAGAAAAGTTTTATAAAAAGGAGCACCTGGTATGGATCGCAAGAATATCGCAACACGTTACCAACAACCTACTGAAAATTTACTCATGGATATTGCAACATTGGCGAAAAAGACCCCAAATTTAATCGATTTATCGATTGGTGACCCTGACTTAATTACCGATGAGCGGATTATCGAACAAGCAGCTAACGATGCCAAAAATGGGCATACAAAATATACCGCTTCTGATGGTAGCGAGGCATTCATTGAGGCGGTCATTCAGTTTTATCAGTCACATTATCAATTATCTTTTCAACCGAATCAAGTCCGGGCCACAGTTGGCGCTCTGCACGGAATGTACCTTGCCTTACAAGTGATTCTAAATCCTGGAGATGAAGTGATTATTCATGAACCTTATTTCTCTCCTTATAAAGACCAAGTTCTTTTAGCAGATGGCGTTCCGGTCTTTTTGCCAACCTATGAAGAAGATGGTTTCCAAATTGATGTAGCTCTTTTGAAAGAAAAAATCACGCCTAAAACCAAAGCGATTATTCTTAATTCACCGAATAACCCGACAGGCGCTGTTTTCTCTGAAGAAACTTTCAGAGAAATTGCACAGGTAGCGATTGAACACAACTTATACATTCTTTCAGATGAAGTTTATGAAGCCTTTTGTTTCCAAGAAACGTTTACTCCCATGGCTACGTTTGCTCCAGAAAATACTATCACTTTTGGTAGCTTTTCAAAAGCCTTTGCAATGACTGGTTGGCGTATTGGTTATATGATTGCCCCAGACTATATTAACGAAGTAGCCAAATTAATTAATGAAGGCGTTACGTATTCTGCGCCTACGTTGTCACAGCAAGCAGGAATCTATGCGTTACAACATTTTGACGAATTTGTAGACCCAATCGTTGAAGTGTTCCAAACACGTTTAGAGTATGTGGCCCAGCGAGTAGCAAAGATTCCTTTCCTTTCGCTTCATCCAGTCAAAGGAAGTATTTACGCCTTCATTAATATTCAAAAAACTGGACTAACTTCCGTCCCTTTTGTGGAAAAGCTTTTAAAAGAGACACAAGTATTAGTGATTCCCGGAAAAGCATTTGGTGAAACAACGGGCGATGAGTACATTCGTTTAGCCGCAACACAAAATTTAGATTTATTAAAGGAAGCGTTCGATCGAATTGAAAGAATGACCTTTGAATAAAAAAAGCTTCTGCATTAGCTAATAATCATAGCTAATGCAGAAGCTTTTTAGATTTCTTCTATCAATTCAATCGCTTGCCCACCAACATGCGGTGGAATTGACATAGTCATCGGCGGCAAGCCCACGACTGTGAAACGGACTTTGGTCCCTTTTTTCAAGTGAGACAGTGGGATACTTTCCTCTAACTGTTCAACAAGTATGTTTAAAATTACCCCATGAGAAAATAAGGGAACAATGGATTCTGGATCACTTTCTGCTTGGATATTTTCTAAATGTAATCGCATTGACAATGGCTGCGTCTCATTTAACACACCAGCATCTGCTAATTTCCCTGTAAAAACAGCAAGTTTTTCAGTCATTTGTTTGCCTCCTTTTTAAACATCATATTGAAGAGAATTAATTCCATCCCCTAAAAATTCTGAAGCGTTGTTAAATTCGGCAGGATCATATTTGGTATAGGAAACTTGTAATGTCAAAGTAATATTCCTTAAGGTTTCAGAATGGGCAAATTTCTCTTGAGCTTGTTGTTTGAATTCTTTTCTAGTAGTGTATCCGTCATCCCCATCGCGGAAAATTAATAACGCCCAAGTCGGCGGTGTGCCGTCGATAAAGTATGGTAAGAAGCGATCATCCGTTGTCTCTTTAATCGCCGCTGTCACGATTTGTAGCAATTCATTTTTTTGTTCAGGACTTAATAAGTTACGAATACTTTCCCAATAGGCCACTCGGATCACGACCAAATATAACGGCGCTTCATAACGTGTAGAAATGTCAGAAAATAAATCGAATCCTTCCTCGTACATTTTTGCTGTTCTTAAATTAGTTACTGCATCTAACGCATTTAACCGTGAAGTTTCTTTACGTAAGCGAATATTTTCTTCTTCAATCGTACGAATTTGATAAGTCACTGCATAGATTGTTAAACAGTAGAGCGGCGGCATGATTAGCCAAAATAATGAGCCATAGCTAAACAAATCATGATAGACATACTGATATACAACATAAGTCAATTGTAGAAAAATAAATATAAGCGAAAATGTTAACCCCGCTGTAATTCCTACAAAATAGGTAACGATAATTAAGATAACTGAAATTAATAGACAACTTAAGTCCACAAAGAAATCATTCGTTCCTAAGGCCATAAAGATGGTTGTGCCGACAACCAAAACAATTCCTACCAACAAAGTTAAATCCAAAAGTAAGGTCACTCGTTTTTGATTCACTCTATTCCCCACCTTTCAAATTCTTCTTCACGATGAAGAACGCACTTAATCCAATAATAGTCATACCAATTAAGAAGACAAATAGATAAATCATTAATTTATGATTATTGACAATTCGTTTACCTAATGATTCGTTGCTAACGTTGCTTACACGTTTTTTGAAACGATAATCATAGCGACGATAGTTCGGATCGACCACAATGGCATCTCCTTTGTACATAGAAGTATTCTTCTCTGTATTCACTTGTGTAGAGGCTAAAAAGACACCTTGTGATTTAGCTCCTGTTAAGATTAACGCTGCGGCTTTCGCATTATATGGAGAAAACATTAACTGCGCCGTACCGATTTGTTTACCATAATCTTTTTCGATACTCAGTTTCTCGTTTGAAACAAAACGTGTGAAGTCCTTATCATAATGGAAATATAACTGATCGTTTAACTTACGAATCATCGGATTATCCTTAGGCGTACCAAAAATAATCAAGTTATGATTTTCTAATGCCGCATTTTTAGGCGCTTTTTTATAATACGTAATCTCACCGACATTACTTTCGGCATAATTACCAATTAAGTTAAATAAATTGGTCAACACTTTAAAATAGTTATCGTCCATTTTTTCTGGTAATAAAATCGCTAAATCAGCAAAAGAACGGCTTCTGATAAAAATGTTCGGATAGTTGTTAAATAATATGTCATTAAGTTCTTCTGTTTGAATAAACGCATTCGAATTATTTTCAATAAAGGCCCATGGAGTCTGACCATTTCGCAAAACTTCTGGTGATTTAACATTCAAATCAAAAGCAACTTTTAAAACAAAACTATCAGCAATTTCTAAGTTCTTTGGAAATTCGAGATTTAATTCATCACCGTTCGCACGAGCAGCGGTTAATTTCTTGCTGCCAATTGGTTTATCATTGGCATAGACCGTCACTAAAGAAGAATCAAAATCTAAGTTTTCAGCGTATTTAAAATGTAAATGCACGCGACTTCCATTGGCATTGTTTCGATCCACTGGTAAATTGACAAAGTACGTTTGTTCTTGGTGATAAGCCCCTTCTAGTTTGTCCCCCGTTGAGGTTAATGGATAATTTCCATCAAATTCTAAAGTTGAACTAAACGTATCGGTATTCTCATCAACTGTTGTCTCTTCTTTATCTGTTTGGGTCATTAATTCATAATTAGCTAAATAACGTCCCGCACGAACAAGTAAGTCCTCATCTTTAGAAGTAGCTACTAAAACATGCTTATCTGGTTGATTGAAAAATTTTAAGACAGCCTGGTCCTCCACGCGTTTGCTATCAATTTTACTTTTATACTGATCTGGTAATTTATCATAGCTGGCAATAATCAACTGATAGGGTGCAGACTGTTCTTTGTTCAAAGAAGCCATTGGCAACAATTCTTCTGAGGTAGTAATCAAACGAGCAGCACCAGCTAACGCATGGGTCGCTGCAGCTAATTCTTTTTCCGATGCATTTTCTGGTGTCAAAATAACACTGTGTTTATTCGCAATCGTGTCTGCTCCCACAAAATGATTATAAAAAGAATGAATCGTATTCTCTGGTAATTGTAAATCGTATTGGAAGTTTACGTTAGATCCTTCATACATCGTTAACCAATTTGCTGGAGTTTCAATTAAATTATACATGTCGTTTCCTGCCTGATTAATAATTTGGCCTTCAACAGTCAATGTATTTGTCTCTTTAATCAGTTCCAAAGGGATTTCAATCGTCTTTTGTTGAATACCAGTCGTATTTTCAGGACGCCAAGAATAAAACTTCACACCATTAACTGCCACAGTTAAATCTGAGGTCTGATTATTTTTTAATTGTGTGATTTGGTAGGTCATATTGAATGATGCTTTTTTTACGTCCCAATAATCAATTTTTGTAAAATACATGGTGCTACGGACAGAAGTACCTGTTAAAGAGATTGTTTTATTTTGAAAAGGTTGTGTAAAGGTATGGTTGTCTTGTTCTTTGTTTTCGGCGTATACGGTCGGACTTGCGATACCAATCAGAATTGCCAGAAAGAACAACCCTATTAAAGTGACTGTTTTTTGTTTCATTGCACGTTTCCTCCTTATTTAAATCGTTCAGTTTTGTACCATTTTGTTTGTGTTTGTTTATGAAAAACATTTTCTTTAATATACATCACCATGCCATAAGCGGCGACTACTAGCCACATCTGACTGTATGTAATATACATCAAGGCAATAATTAAGATATTCTCTAAAGTCATTTCGCCTTTTTCGGTTGTAATACTGACAAAAGTACTGAAAATAAATAACAAAATCGCTAACAACCACAAGGAATTGCTAAATCCTTGCAGGGTCGTTGTTAAGTAACCAGACATTGATAAAACTAACATGATGTCTGACAAAACGAGCGATGTCATTAAGAGAAAATAAATGGACAAGAAATATAAAATATCAAAACGGATCCGACTCGCTTTAGGATTAAACAATAATTTAGCATTTTTAACAATGACATAAATATTGCCTTTGACCCATCGCGTCCGTTGTCGGAACCAAACTGACAAAGTTTGTGGCTCTTGCTCCCACGTCACTGCTTTTGGTTGAAACTTAATTTTATAGCCCATCATATAGATGCGGAAACTGATTTCTGTATCTTCGGCTAACGCTTTGTCATCCCAGCCGCCAATGGCTTCAATAATACTACGACGAACAATGAAATTTGTGCCAGGAATCGTGCATAACTTAAATAATTGAAAACGACCGGCTTGTGCCATCCATTGAAAGGCCAGTGTTTCGATATTAATAAAGCGTGTCAACAAGCTTGCATTGCGATTTCTCGTTCTAAATTTACCAATAACCGCGCCGTATTCCTCACTAGCGATTAACTCTCCAACTAAATAACGGAGTGCATTCGGTTCAGGTGTATTGTCCGCATCATAAATGGCAATCACGTCCCCCTTTGCTTGCTTGAAACCAATGTTTAAGGCATTAGACTTACCTTTCCCACCTGTTATATTGTCTGTATTAATAATCTGCAAATTTCGATTAACCGCCTTTTTTTGGACATTCGCTAAAAGCTCAGCACTATTATCACTTGAGTTGTCATTAATCACAATAATTTCATAGCGATCTTGCGGATAATTAAAATTCAATAACGCTTCAACTGTTCGCACAATGACAATTCCTTCATTATGGGCCGGCACCATAATTGAAACAAACGGCGCGTCTTCGTCCTCTACAGGTGGTGGTGCGACAGGATCTGTTTTTAAATAATAAACATAGCCAAAAATAACTAAGAGAATATTTACAATTAGTAGACTCCAAATAATGATAGTTGCTGTTAACATTACAATGTCAGCAATGGTCATTTGTCTTCCTCCTTATTAATATATTTCGACCGATAATTCTTTCGTCCAATCATAAACAAAATAATCAGGATGATTAAAGTCAGCGTGACAACGCCAATCAAAATATTGTTTGTAATACTGAAAAAGAATGAAAATAAGCCTGTAAATCGTTGTTTTTCAACTGTTGAGGCCCCTGTATCAGCCAAACCATTGACAATTTGATTGTTTAAGAAGAACCGATTATTCCGAAATTCGATTTTCTGCGTTTGTGTTTGAACAGTGAAATGTTGATCCGCTTCTGAAACACTAAACACTATTGGTGCTTCCTTGACTTCTTGAATTAGATGATCCACTTCTTTTTTAGAATTTGGAAATGAAAAACTAATGGTGGTCGGCATTGGAAATCGATAGTCATTCGGATTATCTTTATCCGTCCATTCAATCCCCGATAAATAATCATACGGTAAATCAAACAAAGCATTCTTATAAGTGATTGATTCTCCCGTTTGGTTCCGATAAAAAACGCGTTCAATCGGCGGATTTTCTCTTAGAATCACTGTATCACTAATTGCTAGACCATCCTCTTGGTATTGAAGGTCTTGATTCCAGTATCCTGGAGCAGAAATGCCTACTGGATAGACATGTCTGTCGACCAATAAACTAATCTGCTGCTCCATCAATTGTTTCAAGGCACGTTGGTCATTTAAATCAACATTGTTAACGACCGGTGTTTCTAAGAAAATAACCCCCGTCGAAGCAAACGCACGTAACGCATTCGTAAATAGTTTATAAGGTAAAATCGTATTGTTTTGTGAAACACTCGTACTGGATAAAATATAAGGATACGTGGTTTTAACTAATTCTTCTTGCAAATAGGTTGCCACAGACATATCTCTTAACGGGTTAAAATCAGAAATCGTCAAAAACGGCCGTGACATTTTTTCACTTTCCAGCCATTGACTAATTACGTCCAAGCTTTCTAAAAAAACAGCGCCTTTGCGTTCAAACATTGGGAGAAAAGCATGCCCATTCTCAATTACACCAAATGGATATTCTTCTGGTGCTAATTCTTGTGTTTTTAATCGGCCAACCGTCTGACCTTGCGTATTTTCCAGCACAACTGATTGATCTTGAAAAGGCAATACTTGAGAAAAGCGGTTTTTTTCATCTTCTAACCGATATTGACGATGACTTAATTCTTTCCACGTACCGCTAAAATATTGTTTTTCATCGTCACGCATGTTTCGACCAATGTGTAATTGTTTGCCTTTAAAATGAACTCGATCTGCTAGAAAATCAGAGGCAATAACGCCGGCTTGTTCAGGCCAATTCACCATAGAAATCAAACTGTCATAGCCATCATTTAGCAATTCGCCAGGTACATAATCTGATACCGCCACACTCTGAACTTCTACTCCAAAACTCGTCAACACTCGTTGTAAAGCATCCACATCATTTTCTTTTTTCCCAGCAATATTCAAGCTGTCATAGACAAGTAAGACATGTTTACTTGGTGCAGCCAGCGCCGGTTTGGCAAAGCCACAAAAAACGAAAAAGAGTAAGAAACACACCCAGCCAATAAGATATTGTTTATTTTTCAATTCCCTCTACCTCCCCAATGACTTGTGGTGTTGTATCTTGCCACATTCGTTTACCAATAACATCAGAAACAATTTGTAACAAGAGAAAATCTAAAAATACTGAGACTAAAAACAAATGACGTACTAAGTCACTATCCCCATCAATAATAATTGTTGAAATGAAAACAACTAATAAATTAAGATAAATCCCTGTCATTGAAAAGAAGCGAAAAACTAATCTGGGTTCGTTTCTCTTGAGTCCTCTGTATAAACCAACGCCATATAAACCAAACAGAATCACACCTAATAATAGATAGAAAGCAAAGTTTTTAGGGAAAAAACTGGCTTTAATACGGTTATACACCATAAAAAATTTAGATTGTTCCAGCGGTGCACGCCCCGTCGTTTTCTCAAAATTCCCCACATTATTAGGCTTTACTAAGTAAACATTTGGGACCGCTGAATTCAGTCCTTGCCATAATTCAGATGGATAATTTAAATAATTCAATAACACCCATCCAAAACTCGTTTTATCAAAAAAATCTTTTTTCATTTGTTCAGAAGTTGGTGATACAGGACTGTATTCTTCAAAGTAGGAACGTCCCTTTTGCAACCCATATTGCGGGTTGATTCCACCCTCTGACATCCGTTTATCTGGAACCTTACTATCCTTCATTACACCGCGCGTCATACTGTGGTAGACATCACGTTCATAGATATCGTTAGGAACGATAAAAGCCGCTAACGTTGTAAAACCAATCAACGCAATTAAAAAGGCCGTCATTGACAATCGTTGGTAACGTTGTGACAAGTAGACAAAAAATCCTAATCCAGCAATAATTACGCCAATAATCAGCAAATATTCTTGGCGTGTTGTCCCTATTAAAAGTACTACTGCTTGTGCCAAGATAACCAAAACTATTCTTCTGAGCCAAGTTCGTGGTTTCGTCACCCGATAAAAATAGACTGAAAATGCTAAGACACTCACAGAAAGTAAAAAACTCGTCGCTTCTGTATAAAAGGAATTAAAATAAATCGTATAGGAGGTATCCCCCAAGATGAAAATAACCAACAAGGAGATAAGATAACTTTTTTTCAAAGATACGCCTTCGGTTAAGCCTCGTACCAGAATATAAATTGACACTAAAAAACAACTAAGATAAACGAAACCTAAGAAACGAATATCGAAAAGTGTTTGACTATAAAAAAGTTTATTAAGCCAAATGGCAATGGTGATGAAAAATTGTTGAGTGGAAACAAAGTGCGTCGTTGTTTCATTAAAATAACGCATAATTGAAAAGTCCTTAACAAAATAGGCCACATTGTCGTAGCTATCACCATTGACACGATAAAGACTATTTGAATTTAACACACGAAAATACTCGCCATTATCTCCCAAGCCATTAATCGGATAAACGAATAACAAAATGCTTGTCACTAACCCAATCCCTAAAACGGCCAAAAGACTTGGAGAAATATAACGACTCAACCATTCAAAAGCCGAGTTCATGTATTTTTTGATCTTTTCCATGCTTTCACCTCATCTAGAAATCATAGGCCAAAAGAGCCATTAAGTTATTATAGGAATAGACTTGTTTCGTAACTTTATCACCAAATCCTCCATAAATCGGACTGCTTGAATCCATAATTTGAAAATTATTAAGTACTGTAATTGCCGCACGATACAACTCTTTGTCATTTTCGGCAACACCAATTAAAGCCGCTATCGCATAACTAGCTGCAGATTGATTTTTATCCACGGGCGATCCATTTAAATCATACGAGTTAAAAAGCGTTCCTTGCTGAACTTGTTTTCGCACAAAATCAATACTAGTCTGCTTCGCCATACCCACTTCACTTAAATGGACAATCGTTAATAAAGATTCAATAATATTAAGTGTTCCGTTGTTTTCGTATTTATTTGTTTGATGATTAAACTTCGTTTGATAAAGAGGTAAATCATCAGAAATATAGCCATCATCTATTAATTGGTAATGATACTGCAAGTAGTCTGCTGAAATCCCAAATTCTTTGTATAGATAACCCAGCGTAATTAAGTCAATATAAAACAAAGAAGTTTCTGAAGACTGTTGTTTTGATTTACTATCGTAAAAATCAATTAGAATGTTATCTTTCATAGAGGTTTTCATAAAACTCTTGCCTAATTTTTTAATTTCTTGATCATACTGATCTGTTTTAAAATGACCCCCTGCTTCAATTAATGAACGAATGATCCGTAAATCATCAATCGAGGCATTGACATTGTATTTATTGCCTTGCTCGTCAATTCGATAACTAAATTGGACGCCGTCGTAAAAGGTGTCTTTCGTCTGCTTGTAAAAATTATCAAAACGTCCCTGCGTATCAAAAGCTAAATTACGCAAATATAGACCCGAAGACTCACTTAGCAATTCATGTCCTGTGGCGACATCTTTGCGTTCAGCATCTGGTAAATAATTGGTTAAAAAGCCGCCGTCTGTTTTGAGCCGGGTTTCAATAAAAAACTTCAACAAATCTTTGCGTTCAGCTGTTTCTTTTGTGTGAAATTCATGTTTTGTTAAAAAATGTTGTTTGTCTGTCGACATTAAGCGTTGAATTTTTGGATTCACTTTTTCCACCTCTACTTTATAGGATTTTTCTCTAAACAAAAGAAAATATCCTCCCAGAAGCACCACGAATACCCCAATAAAAATCCAAAGTTTTCTCTTCATTGTTACGCCTCTTTTCCTCACTTCTTTATTGTCAGTGTACACAAAAGTACTTGTTTTTGCGAAACTTACGCTACATCTTCAAGCGCAAGAAAAAAAGCAATCCATAAAAATAAAAGGATTGCTTTAACCGTTTCGTCGATCATTTCCTGTCATCGTAATCTCTTTTGACAGATAACGCACACGTTCCATAATTCGTCTGGCTTTTAGCGGCTCTTGTTCTCCTCGTTGCGTCACGGTTAAATGCTCTTCTAAAGCTTTTAAATCTAGATTGGAAGAGAAAAAAGTAACTAATTGTTCTTGCATTCGGTATTGCAAGATTACGCTTAAAACGTCGTCACGAATCCAACTAGTCATGGATTCCGCACCAATGTCATCAATCATTAATATAGGGGATTTTTTTACTGCATCGAGCTTTTCACCAACTTGATCGCGACCAATGGCTTGCTTCATTTCTACTGTAAATGTTGGAAAATGAACAATTGTCGTAGTAAATCCACGTTCTGCTAAAGCATTAGCCATCGCACCTAATAAGAAAGATTTTCCTACACCGAAGGGGCCTTGTAAATAGAGCCCTTTATGAAATTCTTTTGGTGTCGCAGGATATTCTCTTAAAAATTGCATTGCTTCTGCTAACGCTTTGGCTCGACCTTGAGAAGATGGATCGAAATCTCGTAAATTTGCTTCTCGGACATCTTTTGGCATGTCCATTGCCCTTACTCGATTACGAATTTCTTCTTCCTTCTGACGGGCGATTAAATCAGCCGTTGGGACATACGTTACATCAATGTAATGAAAATTCAACATTAATCTTGGCTCATAGCCGGGGGCAATCATTGCCGGATCGTTTACTTGAAATTTCTTTTTTTCTTGAACAAATTCATACAGCTTAGCATAACTTTTACGAATATCTTCATCGCTTAAACGCTCTCGGTTTGCTTGTATAAAGGCTTGAACATCTTGATCTTTCAATACTTCGTTAACCAGCTCTTCATATCGTTCATTGATGTCACGCTTCTGGATAATTTTTGACATTTCTTTTCCTACGTCTTCCATCATTGGTCACCTCCTTGGTTTAAAAATTCTTGAATTTGTCGATCTAACTCGGCTTGTTCTTCTGGGGAAAGTTTTGTTTCATCGTTTGGCTGATCGGCCCATTCTGGCAATCGCTCTTGTCGAACAGTTTGGCGTTTCCCTGAATAATTTTGTTGTCGCTGTTTTTGTTTGGTTTGGCTTTGTTTTGCCAATTCTCTGACATGTTCAATTGCTTTTTCTGGTGAATGAATGCCACTTTGTCCCCATTCATTCGCAATTCGATTCACATACTCCGCTTTTAAAGTCGGTTGTTGTTGAATATTGTAAACATAGTTAATCAAAATATTAATCACACTAGTCGGTAAGCCTGATTTGGCAACCAAATATTTCACTAATGAACGTTCTTGTGGTGTCGTATAGCCGCCTCGACTATTTTTTAAAGCTTCTAAATATTGAATAGGCGGATTCTTTTCACTATCCATAATCATTTGAATATCCAGTTCAGAAAAACCATTCATTTTTAATGCGTTATATCGATACGTTTGTTGCTCTTCCACCGTCAATTGTGCTTGCTTGTTTGTCACTACGTTTGTTGATTGTGGTTTTTTATCAGGATCAAACGCTTGATGAATCGTTCGCACTAATTCCTTAGGCAAAATTCGACTTGTATAATAGTCAAATGATTTCGAAGCAAAGTCTACCATATCTAACTCATTGATGCCATATAATTGATGAAAAACATAGACTTCTTCTTGAAAACTAGCCTCATCTTCAGGCAGTTGTAAACCTAAACGGTGCAAACCTTCCACAAAATAGTGCCAATCAAAAGAATCCGTTGATACAGAAATTTTCTTCGATTTTTCTTGTTGAGAAAAAGTTTCTTGAATCGTTGTCAATCGGTTCGCCTCGGAAACAATTTGTTCTTCTTTAAAGGCATAAACCTCTTGAAAGCTAGCGGAAACATTTTGATAGCCCTCTGTTTTAGTAGGATGCGGTTGGAACTTTTGCACTAATTGATCAAATTTCCGTTGTCCAACCCGATTAAATAACACTAAAGCTAACACTTCATCTTTAAAAAAACGAGCGGCTGTTTCAGGTGCTTTTAAATAATATAAATAACAATCTCCTAATTTCCGATCTGTTTTTTTATACGTTTCTAGCAACCCAATGCCTTCTAATTTGTAGCAAGCTTCTTCTAATTGTTGGCAACTCAAGTCCAGCAAACTAATTAAATCTGCATGAAACAGCGAGCCATTCTCCTCTGAGTCTGTTGTTTCAGATAACAAAAGCCAATATAAACTAAACGCATTGGCGCCGACAATTGGTTGATATAAAAAGGTTAAAACCTCTTTCTCTTGATCAGAAAGCGGTGAATCAATAACCGCTTGAAAAATATTTTTTGGTTGGATTCTTTGCCGATTTCCTTTCAAAGAAAGACCTCCTTTTTAATTTTCTGAGTCAGGAGAAGAAGATTTTGCTTTGTCGACAATGTCCTGTAACTCTTTCAAAAACACGCTCATATCTTTGAATTGTCGATAAACACTCGCAAAGCGGATGTAGGCAATTTCATCTAGATTGACTAAATCTTCCATCACATATTCACCGATAAGCGTTGTAGAGACTTCATTTTCCCCTAAACTACGCACTCGATTTTCAACATTATCGACAATTTGAACCATTTGTTCCATAGCAACGGGTCTTTTTTCCGCAGAGCGAATGAGCCCACGCAAAATTTTATCACGATTAAATTCTTCACGATCCCCATTTTTCTTGATTACAAGTAATGGCGCCGCTTCAATTCTTTCAAATGTAGTGAACCGATAACTGCAATTTTCACATTCACGACGACGGCGAATTGCACGTCCATCATCTGCTTGACGGCTATCAATAACACGGGAATTATTATGATGACATCTTGGACAACGCATAACGTTCACCTCTTCTATTCTGTATAATTTTTGTTGCCTATATTATAACATGAAATTGCGCTATTACTAGGTCTTTAGAACTGGTTCTTAGTTGAATCTTTGCCATTCTTTAATAAAAACAAAGACTTTCACTGTTTTTTCTGAAATTTTCAAAACATTTTACGCCATTAAAAAAATATTCACTTCTTTCCAGTTTGTTCCTCTAGCCACTTCTTCACTTGTTGTTCCGTTTCTTCTCTAGTTCCTTGGTTATCAAACACGATATCTGCTCGCTCTTTTTTCATTTCAATCGGCCATTGGCTAGCAATTCGTTGTTGTGCCTCTTCTTCTGTTAATTGGTTTCGGGCCATCAGACGCTCTTTTTGAATCTTTTCTGGTACATATACCACAGCAACTTGATCCATAATCGCCTCATAATGAGCTTCATAAAGCAGAGGAATATCAACAATAACCAGGGCGGCTTTCTTTTTAGCTTCTTCAATTTGACGTAAAATTTCTTTTCTTAAAAAAGGGTTCAGCGTTTCATTTAACAGCTCTCTTTTTTGAGGACTAGCGAAAATTAATTGTCCTAATTTTTTCCGATCCAATTCACCAGTTGTTAATACTATTTCTGGTCCGAAAGTTTCAACGATTGCGGCTAAGGCTGGTTGCCCTTTTGCAACAATTTCGCGGGCGATAATGTCGCCGTCAACAATTGGATAACCCGCTTTTTTAAAAAGAGCAACAACCGTACTTTTACCTGTCGCAATCCCTCCTGTAATGCCTAAAACTTTTGTCATTTCAATCGACGACCTTTCAATTGTTGGCATTGTGGACAATAATGCGTACCACGTTGTGCCACTTTTGTTTTAACAATTGGCGTACCACAACGATTGCAAGGTAAGCCTGTTTGCCCGTAGACATTCAACGCTACTTGAAAAGTTCCTGCTTCTCCTAACGCGTTTAGATAGGTGCGGATGGTGGTTCCACCTGCTTCAACAGCGCGTGCCAAGACGTCAATGATTGCTTGATACAACGTAGCAACTTCCGCAGGTTTTAAGGAATCTGCTGGTTGTTCTGGATGGATTTGCGCGTGCCAAAGTGCTTCATCTACATAAATATTCCCCAAGCCCGTCACTAGCTTTTGATCTAACAGCAATGGCTTAATTGCTTTATGATGCTTTTTCAAGCCTTGTTGAAAAGTAGCTAATTGGAAAACGTCTGGTGTTGGCTCTGGCCCCAAAGCTAAAATCCCTTTATATTGATGACCTTGATTCTTAGGAACCAATGTCATACGCCCAAATTTCCGTACATCTAAATAACGTAATTGCGTGCCATCTGTAAAAGTAAACATTACATGGGTATGTTTGGCAATTTCATCATCAGCCTGATGAAACTCATATTTTCCTTCCATCCGTAAGTGAGAAATCATATCATTATCAGACAATTTAAAAATCAGAAATTTTCCTCTTCGCTCAATTCCTTCAATCGTTTGACCAGATAATTGACCTTGAAATACATCAACTTCTGGTGATTCAATAATTCTTGGCCAAAAAACAATGACTTCTTGAATGGTTTTTCCTACAACAAGTTTTTCAAGTCCTTTTCGCACTGTTTCTACTTCTGGTAGTTCTGGCATTATTTTTGCTCCTTTATATAAAGAGGTCTGAACGCTTAGATATCAACGTCCAGATCCTACTTATCCTTATTTTATTCATCGTTCTTAATGGGTAAGCTATTATTTTGCTTCATACCATGTTTTTCCCCAACTGCTATCGGTGATAAGTGGCACATGTAAGGAAACTGCGTGCTCCATCACTTCTTTGACGAGTTGATTTAATTGTTCTAATTCTGATTCTGGTACTTCAAAAACTAATTCATCGTGCACTTGTAATAACATTGTCGCTTGTAATTTTTCTTCTTTTAAACGACGCGCCATTTCAATCATCGCAATTTTTAAAATATCTGCGGCACTTCCCTGAATCGGTGTATTAATCGCTGTACGTTCAGCGAACGAACGTAGATTAAAGTTTCTTGAATTAATATCACTTAAATAACGACGGCGATGATACAATGTTTCCACATAGCCTTTGTCTTTGGCATCGCGGACTATCTCTTCCATATACTGCTTCACGCCTGGATATTTTTCAAAATAGGTGTCAATATATTGTTGCGCTTGCTTTCTAGTAATGCCTAAGTTTTGAGACAAGCCATAATCACTGATACCATAGACAATTCCAAAATTCACCGCTTTAGCTTGACGACGCATGTTAGGTGTGACATCTTCTGCTTTTTCAACACCGAAAACTCGCATTGCAGTGCTGGCATGGATATCTTGCCCTTCCACAAACGCTTCTTTTAAATGCTCATCATTAGAAATATGCGCGAGCACACGTAACTCAATTTGAGAGTAATCAGAAGAGAAAATCAACCAATTATCCTCTCTTGGTACGAACGCTTCTCTAATTTTTCGGCCTTCTTCTAAACGGATAGGAATGTTTTGTAAATTAGGATCTACTGAGCTTAATCGTCCTGTTTGTGTCAGTGTTTGTACATACCGAGTATGAATTTTATTATCTGGCTGAATTACTTTTAAGAGTCCTTCAACATAGGTCGATTGAATTTTGGCAATTTGACGATAAGTTAAAATATCTGCCACAATTGGTGCTTGTTCTTTTAGTTGTTCTAAAACATCTACCGCTGTTGAATAGCCAGTTTTCGTCTTTTTGATCACAGGTAAGCCCATTTTTTCAAATAAAATAACGCCTAATTGTTTAGGTGAATTCAAATTAAATTCTTCGCCAGCTTCTGCATAGATTTTTTCTTCGATTTCTTTCAAGCGTTCTGAAAATTCTACTTGCATTTCTTTTAAGCGTGTGGCATCAACACGGATACCAGTTATTTCCATATCGCCTAAAATACGAGAAAGTGGTAATTCCATTTTATAGAATAAATCAGCTTGATTTTTTTCTGTTAATTCGCTATCTAATTTGCTTGTTAAAAATTGAATTGCTTTAATCTTACGTGCTAAATGACCAAAGAAAACTTCTTCGTCCTCTGGCAAGCCTTTTTTGGCCCCTTTTCCATAAATGGCTTCATCAGATTGAATCGCATCATATCCGTAATGTTGTGCTACACCTTCAATATCAGCGTTATTGTCATTGGTATCAAGTAAATAAGCAGCCAATAAAACATCAAAGGCAATCCCTGTCATTTTTCCTACATAGCGATTTAGTGCAACGTACGTCCGTTTTGCATCGTAGACATTTTTTTTACGTGTCTCATCCATCAACCAGTCAATAAATGGCTGACTTTCAAAAACAGCTAAATTATTCGTGGTATAAATCTTCTTGTCGTTGCCCCAAGCAAGGCCGACAATCGGTGACGTGTGATAGTTATCTTCCATCATCTCAACATAAAGAGCCATATCGTCTGTAAACATTTCATTGGTTAACTGATCTTCGACTACTTCAAATAAAATATCTTCCATTTCAACAGGTTCTTCTGTAATGTCCAACTTAGCTAAAAATTGTTTAAAGTCCATTTCTTTATAAAAAGGAACCAATTTTTCTAAGTTTTTCCCTTCATATGCCAAGTCTTCCACATTGACTTCGACTGGTGCATTGACTTCAATTGTCGCTAAACGTTTAGAAAGAAAGGCTTGCTCTTTATCATTAATCAAGTTTTCTTTCATTTTGCTTTTTTTCATTTCATCGATATTCTCATAAACCCCTTCAACTGAGCCATATTGTTTTAACAGCTTAATCGCGGTTTTCTCACCGATTTTCGTTACACCTGGAATGTTATCCGACGTGTCGCCAGCCAACCCTTTCATATCAATAATTTGCTTAGGCGTTAACCCATCATATTTTTCAGCAATATGCTCAGGTGTATATGATTCAATATCGCTAACTCCTTTAACAGTGATATCTACTTTGACAGTGTCCGTCGCTAATTGTGTCAAATCTCGGTCCCCTGATAACACGACAACATCAAATTCATCTTTATCAACTTTGTTGGCTAATGTACCAATAATATCATCTGCTTCATAGTTAGGTAGTTCATAATATTTTACGCCTAAACCTTCTAAAAGTTCACGAATATACGGCATTTGTTCTTTAAATTCCCCCGGTGTTTTTGAACGTCCGGCTTTATATTCTGAATAAAATTCTGTTCTGAATGTGGTTTTCCCTGCATCAAAAGCGACTAAAACATGAGTAGGCATTTCTTTTTGCATTACATTTTCAAACATATTGTTAAACGCATAAATAGCATTTGTATGCAAGCCGTTCTTATTTTTGAATCGTTCTAATGAGTTATGTAGCGCAAAAAATGCACGAAAGGCTACACTGTTTCCATCAACGAGTAATAATTTTTTTTTGGTCATTTTTTTCCCCTCATCTTTAGCAAACTAGTTTCCTTTCTATTTTAACAAAAAACTACAGAATTTGCAGTAGACGGCGATTGCAGAATGAAAGAAAAAGGTATTTGACATAGTTCCTTAGTGACAACTATATCAAATACCAAAATCAATCAGCAATACACGCTGGATCTTCACAAGTATGAGAATCTTTTTACGGCAAAACATTTCCCGCTGCACGATAAATATCGTACCAATCTTCGCGACTAATCACAATGTCTGCTGCTTTAGCAATTTCTTCAATTCTACCAAGATTCATACTTCCTGCGATGACTTGCATATTAGCAGGGTGGCGCAGAATCCAGCTGCTGGCTAAACCAGTTGGCGTTGTTTGATATTTTTCAGCCAATTCGCTTAATTTTTGATTTAACTCAGGGAATTTTTCATTTCCAATAAAGACACCTTCAAAATAACCATATTGGTACGGTGACCATGCTTGAATAGTCATTTGTTTCAACCGTGAATAATCTAAAATACCATGATCATAATCAATGCTTCCTGATATTTCCATATTTGTTTGTAAGCCTTGATCCACCATGCCAGTATGCTTGATGCCAAATTGTAATTGATTGGCTAATAACGGTTGTTTAACAGCTGTTTTTAAAAGTTCAATTTGTCCTGGCGTTTGGTTACTTACACCAAAATAGCGAACTTTCCCTTGTTTTTCTAATAAATGAAAAGCTTCAGCTACTTCTTCTGGTTCCACTAAAGTATCTGGACGATGCAACAATAATGCATCGACTGAATCTACACCTAAACGCTGTAAACTCCCTTCGACCGCTTCTAAAATATGTGCTTTTGAAAAGTCAAAAAAGCCTTGACGAATCCCACATTTCGTTTGTATAAAAATATCTTCACGACGAATGGTACTTTCTTTTAAGGCCTTACCAAAAATGGTTTCGCAGTCGCCGCCACCATAAATGTCGGCGTGATCAAAAAATGTAATGCCATGATCATAAGCAGTTTCAATTACCTGTTGAGGATTTTCAGCACCATTTAAGCGCATACATCCTAAGATAACCGAAGAAACTGTTTCGTCACTTGTACCAAATTGCAGTTGTTTCATTTTAATATCCTCCTCATCCATTCCTCTTACTTCTTCATTTTAACACTATTTAGACAAAATTGGACTTCTTACGGTAGATTCGCTTCGACTTTTTCAAAAAAAGCAGGAGATAATTCCTCTGGCAAATAAACCACTGTCTTAGAAGAAAGCGCTACGTTCATCTGAAACAAATGATTGACAATTAAGAGGTGTACTTGGTGAAGTTGATACGTTGGTTTTCCATGAATAATTGTAATATTCTTTTTTTCACTGAAATAGCTTTTTATAGATTGCCCCAACGCTTGTTCCTTTTCTGGAGGAAAGTCCGTCAATAGGCAAATAATATATTTTTTTTCATATAAAATCGGGTTAAATAAATCTAGGATGTGATAAAAATAGCAACTCGTCAATTCCCGTTCTTTTACTGAAGTAAAGACTGGATACAGGCGTTTTAAAAGCCTAATTAGTTTTTGTAATCTGTGCCAGGTTTGTTGATAACGAGCAGCGAGTGTTTGTTCCTGTTTATGAGCTGGCAACCATGCTTGTCCGTCTAATAAACTATTCATATGCGTACTTAAAAATCGACATAAATGAATTTCTTGATAATTAAAATGATGTTGTGTAAAATTTCTCCTAATTTCTTTCATAATAAAAATAGCTGTTTTTAAGCATAAACTTTCTATTTTCATTTGCTCATGAATAAAATACTTTCGCGCTCTCTTGCCAAAACAACCACCAAAATGTGCTTCAAGAATCACAAATAACGCTTTTTGTTCTTTAAGAGACATAAAAGAAGTGCTCAACACTTCCACACGAAATAAATAAAAAAAAGCACTTGTTTGTTGAAATAAATTAGCATTTGGCACTGAAATTTCATGCCCGCCTCTATATCGTTTCTCCCAAATATAAATTAGCCAACTAAGATGATTCTGTTGTGCTACATTTAAATCCAACTCAAAAAAGGTAATGATTTTCCGAGTCATTTCTCTGTTTTCTTCCAGACAGCTTTCTTGAAAAAACAAATAAAAACAAAGGATTAACTGTCGAATTTGCCATTCATTGCCAGTTAAATCGTAATGTTTTTGACGTACAATAATATCAAAATTAACTAGCCAACGTCGAATATTAGAAAGTTTCTTCCGAAGAGTTGATTCCTGTAATCCCAATACCTGAGTCAATTGCGCATAATTGATTCGCTCTTCAATTAGACAACGTAAAATATAAAATTCGGGAATAAAATAACAAAATTTTTGTCTAAACCGAGCCAAGCCACAAACGCATAATTCACGATATTTTACAATTCCTTTGGTCGTTGTATAAATCTTACAAAGCCCTTCTATCTTAAACGTTTCCTGCTTTTTTTCAAAACGTTGAATGTAACAATGGATGGTTTTGTCGCTCACCTTTAGTTTTTCTGCAGCCATCAAAACAGAAAATGTCTGCTCTTGTTGCAGTAAATCCAACAATTCCAACATATTTTTATGTTCAAAAGACAATAATTCCTTGAAATCCATATATCGTCCCCTTTCACTCCCTTGTTATAAGAATACGTCAAATAAGGCAAAAATTTTTTTAAGAAGAAAAAAATAGAGAACAAAAAGTATTGATTACTTTCCGCTCTCTACAATTATATCGAATTATTTTTTTGAAATATGCAGTGTCATAGCATTTGCTGCTACAATAATTGTACTTAATGACATCAACACAGCACCTACAGCTGGATTTAAAACAATCCCAAGTGGTGCAAGGACCCCAGCCGCTAAAGGAATGGCGACAATATTGTACCCAGCTCCCCACCAAAGATTTTGGATCATTTTACGTCGTGTTTGTTTGGCTAAATCTAAGAACCTTAAAATATCTTTAGGATCACTATCCGTCAGTACAACATCTGCCGAATCAATCGCTACATCTGTACCAGCGCCTATCGCAATGCCGATTGAAGCACGGGCTAAACTTGGTGCATCGTTAATACCGTCTCCTACCATCATGACCTGATGTCCCTCAGTAAGATATTGTTGCACAATTTTTTCTTTATCTTCTGGTAAGAGCTCTGCGTAGTATTCCTTCATTCCTAAATAATTAGCAACTGCACTGGCGGCTGTTTGATTATCCCCTGTTAACATGACTGGCGTAATTCCTTGCGCTTGTAACTCTGCAATAAATGTTTTAGCTTCTGGTTTGACTTTATCTCCTAAAGCAAGCAGTGCGACTAATTGACCAGCGATGATTAAATAGCTCAAGGTATTTCCTTGCTCTTGATAGTTTGTTTTAATTGTTTCATCGAAGGTTAACTGTAACCGTGCAACTTCTTTTTCATTGACTATTTTGACTTCTTGGTTTTGAACAGTAGCAACCAGTCCTACGCCTGATAAAGCTTGCAGATTATGGGCTTCATAAGGTTGAACGGCTTGTTTATTTAAATAGTTCATGATCCCAATTGCCAACGGATGATTTGCATTTTTTTCCAATGCCCCAATATATTTAAGTGCTTCTTCTCTAGTAAACTGCTTACTCATTAATTCTAAGCCAGTAACTGTAAATTGTCCTTCTGTTAAAGTTCCAGTTTTATCCAGCAACACATATTCAACCTTATTGGCTTGTTCTAATGCATTCCGATTTTTTAAAAGTAAGCCATTTTTAGCAGCAATGGAGGTACTTCTAGCAATCACTAAAGGAATTGCTAAGCCTAACGCATGGGGACAGGCAATAATAAAAACTGTAACCATTCGTTCAAATGCTAGAGACAAATCTTTCGTTACGAGTAACCAACCGATAAATGCTAACACACCTACGAATAAGGCAATATAGAATAACCACTTGGCTACACGGTCTGAAATGGATTCTAGTTTTGATTTTTCCGATTGCGCTTGTTTAACCATCTCCATAACTTTTGACAGGTAACTATTTTCACCCGTGCCAGTTACCGAAATTTCAATCATTCCGTTGCCATTGACAGCTCCACCAATCACGGAGTCACCAATGTTTTTTTCTACTGTTTTTGATTCCCCTGTAACCATCGATTCGTCGACTGTTGTGCTTCCTTTCAAAATTTTACCATCTGTCGGAATTTTATCTCCCGAACGAACAATCAAGCGATCGCCTTCTTGGACATCTTGCAAAGGAATTTCTTCTTCCCCATGTTCAGTCATTCGCTTGACTGTGTCAGGTAACAGTTCAGCCATTTTTTTCAAGGCATCACCAGCATTAGAAATAGCATTCATTTCAATCCAATGGCCTAAAAGCATAATAACAATCAGAGTGGCTAATTCCCAGAAAAAGTCCATCACGTGGGCCTGATTCGTAAAATGATTCATGTAAAACGCATATAAGCTGTAAAAATATGATACCGAAATCCCCATCGCAATTAACGTCATCATTGCTGGACTCTTTTGCTGTAATTCCATTTTAGCGCCACTTAAAAATGGTTGTCCACCATAAAAAAATAGCACTGTTGCTAAAATTAAGACCAACCAATCAGAACCTGGAAAAGTAAATTGAAAAGGTAATTGAAAACCCATCATTGGTGAAAGAACAATAATCGGAATAGCTAAAATCAATGACAGCCAGAATTTTTGTTTAAAATTCCCCATATGCATTGAATGGTCCATTCCCTTCATTCCTTCATGTTGGTGTGACATAGCCATTTGTTCATGCGCCATATCATGATTCATGTGATTCATTTTATCGTGGGACATTATTGGCTGTTTTTCCTGGTGTTGTTCATGATTATGTTTTGCTGACATTTGATCCCTTCTCTTCTTAAGTATTTTCATCTTAAGCATAGCACAAGATGAAAATTGTTAGAAATAATTACTTTTTTTAGTTTAGAAAAAAAAGAGCCGAATTTTGCGTATGTATATTTTAAGAACACCTTATCCTCATATTTATTCCAAAAGGAGTGTTTCAATGAAAATTACTACAAAGCAAGTCGGGGCGCGCATGCGTGAAGCTCGAAAAAAGAAGAAGTACACTTTACGTTATTTAGCCAATAAAATTGGTTTATCTAGTGGAAGTACAATTAGTAACTGGGAATTAGGTTTGAATTTACCAAATAAACGATACTTAAAAAAAATCGCTAAAGCCTGCGATACAACAGTAGATTGGCTACTTCATGGTGATTTTGATCGATTTGTGCGCCAGCTATTAAAAGAAAATTTTCAAAATAAACAACTGCTAAAACCACCTTTTTTTACTCAGTTGATGGGACGTTTATCTGAAGAACAGCTATCCTATCACGATTCCTTAAAAATTATGATTCAAGCGCAAAAGTTACAGCAGTCCTTTTATGCTTTTCCTTTAACAGTAGAAGCCCCCTCTCATTCCCAAGAGAGTATTTCTATTTATGAACCAACAACTGCAGAAGAACAGTCTGACCAATCTTATTATCATCCGTTTATTTTGTCAGAACTCCATGAATTATTTACACATTCTCAAAATCCAGAATTGGATTATTCTCTGATTATCGCTTTTCTTCCTTTGTTAAAAGTAGATCAATTAACTGAGCCACAAAAAGAAGTCTTACTGGCCATCTTTAAGCGGATGAATTCCTTTAAAGACCAAACGCTTTTAAATGAATTCTTTGTGGAATTACAGTATTTACTCTGATTCTACAAAAAAGATTGAGCCATGTATCTCAAGGACTTAGGCTCAATCTTTTAGTTAAATTTCTTCTATTTATGAACGATTCTTTCGTTCGACTAAGTGCGTTTTCCGTTGTGGACCAATGATTAAAGGAACGGATTCATATTTGACTTCACTGTATTCCAAGCCAAACCAACTTTCAGGAGAGGTAGTTAAGTTTTTGATAGCTAATTTTGCCTGCATAATTTGTCGATCCCATTTTTTCAGTTCAGAAACGTTAGATAATTCTTCTTGAATTAATACAAATTGGAAATCGCCAACTTCTCTCCCTGGCGTTAATGAATAACGTTGCGGCTGTTTTGGCAAGCGGCCTGTTTTCATCAAGTCATGAACAATTTGTCTTAAATATACATTCACTTCTTGAGAAATATGGAAGCCTAAATATAGCTGAACTTGCACAATAAAATCAGTCCCTAACATATCAACAGAATACTCTTGAGTAAAGGGTTCATCTGTTACCTGAACATTAACAAACCAATAAACATTCGCTCGTTTTGGCTGTTTGTCCAAAATCGAATAAATAATATTACGATTAATTTCGCCGTCCACTCGATCGGAGGTTAAAAAGACCACGTTGGTTTGATACATTGGTACAGATGTATCTTCTTTCAAAGCTTTAAGTTGTGGTACATATTTTTCCAACGACACTTGTTCCGCCGTCGCTTCCTTAATCTCGTTGCCGCGTTCCCAAATAATCATGATGCATAACAAGAAGACTGCCATTCCCACAGCAACATATCCACCATGGAAAAACTTCGCAGCACTTGAAAAGAAAAAGACAACTTCAATGGCAGCAAAGAACAAGGAAATTAGATACGCAGACCAAGCTGGAATTTTATCCAAAAGATAAAACAACAATAAAATGGTTGTCATTAACATCGTAATCGTAATCGATAGACCATACGCAGCTTCCATGTGTGTCGATGTTCTAAAAGCCAGCACGATTGCTGAACAAGCTAGCCACAAAATTAAATTTACCGCTGGAATATACATTTGACCGATATTGCTCCCAGGATAAATAATTTTAAGTCTTGGTAATAACTTCAATTTAATCGCTTCAGAAACTAAAGTATACGAACCTGATATTAACGCTTGCGAAGCAATCACTGCGGCGATTGTTGCAAAAACAACGCCAAATACGAGAATACCTCGTGGAATCATTTGGAAAAATGGGTTAATTTCAGCTAATGCCTGCATTTCAGGGTTTTCTTTGACCGTTAACAACCACGCAGCTTGCCCTAAATAATTAAGAATCAAACAAATCTTAATATACGGCCAGCTAATGCGGATATTCATTTTTCCTACATGCCCTAAATCAGAATATAAAGCTTCAGCACCAGTTGTAGCCAAGAAAATATTCCCTAAAATAAATAGACCTAATTTATTTTCTGGACTGACTAGTAATTGCAAAGCATAATATGGATTTAATGCACGAATAACCGTCCAATCTTGGCTAAAATTCATTAAACCAATGATGCCTAAAAAAGTAAACCACAAGAACATAATCGGCCCAAAAGCTTTCCCGACCAATTCTGTTCCAAATCGTTGAACAGAAAAAAGAATTAAAATAATCGTCAACGTAATAACCACTATAATCGTTTGGTCATTGCCAAAACGTTCAAAAAATGCTGGAATCCCCCGTAAGCCTTCGATCGCTGTCGTCACTGTCACAGCTGGGGTCAAAACGCCATCAGCCAGTAAAGCGGCACCGCCAATCATTGCGGGAATAATCAAATACTTACTTTTTTTACGAACCAATGTATAAAGAGAGAAAATCCCACCTTCTCCATGGTTATCAGCATTTAAAGCAATAACTACATATTTAATCGTGGTTAAGATAGTCAATGTCCAAAAAATTAATGAGACCGAACCTAAAATAAACGATTCAGAGACCCGTGCCAAGCCACCATTATCTCCTACAATGGCTTTCATTACATATAAAGGGCTCGTTCCAATATCTCCATAGACAACGCCCATGGCAACTAAGATCCCTGCCATCGTAAATTTCCGACGATCAAACCCCTCTGCTTTGTGTAACACAATACTTTCCTCCTACAAAAGAAATGACTTCGTTTAGTTTAACCAACAGCTCCATAAAAACTTTTAAAACTCTTTATTATATAACGTTTTATATATCTTTTTCATTAGTCAAAAAGCGCTTTTTGACTAACGATGCTACTCACTATAATACGTTTTAAATCGTTTAGCAAGTCTTTTTATTAGAGAATATTCATCTTAGATAAGAAACCCACCTATTTTGAAAAAAGGAAAATCAAAAATAAGTGGGGCAGCAGTCGAAACGACTGCTGCCCCACTTGCTAACTATTAAGATAATTTTCTGAACAAAAGTAGCTTCTTTTATTCCTGTTAAATTTAAATCACTTCTTCTTCCTCTTCAACTTCAGAGAAATGGAACTTAATCATTTCATTGACGAAAATTGGCACAAAGGATAGGAAAATTGCTAACATCCAATGATTTAAACTAATATGCACTAATCCAAATAGTTCTTGTGTGAATGGTAATAAAGCAATGGTTGTGGTAATTAGTAATGCTAAAACGACCATTTCAAAGAGCGACTTGTTGCTTGATAATTTTACACGGAAAACAGAGTTCGCACTACGAACATTAAAGACATGTAAGATAGAGGAATAAGCTAAGATTAAAAATGCCACTGTTTGTCCAACTTCATAGCTGTTTGAAACATAGGCTGAAACACCTGGTACAAAGGCACCTAGGTAAAAACCAAACAAAGTAATGACTGTGAACACTGCTGCATTAATCCCAATCTTTTGCCATAAGCCTCGTGCAAAAATCCCTTCGTTTTTAGGGATTGGTGCCTCATCCATAATTCCTTTTTCCGCTGGTTCTTTTCCTAATGCAAAACCAGGTAACCCATCCGCGACCACGTTAACAAACAACAGTTGAACTGCAGTAAATGGCGCACCCCAACCAAGTAACATGGCAATTAAAACAATAAAAATCTCAGAAATATTACAGCTTAATAAGAAGTTAATGGCTTTACGAATATTTCGGTACACGGCACGTCCTTGCGCCACTGCATCAACAATAGTTGCAAAGTTATCGTCCGTCAAAATCATATCTGAAGCACCTTGGGCCACATCTGTTCCAGTAATCCCCATTGCGCAACCGACATCACTAGCTTTCAAGGCTGGCGCATCATTCACGCCATCTCCGGTCATTGCTACAACAGCGCCAGAACGTTGCCATGATTGAACAATTCGAATTTTATCTTCAGGGGTTACACGTGCATAAACGGATAAATCTTTAACCCGTTTATCTAATTCTTCATCACTCATTTTTTTCAGTTCTGAACCAGATAAGGCTTCACTTTTATCTTTTAAAATTCCTAATTCTTTAGCAATTGCACTGGCTGTTACCACGTGATCACCAGTAATCATGACTGTTTTAATTCCAGCTTTTTTCGCACGAGCAATGGCGCCCTTACTTTCTGGACGTGGTGGATCAATCATGCCAATTAAGCCTAACAAGCGAAGATTTTTTTCTAAAGCCTCTGATGTAATTTCCTTGGGTGGTTCATCATATACGGCATAACCGACAGCAATAACTCGTAACGCTCGTTTTCCGAAACGATCATTAACAATAGCCGCTTGATCGACATCTCCGAAACCAAAACGAGGTAGTAACACATCAAAGGCTCCTTTAGTAATTGAGATGTACTTTTTCCCCCATTGATGGACCGTAGTCATCATTTTTCGTTCTGAATCAAAGGGAATTTCACCAATACGAGGATATTTTTCTTCAAGTTCTTCTTTAGTATGATAATTTTCTTCGACAGCACGAACAATTGCCGCTTCTGTCGGATTCCCTGTAACAGTTAATTCATCGCCTTCTTTTTCCACAATGACATCTGTACATAAAGCAGCCATTTTCAGTACTTCCATGGCTTCATCGGTCATGGCATCTTCCGTATCCGTTACTTCATCACCACGATGCCATACTCGGCGGACGCGCATTTTATTTTGTGTCAGTGTTCCTGTCTTATCAGAACAGATAACATTCGCAGTTCCTAGCGTTTCTACTGCTGGCAATCGACGAATAATCGCATGTTTCTTAGCCATTTTTTGAACACCATATGCTAAGGTTAATGTTACAATCACGGTTAGTGTTTCTGGTACAGCTGCCACCGCTAAGGAAACGGCTGTCATAAACATTTCAAGAAGCGGTTCTCCTTGCAGTTCACCAATAATGAAAACAATTGCTGCAGCCCCTAAGGCTAACAAACTAATACGTTTGCCTAATTGATTCAAGCGTTTTTGTAATGGTGTTTTTTGCTGATCGCTGTTATTCAGTAACCCAGCAATTTTACCCATTTCCGTATTCATTCCTGTTGCAGTTACTACTGCTCGTCCGCGGCCATTCACAACGGTACAGCCTTTGAAAATCATATTTATTTGATCTCCTAAGCCATCATCGTCATGCCCCACGTATGTAGGATCTTTTTCAACAGGTTCACTTTCACCTGTTAGTGCTGACTCTTCTACGCGCATTTGAGAAGCTTGAATAAGTCGTGCATCGGCTGTAATCATTGAACCAGCTTCAAGAACTAGAACATCTCCTACTACTAGTTCTTCAGCATCGACTTCGATTACCTTGCCATCTCGTAAGACTGCACTACTTTGCTTGTTCATGTCTTGTAAAGCCGCCAGAGATTTTTCAGCATTTCCTTCTTGAACAATGGCCAAAACAGCATTGATAATCACAATTGCAATAATTAAGATTCCTTCAAAATATTCGCCATGTTCTGTTACGATTGCTGTATAAAACGAAATTGCCGCAGCAACTAATAAAATAATCGTTGTAAAATCAGATAAACTGTGAATAAATTTCTTTAACACAGAATCCTTCTTAGCCTCTTCAAATTGATTGCGGCCATTTTCTTTCAGCCGTTGTTGGGCCTCTTGTTGTGTTAAACCAGTTTCAGTATTGACTGAAACTTCTTTTGTGACAGTATCGACAGATTGCTTGTAAGCTTCCATCCTATTCCCCCTCTAATTTTTTCTTCCTATATAATAGTGTCTCTATTAAATATAACATGATTTTTTTTGAACACGCAACTTTTTTCATCTTTGGCTTAGCGTTCTCTCATATATCCAGAAAAAACTGGTATTTTCGTTGTTGCTACAGCAATGTTTCTATTTGATTATGGGAATTTTATGAAAAAGGAAACGAATTCAGCCAAAAAGCAATGGACATTTTTTTCATTTTGTCTGATAAAAAAATAGTTTATTTCTATATATTCAACACAAAAACAACAAAAAATACAATGTTATTTAGTTCGCACAATTATTTATTTTACATGTTATAAAATAACCAGAAAAATATTATATTTAATCTTATTAATAAGAGTTATAACTTGCAAACGCTTCCAAAAAGTGCTATTCTTTAAGTGTAAGGAGGACATGCAAATCAATTGGTTGAAGATTTTCTCAGTAGATAAAAATCGGTAAACTCAAAGTTGTTAGAATTGCAAGATTCACCTGTAAACAATACGTGTAGAGTAATTGTTAGTGATAACTCGTATCGGAAAATAGGGAAAGGTTATAGAAGGATGGAGTTTCTATAAAGCATTTACCCTATCTGTTATCACCTAACGCAAGTTATCCACCATCCAAGCGTCGAAACTGTATGAAAACAAGGTTTTAGTTTCACCACATCACGTTCACCTTTTGCTTTACATGTATCGCGAAATGTAAACACTTATTCAACCAATTGATGTCTTCCCGTTAACAAGGCCGAGCTTAAATTTAAGCTCGGTTTTTTCTTTTAGGCAATAAAATATATTTGTATCAAATAATCATATGTGTTATATTCAAGGTGCACATTCTATTTTATCTTCTTTTAAAGGAGGGAATGCTATGCGAAAAAAGAAAAAATCTTCGTTTGAAAGTTCAATTCATGTTTATCGTGCTATGGCTCGTATGACCCAGCAAGATTTGGCCAATCGAGTCGGTGTCTCTCGACAAACAATTATTCAACTGGAACGAAACAAGTACAATCCTTCATTACTTCTTGCGCATGACATCGCGAACGTCTTTGGCGTAACCATTGATGATGTGTTCACCTTCAAAGAAACACTGAATGACGATGTAGAACAAGAAGCCTAAACAGTATAAGCTGTACTTAACAAGACAATTTTTCTGATTGTACTTGGAGTTGCCGAGGTACAACTTAGTACCGGCAATACGAAGAAAGCACTTCTTCGTATTGTTGTTTCAATAATTAATCTTTTCTTACATAAAAAAAAGAACGGCGCAACCGTGGTTGCGCTGTTCTTTTTATTCTAAGATTGTCTACTAAGCATTTTCGTCCTAGTAGCGTTTTGGTTTCTAACTTTATTATTTACAGGGGAAGAAAAAATAAAGCACACCTTTACTGTGATTCCAAAAATCACGTGTTTATCATAATATATTTTTGTTTCAATCCCAAGTATTCTGCTCACAAAGTGTCGCTTATTTAATAAACATTGCATCGCCAAAACTAAAGAAACGATATTTTTCCTCAATTGCATGTTGGTAAGCAGCCAATGTTAAGTCTTTTCCTGCAAAGGCACTCACAAGCATCACTAACGTAGATTTTGGTAAATGGAAGTTCGTTGAAAAAGCCTCTACGACTTTAAATTGATACCCTGGTGTGATAAAAATATCGGTCCAGCCACTGTCAGCCTGGATTTCACCATTAAATTTTGTGCCAATTGTTTCCAACGTACGAATAGAAGTTGTTCCAACCGCAACAATCCGACCGCCTGCTTGGCGTACTTCATTTAGTTGCTTAGCCGCTTCTTCAGTTAAACGATAGAATTCGCTATGCATATGATGTTCTTCTATATTATCAACGCTCACGGGACGGAATGTTCCTAAACCGACATGTAAAGTTAAATAAACGAGATGAACACCTTTTGCTTTGATCTCTTCTAATAGTTCTTTTGTAAAATGCAAACCCGCTGTTGGTGCTGCAGCTGAACCATTTTCTTCAGCATAAACCGTTTGATAACGATCTGGGTCATCTAGACGTTCTTTGATATATGGCGGCAATGGCATTTCTCCTAACGATTCTAAAATTTCTAAGAAAATACCATCATATTTAAATTCAATGATTCGACCACCATGTTCCAACTCTTCTTTAACCACCGCTTTTAGGCGACCATCGCCAAATTGAATTTCCGTGCCGACTTTTGCACGTTTCGCGGGTTTAATCAAGGTTTCCCATGTATCGCCTTCTGTATTTGTTAAAAGTAAAACTTCCAAATGACCGCCTGTTTCAGGTTTTTCTCCATATAAACGGGCCGGTAGTACCCGTGTGTTATTCATGACTAATGCATCCCCAGGCTGTAATTCATCAAGAATATCATGGAAATGTTTATCCTCCATGTCCCCTGTTTCTTTATTTACAACTAATAATCGTGAACTAGCGCGATCTTTTAGTGGGGTTTGAGCAATTAATTCTTCTGGTAAATCAAAATCAAAATCTTCTGTACTTAGCATTTCCGTCACTCTTTCTACTAGTTTTTATCTTGGTTATTCTAACACTTTTTCTTGTTTCTGGCTATGTCAGCCTTCTGAATCAAACTAAATAGTTGTCAAAAAATGTCAGAAGCACTATACTTACTTTAAGTAAGTGTACATAGTTATTTAGAGGAGGAACTCAAAATGCATGCTCAATTTCATCATGTTTCACTATTAGCGCGTCATGGTCAAGAAAACCAATCATTCTATACAAAATTGTTAGGCTTACGCTTTGTCAAAAATACCGTAAATCAAGACAACAATCGCATGCCTCATTATTTTTATGGCGATTATCAAGGCACACCGGGAAGCTTAGTAACTTTTTTTATCGTGCCCTTATTAGGCAACCGCTATGAAGAAAAAAATTATTTAGCCACGATTGGCTTAAAAATTCCCCAAAACAGCCTTTCCTTTTGGGAACAACGTTTAACAGAAAACAAAATTCCATTTAACAAAAAAGAAAAGAGCCTACATTTCAGTGATCCAGATGATACGCATATTATCCTGACAGAAGTTCCTGAAAATCCATTAAAAGAAACACTCGTTGTTTCTAACGACATTCCAGCAGCGGTTCAAATTATCGGTTTGGCCTCTACTGAATTTCATGTGCCAGATTCTGAAAAAACCTTGGCCTTTTTTGAAACATTTCTTGGTTGGCAAGCAGTTGGCAATACGATTATTTTAAGTGAGACGGAAAGCTTTTCTGTTCATCAAACAACGTCGGATAAAACAAGCCGAATGGGGCGTGGCAGTATGGATCATATTGCTTTTTCTGTGGCTGATGATGAAGCATTACAAGAACTACACACGCGCGCTTTAGCGCAAGGCTGGGAAATTGAAATGTATGTAAGTCGTGGATATTTTAAAAGTTTATACATTCGTGAACCAGGCGGGAATCGGGTTGAATTTGCTACTTTGACTCCTGGTTTTACATTGGATGAGCCTCTGGAACATTTAGGGGAAACATTGGCTTTACCGCCTTTTTTAGAACCAAAACGGACTGCAATTGAAGCCAACCTCTACAAAGACATGTAACCAACGCTTTAGAAAACAACGGAAGACGGACGTAATAATCGGTGACAAAATTACGTCCGTCTCTCTTCCCCTATGTTTGAATGTTTGAACAAGAGAATAAAAAATGACCTTCAGATTTTTCTGAACGTCATTGCACATTCCATAAAAAGCATCCTTCGTTCTTCCACTTCTTACTTCTTAAAAAAACTGGTAATTTTTTCAAAAATTCAGTAAAATAAAAGTGATCAATGGTTTCCATTGATTGAACGGGCAACTTGATGGTCCACTTGCACAGGTGACTATTCAAGGCTTCGTGATTTAGTTGCCGCTAAATCATGAAGCGCCTTTTTTTATTTTATTCCCTTGTTCTCTTTCCATTCTAATGAAAAACTCAGCTCCCGTCAACTTGCTACAAAGGACACTTTTCTTTGTTATAGCGGCTTTTCTTCCTTCTCAGAATACTCTTTTTAACATCTTGTTTCGTTCAGATAACTTTTACTAAACAATAGTTATCTTTTCTTTTTTTTAGAACGAATTAAAAAAATTTTACCGCCTTCTTTTTCCCATTAAAAATAGATTACATTTGTCGAAATCGCATTTTTATAGCATACTAGTAATAAGATACATTTTCAAAATATTTAGTTGAGGTGAGTAAGTTGATAGAATTTCAGCATGTATCAAAATTTTATAAAGGCGGAAAAGTCGCCGTTGATGACATTAATTTGTCTTTCGATAAAGGTGAATTTATCTGCTTCATCGGAACAAGTGGTAGTGGAAAAACAACATCAATGCGGATGCTTAACCGCATGACCGACCCTTCAAAAGGAAAAATTTTAATTGATGGCCAAGATATTCAAAAAATCAATCCTGTAGAGCTACGTCGCCAAATTGGCTATGTCATTCAAAATATCGGCTTGATGCCTCACATGACCATTCGTGAAAATATCGTTTTAGTGCCTAAATTATTAAAAGTACCTGTGGAAGAACGCAATAAGATAGCCGAAAAAATGATTGATTTGGTTGAGTTACCACGAGAAATGTTGGACCGCTATCCCAATGAACTTTCTGGGGGACAACAACAAAGAATCGGCGTTGTGCGGGCTTTAGCTGCCAATCAAGATATTATTCTAATGGATGAACCTTTTGGTGCTTTAGATCCTATCACCCGTGATTCATTACAAGATTTAGTGAAAGATTTGCAAGAACGTTTAGGAAAAACTATTGTCTTTGTTACCCATGATATGGATGAAGCGTTGAAATTAGCAAATAAAATTGCCATTATGAGCGAAGGCAAAGTAATTCAATTTGACACACCAGATAATATTTTACGTCATCCAGCCAATGAATTTGTAGAAGAACTCATCGGAGAAGATCGCTTATTACAAGCCAAACCTGATTTCACCACTGTTGATGAAGTCATGTTAAATTCAGCTATTACTATCACGCCGGAAAAATCTTTACAAGAAGCGATTAAATTGATGCGTGAAAAACGGGTTGATACCTTATTAGTTGTTGATAATTCCCATGTGCTTAAAGGCTTTATCGATGTTGAAACATTAGATCAGCAACGTGGCAAAGCTTCTAGTGTTGGTGATATCTTGAATAAAGATGTCTTCTTTGTTCAAAAAACCGCTCTTTTACGTGATGCTTTACAAAGAATCTTAAAACGCGGCTTAAAATATGTGCCAGTCGTTGATGAACAAAAACGAGTGGTGGGCATCTTAACACGTGCTTCCCTTGTTGACATTGTTTATGATGTTATCTGGGGCGATGAAACAACGATTAGTGAAGCTGTAGAAGCAAAACAAAGCGAGTCCGAAACTGATAAAGAGGAGGCGTAAGCAATGAGTAGCTTCTTTCAAGAATATGGATCAGAAATGATTTCAAAAAGTATTGAACATATTTATATTTCATTCTTTGCACTTTTATTAGGGGTCGCTATCGCTGTGCCCGTTGGCGTTTGGTTAACACGTTTGCCCAAAGTAGCCAATATTGTCATTGGTTTAACAAGTGCCTTACAAACGGTTCCTTCGTTGGCTTTATTAGCTTTGATGATTCCAATTTTTGGTGTCGGCAAAACACCCGCTATTATCGCGCTATTCATCTATTCCCTTCTACCTATTTTAAGAAACACGTATATCGGAATGAAAAATGTCGATGAAAATTACCGAGATGTTGCTAAAGGCATGGGCATGACCAATTTACAGTCTATTTTTAGTGTTGAATTACCTATTGCCATGCCAACAATTATGGCCGGCATTCGTTTAGCTGCTGTCTATGTCATTGCTTGGGCTACACTGGCTTCTTATATTGGTGCAGGTGGTCTTGGTGATATGATTTTCAGTGGATTAAATAACTATCAGCCAGAATTAATCTTTGGCGGGACTATTCCGGTAACTATTTTAGCGCTTTTAGCAGATGTTCTTCTTGGATTATTAGAAAATCGTTTAACGCCAAAAGCTTTAAGGGAGGGCGAATAATGATGAAAAAGAAACTCAAGTTAAGCTTACTCTTCTTAAGCAGTTTACTTTTATTGGCAGGTTGTTCTTTACCTGGTCTCGCTTCAACTTCTGATGATAACACTGTCGCCATTACAGGTGGGATTACTTCAGAAGCGCAGATTTTAGGGAGCATTGTAGCGGATATGGTTGAGCATTACACAGATAAAAAAACAAATGTGATTAACAACTTAGCCACTACTACCATCAATCACCAAGCAATGTTAAACGGAGATGCCTCAATTTCTGCAGCTCGTTATACTGGTACTGACGTGACTACTACGCTGGGCTTACCAGCGGAAAAAGACCCTAAAAAAGCGTTTAACCTAGTTCAATCAGAATTTGAAAAACGTTATCAACAAACTTGGTTCCCTTCATATGGATTTGAAAATACTTATGTATTCTTAGTTACAAAAGAAACGGCTGAGAAATACAATTTAAAAACAGTCAGTGATTTAGGGAAAGTCGCAGACAAATTAGTTGCTGGTGTCGATACTGCGTGGATCACACGTGAAGGCGACGGTTATGAAGGCTTTAAAAAGGAATACAACTTCCAATTTAAATCTATTTTACCAATGCAAATTGGCTTGGTGTACGATGCAGTCAACGCTGGAAAAATGGACGTCATCTTAGGTTACTCAACAGATGGCCGGATTGGTAGTTACGATTTAGTCATGTTAAAAGATGACAAGCGCTTCTTCCCGCCTTATGATGCCGCTCCTGTGGTTAGTGACAAATTATTAAAAGAAACGCCGGAAATTAAAGATGTCTTAAATCGCTTAGATGGTAAAATTTCTACCAAAAAAATGCAAGAATTGAACTATCAAGCAGATAATGATTTAATTGAACCTGCTGTCGTAGCCGAACGTTTCTTAAAAGAAAATAACTATTTTGAGGGGGAGTAACAGATGAATAATATGAATTTATTCCAACAATTTATCTACTATTTCCAACAAAATGGCGGCTACGTCTTTCAACAATTTTTACGTCACTTTTTAATTTCGATTTATGGCGTAATCTTTGCTGCAATTGTCGGGATTCCTATTGGGATTATGATTTCACGTAAACGTAGCTTAGCCAACTGGATTATCCGTTTAGCGAACATTATCCAAACAGTACCAGCTTTGGCAATGCTTTCGATTTTAATGTTGGGAATGGGCTTAGGCGTCAACACGGTGGTTGTAACGGTCTTCCTTTATTCTCTCCTACCAATCATCAAGAATACGTACACTGGCATGATTCAAGTGGATCGCAATATTTTAGATGTTGGTAAAGGAATGGGTATGACAAAAGTACAACTTCTTTATATGGTCGAGTTACCTTTATCTGTTTCAGTAATCATGGCAGGTATTCGAAATGCGTTAGTCGTCGCAATCGGGATTACTGCGATTGGCGCTTTCGTTGGTGCTGGTGGTTTAGGGGATATTATTATTCGTGGAACCAATGCCACAGATGGTGCTTCTATCATTTTAGTCGGTGCCTTACCAACAGCCTTTATGGCGATTATCACAGATTGGGTTCTAGGGATTATTGAACGTCGTTTAGACCCAGCTAGCAAACATTCCAATTAATAAAAAATACAGAGCAGATCCAACATTGTTTCTTTTCAATGGGATCTGTTCTTTTATCTAGGAGATTAATAATGTCTAACTATACTATTATCGATTTAAACCAACAACCACACTTAATTCCGGCAGCTGCTCAATGGTTTAGCCAAAAGTGGCAAATCCCCGCTGAAGCGTATCAAGCAAGTATGCAGGAAATGCTAACTAGCGAAAACCACGTACCACATTGGTGGGTCTGCTTGAATAAACAGCAGGACATCGTTGCAGGCGTGGGCGTAATTGATAATGACTTCCACAATCGTGCAGACCTTACGCCAAACCTTTGTGCATTGTATGTCGAACCAACATTTCGTCACCAAGGCTTAGCAGGAATTCTTTTAACAACAGTTGGTGATTTTCTTGCTAATTCTGGATTTAAAAAGCTTTATCTGCTTACAGACCATACTACTTTTTATGAAAGATATGACTGGGAATTTTTGACAATGGTAACCACTGAAGAGCAGTCTTGCGCTAGAATTTATCAAAAACAATTACGTCAATAAAAAAATCTGCCATCAAAAGATGGCAGACTTTTTTTTTATTTTTTCAAGTGATAACTATAGGTAGCCACAATAATATTTTCCCGCCACGCTAAACGAATCCGCAAGCGTAAACTTGTTTGGTTATGCAAAATATTTTGCCAACGTTTATTTGGTACAAATTGTGGTACTAAAACTGTTGTACTGTAGTTATGCTTCGTGGCATTTTTACTAACCAAATCAACATAACGTAAGATAGGATTTTGCAGTGAACGATACGAAGAATGGACAATTGATAGACGAACGTCCGGGAAGTGTTTTTTAAACTCTTCCTGAATTTCTTTTTCCTTCTCAACATTTTCATCCATTGAGACATGCATAGCAACAACATAATCACCAATGGAACGCGCATAGTTCAAGGCGCCGACATTTGCCTTGGTTACGTTCCCTACTAAAACAATAACTGTATTCCCGTCAAACTCATGCAACTGTGCCCCATCTTCTAAACGTAGCTGTTCCGCCACATTTTTATAGTGAGTATTGACCCGATAAAATGCATAAATCAACACCGGCATAATAATAAAGAACGGCCAGATGTCCCCTAATCGATAAATAAACAAAATGGCGATAATCGCGAAAGAGATAAAGGCGCCGACAATATTAGCAATTGATTTTGGCAACCAATTTTTAGTTTCTTTTCGCCATTTTACAACCATCCCCGATTGAGACAAAGCAAACGGAATAAACACACCAATGGAATACAATGGGATTAAACGTTCTGTGGAACCTTGGAAAATCAATAATAAAACAATGGAACCAGCAGCTAAAGTTAAAATACCATTTGAATAGCCCAAACGGTCGCCACGATCCATATACATATGCGGCATAAACTTATCTTTGGCTAAGTTATAAGCCAAAACTGGAAAGGCTGAGAATCCTGTGTTAGCGGCAACCGCTAAAATTAAGGCTGTCGCAAACTGTAATAAATAATATAAAATATTTTGACCAAAGACCGCTTTCCCAATTTGTGAAAGAACTGTCACTTCTTCTTTGGGCACAATCCCATACCAATAGTTAATAAACGTAATCCCCACGAAGAAGAACCCTAAAATCGTTGCCATTAACGCTAACGTCCCAGCAGCATTTTTTGCTCGTGGTTTCTTAAAGAATGGCACTGCATTACTGATTGCTTCAACCCCTGTTAAGGAAGAAGAACCAGATGAAAACGCCCGTAAAACTAAGGCAATAGAAATTCCTGGAACCACGGCTCCTGGTAAAGCTGTCGCATTCAATGGCTGTGCGCCAGTCACAATTTTAAATAGCCCAACAACAATCAGTAATGTAATAATTGCGATAAAACTATACACTGGCAACATTAAGAACGAGGCAGATTCTCGCAGGCCTCTCAAGTTCATTAAGGTAATCAATATCACAATCCCAATAGAAATTGCTACTTGATGACCATATAACGCTGGAATCGCCGATATAATCGCCTCTGCACCCGCTGAAACTGAAACGGCTACTGTTAGCATATAATCGACTAACAACGAACCACCAGCCAATAAACCGGCATTTCTGCCGAGGTTTTCACTACTAACAACGTATGCGCCGCCGCCATGCGGATACGCATGAATAATTTGTCGGTACGACAATGTTAAAGAAATAAGTAAAATAATAACAAATGCAGCAATTGGTAATGAATACCAAATCGCAGCCGCCGACAAAGTAACCAGAACCACCACTATTTGTTCTGTACCATACGCAATGGATGAAAGTGCATCAGAAGATAACAACGCAAGCGCTGCAAATCTGCTTAATTTATGTTCATCATTTTCGGCTGATTTCAATGGTTTCCCAATGAACAGTCGTTTTAAATCCGCCATTTTTTTCTACTCCTTTTCTCTAGAGTGACCCGCTCACTTTTTTCATTATTTTTTATCAAACAAATCCATATGCTACGCTTCTCACAATGAAAAGTCAATTGATTTTTGTTACTGAAAAAGATAAAAAAATCACCATCTTTTTTTAATCAGACACTCATTTAAAGTCCCCCGCTTCCTTTATCTTATCAAGAGAATCCAGATAACAAAAGGATTTGCATTCTCTAAACAAAAAAGCGAGAGCTAAAAGTCTATTTGACCTTTTGGCTCTCGCTTAAAAACTTAGTTAATTATTCCCTTTTATTGTAACAAGTACGTATGATCGAAGGTAATTTCCACTTTATAACGACCAATTTTTTCATAAACTTGCCGCTGAATTTCCACACCTAGTTCAAATTCAGATAATTTTGATTCTGTAGGTAAAACCAAGTCGAACAAAATCTTCGGTTCTTCACCATGGGTAACTAAGCGGATATCATGGACTTTTAAAGACGCATCAAAAGAACGAATAATCTTTTTGATTGTTTGATGAACAAATTGTTGTGTTGGGTCATACAAATTTACTGGATCAATATGACAAACAAGGTTAACATCTAATTCTTCTTTAAACTTCGCTTCAATCGCATCGATTGTCTGATGGGCTTTATTTAAATCCCAGCGATCATCAATTTCAATGTGAACAGACGCAAACGTTTGGCTGGGACCATAATTATGAATCAGCAAATCGTGATATCCTACAATTGTTTCTATTTTTGATAAGACATTCTTCATTTCATCAATTTCTGTTTGGCTCGGACGCATGCCCATCAACTCATTAATAAATTCGCGAATTAACTGCAGCCCACTATAAATAATATATGCAGCAATTAAAAAACCAATATATCCATCAATGCGCAAACCAGTGACGCCTTCAATAAATGCAGAAATCAAAACAGCTAATGTAGTATAAACATCATTAAAGCTATCCTTAGCAGAAGCAACTAATGCTTGAGAATCAATTTTTGCTGATACTTTTTTGTAAAACAGCCCTTGCCAAATTTTAATCCCAATTGATAAAGCTAAAACAGCAAATAAAATGGGTGTCACCTTGATTGATTCTGGATGCAGGATGCGATCCACGGAGGTCGTTAGAAACTCAAACCCAATAAACGTAATCACTAATGATACAAGCATTCCACTAATATATTCAAAACGTTCATGGCCATAGGGATGTTCTTTATCCGCTGGCTTACCAGCAATATAAAAACCGACTAATGTTAAAACTGAAGAAATAGTATCGGACAAGCTATTAATGGCATCTGCCATGATTGAAACACTACCTGAAAGCAAGCCAATCATAAATTTACTAACGAATAAAAATAAATTAGAAACAAGCCCAATCCGCCCGGCAAAAGCACCGAATGCTGTTCGTTTTTCCAATTTACGACGTTCAATTTTTTTCTCATATCGTTGAAGCAATGCTTGAATCATTTTACAACCCCTACCCACTTTTTATTTCTTAAAAAAATACTATAAAACCTTTTTATGTATTTGTACACAAAAAACCTCACTTTCTGAGGGAGATTTTATTATTTAGCATTGCCAAAAAGTCAAAAGCAAGAGCCCCCAAAACTTCTTTGTTAGGGTTGCCTTGAAAATAAAAAGCCGAAAACGCTAGAGACGTTTTCAGCTTTTTGTTTTTTAATGGAATAAATGGCTCTTTTGCGCTAAAGCCGCAAATTTTTTCGATCTGTGTTCCAGATGTGGATAAAGAATTGCGCCGCCAATACTAAAGACGACTGAAATCCCCACCATAATCCAAATTGCAAACCAAGCATTTGGCCAGTAAATGCCTCCTGCTGATTCCCTTAGCAAGTTTACGGCATGCGTAAACGGCAAGAACGGATTAATCATTTGGAAGAATTTACCTGAGACTTGAATTGGGTAGTTCCCACCCCCACCAGAGATGGATAGTACCAAGATTATTATCGCAATTCCTTTCCCTACATTGCCAAAGAGAGCAACGAGCACATAAACCATTATCATAAACGTAATGGCAATCAATACCGCAAACCAGACGCTATACGCTGGATTACGAACATCTACGCCTAACGCAAAGTAATTACCTAAGGTTACAATCAGTGCTTGACCAATCCCCATGACAATGAAAGTAAACATCCGTGCTGAAAATTGTTCCCGTTTAGAAAAGCGTTTTTTATCTTTTCCTTCAAGATAAACATCCGTTGTCGCAACACTTGAGAATAATACAGCACCAACCCATAAACACAAAGCTGTATAGAATGGCGTACTTGCCGAACCATTATTAGCAATCGGATAAACAGCATGTTCTTTGACTTCAACTGGTTGTGTAAAGAAGTCACTTTCTTTATTGGCATCTAATTTTAGTAATTTAAGAATTTCACCTAAATCAACTTCTTTTTCACCTTTACGGATTGCATTCGCTGCTTTGTGTAATCCTGTTTTGATATTTGGCCAATCATTAATAATTAGTTCGTTGGCTTTGTCTAAGGCCGCTTCAACATCTGGCATTTTCTCATTGACTGTTTTCAAGGTATTCGTTAAATCTTTTCGGATACCTGGATAGTCATTTTGCATAAAGGCTGCCGCTTTGCTGACTTTGTCTTGAATGACTGGTAAATCGTTTTTATACAAATCAGCACCACGATTAATGCCATTGACAATGGTTTCCATATTACCATTCAACATCGTATTCGCATCATGAATTTCTTGTTTAATTGCCGGCATTTCGGCTTGATATTTTTCTAATAAAGAAATCGCATTAGTGACCGTTTGACTTGTTGAGCTCAATAATCCTTCAAAGTCAATTTGTTGCGCTTTGTTTAGTTGGCCTTGAGCGTTTTGGATGGTACTAATTAGTTTGTTTAAAATGGTTGAAACGGTATTACTAATTCCGTTTACATCAACACTGCCCACAATACTAGAAATATTAGTTGCCATTTCGTCAATCTCATTTAAATAATTTTGTACTCCAGAGATATCACCCGCTTGGACTAAAGCATTTAATTGATTCAAGCGATTGCTAAAATCTGTTAATAAATCATTTACATGGCTTAATTGAGCAATCGCACCATCTAAGTCATGATTACCAGCATTTTCTTGGAGTTGTTTCATAAACGCAATAATGTCGTTAATTGCTTGCTGTTGCCGTTGGATATTAGTTGTGAAATCTTGTACTACTTCATTAATATGTTGTTTTTCTTCTGGCGTTAACTGTCCATCATCTAACGCTTGACGAATAGTCGCGACTACAGAAGTTGTTGTTGTAGCAACTTGCTGGATAGATTTCAAAGTCACTTCAACGCTATTCGTAATGCTTGGTAACGCCTTTTCCAATTGAGTGGCGCCATCTAATGTGACATTCCCTAAATCATTGGCTTGATCACCTAGTTTACGAATATCTGGTAACGCCGTTTGAACTTGTTGAATGATTTCTAATCCTTGTTTTGCTTCTTGGATTCCTTCGCTCATTGTTTGTTCCACAGAGGCAAAGTCTTCATCAATCATAGCAATTTGTCGGCCAGCGTTTTGAATTTCTGGAATTTTTTCTTGTAACGTCAAAATAACACTAGCTTGTTCTTTGATGCTTGGCATTTTGCCATTTAGCTCAACAATCTTCTCTCCTAAAGCATCAACTTCAGGTAAATATTTCATCGCATCGTTGGCTTTCGCTAATTTTTCTTTTAGCTCAGGCATCTTACCATGTAAGTCTGTGACTTGTTTCGCGTACGTGTCAATGGTTCCAATGTTGGCATCTGTATCTAAAATCATGCTCTTAACTTTTTGAATGCTAACCATGTTTTTATCAATATCATAGCCAATATCATTGAATGTTTTGATTAACGTACTACTTGCCGTTTTAATGAATTCTTCCGAAATTTGTGACTGAATGGAAGAAGCGCCTTTTGACGTAATTTTCGGCGCAATTGCATTAATTTTTTCGTTAATTGAGTATTCAATTTTAGGTTTATTGATATCACCAGAAGTAAAACTTAGCAAATCTTTGGAAAAATCTTTAGGTAAATAAATCCCGGCAAAATATTTTCCTGATTGGACCCCTTTGTCTAATTCCTTTTTCGAATCAACAAAACGCCAACCTAATTGCTTGTTTTTCTTCAAGTTTTTCAAGACTTCATCACCAATATTGACCGATTTATCTTGAAAAGTTGCTGTTTGGTCATCACTATAGACCGCTATTGGTAACTCTCCTGTATTTGAATACGGATCCCATAGTGCTTTAATGTTAAACCATGCATATAATGATGGAATAATCATTAAGGCAACAATCAAAAATGTTGCTACTGGGTTTTTAAAAATTCTTTTCCAATCTAAAATAAATAGTTCCCATGTATTTTTTATATGTTTCATAAAATCACCTGCTTTTTTTTGTGCCTGAATAACTTTAGCATAAAATACAAGAGAATAACAAACAAAAGCTTGAATGTTACGACACATTTTTAAAATGTCGTAAGTTCAAGCTAAGATTGTTTATTTCATATTTTTAGAAAATTCCGAAACGACTTGTTTAACTTCATCAATGGCTTCTGGTTTTAAATAAGCCAAAAGTTTTGGTGCTTTTGTCATCAAGTACATTTTATCTAATTTGCCTGTTTGTTGGCGTTCAAACATTTCTGCAAGTAGCGCTTGCATTTTTTCTTTTTTATCTTCTTTTGTTCGATCTAGTATGAACGTTAAGAATTGTTCTTGTCCTTCTTTCATTCCCTATCCCTCCTTACAAACAGATTCTTTTCTATTATAAAACTTCTTTTTTAGAAAGGATAGTCCTTTTTTTAGGATCTATGATTTTGTGTACAGACTTAGCATGTCTTTTTTGGCGGATAAAGGTAAGCCGAGTCCCTCTTTTAAATAGCCCTCTACCGAACCAAATTCTTTTTCAATCGCCTGTAAAGCGGTCGCTAAGTACTCTTTTTTCACATAAAGTAGCGTTTCTAATTGTTGAATTTCTGCTGGAGGCGTTCCATTTGCTTGATATTGCGCAATAATTTGCTCGTTAGCGGTTTTTCTTTGCTCATTCGTCTTTAAATAATCTTCTAAAATATAAGAATGTTCCACACCTAAAGCACTTAATATCAAGGCTGCGCCGATTCCTGTTCGATCTTTTCCTGCGAAACAATGAAATAAAATAGCTTCCTGTGGATAACTTAAAAAGTTTTCAAAAAATGTTTGGTAACCTTTGCGGCCCGAATTGGAAAGAACCATTTCCTTATAAGCCATGTCCATTGCTTCATCGGGTGAACCAACCGTTTTAAGCATTCCTTCTAATGAAGCAGTCTGCGCCTGAATATCGGCCAAAATATCTATATGTAGATAGTTGGTTCCTTGAATTGAATCATCTGGTCGTTCTTGCGTTTCCGCTGCACTTCTAAAATCATAGATTCGTTTAATTTGATAGTCCTCTACCAGTTTCTGTTGATCCGCTTGTGCAATATTGACGAGTTCACCACTCCGAAAAAAATGCCCTGTCTTGACAACTGTGCCTTGTTGCGTTGGAAATCCTCCAATATCTCTAAAGTTCACCACGCTGTTCATGTTCTATCGCTCCTTCATTTTAATTATTTTGTTATCATTTAAATACTTTGTTTTTTCTTTTTATTTCTTTTTCTCAACAATAATAAAAAACACCTCAAAAAACAATCTTTTTATCAGTTGTTTATTGCCATTTTATCATAGATACAGTATTCTTAAAAGAGAGGTGAGTAACGATGCTAAAACGAGATTTTTTAGAAAAGCCTTATGATTATATGAATGATATTTTATTGTTCCTATATAATAATAAAGGCCAAGCGACACGAAATGAATTAGTAGATTTTTTCAATATTAGTTTACCAACATTGAATGAGTATCTTTCTTTTTTAGAGCAATTTTTGAAAGAAGAGCAACTTCAAGAAAACCTCACCTTAACAGTATTAGGTGACACTCTATATCTAAATAAAGCGCCTACCTTTTCCATGAAAGCAATGATCATGTTGTTCTTAGATAAATCTATTAAGTTTCACATGGTCCAGCAACTCTTCCATAAAAATGAAATAAATGGCGGGTATTTCCAACAGAATTATGCCATTAGCTCTGCTACCTATTATCGAAAAATTGTTGAATTAAATGACTTACTCAATGAGTTTAATTTACGTATCAAACGAGGAAAACTTGTCGGCGAAGAAAAACAAATTCGCTTTTTCTTTTTTAATTTTTTCTGGTTTATCTTTGAAGAAAAAACAGATTTAGAAAAAGAACTGGCCAATCAATACCTAGGATTAATCGAGATATTACAAGAAATCCCCAGAATTACCTTTGACCATACAGAAATTCTCCAAATTAAACTTTGGATGAAAATTTCTTTTCGTCGCATGGTTTTAGAACCCCTGCCAACGATTAGTCCACATGATGTCCAACTCGATCGACCTTTATTTGAAGAAATTAATTTATCTATACATACATATATGAAAAGAATCGACCGTCCATATACAATCAACGAAGCCTATATGTTTTATGACTTTTTTTGTTCCATGCATAATTATTCTGCGAATGCTGCTTTCGCCTTTCGTTTAGCAAAACAACAACGAATTGAAAAAACGTATCTTAACGAAATGAACCGGGTCATTTTAACGTACCTTAAAGCACGTGGTTATTTATCCCATTACGTGCTGCCTATTCGGCTACTTTATATTGAAAATTTACTTTTCCAATTACATGCGCAACTCTATTATTTTTCAGGATTTATTTTACCCTTTGATTATTGGACAATTCAGTCACTTTTGAAAGTCTTACGTCATCCTTTTAGCGAAAGTGAAGTTTACGAATTAGTGGAGATCGCTACAACGAACTTTGCCACAAAAGTCACTGCTTCTAAGTACCAAAATCAATTTACTGAAATTAATTATACACTTATTTTGAATCACATTGCTGAATTAAATGAAAAAAAAATAACGATTGGTGTTTATCACTCACTGAGCAGTGCTTATAGCGAGTTGGTAGCACAAAAAATACAACAGAGTATCGCTGGAAAATATCCGCTGAAAATTGAGCCTTACAACGCAGAAAACCATTATGATTTGCTTTTAATGAATACCAATAATGAACAGCTCGTTGCCCAGTATGACCATTACTATATTTTTTCAGATATTAGTAATCGTTACGACCTACAATCAATTGAAAAAATCATTCAATTGTTATTGGGCAAATAATCTCTAAAAAGAAAAGCTTAAGTGCCCTACTCTTAAATGGCTGACTTAAGCTTTTTATTTTACTTTCCCTATTTCCTTAAACGGCGCAATTTTAAATACCACGATTCCTTCAATCGCTTGTATCTCGACAAAGCCGAACGTACGACTATCACTTGAATGCGTACGATTGTCCCCTAAGACAAAGTAATGACCAGCTGGAATCTTCTGAAACAGGCGAAGTTGGGCTGCCGCTTCTTCTGATAAGTCAAAACGACTGGCATTCTCAGGTAATGCCTCATTATCACTTGCTATAGGTTCTTCTGAAAGATAAAGTTTTGTCTCGTTTACCCAAATTCGATCACCAGGAACCCCGATAATTCGCTTGACGTACGTACCTTTGCTAGCTAGCGGTGCTTTAAATGCAATCACATCGTACCTTGCTACTTGCTTCGTCCGTTGTACTAAGACTCGTTCCCCTGCGTTAAGTGTCGGCTTCATGGATTGCCCAGCAATTGGGTAGCTAGATGTCTTTAACACAAAAAAGAACACAAAAATGGCGAAAAGAATAGCTGGCATAAAAAATTTAACGACTTGGACGCGTTGTTTCTTTTGGTAGGCTTGCCGCTTTTTTTTAATCTCTTCAGCGGTCATTTTTCTTTTCGGTCCTCTTATTGATTGATGGTTATCTGTTTGCTCAAGCAAATATTCCATTGCTGTGTTAGCCTTTTGCTTTTTTAGCTGATATGTCGCAGGCAACTTTTGCTTCAAGAAGGCGCGCTTAATGTGGCGAATTGTTCGCATAACGGGCTTTATCCATTCTTCCATCGTTTTCTTAAAAGGAAAAGCTTCTTAAATAAACTTTTCCTTTCTTGCTCCTTTTTTCTATTTAACTAATTGCGTTCCTTTTTTTATATAACTACTACGTAACTGGTTTTCCTTCATAAACTGATTCAATGGTTTCTGCGCATCTTGTGCCAGCTCCCAAATACTTTGATTTGCTTCTACAAGATATTCGCTCTTCTCTGTTACTATGTTTTTCCTGATAAGCGGTTGCCTTAGCGACTGCTCTTCCTTTGAGACAGCAGCAGCCTGTAATCTTTCTGCGGAGCTACTTAATGTAACAGCTAAAAAAATGACCCCAAGACAATGTAGTTTCCTTGCTCCCATTAACTTTTTACTGACCATTTTATTAATAGTTATCTTGTTCAAGACGTGTCAGTTTAGTTAAACGTTCCTCTAATTCGCGATAAATCTCAAGTACTTCTACTTTTGATGCTTCGACTTCATTCGAAATACTTTTCGCTCGGTTACCAATATTTAACATTTCTAATTCTGCAGAATTGATTAGATGTTTTGCTTCTACTTTCGCTTCATTAACAATCCGATTGGCTTCTTTTTTGGCAGAAACCATCACTTCGCCAATTTCTTGTTGCGATTTTAAAGCCTCTTCTTGTAATTGCTGATTTTTCATTAATAAATCGTTAATTTGCTGTTTTGCGCGTAGCAGTTCTGTTAACTGCTCACTACTCGGTTCAATATTTTTTGAAACGGCTTGTAGTGTCTTCAATTCTTTTTGAACTTGTTCTAAATTGTCTTCTTTGGCCTCTACTTCTTTTCTTAGAGCAGCTAATTCTCCTTCGTAAACTTGCTTTTCAGCAAGATGTTTGTCATTGACACCTTGTAGTCGACCTAGTTTTACTTCTGCTTCATTTTTTTGCTGTAAACTATTTTGAAGCTCATTCTTTAACTCCTCCATGCGTTGTTTCACAATCACTTCTTGTTGGACAGCCTCTTGTAAGGCTTGTTTTTCGGCTTCTACTTTTTGTAATTGTACAGTTAGTTTTTCAATTTGTTCCTGCAATGCTTGTTGAGTCGTTGTGCTTTCTTCTAATTCTGTCGTTAACGTTTCTACTTGCTTTTCCATTCCTGTAATATCTCCTTTTTTCTCCAACTTTCCTTTTTCTTCTGCTAACTGGTTGTGTAATGTCTGGATATGTTGTTGCTGTTCAGCCGATTCTTTTTCTAATTCTGCCACTTGCTGCGTTAATTCACTTTCTAAACGTTCCATTTGATTATGTACAGTGGTTAATTGTTTTTCTGCATTTTGCAGATTTGTTTGAAGAGTGGTAGCCTCTGTCGTGGTTTCACTGTTTGTTTCCAGTTGCTCTTCCAATTCAAAAATTTCATGTTCCTTTTGATTTAGTATTTCAAGTAATGACTGATTTTTTTCTTCTAATGCTTGTTTTTCCGTTTCTTGTTGGTTCTTTAATTGCTCATTTTCTTCTTGAAGTTTTTTAAAGGCTGTTTCTTTTTTCTGATAGTAGGCGAGCCTTTCTCTTAACGTCGCCATTTCTTTTTCCTGTTGTTCTGGTTTGATTCCGCTAATTATTTTTTCTGGTTCGAATCCTGGCTGAAAAAAGACTTCTTTTTCAAGCGTATCATCCGAAATATCTTTAATTTTTTTGATTAAACGTCTTTTTGTCATCTATATGTCCTTTCTCTCGTCCTTTTAACTAATCACGACAGGCTCCAAATTTGTTTCAAGCGTCTCACGAGCATACGTATCAATGGATTTGACAAGGGTTTGCTCTTGATCTCGATAAGTAAAATTAAAATCAATCATGGTAATTTCTTTGACTGAATTCAACGCTGCAATAAGTGCTACAATATTGTCTTGGCCTGTTTGAAATTCATGGTAACTTAAGCCAACTGAAAAAACAGACAGTGTCAAGGTTTGTGTTTTTTCACTTCTAATCATTGTGATACTCGTCTCTCCGAGGTAAGGACGCCATTCACGCGCTAATTGTAATTCATAATTAGTCAAGACAGCGGCCGATTCTGCCGAAACAGCTTGCTTCCAGGGAAACTGATTTAAGGCTGTTTTTTTAATCGCTTGTTTTTTTATTTTGTCACCTTGAGTAGCTTGGCCTTGTGCCAAACGCTCGATCCGTTGTTCCATGCGGATATTTCGTTGATTTAATTGATAATATGTATAAACAATTCCTAACAATAATACGCTAAGTAGACAAACACTAAACAATAAATAAATCATTAAACGACTATTTTTCTGATACTTATAGAAATTTATTTTCCTCTTTAATGTCCGGTCCTCTGAATCCAGTTTTTCGACAAGTAATCGCAAATACAATTGATAGCTTACAAATAAAAATAAGCAACTACTCATTAAAAGTACAACAATCATCATACAAATATAATCTCCTTTATGTCATCGCTCGACAATCAAAACTTGTAAAATCACCTGTTACGCTCTTTAAAAACTCTATATAGTATTGATTGTAACATTCCGTTTGAGCCTTGCCAACAACTTTATTTAAAATACAATGATAAAATTTTATATTTTATATTTATATTTTAATTTTTAAAATATAAAACAAAAAAAGAGAGATGCCACTTAGCCATCTCTCTCGCTTTTACTCAAACTATGTTTAGCGAACCGAACTAGATCAGTCGCTTTTAAAAAAATCCAATTAGTCTTTGTTGATTTCATAGTAGCTATCGTTCTTTATGTAGCTGAATTTGCTTTTGCTGGGGCTGAATCGCTACTAAGTCCAACACTGATGCCTAAGGCACGATCAACTTCTTCCATAATATCAAGTCTCAAATGACAAACTTTTTCTTTCAAGCGACCCTTATCGATTGTTCGAATCTGCTCTAAAAGAATCACTGAATCTTTTTCAATGCCCGTTTCATCAGAATTAATCCCGATATGTGTTGGCAATTTTGGCTTTGCCATTTTGGCTGTGATCGCCGCAACGATAATCGTTGGGCTAAAATGATTACCTAAGTTATTTTGGACAACAAGGACAGGTCTGACGCCACCTTGTTCCGAGCCCACTACTGGGGAAAGGTCTGCAAAATAAATATCTCCGCGTTTGACCATAGTGGAACCTCCTATCTAGTTATATTCTCTGGGGATTCTTTGTGAGAAAGTACATGCAACTTCATAATGAATGGTTTCTAATTTTTCGGCTACCATTTGTAACGTATTTTCTTCATTGCCATCTTTTCCAACTAATGTAACGACTGAGCCGACAGGAACTTCTTCTGCTAAACGAATCATACATTGATCCATACACACTCGTCCGACGATTTCGCAACGCTTACCATTCACGAGCACTGTAAATCCTTGGAGATGACGCAACCAGCCATCTGCATAGCCGATTGGCACTGTCCCAATCCATTCTTCAGCTTCAGTTACATAGGTTTCGCCATAGCCAATCCCTTCACCAGCCGCTAAGCGTTTTACATGGATAAGTTCACTGGTCAACCGTAAGGCCGGCTTTAACGCATAGCTTGGGGCCAGCTTATTACCTGAAGGGTTCAATCCATACATGGCTACCCCATAGCGAATCATGTTTCCTGGCACATCAGGATGCCATAACGCTGTCGCACTATTGCTAACATGGACATACCGAGGTAACTCTTCTAAAACTGCTAGAACAGCCTTAAAACGCCCTGCTTGTTTTTCAAAATAGCTTGTATCGATTTCATCAGCTGTTGAAAAATGAGTAAAAATCCCTTCCCATAAAAATTCTTTGTGGGATTGAACAAACCGCACTGCTTGCTTAGTCTCTTCTGGGGTTAAAAAGCCAATCCGTCCCATGCCAGTATCGACTTTTAAGTGAACACGTAATGGCGTGTTACTCTCAGGCGTTAGTTGTTGAAGAGCAGCTTCTAACCATTCTTGTGTAGCTACCGTTACAGACAAATCATATTGAATCAACAAAGGCACATAAGCTAAGTCTACCACACTCAAAATTAAAATGGGGTCCTGAACACCTGCTTCTCTCAATTCAATTGCTTCATCCAATAAGGCGACACAAAAACCTGTCGCGCCACCTTTTTTCGCCGCTTTGGCGGATTCTACGGCGCCATGCCCATAGCCGTTCGCTTTTACAACCGCAAATAAAGCGGTTCCTTCTGGCAAACGTTGACATTCCTTTTGGACATTTTCAGTAATTGCTTGCGTATCGATATGTAACCGTGTAGGACGATGCCATCCAACGACCATTGTACATCCTTCTTTCTTCGTTGCTTCTATTATTCGCTTTCTAAAACAATTTGTGCAATCGCCATAGTATCTGTGTGCGTAATCGAGACAAACACTTTACCATTATGGGGCGAGTTTGCTACGTATGGTGCACCTGTTTTTTCAGTCAGCACCTCAATATCTTGTAAACCAACTTTACCAATCCCTGTGCCCCATGCTTTAGAGAACGCTTCTTTACAAGCAAAACGACCAGCTAAAAATTCTATTTGACGTTTTGTAGATAACTTTTCAAAAAGGGTCAATTCGTTAGGTGTTAAAACCCGTTGAATAAATGATCCTTGTTTTTCAACAATCGGTTTTATCCGACTTAATTCTACTGCGTCAATACCAATTCCCTTTATCATTTTCCGCCTTACTTCCTATTTAATATAGTTACTCCGAATTACCTTTCATTTTAACAAAATTTCAAAATTTTTCCACTGATTCGCTAAAAAAATAAAGAATGTTTTACAAGATCTCACACAAATTGAAGTACCATACGTTTTCTTCCTATTTACATTTTTATAAAATTTTTCTGAATTTTTATAAAAGTAAGATAACAACTAAGAAGCATCGGAAAAAAATCAGAAAACTAAGTGGATGTTCTGATTTTTTATAGAAAATTTTGGCTACTTATGGGAGAATAAAAAGAAAAAGGAGAAAAACGTATGACTTTAACTTCTCGGCAAAAAAAGTTACTTCGTTGCGCCCTATTTATTTTTACTTTGTTGCTCTACATATTTCCAATCTTCTTAAAAAATCCCAGCCTATTTTTTCTCTTGCAACTGGTTTGGATTATAACCATTCATTTGCTACAACAAAAAATGAAACTCTTCAATCTAACTTCCCCGTTGAAAACTTGGATAATTTTGGCGTTTTTCTTTTTCTATATCATTTTGATGCCTTTTTTACTTTTTTTAAGTTTTTCTATTTAACGATTATCTACCAAAAAAGAGCGAGTGTTCCGTTCATAGACGGAACACTCGCTCTTTTGATTATTTGGCGTTTTCTCGAATGACGAAACCACGTTTTTTATCGTTATGACGTTTGCCGCCACGTTGATCTTTATTTTTGCGGTCGCTATTTTTGTAATTACGGTCGCCATCTTTATGGTTTTTGTTGCCACGATAGCTGCCACCTTTACCATTGCCACCACGGTTGCGATTACGGTTGTTCCCACCGCCACCACCACGGCCATTTTTGTTAAAGCCTTTTTTATTTGAAGGCAATGGTCGTTCTGGGGTAATTTTTACAGGAACCGCATCTGCTGGATCTTTCGCTACTGTTTTTAATAATAACGCAGCTAAGTCTGTCGCTGAATATTTTTCTAATAACGCTTCAGCAGATTCTAGATATTTGTCTAAACCATTTTCTTCTAGATCACTTTCGATGGTTTCAACAGCTGCACTTAATTGTCCTTTAAATGCTTCTTTTTCGGTTGGTGGACGTAATGGTGTCATCCGTTTTTTCGTTAGGTTTTCGATGACATGTAAGTAACCCATTTCGTTTGGTGTTACAAACGTCACAGACATACCACCTTTACCAGCACGACCTGTCCGACCAATACGGTGAACATAACTTTCTGGATCTTGTGGAATATCGTAGTTATAGACATGGGTGACACCTGAAATATCTAACCCACGTGCTGCTACATCTGTTGCCACTAAGATATCTAAGTTACCATTTTTGAATGAACGTAAAACGCTCATCCGTTTTTGTTGTGATAGGTCGCCATGGATGCCTTCTGCTTTGTAACCACGCGCTTCTAACCCGCGGGCAAGTTCATCAACACGGCGTTTTGTCCGACCAAAGACAATGGTCAATTCTGGGGTTTGCACGTCTAGTAAACGTGTCATAATGTCAAATTTTTCAAAGTCTTTTGAACGTACATAATATTGATCAATTAAATCAGCCGTCATTTCTTTGGCTTTAATCTTCACATGTTCTGGTTGTTTCATGAATTTCACGCCAATATTCTTGATTGCTGGCGGCATAGTTGCTGAAAATAGAAGTGTTTGACGTTGTTCTGGCACTTGTGAGATGATTTTTTCAATGTCTTCCAAGAAGCCCATGTTTAACATTTCATCTGCTTCGTCTAAAACTAATGTTTCAACAGTTTCTAATTTCAAGGTACGACGGTTGATATGGTCTAGTAAACGTCCTGGTGTACCTACAACGATATGTGGACGATCTTTTAGTCCACGGATTTGGCGACCGATATCAGCCCCACCGTAAACGGCTTGGACGCGAATCTTTTTATCGCGGCCTAAACGGAATAACTCTTCTTGTGTTTGGATAGCCAACTCACGGGTTGGTGCAATGACTAATCCTTGAATAACGCGGTTGTCTGCGTCAATTTTGTTAAGCATTGGTAAGCCAAAAGCAGCGGTTTTCCCTGTTCCTGTTTGTGCTTGTCCGATTACGTCTTTTCCTGCTAACGCTAACGGAATTGTTTCTGATTGAATAGGGGTTGCTTCCTCGAAACCTGCGCGTTCTACCGCTGATAATAATTCTGGCGCTAAACCAAGTTCTTTAAATTTCAAATGATATCCTCCTAGATTTTGTTTCGGAAAGAACGATTTCTTCCTAGTTTCAGGTGTCTTCACTTTCAGTTGTTAAAAAGAAATCCATTATAGTGTGCCAACTATTTCTTCTTTCCTGATTTCACCGAAAAATTCACCTTATGGCATTAGAAAAGCCAAACGTGGTCGTTCAGCTTCACATTTATTATTAAACATAGAAATAGATCTATTTTATTTACTACGATTCAATTTTTCTCGTCATCTTCCGGCAATAGGTCATTCTATCATAGAATCCTATTTTCAGCAAGTTTTATGAAACTTATTTACTTTTCCAAAAGTGCATCGATGACTTCACGAAGTCCCATCCCGTTACTTCCCTTTAAAACCACCATATCTTCTGGCTGTAAAACTTTTTTGACAGCTTCAATCAACTCATTTTTTTCTTCTTTTTTAAAAGAATGAATGTTAGCTGGTGCATAGGTTTCTTGCAATTTATCAGCTAAATAAGCCATTTCAGAACCATATAAAAAGACTTCTTCAATCGCATCTGGGGCTAAATGCTGCGCCATTGCTTGATGCATGGCAGCAGAATCAGGACCTAATTCTAGCATGTCTCCTAAAACAGCAATTCGTTTTCCTACTTTGGACATTTTGCTAAAACTGTCCAGAACAAGACCCATAGCTGTCGGATTGGCATTGTACACGTCACTTAAAATTTCAGCACCATTCGCTGCTTTCAGCCATTCTGTCCGATTCTTTGTTAGTTTCGCTGTAGCCAACCCTTTTTGAATCTCACTATCCGTTAATTGGAAATAACGACCAATACCAATTGCGATTAATGCATTGGTGACATTATAGGTTCCTGGCACTGGAATCGTAAACGTCATTTGTGTATCACTGATTTTGAATGAGGTTTGCTCTTTGGCTTCATTTGTGACGATTCCTTGAAGTTGACTTTCCTGGCTAAAACCAAAAGTAATCACTTGTTGCGTGACTTTTTCCACCAATGGTTCTAGCAAAGGTTCATCGCTTGGCACAAATAAACTACCGTCTTTGGCTAAACCATCTACGATTTCCATTTTTGCTTGTGCAATGCCTGCTCGTGAGCCTAAATTTTCCACATGGGCTTCGCCAATCATTGTGATGGCAGCAACTTCTGGCTGAGCCAGATTGGAAAGGAAAGAAATTTCCTGAGCATGATCCATGCCCATTTCTAAAATCAGTTTTTCTGTTTCATCAGGCATGTGTAAAATAGTATAGGGTAAGCCAATTTGATTATTGTAATTGCCTTGCGTTTTGTAAGTCACAAACTTTTCAGATAACACAGCAGCAATCAAATCTTTAGTGGTAGTTTTTCCATTACTGCCAGTCACAGCGATGACATTCGGTTGCATTTTATTTAAATAATAGGTAGCTAATTTTTGCATAGCAACCAGTGGATCAGTAACATGCAAAACAGGCAATTGTTGCGGCGCATCGACTAAATCCTGTCCCCAAAAAGCGGCCTGACAGCCATTAGCCATGGCACTCTCAATAAAACGATGACCATCATTTTCACCTTGTAAAGGAACAAAGAGATTTCCTTTCACAATTTTACGACTATCAAATTCAATGCCTGTTAAAGGAAAATCAGGCCATTGTTGCCAATCATTACTGGCTTCAACCGCTTGCGCTACTTCCCAGAAGGTTAATTTCATTATGTTTTGCTCCTCTGACACAGGGACTGGGACATGCCAAAGTCTTGTCATGTCCCAGTCTTGTGTGATTTTTTCTTCTTAGTTATTATAAAATTCTTGGCGTTGTTTAAAACGATTCAAAGCTAACTGAATCAGTTCCTCAATTAAATCACTGTATTTCAAGCCCATATTTTCCCACAGTAAAGGATACATACTAAAGTCAGTAAAACCAGGCATGGTGTTCAATTCATTCAGGAATAATTCGTTTTTGCTTGTTAAGAAGAAATCACAGCGACTTAAGCCACTTCCATCTAACATAATATACGCTTTTTTAGCGTATTCTTGCGCTTGATGAGCTACTTCTTCTGGAACATGCGCTGGGATTTGCATTTCAATCGTGTTATTGATGTATTTTGCATCATAATCATAGAAAGCGACATCTTTCACCACTTCACCAGGTAAAGTCGTACGGACATCTTCATTTCCTAAAATGGCTACTTCAATTTCACGTGCTTCAATCCCTTGTTCAACAATTGCTCGGGCATCATAACGGAAAGCTTCTTCCAATGCTTCTTGCAATTCTTCACGATTTTCCGCTTTGCTAATTCCGACACTAGAACCCATATTGGCAGGTTTAACAAAGACCGGATAAATTAAAGAACCTTCACATTTTTCAAAGACTTCTTTTGGATTTCCTTTCCAGTCACTTCTTAAAACTGGCACGAATGGTACTTGTGGAATGCCAACAGTTTGTAAAAGATATTTCGTCATGATTTTGTCCATTGCGTTAGCACTAGCTAAGACACCTGCGCCCACATAAGGCATATTAATGGTTTCCATGAATCCTTGAATTGTTCCATCTTCGCCATTTGGTCCATGTAAAACAGGGAAAACAATCGCTTCTTCTTCATAAATTTCCGAAGGACTGATTCGTTTTCCTGAAAATTCGCCTGTTTCTTCAGGTGTTTGTGCCCAAGTTAAATGTAAAACTTCTTTATTTTGTGGTCGTTCAGATAAGAGAGGGCCTTTTACCCATTGACCATCTTTACTAATAAAGACTAACTGTACTTGATAATATTTATAATAGATTGCATTTAAAACGGAATATGCAGACAAAACAGACACATCGTGCTCTTCACTTCTGCCGCCATACAACAAAATAATCTTCAAATGCTTGTCCTCCTAGTTTCTTTCCTGTCTTTTAGAAAAAATTATTTTTCAAATTATCCTTACTTATTTTAGCATAAAACCCAGTTTCATAATAGAAGCAAATTTAGTGAAGGAAAAATTCTTTGCTTGCCTTTTCCTTACTAAAGACTCCGTTCCACCAGCTCAATAAGGGCTTGTTTAAACATTGTTCTATCTTGGTCTGTAAAAGGTTTAGGTCCTTTCGTTCGGCCACCTTTTCGCCGAATTTGGCCACTAAAATAGCGTTGTTCTAACAAGCCATCAATATTTTCTTTCGTATATTGATAACCCAGTTGATGTAAAACCGACACTCCTTTTGGCAAAACCAAGGAAGCTAAGCCATAATCTTGTGTAATTAAAAGATCCCCTTTTTTTATTAACTGCACAATTTTAAAATCAGCAGCATCCGCTCCTTTATCAACATACACAAAAGAGACATTTTCTGGATAATCTTTTAAGGAATAATGATCTACACTAGTAACAATCACCACATCCAAAGCTTTCTCTACAGCGACTTCAATAACCGTCTCTTTCACAGGTGAACCATCGCCATCGACAAAAATTTTCATTCATTTCCCTCGATTCTTCCTTGCTCTAACCATTTGGGATGACGTTGAAAGTAGTGTTGTAATTCGTCAAAAACGACTTCTTTAACCGCTTCATATAACTCTGTATTTCTTAAAATGGTTTTCGTTGCATCAGTGTAGCGGGGCTTTGGTATCGTAATGGCTAAAACAAAATCAAATTCTGCTAAAAAACTATCTGCTGTCACAGATAATGAGTAATGTTGCTCCTCTAAAAATTGATTAAAGGCGGCCACTACGCCATCAAGAAAGCCCTCATAGTGGGTTCCGCCAAGACTGGGATAATGCCCATTAACAAATGTTTTTTGCACTTGCGGCGCATGATTTTTACTCAAAATAAATTGAACAAGGGCCAATTCTGTTTGCTTGGCTTGAATAATCGGTGCAGCTTTTCTAGTTAATGGGTTATCTTTTTCAAATAAATAATTACTTAAACCTTTAGGGTAATAACAAAGATTTTTTTGTTCCTCTTCTTGTGTTAAGAGAATCTTTAAGCCTGGATTCAACATGGCAATCTGTTGACATTGTTGTAAAACACGCATATAAGAAAGTGATTCTGTACCAAAAATTTGCGTATCTGGCCAAAATAAGACTTCAATTCGTTCCTGGGTTTCTTCAATAGGTAATAATAATCGTTTTTTCAATTGCCCTTGATGGTAAATAAAAATAGTTCGCTGTTTTTCTTGATCGATACTGATTCCTACTTGTTTTGAGAAGGCTTGTAAAACAGATAAATACAGAAAAGGTGGTTCTAAATCGACTTGCTTTTGTTCAAAAACAAGCGGTCGTGTGGAAGATACCTGAAAAGAGATTTGTTGACGCGATAACTGTATAGCAATTTTCCCTTGATTCTTTTCAATGAAAAACTCTAATAAACCGTTAATTGTCTGAACAAGTAAATTCTCTAAGCCGACTAAGCCAGTCGTTCCAATGAACGCTTCTGGTCGTTTTTGAATCCGTTCAATAAATTCATCATTTTCTAAAACTGTTAAAAGATGTGCAACACTCATCCTGCTGCCTCCTTTGCAATCTGTTTCTTTTAATTATAATGAAAAAAAGACCAGAAGAAAAGCCACACACGACTTTTCTTCTGGTTTTCTTCTTTAACGAATTAAATCAAGATTCGGATGCTCAAGAACGTGATTCACTTGTTTGACCGTTGTCAAAGGAATATCTCCTTGAATCGTATGTGCAAGGACCCCATTGACTGTGGCAAAGGTAACTGCCTTTTCTAACGACCAATTTTGGCTATAGCCATATAAAATCCCCGCCGCATAAGCATCACCAGCACCAATTCGATCAAGATTAAGAAGCGGTCTTTTTTCACTCTGTTGGTACTCATTTTGGGTATATAAATACCCACTTAAGTAGTTTTGATTTTGGGAATGACTTCTCGTTGTCCCAGCAAACCATTCCAAATTGTATTGAGACATGAAACGCTGAATCAGTTCAGTTTCTTGTGCCTCACCTTCTAAATCTTCTCGCGGAATGAAACCCAATAGCTCGACCAAATCACGTCGACTGCCAAAAACAATATCACAATAAGGTAAAATGCGTTCGTACTGTTGACGCATAAAGAGTGCGCTATTTGCTGTATTTAAACTAGGTCGATAATTAAAATCAAAACAAACTTTCTTTTGACAGGCATGCGCCTTTTGAGCAAGTATCAAAGCAGCATCACGAGTTTTTTCAGTTAAACTTAACGAAATACCACAAATATGCACCATATCTACTTCCGCTAAAAAGACCTCAAAATCGTAGTCCTTCGCCTCGCTGATGCCAAAAGCACTCTGATGGCGATTTTGATAAGTTACTTGTGTGGGTCGGATTCCATAACCCATTTCTGCAAAAAAACTACCAATATGATCGCCCTTTTCTCCTACCCATTGATCTGAAATTCCTAACTTCCTTAGCGCTGCTTTGCCAGCTTCACCAAGACGATTGGCAGGTAATTTCGTAATCAATGCTGTTTCTAGTTGAAAATGAGCCAAATTTGCTAAGAGATTTACGCCAGTCCCTACAAAGTTCATTCTTAACTGCTCTGTTTGTTCTAACATTAGATACTCTGGCGGAGTGAAACGAAGCATGACTTCACCAAACGCAGCAATTTTCATCTTTGCCACCTACTTATTCAATGTCTTTTTCATCATGGTTAGTAACGTTTTCACGTCTTCTGTTCTAGTGTCCCCTGTTTCTTGATCAATAATTGAGCTGTAGACATGAGGAATGATTTTTTTAACGCCGGCATCCACCGCAATTTGAACAATTTCTTCAAAGTTTTCTAAATCAATGCCCCCTGTTGGCTCTAAATAAAAGTCATACTTGGCACAAGCTGCTGCTACTGCTTGGTATTCTTCTTTGTGAGCCAAGCCTTTCATCGGGAAATATTTAATGGAACTGCCCCCCATGTCTTTCAACAATTTGATGGCGGTTTCGATAGGCACTTCCGCCGCTGGCGCACCAGAGCTTAACGGACCTGTCGCAATGTTGACATAGCCAACTTTGCCTGTGGGTGAAACCAAGCCATTAATCACTGTTTCGTCTTGACGAAGTAAGGCCCGCGAAGCGCCGACACCTGTGAAGACTTGGTTCACGTGTTGCGGTTGTAAAACTTCTGATAAGCGAGCCACCATTTGACTTTGATTTGGATCACCAGCTCCTAAACCGACAGATAAAGCGTTGTTGGTTGCTGCTTGGTATTTTTTCATATCGTCAATGGCTGCTTCATCGGTTTCATAGTTTTTTGAAAGGACGCCTAACACAACATGCCCTTCTGCTGCTTCATAACAGGCTTGGGCATTTTCTACTGAATTGGCTAAGACGTTTAAACAAATGCGTTCTTCTAAATAATTAGGTTTTAATGACATGGCTTATTTCTCCTTTGTGTCCATAATTTCTTGTAATCGTTGCACGATTTTGTTCATTTCTTCTTGATTGACAGAACGAATGTCAAATTCAATGATGCCATTGTTGGCTTGATATTCTCGCGTATAAATAGCTGGACTTTCTGCTTTTAACGCTTGGATGACTTCCTTGGCGGTTTTTCTGCCGTCCACTTTGACACTGGCGCGATAAATGTCTCGTCCAGCGCCATCTTGGACAATTTTGGCGGTTAAACCTGACAGGTTGTTGATGGCTTCAACAAACGGTTTTAAGCGCTCTTGCATCGAAGCCCCTGATTCACTGCCATGTGCCAAGTATTCTTCCACTGCTTGCGTAAAGCCCAAGATATTGTCTTTGCCAATTTTCATTGCTCGACCAATGCCTTTGCCTTGTAGGCGCACCCAGTCAATGTATTCTTTTTTCCCGACCACTAAACCAGCACTTGGCCCTTCAATGGCTTTGGCGCCGCTGTAAATCACCAAATCAGCGCCTGCTTCGGTGTATTTGAAAAGATCTTCTTCTGCTGCCGCGTCAACAATTAGCGGCACCTTGTGGCGTTGCGCCACTTTGGCCGCTTCGGCCACCGTCAGCATACTTTTTTGCACGGTATGGTGGCTTTTGATGTATAGAATGGCCGCTGTTTTTTCAGAAATCATCATTTCCACGTGTTCTGGACTGCACATGTTGGCGTAGCCAGCTTCCACCACTTGGCCGCCGCCTTGCGCTACCATAACTTCTACAGGCGTGCCGTAGTCCACGTTGTGCCCTTTAGGTAAAACAATCTCCCGTTGTTCGATCTTTTCTGTATAGGGATGATATGCGTGGTACAAGCTGCCTTTTCCAATCAGGGCAGCCACCGATTGGGCAATCCCCGCCGAAGCCGAGGAAACGATTTGGGCATCTTCTACCTTCAACAAGTTGGCTAAAAAGGCCCCTGTTTGCACACTAAGTTCACTCATTTCAAAGAAATGTTCGCCGCCGAATCGTTGAGCCGCGAGGACTGCCTCCGAAACTTTGGAGACACCTAGAATGGTCATTTTGCCAGAAGCATTAATGACTTCTTTTAAGTGGAATTTTTCGTAACTAATTGTCATAGATTTGTCCTCCAATAATTGTTTTGATTGGGCGAATTTGCTCTTTGGCTACTCGTGTCAATCCATTAGAATCAGTCAATGTTTTTTCTTCTGCTTGAATCGTGAAAATCGTTAAATCAGCATCTTTACCTATTTCCAAAGTGCCTTTTTGAGCTAAATGGAAATTCTCAGCAGGAGCCTTGGTTACCTTTTCAATAATTTCTGGCCAATCATAGCCGACCACACGGAGTTTTTCCATCGTTGTGGCTAAATCATAAACAGGACCATTTTCTCGGTTACGGATGTAGATATCTGTGCTAATTGATGCAGCTTTCATTCCCTCGCGCAACGCTGTTTCAGCTACGTGAAAATTGAAACTATCCGTACCATGCCCGATATCAAATACGACTCCTTTGTTGTACGCTTGCCAAGCGAAATCTTTTATTTTATCCGTTGCTTGGTCTAAGATGCCATTTTCTTTCCCATTAAAACAATGGGTTAGGACATCCCCTTTTTCCATCAAGGCTAAAATTTCATCTAAATGAGGCGGTGCTGATCCAATGTGAACCATTAAGGGAATTTCTTGGTTCTCTTGCTGAATCTGTTTGGCCAATTCTAAAGGCGTAATGCCGTTATCGCCAATAACGGTCCTACTCATACGGGCTTTAATCCCTACAACAAAATCTGGTAATTCTTGAATCGCTTTTTTGACTAAACTCGCTTGTACTTTACTTAAATCTGCGAGTTCGTCCTGAGCAACGATGCCCCATTTAGAAATATTGACTAATCCAAAAACATTTGTTTTTGCTTGCTGCGCTAAGTCATAAAATTCATGAATGTTTTCAGCACCTGTTGTCCCAGCATCAATCACTGTCGTAACACCCTTTTTGACCCCAATTTCATCTGGATAATCATAATAAAGAGCCATTTTTTCAAAACAATGAACGTGATCATCTATCCAGCCTGCGGATACATAAGTACCTGGTTCTAAGTGGATAGTTTCTTTTGCAGAACCTGAAATAGTTGCTGCAACAGCAGCTATTTTTTCCTCTTTAATTGCAATTTCAACAGGCATACCATCTACTGTCTGTCCATTTTTTATAAGTAAATCGTAGTCCATATTCTTCCCTACTTTTCTATAAATCTAAATTTTGTCCAAGGCTTAATGAATTCTAATAATACAAGTTCTTCTTCTATAATACGCCCTACTCGATTTTTGCGTGAGTCTTGATGTGGTTCTAAAACGACTTGTAATTCATTTTTGTATTTTCCAAATGCATCATTTCCCACAACAACATCTCCAGGTTGTAGCATTGCTTGATTATCATGTGGGGGATTAGCTTCATTTTTATATTTTTTACGCACTTCTGTGGAACGAATCATCTGCTGAGTGATATCTCCACGGCGAAAATGTTGATTTTTTATTACGATTTCTTTTTCAATTTCAGAAGTCGCTTCTTCAAAAACAATGGTCAATTCTGTTTGATAACGATTCAACTGACCCAATGCTTCTAATTCTTCGTTGGAAGCATAAACATTTCCAATAACAACATCATCAATTAAATTTGTTGCAAATAAATGTTTAGCTTGAACAGTGACTGGCAACTGTCTATGCATTTCTAAAGTAGGTAGCCCATCATTCACATCCCAAGGACCAATTTCACCTACCTGTGATGAAATAAAAGCAGCTGTCCGAATACCTTCCTTTTTAAAACGGATGCTACATTTTTCAAAGAAATCATACGGCAATGCAGTTCCCGCTTGTGGATAAAAGTTATGACAACCATATAAGAAAGGTCGATTCGCTTCATACGTCAAAATGTTATCAAGATAAGCAACATCATTACTCATATTCAGCTCAATAGCCACGCCGAATGGATTAAACGTCAACATGGCTTCTTTATTTCCATCAAAACCTGTATCCAATCGAATCCCATCAGCTCCTAATTCGCTGAAAAAAGTCAAATCATCATATGAAATTTCCAATTCATCAAAGATACTTGGAACGACATCTAAAATTGTTTCAAATCCTAAATTTTTCGCATAACTAATTAATTCTTTAAATTTTTTCTGAACCGCTTCTTTGCCATCGGTCACTTCTAACATACTCATAAAAATTCGAGTAAACCCACATTCGCTGGCTTTTTTTAAATACGCTTTATCTTGATTGATATCACTATGATCTGGATAAACTGATACACCTAATGCTCTTTTCATCTTCGTTCTCACACTCCGCTATTTTCAAATTTATTTCGAAATTTCCAAGCAATCACCGAGCTACACAGGATTGTTGTAGAGCCAACGAGCAATACTGGTTGATTTAGAAATCCGCCAATTATCATGGAAAGAGTAATACAAACTGCCGTAAAAACCAACGTCTTTACCAAACCAAATTGATAAACAACAGTAGGCAACTGCCCTTTTTCTATAATAATTTGACTAACGATAAAAAAGAAAATGAACCAAATAATCATCTTATACGCTCCTGACTTTCTTCTCTGACTTAGAAGGGGCAGGATATTCATATCAGAACACCCGCCCTAACATTTTTTAATTTTTTGCTGCTTGTTCAGCTGCTAATTCTTCTGCTTCTTTATCCAATTGTTGTTTTTCATAAACTTTGAAAAATGGATAGTAGATAGCCATTGTAATTAAGAAGTTAACAATCACTAATACTGCGGCCGAGAAACTCCAATTGGTACTCATCCAAGCAGCAATTGGTGCTGGAATTGCAAACGCTAAGCGTGCAGCCATCATCGGAATTATATTAGCGACTGTTAAGAAATAAGATAACGTTGTGGTAATTAACGGTGCCACGATAAACGGAATACCTAAAATAGGATTCATTACGATCGGCGTTCCGAAAATAACTGGTTCATTAATATTAAACAAGCCTGGTAAGAACGATAAACGGCCAAGACTTTTCAGATACGTTGATTTAGAAAACATCATTAAAACAACTAAAGAAAGCGTAGTTCCAGCGCCACCAATCCAGATAAACCATTGTAAAAACTGTTCTGTAAAAATATTAGGTAACTGATGAACGTTTGCGCCATTGGTAAAAGCTTCAAGGTTTTCTGCAATCGACATATCCCAGAAAGGACGAATAACTGGGCCCATAATCGCTGGACCATGAATCCCTAAAACCCAGAAGAAACAGATTAAGAAGACTGTTAGTAAGCCGCCAAATAAACTGTTACCAGCAAGGATACCTTTAAGTGGCATTAATAACGTACTCAAGAAACCATTCAAATCAAAACCAATTACGTGGCGAATAACCCAGAATAATAAAAGAATAACTGCTCCTGGAATTAACGCAATAAATGAATTTGACACTTCAGGCGGTACGCCATCTGGCATCTTAATCATAATATCTTTTTCAATAAAGAAGCGATAAATTTCAACAGATAACAGCGCTGTTACAATCGCACCAAATAAAGAAGCTGAACCTAAATTTGCTAAATTAATATAGCGCCCTGCTGTAATGACGTTGTCAACATCTTCAAAGACACGTGTTGGTGGTGCCGCTGTTACTAAAAAGGCCATTAATGCTAAAATTCCGCACGTCAAAGAGTCAAGCTTATAACTTTTGGCCAATGATGAAGCAATCCCAAATGTTGCATAAAGTGCAAGTAACCCCATCGTATAGCGGGAAGGAATATCTAAAATTGCTTGATAAGGTTCAATCAATTTTGTGTATGCCTCAATTGGAATATTTTGAAAAATTGTAAAGAATGAGCCCACAATTGTTAAAGGCATCGTTGCAATTAATCCTTTTCTAATCGCTGTCATATGGCGTTGCGAACCAAATTTATTCGCAATCGGCATTAACTTAACTTCCATCCACTGTACAAAACCATTCATTTGTTAATTCCTCCGTTCAACTAATAAAAATAATAATTATTTCGCATTTATAATAACATAGTAACATTATAATGTAAACGCTTATTCTTATTTATGACAGAGAAAGTGCAAAACAAAAGGCTTTTTCTTATTATAAAGAAACCGGGAATATTGCACCAAAAATCATTGCGCCTAAAATTGCGCCCCCAGCGATTGGTTTTTTCCAAATGTAAAAACCTAAAGCTCCTAATGTAGCACCAATCCCAATAGGAATCGAAGCACCCGCCGCACTCAAAATAATTAACGGGCCTAAGAAACGTCCTGAGGCATTACCAGCCCCCATCATCACATCCGCACCAAAAGTGGAATTTCCTTGATTGATAGTAAATTTCCGAATCAACACAATTACGCCGCCAACTGCTAACCCTAGTAGCGCACCTGTTAAAAGGGCTAAGCCAAAGTTTTCTACAGGCGCTTTAATTCCCATGCTGAGGAAAATTGCAGGTACGCCAATCCCAATCCCCGTTAAAATTGAGCCACCTAAATCTAAAATCCCGACTAAAGAACCTTCTAAAATTCGTGCAAACAGGAAACTTGCACCAAATGCTGCGGCAGCGCCATAAGAACCACCATCTAAACCAGCTTTTAGCATCGCAACAATTGAAACTTCATTAAAGGCGCCTACACCATAAACTACATACATATGTGTTCCTGCAAAAATTGCCGCTGACATAATCCCGACTAAAATGGGAAAGCCCCAATCAGCATACCAAAAACTTTTGCCTTTTAAACCTTCTTGAATTTCTTGTTCTTGTTGTGCCCATTCATTTTTTTCTTGCTGTTCCATCTATGAGACCTCCTTTTTTCTATTTAACGGTGAAGACATTGTGTAAATTATTTAACCATTGAGGAATAGACAAGCGGAAACTTTCGATCATTTCTAAGTCGAACCCTCGGAAGAAGCCACTTAAAATAAATAATAAGATAATGGCACCAAGCATGCCGCGTGTCATTCGGGTCCACCCTAAATCATCGACACCTTTACCGATTAAAATCCCTAATACAACTCCTGGGACAGCATTGCCCATGACTAATTGAGATAATCCGCCAAATAATGTTCCCCAGAAACCCGTCCGTTTTCCTGCATCTAAAGCCGCTAGCCAGAATAAAACAGGCATCACAGTATTGATTAAAATCGTTGCTGCAGGTACCAACACCGCAACTGCTGTTACTTGTAGCGATTCTGGAATTGCTGCAGCTGTACTATTTAAGAAAGCCACAGTCGCCATTCCTACAAAGGCCCCGACAATCCCCATTTTTTTGGGATTATGCATCGTTTTAGTGACATCTTTATCCTTTACCAATAAAATTGCTGCAGCCCAGTTAGGCACAATCCGGTGGGTCACATCTTGTGTAAAGGCCCCTGCTCCGACGGCCGAAGCCCAAGCATTAAAGAAAAAACCTAAACCAAAAGAAAAGTGTGATGCTGGATCTCCTTGTGCCGCGTTCATTTCTCCTAATGTTCTAAATGCCCCTAACCCTTGCGTTTGTGGTGCATGAAACATCCGAGCAGCGCCTGCGCCAGCTGCAAAACCTAGTAAACCACCAATAAGCAATGACTTCAGCAAAATGATTACAAATTCCATTCCTTCTTCCTCCCTTTATACGCCTCTTTTTGAAAGAAACGGAACTACTACTGCGTTCGGTTCTTTAATTGTTTCCGTTAAAAAATCAACTTCTTCGACTGCAATGGCTTGGATTTCCACTTCTACAGCTAGTTCGACATGATAAATCACTCTCTTTCTAGGAAAGAAGAAGAACAGAATTTTTTCTGTATAAACTTGTTCTTTTGCCTGACGAATAGTTACTTCTTTCGGTTCAATCCGGATGAGGACCTCTGTTGTTTCTTTTAATACTTTTTTTGAAACATCATTCAACGCACTTGCAAAAGCTTCATTCTTCTTATTACCTTTTCCAGAAACAATCACGGTTTGTGTTGACCGTTTTGTGGCATCCATAATTACCGCTCCTTTCTAAGTTACTACTTTCTATGCTCCGTGTTTCTTAATAAATGCTTCAGTTACTCGTTTACCAAGTTCTTCCTGATCCATAAAACCAAATCCAAGAACAGTTTTCCCATCGTTAATTGCTGTTACCCCTTCTTCGATTGATCGCATGCCATGTCTTTCGGGATACCCGTATTTAGTAGCAGCCGTTAACGCTCCTGCACCACCACTGCCACAGAAAGAAATGCCTAAATCTGCCTTTTCTTGTTGCATCACATCTCCTAAACGCATATCAGCGCCCATTCCTGGAACAACAACCGCGCGACCACCGGCTTGCTCCACTCCTTTTGCAACATTTTGTCCTTTTCCTAAACGATCTGCGATAACTACTGTAATCATAACTTTTCCTCCTATTAATTGTTTTGTTTAGCAACTTCAAAATGAACAGCTAAAACATACCATTCATCTTCTGATAACTGACCAATTGCTTCTGTTGTTTCTTGTGCAATTTTCAACGTTTCTGGTGTTAGTTCCGTAAATAACGTCCGATCAACACCAGCTAATGTCGTTCCTTCTCTTGAACGATTCAGCATCTCATTGAGATGGTTAATCAAAATCGTCCACTGTAATTCCGTTGGTTCAATTTGTGCTTCTGCTAATCGCGCACTGGTTTGTTTGATAATCGATTGTAGCTTTTCTGGTTCAGCACTTTGTCGAATGATCTCCTGTGCTTCCATTGCTAGTTCCATCCTCTTCCTCCTTTGGTTGTTCTAAATAATTAAGTAATGCTGAAATTTCAGCATGATTGACAGGTAACTCATTTTTAGCAAATAAACATTCAATTTGCCGAATTTCTTCTTGCCGTTCATGAGATACTTCTCTATTACAAGGAATCTCTTCGTATTGTTTATTAAACGTAATCCGATGTGTCATTAATAAAACGTGAAGTAAAAAGGCTTCTTGATATTCGCTCAGTAACTTTGTTTGAAACATTCGTTTTAACTCTTCATAAATAATATACGCTTTTACTAATAAATCTTGGCTTTGTATCCGTTCATTTTTTTCAATTACATCAGATTTCGTGGAGCGAGCGGTACCTTTTCCTTGACGTTTCCCTAATAAAATTTTATCGACCTCTTCCCGAATCAAACTTAAGTCTGTGTCCGTCAACAATGGACTAACTTTAATAAATGGGTATGTCATTTCTTCAATTGGGAAAATACTCAATACCAAATCGGGCTTTTCTGCTTGAATCACTTCAGTTGCATTTAAAACAGAAGCAAATCCTGCGAGTTCAACGTTTGGTACTTCCTCTAAAATTTTTTGTTCAATTAAACTGGTCACACCTAAGCCCGTCGAGCAAACATACACAATCCTAACAACTTTAGCTTCCTGCTGTTGTCGTTCCTGAGCTGCCAAAAAATGCAACGCAATATATGCGCAGAAAGAATCGTTGACTAACAAAACAGAACGTTGAATTAATTGTTTACAGGCACTTTGAATAGCTAAAAATAACGCTGGGTGTTTTCCTTTGATTTCTTCAGAAAACGGATTGTATTCATTAATAAATAAATGTTTCTTTGTAAAACGTAAGGACAGGTGTGCAAACAAGTTCGTAAATAATTGGCGATCATTTACAAAAGGATAATTCAGCTCTTTTGAAACGCTTTCAATCACTTGCTTTGTTAATTGAACCATATCTTGCCGTTGATGGGTTCCGAATAAATCACTATAAATATAAAAATATTCATCCGCTAATAAAGGCAAGTCATACCGTTCAAACACCTCTTGTAAAAGTAAAAGTGGTACTTCGTTCCGTTGTTCAAAGCGTGTTTTTTGTGATAACACTCGGTAAGTCCCAATTGTATGTGCCATCTGCATACGTGCTGCGGCAATTGCCACTCTCAACGTAATAGATAATATTTCGGCATAATCAAATTGATTTTGATCGAGTGGATTAATTAAATTTCGCATTTTTTTCAATGCACTACGATAACAACCTTGAAACAATGTCCCTGACCCAAATTTAATTTTAGGGATTTTTTCAGCCCCTTTTGTCTTTGTCACATAGTTCATAATTTGGTAAATATCGTATTCTGTAAGTTCTTTTTGAGTGATAAATTCCATCAGTAAGCGTACATTGCTTTCTTCACCACTAATTGTAAACCCTTGCCGTGCTTGGCGAATTAAGGTTAAATCATATGCTTGCAGCAACCGTTCGACCTGTTCCAAATCACTGACAATTGTGTTTCGACTCACTAATAATTCATCTGCTAGCTGCTGTGCCGTTAAGTACCCTTTGACTGACAATAACTGAAAAATCAATACATTGACTCGTCTTTTTTAATCAGGATAGGTTTCAAATCGATCGACATCGATAATTTCATTTTTTAACAGTAAGCGTTTAGAGTCAGGTAAATCTAGCCAGATTCCCTTATTTCGTTTTGAATAAAGTGTCTCATCGTGCTGTTCAAACCAAGCACGAATATCTTCTCCTGAATAATTCATACTTTTTAATTGAAACCGTCTGAAACTGCCTAACGGCAGTCTGATAATTACTTTTTTAGTTTCACCCCTTAAGTGATGAAAAAAGAACCCCATTCTGCTATGGTAAAGGTGACGAAACCAACCATAAGAAAGGAGTTCTTCTCATGACTAGCTTACACAAAAATCAAGTTAAATTCAATTCAAATATCACTATTTCACATACCGGTGGTCGTCTATCAAGTGATTCGGGGTTAGTCCTGGTTAAAGAATTAATGAATACCTTCGGCTTTTCGCACTTAGCTAAACAATGGCTCCATATTACAGATCATCGGGCTTATTTTACCCATGATAACTTAGCGATATTGGAACAGCTTATTATGCAATTAATTGCTGGTTACTCGGCAGACTCATCAGCTAATCTATTAAGACGGGATCCTGTCTTTCAAGCTGTACTCGGTAAAAAACAGTTGGCATCACAATCCTCAATCTCACGGTTTCTGGATCGTTTCACCGAGGAGAACATCGATCAACTCCAAGCATTAAATCAGTCATTGATTGATAAAGCACGTTTAATTCGCAATGACACCGAGTTAATCATTGATGTCGATTCCACACATTCGGATACCTTTGGACGCCAAGAACAAACAGATTATAATGCCCATTATCAAACCTACGGCTATCACCCATTAGTTGCCTTTGATGGACTGACCGGAGATTTCTTAAAAGCTGAACTGCGTTCAGGCAATCAGTACACATCTAAAGGGGTAAAAGCCTTTATCAACCCGCTTTTACACCACTACAAGAGCACGTTACCTCATACCGAGATATTGGTTCGGGGTGACAGCGGCTTCGCCACACCAGAGGTGTATGAGTCTTGTGAAGCAACTGAAAGCCAGTACGTTATCCGATTAAAGAGCAATCGGAGGTTAAGTCAGTTAGCTGAACATTCTGTTCTTTACGGGGACAATCAAGAATGGGAAGAGCGAGAAGTGCAGTATTTTTCACTACCTTATCAAGCACAATCCTGGTCGAAACCTCGTCGTGTCTGTATACGCTCCGTCCGTGAAGGAGGAGAATTGCTATTTCATCATGCGTTTATTGTGACTAATCTATCCGACAATGTCTCGCCTGAAGTCATATTTTCTCTTTACGGCAAGCGAGGAACAATGGAAAATTTCATCAAAGAAGCGAAAGGTGGCTTTTACTTCGATAAAACAGATAGCCCGCGTTTCTTAGAAAATCATGTCAGAATGATGATCAGTGTCCTTGCATACAACCTCGTTAATTTTTTAAAAAGCATTGGTTTTGATAAAGTGAACCAGGGCATGACGATTCATTCCATCCGGCTGATATTGCTTAAAGTAGCCGGTAAACTTGTTCAGACTGGGAGACAGGTCTATCTCAAACTGTCAAGTTATCATGTGTATCAAACTGAATTTTATAAGGTTTTTGAACGCCTGCGGCGATCCAAACAATGGATTTAGACTAGTTATCACACAAATTTTTTAACCGATTCTTTTTCAAGGGATTCGTCTGCCCTTAAATAGACAAATAATTTTTATTATGATCTTCTTCCGTAGGCATCCTGTTCGAAAACACATTATTTTGGAAGAAAGTATCTGCCTAATTTAAAAATTGGCAATTTGTTCAAAAAAACAGGTTAAATTTAGAGCTATGAATTATTCAGGTCTTCTAAATCATACTTAATTGTTCGAACGCTGACAGTAAAGTTCTCAGCTAATTCTTGCGTGGTAATACTCCCTTCCAAATCCAAAAGCATCAATAAAATATTTATCGCTCTTTTGGACAACAACACGGTCATGCCTTGTCACCTCTTTTCTTTTCCCTTTACACTTAAAACTATAGCGTTATTTTATCTGTTCCACAACACAAAAAAGTTGCACTTATAAAAGTGCAACACTTCTCTTTTCATACAAAAAAATCCCTTAACAGTTACTACTGTTAAGGGATACCACACTATTTATTTGCATAAATAGACAGAAACCTTCTCCACAAAAGTATTCTGTCCGACACGTTACAAATCCGGTAACTGATAGCCGTACTATCGGGTGTCGTTGTGTTTGACAATCACTAGCCGTCAAAACGGAATAGCCGAAGCTATCTGATTGAGTCAACTCGTCGCATAAAACACACTTTAACACAGAATAGTTTGGATAGCAAGTGATGGTAATTATTCGTTATCAAACCATTCTTGATAAAAACTTTCAACAATTTTAACGGTTGCTATCGTTAATTCCTTCGTCATTACGGGGCTAGTTAACTTTTTGTCTTGTAAACATTGATTCACATGATTGATTTCATAGGTAAATTCACTAGTGAATTGTTCAGACCATTTGACAGTGTTGCCTTGAGCATCTGTATAATAAGCACAATCTGTTTTCCAGAAATTAGGAATAACGATTTGCCCTTTTGTACCACAAATGGTCATTTCACTAGGTATCTTTAAACCAACATTAATAAAAATATTGCCCAGCGTCCCTTCAGCAAATTTCAAAGCTAAATTACATTGACTATCCGTCGCCCCTTGCTGATACGTTGCGGTTCCCGTAACAGTTTGAATCTCTTTCCCTAATACGTATTGTAAGTATTGTAATGGATAACTTCCTGAGCCATGAAGCGCTCCACCACCCGCTTCTCTCGAGTAAAACCAGGGAATATGGTCCACATTGGGATAGGCAGTAACTGACTGAACCCATAAAATCTCTCCCAATCTCCCTTCTTGAATTGTCGCCTTTACTTTTTGGGTAATTGGTAAAAAGACAGACTTCTGAGCTTCCATTAGAAAAACCCCTTGCTCCTGTGCGATTGCGAAGAGTTCTTCTGCTTCAGCAGTATTTAATGTAAATGGTTTTTCCAGTAGGACGGGTTTTCCTTGTGATAACGCAAGCTTAGCTGCTGAGTAATGTCCTTGATTGTAGGTGGGAATATAAATAATATCAATTGTTTCATCCTTACATAACTCTTCATAACTGCCATAAGCCACCGGAATCGCTAATTCTTTAGCCATTTTTTGAGCATTCTCTAAACGCCTTGATGCAATCCCGCGCACTTCAGCTTGCGCGCTTTCTCGAAGCCCTGCTACAAATCTTGGGACAATTTGGGCAGTACTCATAATTCCATAACGAATTTTATCCATGTGATCGCCTCCTCTTTCACTATACGAGAAAAACGAATATTTGGAAACCATTTCAACAAAAAAAAAGAAACCGTTTCCCCAAAACGATTTCTTTATATGTAAATTAACGGATACCAACGCTAACTTTTAAAGCTTGATTGACCTGTTCCATCTCTTCACGAGAAAGTTGACAAACCTTGTGTAGCATTCGTTCTTTATCCAATGTTCGAATTTGTTCTAACAAAATAAGTGATGGCGTCCTGCACTCGTTATGGGGAATTTCGATGAGGACTTGCGTTGGTTGCAGCCGCTTGCTTACGTTACGGGTAATCGGTGCAACAATCAACGTTGGACTAAATAAGTTACCTTTGTTATTTTGAATAATCAGGACAGGTCGAATCCCACCTTGTTCAGAACCAACAACTGGTGAGAGATTCGCATAAAAAACCTCACCTCTTTTTATCATTCAGATTCCCTTCCCTCCTTTTCCTTTAAAAAATTATAGCATATTGTTTCTTGCAATATTTTCAACTTTTTAGCTATCCCTTAAAATATTTGATAAAACCACCCTTTAAAAGTCAAAAAAAGCTTAAACAGTCGACTCTGATATAGAGACGGCTATTTAAGCTAACTATTACATTTTTGTTAAAATACTATCCACTTTTGTATTAATTAAATCAATAGCGACGTGGTTTTCGCCACCTTCTGGCACAATGATATCTGCATAACGTTTCGTAGGTTCAATAAATTGGTGATACATGGGCTTGACGACTGTCAAATATTGTTCAATCACAGAATCCAACGTACGGCCACGTTCTTCCATATCACGCTTGATTCGACGAATAATACGGATGTCATCATCTGTATCCACATACACTTTAATATCCATTAAATCCCTTAAGCGGCGATCTTCTAAAATTAAAATCCCTTCAAGAATAATTACTTCTTTCGGTTCTTGGATCACCGTTTCTGTACTTCTTGTATGCGCAACGTAGTCATAAACTGGCTTTTCAATGGCTTGATAATTTAACAGTTGTTCAACATGTTGAATCAATAAATCTGTATCAAACGCAAAAGGATGATCATAATTGGTATTTAAACGTTCTTCAAACCTCAAATGGCTCTGATCTTTATAATAAGAATCCTGTTCTAACATCATAATTGAATGATCGGGAAAATTATTAAAAATCGCACGGCTAACACTGGTTTTTCCGCTTCCTGATCCGCCAGTAACACCAATGATAATTGGCTGACTATCTTTCATGTATAAACCTCTTTCTTTTCAAAAACTTCATTGTCTTTTACTATTATAATGAAAACTCTGAAGAATGCCAGACCTTTTCCAAGACTTTTCATGTGATTTTTATCTTCTTATGAAAAATCTGCCCACACTTCTTTCAATTACAGTATACTTATCAATAAAAGGAGAATCCTACCTATGATTAAAAAAGTCAAAAAAGAAGCACTTACAACTGCGCATTACGCTCTTCTTTATGAGGCAGATCCCTCAAAAAAAATGGTGGAAGATTACATTACCCGCGGCATTTGCTTTGACTATCAGACTGAAGAACTTCAAGGAATTTTAGTCCTGTTGCCGACTCACCCACGGACATTGGAAATCGTAAACATCGCTGTCTCAGAAGAAAGCCGAGGGCGGGGCATCGGACAAGAGTTATTACATTTTGCCATTGATTTTGCCAAAAAAGAAAAGTATGATTACTTGGAGATTGGGACTGGGAGCACAGGCTTTCAACAGCTATATCTCTACCAAAAAGTCGGTTTTCGAATGACACATATTGAACCAGATTTTTTTATCCATCATTATGATGAGCCCATTACGGAAAACGGCTTGCCTTTAAAAGATATGGTTCGCTTACGGTTACATTTAAGTTAAAAAACAACATTTCCTGTACAGGAAATGTTGTTTTTTAATGCCCAAGAATTGGTAACAACTCATCTAGCTGTTGAATCGTATAATTGGGTTGAATGGTTGGTGTTGCTGGAGCGGAGGTCGGATTGAGCCAAACAGTTTGAATTTTCGCTTGTTGGCCTCCTTGAATATCTGAATGCAAAGAATCGCCAATAATCATTGTTTTTTCTCTACTAAAATTAGGAATCCGTTCAAAAACAAAATCAAAATACTCTTTCATCGGTTTTTGATAACCCACTTCTTCTGAAACAAAAATATCTTTAAAATAAGGCATTAATTTCGAATCTTCCAACCGACGATACTGTGTTTTTGCCACTCCGTTTGTCACAATATATAAATCATAATGGGGTGCTAATTTTTCCAAGATACGTTGACTATTGCCAAGCAAGTCATGTCCTTGACTTAAATATTCTCGGTAGTTTTCTCCCATTCTAACGCTATCAACTTCTCGATTAAACGCGTCAAACAATAAACCAAACCGTGTATCAAGGAGAACATCTTTTGTTATTTTTCCTTCTTCAAATGAACGCCATAATCCTTGATTAATTCGGTGGTATGTTGACTCGACTTCAGATGTAAATGGTACATTTTCTTCTTCAAATAAGGCATGGAGCGCCTTCTTTTCAGCCAATTTAAAATCTAACAATGTATCATCAACATCAAAAAGCAATGTTTTCATTTCCGTTCCTCTTCTCTTTTCAAATTACTCGGTAACGCTTTGCTTGTTTGTTGTTTTTCAATAAAAAAATAAGGCAATAGCAATTGTAACTCTTCTCTTGTTAATGAACGATAAGCACCTAAAGGTAATTGCGGATCTAGCCGCAACGGCCCCATAGTTTGACGTTTTAAAGCAGTCACTTTTTTCCCCACAGATAAAAACATTTTTTTCACTTGGTGAAATTTTCCTTCTTGAATAGTCAGGAAAACATGACTCTCCGTTTCAGTCGCTGCAAGAACAGTTATTTTTGCTGGCTTACATTGAATGCCTCCTTGCAAAACAATCCCATCTTTAAATTTAGCACAATCTTCTGCAGAGACCAAACCATTGACTTTCACTTCATAACATTTCGCTACTTCTTTATTTGGCCGAATTAATTGATACCCTAATTGTCCATTATCTGTTAATAGAAGTAACCCTTCCGTATCGCCATCGAGTCTGCCCACTGGATAAAGACCAGGGCGTCTGTCTTGTGGCGCAATCAAATCAATAACTGTTTTTTTAGATGCATCTGAGACAGCGCTAACCACACCTTTTGGCTTATTCAACATATAGTACACATGGGTCTTATGCGAAATTAATTGTCCTTTTACTTTAATCATTTGTAATTGCGCATCGACATTTTGGCTTTCATTTAAAGTCACGATGCCATCCACAGTGACCTGCTTGCCTTTGATTAATCGTTTCACCGTTTTGCGTGATCCAAACTGAAGTTCTTCTAGTAATTTATCTAATCGCATTGTTCAGCTCCATTCTGGTATAAGTATAGTGGAATCCGTTAAAGATGAAAAGTGGAAAAAGGTAATTCCTTGACGTATAAAAATATAAGTGTTACGGTTAATAAGTAAAGTAAATAAAGGTTTCTCAAAAACAGCGTAATGACCTGGGAGAGAACAACGATAACAATGAACCATTCCCATGAGTGTTGCCTGGCAATATTTGTGGGGATTTTTTGATTATTGTTAGCATTTTTCTAGACAAGAACAACTGAAAAAAGAGTTTCTTTTTTCCATTATGTTTTGTTTCTGAGTTTAACCAAATCACTCATTATTTCAAGGAGGAATTAGGTTATGTCAGTACAATTAGAAGTTAAAGAAAGAGCTATCCGTCCACGTTCACTAAGAAATCAGCTACGTCACGAAGGGAAAGTACCTGCCATTGTTTACGGTTACCAAATTGAAAGTACACCAATCTATTTTGAAGAAAAAGACTTATCAAAAATTTTACGCGAACATGGTGCTAACACCGTTATTAAAATGACAGTTGATGGCAAAAACATCAACACATTAATGTCGAAAGCACAATTAGATACCTTTACTGGTCAAATGCTTCATGTTGAATTCTTATCTGTAAATATGAAAGAAACAACAGAAGTCGAAGCAGAAGTTCAATTAATTGGTGAATCTGCGGGTGTGAAAGCTGGGGGTACCTTAGCTCAAAACTTGTACACTGTTTTAGTGGCAGCCACACCAGATAAATTGCCAGAATCAATTGAAGTAGATATTACAAACTTAGAAATTGGTGATGCTCTTACAATCGCTGATTTACCTGAACACAAAGACTATGAAATTTTAACTGATCCAGAAGAACAACTAGTTGCTATTGTTGAAGCACAAACTGCTCCTGAAGAAGAAGAAGGAACAGCTGCTGAAACGACTGAACCAGAATTAGCCGAATAAAGAGTACACTTTTGTTCAGCTGATTCTCTTAAGTTTTAGAAATGGGGTGTACGTTGAAACAACGTACATCCCATTTTCTTTTTACTGCATGTCTTGATTTCTTTATATAAATGATGACACCTGCAAAGTTAGGAAGCTACAGAGGAATATTAAATTTTTGCTAATCTACGCAATATTTTCAAACGAAACAATTTCTTTTTTTTAAATTTGCAGTATACTAAAAGTAAGTAAACAAAAAGGAGGTCATCCATATGTTTGAACGTTTTGATAGTGACCGTAGCCGCTATGCTTCATTAGGTGTTGTTTCCAGCTTACCTAGTGGCTTAATTGATAGTATTTGGTTGATTATTGACTTAAATCTAAAAGGGGTTATCCCTTTAAACGACTTACTTCACTTTGATTTGTTGAACAATAATGGCAAGGTGACTGTCCATTTTTCTCAAGAAAATAGTTCAGTAGAAATGGCCATCGACTTACCATTTAGTTATTCTACGGCATATCCGTCGCGAATTTTTGCTTTTGATGATGGCCATCGTGAAACGATTTTATTACCTGCAGAAATGTTAGAATCTTAAATAATTTCAACAAACAAAAATACCACCGAATGAAACACTCGGTGGTATTTTTTAATTTTAAAATTTTACGCCTTACGGTTTACAATAAAAGAGTAAATAGCGATACAGATAATCGCTCCTAGCAACGCTGAGATAATCGGAAAACCGCCGATGACTGGTCCTAAAGAAGGCAACAAGAGTGATGCTACCCAACTTCCTAAAAAGCCCACGATAATATTTCCAATAATGCCACCTGGCACGTCTTTTCCTAAAATTGCGCCAGCAATTGCGCCAATAATTCCTCCGACAATTAATGCCCATAGAAAGCTAAACATTTGAAAAACCTACCTTTCATAGTTGATTTTTTTAGTTAATTTTCCTACTTTAAGGATAAAACAGAAAGCAGACTTTTTCAAAAGATAGGACTTTTCAGAAGTCAATTTATTCTTCTACATAAGCTAAACGATAGGATACTGTGCGACCAAAAGAAAATACTTGCAAACCTTGTAAGCGATCTGATTTCAAGTAACCAATGGCTCCTTGGAATAAGGGTAAAACACCGGCATCTTTTTCAATTAATGTTTTTTCTAAACTTAGTAATTCATTCCAGCGTTTTTCAGGTTCATTGGCGTAATCTTTTCTAACTTTTTGGAGACCTGCATCATACGCTGAATCGTTATAACCAGAAGTATTTAAGCCACTTTTTGAGTCATAAAATTCTAAAAAATTAATGGGGTCAGCATAGTCAGGTGTCCATGTTCCAAAGGCTAAATCGTAATTACCTGCTGTTTGTAAATCCAAACGATTTTGCAAAGGCAATGATTTTAATTTGATTGTTAAACCTGGTAAATTTTGTTGCAATTGCCCTTGAACAAATTCAATGGTTTTCTTGGCAATCGCTGAGTCCGCTGAGATTAGTTCCAATTCAATTTTATCTTTGCCCAACTCTTCTTTCGCTTTGGTCCAGTTAGCTTGGGCTTCTTTAATATTATATGGCAACAAATCACCATTTTCTTTGCGGAAATCTTCACCTGTGTCTGGATTTTTTGCAAAATTAGCTGGTACAAAACCATTTAAAGCTGTCGAGCCATCTCCTAAAATTTCTTTTGCAAAAGTTTCTTTGTCAATCGCTTGTAAAAAAGCTTTTCGAACATGTTCGTTGCCGGTAATTTCACGGCGATGATTGGGGCTTAAATAACCCACCATGGCTTTAGGTACAAAATGCGCTTGTTTTGACTCTTTATACTGAAGTGCATAAGTATCTGCTAAAACAGTGTAATCTAAGTCGCCATTATCAAAAAGATTGGCTCCTGTGCCAATTTCTTTCACTACTTGAACATCAATTTCATTCAATTTTACGTGTTCTTTATCCCAATAATGATCATTCTTCTTCAATTTCCAAGTTTCGGAATTGCCATCCCAGCCTGAAATTACAAACGGCCCATTGCCAACAAAATTATCTGCAGAAGTCCCATAGGCAGTACCTTTTTCTTTGGCAAAGGCTTCATTTTTAGGCATAAAAGGTGTTCCAACTAAGACTTGGGCTAAATAAGGAATTGGATTTTCCAATGTTAGTTCTAGTGTCTGGTCATCGATTGCTTTGACACCAAATTCTTCCATCGTGGCTTGTCCTTCCCGCACCGCACGCCCATTTTTAAAAATATCCATTTGATTACTGCTACTTGAACCATACGCTGGATCGACCACGTTTCTAAACGCAAATACAAAATCCCCTGCTTTAACTGGATCCCCGTTTGTCCATTTTGCTTCTCGTAACTTGAATGTATAGACTAACCCGTCTTCACTAACTTGTGGCTCTGCTTTCGCCATAGCTAGCTCAGGATCTCCGTTTTTATCTTGTCGATACAAGCCTTCAACTACTTGACCAATCATATCGGAACTATAGACATCTGTATAATGAGCGCTGTCTAATGTCGAGAGTTCACCACCAGATGCGACGTTAATTTTCTGTGTAGCTGGTTCCTTTGAGGTCGTTTTCGAACCGCCACTTCCACATGCTGCTAAAACCAAGCCCAGTGCAACAAGTCCGATTAACCACTTTTTCTGTTTCATACCAAAACTCCTCCTTCTGTTCAAACAACTTACCTACATTTTACATGATTTTCCATACATTTGTCCTTTTTCAGCACTTACTTTTTGAAAGAAAAATATTTTTTTAAGAATAAGAGTTGACAGATATTTTTTCTGGTGGTACAGTATTGAAAAACAGAGAACAGAAGAGTAACTGTTTCCTTTAGTGAAGAGAGTCTTTGGTTGGTGGAAAAAGACGTAAAGAAACAGCGAACCACATCTGGGAGTTGACTTTTTGAACCCTTAGTAGGAAAGTCCGGGACCACTCGTTAACAGGCGAAGTTATGAACTTCATAAGGTTCGTGTTGCGAAACACGAATAAACTAAGGTGGAACCACGATAATTGATTATTCGTCCTTTGGCTATTCAGCCAAAGGACTTTTTTGTTTTTTTAGATGCGCTTTTCAACCTGAGAGAGTGCCTCAACTGCTCAAGTCTGTTGTCCTCTTTTCCATATGCTTAATGGGATACGCTAGAAAAGCAACAGGTTTTCTGTTCCGTTCGAACAATTTCATACTTGCAATCAAGGCTTAGGACATAGTAATTTAGCTCTTCCTTTACAGAGACTTTTTCATTGGCTGAAAGAAAAAGATGGATTCTTCTTTACTCACACCTAAAAGATGTTTTTCTGAATCCTTTAGTAAGAAAAACCGGTGACTCTATCGTTAACAGAGAGTAGTTGTCAACGCAACTACATAAGGCTTATCTTGTGAAAGATAAGTAAATTGAGGTGGCACCACGAACGCGATTCGTCCTCTTGGCTCACAGCCAAGAGGCTTTTTTGTTTTTTAATAAAAATTGTTGGAGGAAAAAATGATGGATTATATTTTAGAAATTTTACCTGCTTTAGTTAGCGGAGCTGGCATGACACTGAAAGTCTTTTTCTTTACACTCCTTGGCTCGATTCCACTGGGGATCATCATTGCCTTTATTTTACAAAGTTCGTTTAAACCTTTACGTTACTTAATTAACCTCTACATTTGGTTAATGCGCGGCACTCCGCTATTGTTACAATTAATTTTTGTTTTTTACGGCTTACCATTAATTGGTATTGTCTTTGAACGTTACGATGCAGCCTTATTCGCATTTATTTTAAATTATGCTGCGTACTTTGCTGAAATTTTTCGCGGGGGGATTCAAGCAATTCCCCAAGGTCAATATGAAGCTGCTAAGGTTTTACGTTTAACACGTTTTCAAACAGTCACGCGGATTATTTTGCCACAAGTTGTTAAAATCGTGCTGCCTTCCGTAGGAAATGAAATTATCAATTTGGTCAAGGATACTTCTCTTATTTATGTACTTGGCTTAGGCGATCTTTTACGTGCTGGTAAAATTGCGATGAGCCGCGATGTTACATTAGTGCCATTAGCTTTAGTGGGAGTGATTTATTTACTCTTTACGGCAATTTTGACTGTTGCTTCTAAGAAAATTGAAAAATTCTATCAATATTATAAATAGGAGGACTCTACCATGTTAACTATTAAAAATTTAACCAAACATTTTGACAACCGGACCATTATTGATCACTTAAATTTAGAAATTCCAGATGGTAAAATTTTAACGATTGTTGGTCCTTCAGGCGGCGGAAAAACCACTTTACTTCGTTGTTTGGCTGGTTTAGAAACCATTGATTCTGGTGAGCTTTTGTTGGATGGTGTTCCTTTCAATCCTGCTGAAATGGACAATGCCGATCAAGTGGTTGGGGTCGTTTTCCAGGATTTCCAACTTTTCCCTCACTTATCAGTTTTAGAAAACATTACCTTAGCACCTACATTAGTACTAAAAGAAGAAAAAGCAAAAAGTCAGCAAGAAGCTTTAGAATTACTGGAAAAATTGGGCTTGGCTGGTAAAGAAAAACTCTATCCGTACCAACTTTCCGGTGGACAAAAACAACGAGTTGCACTTGCTCGTGCCTTAGCAATGAAGCCAAAAGTTCTTGGGTACGATGAACCAACGAGCGCGCTAGATCCAGCTTTACGCCAACAAGTGGAAGAAGTTATTTTAGATTTACGGAAACAAGGCATGACACAGATTGTCGTGACCCACGATATGGCTTTCGCTGAAAAAATTGCAGACAATCTTTTGACGGTTGCCCCCGTCCAATAGAAAGGAGTTTATGATGAAAAAGAAATATTCTTTAGCCTTGCTGGTTATCTGTTGTAGTTTACTCCTATTTGCAGGTTGTGGTAAAAGAAAAAGCAACGAAGATCAATGGACACGGATTAACGAAGAAAAACGGATTATTATTGGCTTAGATGACTCCTTTGTGCCCATGGGTTTTCAAGATAAATCAGGCAAAATTGTCGGCTTTGATGTCGACTTAGCCAAAGCGGTTTTTAAACTTTATGGCATTTCCGTTGACTTCCAACCGATTGATTGGTCTATGAAAGAAACAGAATTACAAAATCAAACCATTGATCTTATTTGGAACGGCTACACTAAAACGAGCGAGCGGGCCGAAAAAGTTCAATTCACACAACCTTACATGACGAACGACCAAGTACTTGTTTCTTTAAAAGAAAAAAACATTGCAACAGCGAGCGACATGCAAGGCAAAATTTTAGGGGTTCAAAACGGCTCTTCTGGCTATGATGGCTTCGAAAGTCAGCCTGACGTTTTGAAAAAATTTGTTAAAGACCAAACACCTATTTTATATGACGGCTTTAATGAAGCTTTCTTAGATTTAAAATCTGGTCGAATTGACGGACTCCTAATCGATCGCGTTTACGCCAACTACTATCTTTCCCACGAAGATAATTTAAAAAACTATACTATTTCTCATGTAGGCTATGACAATGAAGATTTTGCTGTGGGCGTCCGCAAATCAGACAATCAATTAGTCCAAAAAATCAATACTGCCTTTGAAACGTTACGAAAAGATGGCACCCTTAGTAAAATTTCTCAAAAATGGTTTGGAGAGGACGTTACAAATAACACAAAAATAAACTAAATAAAGAATAAAAAGGTGTACTGCTGACTTAGTACACCTTTTTATTTGAATCAAATTCTTAGCAAATTCTAACTTATGAAGAACTTTTATTTTTGCTACACTAGTAAAAGTCGAGAGAATTTGTCCTTTTCTGCCTAGAACAATCATTACTCTCAATAAATGAAAGGAGAAAAAAATGCCTACTAATAAAAAAGAAGGAATGCTTTTTACTACGTTAATGTGCTTTCTGATGGTTTTCGGAATGAGCACCTATAATTTATTATTGCATGGAGAATTTTCATTGTACGCCTTATCAAAAGGTTTGCTTCCTGGATTTATCGTTGCTTTTATTTTAGACGTTTTCATCGTTGGTGTCTTAGCTAAGAAAATCGCTTTTTCTTTACCCTTTAATAAAGAAAAACGGCTATTACTTATTCTGACCATTTCGAGTCTCATGATTATCGGCATGGTGACTTGTATGTCTTTATTTGGCTTATTAATGGAAGGCCAGACGTTGTCACTAAGTGCGTATTTCCAAGCTTGGGGCCTGAACTTTATTGTTGCCCTTCCTTATCAATTGCTGATTGTCGGTCCCTTTTCACGTATGATCTTAACCAATTACCAACAACGACAAACTTAGAAAATAGATTTCTTATCTAAGTTTTAACAGTTGCCTAAAAAAAAGTTAACCTTTTTGATTTATCTTAGTGATAGTTCATTAAAGGAGGAACTGAAGTTGAAAAAATATCGTATTAGCTTATTTCTTGGCTTGATTAGTCTTTTATTATTTATGATCTCTATTTTAGTTGGATCAACATTATCTAGCGATGGACTTTTAAAAGAACCCGCCTTTTTCTGTACGCCGCTCGGTTACTTTTTTCTCTTCATCGCCTTGCTTTCGGTTATAACAATCACATGTAAAGAACATATGAATCAAAAAGGTAAAACAAAACAACCTTAAAAAGAGCCTGACGTTTTGATACGTCCGGCTCTTTTTTTAATAAAAACATATAACTTAACTTGCAACAATATTTACTAATTTATCTGGAACAGCAATCACTTTGCGCACTGTTTTTCCTTCAATAAATTCTTTAACAGCTTCATGGTTCATTGCAATTTGTTCTAATTCTTCTTTGCTTAACCCACGAGCGACATTTTGTTTGCCACGTAATTTTCCGTTCACTTGGAAAACTACTTCCACTTCATCTTCTACTAAGGCTGCTTCATCATAGGTTGGCCAAGGGACATAAGTTAAACTTTCCTCGTTACCTAAAATTTGCCATAGTTCTTCACCAATATGTGGCGCGATTGGCGCAAGTAATTGGACAAATCCTTCCACATATTCATAAGGTAAGGCATCCACTTTATTGGCTTCATTCACAAAAACCATTAATTGAGAAATCGCTGTATTAAAGTGCAAGTTTGCCATATCTTCTGTCACTTTTTTAACCGTTTGGTGATAAACTTTCGTTAAACGGCCATCATTAATTGTGGTAATTCGGTCACGCATTTTGCCTTCTTCATCAACAATCAGACGCCAAACGCGATCTAAGAATTTACGACTTCCTTCTAAGCCATTTTCATTCCAAGCAATGGAAGCATCTAATGGGCCCATGAACATTTCATAAAGACGTAATGTATCCGCACCATATTTAGCCACCACATCATCGGGATTTACAACATTGCCACGTGATTTAGACATTTTTTCATTGTTTTCTCCTAAAATCATACCTTGGTTGTATAATTTTTGGAAAGGTTCTTTGGTAGGAACCACGCCAATATCATATAAGAATTTATGCCAAAAACGAGCATAAAGTAAATGCAGCACCGCATGTTCGGCACCACCAATATAGATATCAACTGGTAACCAACGTTTTAATTTTTCAAAATCAGCAATTTCATTTTTATTATGAGGATCAATGAATCGTAAGTAATACCAAGAGCTTCCAGCCCATTGTGGCATAGTATTCGTTTCACGTTTTCCCTTCATGCCAGTTTCAGGGTCGACGACATTGACCCATTCATCAATGTTTGCTAATGGCGATTCCCCAGTTCCACTTGGGCGAATATCCGATGTTACTGGTAAACGTAGAGGTAACTCAGATTCAGGAACCGTTGTGGTTGTTCCATCTTCCCAATGGATCACAGGAATTGGTTCACCCCAGTAGCGTTGACGAGAGAATAACCAGTCACGTAAACGATAAGATACTTCTTTTTTCCCTACGTGATTTTCTTCTAGCCACTCATTCATTTTAGCGATGGCTTCTGCTTTGTTTAATCCATTTAAGAAATCAGAATTGATATGCGGTCCATCCCCTGTATAGGCTTCTGTTGTAATGTCGCCACCTGCGATTACTGGTAGGATATCAATGCCAAATGTTTTCGCAAATTCGTAATCCCGTTCATCATGCGCTGGGACCGCCATGATTGCGCCTGTGCCATAGCTTGCTAAAACATAATCGCCAATCCAAATTGGAATTTCTTGGCCATTGACTGGATTTATAGCATACGCACCTGTGAAAACACCTGTTTTTTCTTTTGCTAAATCCGTTCTATTTAAATCAGATTTTTTTGAGGTTTCTTCAATATATGCTTCTACAGCTGCTGTTTGTTCAGGTGTCGTAATTTTTTTCACTAGTTCTAGTTCAGGAGCTAGAACAGTATAGGTTGCACCAAACAAGGTATCAGGACGGGTTGTAAACACCGTGAAACTTTCTTCTGTGCCAGCGACTTTAAAGGTCACATTGGCTCCTTCAGAACGTCCAATCCAATTTCGTTGCATATCTTTAATACTTTCTGGCCAATCAACAAGCTCTAAATCTTCTAATAAGCGATCTGCATAAGCAGTAATTTTCAGCATCCATTGACGCATTGGTCGGCGAACCACATCATAACCGCCACGTTCACTTTTTCCATCAATGACTTCTTCATTTGAAATAACAGTTCCTAGTTCAGGTACCCAGTTAACCGCAACTTCTGCTTCATAAGCTAACCCTTTTTCATATAATTTTGTAAATATCCATTGTGTCCATTTATAATATTCGGGATCAGTGGTATTAATTTCGCGATTCCAATCATAGCTGAATCCTAATGAATTAATTTGGCGACGGAATGTTTCGATATTTTTCTTAGTAAATTCAGCTGGGTCATTTCCTGTATCTAACGCATATTGCTCTGCTGGCAAACCAAACGCATCCCAGCCCATTGGATGCAACACATTATAGCCTTGCGCACGTTTCATACGTGAAAGAATATCGGTTGCTGTATAGCCTTCCGGGTGACCTACGTGTAAGCCTTGTCCAGATGGATAGGGAAACATATCTAGTGCATAAAATTTTTCTTTATTTGGGTCGTCCAATGTATTGAAACAATTGTTCTTAGCCCAATATTTTTGCCATTTTTTCTCAATCTCTTTGTGATTGTAGCTCATGTTATTCCTCCTAGTAATATAAAATTTTTCATTCTTAAAATTTGCCACCTGCAGCCATTGTCACTATTCTGACTTAAACTAGCCACTTAGTGATAAAAAAAAGTCCTATAGGAAAAATTCCTATAGGACGTGAACATACAAATGCAACGTGGTACCACCTAAATTCGTCAAAGAAACGGTTATTCACCGTCACCTTAACCTCAAACGTCTTAACGATCGTCACCGACTTTTCCTACTTGGTTTGTTCAAAAAAGTAACTTAAAGGCGAGTTCAAAAGCTTCTGTACGTATTTCCACCAGCCATACGCTCTCTATCACATGGTTCTTTCTACTATTCCTTCTCATTGTTTTTTTCTATTATAAGACTCATGTTACCAAAGATAGCTATTTTTTTCAATCTTAAATTAACCAACTTTTAAAGTTTGACCAATATAAATTGTATCCCCGCTTAAGCCATTTAATTGTTTGATTTTTTGGATGCTGATTCCGTATTGCATTGATAAGCCCCAAAGTGAATCACCGCTTTTAACTGTATGGCGTTTGCCTGATGCACTATTTGTTGAAGAAGCATTGCCACCTGCAGAAGCGCCTTTTTTCACGATGATTGTTTGACCAGCAAAAATTAAATCGCCTTTGATCCCGTTCCATGAACGTAGATTAGCAACACTCACGCCAAACTGTGCAGAAATTTTATTCAACGTATCGCCTGATTTAATCGTGTAGGATGTTGTCGCACCACCACCATTATTCGTAGGCTTGTTCGTATTCGTTGAACCTGAGTTGGCACCTTTTTTCACGATAATCTTTTGACCAGCAAAAATCAAACTACCGCTGATGTTATTCCAGGCTTGTAAGTTAGCCACACTAACACCGAATTGTGCAGAAATTTTGTTCAAGGTATCGCCTGATTTAATCGTGTAGTACGTATTCGTTCCTGATTGATTATTGTTAGAACCACCATTGCTTGAGCCACCGGTGTTACCTGAAGTACCTTTTTTCACAATAATTTTTTGACCAGCGAAGATTAAATCGCCAGAGATGCCGTTCCATGAGCGTAAATTAGCAACGCTCACACCATATTGCGCGGCAATTTTGTTCAAGGTATCGCCTGATTTAATTGTGTAGTACGTATTCGTTCCTGATTGATTATTGTTAGAACCACCGTTGTTTGAGCCGCCAGTGTTACCTGAAGCACCTTTTTTCACGATGAGTTTTTGACCAACGAAAATTAAATCGCCAGAGATGCCATTCCATGAGCGTAAATTAGCAACGCTCACGCCATATTGGGCGGCAATTTTATTCAAGGTATCCCCTGATTTTACAGTATAGTACGTGTTCGTTCCTGATTGATTATTGTTAGAACCACCGCTGCCTGAGCCACCAGTGTTACCTGAAGCACCTTTTTTCACGATAAGTTTTTGACCAACGAAAATTAAATCGCCAGAGATGCCGTTCCATGAGCGTAAATTAGCAACGCTCACACCATATTGCGCGGCAATTTTATTCAAGGTATCTCCTGATTTTACAGTATAGTACGTGTTCGTTCCTGATTGATTGTTCGAGCCGCCTGTTCCTGGATTAACTGTTCCGCCCCCAGTATTTCCACCAGAAGATGGTGTATCATATTGAGTTAAGTTATATGCGGTAATGACATTATTTAATTTAGCATTGTAGCTAGGATCTGTCGCATAACGACCTGTTAACCAAGCAGTTGCATCGCGGTACGAACTTGTATTGCTTTTCCAAGCCCCAGCATAATAGTAAACGCCCGCTTGGAAAGAAGTTGTTTTTAGCACGTGCGCATTATCTTGGAATGATTCCATGTAAGAAGGATATTTACGGAAAGGTTCTTTTTTCACTAACCATTTGCCGTTTAAATATTCCCATGTATCCATATAGACAGATTGTCCATTGTAGCTGCCTTTAATCCCAAATAAGTTATAGTTTGGTGCCTTAGATAGCGTACTTGCTCCCCAACCACTTTCAACGATTGCTTGAGCCATCATCACTGATGCATATAAATCATTGGCTTGCGCAATAGGTTGTGCACAACGAGCTAACTCGGCAATAAATTCTGAAGGACTTTGCGTCGGTGATAACGCTGAAAAAGTTTGCGCAGAAGCTACTCTAGCTTCTGGTACTTTTACTTCATCATCGGGTGTAACCGCAGGCGCTGCTTCAGACTCGGTTGTTGAAGGAGCTACTGGCGCGATTTCTGCTACTGAAGAATCAGTCGTTCCTGATTCCACAGGTGTAGTTGAATCAACTGTTGGTTGCTCGGTACTTGGTGTTGTTGGTGTTTCTTTTGATGATTCAGTTGTCGATTCAGTCGTTGTTGACGAATCCGTTGTCGGTTGTTCCGTAGTTCCTGGCGTAGTTTCTGTGGTTGGTGTCTCTACTAAGCCAGTTTCCGTAGTAGGTGCTTGGGCAACTTCCGCATTTGTTGGCTGCTCTTCTGTTGCCTCAGCAGTCACTGGTAGTAACGCAACGGGCGTTCCTACAGATGAAACAATTAACGCCGAGCTGAATAAAGTAGTGCTCTTCTTCCATTGTACTGGCGTTTTCTTTCTTTGTTGTGCTTTCCTTCTTTCGATACGTGACATTGATTCTTTCTTCATTGATACGTCCCCAACTTTCCTTTTTTAACTTATATGTAAATGTAATTTTTTAGTTTTGTTATTATAACAAGTATACCTTTTTTTCTGGCGAATTAAAAACACTTCAACAAAATTTCATATTACTGTAACTAGATTGTAAAGAAGTAATGTTTTTTAACATGGATTTACTCTCTTGTTACTACTCGGAAAAAAACTGCGACTTTAGTTGTAGACGCTTCTTTACCTTAGTCTGATTTTTTTAATTTCTCTTGTTATTCGCCCAAAAAGAAATTATAGTTTAAGATGAGAAATGAATCGTGTAGAAAGAGGGAGCGGAATGAATAAAGAACATTTTATTATTGAGCTGAAAATTTATTTAAAAGCGTTAAATCCAAAAGATCAAGCTATTATTCTTGCGAAATACAAGGCGTTATTTGATGCTCGTGTTGCGGAAGGCGAAACAGAAGAACAAGTGGCAAAATCATTGGGGAAACCACGGGTTATCGCAGAAGAAATTTTGAAAGAACAAGGCATTGAATTGACGGAACGAAAAATTGAAAATAATGGCTGGCAAGAAATTCCAGCGGCTACACCTGCTTATGATCATCCCTATGAAGAAGAATCTGAATTTTACTATGATAATGATTCTCCATACTATCAACGACCACAGCATCGGCCACTAACCCGATTTTTCCAAGTGCTTGGTATTTTCTGTTTAAATTTTTTCTTCATGTTTTGGGTTATTTTAGGGATTGCCTTAATGTACGTCGGTTGTGGCATTGCCGGAGCTGCAACTTTATTTTCACCAATTTATGGTATTTATAGTGTTATTACCCAAGCAAATGCCGCTTCCTTTTTCCAATTATCTATGAGTCTCTTTTTATTTGGTGCATCAATCATTGGTTGGTTACTGTTTCTACCAATTTTAAAATTTTCAGCACATGTCTTTAAGCGTTATTTCCAATGGAACATTGCTGTTTTACGAGGTGATATCTAATGAAAAAAACAACAGGGATTCTCTTATCCATTGCTGTCTTAGCGATGCTAATTGGTGGATCTGGCGCCGTCTATTATTACAAGCAAGCGGAAAAATCAGTCACACCGCTAAAAGAAAGTTATACACTAAAAAATAAACAAGCAGGCGAAGAACTTCACTTATCCTTAAAAGGCAAAGGCCCTTATACCATTTATAAAACTGATAGTAACAAAATGGGGTTACGATCACCGAATAATGCCTTTTATTCAAAAGCTGAAGGCACCTTAAATGTCAAAGAAGAAAAAAATAAAATAACAGCAACCATCAATACCACTCGCACACAAAACCAACCCGAATTGTCATTCTTTAATATTGGTATTTTTAGTGACTTCACACCGAACGTGAGTGTCCAGATTCCTAATAATGTGAAAAAGTTAGTAATTGATGGCTCAACCCATTCACCAGTTTCATTGAATGCTTTTAACGTAGACGAATTAACAACTAATCTACCAAATTCTTATGTTAGTCTATCGGGTGTTAAAGCCAAAAAAATGACGCTTAACTCTTCAGATGGTATCTACCTTTCAGCGGATACTTCCGCTAAAAAAGCAACAGTTGAAACCACTGACGGCGATATAACGTTGGATTCAGCCTATTTCGATGAAATCAAAAATACGACTATTTCTGGTGATATTCGAGTGCAAAATGCTCGCGGAAACATCCAAGCAACAACGACAGATGGCGATATTAGCGTCTATGATTTCAAAGGAGAAGCTAACTTTTCAAGTGAAAATGGTGATTTTTCTTTAGACATGCCTGCTGTGCCTAAAAAATTAACTGTCGCTCTTGTCCATGGAGATATTTATGTAAATTCTGGAGAAATTTTGCGTGACATTTCAATCAAAGGGGAATCAAAATTAGGCGATGTTCAACTTTTAAACAAAGAGCGAACATCTTATAAGAATGGTCGTGCGGATACAGAGTTTAACCTTTCTAGCGAATTCGGCGATATTACCGTTGATACTCCTGATGATGATAATCAATAAACATGCGCCATTTAAAAAAGTTCTGGCACCACAATGAGAGATTGTGCTGCCAGAACTTTTTTAATATCTGTATCCCCTCTAATCAGGCAATGAAATTATCTTTTAATTTTTTACCCTTTTGATGGTATAATACGGATTGTTGCGATTAAATTTTGAAAGGATTTTTTATGAAAAACAAACTTTATTATCAATTTGCAGGTAGTTGTTTTCTTTTAGTATTTATGTTTTTAGGCTACGTTGTTCGTTTTTATCCAACCTGGCTCAAAGGCTTTGATCAAACGATTACTTCTTTTGTTCGTCGTCCTTTTCCACAGCTAAATAACTTTTTTATTTGGTACACCAAATTTGCCAATTCATTGACGATTATCATCTTAGCAATCGTTGTCATTGCTCTGTTTATTGTTTGGAAATATTATGCTGAAGCATTATGGCTCTTTATTAATACTGCCTTAATTGCTGGCGTAGGTAATTCTTTATTAAAATTATTCTTTATGCGCCAACGTCCTACTTTGGAGCATTTAGTAACTGAACATACGTATAGTTTTCCTAGCGGACATGCTGTAGGAAGTACCTTGTTCTACGGCACTATTTTATTGATTCTGCCAATTTTCATTAAAAATAAAACGGTCCGCCTTTGTGTGCAAATTTTACTAGGTATTGGGATTTTCATGATTGGGGTTAGTCGAATCTATTTAGGTGTCCATTTCCCTAGCGATATCTTAGGTGGTTTTTGTCTTGGTTTAGCTTGGTTGTTATTAAGTTACCCTATTTATTTAGAAAAACGCTTTGTTTGGCGATTTCAAAGCAAACAACGCTAGAAAGAAGTCTTGATTATGCAAATTTTTCCTTATTCAGATGATCCAAATAAACGCTATCACACTTGGAACTATGCACTTCGTCAACAGTTTGGTGAAAAGATTTTTAAAGTGCCAATTGATGGTGGCTTTGATTGCCCCAATCGTGATGGGACGGTTGCCAAAGGTGGTTGTACGTTCTGTAGTGTTTCTGGCTCAGGCGACATGATTGTTGCACCTAGCGATCCCCTGCCGCTTCAATTTCAAAAAGAAATCCAATTGATGCATCAAAAATGGCCAACTGTCGATCAATACATTGTTTACTTCCAAAATTTCACCAATACACATGCGCCCGTTGACGTTATTCGTCATCGGTTTGAACAAGTAGTCAATGAAAAAGGCGTCGTTGGTTTATCCATTGGTACCCGTCCTGATTGTTTGCCTGATGAGGTAGTGAACTATTTAGCCGAATTAAATGAACGCTTTTATTTATGGGTAGAGTTGGGTTTGCAAACCACATTTGAGGAAACTAGCGCTGCCATTAATCGCGCTCATGATTATCAAACATATCTAGATGGCGTGGCTAAATTACGGAAACACGGGATTCGGGTCTGTACACATTTAATTAACGGGCTACCTGGTGAAACCCCCGCTATGATGCGCGAAAATGTGCGGCGAACTATTCAGGATTCAGATATCCAAGGGATTAAACTGCACTTACTTCATTTAATGACAAATACCAAAATGATGCGGGATTATAATGAAGGACGCTTACAATTGATGAGCAAAGAAGCCTATGTTTCAGTGATTTGTGATCAGTTAGAAATGATTCCACCCGAAATTGTTATTCATCGCTTGACAGGCGATGCTCCCTTTGAAACAATTATCGGACCGATGTGGAGCTTGAAAAAATGGGAAGTTCTCAATGCGATTGATGCGGAAATGAAACGCCGCAACAGTTATCAAGGAAAATATACTGTCATTTCAGGAAAGGAAGTTTTCAATTAATGCTACAAACAGCCCTACATTTTAGTCACCAACTTTTAAAAGAAGTAGTGGAACCTGGCGACTTCGTCATTGATGCAACAATGGGAAATGGTCATGATACAGCATTCTTAGCAGAGCTGGTTGGCCCTTCTGGTGAAGTTTTCGCCTTTGATATCCAAAAAGAAGCGTTGATCAATACAGAACAAAAGTTAACAGAACTTAATTTACTCCCACAAACTACGTTATTTCCATTAGGACATGAACATCTTCATGCTGTCCTAGATGAAGAAACAGAAATCACTGCCGCTATTTTTAACTTAGGCTATTTACCTAAAAGTAATAAGGAAATTATTACAAAACCCGCTACGACTAAACAGGCGTTAGATGGGTTACTGCCTCATTTGGTAAAAGGAAGTCGCATTATTTTAGTCGTTTATTATGGCCACGAAGGCGGTTCAGAGGAACTTGATTTGGTCACGAATTACACGCAAGCCTTACCACAAGATGTTTACAGTGTCTTACGTTATGAGTTTATCAATCAAAAAAATCAGCCACCTGTTCTTTTCTGTATTGAAAAGAAATAAGAGAACATGGTCGGATTGTCTCCAGCAATCCGATCATGTTCTCTTTTATTTGTTTTGTTACTCTGTCAATTCACCATCACGAATACGAACCACTCGATCACAGTATTTCAACAAACGCTCATCATGTGTCACCATGATAATTCCTTTATCTTTCTCTTTAGCCTCTTTCGCTAGTAATTGGACAACATCAAACGCCTTTTCTGTATCTAAACTAGCCGTAGGTTCATCTGCCAAAATTACGTCTGGCTCATGATACAATGCACACGCAATGGCTACCCGTTGTCTTTCCCCACCAGAGAGATCACGAGGATAACTATTTCGTAATTCTTTTAAACCCAACGTCTCTAACAATTGCTCTTTTAATTCACTATTTTTACGTGACTTATCAACTTTTTCAATTAAGTGAAATTGATCTTCCACTGTTAAAAATGGCACCAAATTAGAGCTTTGTAAAATAAAGCCGATTTTTTGAAAACGTTGCGCCAAACGTTGCTTTTTCGTTAACTTATTTAGTGATTGCCCGCCAACAATGACTTCACCACTTGTCGGTGCCTGTAAACCAGCTGCAATCGTTAAAAAGGTACTTTTACCAGAACCAGAAGGACCAATTACTGCGACAAATTCACCTGGCTGAACCGCAAAAGATAATTCTTTTAACGCGATCACTTCTGTATGTTTTTCACCATATTTTTTATAAATATTTTTCATTTCTAAAACATTTGCCATGTCTCTAACCTCCAATCGCGATTAACGGATCAATTTTAGCAATCGTTCGAATTGAAAATGCCCCGCCAATTAATGCAGATAAAATCAATAGTACACTAAACAAAATCATGCGTGGTCCATTAGTTGCATAAGGCATCGCTTCTGGTAAAAAGAGCACGGTAATTCCCGTTAAAGCAAGACCAATCGCCACTCCTAGAACAGCCAATAAAGCGGTTTGTAGCATGACTGCCTTTGCTAAGAAACTAGTCGGCACCCCTTGAACTTTTAAGACACCGAACATTGCTGTTTTCTGTAAAGTCATCACAAAGATAAAAATACCGATAATGAACGCTGCAATCACAATCAAGAAATAAATCATGCCATCCAAGGTCAAGTTTTGAGCGCTGTATCCTGGCAGTTTTTCAATAAAATCTGAAATTGAAAGAACTTGGCTGTCTTTATTAGTCGTTTTAACTTCCGCGTTATCCTTGCTGCGAACAATAAAACCATTAACCATTTTGGCCATTGCTGGATTGTCACCATATTTAATTGACCGCCAAGTATCCAGAGAAGTGTAAATAACTGGCACAATGTTATAGCTACTTTTAGAAATAAAGCCGACAATTTCTAATTGCTCATCATATTTCCCTGCAGTTAATTTGTCGCCAATTTTAAATCCTTGATTTTTCAATGTTTCTGAAGCAATCACTTGATTTTTATCAGTAAATGCGTTTCCTTCAATCACTTTTGGCATTAAAAAACTTTCTTTTTCAATCCCAAATAAGCTAACATTCGTTAATTCAGCCTTTTTGTCATCTGCTGGGCGGATGGCTAACGACTGTTGACCAATCGGTGCAATTTTGCCTCCTGAAATCGTTTCTTTCACGTTTTCATCTAACACTGATACATTTAAATTACTATTGGCCTCTTTTGATAAAACCACTTGATTCGCTTGCCATTGATCTACGGCTAAACGATTTCCTTGAGCTAAACCGTTCGCTAAACCTGACAAAATAAAAATTAACCAAGCAATCAAGACCATTACTAAAACTACAAGGACGTACCGTCCTTTTGAATACTTCATTTCATTAAATCCTAAAAACATGAATGGTTCACCTCTTTCTTCTTTTCGAAATAAACTATATCACTTATCAATCGATAAATCAATAATTATTTATCAATTGATAAGTGAATTTTACAAAAAAATAGAGAAGTCTGTTTTCCAACAGGGCTTCTCTATTTTTTATTTGTGACTTTTCAGAACGCCATGTAGCATAAATTGAATGAATTTTTTGACATCGTCATCCACTGTTTTTCGCTGGTACGTTTTTTCAATACTTAATAATGCACTAACGTTATATAAAATAAACCGAGTTGCATCATCTACACTGATGCCCTCTTGTAAGCAATTGGTTTCAGGTTCACTTTCAAAAATAGCCGCAATATTATTGATATAGGTTTTTTTGAAAATTTGATACAGCGTACGATTGTAATCAGGGCCCATTTCTTGAAACATGTCGTTCAACATTAAGAAAAGATTGGTCGGATGTTCATCTAACAAAACTTTGATTAATTGATAAAGTTTTTCTTCTACTGATGCATTTCCAGAAACAATTGGGACTAATTCTTCCTGAACACGGGACGTTAATTCTTCAATCACAGCTAAATACAGTTCTTTTTTATTTTTAAAATGGTGATAGAGATTCGGTTGGGTAATGTTCGCTTTTAAAGCAATTTCACGAGTGGAGGTATTTTTGAACCCCTTTGTCATGAATAATTCAGAAGCGACAGACAAAATAATTTGCCGTGTACGTTCTAAATCAGCTTTGCGTTTATTTGGCTTTTCCATGGTTTTCTCGCCCCCTGCTGCTTTTTATTTTAGCATATTCTCCGGCAAGAAACGAGAGACCTTTATACAAAAAACGAAAAATATACAATCAATGTGCCTGCTATTTGGAGAAGAATCGCGCAATAATACCACCGCTGCAAATGTGTCAACCAGCCTTTTTCGCCCCCAAGATAAATCAACCACTGCATTCCAGATAAAAAACTATTAGCCAACAACCAAAAAAGTAGTGCCGATTTTGTCCATCGATTCTCTCTGAATACACTCAGTACAAATAAAGTATTTAGCACCAAAAACGTGCGCCGTAATTGCCGTACATTCCTCATTTTTTCCATTGACATTTCTCCTTTTTCTATTTAGCATAGCAAAAAAAGAAGCAAATGAGAATGACTCATTTTGCTTCTTTTTCAACTTATTCAAAAACAAATTGATTTTTATAAAGTTCCGCATAGAATCCATCTTGTTCAACTAGTTCATGGTGGTTGCCTTCTTCAATGACTTCACCGTCTCGTAAAACAATAATCCGATCCGCATTTAGAATCGTTTTCAAACGATGGGCAATCACAAAACTGGTGCGCCCTTTAATTGCTTCGTCCATCGCTTTTTGGATTTTAGCTTCTGTTACTGTATCAACATTACTTGTTGCTTCATCCAAAATTAATAATTCTGGATTGGTAATAATCGTTCGTGCAATACTTACTAATTGCTTTTGCCCCGTACTGAAAAGGTTATTCTCTTCCGTAATCTCAGTATCGTAGCCTTGCTCAAGATTTACAATAAATTCATGGATATTCGCTTGTTTCGCTGCTTGAACAATTTCTTCATCCGTGGCCTCTGGCTTACCAAAAGCAATATTCTCACGAATTGTTCCTGAAAATAGAACGGACTCTTGCAAAACAATGCCTACATGTGAACGCAAGCTATCTAAATCCATTTCACGAATGTCCACACCATCAAACGTCACGGCGCCTTCATTCACATCATAAAAGCGATTCATTAAATTCATAATCGTTGTTTTTCCTGAGCCTGTCGGTCCGACTAAAGCGACCATTTCACCTTTATCCACATGAATAGAAACATCTTTCAACACAGGCGTTTCTGGATTATAGCCAAAAACAACATGATTTAAAGCCACAGCTTTGTTAATCTCTTCTAATTTTTCGCCATTTTCGGGACGAATTTCATTTGGTTCATCAAACATCTCATTTAAACGACGAGCGCCTGTAACAGCTAATTGAATCATGCTATAACCTGAAGAAATTTGCATTAATGGTTGATAATATTGTTGGGAATATTGGACAAACATAACGACTAAACCTAGCGCAGCGGCACGATCAACAGAGCCATTGATTGCTAACCAACCACCAAAGAAAATAACAATCGCCGTATTGACTAATGACATTCCTTGCATCATTGGGAAAAGTAATCCTGAATACACTTGACCTTTATACGTAGCTGCACGAACTTTTTCATTTTGCTCTAAAAAACCGTCAATGGTTTCTTCTTGTAAGCCATTAGTGATAATCACACGTTGCCCACTAATTTTTTCATCCATATAGCCATTTAATTTACCCACTTCATCTTGCTGTAAATCGACATATTTGCGCGCCTTGCTAATCACAAAGACCGCAATTAAAATCGCAATCGGCGTAGAAGCAATTGTAGCCCATGCCAGTTCCACATTTTGACGGAACATCATGATTAAGACACCAACCAATAAGGCAATATTGGTTAATACTTGTAGCAACGCTTGGTTTAAACTGTTTTGGATGTTGTCTAAATCACTAGTAAAACGACTTAAAATTTCACCATCTTGATGAGAATCAAAGAAACGAATCGTCAATTTTTCTAATTTATTAAACAAACCAATCCGCATGCGGTTTGTTGATTTCCCCACGACTTGTGTAAAGAGAATACTATAAATGAAACTAGCGGCACTAGTTAAGACATAAAAAATGAGTAGTTTCCAAATGACAGAAACGAACGCACTTTTATCGTCTTTTCCTTGCATCACATTAACCGCATATTTCGCTAATTCCTGAATAGCTTCCCCAACGAATTGCGGCGCTTTGACTTGTAAATAAGTCGCTGCGAAAATTGCTAAGAAAATAAAGAGGAAAGAAACTTTGTAACGTTTTAAATAATGATAGAAAAATTTACTAGCTTTTATTAAATCAGTCATTAAGCTTCCTCCTTTCCTTTTTGAGTTTCGTAAATTTCTTGATACACGGGGTTCGTAGCTGCTAATTCTTCATGCGTGCCTTCCCCGACTAAACGTCCATTATCCAATACTAAAATACGATCTGCATGGACAACAGAAGAAATTTTTTGGGCAATAACGATCGTGGTAGTCTCTTTTAACTCTTTATCCAACGCTTCTCGGACTAACCGCTCCGAACGAGCATCCAACGCGCTGGTGCTATCATCTAAAATCAAAATTTTAGGCTCACCAATCACACCTCTAGTAATTGATAACCGTTGTTTTTGTCCACCAGAAAAGTTATTACTCCGTTCTTCGACGGGTGCATCATAACCTTCTGCTAATTTTTCAATAAATTCCTTGGCTTGGGCGATGCCTGAAGCCCGTTCCATGTCCGCTTCAGAAGCGTCACGTTTACCATGGCGTAGATTTTGCGCAATCGTTCCAGAGAACAGGATTGCTTTTTGCAACACAAAGGAAACTGTTTTTCGTAAACTGTGTTCGTTCACTTCTCGTAAATCGACACCACCAACTTCAATCTTTCCTTCTGTCGGATCAAACAAACGTGGAATTAATTGTGCCAATGTAGATTTACCAGCCCCAGTTGCGCCCACAATCCCAATCATTTCACCTGGCTGAATAGAGAAAGAGATGTCTTTCAAGGTATCTTCTTCATCCCCAGGATAACGGAAAGATACGTGATCAAACTCAACACTACCAATTAACTCTTGTTCTGGGACTTTTTTGTAGGTAACATCTGGTTCTGTTTCCATCACTTCTTTAATCCGCTTAATGGAAACAGCGGCACGAGAAGTCATCATCATCATCATTCCGCCGATAATAATCGCCATCATGATTTGCATTAAATAGTTCATAAAGGAAGCGACACCACCGATTAAAGTTGGATCGTCCTTGACTAAGTTACTCACAAAGAAAATTGAGCCTACAACAGCTAAGTTCGCCACCAACATAAACGCTGGAATCATCACAGCAAATAAGCTACCTACGATTAAGTTATGGGTGGTTAATTCTTCACTCACTTTTGTAAAACGTGACAATTGATTTTTTTCTTGAACAAATGATTTGACGACACGAATGCCTAACAAATTTTCTTTTGCAATACCATTAATCTTATCAATCAAGTTTTGAATAATCATGAAATGCTTGCCCATTTGCGAAAAGGACAGCATAGAAATCAAAATAACTGCGATGACAAGTGCAACAATCACCCACCATAGTTGTGGCAAGGTTAGCATCGCTAAAATAAAACTCCCGATAAATAAAAAAGGAATTCTAAAAAGTGTCTGCAACGCAATCATAATGACATTTTGAATTTGAGTAACGTCATTTGTTAAACGAACAACTAAGTTACCTGCTGAAAATTTTTCGATATTGCCAAATGAAAAGGTTTGGATTTTGCGGAAAGTTGCTTCACGAATGTCAGCACTGACACCTTGGGCAACTTTGGCAGAAAAAATTGTATTAATAACCCCTGCAACGAGTCCTAATCCTGCAATGGCAATTAATTGAATCCCTAAGTTTTTCATTTTGTCGCTATCGTCATTCATAATTGCTTCCAACACTTGTTGTAACAATTTTGGTTGCCAAAGTGCTGAGACAACCATTACGATCACCGCCAACAAGGCAATAACTACCGAGCCTTTGTATTTTTTGGCGTGTTGAATAATAAGGTCCATCTTATCCCTACTTTCTTAAAATAGTTCCCTGCTTCTTCAGTGTTGGTCTGCGAATTCTTCCCCATTACAAAAAAATCAATTTGCTCATTGACTTCACCAATTTAACACTGTAAAATAAGGCCGATTCATAATTTACCATTTTTAGTGGTAAAATACAAGCGAACAAGTTAATTTTTCACAAGTTTTTCCTATCATAAAGTGTACCTTCTTTTTGATAAACTTACGAAGATAACGTTTAATAGGAGCTAAAATCATGGAACCGAAATTATCAAAAGACACGATTATTGCAGCCGCATTTTCTTTGTTAGAAAAAAGTCCCACTTTAGAACAACTTTCTATGCGTAAAGTCGCCAAACAGCTTGGTGTACAGGCGCCCGCAATTTATTGGTATTTTAAAAATAAGCAAGCCTTACTTCAAAGTATGGCTGAAGCGATTGAAGAGCACTTTCAAGAACCTGCATTATGTGGTGAATGGTATTCTGACTTACTAGCCTTCATGGAAAACTATTATGATCTCTATCAACAATTTCCCTGTGCCGTAGCTATCGAAATCCAAACCGTCCCTGCCTATCCCCAACGATTACGCCATTTGAATCAAATGATGGGCATTTTAAGAGAAGCAGGTTTTTCACCAGAAATGACTCATTTAGCAGTAACGTCTTTACAACATCTTTTATTTGGGATGATTATGGACGCAACGGAGGAAAAACAGCTCGTTTCGCAAGTATTGAACGGAGATGACTATTTAAAAGAACAAGTGCTGCACATGAAACAATATGTCTCCGACAATGAGTTAACGTACATGGAGGAAAGCATTCAATTTCGACACTCCATCCACCAAAAATCCGCCTTTATTCAAGCCGTTAAAACCTACTTAGATGGGTTGCAAGCAGACAACACATCTTCATCTAAATAAAAAAAGCCCTTGGTCCGTCAGTCGAAATGACTGACGGACCAAGGGTTAACCTTTAAAATAAATAGCGAAAACTACTTTCTCTATTTTGGTATTGGTAGCCAAGCCAAGGCTTTTTGAATCCATTCATCCCAGAACACCCAGTCATGTTCTCCTGGTCCAGTTTCAAAAGTGTAACTTGCCTGTGCCTGTTCCAACGCTTGAGCCATCTGTTGATTAGCAGAAAGTAACATATCTTGCTCCCCACAACAAAGGTAAAATTGGGGCATTTCTGTTTGGCTTTCTACTAATTGTTGTAATAAATACAGCGGATCGTGAATGGAACCTTCAATTTGATCTAACGGGCCAAAAATACCTTCCCAATAGCTTCGCTTACGGACTTTTAATAATTCCCCAAAACTAGTGGATGATAAACTGACTGCCCCAGACAAAGAAGCAACGGCTGCAAAAGATTCTGGTTTCGCTAATCCTAATTTCAAGGCGCCATAACCACCCATTGACAAACCAGCGGCAAAGGTTTTTTCTCGTTTTGTACTTAACTGTGGAAAGAGTTGATGACAAATTCTCGGTAATTCTTCTGAGATAAACGTCCAATAGTTCATATCGTATTGCGTGTCCGTATACCAAGCTAAATCCGTGGACGGCATAATGACAGCAATCCCCAAATCAGCGACATACCGCTCAATAGAGGTTCTGCGAGCCCAGACACTGTGATTCCCTCCCATCCCATGTAATAAATACAACACGGGAATATCTGTTAATGCTGCTTGGGTACTTGTGCCCACTTTTTTTACCGTTTCTTGTGGTAAAATTACGTTCACATTCACTTCCATTTCCAATACATTTGAATAAATATTTGCTTGTAAAAAGGCCATCTACTTTTCCCTCCAATACTCTTTCTATTAGTGTACCACTAAACCTTCGCTCGTTGCGCTTTTGCGAAAATATTTAACAAAAGAGCGACAACAACTAAGCCCGCACCGACTAAGTAAACATTATGCAGACCTGCATAGAGGATACCGCGTAATGGTTTTAACAACGCAGCTGGAATTAAATTTGCAGTATGTGGATTCACTAATTGATTCATGCCATCTGCATCGACGTTTAACGCGCTCGCTTCCAATTTCGCAAACATTCCTGCATTTAAAATCACACCAAAAATTGACACCATCACAGTCTGCCCAATTGTACGCACCAACGTATTAAACGATGTTGCAACCCCCATTTTTTCAGGCTCCACTGTACTTTGTGCTGTCACCGTAGTCGTTGTGATAGTAATCCCAAAACCAACTCCTAAGACAGAAGACACTACAAAGAAAAGCCAAAACGGAACGGCCATTGGCATTACCACTAAAAAGATGGCCCCGACTAATAGAATCGATAACCCAATCGTTAAGACTTTTTTCATAGCATATTTTTCCATAAAACTACTTGCTATAAATGATCCAGCCATCCAAAGTAACGACATAGGCGCTAAAACTAAGCCACCAATTCCTGCACTTTTTCCTAAGACACCTTGCATCCACATCGGAATGTAGACATCAATCCCCATTAAGAAACCGCTAATAAGCGCTGCAATAAGATTTACTAAAACAAACGTTGGTTGATTAAATAAATGCAAATCAATCACTGGGTCTTGCGCGCGTTTTTCTATCATCACAAACGCTACAAAAAAGAGCACACTCAAACTCAAACAACCAAATGTTACTAATGTAAAACCATTATCGCTAATCATTTGAAAACCTAGCAATAACGTTAGCAGCACGGCCATCAAAGTAACGCTGCCCAAAATATCCATTGGCATCTTGGTCCGTTCCCGCTTTGGTTCAACTAAGAAAATACTAATCAAGCCCAATAAAACAAGTCCAATAGGAACATTAATGAAGAAAATCCAATGCCAACCGACTGTATCTACAATAAAACCACCTGCTAACGGACCAAAAATACTAGCAATTCCCCAGGCGGCACTGTTTAAACCTAAAATTTTCGCTCGCTTGTCCAATGTATACATATCGGCAATAATCGTTAATGCAACTGGTAAAATTGCGCCTGCCCCCACACCTTGAATTGCTCGGGCAATAATTAAAGTCAACATATCTTGAGCAAAGCCACACAACGAGGAGCCCAAAATAAAAATGATAATGCCAATCATGAAGACAGGTTTACGACCAATTTTATCCGCAAGTTTCCCATAAATCGGTGTTAACATCGCATTCGTTAATAAATAAATTGAAAATACCCAGTTCATAATTTCCATGCCATGTAACGAGCCGACAATCGTTGGCATCGCAGTAGACACAATGGTCCCTTCAATGGCTGTCATAAATGTTGCCACAAAAACACTCACCGTGACTAACTTAACATTTGTTTCTTTTGCCATTTGTTCACATCCTTTTCTATTCAATTGTCAATTTTCTAAATTGCTCCATAGCTATTCTATACAAAAAAGAACAAAATGTCTTAAAAAAATGCTTTTTCATAAAAAAATTATTACAAAAAAAAACAAGAAGTCAGCCAAGTATTGGCTGACTTCTTGTTTTTTTTATTTAATTATTCAGCTAAACTAGCTTTTAACGCTTCAACTTTATCTGTTTGTTCCCACGGTAAATCAATATCTGTTCGACCAAAATGACCATAAGCCGCAGTTTGTTTATAAATTGGGCGACGTAAATCTAGCATTTCAATAATACCTGCTGGACGTAAATCAAAGTTTTTACGAACTGCTTCGATTAATTTACTTTCTGGAAGATCACTCGTACCAAACGTATTAATAGAAATAGACACTGGTTGCGCCACACCAATTGCATAAGCTAATTGGACTTCTACTTTTTTCGCCAAACCAGCAGCAACAATGTTTTTCGCGATATAACGCGCAGCATAACTAGCAGAGCGGTCAACTTTGGTTGCATCTTTTCCAGAAAAAGCACCGCCGCCATGACGAGCATAACCGCCATAAGTATCAACGATAATTTTACGACCAGTTAAGCCGGCATCTCCTTGAGGGCCACCGATTACAAAGCGACCAGTTGGGTTGATAAAGTATTTTGTTTCATCATCTAAAAGTTCATGAGGAATCACCTCATTGATTACTTGTTCTTTAATGTCTTTTTCGATTTGTTCTAAGGTTGTTTCATCATCATGTTGTGTACTGATGACGATCGTATCCACACGTTGTGGTTGACCTTGATCATCATATTCCACTGTTACTTGAGATTTTGCATCAGGACGTAAGTAAGGTAAGACTTTTTCCTTCCGCAATTCTGCTAAACGGCGAACCAAACGATGGCTTAACGCGATCGGTAATGGCATTAATTCTGGTGTTTCGTCAACGGCAAAACCAAACATTAAGCCTTGGTCACCAGCGCCAATATCGTCTTTTTCATCTTGATCACGCACTTCTAAGGCTGCGTCAACCCCTTGAGCGATATCAGGTGATTGCTCATCGATTGCTACAAGAACTGCGACAGTCTCTCCATCAAATCCATATTTTGCTCGTGTATAACCAATATCTTTCACAGTTTGACGAACAATTTTTTGGATATCTACATAAGCTGTTGTAGAAATTTCTCCAAATACTAGGACTAAACCAGTTGTTACGGATGTTTCACATGCCACGCGGGCCATCGGATCTTTCTCCAAAATCGCATCTAAAATTGCATCACTGACTTGGTCAGCTACCTTATCTGGATGTCCTTCTGAAACGGATTCTGATGTAAATAAATGTCTTTCTGTCATAATGTTATTCCCCCTAAATAGTTTCGGTTACAAGGCATCTTTAGTAAGTAACGACAATTACTTGCTAAATCCTTTCGGGAACTTGTAACAAAAACAGTATACCAGATATCTAAAAAAAAAGCTTAGGTTTTCAAGAAAATCATTAACCTATTATAAATTTCTATCACACTATTCAATAAAGAATAGCGAATTTTTAACTATCTTACTTGTTGCCATAGTTAGCAAAATACTACAACTTATTAAAAACAGAAAATAAAGTAAAATCTTTACTAAAGAAAACTGTACATTGAATAAAATATAGGCACTTGCGAGAATGCCACCTAAAGTCAGCGAACAAAAAACAGAAAGATACTCTGCCACCTTTTTATCTTTGATAATTACCGAAAGCAATAGAACTAAACTTCCTAACAGGTAAGTAATAAAAGGTAAAGTAACTATGTTCTGTGGTGCCAACAGATAAAGATATGGACTCTTTTGGTTATTTAAAATAACAAGACTAATAAGTAGTTGAAACACTTGAAAAGGTACACTAATCATTACAGCAACCACTATTTTCCTAACAACTACCCTAGTTATACTGACAGAAGACAGAAGTAATAGAGGTAAGGTCACTTGCTTTTTTTCTTGAAGCATTGTACTCATGATAAACATAGCAGCAAAACTACCGGCCAAAGTAAAGCTGGAAAATAAGTTAGCTTCATTTGGCAAAACAATTCCTTCTGAACCGCCGCTTTTACTAATGAAAACTGTAAAAAAAATCAAATAAAGCATTAAACCGAAATATTTCCAAAGATGACTTTTTAATTCCAGAAACTCACGTTTAATCACTACTTGGATTTCATAAAAAAATTCTTTATTCATGGCGTTCACCTACTTTTTCCAAATAGATTTCTTCTAAATTGACTCCTATATTTGGCTCATTGAAGCAGACTTTTCCATTATTTAATATTAAAAAATTAGTACATATTTCTTCAACGAAAGCTAAATCATGACTATTAATTAAAATGATTTTTCCTGCTTCTTTTAAATGAATAATTAATTGTCGTAACTTCTTTTTCATTTCTGGATCTAAAGCATTCGTAGGTTCGTCAAAATAATAAGCTTCACTCTCTCTTAAAAAAAGCATTGCTAAAGCAACTCTTTTTTTTAATCCCTGTGACAATTTATCTACACGTTTAAACTCATAGTCTATTAATCCAAATTCTTTTAAAACTTGTTTCAATTTTTTTGACTTTTGTTTTTCCCCCGACAGCTCCAATTTAAAAAGTATATTTTCTCTGACTGTCAGTCGTTCATAGAAACCACCCATTTCCGGAAGATATTCTACTTTTTTTATATAATTATGTACTACACCTTTGCTCGGCTTCAGCAAGCCTAAAACTAAATAACTTAGTGTCGTTTTTCCCGCACCGTTGTGCCCGAGAATCCCCCAACATTGTCCTTTTTCGATTTTCCAATTAATATCTTCCAAAACAAAATAATTTTTTTTGTAGAAAAAACTAATATCTTCAGCATAAATTTCGCTGTTCTCACTCCGATTTTCTCTCATTATCTACCTCCTATAAAAACGATGATTATTTATTTATCGTAACGTAAACACCATATTTTGTAAACGATTTCTTTATCTGCAACAAAAAACTTCCAGCCCCTTTCATCTGAGCTGGAAGTTTCTTGCTACTGTAAAATTTTCTCTGCTATAAAGTGTGTATATTGCTCGCCGCCTGCCACATTTGGATGAACTCGGTCATCATAAAACCAATCATCATGGGCGTTACTATAATTAAACCAGTCAATGACCGTTAAGTTATCGTATTTTTTGTCCATTTGACTAAGTAAACTATTTACTTGATTTTGCCATCTTCTAGTTGGAACGCGAACATTAATCCAATAAACTTTTCGATTACCTAACGCTTTCATAAATTCATCAAATTGTGCCTCTGTAAAAGGACCATTCGTACCTAAACTCACTAAAACAGTATTTTTAAGCATTTTCTTTTTGTCTAGTTCACCAATTAGTGAAATGCTACTATACAATTGACGGCCCACTTCCCCATCGATAATCATTTTAGGGAAAATATCTTGTAACCCGCTAGCACCATCTAGAATAACAGAATCACCAATAGTTGTGATTTCTAAATTCTGCGCTTTTTTTACTTGCTCTGGTGTTAGTTGTGTGGGTAGAACGTCTTGGCTTTCACTCGGTTTTGTACTACTTTCTGTGGACGTGCTACTATTTTTCGTGCCACTTTCTTGGACTTCTTTTTTACGTTCTTCAATTTTTTGCTGATTTTTCGCAATATTTTTTTCTAGTTGCTCTTGTTGCGCACTTTTAGCGTTTGCTGGGGCCACAATTAAACCGAATACTGCAATCACGCTAATCACTGTCATAAAGGCCATTGTCCCTTTTTCACGAAGGTCCCACGGTTTCCGTAAGAACTCAGTGAATTGAGTCCAGACATCCTTATAAGACAATCGTGTCAGTGGATGTTCGATAAAACGATAAGACAATTCGCTCACTACTAAAATTAATGCTATTTCAACCAATGAATGTAGAAAAACATGGTCCGATAAGGTCTTAATTTTGGCCTCATAAAAAATCATGATTGGGAATTGATACAAGTAAATGCCATAACTCCGTTTACCTATCCACGTAAAGACTGGATTCGTTAACCAACGATTCATATCTGCCCCTGGATGTGCAGTGACGGCCACTAAGACAGTGGCTGCCAAACTAATTAAAAACATGCCGCCGTAATAAACAAAATTTGTATGATCTGATAATGTTAAAAAGGCTAACACTAAAAGAACTAAGGCACTTAAACCAGCGCCATTTAAGATTTTTTTAGAGGCTTCTGGAATTTCTTCTTTCAAACGTGTGCTTGGCCAAACATACGCCAATGCACTACCTAGTAAAATAGAAAAAACACGTGTGTCTGTTCCATAATAGACACGTGTAGGATCTGCGCCAGGAACATATAAAACGGCCATCAGCGTCACCGAAATTAAGGCGCCGATTAAAACTAAACTGAAAATTCGACCGCGCTTACGAACAAAGCGTTCCAGAAGAATAAAAAGTAATGGCCAAATTAAATAATTTTGCGCTTCAACTGCCAATGACCAAATATGTACAAATGGCGATTGTGTCGCAAATCCATCAAAATAAGAAAACCCTTTAAAAATTTGCCACCAGTTGTTGTAATAAAAAATACTACTAGCGACAACGCTGCGAATATTGTTTAATAAATCCTGCTGAAAGAGTGTAATATAACTAACTGCACTTAAAAGCATCACAATTAATGCTGGATACAGCCGTTTCATCCTTCGCACATAAAATCCTTTTAAATCAATGGTCTGATTTTCTGCCCATTCTTGCCGCAACAAGTCGTTAATAAGATAACCTGAAACAACAAAGAAAATCGGAACACCTAAGTAGCCACCTCGCATGACTTGGGGAAAAAGGTGATACAAAATCACGCCAATTACAGCGATCGTCCGAATGCCATCAAAACCTGTAATATAGCGTTTTTTCTTGCTATTTGCTGTCTGATTCATTTGTGCTTTCCAACTTTTCTATAAAATTATTCTTTTCCTTTATTTAAAGAAGCAAGTAACTTTAATATACGTTTTTTCCTAGGAAATGGCAAGCAAACTTTGCCTCCTTTAGGCTTTTTTTACAATTCAAAAAACCAACATTTTTTAAATCACAAAAAAACAACCAAAGCTTATGAAAATTACTCATAAGCTTTGGTTGTTTACTCATATCGTTTTCGTTTAGATGAAGATGGAATCCCTAGGGCTTCACGATATTTTGCCACCGTTCGCCGGGATATTTCCATGCCTGAATCTTTTAATCGCTCGACTAATTTTTGATCAGATAACGGTTTACTTTTTACTTCTTGATCAATTAATTTTTGTAGTTGCTTTTTAACCATCGTTGTTGAGACATCCTCGCCATCTTCTTCTGATGAAAGAATACTTGTTGAGAAGAATGAGCGCAATTCAAAGACGCCAAACGTGGTTTCTAGATATTTTCCATTAACCGCACGACTAACTGTCGATTCATGAATAGACAAAGCATCCGCAATTTCTTTTAAAGTCATTGGTTTTAATGGCCGATCTGCTTCTAAAAAGAAGGCTTCTTGACGGCGCACAATTTCTTGCCCTACACGTAAAATTGTATCCCCCCGCTGATTCACTGCGCGCTCTAACCATTCAAATTCGTTTTTCTTATCCTTAATATATTCTTGGACTTCTTTGTCGTCAGTCTCTTGCATTCGTTTGAAATAATTTTCTTGAAAATTTAATGTCGGTCGACCAGCTTTGTTGGAAATCACCACTATTCGATCTTCCTTGATTCGGACAGTTAAATCTGGTCGAATATACAATTCCTCGGTCGCATCAAAAATATTCCCTGGCGCTGGCGATAACGTTTGTATATAATCAAAGATCAATTGAATTTCTGCTAATTCAATTCCGAATTTTTTAGCTAACGGGCCCCATTTACGACTCACTAAGGCATCAAACTCTTCCTCCAATAAAATATACGCTAAATTAGGCGCGGTATCGTCTCGTTCTGTTTGTAGCATCAAACATTCTTGTAAATTGCGTGCCCCCACACCTGCTGGATCTAGCTGTTGTAACAAAGTTAATGCATCTAGCATTTGAATGGCGCTTGCTTCGGTTTTCTCTGCCGCTTCTTCTAACGAAATCGTTAAATAACCATTCACGTCTATATATTCTACTAAAAACAATACCAATGTTCGCAAGTATGTATCGCGGTAATTCAAATGAATTTGATCAATTAAAGACTCAAATAATGATAAATGATAGTCTGGAATTTGATTCATATAATTATTTTCTTCGTCTTGATTGGTGTAAGAACGACTAGTTATCGGAAAATCTGTGGTGTACTGCGTGTCTACTTGTAAATCAATCAATGGATTCTCTAGTGCTTTCGCTTCAACAAAGGCAGCGAGTTCTTCCGTATTAAATTGTAAAATTTGAATGGATTGTTGAAGCTGTTGAGTCATGGCCAACTTCTGGACTTGTTTTTGTTGTTGGGACATTCGTTGCTCAAATTTCATTATTTTCGTCCTCCCTCTTGTAATTTTTGTCAATATCAGCTAAACTAGTATTCGTGCCGCGCCCTTAGTGTAGTGGATATCACGTAAGATTCCGGTTCTTGAGACGGGGGTTCGATTCCCTCAGGGCGCGTTATTTAAATATGTTGATTTATCAACGTTTCTGGACACTCTTTATTCATCTAAAGAGTGTTTTTTTCTTGTTTAGGAATGATTTTTCTATCCGTAGTTTTTTCAAATGTTGCTTGTGGCAAGCTCAATCGCACTTAACGCGACAACATTTGTTCTGCTTCAGCTACAAATCCAATAAGGTTAAAATTCCTCCGTTCCTATTGTAACGCATAACGTTTCCTTTTTCTATCTGCTAAACAAAGTATTACGACAAGCAAACACCTGCTTCTCTCTTAAAGATCCCTTTCTGATTATATAGTAAATTGCTTTTAATTTGTTAATTATTTTACCTAAAACTTGATACCCTAATTAAATAAAGAACCTGGGGCAAAAATCACTTTGGATTTTTGTCCCAGGCTTAAAACCTGATAATTGGCGGGAACAGAACCGTTCAGCTCCGACCTCTAAAATACTTAATTAGAAATATGCTACCCGCAATCACACCAATTATGATTACTAGCCAAAATAATCCACTTACAAGTAACAGTTCAGTTAAGGTCATTTTCATATTCTCCTCCTTTAAATGGCCTCTGCTTTGTTTTGCTATGTAATTAATGGCGAGATCAGACAACAGCTATCAAAAAAAACGGACCAACACGTGGTCCGTTTTCATTCATTATTAAGCTTTTACGATGTTCGTTGCTTGTAAGCCGCGTGGACCTTCTTCAGTATCAAAAGTTACTGCTTGGCCTTCGTCTAAAGTTTTAAATCCATCTGATTGAATAGCTGAAAAATGTGCAAATACATCATTGCCATCTTCACCTGTAATAAATCCAAAACCTTTGTCTGCGTTAAACCATTTTACTGTACCGTTGTTCATATATATTTCCTCCTAGTGCATAAAAATATGCAAGTTATTGCAAAAAATGTTGAGTGGCAAAAGGAGAAGTATAGTTTTTAAATATATAACTCAAATTACTTATCAAAATTGATTACTTAATTACTATAACATATTTATTAGGAATAAACAATGCCCACGACTCTTCCTTGGACTTTCTAAAATAATCAAAGATGCGCTTGACAAAGCCCTAGCAAAAAACACTCCTATTCTCTCTATTTCCAGTTAGTTTTGTTTAACTTTAAATAATCACTACGCGCCAAATAATCAAATAGCGGAGCTAATCCTGGTGAAAAATTTACTTCCTCAAACCGCTTAATAAATTGTACGCCTTTAATTTTATTTGGTTCGTTCAGGGTCACTTTTCCTTGGGCTTGTTTGGCAAAATAAAAATGTCCTTGCCAAACGATTGAATCAAAAACAAGTGGTCCAGTAAAAATTTCTTCAAGTTCAGTAATTTCCACTGCTAATTCTTCTTTCATTTCACGAATCGCACATTCCAGCGCTGATTCACCAAGTTCTTGTTTTCCGCCAGGGAAATTCCATGTGTCTGGCCGATCTTTTAAAATAAGAATTTCATCAGATTGATTTTTAAGAAGTACTCGCGAAAATTCTTTTTTCATTTCGTTTAACCCTCTTCTTCATTTTTTATTGAGAAGCCACACTTGGTAGCATAAAAATATAATGCAAAATACGATCCGCATACGATGGATTTTTTTCAAAGTCATTGACTTCTTCATTGACTAACTCCAAATCATCGGTAATCACTCCAGCAACGTCCATAAAGAGCATTTTACTTAATACCTCTGAGTCATTAACTGTCCAAGCATAAACTGCTTTTTTCTGTTGGTCAGCTTTTAAAATGAAGGTATCATTCAACGTAGTAGCTTCCATTGTATACAAATCAGCTTGTGTTTCTGGAAAAGTGAAATTATAGGGCAAAATAAAACTAACTTTTACTTTTGATTTGGCTTTTTTAAACGCTTTGATCACATTGTAGTCGAGAGATTGAACCTGATGGTTATTCTTTATCAGAGGACGTTCATATTTTTCAATAAAGTTAGAAAGCGCACCTTGACTATCTTGTTTAGACGTTTTAATTTCTACTAGTAATTTTTGTTTGGCTTGGTTTGCTTTCGCTAAATAATCATCAAAACTGGCAATTGGTGCTTCTTGGCCATTTTCTTTAACGGTCATTTTTGTTAATTCAGCCAACGTAAATTCTTGCGGCGTGCCATCAACGCCGGCGAGTTCTTGAAGGTTGGCATCATGCATCACAACAAATTGATGGTCTTTGGTTTCTTGAACATCAATTTCAATATAATCTGGTTTAAATTTAATGGTTCTTTCCATAGCAGGAATGGTATTTTGTACGCCATTACTATTGGTGACCCCTCGATGCGAAATAATCAAAGGTTTTGATTCTAATAGCCCTGTTAAGTAAACAGCGTTGAAAATTATATAGCCGCCAAAAATGGTGAATAGTCCTAGGCCCATTCCGATAGTCACTAATTTATTACGTTTTGTTTCTTTGTCAAAGGCAACTTTTGTCGTCGTTTCTGCTTGAACATTTAATTGTGTATATAAGAAATTAATCAGTAATACTGAAAGCCAAGCATTAGAGACAAACTGTAAAAATTGGACAACCGTTAAATTTAAAATCCCACCTAGCAAGCTAATGGTATCGCTCAAGGTATCTAACTTCAACTGTAGAAGATAAAGTAACACATAAATAACATACGTTGAAACAAATACCGCGATCGTCACAAATGCAATATTACGAATAATGAACCATAATCGTTTGTTTGTCATTGACCAACTAGCCTTAACTGCCTCGCCTGCTTTTTTTCTCTCCAGAATCATTAATGGAAGCGTGTAAATGAAACGAATAGCTAAATACCAGACTAATAACCCAAAGGCCAGTAATCCAACCAAGTAAGGAATTCGTTGGGACAAAAATTCAACAATAAAATCTGGAATCACAAATTTCGTCAATAGATTACTTTGGAAAATCAGGTTACCAAAAGGGACAATGACAACAAAATAACCGAAAAAGAATAACCACGAACGGGCACCTTGCTTTTTAAGAACCTTAAAAGATGCCTTGGTAACTCCTTTAAAATGAAAGCGATGGTCTTGCCGTATTTGAAAAATCCCTAATAATAAAAAGGTAAACTGATAAAAAACTGCACCTAAAAAAAGTAACAACAAGAGAATTAATAACACCAGAGCAAGCGGCTTTTCTAACAATAAATTCAGGTTATTAAACGAAAGATAAGGAATACCTTGAGTTTTTAGTGCGTTGGAAGTAGCCCAACTAAAAGCCCCACCCACCAATAATAATAAGACATTTAAAGTAAAAAATAACCATAAATACTGCAAGATGTCTTTAAAAAATTGCCTTGTTCCATTTTTAAATGTTTGCCAAGCAGACATACAAACTCCTCCATTCTAAAAGTATCTGATTAAAGTTCTTCCATACGAAGCCTAAATAAAACAACGGCAATCCAAATTGAAATAAATGATGGCAAAATAACAATAATGATTTCGACTGGCTCATCAATAGTTCCTTGTAACGTATTTTTTACTTCTGAAGAAACAATAAACTGATCAAAAATCACTTGATAAATAGTAACATAAATCAATACCCATTGAATATAATATTCAATTATTTTCATTAAAGCGATGGGTAAAACAATTTTTTTCGTCGTTAAATTCAATAAAAAATATAACAAAAGACTCGTACTGATGATAACGACTATCCCTAAAAGAAATAACGACTCTAACCGCTGCCCTATTACGTTTGCAACGCCTATTGTTAATAATAAATACATAGCTACCGAAATTAAGATGCTCACACTTAGCATAACAGAAAACAAAAGTAATGCCTTAAGAAAAAGCCACTTATCAACTCTTTTATTTCCAATCAATAAACCTAAAAGAATCACCGACAAAAGTAAAATCAATTCAATCATTCGTTCCTCCTCCCAAAACAAATGAAAACAAATTCATATGTTTGCGTTTATTTTATCAAACCAAAATGGATTTGTAAAACATTTCACATGTTATTTAATAAACGACTATTACTAGAAAAAAGACAAGCCAAGTTTCCTTTATTTAGGAAACTTGGCTTGTCTTTTTATTCTTTTTACTTCGTTATTTTTTGATAGTTTGCGAATAATTGATTCGCATCTCCTTCTCCATCAATTTTCTTGAGATGGCCGTTATCTATTTTAAACATAGATGGCACATGTAAAACTTTATTTTCTCGGATAAATGTTGACCATTCCTTCATGGTCTCTTTGTTGGTTAATTCTACATAGTAAACCTGTTTAGGTGCTTGTAATAGTTTCTCGAAATCCTGACAATCTGAACAGTTTTTCTTTTTTAAAACAACATAAAATGTTTCGCCAGAGTGTTTTTTTTCTTGATACTCATTGAAACTTAATTCCTTTTTATGCGGAATAAATGTAAAACCTACCAACAAACTAAGTAACAAAATTAACAGACTGAACGAAATTTTTTTATTCATGTTTTTTCTTCCTTTTTAGTTTGTCTAATTTTTTCTTTTTTTATTTTTTGTTATGCCAAAGCTAATAGCCACTATAAGGACAATTAAACCTGCGATCATGTAAAGTGGATTTACTGTTGTATTAGTCATTGGTAAATGAATTCCTTTACTTGCTGATTTTCCAAAATTGACTGGGTTCGTTGGTGCTTGATGATTTGTAGGCGTCAACGGTTTTTTCGGTTTTAGCGGTTGTTTAGGTTCAGGTTTTTTTGGGTCTTCTGGCGTTGGTGCAGGCGGTGTTACGGTTGGCTTGTTGGAATGCAACACGTCACCTTCGTTGCCAAAGTTTAAGTCGGCTTGGTTGGGAATCCCGCCTTGTTCAATATAAGGCGCTAATTCTTCATCCGTTGCGTCAGTTTTAATTTTAGTGGTAATAGTCATTGTGTATGTATGACCAGCTAAGTAAGAGTAGCTGTCATCTTTTTTGTTCATAGTAAAAGTTACTTTGTTATTTTCTTGTGTTACTATGCCATTATCTGTAACATCTTTGCCATTTTCATCAGTAACTTTCACGTCTGTGATGTCTAACACTTTATTAATGTCATCCACCATGCTGGCTTGGGTCCAAGTGCTTGTTTCGTTACCGAAAGCTGTTTTGACGTTCCATTTAAATGCTTGGTTGCGGTTGGTTAAATCTAAATGTTCTTGACCTTCGATATCTTTTGTAATCGTTGGATCTTCTGGCGTTGGTGCAGGTGGTGTTACAGTTGGTTTGTTGGAATGTAACACGTCCCCTTCGTTGCCAAAGTTTAAGTCGGCTTGGTTGGGAATGCCGCCTTGTTGGATATAAGGCGCTAATTCTTCGTCCGTTGCGTCAGCTTTAATTTTAGTGGTGATGGTCATTGTGTATGTGTGACCACTCAAATAGTCATAGCTGTCGTCTTTTTTGTTCATAGTAAAGGTTACTTTGTTATTTTCTTGTGTTACTTTGCCATTAGCTGTAACATCTTTACCATTTTCATCAGTGACAACGACTTTTTGGATATCTAATAATTGGTTAATATCATCCACTAAACTGGCTTGTTGCCAAGTACTTGTTTCATTGCCAAAGGCTGTTTTGACATGCCAATCGAAACTATCTTCACGATTGGTTAAATCTAAGTGCTCTTGATTTTCGATATCTTTTGTAATCGTTGGATCTTCTGGTGTTGGTGCAGGTGGTGTTACCGTTGGTTTGTTGGAATGCAACACGTCACCTTCATTGCCAAAGTTTAAGTCGGCTTGGTTGGGAATGCCACCTTGTTCAATATAAGGCGCTAATTCTTCGTCCGTTGCGTCAGCTTTGATTTTAGTAGTAATGGTCATTGTGTACGTATGACCACTCAAATAGTCATAGCTGTCTGCTTGTTTGTTCATTTCAAAAGTTACTTTGTTATTTTCTTGTGTTACTTTGCCGTTAGCTGTAACATCTTTGCCATTTTCATCAGTGACTTTCACGTCTGTGATGTCTAACACTTTATTAATGTCATCCACCATGCTGGCTTGGGTCCAAGTGCTTGTTTCGTTACCGAAAGCTGTTTTGACGTTCCATTTAAATGCTTGGTTGCGGTTGGTTAAATCTAAATGTTCTTGACCTTCGATATCTTTTGTAATCGTTGGATCTTCTGGCGTTGGTGCAGGTGGTGTTACGGTTGGTTTGTTGGAATGCAACACGTCACCTTCGTTGCCAAAGTTCAAGTCGGCTTGGTTGGGAATGCCACCTTGTTCAATATAAGGTGCTAATTCTTCGTCCGTTGCGCTAGCTTTGATTTTAGTAGTAATGGTCATTGTGTACGTATGACCACTTAAATAGTCATAGCTGTCTGCTTGTTTGTTCATTTCAAAAGTTACTTTGTTATTTTCTTGTGTTACTTTGCCGTTAGCTGTAACATCTTTGCCATTTTCATCAGTGACTTTCACGTCTGTGATGTCTAACACTTTATTAATGTCATCCACCATGCTGGCTTGGGTCCAAGTGCTTGTTTCGTTACCGAAAGCTGTTTTGACGTTCCATTTAAATTCTTGATCGCGGTTGGTTAAATCTAAATGTTCTTGTCCTTCTACGTCTTTAGTAATATTTGGATCAACAGGTGGCGGTGTTACGGTTGGCTTGTTGGAATGCAACACGTCACCTTCGTTGCCAAAGTTTAAGTCAGCTTGGTTGGGAATCCCGCCTTGTTCAATATAAGGTGCTAATTCTTCGTCCGTTGCGTCAGTTTTAATTTTAGTGGTGATAGTCATTGTATACGTATGACCACTTAAATAGTCATAGCTGTCTGCTTGTTTGTTCATTTCAAAAGTTACTTTGTTATTTTCTTGTGTTACTGTGCCATTGGCTGTAACATCTTTACCATTTTCATCTGTGACTTTTACATCTATAATGTCTAATAATTGGTTAATATCATCTACTAAACTGGCTTGGGTCCAAGTGCTTGTTTCGTTACCAAAGGCTGTTTTGACATGCCAATCGAAACTATCTTCACGATTGGTTAAATCTAAGTGCTCTTGATTTTCGATATCTTTTGTAATCGTTGGATCTTCTGGCGTCACGTCACACGCATGCGCATTGTCATTTTTAGGAATCGTCGCTTCTGGAAATTCCTTAGCAATTGTTCCTTGATTCATTGTCCCACTACTTACAAGGGTTTCTGCATCGATCGCTGTATTTTCTTTGACTTCGTAGTGAATCGTGATGTTTCCTACGTAACCTTCTGTACTAGTTGCTGAAATGGTTTGTCCGTTAATTTGAACAGGCACATCATTTCCAGCATCGTCCGTAGCGGTCGCCGATTGAATATCAAATTGATTGGCAATCGTTAATGAAGCTGTTGCTGGTGTCGATTGCGCCAGACGATCTTTGACAATTTGTTTTAATTGGGTTGTAAAATCATCAATAGATTGGCTTGTAATAAAATCTTCTGGTGTGCTAGACCCTTGTTGCAACTCTTGTTTTACAAAAGGACCCACTTCTGTTTTATATTTATCAAAGTATGAATTCACTGAACTTAAAGATTCAACACTTTCCCAATACGCATTAATCATTTCATAGCCTTGGTTAGTAATTTCTTGGTTTAACGCTAAAACTTCTGCTGCTGCACCTTGATAGTCATTACTATACTCAACCGAAACTTGAAAAGGATGTCTTGGATCTGGATATTCATTGATTGAATCATTGGTGTTGGTTTTATGCAAGTAACCATCTAAACGTGTATTAGCGACCCCATCTGTCACTAATAAGAAATATGTTTTTCGATTCGTTAAATCTCCGTGTGTTTGATTGTACGTATCTAAAGCAAGTTTCAATCCTGAGGCAGTTGGTGTACCACCATACGTCCGAACATCTCCAAATCCAGAGACAAATTGGCTTTTATCATGGGTTAATTGAGTATCAACACGCACATTCATATCATAATCAGCTGAATTAATTTTTACTTTTCCATCAGGAAACATAAATTGTTTTCCGCCGCGATATGAAGTCAGCATCACGCGGTCTTGATCAGATAAACCTTGAACCACTTCATCAATCGCTTGTCTTACATGTGGAAAATTATCTGAAAAACTACCACTGGCATCTTCAACAACCACTAAATCAACCGGTTCCGTTTCACCCGCTTGAACTGGGAAAGCAGCTTGTCCCTCCAATATCCGTTTACAGTCAGCCAAACTGTCGTCTTTCACTTTCACCGTATTGGTCATTCCTTCTGTATCTCCTGCTTTAACCACTCCTTCGGCTAAAGCCAATGTGGGACTGAAATTTCCCACAACTGTTCCAGCGACAATCACCATTGTCGATAATAATTTCGTTGCTTTCTTAAACATTTTAATCCTCCCTATTTTCTTTCGCTAGTGTTTGGGACACTTGCTTCTCTTTACTTCAACTACAGCTCCTTAAATCTTTCATCAAGTCGATGTGTCTCCTTGCTTTTGTGACACATCTCTTACTCAATTTCTGATTCTATCACCTTTAAAGGCTAAAACTTGGCAGTATTCGGCTCTTGAAAACGTAAAATTTGTCTTTTAAAAATTAATGAAAAGACTATCCACTGACAAAGTTGGTTTTCACTTACTTTTTGCTACTTGATTCCTTTTAATGGTCTTTTTTACACAAAAAAAGTAAAAGAACCTTTACAGTCCTTTTACTTAATTGTTAGATGCTATTCATAATTTTCTTAGTTTTTTTCTATACGCTGAATAGTTTAGCCCGTTTATTTCAACAATATTTGACGTTAGTCAGCCGTTTCGTTATAGTTAAAGAAAAGGCTTTTTGGCAGGAGTGAATACGATGAATGAGTGGCCCCATCAGTTAATGACGCTTTTAACCCCACTTTTTGAGCTATGTATTTTAGGACTGAATGTTTTTTCGATTATTGTTTTAGTTTGGGGTGTTTGTTTAGCAGGAAAAGATTTCATTAAAAGTGAACGACAAAATCAAAGCCGCTTTACCTTAACCAAAATGAATACGTTCATCAAAAACTTCCTTGGTAGCTACATTCTGTTAAGTTTAGAAATTTTAATTGCTGCTGATATTATTGAATCCATTGTCAAACCAACTTTTCAAGATATTTTGAAATTGGCAACCTTGGTGATCATCCGTACAGTTATTTCTTATTTCTTACATAAAGAAATTGAAGACACTATGACCGATATGGAACAACAAGAAAAAGAACCAGATACCCAAAAAAATTAGCGGGTACGCTGGTTCTTTTTTTATTTAATCGCTTTAAAATAATGAAGTGGTTCGTTAGACAAACGCTGCATTTTACGTTTTTTATCTTCAATAATTGCTAAAATCTCGTCTGAAAAATTTTCTAAAATAACACGGCCGCCTTTATAGGTGTGACCACCCATTTCAGCAACTTCGCTGGCCGTCAAAATGACTTTACGATGCGCAATTTTTTTGAAAAATTCTTCAATTAAGTACGTCGGTAAGTAAAAATTATTTTGAGCAGAAAATGATTCCAAATAAATAAAATCATCGATGCTGATGAAACAATCATCCATCGATAAGTATTCAATTGATCTGTCTATATATAATTCACGCTTTTGTAAAATTTCTTTGACTTTTTTATTTAATAAATTCAATGATTCAATTTCTTTAACCAAATGTTCTAGTTCACGATAACGTACTTCTTTTCGCTCTTTGTAAGATGAATGTAAGGCGGCACTTGCTGTGACTATTAGCGCACCGACGATTACACCGACCATTCCGGCGATAAAAACAAACATATTTTTCCCCTCGCTCTTTTCTAATTTTCCATTTTAGTATAACATAATCCAAAAGTTTCGGATAAAAAATGACACAAAATTTTTCAAGCGACTTCGTTGACCTTTATTGACCAAAGAGGTATACTTTTCATAGGCATTCAAAGTGCTTTGTGATAGAATGACTTTAAAAGTTTCTTTATATAGGAGGATTTACTTATGAATTTAATTCCAACAGTTATTGAACAATCATCTCGCGGTGAACGTGCTTATGACATTTACTCTCGTTTATTAAAAGACCGCATCATTATGCTAAGCGGCCCTATCGATGATAACGTGGCAAACTCAGTGATTGCACAGTTATTATTCTTAGATGCCCAAGATTCAGAAAAAGACATTTACTTGTACATTAACTCTCCTGGTGGTAGCGTTTCTGCAGGTTTAGCGATTTTCGATACCATGAATTTCGTTAAAGCGGATGTCCAAACGATCGTATTAGGAATGGCAGCTTCAATGGGTAGCTTCTTATTAACAGCTGGTCAAAAAGGCAAACGTTTCGCTTTACCAAATGCGGAAATCATGATTCACCAACCACTTGGTGGCGCTCAAGGGCAAGCAACAGAAATTGAAATTGCTGCTCGTCACATTTTAGACACTCGTCAACGTTTAAATTCAATTTTAGCTGAACGAACTGGCCAACCAATTGAAGTGATTGAACGTGATACCGATCGTGATAACTATATGACTGCCGAACAAGCAAAAGAATATGGTTTAATCGATGAAGTAATGGAAAATAGTAGCGCCTTAAATTAAAAATAAAAAAATGGAAACAGCGACAGTCGCTGTTTCCATTTTTTTTATTTTTCAATGTATCCACGTAATTCTTCTTCAGTGACACTTTCGTCAAAGATATGCTCACCAATGATGATCGTTGGTACAAATTGAATGTGCGCCGCATTGGCTTCAGCAATCACTGCGGAAACAAGCGTTGCATCTTTTTGTTCTTTTAAGCCCAGATTTTTTTCAGCATACGTCGCTACTTCTTCTAAGGTTAAGTTTCCCCATTCATCTTGCGTAGCAAACATTTTATGCAATGCTGACAGCGCTTGTTCAGGCGCTGAATAGTCAATGTAGTGATGCATCACATTGCCGCGTTGTAAACTTTCTTTTTCTTTATCAAACAACTTAATGATACGTTCAACTTTACCACTTTTGACAGATTGTGCTAACAGTTCCTCAGACTCTTCAAACCATTTTCTGCAATAAGGACAGCGAACATTGATAAATTCTATCATTTTGACAGGGGCATTGCTCTCACCAATGTGAAGCCCTGTTTCTGTGTTAACTTTTGTTGCATCAATTACTGAAATATCCATAAAAACCTCATCCTTTCAAACCTTTATTTCTCTTTTAGTATACCGTTTTTCAATAAAAAAATCATAAGACACGAATTCAAATTTTCTGAATTCGTGCCTCTGTTCACTTTTTTAACGATTAATCGAACGAGCCATTCTAGCAACAGTATGTCTTTTCCCACGTATCGCATCAGAAAGCTCTTTAATATTTTCAATACCAACTAAGCCCATATTGGCATCGCCAATATGTTGAATATCTACGCCTAAAATTTTATTTCTAATGCCGATTGCTTGGATAACTTCAGGTTGAGCACTTTCTTGTGAAGTTCCAATGGCACTCATAACTAATTTTCCTTTTGAATGTGCAAAATCCACAACTTCTTTGACTTGTTGATCATCGATGCCCCAAACCGTGCCGACTGCTGGGACTAAGACAATATCAGCACCCGCTTCAATAAATTGTTCAGCTGATTTTAAACTGACCACTGGTTCATCTACGCCTGAACTGTGCATTTTTCCGGCAATAATGATGCCGTCAAAATGTTTTTTGGCTAAGGCCACGTTCTTAGCAATCAAGTCGTTGGTCACGCCAGTTCCTGGATTACCTGTCAATAAGATAAAATCCAAACCCAGTTCATTGGCTTTTTTGAAAGTAGCTGCTGATGCTTTTCTACCTGGTTCGATCGAAACTCTCGTTGAAGCTAAGTTTAAATTTTCATCAACAGGTTCGACATTCATGCCAATCGGTAAACCGACTAGTTCTTTCAAACGATGAACAACCTCATCATTAGGGACACATGTTTCCGCAGTATATTGCCCTTCATAAGCGGCTACTACAATCGGTTTATTAACATCGAAAACATTCAATAAAATCATGTCTGCGCCATATGCTTTTGACATTTCCGCACAAGTGATATCACCTGCTACGGATGGATGAACTACCACATTTTCCGATAATATTACGCGCCCTTCGCTCGCTTTAATACTCTGAAACAGCTCTTCTTTTGACATCCGTTTGATTTCTGATGCATTTGCACTAATTAATCGTTGAACCATTTTGACCCCTCCAATAGTTTTTAATGTTTTAGTTAAAAACAGCAATAAGTAATCGTTTGCATTTTATTACATGCAACATTCGTGCCAACGTCGTTTCTTTAAACCACAGGTCAACACTACATTTCAGTGCTACACACTTTTTGCACACTTTAATTTTTTTTACACGCTTAAAGAAAAAGTGAAGGATAGCACTTCAAACGGAAATGTTATTCTTCACTTCTGGAGCAGAAAAGTTACGCACTTTTTTCTCGTAATTTTTCTGCAAATTCATTAATTTTTCGAATACGATGATTAATACCTGACTTAGAAATAGCTCCTGAAGGAATCATTTCCCCTAGTTCTTTGAGACTAACTTCCGGATACTCTAACCGTAATTCTGCGATTTCCTGAAGTTTCTCCGGTAATGACGTCAGCCCTACTGTACTTTCAATAAATTGAATATTTTCAATTTGTTTTGAAGCCGCATCAATGGTTTTATTTAAATTCGCTGTTTCGCAATTCACTAAACGATTTACTGAATTCCGCATATCACGGACAATCCGGACATCTTCAAATTTCAACATAGAGTTCGTGGCACCAATTAATGTTAAAAAGTCGGCAATTTTTTCAGCACCTTTTAAATAACAAATATACCCATTTCGGCGTCCCAATGTTCGAGCGTTTAAGTCATAGTAATTCAACATCTTACAAATATCATTATTGTGTTCTTCATAAATTGAAAAAATTTCTAAATGATAGCGACTTGTTTCCGGATTATTAACTGAGCCAGAAGCCATAAAGGCCCCGCGTAAATAGGAACGCATTTTTTGCGCGTTACCCATGATTTCATTTGACACATTGCCATTAAAAACGACCCCATCCATAATATCCAAATCAGCTAGAATTTTTTGTGTATCTTGTTTTAGACGCACAATGTAAACATTATTTTTCTTTAGTTTCATTTTTTTACGAACTAATAATTCTGCTTGTGCATGGTAATGATCTTTCAGCAATGAATACATTCGACGAGCAATTGCAGCATTTTCCGTTTGTACATTCAAGACAAACTGTTGATTAACTAAGCTAAGCGAGCCGTTCATCCGAATTAATGCTGCTAATTCTGCTTTCGCGTGTTCTCGATGGACTTCTAAACCAGTTAACTCTTTTTTGACATCCGAGGCAAAAGACATCTAAGCTCCTCCTCTCTTGATTCTTTTGATTAATTAATATTTCGTTCCAAATACGATACGGAAAAGTTCTTCAACAACTTTTTCCCCATCATGAAAAACTCCGCCATCTCTTAATTCTAAAAAGTCTGTCGAAATGACTCGGCAACCTTCTTCACGTAATCCTTGAAAATCATGCTTTACTTGAACTAAATATTCATCATAAATTTCAGGATCCATATAATTTTCTGGTACTTTTTCTGTGTTAACCAGCACCGTATCAACAAACTGCGCTTGTAGATGCTCGTTTAAGACACGAACATGATCTGCATCCGTAAAATGTTCCGTTTCCCCTTTTTGGGTCATGATGTTACAAATATAGACTACTTCGGCTGCCGTTTGTTTGATGGCTTCACCAATTTCTGTAATAACTAAATTAGGCAAAATACTTGTAAAAAGACTCCCTGGCCCTAACACGACCATGTCTGCTTCTTCAATTGCTTTGACGACTTTACGCGCAGCTCTTGGCTGCTCTTCTCCGTGTGTATTTGTTACAAACACATGGTCAATCGTCTTGCGATCCAGTGCAATTTTTGATTCTCCCACCGCCACTGAGCCATCTTTAAATACAGCATGTAACGTTAATGGCCGTTCTGATGATGGATAAATCCGTCCATCAACATGCATCATTTTTGAAAGCAATTGAATCGCTTCATACGTACTTCCTCTCATTTCTGAGACAGCAGCAATGATTAAATTACCGATTGCATGATTGGCAAAATGACTATCTGATTTATCAAAACGATATTGAAAAATATCTTCATATAATTGTGGCATATCTGACAATGCCACTAAAACATTTCTTAAATCTCCCGGAGGTGTCATGTTATTAATAGAGGAACGAAGCTCGCCACTACTACCGCCATCATCAGCGACCGTTACGACGGCAGTAATATCAACACTTTGATTTCTTAAACTTTTCAAAATTACTGGTAAGCCTGTTCCACCACCAACAACCACGATCTTCGGTTTACGAATTCGATAGGTTTTCATTAAGAGCGATTAACCGTTTCTTTTCTTTTTAAGCGGTCGCGGTGGGTAATATTTACATGGTAATCTTCCTCTTTTAATTCAGCGCCAACACGTTCTGTCAATGCGACAGAGCGATGTTGTCCGCCAGTACAGCCAATTGCAATGGTGACGCTACTTTTACCTTCTTTTTTATATCCAGGTAAGACTGTTCTCAGTAAATCGATAAATTTGGTATAAAATTCATCTGTTTCTGGGAAGCCCATCACATAATCATAAACAGGTTGATCCATTCCAGTTAACGGCCGTAGTTCATCAATATAATGGGGATTAGGTAAAAAGCGAACATCCATAACGATATCTGCATCAATCGGCAACCCATATTTAAAGCCGAAGGACACCATTTCCACTCGAAATTCGTGTGTCTCTCTCGTTGCTAGTTCTTTATTCAAACGTTCCCGCAATTGACGAGGGGACAAGTCCGTGGTATCAATAACCAACTGAGCATCCGCCTTGATTTCTTCCAGCATTGCACGTTCTTTACGAATACCTTCTGTCACTAAACCATCCATCGCCATTGGATGCGCACGCCGTGTCTCTTTATAACGAGAAACCAACTCTTCATCGGTGGCATCTAAAAATAAAATCGTTGTATCAATAAAATTAGTATTTTCAAGTTCGACTAACATATCCTGAATTTCTCTAAAGAAGGTCCGTGAACGTAAATCAATCACTAACGCAATCTTGGTAACTTTTCCAGATTCTTTAATTAATTCCCAAAATTTTGGGATTAAGCTTGGTGGTAAATTGTCGATACAGAAATAGCCCATGTCTTCAAAGCTTTGAACAGCGACTGTTTTTCCAGCGCCACTCATTCCTGTAATAATAACCAGTTGTAAATTTTCTGGCATATTCAACACTCCCTTCACTTGCATCACTATATTATAACACCCCGGGCGTATCAAAGAAAGCTTTTCAATCATTCTTATAAAGATTTCTATTCTTTCATAGAAAAACAGCATTGACATTTTTGTCAACGCTGTTTTAATTGCTGAATTATACTATATAACTCTGTGTTATTTTAATACAAACTCAATTTCTGTTTTATCAGTAAAATTAGCTTCAAACTCAAATTGTTTTACTTGTTCATTCACGGCTAACTTTTTCGTAATGTGTTCTTTAATTTGTTCATTTGTAGCTGTTTTGATTGACAATCCATCTAAAAGAGTCATGATTTTGTCTTGTGCTGCCTTACCTTCTAATTCTAAATCAGCAGATTCATCTTCATACGTTGCTTCAATTGTTCCGTTCGATTTTATTTCATAGGTGAACTCAATTTCATTTTCGTCGTATTCAATTTCTACGTCAATCTCTTGAAGACTGGCAACAGTCGGTGTCGGTGTTGTTAGTTCATTGTCTGCTGTTTCATGGTCCCCACCAACTTCAGGAGTTACAGTTTCCCACTTAAAGGTACCAATTTTAGCTGTTGCTAGATAGGGATTATTAATGGTAATGACTTTCAATTGAAGGTCTGAATGGTTGGCGATATCTGTTAAAATCCCCAGAGCCTGATATGTATTTTGTGTAAAACGTGTCGCAATATTTTGCGCATCAATTGTGGAATAGCCTAATGTTTCCCAGGTGATTTGTTGCTTTAATTCCTGATGAACGGCTTGTACTGTCGCCGGCTCCAATTGAATGCCCGTTGCTTCTTTTAAGTCTTTCTTGGTAAAACTCATTACTTTTTCATGGTCTGATTGTGAAATTAAAGTAGCTGCTTCCATTGTGTTACTATGTACAAAAGGTGTGATTCCGATAGCTAAGACCATTCCTGCTGTTAATAAACTTGTTGTTATTTTTTTGTTTTTCATTTAAGACTTCCCTTCGTGTTCATTGTTATTTTGTTAACAAACATAGTATATCTTTTAATTACACATTAAGTCAACATTTATTTTTAATTTTTACTAAAAAATATTTGTTGTTTTATAATAAAAGAACCTTGTTTCCCATAAAAACAAGGTTCTTTATCTAATCATTAATGTTTATTTCAGAACACGTTTTAAATAATATCCTGTGTAACTGTCTTTGACTTTAGCAACTTCTTCTGGTGTTCCTGTCGCCACGATCGTCCCACCACCGTCGCCACCTTCTGGCCCTAGATCAATCACATGATCCGCAGATTTGATGACATCCAAGTTATGTTCAATCACTAAAACGGTATTGCCCGCTTCCACTAAACGCTCTAATACTAGAAGCAACCGCGCAATATCATCGGTATGCAAGCCTGTTGTTGGTTCATCCAGAATATAAAAGTTTTTTCCATTAGAATTTTTATGAAGTTCACTCGCTAGCTTCATCCGCTGTGCTTCTCCACCAGATAAAGTAGTTGCTGGCTGCCCCAATGTCACATAGCCTAAGCCTACATCCACAATTGTTTGCAATTTACGATGAATTTTAGGGATATGTTTGAAAAATTCTACGGCATCTTCCACCGTCATATCTAAAATATCAGAAATGTTTTTGCCTTTATAATGAACTTCTAACGTCTCAGAATTATAACGTTTGCCATGACAAACTTCGCAAGGCACATAGACGTCAGGTAAAAAGTGCATTTCAATTTTGATGATACCATCCCCGCGACAAGCTTCACAACGGCCACCTTTGACGTTAAAACTAAAGCGACCTTTTTTATAGCCACGAACCTTGGCTTCATTTGTTTGGGCAAACAAATCGCGAATGTCATCAAAAACACTAGTATAAGTCGCTGGATTACTTCTTGGTGTTCGACCAATTGGACTTTGGTCAATGTCAACAATCTTTTCAATGGCTTCATAACCAGTGATGCTTTTGTGTTTCCCAGGTTTATTGGAATTACGATTTAATTTTTGGGCCAGCGCTTTTTTTAAAATTTGATTGACTAAAGTACTTTTCCCTGAACCTGAAACGCCTGTGACAGCAACAAATTCACCCAGCGGAAATTCAACACTGACATTTTTTAAATTATTTTCACTGGCACCAGTGACTTTGATCGCTTTGCCATTGCCTTTGCGACGTTCTTTTGGCACAGGAATCACTTTTTTCCCAGAAAGATATTGTCCAGTCAATGAATGCGGATTTTTAGCAACCTCTTCCGGCGTACCAGCGGCTACAATTTCACCGCCCAGATGTCCAGCGCCAGGTCCCACATCAATCAAGTAATCCGAAGCCATCATTGTATCTTCATCATGTTCCACCACAATTAATGTATTGCCTAAGTCCCGCATTTTTTTCAATGAGTCAATCAAGCGGTCGTTATCTCGTTGATGCAAACCAATTGATGGTTCATCTAAAATGTAAAGGACGCCTGATAAGTTTGATCCAATTTGTGTTGCTAAGCGAATTCTTTGTGCTTCTCCGCCAGAAAGTGTACCAGCAGCTCGACTTAAGGTTAAGTAATCTAACCCGACATTTTTTAAGAAGGTTAACCGATCTTCGACTTCTTTTAAAATTGGCCGAGCAATCGTTGTTTCTTGTTCAGATAAAGACACACCTTCAAAAAATTGGACCGCATTTTTTATTGCTAATTCACTGACTTCACCAATGTGCGTGCCATTGATTTTTACAGCTAAAGCTTGCGGATTCAAACGATACCCTTGACAGCTTCGACAAGTCAATTCTGTCATGTATAACCGCATTTGATCTCGTGTAAAATCGCTATTTGTTTCATGATAACGTCGTTTAATATTTTTTAAAATCCCTTCAAATGGCACTTCCACATCACGAACACCACCAAAGTCATTTTCATAATGAAAATGAAAGTTTTTCTCGCCAGAACCATTTAAAATAATTTCTTGTTGGTCTGCAGGTAATTCTTCAAACGGCGTATCCATATCAATCCCAAAACTGGTGGCTGCTTGTTCCAACATTTGTGGATAATATTGGGAACTAATAGGGTTCCACGGAACAATGGCTCCTTCTCTCAAGGTTTTAGTGGGATCTGGAATCACTAAGTCTTTGTCCACTTCTAATTTAACACCTAAACCATCACAATCGGGACAAGCGCCAAATGGTGCATTAAATGAAAACAAGCGCGGTTCCAATTCACCGACTGTGAACCCACAATAAGGACAAGCATAATGTTCACTAAACAACATCTCTTCTTGACCAATCACATCAACAATTGCGTAACCTTCAGCTAAACGCAAAGCCGCTTCAAACGAATCAAACAAGCGAGAGCGAATGCCTTCTTTCACAACGATACGGTCAATCACAATCGCAATATCATGTTTTTTATTTTTTTCAAGTTCTGGTGCCTCACTAACATCATAGGTTTCACCATCCACCCGCATTCTGACATACCCTTCACGTTGGATCATTTCGAACACTTTTTTATGTTGACCTTTTTTCTTGACCACAACAGGCGCCAAAATTTGAATTTTTGTTCGCTCTGGTAGCTCTAAGACTTTATCAACCATCTGTTCAACAGACTGACTGGTAATTTCAATATGATCGTTAGGACAAATTGGATGACCTACCCGAGCAAATAACAATCGTAAATAATCATTGATTTCTGTGACCGTCCCCACCGTTGAGCGCGGGTTTTTACTTGTCGTCTTTTGATCAATTGAAATAGCTGGACTTAAACCATCGATGCTGTCAACATCTGGTTTATCCATCTGCCCCAAAAATTGTCGCGCATAAGCAGAGAGACTCTCTACATAACGTCGTTGCCCTTCTGCGTAAAGCGTATCAAACGCTAATGAACTTTTGCCAGAACCAGATAGTCCAGTTACAACAACCATTTTGTCACGAGGAATCGTGACATCAATATTTTTTAAGTTATGGGCGCGTGCACCATGAATCACAATTTTATCATTTGCCATATATGTTCTCCTTTTACTAAATCTCTTACGTCAAATCATTTCAAGTCATTCTATAGAGAAAAGATTAGTAAAAGATACGATGGTTCATCGTATCTTTTACTTAATCCGTTGGTTGACTTATTTGGCAGCTTTCAATTCAAGAATGGTATCTCGTAATGTGGCTGCAGTTTCGAAGTCTAATGCTTTGGCCGCATCCTTCATTTCTCTTTCAAGTTTCATTAATAAATCAGCTTTTTCTTGTCTTGATAAATCTTCATATGATTTATCCAATTGAACCACTGTTTCATCTTTATCAGCTGTTTTGGAAATAGAAATCAAATCACGAATTTCTTTAATAATTGTTTTTGGTTCAATGCCATGTTCTTCATTATATGCTTCTTGGATTGCCCGACGTCGTGCCGTTTCATCCATAGCTCGTTGCATCGAATCGGTGATTTTATCTGCATACATAATGACTTTTCCTTCAGCGTTCCGGGCAGCCCGTCCCATCGTTTGCACTAATGAGCGTTCACTACGTAAGAAGCCTTCTTTATCCGCATCTAGAATCGCAATTAAGGAAACTTCTGGCACATCGATTCCTTCACGTAATAAGTTAATACCAATTAGAATATCAAATTCGCCTAATCGTAAATCGCGAATAATCTCCGTTCTTTCCAGTGTTTTTATATCACTATGCAAATATTTAACTTTTAAGCCTAATTCTTTGAAATAGTCGGTTAAATCTTCGGCCATTTTCTTCGTTAAGGTTGTGACAAACACTCGCTGATCTTTTTCGATCCGTTCATGAATTTCGCCCACCAAGTCATCAATTTGACCCATAATTGGGCGGATTTCTACTTCTGGATCTAGTAAACCTGTTGGTCGAATGATTTGTTGAACAACAGTCTCTGTTTGTTCCATTTCATAAGGGCCTGGTGTTGCCGATACATAAACAATTTGGTTTACATGTTGTTCAAATTCTTCTAAACGAAGCGGTCGGTTATCAAGTGCACTTGGTAAACGGAAACCATAGTCCACTAACATTTGTTTCCGTGCTCGGTCGCCATTATACATTCCTCTAATTTGCGGCATTGTTACATGAGACTCATCGATTACAAGTAAGAAGTCATCTGGGAAAAAGTCCAACAGCGTATATGGCGGTTCCCCTTCTTGGCGACCATCCATATGTCGAGAGTAATTCTCAATCCCTGACGTATAGCCCATCTCTCTCATCATCTCAATATCATAGTTAGTTCGCTGTTCCAAACGTTGGGCTTCCAATAATTTGTTTTCACTGCGAAGCACTTTCAAACGTGCCTCTAATTCTTCTTGGATCTGCGATATGGCGTGTTCCATATGTTCTTCGTTCGTCACGAAGTGTGTTGCCGGAAAAATAGCGACATGCTCTGTTTCGCCGACAATTTCACCAGTTAACGCATCTACTTCACGAATTCGATCAATTTCGTCTCCGAAAAATTCAACACGTAGCGCATGCTCATCCCGTGAAGCTGGGAATATCTCAACCACATCACCGCGGACACGAAAACGCCCCCGTTGAAAATCAATATCATTTCGTTCGAATTGAATATCGACTAAGCTTTTTAGTAACTCATTACGATCCATTTCCATTCCCACACGTAATGAAACAACTTGTTGACTGTATTCCCGCGGATCCCCTAAACCAAAAATACAAGAAACTGATGCTACCACGATGACATCGTTTCGTTCCAATAAAGAACTTGTCGCTGAATGGCGTAGTTTATCAATTTCATCATTAATACTGGAATCTTTTTCAATATATGTATCACTTGAGGGTACATATGCTTCTGGTTGATAATAATCATAGTAACTGACAAAATACTCGACCGCATTATCTGGGAAAAATTCTTTAAATTCCCCGTATAATTGTCCAGCTAGTGTTTTATTATGTGCAATCACTAATGTTGGTTTGTTCACTTCTTGAATCACATTAGAGATTGTAAATGTTTTACCTGTTCCGGTCGCTCCAAGTAAAATTTGAGCTTTTTCTCCACCTTTGACACCGTCAACTAGTTCAGCAATAGCGGCTGGCTGATCTCCGGCAGGCTCATATTTAGAAGCCAAATGAAAGGTATTGGAAGTTTCTCTTTCGATCATTTATAACTCCCCCTCAAAGTGTCTAATTTCTCTTAAATTATCGGCCCATTCTGGCAGAATGTCCACTTATTAGTTTAACATACCGAACATATTTTCGCCACTTTTGCTGTTTCGGACTTCAACTGATCTTAATCTTTTGTTCTTAATTTTTATGTCACATTTTATAACATGCAATGTAAGGAAATTAGAGTTTTTTTCTCTTTTTAGCGTTCAAATACTTGTCAGCTTCCTATTTCTTACTATATAATTGTTCAATATGCAAAACTAGGAGGTATTTTATGAAAAGGAAACACTTTTTACTTTCTTTCTTTGTGATGATGGTAACTCTGCTAACATTCATTAGTGGCACTTCAGCACATGCAGAAGGAAAGAAATATACAATTGGAACGGATTTAACATTCGCCCCTTTTGAATTCCAAGACTCAAAAGGAAAATACATTGGTATTGACGTTGATTTATTAGATGCGATTGCCAAAGATCAAGGTTTTGAAGTGGATTTAAAACCATTAGGCTTCGATAGTGCAGTCCAAGCGATTCAATCTAAACAAATTGATGGCATGATTGCTGGAATGAGTATTACGGATGAGCGAAAAAAATCCTTTGATTTTTCAGATCCATACTTCGATAGCGGTTTACAATTAGCGGTTAAAAAAGGAAACGACAAAATTAAATCATATGATGATTTAAAAGGCAAAACGGTCGCGGCTAAAGTTGGAACTGAAAGTGCCAATTTCCTTGAAAAAAATAAAGAGAAATATGACTACACCATCAAAAATTTTGACGATGCAACGGGTCTTTATAAAGCCTTAGAAAACGGCGAAGCGGATGCAATCGTTGATGATTATCCTGTATTGGGCTACGCAGTTAAAAATGGTCAAAAATTACAATTAGTTGGCGATAAAGAAACAGGCAGTTCTTATGGTTTCGCAGTGAAAAAAGGGCAAAACCCTGAATTAATCAAAAAGTTCAACGCTGGTTTGAAAAATCTTAAAGACAATGGTACTTATGATAAAATTTTAAACAACTACTTAGCGACAGGTGATGAAACAAACACACAAGACGCTGGCGAACAGATGAAAAAAATCACTCCTAAAAAAGAGAAATATGTGATTGCTAGTGATTCTACGTTTGCTCCGTTTGAGTTTCAAAATGCCCAAGGCGATTATGTCGGAATTGATGTAGATTTAGTCAAACGTGCAGCTGAATTGCAAGGTTTTACTGTTGAATTTAAATTTATTGGTTTTAGTTCTGCTGTCCAAGCTGTTGAATCTGGTCAAGCAGATGGGATGGTTGCAGGCATGACGATTACGGATGATCGTAAAAAAGCCTTCGACTTCTCTGTTCCTTACTTTGATAGCGGTATTCAAATTGCGGTCAAAAAAGGCAATGACAAAATTAAATCGTATGATGATTTAAAAGGCAAAAAAGTCGGCGTAAAAATTGGTACTGAAAGTGCTGATTTCTTAGAAAAAAATAAAAAGAAATATGATTACTCAATTAAGTATTTAGACACAACTGATGCATTATACAGTGCGTTAGAAATTGGCGAAGTTGATGCCATGATGGATGATTATCCTGTCATTGGCTATGGGGTTGCACAAAATCAACCACTAGCGACACCAATTCCTCGTGAAAAAGGTGGTTCTTACGGTTTTGCTGTCAAAAAAGGGCAAAATCCTGAACTACTTGAAATGTTTAACGAAGGCTTAAAAGAAATGAAACGTACAGGTGAATACGATAAAATTATCGGCACTTACGTAAAAGATGGCAACGAAGCCAAAGAAGAAACAGCTGACGAATCTACGTTTGTTGGCTTCATGCAAAACAACTGGAAACAATTGTTACACGGTTTATGGATGACGATTCTATTAACGTTGATTTCCTTCGTACTTGCTTTAATTGTCGGCGTTATTTTTGGGCTATTCAGCGTTTCACCAATCAAAGCATTACGTGTACTTTCAACCATTTATGTTGATTTAATTCGCGGAATTCCTTTAATGGTCTTAGCGTTCTTCATCTATTTCGGATTACCTGGTGTGCTTGGCTTTAATATCCCGGTCTTCATTGCTGGGATTATCACATTAACTTTAAATGCCAGTGCCTATATTTCTGAAATTGTGCGCGGCGGAATCAAAGCTGTTCCAGTTGGCCAAATGGAAGCTTCAAGAAGTTTAGGTCTTTCCTATAATCGGACAATGCAAAAGATTATTTTACCACAAGCGATTCGCATTATGATTCCTTCATTCATTAACCAATTTGTTATTTCATTGAAAGATACAACTATCCTTTCAGCAATTGGCTTAATCGAACTACTACAAACAGGAAAAATTATTGTTGCTCGGACATTACAAAGTACAATGGTTTACTTCGTTATTGCGTTAATCTACTTAATTTTAATTACTAGCTTAACTAAATTAGCGAAAAACCTTGAAAAGAAGGTGAACTAATATGACTGAAAAAATCTTAGTTGAACATTTAGTAAAAAAATATGGTGACAACACGGTCTTAAACGACATTAATGTTTCTATTAACGAAGGCGACGTAGTCTGCGTCATCGGTCCTTCTGGTTCTGGTAAAAGTACTTTTTTACGTTGCTTGAATCAATTAGAAGAAGCTTCTAGCGGAGACATTATTATTGATGGTGCGAACTTGACAGATAAAAATACGGACATCAACCAAGTCCGTCAACATATCGGCATGGTTTTCCAACATTTCAATTTGTTTCCACATTTATCTATTTTAGAAAACATTGTTTTAGCACCAACCGATTTAGGTCGCTTATCAAAAGACGAAGCGGAGAAAAAAGCGTTAGAACTTTTAGAACGTGTTGGGTTGGCAGATAAAAAAGATGCCTATCCAGATTCTTTATCTGGTGGTCAAAAACAACGTGTCGCAATTGCACGTGCGTTAGCGATGAATCCTGATATTATGCTTTTCGATGAGCCAACATCAGCTCTTGATCCAGAAATGGTTGGCGATGTTCTTGGTGTAATGAAAGATTTAGCAAAACAAGGAATGACAATGGTCATCGTTACTCACGAAATGGGCTTTGCAAAAGAAGTGGCTAATCGAGTAATGTTCATTGATGGCGGTAACTTCCTAGAAGATGGTTCGCCAGAGCAAGTCTTTGAAAATCCTCAAAACCCTCGAACAAAAGATTTCTTAGATAAAGTATTAAATATTTAAACAAAAGCACTTGGCGCGCGCTAGCGCCCAAGTGCTTTATTTTATGGTTAAATTGTTTCCGTGACAGAGACAGATTGAACGTGCCCTTTTTCTTTCAAGAGATGGTGCAAGTTGGAATGCCAGAAATCTTCTTTGCCTACATAAGAAATCTTTGCTGTCACTGCCTCTTGTTCGGATTCCAAAGTCAATTCTACTAAGCGCTCCCCTTTTTCTAAAGAAGCTTGAAGTTGTTCATGCAGTCGGCTTTCTTTAATCATAGGTTCCTTCATTTTTACGATAAGCTGCAATCGTTTTAAAGGAGTCTTTCGTTTAAAATGGGCCAGAGCTAATACTAGCAAAGTTGCCACGAGATTGATAAATGCAATGGTTAAAAAGCCCATCCCAATGACTAAACCAATAATAGTAACATTCCACATCATTACTGCTGTCGTTAACCCAGAGACTTTCCTTTCTCTAAAAACGATAATCCCCGCACCGAGAAAGCCTACACCACTAATCACTTGGGCGCCATATCGTGTAATATCCATAGAAATAATGGACGCCAAGGCGCTATTTTGTTTCACCACATCGACTAAAATATCCACCGATTGAATCTGTAAAATGGAAATCGTACAAGAGGCCAAACATAAAATGGCATTACTACTGATACCGAAGCCTTTTCTTTTAATACTTCTTTCTAACCCAATCAAAGCTCCAAAAACCACGGCTAGAGCCATCCGAATGACAACGTCGGTGAGAGAAAGTTCAATCATTTTTAAAGAATTCATCGCTTTCTCTCCTTTCTTGCAAGTGACTATTTGACTTATTTTGTATTAACTAATAAACGCAAGCCATTAAAAATGACCACTAAGGTACTTCCTTCATGAATAAGTACGCTAAATGCGATATTCGCAATACCTAAAAAGTTCAAGATAATCAACGTTGCTACCACTAACATTGAAAGAATAATATTTTGCTGCACAATTTTATTCAAGCGTTTTGAGACACGATGAGCATAGCCTAATTTAGAAAGATCATTTTTCATCACTACCACGTCTGCAACATCGATAGCAATGTCTGTACCATCCCCCATCGCCACTCCGATGTCAGCATTCACTAAAGCGGGCGCATCGTTAATGCCATCACCAACCATCCCTGTCATTCCTACTTCGCGTTTTAATTGATCAACAATCGCTGATTTTTCCTCAGGTAAAACATTAGCAAAAACTTGGTCCACGCCTACTAAGCGACCAACTGCTTCACCCGTAAGTTTTGCATCTCCTGTAATCATTGTTGTTTCAATATTTTGTGACTTGAAATAGTGAATGGCGTTCATTGCTTCTTCATTAGGAACATCCATCAATGCCACTAAACCAATCACTTGTTCATTTTCGGCAAAGTACACCACCGTTTTGCCTTCACTTGCTAATTTCGTTGTTTGTTTCTCAATGATTGTTGGCACTTGTTCGAAACTAGATGGTTTACCAATTCTAAAAGTTGTGTCTGCAATGGTCGTTACTAAACCCACCCCGACAATATTTTCTACTTCTAAATTTAAAGCCGTTGTTTCTGCTTCAAAGCGATTAACAATCGCCGTCGCCAATGGATGATTGGATTTTTTCTCCATATTTGTTAAAACAGCTACTAATTCGTCTTGGCGATCTTCTAAGCCATCAACAAAAAGATAATCTGTGACCTCAGGTTTGCCTTTTGTTAGCGTGCCTGTTTTATCAAAAGCGAGTGCTTTCACTTCAGCTAAATTTGATAAGAATGAGCCACCTTTAAACAAAACGCCTTGTTTTGCTAAATTGGAAATTCCTGATAAAGTTGCCGGAACGGCACTCGCTGCTAATGCACAAGGGGAGGCAGCAATTAAGAAAACCAAGCCTCTGTAAAAACTTTCAGCCCAAGTCAATTGGAAAAGTAATGCGCCACCTAAAACAATTAGTGGAAAAACTGCTAAAACTAGTGTGACATATTTCGGTTCAAATCGTTTAATTTTGCTTGCAATTTCTGATTGATTTTCTTGTGATTGGTTCACTAGCTGTACGATTTTTGCAAAAACTGTTTCTGAACTATCTTTCGTTACTTCAACAACAATTGTGCCTGAACCGTTCATAGTACTACCAAAAACTGGGTCCCCACTATTTTTTTCTTTGGGAATACTTTCCCCATTAATAGATGATTCATCCACAGCGGTACTTCCTTCAATCACGACGCCATCTGTCGGGATTTGCGCACCATTGAGGACTTGCACGCGGTCACCAATCTTCAATTGTTCAACTGACACAGTTTGAATTGAGCCGTCATCTGTTATCAAGCGAGCTTCTGTTGGATTTAAATTTAATAGTTTTGTAATTTCACGTTGGCTTTTGCCTTGAGCATAATCTTCAAGGAAATGCGCCGCCGCAAAAATCAAAATCAACAATGCTGATTCTTCAAAACTTCCCATTAATGCTGAACCAACTGCAGCTAAGGTCATTAACAAATGAATATTAGGCGAAAACTTTCGATTGTTTTTCGTATCCCGATACGTATCTCCAAAGCCTTCCCCAATAATATGATAACCAGCTAAAATAGCAGCTAATGAGAAAAGAATATTTTTCACTAAGAGCATGTTCCCTAAAAATAAACCGATAAAGAAAAGAGCCAATCCTGTAAAAAAGAGAATAACTGGAACATTTTTACCTTTTTCTTCATGTGTGTGTGCACCTGTTTGTTTTGACATTGTTATGCGCCTCCTCATTAATGTTTTTCTATTCATATGAATGTATATTCATATTATAAAACACTTGGGTGGTTTTGTAAAGACTTAAACACAAAGACAAGCGATGATTCTATTCGATAGGATCACCGCTTGTCTTTGTCGATTCTTTTTGTTGTTGATATTTTTCTTCTTGAATAGTCAGTAATGATTGCGTTAAATTGACCCAATCAATCGAACGAGGTGGATCCAGCCAAACCATAACTTTACTCTGTTCTTCTTGATACAAGTTATTTAAATTGGTAATCACCACATCTGGTAAGGTATCTGATAACGGGTCAATAATTTCTACATTTAAATTCACATAGACGGATAAATTTTTTTTGATGAATTGGTTATACTCTTTTCCATAAGAAAAATCAATTAGGACCTTGGCTGGCTCTGCAATTAAATGAACCGGAACATGATTAATTAGCAACAATAGATAGTTAAAAAACAAACAGTGATTGGCTTTCGCAATTTTTTTATGTTTTGCTGTTAACCAACGAATATATTCAATTAAATAAAAATAAAATTCCGGATATGTTTGCTTAAAAAACTGTAAATCCATTTCAAAATCGTCAAACATATTAATCGGAAAGTAAATAACATTGAAATGAATAATTGCTAACCCTTCTTCTAGAGTATTCCTTGTTGACTCCTCTAAACAATTAAATGCTTTTTCAAAACTTCCAATGAAAACACGAGTTAGGCTTTCAATCGTAGGATCTTCGTGAATGACATATTTTTTCTCTAGTTTGCCATGCAAATACAAGAAAAAACAATCGTATACGTTAATGATTTTGAGGCCAATGCCCATGCCAATTGCGATTTTTTTATTAGTTCCTCTGAAAATGTATTCAGTGCACGCGTATCGATCCCTTCCACCGCACGTCCTTCGTTGTTAATCATAATAGCTAAATAATGGAAAAAATTGCGTCGCTCATAGGTGGTGAAAGTATAGTTTAACTCAACAGACTGTAATACACGTTTCGCTTCATTATAAACTTTTGCCGAATATAGTTCGGAAATTGGTTGATTGGAAAGCGTGAACAATTTATACAAAAAAAATGAAATTGCTTTTTGATTGCCGACAATTTCCCGCTTACTAAAATAGATCTGATACTCCTTTAAGGCTTTTTTTAGCCGCTGTAAGGTACTATACGCCACAGAGGTGCTGACATGATTACATTCAGCAAACTTTGTCAAACTATAATTTCCTCTAAAGTAAGACAACACTAATTTAAAAGAGAGCGATTCTGTTAAGTATTTCGTGAGCAAAAGTTTACTTGAATAGTTTCCATCAATTTCAAGTGTAACATCTACATCAGAAACGACTAAAGTTAAGCTGTCGCTTAACTTTAGATTGTCAATATCTGCTTTTAATTTTTCTAATGTTTTTTTGACTAAAAAATTCGACATTGATAATTCTTCGCGAAGTGCAATAAAAGTACCTGATAGCGTGGGACTTTCTTCTAAATGCCTTAGCAAGGAATAACTTCGTTGATCTTCTTTATTTAAAAAAATTTCATAATTCATCATTTATCAGTTCTTTCTCCCATAAATAGCCGTTCCTACTAATTCCCGTATGAAATTCAAGTAAAAAGTGTTTTGCCCCTCCGTTCCAGCACCGCCTGTGCTATTTGGTACAATGGTGATATGGCTAGCATCAAATAATTCATCCGTGAAAAATACTTGATGCTGACTTTTCTTGGAAGAAGGCCTTTCTTCATTTGTTTTTGGATTATTGGTTGTCACTTCTTTTTTACTAACGTCTTCGCTACTTTCTTCCGCTTGCGTTTCGCTAGTAATAGTACTTTCATTTGTTTCTTCCATTTTTTCTGGTGTGCCAGTATTCTCAATCGGATAAATTTCTTCTGTTGGATTGGTCGGATTATAAATTGGATTCCGTTCTTCTGCTGCTTGCACATTGGTTACTTGAAAAAACGAGAGTAACAATGTACTCCATAATAGTAAATGTTTGTATTTATCCATTTTTCTCACATATATTGCCAAATACTTTAGCTACATAACAAAACAAAAAATATAACTAGTAAAGTGGTATCAGACGATATTTAACAATACTCCTTCTTATTATTTCTTTTTTTGAGTTAGGTTTGTTGAATAAACTGCATGTTTGATAAGTAAAAACAAACAAAAACGTTGCCGATGATCAAATCAAAAATTAACTACTCTTTATATTTCTCTTTCGTTTTTTTCCTGTTTCTTTTTTCGCCAAATCAACCAGGCAATGATTAAAATCACTATCAATAATAGTAGTAAGCCAATCATCAAATATAAATTCGAATGATTTTCTTTTAAGGTGACATCTTTTTCATTTAATTCTTTGGCAACTTCACCATTAATTGTAAAGTCTTTTTCAAATTGCCATTGATTTCTAAAAGATATCGATTCATTGTTTATTGATTTTTTAAATGAGCCTGCAGCATCTTTATTCCCAACAACGGTCATAGACAAATGATAATCTCCTGGCTTAAGTGGTTGCCCTTTTAGCGCAATGGGAACAGAAAAATTGGTATTTGGTGCAATTTGCATGTTTGCTTTTTCCTCTTTATATAAAACTTCTTCATGTCCCTTTTTGGTAATCTCTGCCGAAAAGGCAACTTGGTTAATATATGTTTTTTGATCATTTTGTAGATTGACTAAAATCACATTTCTAGCATTAATCTGTCCTGGTGAGACTTTTTTCAAAAGTAAATTCGGCTCAACCTTTTTTTTGTTTTGTTGCATCAATAATGCAACGACATACGAATATTCATTTTTAATGGATAACCCCTGACTCTTATCGTCTTGGCGTTTGCCTTCATCCGACGTTTCTTCTTTAAAAGTGATACCACTAGCTAACACTCCATCAAAGGGTGTATTAGGCATTTTGACGTTAATAGAAACCGTTTGTTCACTTTTCGGTTTTAAACGAACTGAGCTAGGGTATTGAACGTAGTCTTTTATATCAAACGCTAAACTTTGATCTTTTTTCCCCTTATTTTCACCATACTCCACGATTACATTTGAATTGGTAATGGCACTATTGATGGAAATACCTACCTTTACTTCTTTATCTGTATCATTGCGCAAGTTCACTTTCAACTCAGTTTCTTCATTTGGTGCTAGTAATAAATCAAAGTAAGTTTTTTCTTTATCTACTTGTTTTTCTGATGGAATAGGCGTAACCGCAAAATTAAATTCACTGGCAAAACCATTGCTAGGTACTAACGCTAAAAGAATTAGTAGTATCGGAAAAAAAAGAAATCGTTGTTTTTTTCTGTTCAAATTATTTACTCCTTTTCTATATGTAGTGAATAGCAGGTAACCATGTTCCCCGCTATTCTTCTTTTTAAAACTCGTTTAATTTCCTGGAGCGTCTGTCAACGTCCATGTTAATTTTGTGGCGTATTTTTCAGCGTATTTGGTTGTAGAACCTGGAACAGTTAACTCAATACTTTTAGCAGCTGTAGTTGCATCTGTTCCCCAATCAAATAAATAAGTTCCTGCACCGTTTCCTTTCGCTGCACTCATTACATCTGATTGACTACCATCTGAATTTAGCGTGATTGTGGCTGGGCCTGTTGGTTTGCCTGAATCTGAAGCAGTCACTACATTTCCGTTTTTAAACGTGATAGCTGCCCCAGTCAATTCTTTACCAGAAGTTGATTTAAATTGTCCTTCTTGTTTCACTTTTAATGACCAGCCAGCTTCGGTTCCACGGTTATCTGTTACTTGGACATAGTTAGGCCCTTCTTTGACTTCATCGGTTGCGCCTACTGTCTTGTATTTTTGGGTAGCAGCAAAATAAGTCTGATCCTTCGACGTGATTTTTTGAACACCGAAGTCTAGACTTGACGCATAATCAATTGACAACGGACCGTTTGTTCCTGGATTAGGACCTTCAGGATCTGTTGGGTCAATAGGATCAACTGGATTAGTTGGATCCGTTGGGTCAACCGGATTAGTTGGCTCTTCACTTGGTGTAAATTCTACGATACCATTAGATGTATAACTACCGCCATCTTCTGCAAAGGCTTGAGAAGTCATGCCTAAGCTCCCTAAAATAAATGTGGATAAACATACTGTTGTTACTTTTTTCATTTTCTTTTCTCCATTCTTTTCTTTAATTTCCTGGTACGTCTTCTAACGCCCAAGATAAACGAGCTTTAAATGTTCCAACTCTTTGATAAGCTACAGGAACATTGATTTGAATTCCTTGTTGTTTTGATTCATCAAGTAATGCTGTTAAATCTGTTTCACCTTTCTGATTACTTTCTAAAAGCGTAATTGCCTCATTTGTAATCTGAGAGCTTCCAGCAGTTGAAACGAAAGAAAAAACATCTGGCATTACAATTGAATCATTTGTTAACGGTTGCGTTTGCTTTAGTTGCAAGCGCCAATTATTTGCGTTACGTTCATCCACAACTTTGAGTCCTTCGGTGGGATGCCCAAGTTTAATTAGTGGTTGATTACGTATCTTTTCCGTACCAAAAGTAATCTGTTTTGGTGCCTCTTTAAAATATAGTTCCCCTAAACGATAGTAAAAATAAATATCTTTTGTTTCCTCTGTCATTGTTCCTTCCGCATTTCCTGAGTCTTTTGTAAAAACATAGCCAGAAATATCTAGGGGTTTTTCTTGATAGGGTGCACCAATTTTCCCTGTTACACTTTTAGGTGGAGCAATATCTTTACCTTCCGCGTCTTTATAAAAAACGGTTACTGTTTTTTCTGTTGGTTTAGGAATAGTAATCGTTACATTATTTGACTTTTGCAGTAAGGTTCCTTCTTCATAATAGTCAAAGTTCATAGTTAAAACTTTTTCGGGCGTATTATCTTGAAGGGTTGTTTTTAATTCAATAATCATGTCCTTCTTTAAAACTAGGTAGTCATTTAAAGCAATTGTTAAGTGATTCCCTGTTTGTGTCAGATCTTTGGCTGCTACCTTTTTACCATCAATCATTAATGAATTTTCTTCATATGCTAATTCATCAGGTAAGTCAATGCTTACTTGCGGTTGACGATCTTCGATAAAGTCATTGTCAATATTCAACGTATTCCGTAGTCTCACCTGATCATTTTTCACTGCTTCAACAGCTGAGCTAAATTCCTGACCATTCACGCTAAGGGCTGCTTGTGACGTAACGTTGGTAGGAATTTGTGTCATTACTAAAGCATTCTCTTGGTATTTGCCACCTGTGGATGATGTAAAGCCCCAATAAACCGTTGTTGCGCCAAATTGTGCATTTAAATCTGAAACTACATACGTATTCGTGCCCACACCTTCTAAATCATATGTTAATGCTTTGGTTGCGGCATTCCAATGAACAGTCAACATGCGCCAGGTTCCATTAGATAGATAGGTTGGCGCAACAATGACGCCTGAATGCTCCCCTGTATAGCTGTTGTTATTAGCTTTCGGAGTGACAAAAGCTAAATGCCCATTTCCCTTATCTTGTGAAATTTCTCGGTCCATTCGGTTGGAACTACCAGTATTTTTATAGGTATCAAACTCAATCGATAAGGCATTTCTAACATAAGGTTGACCCGCTTTCGTGGAGTATGCACCGATTCCCATCCCAGGTGAACCAATGACTTCTTGAGGCGTTGTGGACATTCTAGGATCATTCGTTAAGGTAAAGGTCATACCATCACCAGCATTTGCATACTCGTTTCCTAAATACAAATAACTTTTAAAGGTAAAATCCGACAATAAACTGATTGGTTTTTTTGACCAAATAGCTCCTTTTTGTGATTTAACAGCTGGGTTTAGTTGTAATAACTTCCCACCTTCTAAAATACTTGTTGCATTTCCAATTGGCTCTTGAAACACCTTGTCGATTGGAATGATATTAGGATCATCAGGCAATGAAGTAGCGTATGGCGCAGCCAACATGCGCGGCTGTGGTTCAACTATCGCCGATTCCGTTGCACTGTTATCGTCATCCTTTTGTTGTTCGCTAGGTTCTAAAGTAGCCGTTGATTGGTCTGTTTCTGCTGGATGATTATCGGTTGTTGTTGTCGTTTCTAGGGAAGGTTCTTGCTCTAATGTTTCCGAGTGAGAAGGAGCGCTAGTTGCCTGATCATTGGCCGATTCCTCCACTATTTCCCGATTGACTTCGTTGATATTTGTCGAAGGATTACTAATCGCTTCGCTAGTAATAGGCGCAAGGAGTAGTAAGAATAAACTACTTGCCAAAAAGACTAGGCTTTGTTTGTTTCGCATCTCTCTTCACCTCTACTTTTTAAATTCCTGGTACATCCGTCAACGTCCACAATAATTTTGTTTGATATTTCACGGCATCTTTAGGGGTTGACCCTGGTACTGATAGCGCAACATCTTTTGTAACATTAACATTGTGTACCGTATTGGTTTCATCGCGTTCTGCAACCACTTCTACTTTACCCCAATAAGTAGCCCAGGTTCCTGCACCGGTTCCTTGCTTCGCAGCTGCCACTAGAGATGCGGTTCCTGGAACAAGGGCAATCTTATTTGTTGCCTCTGGTTTCACAACATTTTGCGCATTACTATTAACAGTCGGGTTAGCTAAAGAAATTTGCGCACCTGTCAACTGACTATTTAAAGTCGCCTTTGTTGCTTTAAATTGCTCCTTTTGCGTAACCGTTAAAGACCAACCGCTATTGGTTCCTCTATTATCAGAAATTTGCACAAAATTTGGTGTTTCTTTTTGATTTTCTTGATATTGCTGTGCTCTTGCAAAATATACTTGGTCTTTATTCGAAATACGATTTTTCCCAAAGTCAAAACTTGAAGCATAATCAATAGACAGCGGTCCTTGGGTACCAGGATTGGGACCTTCTGGGTCTGTCGGATCAATTGGTTTGACTGGCTTTTCTGGATCGGGATTTTCTGGATCAACCGGCTCTGTCGGATCTACGTTCGGAATAAATTCTACTAAACCATTCGAACGATACTCTTTTGGCTCTTCTGCCTTCGCTTGTAAGGACCAACCAGCAACTGCAAATGTACTGCATAGAACGATTCCTGTGAATTGTTTTTTCATTGCTTTTCTCCTTTATTTAATTATTAGCGGGAGTATCTTCTAATGCCCAAACTAACTTCGTTGAATATTGTTGTGCAAGCTTTACAGATTTTCCGGGAACGAATAGTTGGACAGCTTCTTTATTTGTTGCTTCATTTGAACCAAATCGATAAACCCAAGTCCCAACACCTGTTTCTTTTTTAGCGTTCATCGCTAGATTATTATTTACACCAGGTGTTAGGGAAATAGTACTACTGACTTCAGTAGGTTTATATTTTTCATCCACCATTGAGGCAGCTTCTGCCTTTGTAAACGTTAATTGAGCGCCGACTAGTTCCTCTCCAGTAGCTGTTTTAAATTGTTCAGGTTGGGAAAGCGTTAGTTTCCATCCTGCTAACGTTCCTCTTTTATCAGTTACTTGTACATAGGTTGGTTTTTTTGAACCATCTTTCATTTCATCTGGCGCAGCATAATACGTTTGATCTGCCGTAGAAATCTTTTGTGTACCAAATTTAAATTTTGACCCATAATCAATTGATAAGGCACCACCCGTTCCTGGCCCTGGAGGATCAATTGGGTCTACTGGATCAGTAGGATCGGGATTTTCTGGATCAACAGGCGGTGTGATTTCGTTATCGCCTGCTTCAAAAGTAATTGTGCCTTCCGTATTGTATTCTTTCGGAAAAGTTTCTGCTGCTGATGCGTTTATTGCTTGAAACCCTACGCCTAAAAGTATGGTTGCCGATGTAAGTAAAACAGTTTTTTTCATTAAATAAGCTCCTTCTCTCGTTTCATTTTATTAATTAAATAAATGACTACCCCCAACAAACTAACTCCTATCAAGGAATACAGTGGATTTTCAGACTCGCCTGTTTTAGGTAAAACTGCTTGTCCAGAAGCAGTTAAATTGTTTCTTCCCTGTTCTTCTGATTGTTGGGTATACGCTATGTCATTTGACTCTTTTTCATTCTCATAAACGTAGGTGCCATAGAAGCTCGCTTGACCATTTGATTCATAATTATTTTCTTCAGCCATAACGCTTTTTGTTTGCAACCCAATGATCAATAGCCCTAAACATACCAAACTAAACCTTTTTATGATTTTCATCTGAATTCCTCCTTCCCCATTTTCAACATTGACTGGCCCAGCCAATAAACATTATATAAAAGAAATATTTATTAGATTTTTTTATTTTTTTCAGACGCTTTTAAAAAATAAAATGGTTTTAGCTAAGAAAGCTTTAAAATCAACACTTTTAAAGACAAAAAAATAAACAAAAAAACTTCGAAAAATAATTTTCGAAGTTTTTTTGTTTATTTTTTTATTATTTTTATACTTCAACCGCTTCTAACAAAGCTAAACGTTCAGCAACTTCTGCTTCTGTTAAATTATATTTTTTTACATAACGGTTGGCAGGATGCTGGCTACATTCTAATGAGCAGCCGCCTAAATGTTTATGTTCATTTTCTTCTGAAGTTAAGATTTGACGATTACATTCTGGGTTTGCACAGTTAATATAGCGTTCGCAAGGTGTTCCATCAAACCAATCTTTCCCAATAACTTTTTTATCAACATGATTAATTTCGACACTGATTCGGTCATCAAAGACATACATTTTGCCATCCCAAAGTTCGCCACGTGTTTCTGGATTTTTTCCATAGTTGGCGATACCACCATGCAATTGAGCAACATCTTCAAATCCTTCTTTTAATAACCAGCCAGAAAATTTTTCACAGCGAATCCCGCCAGTACAATAGGTAACAATTTTTTTATCCATAAATTGTTCTTTGTTCTCGCGAATCCATTGTGGTAACTCACGGAAGCTACGGATATCTGGGCGCACGGCACCACGGAAATGACCTAAATCATATTCATAATCGTTACGAGCATCGATTACAACAGTGTCTTCGTCTAATAAGGCATCTTTAAATTCTGCAGGTTCCAAATATTTCCCCGTCGTTTCTAATGGATCAACGTCTTCTTCTAAGTTCAACGCCACTAATTCAGAACGTGGGCGAACAAACATTTTGCGGAACGCCATTTCTTCTGCTGGATCAATTTTAAAGAATGTATCCTTAAAGCGCTCATCTGCTTGCATTGCTTCCATGTACTTTTCTGTTTCTTCGACAGTACCAGATAACGTTCCGTTAATCCCTTCTGTCGCTACTAAAATACGGCCTTTTAAATTTAATGATTTGCAAAAAGCTAGATGCTCTTTCGCAAAAGCTTCTGGATCTTCAATTGTTGTATATTTGTAATAAAGTAATACTTGGTATTTCATCTTGTTTTCCCCTTTTGTATAAAGTCATTCTATCCCATTATACGGTGAATAAAAAAGGGAAAGCGATTATTTTGCTTGTGTATTTACACACAATAAAAAAAGCCTGATAAACGGCGGGAACAGAACCAACACTACGCGTTGCTCCGATCTCAACAACTTCTAAGGTGTTTTCTCGACATGCGTCTCGTCACAGTACAGCCTTCAAAAGAGCTACAGCTCTAAGAGTTGCGATGTTTCACTGTGAAGCATGAACAGATGAAATCATCGTACCTACTTGGTGAAGGTCCTTCGGAACTTACAAGGATAAAACTGTGACGAGCCTTTGGCGAGAAAACAATAAGCCGAAATTGACTTTCTCACACAAGTGTTCGGCGTATCTTAATCCTTCCAAGTGTTGAGAATCACGAAGAACGTAGTGATTCGATGATGAACAATACCTACTTGGTCTCCAAAAATTAAAGAACACCGGGTAGGTATCATGCAACATCAACTCGTACCTCGTTGTGTTTTATGACAATTTTCGGAAATTTCTTCTTATTGCTGAGAAACACTATTTGCAAAGCAAATAGATGTTAATCAGTACCTACTTGGTTCTCGGAGCTAAACGGTTCTGTCCCGACCTCTTCTATATACTACTCCTTTTCAGAAGTCGCGGCGAGTTGTTCTTGCAATTCACCTAAAAGTTCAATTTGAATATTTTGGATTTTCACCAAATTTTCTAGTTGATTATTGATAATATAATCCATTTTCTCATGTAATAAATTAATTTCTACTTCTGCTTTTAAGTTAATTTTATAATCATTATTCGCTTGTTCTCTATCACGGGCTTCTTGTCTGTTTTGACTCATCATAATAATCGGTGCTTGGATAGCTGCTAAACAAGATAAGGCGAGATTTAGCAAAATATAAGGATATTTGTCAAATGGTTGTCCCAATAAAGTGGTAGAGTTAATCACGATCCAAGCAATCAACACGAAGCAAAAGAAGCCAATAAACACCCAGCTACCGCCAAATTTAGCAATGGTATCCGCTGCTCGTTGGCCAAAGGTTAATTTCTTTTCCATCTTTTCATTCATATTATTGGAAATCAGCTTATCTTCTTTGATATGTTGAACCACCAATTCATTCAGTTGTTGGATTTTTTCAGAATCATTTGCGACCAATTGTTTCATGTAATCCAAACGATAATTAAGTAACTCCGCCAATGTAATCATCGATTCAGCTGTCAATTGTGGATTGTTTTGGAGAATAAAAGCTTGCGTTTCCTGTTCTATATCTTGAAGATAAATGTTTTTTTTCGTTGATTCACCAATAACAACTTGTTTATTTTTTGATTGCTTCATCTTCGTCACTCCCTTTGATCGTTCTTCCCTTTATTTTAATATAAAGTCTCTCAGAAGAAACCTAAAAAGGCTTTGGAGTGATCGTTGTTGCTTCTGCTTTAAAATTTAACAGTTAAATTGGTTACATCATGGAACAACGAACCAATTAATTCTTTGTATTTCGCTGGATTCACACAATTAGTTAGCAATATGACCCCGGTTTTCATATCTTTTGAAAATAAAACCAGGGCTTGTTGACCCGCTTCAACGCCGTGTAAGCGTAAATAATTATCATGAACATAGATGCCGCCATGATAAGAACTTTGCTGAGAAGACGTCCATAATTTTTGCAAAAGTGCGGTGGAAACTAAGTGTCCACTCATTAATTGATGTAAGTACCAATACAAATCACCTGTCGTCATATCCACATTCCCAGTCCCAAATTCATGGGCAAAACTAGCTGCGGGAATTGAGAGCACTTGATTATACGAATTGTCTTCTGTCCATTTATAACTTGTTGAATTATTAGGTTGTTCCAATAAGGTTTCATAGAAGCCAAAATTCTTTAAACCAGCCGTTTTGTGATAAAGATTATTAAATAATTCTTGATAGGTACGTTGATACATTTTCTCTAACATTCCTGCTAAAAGGACAAAATTTACTGGGGAATAATTGTATTTTCCTTTATTGACTTGAATGGTATTTTGTTTAACAAATTGAATAATTTCTTCATCGGTAACGATATTATTAGGCATTGCTGATAACTTTAAACCGCTTGTCATATTCAACATATCGCTAATCGTAATATCCTCAGCACCTTGAATTTGCGGATAAAACGTAGCGAGTTTTGTATCTAATGTAAGTTTACCTTCTTCAATCGCTTTTAAGATCAAGGTTGTGGTAAAAGATTTTTGAATTGAGCCAATCTGAAACCTTGTGTTTGGCGTATTGGCTTGTTGCTTTTCAAAATTGGCAAAGCCATATCCTTTATTTACTAAAACCTGATCATCTTTAATGATCAAAGCCGAACCAATATAATTTGTTTCTTGAATTTTTTGATCAAGTTCGCCACTATCTGGTGCAACTATTTCTTTCGTTAAATTCGCATAATTATCACTTCGGCGATCTTCTTCCAAGACCACTTTCGATTCTTGACTAACTTGTGAATCTCTAGTGAAAAAGAACGTTTTTATTAAATAACCACTACCACCAATCACCACCAACAAACATACTATAAAAAGCCAATTCACTCCTCCATGTCTTTTCTTTGCATGTCGTTTACGCATACTGCTTACCTCCGCCTATTCTATTAACAGCATTATCATACGCTATATTTTCATGAAAATTACAGATTTCAGTAAAATTTATAAAACTTTCAACTTTTATAAAAAACAGCTTGGCACCGGAATCTAGATTGATTCTGGTGCCAAGCTGTTTTTTATTTACTTTCTTGCCCCATCACAGCAAAGTAATTATCATCGTTATCTGCAAAATTAAAAACTAAGCCTGTTGGCAATTGAACCATTTCACCAACAGTAACCCCAGCCTCTTGCATTTTTTTATAGAGACCAATGATATCATCGCTAGCAAACATTAGAGAAGGGGTATTCCCCGCCACTTCTGGTGAATGTTTTTGAATAAAGGCCAAATCATATAAAACAATAATCGTCTCTGCCGATTCACTTGGTGCAATTTCTACCACCAATGTACCGTCAACTTCCTCTCTTTCCTTTTCAACAAAGCCAAACGTTTGCCAAAATTGACTAGATTCCTCAACATTATTCACATATAACATAATCTTTACTTGGTTTGAAAACATTCCTTCACGTCCTTTTGAATTTAGTTAACAACTTATTATATACGTTCTTTTAAATAATTACTGCACTTTCGCTTAAAATTCAAAAAAAGAGCGTGGAACAAAAATCACTTTGGATTTTTGTCCCACGCTCAAAAACTAATAAACGGCGGGAACAGAAGCAACTCCTTCGGAAATAAGCCGAAATTCTCCAAAAATTAAAGAACAATTTCCGGAAATTTCTTCTTATTTCTCGGAGTTAAACACTTCTGTCCCGACCTCTTTTCGTTTTATTGATTTAGATATTTGCATCTAAGACAACGTCGCGATCATTTAAGACATCACGATCTAATTCATGAATACGAGCACTTGTTAACACGCCTGCAACCATACTATCGTTAACGTTAACAGCTGTCCGCGCCATGTCAATAAGTGGTTCAACTGAAATTACTAAACCAACAATTGCAACTGGTAAGTTCATTGCGCCTAAAACGATTAGAGAAGCAAAGGTTGCTCCGCCGCCGACACCGGCTACGCCAAATGAACTGATTGTGACAACTGCTACTAACATTAAAATAAATTGTAAACTAAAGACATCAATTCCAACAGTTGGTGCAACGATGGTTGCTAACATAGCTGGATAAACGCCGGCACAACCATTTTGTCCAATAGATAAACCGAAACTACCAGCAAAGTTTGCTGTGGCATCATCGACACCTAATGCTTTGGTTTGTGTTTCAATATTTAATGGTAAAGCTCCTGCACTTGAACGAGAAGTAAAAGCAAAACTCAAGACTGGAAAAACTTTTTTTAGATACGTAACTGGGTTGACTTTTAAAGTAATTAAAATCAACATGTGAATGGCAAAAACAATAATTAAGGCCACATACGATGCCAACACAAATTTACCTAAGTTAATAATCGCAACAAAATCACTTGTTGCTACAACATTAATCATTAACGCTAACACGCCATAAGGGGTCAAGCGTAAAACTAAGGTAACAATTCGCATGGTAATTTTATATAAACTATCAATTAAATTTGCAAAAAATTCAGCTTCTTTTGGCGCTTTACGACGAACGCCTAAATAAGCGACACCAACAAACGCAGCAAAGATTACCACCCCAATGGTACTCATTGGTCGTGTGCCCGCAAAGTCAGCAAAGACATTTTTAGGAATGAATGAAACGATTTGTTGGGGAATCGTCAAATCTTGAATCGCATCTTGACGCGTCGCTAACTCGGCAATTCTTGACGTTTCTGCAGCACCTTGCGTGAATTTTGCCCCTTGAAGGCCAAACGCTAAGGTTGTTCCAATCCCCACCAAGGCAGCTACTGCTGTTGTTCCTAGTAAGGTGGCTAACACATTAAAGCTAATTTTTCCTAATTTATTGGATTCTTTCATTTTTGTAAATGCACCTACGATAGATACAAATACTAACGGAATTACGAGCATTTGTAGAAACGCTACATAACCATTACCTACAATCCCGATCCATTCCATTGATTGCGTAGTAATTTTACTGTCTGTACCAAAAGCAAATTGAATAATTGCACCTAAAACAATCCCCACGCCCAATGCTGAAAAGACACGTGTTGAGAATTTTAAATGTTTCTTTTGCATTTGGTAGAAACCGAATAACACAGCAATAAATGCAAGGATCACTAATACAGTGATGAATGTTGTCATTTTAGTTCCTCCCTATGTTTTTAATGACAAGTACATCAAAGGAAGTAAAGGTTCCCGGTACTCACTCTCCAGTAAATACCCTGAAAACAGCAAACTGTTTCCAGTGATAGTTCTATTGTACCTTATTTTATAGCAAATAGTGGGATAATTTGCTTACTTTTTGATAGAAAATAACCGTTGTGATAGTTTAAAACTATCACCAAGCGTTGTTTTACTAGTCACTGTAAAAATAATTTGTTTTTTGTCCTCTTTCTTTTAAGCTGACGTGGTATACTTAGTTCTAGGAGGTGTAAGCGTATGCAAAAAATTTGTTGGATCCTTTCTGTCAACCGTGATGGAGCGACGTTATTTGTGGGAAGCCCTGCAAATGCGGGTCCTTGGCTCTTTTCAAATAAAGAGCAGCAAAACATCAAGGCCTTTTTTCAACCAACCTATGAAATTGACTTTATCAGTTATGATGTTCTTTCAGAGGAAGTACCAGAAGCTGCGTTCATTTTGTACAATGAAATGCTCGCTCCCTATCTTCCCGAAAAAATCACCAAAGTTGGTCAGCCGATTGCTTATGTGGATATCGCTACAAAAAATTATGAACAGTTTAAAAAAGCTTTGGTTGCTAAATCTTCACAAGAATAAAAACAGCGTTTGTAACGGAATCCGTTATAAACGCTGTTTTTAAAGGTTACGCTTCTTCTGATTGTTGAAAATTCAATTGAACACCTGGACGATCCAGAGCAATTTCAGTTACTTCATAAGATAAACGTTCGACGATGCTAAATAAAGGACGCACAAGTTCATCGACTTCTTCTTGCGAAATATCTTCTTGTTTTTCAATTTTACGATCAATAATGTGATTAATTTGGCTAATCGCCCCTGATAAAACAAATTCGTCAAAGACAATTCGAAATTCTAAGCGAGCAACAAGTGCTGAGCTATTTTCTGGATAATTTTCTTCTTCTACTTCAATTGGTGAAAAACTGACACGTAAATCTGTCTCTACTTCTGAATCAGGTACTCGCATATCATAGTGATACGCTTCAACAATTTCTTGTTGGCGTTTAATTTCCATTGTTTTTTCTCTCCTTTTTTAACAAGATATTCCCCTTTTAGAATATCCAATGGTTTCTTTTCTCAAGTATACCACAAGTCCGAAAGTTGCCTAGACCAAAAAACACAGAAGGTCAGACTTTTTTGATAAATTGATTTTGGCAGTTTGAACAAGTGACTTTGATTGTTCCTCGTCCTTTCGGCGCACGTAATGACTGCTGACATTTTGGACATTTAAAATAACGATACTCTTTCTGAGTCAGGTGTCGCTTGCGAAAAGCATGAACCTTTTGCATTAGGCGTTGTTTTCGAAGAATAAACCGTTGATTTTCATTCAATCGCGGGTGAATATGTTTTGAAAAAAAGCGATAATACACGTAGGCGACTGTGATTAAAATCAATAACCGAACCCAAAGATAGCCAGTAAAAATATTGATGAGCGCCAGCACGACACTTGTTAGCAACAGCGTTCGATTCAATTCATCGAACCGGGCATAACGTCCTTGTAAAAATCGTTGCGCTTTTTTGCGCCAACGTAGAATGCGTTCAAACCAAATTTGGCTCATTTATCTTCCTTCTTTCGAGCATTATTTTTTGAATAAATGATTGATTTGCAGAAACTTTCAATCAAAATTTACACTTACTAAGTCCAAATTTTGAACAACTGTTGGTTATTTTCGATGGTATACTTCTAGAGAAGTCAGGTCAACCGATGAATGACTTCGTTGATAATAGCTACCGCTATTTTATACAAACTTAAACTGTCGATAGATAGATTATCCGATTTTAACTTAGGGGAAGGTTAAAATCCGATTCTATAATTTAGCACTACACTCCTTTATTTAGTAGCAACTTTAGCCTATCTATCCACATTTTAAGTCAAAAAGAAGCAAGTCCGGACTTGCTTCTTTTTATTTATCTTTCTAATTCTTCAATTTTCTTCTCAATTAACGCCAAGACATATTGACACGCTTCAGGATCTTCGACAAAATCATATTTATCGCCATCAATTTGAATTTTAGGACTTTCATCATAGTCTTCGTACCATTGATCATAACGCTCGTTCAACATTTGATAGTAATCATACAACGTTGGATCTGTCTCAATTTGTTCATAAGGACGGCCACGTTTTTTGATGCGTTCCAACATTTTGGGAAATGAAATACGAATGTGAACTAACAAATCAGGTCTTTTTTTATGCGCAGCATAAGGCAATTCTTGGAGCATATTTTGTAATAAGTCATCGTACACTTTGACCTCTGTTTCGTTGGCACGACCTAAATCTGCATTTAAATGAAAAAGTAATGAATCTTCATAAATCGAGCGATCCAATACATTATTTTCATGCGTTAATGCTTGTTTAATACTATCAAAACGTTTATTTAAAAAATAAATTTGTAATAAAAATGCGTACTTTTCCGGTTCCGCATAAAATAAAGGTAATACCTCATTATCATCAACTGATTCGTAAAAGGCTTCTGAACCTAAACGGTTTGCAATTAAAGCTGTTAAACTAGATTTACCAGCGCCAATCGTACCTGCTAAAACAATCACTGCCATCGAACTCCCTACCTATTTTTTTCCATTTTATTTTTTATCTTCAACCAATTAAACATACCAAAAATTGAGTTAAAAGTATACATACAATACATAACAAATATCGCATAATCACCACCAGCGTGCATCCCTGCTCGGAACCATAACAAAATTGAAAAAATATTTCCTAGTAGCCAAAACACGAATTGCGATTGATAACGTTTAATCATCAATAACATCCCTGTCGCTGAAACACTGAACGTGATTGCATCTAATGTTTGTTGCGCATCATTTACAAAGCCTAACAAAATATATGCAGCTACGCCAATGAGCAGCCACGTGAAAAAGGCATACAACCACTGAATACCTTTTAAAACTTTTACTTCGGTTACTTGACCCGAGCCATCCTCGCTAGCCCGAAGCCAAGCATAAAGCCCTGTAATGTCCATAATAATATAGAAACTTTGTAAAAGAACTTCCGCATATACCCGTGTCACTAACCCAAAATAGCCAATAATCACTGCACTGATTAACCCAAAAATGTAATTGCTGACTTTTCCTTGGGCAATTAAATTCACACAAATGATGCCGGCTAAACCACCTACTAACGTAATCCAATTCGATGGATTGATAGCAAATGCAATCAACTGTACCCCCACCATCAAAGCTAAAAACAAGTAACTTCTCGTTTCCCAACCTTTAAAATCATTCACCAAAAAATTCTTATTCACGACAAATTTCCGACCTTCCTAAAACCAAACTTTTCTCTGTTGACGTCTCAATAAGAGTACTCCGTTTTAAAAAACAAGTCAATCAGATTTCGGAATAAAAAGAAGATTTTAATACTATATATTGATTCGAAAAATATCGAAACACTACATATAGTTATTACGCAAGCTTTCTGATATCCTTTATTGCCACAATATTTTCTTCATCTTGCTTTAATCTTCTATGTATTCATGGATTTGTTTCCATCTAATAATTCCTGCAGCAGAACCCTTTACGACGGTAGCGCTCCAAATTAATGTTGTGAAAGCGGAAGCAACCGTACATATTTATGCTTCAAACACAGCCATCGTTCACTCTTTTTATTGAAATGCTTAAAAATTGATGGACTTATTTCTCGAATCTGGCCACTTATTAACTTATTACATGAAAACATTCGCCTAAAAAAGCAGAAAAAACGACTAACCTAAATAATCGACCTACAAACAATTCCTTTCATTTGTAGGTCGATTATCTTTATTAGGTTTGATACGGATGTTTCGCCATTCCTAGTTTCCCTTTACTGCTCATCTCTATTTATTTTTTTACTGTTTGCCAACAGCTCGTTGTCTGAAAGTACTATCCGTCCTTTTGTACTTTGTTCAAAGCTGTAAGCTTGCTCAAATAACGTTTGCTCTTTATTGGCAGTTTGTGTAAAAGTCAGCCCATAAGGTTGTCCTTCACTGTTTTTCGCCAAAGGAACAGTCAATTCAGGATATCCTGCCACGGCACTTAAACCCGTACCTTCAGAATCAATAAAGGCATATCCGTCTAATTGTTGTTTTTTTAGCAACGCATCAAACGTTTGCTGTGCTTTTTTAATGGTTGTTTGAATGATTTCTTTATCTGGTTGTTTCTTTTTAACATCTGCTTCTAATAAATCTTGCCCATACTTGGCACGAACCTTTTTATCTTGTTGATTATACGCAATTAGTTCCTCCAGTGTTTTAAATGGTAAATCATAACGTTTCGCAAATTCTTCCAATGCAAACTTAAATTCATTGGAAATAACTTTCCCGCCATCAATCCCTTCCATATCTGGTGTTACCGGAATCACTTCTGCTCCTGCTTTTTGGAGGGCCTTTTTAGCAGTCGCAAATTCTTCTTCAGCACTTGGCATTTCTAGCAACCCAATGCGTTGGCCTTGTAAGTTATTTTTAGTAAATTTCGTTGAATCAATGCTCGGAACCGTGTCTTTCTTAAACGCATTATAGCCTTGCGCAGCATCAACGACACTTCGGGCAATCGGGCCAACTGTATCTAATGACGGTGCCAATGGCAAAACACCTTCGCCACTTACTGAACTGTGGGTCGGTTTAAAACCAACCACTGATTGATGAGAAGCGGGGGAAACAATCGATCCCATCGTCTCAGTGCCTAAAGAGAAGGCGCCGATATTCATCGTCACACTAGCCCCACTCCCAGAACTTGAACCTGAAGGTGTTATTTTGAGTGGCCCATAAGGATTAAGTGTTTGTCCATGTTTGGAACTATAGCCACTTGGTGCTTTCATTGACATATAATTCGCTAGTTCAGATAAGTTTACTTTTCCTAAAATCAAAGCTTGCGCCTCTGTTAACTTCTTAACTACTTCCGCATCTTCCTTAGGCTTGAACGTGCGTAAGGCATACGCTCCTGCACTCGAAATCATGTTGGTCGTATTTATATTTTCTTTCAAAGTCACAGGAATACCATACAAAGGCTTCTTCGGTGTTTGAGAGGCTTGCTGGTCAAATGCCTTTGCTTCCTTAATTGCTTGCGGATTGATTTCAGAGATGCTGTTCATGCCATTATCTATTTGATCGAACTGTAAAATACGGTCCAAATAAAACGCCGTAAGTTCTTCATAGGTCAATGTTCCGTTGGCAATCGCTTGCTGTAATTCAGTGATATTTTTTTCAATAATCAACGGTGCTTTGGTACGAGCTTTTTGTACATCTGTTTCTTTTAATTGGTCTTCAATCGTTTTAACGATTCTCTCTTGATTGTACATTGCTGGGGTTTCTGCCTCAGGAGTGAACTTTTTGAGTATAAACCAATAAGCTGCAGCGCCTATTATGACTAATAAAACAGCAATTATTCCGATTACTTTTAAAAATTTAGACATTTTTATCCTCCTATATCGTTTAAAGATTATCTTACTATGTTTATTTTTGCATGACAACTAACAGTTTTGTTCGTTAAAAAGACAAAATAGAGAGTAGGACATCCGTCAAAACGACCGATTTCCTACTCTCTAACGATTAAGATAGTCCGCTAAATGCGTTTGTTTTAGACTTTTGTGAAAGTTAAATACTGAGAATTTATTGTGTAATTCGTGTACCACTTTCTCCTTTGATTGCTTCCGAAGCTAATTCTAAAAGCCCAATAATCGCCTGGCGGTTTGGTTTACTTTCTGCAAAACTGATGGCCGCTTCCACCTTGGGTAACATACTACCTGGCGCAAATTGATCTTCTTCTATATATTGTTGCATTGCCGTAACCGTAACATCGGTCAAAGCTTGTTGATTTGCTTGACCAAATTTAACAAAAACATGTTCTACTGCAGTTAATACCACAAAAACATCTGCTTCAATGAGTTCAGCCATTTTAGCTGCCGCAAAGTCTTTATCAATGACTGCATCTACACCATGATAGACTGGACCATCATAGGCAATAGGAACCCCGCCACCACCACAAGCAATTACGATCTGTCCTGCATCAACAAGTGTTCGCAAGCTAACTTTTTCGTAAATATCAACTGGTTTTGGTGAAGGAACTACCCGTCGCCAGCCTCGACCCGCATCTTCTTGATAGACATTTCCAGTTTCCGCCATCAACTGTTTGGCTGTTTCTTCGTCATAATAACCACCAATTGGTTTTGTTGGTTTTGTAAACGCTGGGTCTTTCGGATCCACCACGACTTGTGTAATTAACGTAACAACTGGTTGTTCCCCTAAATTTCTGGCTACTAGTTCTTCATCAATTGCTTGTTGTAAATGATAGCCAATATAGCCTTGGCTCATTGCTGTGCATTCAGGAAACGGCACGACATCTTCTGGAGATTGACTCGTTTCCTCAAAAGCTAAGCGAATTTTGCCAACTTGTGGCCCGTTGCCATGAGCAATCACCACTTGATGGCCTTGTTCAATTAAATCAACAATCGATTTTGCCGCGGTTTGTGCTTTTGCCAATTGTTCTTTCGAAGAATTTCCTAACGCATTTCCACCTAATGCAATCACTATTTTTGACATCTGTTTCCCTCCTAGCGCTTTGGTTCTTGTTGTGTGATACAGTGTATATTGCCGCCCCCATAAACAACTTCTACCGTATTAACGCCGACAATTTTTTTATCTGGGAACATCGTTTGAACTTGCTCTAAAGCCAAACAATCATTTTCATCACCATACTGTGGCACAATCACGCCATCATTTGTAATTAAAAAGTTCATATAGGATGCGATACAAATATCGCCGTCTTCTCGTGGCATGGTTCCTTCCACGAAATCAATTTTGAAGGAGCCTTGAATGGTTACATTTTTGACAGGACAGCATAATTTGTGGACTTTTAATTGGCGTCCTTTAGCATCAGTCATTTTAAGCAAACGTTGATACGCATCTTGTGCCGCTTCATAAAATGGGCTATTTTGATCTTCGGTGTAAATACAAGCCACTTCACCAGGTGCAATAAAACAAGCTACATCATCCACGTGACCATTGGTTTCTTCTGGGTCAATTCCATCACCTAGCCAAAGAACTTTTTCAACATTTAAATAGTCGCATAATTTTTGTTCGATTGCTTCTTTTGAAAGTTGTGGATTTCGACCTTCACTTAATAAGCACATTTCTGTAGTCAAGACTGTTCCTTGTCCATCTACGTGGAATGAACCGCCTTCTAAAACAAAATCATCTGTACGATAAGAATCTACATGCTCAATTTCACAAATTTTTTGTGCAACCAAATCGTCTTGGTCCCAAGGGAAATATAGACCATCTACTAATCCCCCCCAAGCATTGAATGTCCAATCCACACCACGGATTTCTCCATGGTCGTTAATGACAAATGATGGTCCACAATCACGGACCCAGGCATCATTGTTTGACATTTCGTAAACCGTAATTTCTTGCGGCAATTGGCGACGGCAATTTTGAAATTGTTGTTGAGAAACCACCACATTCATCGGTGTAAATTGACTAATTGCTTTGGCCACATTAGTAAAAGCTTCTTGGACAGGTTTACCACCATCACGCCAATTATCCGGTCTTTCTGGCCAAATCATCCAAACTTTCTCTTGTGGTTCAAATTCTCCTGGCATTCTAAAGCCATCTTGTTTAGGGGTACTTCCTACAATTCGTTTAGCCATTTTCTTTCGTTCCCTTCTTAATTTTTTTCACGTAAATAATTACTTCACCAAACAGAATAAAAATGATTGCCCCAATTGTAATTGGTAATTTTTCATTTAATGCTGCGGGACTAAAATCTAAAGGTACTGCTGTGAAAATCAGTGAAATAATAATCATAATCATTGGTAAAACCACTAAAACTTTTAAAAATCCTGGTTTTCCGTTAACTTTAAACGGACGTGGTGTATCGGGATCAATTTTTCTAAGCTTATAAAAAGCTGGGAAAACTGGGATATACGATAACAAGAATAGGACGACATTCAAGGAGAAAAAGGCCCAGAATAAATCTTGATTAGGTAAAATTGGTGCTAATACAATGACCACCGATGCCACAATGCCATTCATCAAAGCAGCCCCAATTGGCATGTCATTTTTCTTACTACGTTTTTCAAAAAATTTAGGCATGTCACCATTTTCAGCAGCATAACAAGCTGTATTATTGACTCCTAATGACCAAGAAATCATGTTGCCGAACAACGTAAGAAGGAATAGGAAAGCCATCAACATAATGAACCAACCTTCTGTCGAGCCTGTCAATAGTTTAAAGCTATCCATCATACCACTGCCGGTACTAATTTGATCGGTGGGAATCGCTACCCCAATTCCAAAGGCTGAAAAAATATAAATGGCCGCAATGACTAACCCCGCTGCTACAATAGCTTGTGGAATTTGCTTCTTAGGATTTTCCATATCATCTGCAAACGTACAGATGACTTCAAACCCTAACAAATTAAAAATGATTACAGAAATAAAAGATAAACTCCTTAAGTCAAACGTTGGCAGCATTGATTTCAAGGTAAATTCATTGGCAACACCTTTCGTCAAGGCTACATACAATCCTAGCCCACCAATTAAGACTGCTAAAACCATCTTGATTACGGCAGCTCCATTTAGAATCCAGATACTGTCGCTGACTGGATAAAAACTAATCCAAACCACAATCCAAGTAAAAATTAATTCAACAATAATCATCATCGGTGTTGAAAACTTAATACCTGTAATTGTCGTTAATAGTTCTGGCGTCATAACGGCTAATGAAGCTAGCCACAATGGATAATTAATCCAATAATACCAAGAAACTCTGGCACCCCAACGATGACCATATGCTTTGGTCACCCAATCATAGATGCCCCCTTCACCAATATAAGTTGTTCCTAATTCTGATGAAATTAACCCATATGGCAATAGGAATGCAATTAATAAGAAAATCCACCAAAAAAACTGAGAATTACCAATTGCAGCAACAGGCGCCGCTGCTTCAGCAACGAAAACCACACAGATGACTGATAAAATGGCACTCGTTAAACTAAATTTCTTTTTCCCCTCCATGAAGACTCTTCCTCTCTTTATAAACTGTCCACTGATTCATTTTTTCAATCAGTGGACAGTTGGCCGTTAAATGCTTTGAGTATCTAAGAAAACTTCTAGTTCTTTTTTCGCTTCTGCTTGCTTGATTAAATCATAAGGATTTTTTGCTTCATAATCATTCATAAGATATACTAATAAGCCACGAATAGATGTTAAACGGTTTTCTGCTTCATCGAAACAAATAGAATTTTTACCGTCAATTACTTCATCAGTTACTTCTTCCCCACGTGTTGCTGGTAAACAGTGCATGAATTTACAATTGGCACCTGCCCGATCCATCATTTCTTGATTCACTTGATATTTTGGATAGAAAACCTTCATACGTTCTTCTTCAGATAATTCCGCTTCGTACAAGCCATACCAAACATCCGTGTACAAGAAATCAGCGCCTTCAACAGAACTTGCATCATCTGTGACCAAAAAGCTACCGCCTGAAACTTCACAATTTTTTGCTAATTTCGCTTGATGCTCTTCATTTAATTGGAAGCCTTCTGGACCGAAGTGAACAAAATTCATGCCCATTTTTGTTGTGATTAATCCTAAAGAAAAACAAACTTGTGTCGCATCTCCGACAAAGACAACTTTACAATCTTCTAATTTTTTGCCTTCTGGTAAATGCTCAACCATGGTACACAAATCACCTAATTCTTGGGTTGGATGATTGTAATCAGACATACCGTTAATGACTGGGATGGTAGCACAATTAGCTAAATCAACAATACTATGGTGACGTTCCACACGAGCCATCAAAATATCTACTAAACGTGACAATACACGGCTGGTATCTTCAATCGTTTCATGTCCCCCTAATTGAATTTGACCAGGTGCTAAATATTCGCCATGTCCGCCTAATTGTTCCATTGCAGTTTCAAAAGATACTCGTGTTCGAGTTGAAGATTGTTGGAAAATCATTCCTAAAGATTTGTTTTTTAACAGTTGCGGATAATACCCATTTTTAATCGCTTCTTTAATTTTTAATGATAAATCGACTAAGTAGTGCATTTCCTCTTTCGTATATGTTTCTGTTGTAACGTAATCTCTTTTCATGATGTGTTCCTCCTAAAAGTTGTTTTTGTTTACACATTGACTTTACCAATTTTAGCGAAGAGTTTACTATCCACCAAAAGTTAGAAAACGCTTTCTTTTTTGGCGTGATTTTTCATTAAAAAAAGTTTATTTATGGTTATAAACCGTTGGTACACCAGGGGTTTATAAAAGTTTAGGCGGATTTCTCTCTAATTTCTGACCAATCATAGATTTGAAAATGGTATAATTATTTTGAAAAATCATTCACTTAAAATAAAAGATGAAAGGGGTTTCCAATCGTGACATTTGTTTTTATTTATAACATCTTGTTGATTATTTTATATTCGTTTACTTCAACCTTTACCTTAAATCTTTACTTGAAAAATAAACAACCGATTTTTTTATTGCTTCTCTTTTTAATGGTTATTTTTATTTGTGACAATGTGATTGTTTATATGACTGAGTTCATTAATTCGTTTGCAACCGAATATAATCAGACCTTTATGACCGCACCTTTTTTAAAGACCATCATTTTTATTTGTTGTAATTTTGCCTATCTGGCTATTATCAATACTATTAGTGGTCGTCCTTTTAAAAATTATCAATTTGTCTGGTTATTTTTAATTGGTTTATGGATGCTAGCTATTCCATTTTCACAAAATTCCGCCTTAAAAGTTTGGTTGTACTATTTACCCAATCAGCTATTTTTAATTTACCTTGGATGCTATGCGCTCTATCAACTACGAATAGATCCTTTATCAGCCCTTGCGAAAAAATATCTTCGTTTTATTGGTTGGCTAAGCATTGGTTTCGGTGTGGCGATTCTTTTGGAAGATACCTTCGTTATTTTTAACATTGACCAATATTCTGATATTGTCTTTAAAATTAACAACCGAAACGTTTCTGAAGATATTTATACAATCATTCTCTCCATCGCCATTATCTACTTCTGTAATCGTGATTTTCCTCTGTCGGTTCTTGAAAAAGACGCTGCTAAATTGGAAGAAAATCAATCAGATGAACCCGTACTTTTGGCGCCTTTTTGTGATGCCTATCAATTAACGCAGCGAGAACGAGAAGTGCTTTCGTTACTTTTAGAGTGCAAAACAAATCAAGATATAGCCAACGAACTATTCCTATCAATCGGGACAGTAAAAACACATATCCACAATATTTTCGTTAAATTAGAAGTAAACAAAAGAGCAGAAGTTTTTGTCAGTTATCAACTTTTTTCTCAACAACAAGCTGAACATTTAGCGAGATAATCAAAAAGGAAGCCTCCGTGATCGGTGGCTTCCTTTTTGATTAACTATTTTCTTGTACTTGTCGAACTCTCTTTTCAATTTCTTGAAAGTTAATAATTTTAGCTTGGCGATGAATTTCTTTTCCTTCATAGTATAAGATAATGGTCGGTGCAGAAAAAGCATTTAATTGTCCAATTATTTCTGGACTTTTATCAGCTTCTGCAATGTATGTAGGAAATTCATATTTTGTTGCAATTTTTTCGACAATCGGTTTATCAACTGTACAAACACTACAATTTTTTGCTGTCAAAAAGACGGCTTGTAGACGATTGTCTGTAATTTTTTCTTCTAATTCTTCTAATGTTGTTACATATTCCACTGAATAGCCCTCCTTGTCTTTTGTCTAAAATAACAGATTTACTAGCAAAATAACAACTTATTTGTTTGGCTAGGAATGCTTTAACAAAAAAGTTGTCGCCCATTTCATTAATGGGCGACAACTTTTTACTGATAACCGCTTATTTATTAAAAATTTTAGGCCCTTTGCGCATGTTTTTACGATCATTTTTGGGAGTTTCCATTTTTTTAGAACGGCCACCACCTTGTTTCTTTTTAATTAATTCTAACATTTTTTCTTTTTCATTCATTTAATCCACCGCCTTTGTTAATAACGTGACAGATTCAATGTGGGTCGTTTGTGGGAAATTATCCACCGGTTGAATTTCTTTTGCTTCATAGCCACCTTCTGTTAATAATGCAATGTCGCGAGCGAGTGTGGCTGGATTACAGCTGACATAAACAATTCGTTCAGGTTGCGTTTCAATTAATGTGTTTACTAATTGACCGTCTAACCCTTTCCGTGGTGGATCCACCACCACAACATCTGGTTGCAAGCCATTTTCAACTAATTTTGGCAATAATTCTTCCGCTAAACCAGCCGTGAAAGTGGCATTCTCAATGTTGTTTAATTTAGCATTATTTTCTGCATCTTTGACCGCTTCTTCAATTACTTCAATACCGTAAACTTGCTTTGCATCTTGGGCTAAAGTTAAGCCAATCGTTCCAATCCCGCAATAGGCATCCACCACAATTTCATTGCCTGTTAAAGCCGCATACTCTTTAACTTTTTGATACATCACTTCTGTTTGTTGTGGATTTACTTGATAAAATGAACGCGCGGAAATTTCAAATTTCAAATCAAAAATAGTATCTGTAATTTTTTTAGACCCATGTAATAAGATGGTTTCGTCGCCAAAAATGACATTGGTTCGTTTTGGATTTACATTTTGTACAATGCTGACTACTTCCGGAATAGCTTCCAAAATATCTGGCACAATTTTACTAATTGGGAATAATTTCGGTGTTCTCGTAATTAGAACAACCATCATCTCCCCAGTATGGTAGCCACGACGAACGACAATATGGCGTAAGTTCCCTGTATTATCAGATTCGTTATAAGGTTTTACGCTATATTTACGCATAATGTCACGGATTTTAACAATTGCTGCATCAATTTCTGGGTCTTGAATATAGAAATGTTCCATCGGAATTAAATCATGGCTATTTTTCCGGAAAAAACCTGTTTGTAGTTGGTTGTCAATTTTACGCACGGGAATTTGTGCTTTGTTCCGGTAATGCCACGGATCGTTCATCCCAATTATTGGTAAAACAGGGACTTCTGGCAATTTAGCGACACGTTGCATAACATTTTCGACTTGTTGCGTTTTAAATGATAGTTGGGCGCCGTACGCTAAATGTTGCAACGGACTAATCCCGACTTTTGTAAAGTTTTCATCTTTCACGGGCACACGCTGTTCACTGCTTTTTAGGACAGTCAATACTTTCCCATAACCAAAACTTTTGCCTGTTTTTAAGACTTTGATTTCAAGTTTTTCACCTGGTAAGGCATTTTCAATAAACAATGGATAATGGTCCACTTTTGCCACGCCTAAACCTTCATGCGTCAAGTCAATGATTTCTACTTCAATGACGTCATTTTTCTTTACTGGATAATTTTTCATAAGTCGCTCCTTCTTTTTATACACTTCACTCATTCTAATGAAAATACCTAAGAAAAGCAACAACGAATTTTCATGGCGATTTAGCAATTCCGTTTGAGCTTTTTGGGTAAATAAAAGAATGAGACCCTTTCCCTTAGTCAAAAAATAGCCAATGAAAGATCTTATCAACTAAATCTTTCATTAGCTATTCACGGACTACCTAGTGCTTTTCTTTTTCGGCAATCTTTCCATCGCCATCAATATCTTCGTCTGTTAGTCGTTCAACTTCTTTGACAAATTCTTTGCTGGCTTCGTTATATGCTTCTTCCTCTTCGTCTTCTGATTCTACGACAATCTCATCGCTACCAGTTAAGACAGAACCCATAATTGCATTGGACGGCAGTGCATCACCATTTGCAAAAATTTCAATGTGTTGATGCATATTTTTAAAGGTCATTGGAGCATCGCCTCCATATTCACCATCTAAATTAATCATCATTTTATTGTTCTTTTCTAACGTTTCTGCATGTAAATAGCTGGTCTTTGTATAGATTAGTCGATGATCTTCAACATGCTTTCCACCATTTAACATTAACGCAACTAAATGAAGAATCTCAAAAATATTGGCTGTTTTTACAATAATTAATGAAAACTTACCATCATCTAATTTAGCATCTGGTACGATTTGCTCGAAGCCACCCACCGAGTTAGTCAGCCCTAGGAAAAACATTGAGGCGTTGCCTTCGTATACACCTTCATCATACGTCATGCGCATTTTAATCGGCTTCACTCGCGGCAACATTTCGGCTCCTTTGGCTAAGTACGCTAAGTAACCAAAAATACTTTTCAACTCTGATGGAACTTCATAAGTCAGTTCCGTTAAATGACCACCCGCCGCAATATTGATAAAGTAATTTTTGCCGGCTTGGCCAATATCCATTTTGACAGTTTGATTTTTTTTAATCACTTCTGCTGCCTTAACGATATTATCACGAGGAATCTTCAATGCCCGTGCATAGTCATTCGTCGTTCCAGCGGGAATAATGGCCATTTTAGGGCGCCGCTTCAACGGAGCAATCCCATTCACGACTTCATTAATGGTCCCATCTCCACCTGCTGCTACTAGTAAATCAAATCCTGCACGCGCAGCACGATGTGCTTCATTGCGTGCTGAATTTTCTTCTGGTGTGGTCGCAAATGCACTGGCTTCATAACCACATTCTTCTAAAATAGATAAAATATCGGCTAAGTTCTTTTTGATTAACTCTTTTCCTGACGTTGGATTATAAATCACTCTAGCTTTTTTCATGGTTTGCCTGCTACTTTCTTATCGTTTTGAAAGCTCTTCTTGCAATAACTTGTTAACCACACCTGGGTTTGCTTGTCCACGAGTTGCTTTCATAATTTGTCCAACAAGGAAACCAACTGCACGGTCTTTTCCGTTTTTAAAGTCATCAATTGATTGTTGGTTGTTGTCTAAAACTTCGTTAATCATTGGTAATAATTGCGCTGGATCAGATAATTGAACCAAACCTTTTGCTTCGACAACTTCTTTAGCGTCTCCACCGTTTTCAATTAACTCTTTGAACACTTTCTTCGCAATTTTCGAGCTGATTGTGCCATCGTTAATCAAAGTAATCATACCCGCTAGATTTTCTGGTGTTAGTTTAGTATCGGCTAATTCAACTTTTTCACTGTTTAAGTAAGCAGAAACTTCGCCCATTAACCAGTTTGATGCTTGTTTCGCATCTGCACCGTTTGCTAAAGTTGCTTCAAAGAAATCTGACATTTCTTTCGTTAAAGTTAAGACCATTGCGTCGTATTCAGGTAACCCTAATTCACTGATATAACGGGCACGACGTGAGGCTGGCATTTCTGGCAAACTAGCGCGAACTTTTTCAATCCATTCATCATCAATTGAAAAACGAGGAACATCTGGCTCTGGGAAGTAACGGTAGTCACTTGAGCCTTCTTTAACACGCATAAGCAACGTTGTACTAGTTGCTTCATCAAAGCGGCGTGTTTCTTGTTGAATTTCGCCACCAGATAATAGGACTTTGGCTTGGCGTTTTTCTTCATAAGCTAAACCTTTTTTTACAAAGTTCATAGAGTTCAAGTTCTTTAATTCCGCTTTAGTACCAAATTCTTCTTGACCATACGGACGTAAAGAAATATTGGCATCACAACGCATAGAACCTTCTTCCATTTTCACATCAGAAACTTCTGTAAATTGGATAATTGAACGCAACGCTTCTAAATAAGCATACGCTTCTTCTGGTGAGCGCATGTCTGCTTCAGAAACGATTTCAATTAAAGGCGTACCTTGACGATTCAAGTCTACATAAGAATAGCCATCTGTGCCGTGAATATTTTTCCCAGCATCTTCTTCTAAATGCACCCGTTCAATGCGAATTTTTTTCTTTTTGCCTTCGACTTCAATTTCAATCCAACCATCATGTCCGATTGGTTGATCAAATTGAGAAATTTGGTATGCTTTCGGGTTATCTGGGTAAAAATAGTTTTTACGGTCAAAATGTGTTTCTTTTGAAATTTCACAGTTCAAGGCAAGTGCTGCTTTCATACCAAATTCTAAGGCACCTTTATTCATGACAGGCAAAACACCTGGGTAACTCCAGTCAACCACATTTGTGTTGCTATTTGGTTCTGCTCCGAAATGCGCTGGCGCAGAGGAGAAAATTTTAGAGTTGGTTTTCAATTCTACGTGGACTTCTAATCCAATGACAGTTTCAAAGTTCATTAATCGTTCCCCCCTAAAATGACTGGTTTTTTCGTATGGAAATCTGTCGCTTGTTCAAAAGCATAGGCTGCTTTATACATTGTATGTTCGTCAAAATGTTTTCCAATAATTTGTAAACCAACTGGCAAGCCTTCTGAGAAGCCTGCTGGAATGGACATGCCTGGTAGTCCTGCTAAGTTGACAGGAATGGTTAAAATATCATTCATATACATTGTGATTGGATCATTGATGTTTTCCCCTAGACCAAAGGCAACTGTTGGTGTGGATGGGCCAATGATTAAGTCATAATCCGCAAAGACATTCTCAAAATCTTGTTTGATTAGTGTACGGACTTGACCAGCCTTTTTAAAGTGCGCATCATAATAACCAGCACTTAAAGAGAAGGTTCCTAACATAATCCGACGTTTAACTTCTGTTCCGAAACCTTCAGAACGTGAATTAACATAGACATCTTCTAAGTTTTGTACATTGTCTGAACGGTACCCGTAACGAATGCCATCAAAGCGTTGTAAGTTTGAACTTGCTTCTGAAGAGGCAATAATATAATAAACCGCTACGCCGTACTTAGAATGTGGCAAACTAACTTCTTCCACCGTTGCTCCTAAAGATTTAAATGTTTCTGCTGCTTTTAATACCGCTTCACGAACATCAGGTTGTACCCCTTCACCTAAGTATTCTTTTGGTAAAGCAATTTTCATGCCTTTGATGTCGCCAGTTAAATCTGCCGTAAAATCAGGAACAGAAACGCCTGCAGAAGTGCCGTCTTTTTCGTCATAACCACTAATTGCGTTTAAAGCTAAGGCATTGTCTTTAACATTTCGTGTCAATGGACCAATTTGGTCTAAACTTGAAGCAAAAGCAATCAAACCAAAACGAGACACACGTCCATAAGTTGGTTTTAGGCCCACAATACCGTTGAATGCGGCTGGTTGGCGGATACTACCACCTGTATCGCTCCCTAAAGAAACTGGGACTTGTCCGGCTGCGACAGCAGAAGCTGAACCACCAGAAGAACCACCAGGAACTTTGGTTTGATCCCAAGCATTTTTTGTTTTCTTGAAGTAAGACGTTTCCGTACTTCCGCCCATGGCAAATTCATCCATGTTCAATTTTCCGACTGGAATCATATCCGCTTGATAGACTTTATCCATCACGGTCGCATCATAAATTGGGTCAAAATTGTGTAACATTTTTGAGCCAGCTGTTGTTAAAATATCTTTTGTGACAATGTTGTCTTTAATCCCAATTGGAATCCCAGCTAATGGATTACTTTCAGTGATGCCTTTTAAGTCAATCGCTTTGGCTAATGCCATTGCTTTTTCTTCACTAACTGTAATAAAAGAACCTAGTTGTTCTTCTGTATCTTGAATACGATTTAATGTTTCTTCGGTTAAATCAACTGCAGTGATTTCTTTTGAAACCAATAAATCATGTAACTCTGTTAACGATTTGTCGTATAATTTTTCCATTAGGCTCCTGCCTCCCCGTTATCCATAATTGCAGGCACTTTAATGTAACCATTCTCTGATTCCGGAACATTCCGCATTAATTCTTTACGGTCCATTCCTGGTGTCGCTACGTCTTCACGCATGACATTGATTGATTCATTCACATTTGAAGTAAAAGGAACCCCTGTTGTATCTACTTCTTCTAGTAATTCCACCATATCAATAATTTTATCTAGTTGATTGGTAAAGTCCGCTAATTCTTCTTCGGAGAAAGATAATTTTGATAATTTAGCGACATGTTTGACTTGTTCTTCTGTAATTGCCATAGATACCCTTCTTTCTATCATTTACTGAAATTTTCATTTTCAGATTAATCAATTGGATTGTATTTCTTTAAACAGCTTAGCACAGCTGTTCACTCTGTTCCTATTCTACCATAAAATGGTCGGATATTTTAGATGAAACCTTGAATTTCATTGATAATTTGTCGCTCGCAAAAATGACGGAAATATGTTATTATGAAAATGAAAAGAGAGATATGCAGGAACATACCTTTCTAATAGCCACTACTAGTTATAAGAACTAGCGGCTTACTGAGTTATTGGTTTTATTTCAAACGCTTAACCGTTCAGCTCCTCAAAGCTTATGAACGGTTATTTTTGTTGTCTAAGACAAGCGCTAAGATACCGAAGATAATGGTCACAACAAGTGTTGCAAAACCAATCATCAGTCCTAGCGCTGCTTCAACGGACAAAAACATTGCTCCTTTCGTTAAAGTAAGAAGAATTGCGCATAAGCATCAACCTCCTTTCTCAACTCAGAAATTCCTCGTTCATATAACTTTTATGACTAAAATAAGCATACCATCAAATTACTACATAAAATCTGACAACGTTAATTTTTCTTCTTAAAAATGACTTGCATCTAACGCATCGACCATTTCTTGTTCATTCCAAACGCTCACGCCTAAGCTTTCAGCTTTGGTTAATTTACTGCCTGCATCTTCGCCAGCAACCACAATGTCAGTTTTTTTCGAAACACTCCCTGTAACTTTTCCACCAAGATTTTCAATTTTTTCTTTGGCTTCTTCGCGAGTGTACTGCGTTAATTTTCCTGTTAAAACAACTGTTTTGTCTTTGAAAGGTGACTCCACTTCTGCTAATTGTTCTGTCCGGAGACCTTTATATGTCAAGTTCACTTGGGCTTTTTCCAGTTCAGCCATTAATTCATGAACTTCCTCATTTTCAAAATACGTCACAACGCTGTCTGCGATTGTTTCGCCAATTGAATCCAAAGCCACAATTTCTTCCGCAGTTGCACGACTTAAGGTTGGTAAATCACCAAAATGCTCCGCTAAAATTTTCGCCGCTTTCGCCCCCACATGGCGAATTCCTAAGCCAAAAATCAAACGTTCGACAGAGTTTTCTTTACTCCCTTGAATGGCAGTGTAAATGTTGTTTGCTGATTTTTCTTTGATTTTATCCAAAGTCATTAATTGTTCTTCTGTTAAGAAATACAGATCCGCTACGTCTTTCACTAATCCTTTGTCATACATTTGTGCTAACACTCGTGGCCCCAAGCCATCAATGTTCATTGCGTTTCGTGAGACAAAGTGATTCAGCCCTTCTTTAATTTGCGCAGGGCATTTTGGATTAATACAACGTAACGCCACTTCCTCATCTAAATGCACCAACTCACTATGACAAATTGGACAATGTGTCGGCATTTCATAAGGCTGACTATCGGCTGCACGTTTTTCAACTAGGACTTGCGCTACTTCTGGGATAATATCGCCGGCTTTGTAAATAATAACATGATCATTTAAACGGATATCTTTCATTTGAATAAAATCTGCATTATGCAAACTTGCCCGACTAACCGTGGTTCCCGCGACTCGTACAGGAGCCATGACCGCAGTAGGAGTGACCACTCCCGTGCGCCCAATTGTCCATTCAATATCTTCCACTACTGTCTCTGCTTCTTCTGGTGGAAATTTGTAGGCAATCGCCCAGCGAGGTGCTTTGACAGTGAAACCTAATTCATCTTGCAACACAAATTCGTTCACTTTAATCACAATTCCATCGATTTCGTATGGCAAAGTGCTCCGCTTTTCATGGTATTCTTCAATGTAGGCCCAAACTTCATCGATTGACTGACATAATTGCCGTTCGGGATTGGTTCTAAAACCAATTGCAGAAAGCTCTTCTAATGCCTCAAACTGCGTCTTCGCTTTCATTGGTCCAAAGTCAGCAACTGTGTATAAAAACGTATTTAAGTTCCGTTTTGCCACAATTTTTGTGTCTAATTGGCGCAAGCTTCCCGCCGCTGCATTCCGAGGATTGGCAAAAATATCTTGGCCATTTTCTTCACGTTCTTCATTCAACGCGACAAAGGATTGTTTAGGCATGTAGCACTCGCCACGAACTTCCACTGAAATGGGCTCCGTTAAACGCATCGGTACAGAGCGAACCGTTCGTAAGTTCTCTGTAATGTTTTCACCAACCGTTCCATCGCCTCGTGTTGCTCCGCGTACAAACACCCCGTTTTCATAACGTAATGAAATTGCTAACCCATCAATTTTCAACTCGCAACAGTAAGCAACGGGTTTACCAATCGCCTTACGAACACGTTCATCAAAAGCAAAAATGTCTTCCTTGCTAAACCCATCATTTAAACTATACATTGGAATGTCATGCGGAGCTTTTTCAAAACCAGATAAAACTTTGCCACCTACACGTTGTGTCGGCGAATCTGGCGTGATTAAATCAGGAAACTCCGTTTCAATATCGACTAACTCTTTATACAAACGATCGTAAACATAATCTTCTACGGATGGTTGATCTTTGACATAATATTCATGGGAATATTGATTGAGTTGTTTTCTTAATTCTTGCGCACGAGTTGTCGCCGCCGTTAATGTTAATGGTTGTTGTTCCATCGTAGAACTCCTCCTCATAAGTGTAATGCTCTTATCGTCTTTTTAACACATTTACACTAAGATAGAAAATAAAAAGAATTTATCTAATGATGATTTCTCATTAAATCGCTGACCTATTTTGCATGTTAAATTTTTTCAATTGGTGCAAATGCCGCTAACAACCGTTTTATGCCTTTTTCTGGGAAAGCAATGTCCAACTCTAAGTCTTTGGCCGAACCGCCTACACGAACGACTGTACCAACGCCCCATGCTTTATGTTGGACCTTATCACCTGCTTGCCAAGAAACTTTTTCGCCACCACTTGCCACTTTGTTGCTAACTGATTTTGTAGCTGGCTGTGTATAAGCTGGTTTACTTGCGCTGGGCTTGAATACTTTAGGATCAAAGGTGCGCGCTGGAGCTTTCTGTAAATTGGCCGCCGCCCCTTGTTTCATTAAACGCTCCGCCTCAATTTCTTCTAAAAAGCGACTTGGTCGATTATATTGCGTGCGACCATATAATGTTCTCGAATAAGCATTCGTTAAGAACAGGGCTTCTTCCGCTCGTGTGATACCAACATAAGCCAAGCGCCGTTCTTCTTCCAGTTCACTTTCTTCTAGCATGGCACGTGATAATGGGAAAACCCCTTCTTCTAAGCCCATTAAAAAGACCACTGGAAATTCCAGCCCTTTGGCCGCATGCAACGTCATTAAGGTTACTTGTGAAGAGCTCTCTTCTAAATTATCTAAATCAGAAACCAAGGCTAAATCTGTTAAAAAATCCGCTAATTTTGTTTCTTCGCCATTTGGATCGTCGTTATTTTGCGCTTCAAAACGTTTATCAAATTCTTGTGTCACAGATAAAAATTCGTCCAAGTTTTCTAAGCGAGCTTGAGACTCTAAATTATTTTGCGCCATCAAAGCTTCCCGATAACCACTACGTTGTAAAGTTTCTTTCACCAATTCTGTAATCGTTAAATAGGGCACTGTTTTCGTTAAGTCTTGAATCATCATGCCAAAATTACCAAGCTCTTTACCCGCTTTTCCTGAAATATTTGCCAAATCAACATTTTGGGCAGCTTCCAGCAAAGCCCAACCATGCGTATCCGCAAATAGTCGTAATTTTTCAATTGAACTTTTACCGATTCCTCGTTTTGGTTCATTGACAATTCGTTCAAAACTAATCGAATCATCTGGATTGGCAATCAAACTTAAATAAGCCAAAATATCTTTAATTTCTTTACGGTCGTAGAATTTATGTCCGCCCACCATGGTATACGGAATATTAGATTTCAAGAGCATTTCTTCCACTACACGGGATTGGGCATTGGTCCGATATAATACCGCAAAATCACCATAAATTCGGTCATTTTCCCGCATTTCTTTTTGGATTTGGCTCACAATAAATTGTGTTTCATCCCGTTCTGTGTCCCCGCGATAATAGACAATTTTTTCACCGTCTATATTTTCTGTCCACAGTTCTTTCTCGCGGCGGTTACGGTTATTTTTGATGACATCATTCGCAGCCGCCAAAATGTTTTTGGTGGATCGATAATTTTGTTCTAGCAAAATTACACTGGCATCTGGATAATCTTTTTCAAAATCCAAGATATTTTGCATATCCGCCCCGCGCCAACCATAGATACTTTGGTCGGCATCACCTACGACACACAGATTTTTGAAACGTGCAGCCAATAAATTGACTAAGGTATATTGTGCATGATTGGTATCTTGGTATTCATCCACATGAATATAGTGAAATTTATTTTGGTAGAACGCCAACGTATCTGGTTGTTCATTGAATAAACGAATCGTATTCATAATCAAATCATCAAAATCCATACATTGGTTTTTGCGTAATTCTTTTTGATAGGCTTCATAGCATTTTGCGACAATTTCTTCATATAAGGAACCTTGCATTTCAGCAACTTTTTCAGGCGTTTGTAATTCATTTTTGGCATTGCTAATCGTACCTAAAATTGAGCGAGGATCATATTTTTTTGAATCAATATTTAAGTCGTTTAAGATGCGTTTCATTAATGTTTTTTGTTCCGATGGGTCAATAATTGTAAAATTACGGTTGTAACCAATCTGATCCACATCACGACGTAAAATTCTTACACACATGGAGTGAAAAGTGGAGACCCATACATCTTCGCCACCCGTTTCCAGTAATTTATTTACACGCTCTTTCATTTCTTTAGCAGCTTTATTGGTAAACGTAATCGCCAAAATATTCCATGGATTTACTTCTTTTTCCTCAATTAGATAGGCAATTCGGTGTGTTAAAACCCGCGTTTTTCCACTACCAGCACCAGCCATGACTAACAGTGGTCCTTCTGTATGCAAAACGGCTTCTTCTTGTCGAGGATTCATTCCCTGAACCAAGGCATGTTTTTGTGTCATATTAAACGTCCTCTCTCTTTTTTCAATCTTATACAGTATACCAAAAATCCCTTTGAAGTTCTTTAGAAAAGAACAAAAAATCTTTTTCTTTTTATATGAAATTTTCTTGTAAATCAAGTCAAACCGCAGTACATTAGTAAGTAGTGATGGAGGCTAGAAATGAAATGAATAATGATGTACATGAAATTAAACAATTAGATGGTACCCGAATCGGCTTTATCCTTAAAGGCATCGTCGTCGGAATCCTGGTCGGCTTTGTTGTCAGCTTATTTCGCTTAGGCATTGAAAAAATTGGCGAACAAGTCGTGCATCTGTATCAAACGTTTCACGAAAAACCCTTTTGGATGATTCCTTGGTTCTTATTTTCTCTCGTGCTTGCTTATTTATTAGGACGACTGATCAAAAGCGAACCAGCAATTAAAGGCAGTGGCATTCCCCAAGTGGAAGGACAACTTCAAAGTCAATTAGAAATTCACTGGTTTCCAGTGCTTTGGAAAAAATTTATCGGTGGGATCTTAGCGATTAGTCCTGGGCTATTTTTGGGACGTGAAGGTCCTTCAATTCAACTAGGTGCAGTGGTTGGACAAGGCTATAGTCAATGGCGGCAAAGCACCAAGTCTGAAGAAAAAATTTTAATCAGTAGTGGTGCCAGTGCTGGTTTAGCCGCCGCTTTTAATGCACCAATCGCAGGACTTTTATTTGTTCTAGAAGAGGTTCACCATTCCTTTTCACCTTTAGTTTGGTTAACCTCTTTTTCTGCGGCCATTTCCGCTAACTTTGTTTCTTTGCATTTCTTCGGATTGCAACCAGTTCTTTATATTGGTCCGGTTAAATCTTTGCCTTTAGAGTACTATTGGACATTAGTCCTGCTGGGCGTTTTGCTAGGATTATTAGGTTGGATATATCAAAAAACATTGTTGTCCTTACCAAAAGTATATGGAAAAATCAAAGGCCTTTCTTCTAATTATTATGGTTTTGTTCCTTTTATTTTGATTTTACCGATTGGTTATTTCTTTCCACATTTACTTGGCGGTGGGAATCAAATTGTTTTAGCTTTAGGCAATCAACCGGCCACGATTTGGGCTTTAGTCGGCTTACTGGTTTTACGTTTTGTTTTTTCAATGGTTTCTTACGGTTCGAATCTCCCTGGTGGTATTTTCTTGCCTATTCTAACTTTAGGTGCCATTATCGGAACATTGTATGGTAGTCTACTTGTCCAATACGTAGGGATGGATCCAATTTTTGTGAAAAACTTTTTAATTTTTTCCATGGCTGGTTATTTTACTGCGATTGGTAAAGCACCGTTAACAGCGATTATTTTAGTAACAGAAATGGTCGGCAATTTTTCTCATTTAATGTCTTTAGGGGTTGTCGCTTTAGTTAGTTATATTACCATCGATAGTCTTGGCGGTAAGCCAATTTATGAAAGCTTATTAGAACGTTTGGTTCCTTCTAAAGTAAGTAATATTCGTGGCCACAAAACGATTACCGAATTACCTATCACTGCAGAAAGTTCCTTAGATGATACGATGGTACGTGATTTTGTCTGGCCTAAACAAATGTTGCTCACTTCCATTCGCCGTGGCGAATCGGAAATTTTAACACATGGTGATACTGTTATGCATGTTGGCGATGTGCTCATTATTTTGACCGATGAAAAACTCGCTTACCAAGTCAAAAAAGAGATTTATCAAAAAACTTTACCGAATGATTTAGTGAATTAAAGAAAGCTGCTGAACCTGAGTTCAGCAGCTTTCTTTTTTTATGACTGTTTTTTAATTTTTTTGAATGTTTTTGACCGTTTTAGATTGATTAGCGTTTTCATTTGTGCTATTATATCCATGAAATGAGGGATGAAAATGCTTACGGAAGAACGACATCAAAAAATTTTACAATTGTTAGATCAAAAATCAGTCGTCAAATCACAAGAACTTGCTAGCTTGTTCAATGCTTCCGAATCCACAATCCGCCGCGATTTACAAGAATTAGAAGACGCCAATTTGTTAGAACGCATTCATGGCGGCGCTAAGCGTATTCTTAATTTAGGCTTTGAACAAAACATGACGGAAAAATCAATCAAAAACACGCACGAAAAGCAAAAGATTGCTTCTTTAGCCGCTAGTTGTGTACAAGATGACGATATGATCTATTTAGATGCTGGTTCAACCACGCTAGAAATGATCCCTTTTTTAGTTGGGAAACAAATCCATGTAGTGACGAATTCCGTGCATCACGCTGCAAAACTTAGCGATATGGAAATTCCCACTATTATGCTTGGTGGTACTTTGAAGCTCTCCACTAAAGCAATCATTGGTGCCACTAGTATGGAACAGCTACAACATTTTCGTTTTAACAAAGCTTTTTTAGGAACTAACGGCGCACATTTAGAGTTTGGTTTAACAACGCCTGACCCCGAAGAAGCAGCGCTAAAAGCCTTGGCTATTCATCAAGCAGAAACAGCCTATGTTTTACTGGATCATACAAAATTTAATGAAGTAACGTTTACCAAAGTGGAAGAATTAGAGTCAGTTACTTTACTAACTGACTACTGCCCTGCTGAATCGCTTCAAGGATTCCAGCAAAAAACTATTTTAATGGAGGCAAACAAATGATTTACACAGTGACTTTAAACCCTTCTATCGACTTTATCGTTCATGTCGATCATCTACAAATTGGTGATTTAAATCGGATGACGAATGATTTTAAATTACCTGGCGGCAAAGGAATCAACGTTTCACGTATTTTAAAACGTATGGAGACAGAATCCACTGCCTTAGGTTTTTTAGGTGGTTTTACAGGCTCATTCATTGCCGATTGGTTGAAAAAAGAAGAAATCCAAACGAATTTCACTCCCGTGTCTGCTGATACACGAATCAACATTAAATTGAAATCAGATACTGAAACAGAAATTAACGGCTTAGGACCTGCTCTAACAAACGAAGAAATTCAAGAACTAAAACAAGCAGTTAGTCGTGTTCAGGCTGGTGATATTGTTGTTCTTTCAGGAAGTACACCTGCTTCTCTACGCAAAGGATTTTACGAAGAATTAATCCAAATTGTGAAGGAAAAAGGCGCAGAATTTGTTATTGATACGACAGGTGAAGATTTAATGAACGCTTTGTCACAAAAGCCTTTATTGGTCAAGCCAAATAATCATGAGTTGGCAGAATTATATCATACAACCTTTACAAGTGTTGAAGATATTTTACCTTATGGACATCGGTTACTAGAAGAAGGAGCGCAACACGTAATTATCTCAATGGCTGGTGATGGTGCATTACTTTTCACAACAGAAGGTGTTTATCGTTCCAACGTTTTAAAACGTCCACTGAAAAATTCTGTCGGCGCTGGCGACTCAATGATTGCTGGTTTTATTGGCAACTTTTCAAAAACACAAGATCCTTTAGAGGCTTTCAAATGGGGTGTCGCTTGCGGTAGCGCGACTGCATTTTCTGATGATTTAGCCTCAGAAGATTTTATCCAAGAACTTATCCACGAAGTAACAATTGAAAAAATTTCAGAATAAATCCACTAAGGGAGGAAAATAGAGTGAACATTAATGATTTATTAATAAAAGATGTCATGATTATGGATTTACAAGCTACTGATAAAAAAGGCGCGATTGATGAAATGGTCCAAAAATTATACGATGGTGGCCGCATCTCTGACATTGACACTTACAAAGAAGGAATTTTAAAACGCGAAGCACAAACATCGACTGGTTTAGGCGACGGCATCGCTATGCCTCACGCAAAAAATAGTGCCGTAAAAGAACCGACAGTTCTTTTCGCTAAAAGTAAAAAAGGTGTTGATTATGAAGCACTAGATGGACAACCTACTTATCTATTCTTCATGATTGCTGCTCCAGAAGGCGCCAATGATACACATCTCCAAGCGCTTGCGGCCCTTTCTCGATTACTTATCGACCCAGAATTTGTTGGCAAATTGAAAGAAGCGGAAACTCCAGAAGCAGTACAAGCACTTTTCCAAGCAGCGGAAGATCAAAAAGAAGCGGAAGAAAAAGCAGAACAAGAACAAACAACGCCAGCACCAGAAAGCAATCGTAAATATATTATTGCTGTGACTGCTTGTCCTACAGGAATTGCTCATACTTACATGGCCGAAGATGCACTGAAGAAAAAAGCAAAAGAAATGGGCGTAGACATTAAAGTAGAAACAAACGGTTCAGAAGGAATTAAAAATCGTTTAACTGCTGAAGATATTGCTCGTGCTGATGGCGTGATTGTTGCAGCCGATAAAAAAGTAGAAATGAATCGATTTGATGGTAAAAAATTAGTCAATCGTCCCGTCAGTGATGGAATTCGTAAAACCGAAGAACTAATTAACTTAGCCATTAGTGGTGAAGCTCCTACTTTCCATGGCAGTGACTCGGCTGCAAGCGACCAAGAGGATTCAGCGGAAGGTTCAATCGGTTCTCGTATCTATAAAGATTTAATGAATGGTGTTTCTCATATGTTACCTTTCGTTATTGGTGGCGGAATTGCCATTGCTCTTTCCTTTATGATTGATCAATTTATCGGAGTTCCTCAAGATCAATTAGCCAACTTAGGTAATTACAATGACGTAGCTAGCTGGTTTAACCAAATTGGTGGCGCAGCATTTGGCTTTATGTTACCTGTCTTAGCTGGTTTTATTGCTTCTAGTATTGGGGATCGTCCAGGCTTAGTTGCTGGTTTCGCGGCTGGTGCATTAGCAAATGCTGGCGGAGCTGGATTCCTTGGGGCCCTAATCGGTGGTTTCTTAGCTGGTTATGTAGTGGTTCTTTTACGTAAAGTCTTCAAAGGCTTGCCAAAATCATTAGATGGAATTAAAACCATTTTATTCTATCCAGTTTTTGGTTTGATTATTACGGGCTTATTAATGTTAGTCATTAACATCCCGATGAAAGCAATTAATGATGCGTTAAATCATTTCCTACTTGGTTTAGATGGCACAAATGCTGCTTTACTTGGTGCCTTATTAGCTGGTATGATGGCCATCGACTTAGGTGGACCAGTTAACAAAGCTGCTTATGTTTTCGGTACAGCTACGTTAGCAAGTACTGTTGCAGAAGGTGGCAGCGTGGTCATGGCTTCTGTAATGGCTGGCGGAATGGTTCCTCCATTAGCAATTTTCGTAGCAACTCGTTTATTTAAAAATAAATTTACAAAAGATCAACAAGATGCCGGCTTAACCAATATTGTAATGGGACTTTCTTTTGTCACTGAAGGGGCAATTCCTTTTGCAGCAGCTGACCCATTACGTGTGATTCCAAGTTTCGTGGTAGGTTCTGCCTTTACTGGTGCGTTGGTTGGTGCGTTTGGTATCAAATTATTGGCACCACATGGAGGAATCTTCGTCGTCTTCCTATTAAGTAATCCATTACTATATCTATTGTTCATCTTAATTGGGGCGATTATTTCAGGAATTGTCTACGGACTTTTGAAAAAACCTGTCGAAGTACCTGCTTAAAAAAACAGCAAAAAAGCGATTCAACCATGGTTGAATCGCTTTTTTATTATTTTCTCTTCATCGCATAATTTTCTAAATACTCAGGATTTCCTTTGCTTCTGATATACGTATACACGCCCATCACAAAGGCCCCAAGGGTATTGGTAAATAAATCCCCCATCGTATCCATTAAAGCAGCACGCCCAATAAATGGTTGGCCGTTGGACATATTATAGCGTTGTAAGTTCATGTTCCCTAGTGAATCGCAGATAAATTCCCAGAATTCCCAGAAGACGCCACAAAGCCCTGCAAATGCAAACCCAAATAATAAAAATAACCACGGGGAAACATCGGCGTACTTCGTTTTCTTCAATAGGAAACCAGCAATACCATAACCAACAGCAGTTAACAGCATCGGACTAACAAAGTGTAAAATTTTATCCCAGAACGAAATGATTGAAATCATATGCAACGAGGTTCCTAGGAATACTGAAATAAATAAGAAAAACCAGTAAAAATAAACGATGGTCGGTGGCATAATAATTTTTAAAAATTTATTGACAAGATCTGGTAAAAAGATCAGCCCAATTCCAAGTAAACATTCGATAACAAACGTCACACCTTGTTTTGTTGAATACTTAGCCGTAAAAAATTCCCAGAGATTGTACGTCAAGCATAAGATGCCAAACACCACTAATCCATATTTAATTTTCGAATAATTTTTATCCATTTTGACACACCCTTTCAAAAGTTATTTTATATGAAAAAAACTGTAGATGAAAGACACCTTCCATCTACAGTTTTAGAAAACTCTATCGAATGAAGAGCTTATTAAAAATGTTTATTTTTCAACAGCTGTTTCAGTAATTGTTTCAACCGCACGTTTCATACGAATATCGTGTTCTAACATGTCGTTGTTTAATACTTTACGTACTTGCGCTTCAGGCATGTTGTATTGTTCTGCTAAATCTTTCACTTCAGCATCGATGTCTTCTTGTGTTACTTCGATGTTTTCAGCTTTGGCAACTGCTTCAATCACTAAGTTTGTTTTTGTGCGTGTTTCTGCTTCGCCTTCAAATTGTTTGTGTAAATCTTCTTCTGTAGAACCAGTTAATTGGTAGTACATTTCAGGAGAAATTCCTTGGCGTTGCATGTTGTTTAAGAATTCATCCATTGAACGGTGAACTTCGTCGTGAACCATTACGTGTGGTAATTCAACGATTTCAGCATTTTCAACAGCTAAACGAATTGCTTCTTCGTCTTTTGCTTCTTCAGCTGCTGCTTCTTTTGCTTCTGTCAATTCTTTACGGAATTTTTCTTTTAATTCGTCTAATGATTCTACTGAATCGTCAACGTCTTTTGCAAATTCATCATCCAATTCTGGTAATTCTTTTGCTTTTACTTCATGAACAGTTACTTTGAAAACTGCTTCTTTACCAGCTAAATCTTCTGCTTGGTAATCTTCAGGGAAAGTAACGTTTACTTCTACTTCTTCGCCAGCTTTTTTGCCAACTAATTGGTCTTCAAAGCCTGGAATAAATGAATTAGAACCTAATTCTAATGAGTAATTTTCGCCTTTGCCGCCTTCAAATGCTTCGTCGCCTAAGAAGCCTTCAAAGTCGATAACTACAGTGTCGCCATTTTCAGCAGCGGCATCTTCTTTGATTACTAATTCAGCTTGAGATTCTTGTTCGCGTTTCAAACGTGCTTCCACGTCTTCATCTGTTACTTCACGGTCTTGTTTAGACACTGTTAAGTTTTTGTATTCGCCTAATTTTACTTCAGGTTTTACAGTTACTTCAGCAGTGATAACCCAGTCTTCCCCTTTATTCATGCTTTCAACATCAATTTTTGGTTGTGCTACTGGTTCAATTCCTGCTTCTAATACAGCCGCTTCATATGCTTCTGGTAAAACAGCGTTTAACGCATCTTCGTATAACGCTTCTTCTCCATACATACGGTTAAAAACAGTACGTGATACTTTTCCTTTACGGAAACCAGGTACGTTTAAGTTTTTTTTCACTTTATTGAACGCTTGCGTTAATCCTTTTTCGATTACTGCTTGTTCGATTGAAAAAGTTAATACACCATCATTAGTGCCTTTTTTTTCCCATTTCGCAGACATTTGTTTCCCTCCGAATAACATTTAATTTTATACATCAAACTTTATTTATGCATACCTTTAAATAGTACACTATCCCTAGGAAAATGTAAATATTTTAAGTGCTAAGAAGTGAAAGAAAGACTCGATTTTTAGCAAACTATCAGTTTTTTAATTTTTTCGGATTAAAAAAGCATAGAATTTCGAGAAATTTCCTTCTTAAAACACTAAAAGATTGTGAACAAAATATCTTGTTCACCATCGGATGTAATCGCTTTACTTTATGAATGGCCCATTATAGAATGTATGTACTCAATATTTACACATTATATATTTTCGTCATTATACATATAATATCAAAAAAGGAGAGGATGGTTTTGAATAAGTTCGTATGGGGAATCTTTTCTTGCATCATATCATGGCTTTTTTTATCGCTGACTCAACCTTTGATAGCTCATTCTGAAACACTGAACCCTACAACTCACGCCTCTACTTTTAGTGAAACATTTACTTCAGTTTCAACAGAACAACAAACAACTCAAGCAACCGATATCGTGGAACAAGAAACCGAGCAAACCCATGCTTCCTCTGAAAACGATGAACCTATGGCACCTACGCCAGCTAGTGTTTCTGTTGGTAATAGCACCTTAAAAAGTACCTTAAGCACGGGAACGTATAACCAAGATATTATCACACTTTCGTATGAATACAGTGTGACACTTATCGGCTTAGCAATTAATGATCGACCGATTATTGCTATTCAACTTCCTACAGAAATTTCAAGCCAGTTAGATAACGACACTCTAAAGCAACAAGATTTTCTGACTCTTTTAACAGGGACTGTCAGTTATCCAGGAACAGCCACTCAAGATATTCACAGTTCAACTAACGGCGTCAGCCTCTCTTATAGTAGCACTTATCATTCTGTTTATCTGACTTTTCCAAGTAGCACCTTGGTGTTACTTCCCGGAACCAAATGGTCTGCCGCCATTTCGTTTGATGTGGGCGCACTTTATAAACGAGGAATTTCAATCCCTCCTGCTCTTAACGGCAAAGACTATCCGATTCGAGGAACCTTTACAGATGTCGGCACTGGATTAGGTGCAATTAATATTATTATTGGGAACAATACAAAAACAGGCGTAATTAGCAAAGCTCAACTTAGTTTAGGTAATTACCCCGTTCCTCAAGTCACACCAGCCAAACTAACTCAACCAAATCATCTGGACACTACTGTAACAGGGACCATTCAACAAGTACAAGACCCAAACTATAACTACTCTGTTCAATTAACCTTGAACCGCCATGATGGCACCACTACCCCCATTGTGGTGAAAGGGATTTCTGTCGATGCAGCCGGAAATTTCTCGACATCGTTAGCTTCACCATTAGAATATGGCGACACGCTCTCTACAATTGTCTTTGCTCGTTCCAAAACGTCAACCGACTATATTCAAAGCAGCCCCTCAGCTGACCAAAGTGTCAATTGGTCAATCCAACCAGTCACAAACGTAGTCGCCAATGCCGGCTCAACTCAACTTTCAGGTAAAGCTTCTCAAGTATCTAACGGAACCTATCAAGTTAAAGTACAAATAAATGGTGGTTCTATTTACACAACGTCCTTAGATTCCAATGGCCATTTTCAATTTGCTAATTTACCCACTTTCCAAGGAGGAGAAACGGTCAGCTTGTGGGTCCAAGGGCTCAGCAATCGCACTGGCCTGCCTTTGCTAACCAGTTCTACTGTTTCTCAAACAGTTGCTTATTCTGTGCCTCAACTAACGGTCACGCAAATCATTGAGCGGAAAAATGCACAAGGGCTCTGGGAAGCTGCAAACTCTGTCGTAAGTGGTCAAATCATTCGTTTTACGTTAACCACACGTTTAACCAATCAACCAGCAACGTGGATGAATCAACAATTACGAGCAACGGTGCCTAAAGGACTGTCCCAACTTTCAGCTGCTACATTAACAAAACAATCAGCAGCAGGTTTAAGTACGCCAATAGCTGGGCTTCAACTTTTAACTGATAGTTCCACTGGTTTGCCGTATTGGAGTTATCACAATTCGCTGCCAGCAGATAATTTTACAGAAGCCAATACACAATTCACCTTACAATATACAGCAACGGTTACAGAAGAATGGATAAACCAATTTCTTTTATTTTCTAGCACGGTTACTGGCAATGATGGTGGCGGAACGCCAATTACGCCAATCACTAAGGAACAGTCTTTACCTACCAAAAACGGTACCCTCCGTTTTGTGCAGATGCCAACTACAGTTTCCTTTAAAAATTTACCTTTTCCCAGCAAACGAACTATATACTCACCATCGACCATAAGCGCTCCTTTCCTCATTGCCGATGGTCGAGTTGCAAAAACACCATGGCATTTGTTGGTAAGAGAGAGTCAGCCCATGCATTCAACTTCTACAAATAAAACGATCCAGCAAGCTTTCATTTATCGAAAAAATGGCAGTGATTTTCCTCTCTCCTCTTTAGCAACCGAAGTTTATCAATACACCGCAACGGACGATAACAATGTAGAAATTCCTTGGAACCAACAAAATGGACTTTTTTTAAGCGTTGCTCCTGACCTTAATTTAACGGTCAAAGAATCTTACACTGCCGAATTACAATGGATTCTTTCTGATACACCCCTCTAATTAGGATTTAGCTTTTTTAAAAGTTAAAAATAAACAAGAAAGAAGGAATAAAAAATGAAAAAGATCGTGCGCATTTCAAGCATTTTGTTCGTTGCTACGCCTCTTATGCTTTTAAATAGTCCAAAAGTTGAAGCAGCTCAAGTCGCTTCTATTCAATCCAACGCTGATATTACGTTTGCTCTTGATAATACTGTCACGCCACCTGTCAACCCGACGAACCCTTCTCAGCCTGTGACACCTAATCCTGCTGATCCTCATCAACCTGGTACAGCCGGACCCCTTAGTATTGACTATGTTTCAAATATCCATTTTGGATCAAAACAAATTCAAGCCGGAACAGCAATCTATTCGGCACAACTGGACCAAGTACAAAATAGTACTGGCGATTTAATTAGCGTGCCAAACTATGTTCAAGTAACTGACAAACGTGGTCTAAATCTTGGCTGGAAATTATCAGTTAAACAGAGTGCGCAATTTGCTACAAGTGATTCAACACCCGCTGTTTTGGATAATGCATCCTTGACCTTTTTAGCAGCAACACCCAATTCAACACAGTTACTTTCTTTGGCGCCATTAACGGTCCCAGTAACCTTGGATCCAACTCTGGTGCCGCCACTTCTCCTGTGGCGACTGCCGCTCTTTCAACAGGAATGGGCACTTGGACATTAGCTTTTGGTAGCGGAGCGACCGCTGCTCAAGGCATTCAATTAACTGTTCCTGCGACAACGAAAAAAGTTGCAGCTAAACAATATAAAACAACGCTTACTTGGATTTTGGATGATACACCACTTTAAAAGAAAACAACCAAGGTATTGCATGAAACAACTTCATGCAATACCTTGTTATAAAAAATTGTCAAAAAGGAGTGCACACTATGAATCAGCAGCTTTTTAAATGGCTTCATGCTGTTAGCGTCATCATTTTTTTATTTTTTATTGGCTCTTATTCTGTAGAAGCAAGCGAAATAACTTTTTCTGTAAAAGCCATTTTACCCGACAATCAACGAACCAAAGAAACAAGTTATTTTGATTTACGTGTCGCTCCAAACCAAACACAAAAGCTACAAATCGAACTAACGAATCAAACAGCCAACGACATTACCGTGCTAGCTTCAGCCAATGCAGCGATTACTAATGATAATGGCTTGGCAGATTATTCTCATGCTGAAACAAAAAAAGATCCATCTGCACCTTTTACTTTTAATGAGATTGCGCAATTACCAAAAGAAATCCAACTACCTAAACACTCAACCAAGACTGTTGAATGTCAGCTTATTTTACCGGAAAAACCATTTAATGGGTATGTTTTAGGAGGACTCTACTTTGAACAAAAGTCAGATGAACAACCTGCTCACTCAGAAAACGGCGTGGCCATCAATAATCGTTTTTCTTATGTAGTCGGCGTCTTACTTAGTGAAACAGATGAACCTGTTCAGCCAGAATTATCTTTAAATGAAGTAAAAACCGATCAAGCTAACGGTCGTAACCGCGTATTAATGAATCTCCAAAACAAACAAGCGGCTATGATTAAAAAATTACAAGTCGACGCCTCTTTATATTATGAAAAAGAAGCTAAACCTCGCTACGAAAATCACCAAGAGTCGTTAACAATGGCCCCTAATACAAATTTTAATTATCGGATTGACTTAAAGGAACAACCTTTTGTTCCTGGAAATTATACTGTAAAAATCAAAGTAAACGATGGCTATCAAGACTATTCGTGGGAAAAACACTTAGTCATCCAAGAAAAAGAAGCTAAAAAATACAATGCTACCGCCGTCAACCTCCCACCTGAAAAACACACCAATTTCCCTTGGAAACTGGTGAGTAGCATCACGCTGGTTTTTCTATTCATTTTGGGAAGCACGATTTATTATTTCAAGAAAAAAATACGTGAATCGCAACAATAAAAAAGCACATCGACAATTGTCGATGTGCTTTCATAATCACTTAATTATTTTGTATATTCTTCAACTAATGCAACGACTTCTTCCATCGTGTCGCATTCTTTTAATGCGCGGTCAGCAAGTTCAGCCATTTTAGTTGTGTCTAGACGTTTCATCAAGCTACGTGTTTTAAGGATAGATGTAGCACTCATTGAGAACTCATCTAAGCCCATACCCAATAGTAATGGAACAGCTGTTTGATCGCCCGCCATTTCACCACACATACCAGCCCATTTACCTTCAGCGTGTGCTGCATCAATTACATTTTTAATTAAACGTAAGATTGATGGGTTGTATGGTTGGTATAAGTAAGAAACGCGTTCGTTCATACGGTCTGCCGCCATTGTGTATTGGATTAAGTCGTTGGTTCCAACACTAAAGAAGTCTACTTCTTTGGCAAATTTATCAGCTAATACGGCAGCTGCTGGAATTTCAATCATAATACCTACTTGGATATCGTTTGAAACTTCAACACCTTCGTTGACTAATTTTTGTTTTTCGTCTTCAAAGATTGCTTTCGCTGCTCTAAATTCTTTCAAAGTAGCAACCATTGGGAACATGATACGTAAGTTACCATGAACAGACGCACGTAATAATGCACGCATTTGTGTACGGAACATGCCGTCACCTAGTTCTGATAAGCTAATACGTAATGCACGGTAACCTAAGAATGGGTTCATTTCGTGTGGTAATGTTAGGTAAGGAAGCTCTTTGTCCCCACCAATATCCATTGTACGAACCACAACTGGTTTTCCTTCCATTCCTTCAAGAACTGCTTTATACGCTTGGTATTGGTCCTCTTCAGTTGGAAAGTCAGATGAATCCATGTATAAGAATTCTGTACGATATAAACCAACAGCTTCGCCGCCGTTTTTGTGTACGCCTTCTAAATCTTTTGGTGTACCAATGTTTGCAGCTAACTCAACATGTTTGCCGTCAGCTGTCACTGTTTCTGCATTTTTTAGTTTATCCCATTCTGCTTTTTGATCTGCATAAGCTTTTGCTTCTGCTTCAAATTCAGATTTTTCAGCATCTGTTGGGTCAATAATAACATCCCCAATGATTCCGTTCACTGCTAAAATATCGCCTGCTTTTACTTTGTCAGTAATTTCTTTTGTACCAACGATTGCAGGGATTTCTAACGAACGAGCCATGATTGCTGAGTGAGAAGTACGTCCGCCGATGTCTGTAACAAAGGCTTTAACATACGTACGGTCTAATTGTGCAGTATCACTAGGTGTTAAGTCATGGGCAACCACGATTACTTCTTCGTTAATCATTGAAGGATTTGGAAGAGTCACACCTAATAAATGTGCTAAGATACGTTTGGCAACGTCACGAATATCTGCTGCACGCTCTTGCATGTAAGCATTGTCGTCCATTGCTTCAAACATACCAATATACATATCCGTAACTTCTTTCAAGGCAGCTTCTGCATTGACTTTGTTGTCTTGGATATTTTGTTTGATTTGACCAACCATTTCTGGGTCAGATAAAACCATTAAATGAGCATCGAAAACTTGCGCTTCTGCTTCACCAAGGCTTTGAGCTGCTTTGTCGCGAATTGCTTGCAACTCTTCAGTAGATTTTGCTAAAGCATCGTCTAAGCGAGTTGCTTCTGCATCAGTATCTTCTACGGAAGTTTTGTTGAAAGACAAGTCAGGTTGAACTAGCAGGTAAGCTTTAGCAACAGCAACGCCATCACTTGCGGCAATCCCTTTTAGCATCTCAGACATTATTCAGCCAATCCTTCTTTTTGTAATGTTTCAACGATTGCTGCCATTCCTTCAGCTTCGTCAGCACCATCAACAGTGATTGTTACGTCAGAACCTTGACCAACGCCTAAAGACATAACGCCCATGATTGATTTTAAGTTAACAGATTTACCTTTGTATTCTAAGTTAATATCTGAGTTAAATTTGCTTGCAGTTTGTACTAATAAAGTAGCTGGACGTGCGTGAATTCCTGTTTCTGCTACAATGTGAAATTCTTTCTTTTCCATATAAATCGGTCTCCTTCGTAAATAAAAAATTTTTATGTTAGGGTTTTCCTTTCTTGATACGCTAAAATCAAACGTCTACTCGAAAAAAGACCCTTTCAGTTTCTAAGATTACCATTTTTTTCTATCTTACACAACACTTTTTGCTTAAATTTCGTGATGTTTTGCACTGACTATTCTTCCTCTTTTTGGTAACGATAAATGATTCGTCCATTTAACCCCGCTTCTCCAACAATTTCCGCGCGGTCAGGCAAAGAAATCCAAGCATCACGAAATTGGAAAAATTCATTTTGCTCCACGATTAATTCAGAGATTTCTCCAGCTTTTAATGAAGCAATTTTTTCTACAAAAGGATTTTCAGCCATTGATTTCACCACTCTTTCTCTTAAATATCAACTCTTATAGTTTACTTGAAAATGGCGCAATTGTCTGTAAAAAAAATCGAATCTTTGCCTTTTTTTAAACAAGGTCTTTTACTTGATTCTCTTACAAAAAATGCTATAATAACCTCAAAGGTCAAAAATGGTCAAGTGGTTTTATAGACAGAATTTATTCTTGCTATCTAGTACTTGGCTGGTTTGAGGAAAAATGGTCTGTTTACTAGAAATAATAGAGCAAACAGCTATTTTTCTGGCCTCAGTTATTTTGAAAGGATGTGTTTCATTCAATGATTTGTCAAAATTGTCAACAAAATGAAGCAACAATTCATTTATATGCAAATGTGAATGGTCAAAGAAAACAACTGGACTATTGCCAAAGCTGCTATCAAAAATTAAAAAATCAAGCAAATAATTCCCCTCAAAATATGGGACAAGACCCTTTTGGCTTTGGGAGTTTAGACGATTTATATCGTTCTCTTTCTCGCCAAATGCAACAAGGTAATCCTTATGAACAACAAACACCACCCACTCAATTTGGTGATGGTGGTAATGGAGGTCAACCCCCTCGCGGAGGCGCTGGCGCTGGTCAAGGTTTACTAGGCGAGTACGGGATTAACATCACCGAAGCGGCACGCCAAGGAGATATCGATCCTGTGGTAGGACGTGATCAAGAAATTAAGCGTGTCATTGAAATCTTAAATCGCCGTACAAAAAACAACCCCGTTTTAATCGGTGAACCAGGTGTTGGTAAAACAGCCGTTGTTGAAGGTTTAGCCCAAAAAATTGTCGATGGCGATGTGCCCCAAAAATTATTGGACAAAGAAGTCATTCGTTTAGATGTGGTTTCACTTGTTCAAGGAACTGGTATTCGCGGACAATTTGAAGAACGGATGCAAAAATTGATTGAAGAAATCACTGAAGCTGAAAATGTCATTTTATTTATTGATGAAGTCCATGAAATTGTGGGTGCTGGTGCTGCTGGTGATGGCAATATGGATGCTGGCAATATTTTAAAACCAGCCTTAGCACGTGGTGAATTACAATTAGTCGGTGCCACAACTTTAAATGAGTACCGTATTATTGAAAAAGATGCTGCCTTAGAACGTCGGATGCAACCAGTCCAAGTAGATGAGCCAACCGTTGCCGAAACCATAACGATTTTACATGGTTTGCAAAAACGTTATGAAGATTATCATCATGTTAAATATACAGATGAAGCGATTAACGCAGCAGCAAACTTATCCAATCGTTACATTCAAGATCGCTTTTTACCAGATAAAGCGATTGACTTGTTAGATGAATCTGGTTCAAAAATGAATCTAACTATTCAACTCGTCGATCCAAAAACAATTGATAAAAAATTAGCAGAAGCGGAACAACAAAAACAACAAGCTTCCGCAGAAGAAGATTTTGAAAAAGCGGCTTATTATCGTGATCAAATCAATAAATTACAAGCAATGAAAGAAAAACAAATCAGCGATGAAGAAACACCCGTCATCACTGAAAAAGATATTGAAGCCATTGTGGAACAAAAAACTGGCATTCCTGTCGGTGACTTAAAAGAAAAAGAACAAACCCAATTGAAAAATTTAGCTGTTGACTTAAAAGCTCATGTTGTCGGACAAGATGATGCCGTCGATAAAGTAGCTAAAGCGATTCGTCGCAATCGTGTAGGCCTAGGCAAACAAAACCGCCCAATTGGTTCCTTCTTATTTGTTGGGCCAACAGGCGTTGGTAAAACAGAATTAGCAAAACAATTAGCTTTTGAGCTATTCGGTTCAGAAGATTCGATGGTTCGTTTTGATATGAGTGAGTATATGGAAAAACACAGTGTTTCTAAACTGATTGGTTCTCCTCCAGGCTATGTTGGGTATGACGAAGCTGGACAACTCACAGAAAAAGTCCGTCGTAATCCTTATAGTTTAATTTTATTGGATGAAATTGAAAAAGCGCATCCTGATGTTTTACACATGTTTTTACAAATTCTCGACGATGGTCGTTTAACAGATGCACAAGGTCGTACGGTCAGCTTTAAAGACACCATCATTATCATGACAAGTAATGCTGGAACAGGAGCTGTGGAAGCCAACGTTGGCTTCGGTGCTGCCCGTGAAGGTGTGACTAAATCCGTTTTAGGTCAATTGAACAACTTCTTCACCCCCGAATTCCTTAACCGTTTCGATGGTATTATCGAATTCAAAGCATTAAGCAAAGAAAACCTGATGAACATTGTCAGCTTGATGTTAGAAGAAGTAAATAGCTTATTAGCTAAACAAAAATTACACATTGAGGTTCCAACAGAAGTCAAAGAGAAACTCGTTGATTTAGGTTATGATCCTGCAATGGGCGCTCGTCCTTTACGTCGAACAATTCAAGAACAAATTGAAGACGGCATTGCTGAATACTATCTAGATCATCCTGAAAATCATCAATTAGTCGCAGCGTTAGATAACGAAGGTAAAATTATCGTAACTGGCGCACAAGAAGTGACTAAAACAGAAACTTCAACATCTGACCAAGCAGAATAATCAAAAATCCACACGCATTAATAACAATGCGTGCGGATTTTTTTATGCTTTTCACTTTTTATTTTCATCAAAAAAAACTATAATAGAAGAAAGATATTCGTATACTTGTTCCTCATAGAAAAAATTCAATCTGGAACTCCTGTACATAATTGGAAACGCTCTTTTGCAGCACACAACTATAATGAGGTGATAAAATGAAATTAGTGAATGTGACCAATAGCTACAAACAATTAGTAAATAAACAATTGGAAAACACGGATGCTTACTTTGTAAAAGTCTACTCAGCAGGAAACACGACCGCTGTCTATTCAGAAGCAGCTCACCATGTGGAAGTTCTGATTATGAATAAAAATCGTCGCATTCGTCCGACAGAAGTAAAAGAAATTTTAGCAAAACTGTTAAAACGATTACCTAAAGAGGCTTATGACCCAGATGAAATTTCTATCATTGAGTTAAACCATGTGACCGAAGTGTCTGTTCCATTAAAAGTTTCCCTCATGGAAAACTAAAAAAAACTGCCGAAGTTTCCCCACTTTGGCAGTTTTTTCAATTTATTGTGACGTTATTTTTTTTACAAGACTTTGATAATTTTCCGACCAGGCTTCCTCATTTGTCGGACTGACTAATTTATTTTCCTCGATTGCTTTTTTTCTTAAGTCATCCACTTCTTTTTTGAAATTTTCCCCCGATTTTTGAGCATAATCTTTAGAAAAATATTTTGATTGGCGAGAATAAGCCTTCAGTTTTGCGTCTTTAATCTCTTCTTCTGTATCTGCAAAATATTCATCATAACGAAGATCGGTTATTTTCCCTGAATCTTTTAACGTAATAACAGTTAAACGTCCAGAAAGCCCCTCCCCAAAATCTTCTGTTAGACTTGTATAATGTTCTTTTGAAGGTTCTTTGATTTCCTTGGCTAAAGCCCTAGCAGCAGGAAGATAGCCATTATTAGCGCTATTGGATTGACCTTTGGCTGTCTGGAATGCGCCATCTAGGCGATTTTCAGCAACCATTTGATTTTCTAAAAAAGTCATCGTATTAACAACGGTCACTAACGATTGATCGGTTCGGGCGTTGTTCGCTTGAAAATTTGCATAGCCGGATAAACGTTTTGTCACTCCTGCCCATTCTTCAGAATAATAGTTTTTAGGTCCACGTTCATCAAATTCCACTAACTGAATTTGTTGATCCTTAACAACGACATCAATTAAAGCCGTATAGCCGCCATCAAACACGACTTCATGATGATAATAATCCCCTTGAACTTCCCCGATTTCTGGACGACCTGACCAATACATCTTCTGGGCTTTTTCTTCTGGACTAATTCCTGATTGTCCATTATTAGCTTCTACTGTAGCGCCAGAAACAGCATCAACTTCAAAGGTATGTCCATTACGCTCATAACTCACTTTGGCAGCACTCTCCTTCGGTTGATCATTCGTGTTTGTCTGCTCCTCCTGCTTTACAGAAGTGGCATTAGTGGCTGCCGAGGCACCACTCGTTACTTGGACTGCTTCTGCTTCAGTACTTTCTTTCATTTTTTCAGTTCGTTGATCTGGTTGGCACCCCATTAAAATAATCATTGAACAAAATAACCCGACAACTATCTTTTTAGTTTTCATTTTTCCTCCTTTTAAAACTCATTGAATTACCATTTAATTTTAATATAAGTAGAATGAAAAGTATAGCTACGAAATCGTTTTTTCTTCATACGGCGATAAACTTAACTGTCCAGATAAATACTCACCTAAATAGATTTCCTGTAATCTTTGGAATCCTTGTTCTTGGATTTGCGTTAATAGCCAGTGCTCATCTTTTTTGATTAACTCTAGGACATCCATGTTGGCTTGACCGTCCACAATAATCGGATAACGAATACTTTCATCGCCATATTCGACGATTGTTAATTGACCATTTTGTTCTAAAACCGCCCGTTTAACAAGCTGGACTTCATAAATACCATTTGCTCGTAATTTAAACATTAGATCATTTGCAGAAATACCATTTTTCAAACATTCCTTCACCACAACCTGTCCATCCTTGATTAAAGTAATGGGTTTACCATCCACAATTTGCTTCACATAGCGATTGTGTTCTTTTGCAAATTTTAAAATTAAGACTAATAATGTCCACAAAATTAACACTAATACAAATTGGAGCACCGTAATTGAATCATTATAAATAACACCACCAATAATGCCCCCCAATACATAGTTTTGCACTTGGTCCATAGCCGATGTGGGCGCCAAATTGCCTTTTCCCATCAAATTAATTTGGACAATTAAACAAATAATACCTAAAGCAAATTTAATAATAATTGGACTATAAAACTGCATTAATTTTCCCTCACTTTACTTTATGATTTCAATCGTTGGTGTTAATAAATACGTTTCTTGTAACGTATAAGACTGCTGATCCGTACTTAAACTCATTTTATAAAAGACTTCGTCAATTTTAACTATGGTTCCGTCAGCCAATTGTGTACCATTGACATAAACTTTTTCTGGAGAAACCTTTTTTTCCTGTGCCACTTGTTCGACAAAATGTACCATTTGTGAAGATTGTGAATGCTGATTTTGGTTCAGTTGATAATTGGAATATTGAACCCCTAAAACAAATAATAATGATAAAAAAATAATAATACTTAATTCACGATATTTCGTTTGAATTTGATGTCGCACATAAAAACTAAACACAATGACTAGCCCGATTAACAAAGCAAAAATAAAAAAATACTTTAAGTAATCATTTAAATTAGATTGGCTTTTTAAATACTCGATGCCATAAAAATTCATGTTCTTGTCCACTCCTTGATAGATTCGTTATAGTAAGTATTCTATCTCAAAAAAAACAATCACGCCTGCTTTAATACCTTATAACAAGAAAAAGCCCAGCGCAATCATCTTGATAATGACTGCGCCGAGCTTCAATCTTCTAAAGATTCAGCTACTGATTGATTACAAATTAATTTTACATCAAACTTTTCAGTTCAACATCTGGATATTTATCCGCAAACCAGCGTTCCGCAAATTGGTTTTCAAATAAGTGAAAGTCCCTTTTTATCAGGCTTCATCATACAATAAATAATCTTAGAAAGCAATCCATTTCTGCTACAAACCAACGCAATGTTCAACCTTTGTTTTTCTCAATACACCTATTACTTCTTAATCAATAATTTTAGTAGGAAAATTGATTAGACAAGTATCACAAAACAAAAGTTGAAAATTATATGTTATTTATTGTGACTTTTCTGTTTTATCAATGGAACCTAATTTTAATCATTTCAATACATTCAGGATAGAAAAAACAACTACAGATATATAAGAAGCTATCGAAAAAATAAAACTCCAGTGTAAGTTTTTATACTTTTTCGTTGCTGTCTTTGCCAGATAATAATTTTGTTCAATCATGACTTCTTCAAAACTACCTTGAGGGATTTCAGATACTTTCATTTTATAAGATTCTGCATCTTTATAGGTAGTTACGTCTTCCCAAAAAACAATTCCGTTGCCATTTCTATAGCTTCTACGTGGAAAAATAACTAAAAATAAAAAAACATAAGCCACAAGTAAAAGTCCAATACTCGCTAATAAAAAAAGATTTTTCGATTTTTCAAATTCGAAAGGCATATTATCTTTAATTTGAGTATATAAAAATCCCATCAATACACCGTTTACAGTTATAAATACTGCTGATTTAGTATCTGCAAACTGTATATAATTGTTTAGATAGTCATTTTGTGAATAAACAAAGTCTTTTTTTGATGATGCCATGTAAATATCACTCCAATTCAGCTTTTTTTAAGTAACTCTTAGATAAATCATTATCATTAACATATAAACTAAAATATTTATTTTTGGTAATATTTCCTTCAGCTTTTATCTTACAAATCATATAATGCAGTCCATTAAAAGCAGTATGTCTCTTACATCGAAAAACAGCATTATCTTCATCCGTGAAAGCTTCCTTTGGGACTACATAGTCTAATTCTTCTTCTTTCGAAGCTTCAATACCAGAGTTTGAAACAGTCCATTCTACACTGTTAATTTTATGTAGCAACGACTGACTAGCTTCAATTTGATAAACTATATCTGTATCTTTTTCTAATGCTTTTTCTGAATAGTAAGGTATCCGCCTTTCGTTTTCTGATAAATAGTAACATTTTATTTGAAAATCTCCCTCATACGATTCAAAATGGGCTATTCTTTCTAAATATTTTGACCAATCAAAATTTTTCATTTTATAATTAAATGAATTGTGTTTCATAATATAATAGTCTTTTTCTTCAGAGCTACCTTTAATGTAGATATCACTGAGCAAATCATCTGGTAATTGCAAGTATGAAAAAACATTTTCTCCAACCATAATACTATTTTCAGAAGCCTTATTTTGGAGCTTAGATGACAAATCAGCATGTAAACTAGTCACAGTAACTTCATTAATATTATCAATGCCATATTTAGACCAAAGAACTTCATCATCATCCCCAAAATCTATACCAATTCTTATTTTTAATGATGATACACCTAAAACATTCTCAAAATATTTTTTCAAAATATTTTGATTCATGTATTGTATCACTGAAGCAGCATTTATAGCTTGAATTATTGCATCACTTTTTAAAAGTTTACTATGTCCAGTAAAAGCAAAAATTGCATCTCCTTGAAGTCGGTGGATATGACCACCAAAATATCTAATAATTTCAATTCCAGTTGAAAGAACAGCATTTTTTATTTTCTGAACAGTCTCTAAATCATATTTAAGTGCCAATCTAGTGGAACCTTTAATATCTAAAAAAATGGAGCAGATATACTGTGTCTTTGGAAGTAAACTTTCATCAATAAAATCTGGATGTGTTCCTATTTTCTCAGAAAATCTATTTGGTGGAAACTTAGCTATAGTAAGTGTTTCATTCTCTGGAACGATTATACTTTGAGAAGAATCCATATATCTACTATGAATTACAGATTTTTCTAATTTATTATCTAGGTTTTCTTTTCGTAAGTTTTTATAAAAAATTCTTTCAATATTATTATAATTATTATACAATTTAATTTTCATCCTTTCAGCTATACGAGCACATAGTTACAATAAAAAGCCTAATAAAGGCTTTTTATTATAAACACTCTAAATTTTAGTCAATTATCTCCAAAGGAGGTAAGCTTTCTACTAAATCCATTTATTGACTATAACATGATTAAACATTCCAACTAAATCTTTTTCTTGATAATACTGTTTGCTAAAGTAGTCACTCCTAGAATAGCTACGCTACCTAAAGCAGTTCCAACTAAATTTCTTTTTTCCTTTAAGCTACGACTATGTTCCATACAAAATAAAGATTTATCTGATGGAACTTCTTTGTTGCAATTTGGATACTTACAAGTCTTAATTTTCGATTCTTTCATTTTCAGTCACGTCTGTCCTTTCATTATTATAAGTTGCTATGAGCACTTCAATTTTTGTAGACAAATCATTAGTTAATTCCTGAATTCTTCCATCATCACCCACGTGAGCATTATCTAATAACCACGCAATAGTTGTTCCGCTTTCGTTTTCTTTCATTAACACTTGTTTAACAAACGAGTGATAGTTTGTCAGTGTTGCAAATAAAGATTGTTTTTCTCCCAAAGCTGTATACGCTATTAGGTTTAGTTGGACTGCAGAATTTAAATATCCTAAAGATGTTTGCAATAAATTATCAATTCTACGTGCATCTTTTGATTTTGTTTTTGAATCAATTAAAAGAGCTGCATCTTCGTGAATAGAAAGCATTAGCTTGCTAATTGTTTCATTAGCAATTTTGATAGAACTAATCAATAGCTCTCTTTTGTTCGATTCATTCTCTGAAGCTAATCCTTCAACAACTAATTGTCTGGATGAAAAAAATCCCGCATATCTATCATTATACTGACCTTTCTCTACCCTTTGTATAATTTGATTTAATCCCTCAATTTGCTCTGAAATTGATGCTAACTGACCTTGGATTGCTGATAACTCTGGTAGAACACCTAACTCTTTTACAATTTTCTTATCAAGAGTAACAAAACTTTTATTTTCCCCACTTAAATTATCCTTAATGACAGCATATGTTTCACCTGTTTTTTTTCTTACGCCAAATGACCATTCTCCAGAATCTATCTTTTCCTTTGCAAAATCAGGTATCCTAGCTACGTATTCTGTTTCTTTCTGATTAGACAAATTTTCAATCAAACTCATTTCTGAAATATTTGAAAATAAACTGTTTTTAATTTTTACCGCTATCGATTTTGAAGCTATTCTTTGCAATGGCAATAATGAATAAGATGTAAAATCATAATTGTATAAATTTTTATCGGTAACATTTACCAATAACGATGCGTCTTTAGGTAAACCAATTTCGAAATCTTTCATAATAACACCTACCTGATAATAAGTTGAATTACAAGCCACTAAGGTATTATTTAACAAGCTCCTTTAAATCTTGTTTCATCTTGGCAACTCTATTTTCATAAAACAATTCAAAATTTTCTATATCTAATTTGATATCTTCATCAATAAATAAAAATGAGTTATTCAAGTGATTGATTTCCATCCATTCTGACAAACTCTTATCTTTCTTCAAAATATTTTTTTCCTTATTTAATAATTGTAAATTTCCAATTTTATTCCAATTATTACCAATCCTCTCAATTTCTTCTTTACTAAAATGGTTTTCCATAAATGTTTTATTTTGAAATTTTGATTTTGGGTGAATATGGTCAATATCGAAATTTTGATTGAAATAATCTAAATCTGGATAGAATAAAGACAATACAAAAAATGCGTCATCAGAACCACATTGTACTTCAAATAAGCCTTCAATTATTGCATCATCAAAAGAATAATTTTTTGTAGGATTGCTTTTAGCACTATTGATTATTTCTTTTAAAGGAAAGACACCAGAGGAAGAGTCATCAATTATTTTACGAATTTCTCGAAGGATACTATCTGATTGCCCACCAAAAATACGTTTCAAAAACACTAATAATAACCATTTTTTCATGAGTTGAGAATTGGCGTTTTGCGTGTTGGAATCTAAGAATCTATTTTTTATAACTTCATCCTCAAGTTTGTTTTCATAGATATAATAAACAATTGGTATAGCAGCATTTTTAGCAGGAAACGTTCTGTTTTCAAAACCCAATCTATAGAACATCTCAAAAGCATTAAGAATTGATTTACGAATCCTTTCCCAATTAGTTTTAATTTTATTAATTACATCTTCATTAAAATTTTTCACTCTACTCTTTATGTCATCTGCATATAAAACTAACATATTTTTCAAAATGAAGTCTATTGTGATAGAAAAATCACCGAACTGGTTAACTTCTCTAATTAATTCCTCAAAATTTTCCCTCGCATCAGACCAATGAACTGTTAAAAAAGACATCAACAAATCTGAAAAAGTAAGTTTCGTCCCGCCATCATTAGTTCGAATAAAAATATCTAATACCTTATCAAGATTTTGTTCATCTTCCAAGTAATAATTTAAAACTTTTTCTTCGTTGATAGTCTCATATAACAGATTTAATATATCTTTGGAGTATTCATTATTTTCTAAACCCACTTTTTCTAAATAAGAACATCGATTTTTTTCATCTGACAAGCCTAAAATACTTCCTACTTCAAACCAATATTTTTCACCTAATTTATTTTCTTTCTCTACTTTATCTCTACGTAAAAATTTGAATTCATATTCTTTATCAATTTTTGTTTCTTGCTTATAGGTATTTTTTATATTTAAGTATAACTTCATTGGAGGAAAATTGTCTTCATTGTCCACCCATCGTTTGTGATTTAATTTAACTGCATAGCTTCCTTTTAGTCCAATATATAAGCTGTTCAACCTCTGTTGTCCATCAATTACTGCAAAAAAATTGTCTGTTCGTCCCATAGAATTATAATATTCATTCATTTCTCCAAAACGTTGTTTATATTTTCTCAAAAAAGAATAAAATCTATAATTATTTTTTATTTCATCTGAAGTAATTTGCCATAACATTAACGAATTTATAGGATACTTTCTCATGATACTATCAAACAATGATTCTATCTGCTCTGGGCTCCATACAAATTTTCTTTGGATAGCAGGTAATAGATAAATATTTTTGTCTATATTTTCAATAGCTTCTTTGATAGTAATTAACGGTTGAAATCCTCTTTCCACCATATCATATCTCCTTGCATAGTTGACTTATTTTTTAATCTGTGAGTGTATTTTTTGAATTATCACAATAATAAAGAACAATATTTTAGAGAATACGGTTCCATAATCAAATAACAAGTAAAATTACTCTATTTTATATTCCGTTCTTCTAAATTTTCCAATCATACAATATTATCTCAAACTTATAAGAAAAATCAACTTAAAATAGATATAAAAAACTCGTATAATCCATACTTTTCTTACTATTAACTTAAATTAATATTCACAGAAGCCAGACCACACTTCCTCTCTTCTGAAAATATATTCAAAATCTCCAGAATCGATTGTATGCTGCCTGTATTACATTCTAAGCGTTTCTAAAATATTAAGTATTAATTTTTATCAAGAATAAATTTTAAAACCCCTGAAAAATAACACAGGCTATTTAAATTCCATACTACGTTATTTTTAACACTACATATCTAAACAAAATAAAAATATAACTTTACCTATATATTCTAGATATGAAGAAAGTTCTAGTTGATTTCAAAAAAACAAATAATTCAACTAAAGCAACAATGAATTATCACTTTTTCGTTATATAAATATATCTAGAGCGTAAATTTTAGCTATTTTACTGAACCTAGATAGTGCTATTAAGTAAGCAAGATATCTCTTGCCGGCACTAAAAAATAAATACTGATATATCAATTTTTTACAGCCATTTTTATCACACAATTATCGATGTAAATAGTTTTTTTGCGTAAAGATATGCGTGAAAACAGGTAGATTACCTTAGATTTTATTGACTTTTATTATCCTACCATTTTTATCAGTGTTTCTAGAGATAAACTATAAAGATTTTCTTATCTCGCACTTTTTCTTTTTTTAAGTTACTATTATACTAACAAAAAAACAAATAGAGAGTTGGAACATATAATGAATACTCACAAGATGCAATTTGGATGGATTATCGAAGCTCCTAAGTATTTGTCGATACTAACAAATCAAGATGGATTAGTTGCTATTGTTTCTGAATATACTACTTTTGGCGACAATCAATCATTATTAATTACGTTGTCAGAAACATCTGCTAAAGTGGCAGTAACTCCTCATTATATTTCTTCTTTAACGATTTCAACAGATAAAAAGATTAAAATATCTACCTCGCCATTCTATGAACAACAAATAGTTGAAATTGAAAAAATGAATTCTGATGGTCAAATTATAGATTAAAACTTCTCAAATCTTATTGACTATTAAAAATCATATGAAATATCATAACTTATAATACTTACAGTTTACAGAAATTAAAAATTCTAAACTATAATTATCAATTCATATTCTCTCTTCTAAACATTTGTTATATTATTGTTATAGCATAAGTATTTATAAAATATTAAGTTTAAGGAGTAATAGACCATTGAGCAAATTATATTCCAATCACTCTCATCTATCTAAAGTTTTGAAACATAGCGCACTGCCTATACTGATAACTAAAGAATTCGATTTCTTTAGATGCGTTGAATTCAATCAAAATTTTTATGAAAAAACTGCCAGCGAGCTGTTTCATGGCAATCTAAGAGATAGTAACTCATCAAATAGATATTCTCAATTATTTCCAAATCAAAAATTATCTTATTGGTCGGACACACCAGATACTTCCCGTAAAGAAATTTTAAAACATGGTTCTAGTAAAAATATAGTTACATTCTGGGCTTATGATGATTTGACAAGCACTTTTCCAACATTAGAAAATGAAGAACCTCTAATTATTATTGATGGAATACAATTCGGTTTTGAGGATATTTTAGAAAAATGCGACAATAATATTCCATTATCTAGTGAAGATAATATCTTGATAACCAAAATAAATCATGCAAAACCAGATTGTATAGCGTATAAGTCTATGGTAACTGGAACAACTAATTTCTTATTCTTTGAAAAAGTATTTAAAAAGTTAGCTATTAAAGAAGTCAGACTTAAAATGGGGGAATTAAAAAGCAATGATTCAAATAGAATTATATGTGCGGCTACATCTGACTACTTACCTATTTTAGAAAGTTATGGAGAATGTTTCACCCCTATAGCACAAACTAAAATGAATGAAAATTATCTTAAATCCGCAGAGTACAAATCTCGTTCAAAAATTTATAATCACTAACTCTAATATTATAGACACAAAGGTTTAAAATTCATTAAACCCCGTTAGGAAATCCTAACTGGGTTTATTAAATAATTTTGTACTTTAAAGAAACGTTAAATAACTTAATCACCTCAAATTCATCAAAGTACTCGTTTTAATAGACTTCTCTATAAAATCTTCGCTACTTAACGTATAAATATCTAATCCGTTCCGTAATTGCATACTTGCATAAGTATGTCTTAACGTATGACCTGAAAAACGGACACAATCTCTTATATCAATTTGCTTCTTTATTTCTTGCATAATCTGCCAAATACTTTTTTCATTCAATTTTTTACCTAGATTACTGACAATAAAAGGATTTCCTTCTAACAGCCCAAATTTTCTTTTCTTAATTCGTTGATATTTTATTATTTCTTTTTTGAGAATCGGACTGACAGCGACGGCTCTATCCTTATTATTTTTTGATTTTCTAATAATGATTTGATTATTCATAATGTCTTCATCTCGTATCTCGCAAACTTCGCTAATCCTTAACCCACATTCAATCATCAACATCAATATCACAACATTTCTTTGTGCTATATGTTTGTATGGGTGTTTTTTAGCAACTGTCAGCATTTGTTTAATTTCATAATCATTCAAAGGATAGATTACTTTTCTTTGTTCTTTTAATCTTTCAATATCAACAAACGGATTATAGTCAATATATTTTTCAATTAACATATAGTCAAATAACTTCTTTAATCTGCTAACACTTACATTGATTGTCGATGCTTGCATTTCTTTTTCTTGCATATCTATTATCCAGCTTTTTATCTGTTTCTTTTCAATCTGCGACGGTTCAACATTTATTGATTTGAAAAAATTTGCTGTGTTTCTCAATTTTGATTTATAATTTTTGATTGTTATTTTTGAAAAACCTCTCACTGTAATATCCATACAAAATTCTAAAATAATATCCTCCCAGTTCATGAAAAAAAGTCCCTTCTTATCAAATTTTGATAAAAAAGGACTTCTTGCAAACCAACACATTTTAATGGATTTTCCATTAAAATGCGAGCTTCAATCTTCTAAAGATTCAGCTACCGATTGATTACAAATTAATTTTACATCAAACTTTTCAGTTCAACATCTGGATATTTATCCGCAAACCAGCGTTCCGCAAATTGGTTTTCAAATAAGAACAATGGTTGGTCGAAACGGTCCCGTGCCAAAATGTTTCGGCTAGAGCTCATGCGTTCATCTAAATCTTCTGGATTAATCCAGCGGGCAATTTTAGAACCCATTGGCGTCATTACCACTTCAGCATTGTATTCATTGGACATTCGATATTGGAAAACTTCAAACTGCAATTGACCTACGGCGCCAATGATATATTCTTCTGTTAAATATGTTTTGTATAATTGAATGGCTCCTTCTTGAACCAGTTGGTAAATTCCTTTATGGAAAGATTTTTGTTTCATTACGTTTTTGGCAGTCACTTTCATGAATAATTCAGGGGTAAATGACGGCAACTCTTCGTATTGAACATTCATTTTCCCTTCATACAAAGTATCGCCAATTTGGTAATTTCCTGTGTCATACACGCCGATAATATCGCCTGCAACAGCTTCTGTGACGTTTTCGCGGGCATCCGCCATAAATTGCGTCACGTTACTTAATTTGACTTTTTTGCCTGTTCTACCTAAGGTCACGTCCATGCCTCTTTCAAAAACACCTGAACAAATTCGAACAAAGGCAATTCGATCACGATGGGCTGGGTTCATATTCGCTTGAATTTTAAAGACAAAGCCTGAAAATTCTTTTTCATAAGGACTTACTTCGCCACCCTCTTCTGTTTTATGCGCATGTGGCGCAGGCGCAAATTGTAAGAAGGTTTCTAAAAATGTTTGAACCCCAAAGTTTGTCAAAGCAGAACCGAAGAAGACTGGCGTTTGATCACCACGAGCGATTTTTTCCTCGCTAAATTCATCGCCTGCTTCTACCAATAACTCAACATCTTCCAACACTTGTTGATAAACGCTGTTATTGTGCAATGGTAAATCGCTTGGGATATCGCCATCTTTTAAAGGAATAAAACGCTCCCCGCCATTATTTTCTGGACGATATAATTCCACACGTTCATTATAAATATCGTATAGACCTTCTAGGCCTTTTCCCATACCAATTGGCCAGTTCATTGGATAAGATTCAATATCCAATAGTTCTTCCAATTCTTCTAAAAGTTCCAATGGTTCCCGTCCGTCACGGTCCAATTTGTTAATAAAAGTAAAAATTGGAATACCACGTTTTTTAACAACTTGGAAAAGTTTTTTCGTTTGTGCTTCAATCCCTTTGGCACTGTCAATAACCATCACAGCACTATCCACGGCCATTAAGGTCCGATACGTATCCTCTGAGAAATCCTCATGCCCTGGGGTGTCCAAGATATTAATCCGTTTGTCTTGATAGTCAAATTGCATCACAGAACTCGTTACCGAAATTCCCCGTTGTTTTTCAATTTCCATCCAGTCAGATTTGGCAAAGTTCCCTGTTTTTTTCCCTTTGACTGTTCCAGCTTGGCGGATGGCGCCTCCAAATAATAATAATTGTTCAGTAATCGTTGTTTTCCCAGCATCCGGATGGGAAATAATCGCAAACGTACGGCGACTATCGACTGCTTCTTTTTGATTGATCGTCATAAAAATCTCCTTATCACTTGTGATGTTTATTTATTTATTTTCTTCAGCATAATTTTTGATTAACCTTTGCTAGTATATCATGTCAAGCCTTGAGAATAAAGAGCTGCTGTTGGCTGTTTTTTAAAAGGAAAACCTGTGACATTAGTCAAAACGACTGATGTCACAGGTTATTTTTAACGTCTTGGTTCGTCATCTTCCATTTCTTTACGGAAAAAACGACGATTTTCTTCTGGTTCTTCATCGACAGTTTCTTCATCGTAGAAATGAACGCGTAAGACTAGCAAACGTGTGCCTTCCATTTCTTCAGCAGTTAACTTAATATTGCCCACTTCAAAAGAAGGTTTTTCCCCTTCATCAGGAATGGTTCCTAATGCTGTAATTAAGTAACCTGCCATTGTATCAACATCGCTCATGTGTAAATCTGTTTCAAATACTTCATTAAATTCGTCAATTAACATGCGTCCTTGAACCAAATATTCATTGTCAGCCACTTGTGTATATAAATTTTCTACTTCATCTGTTTCATCGTCAATTTCACCAACGATTTCTTCTAGTAAATCTTCCAGTGTTGCTAAACCGACAACACCGCCATATTCATCTAGTAAAATCGCCATTTGGTTTTGTGTTCGTTTTAACTCATAAAGTAAATCATCAATAAAAATGGTTTCTGGGACAAATAATGGTTCTTGGATAATCGCGCCTAATTCAATGTTTTCAAAGCCTAAATTACGTGCAGCTTTTAGTAACGTTTTGGTATGTAAAATACCAACAATTTTATCTTTGTCTTCACTATAAACAGGAATCCGAGAATAATTTTCTCCTAAAATTAAATTGATGTTTTCTTGGACATCATCTTGGATGTCAACCATGAATGCGTCTGTCCGAGGAACCATTACTTCTCGTGCCACTTTTGTATCTAATGAAAAGACACCTTGTAGCATTTCTAGTTCTTCGTTTTCCAAAACACCTTCTGTTTCAAGCATGTAGCGCATTTCATCTCGTGTCATCTTCGAATCGGCATCATCGAAAGTCATTGGTGTGATTTTGGATAATAAATCGGTCGAAGCCGATAGCAACCAAACGAAGGGACGCGCGATAACTCCTAAAAAGCGGACTGCACCAGAAGTCAATTGAGCGACTTCTTCTGATTTATTCATAGCAATTCGTTTAGGGTATAATTCACCAAATACAATAGAAACGTACGTTAACAATGCTAAGATAATGATACTGGCAAGACTCTTAGCTGCGGCGCCGCCACCTAATACAGGGGCCAAACGACTAGATAAAGTCTCTGCTAATGAAGCACCAGATAGGATATTAACCAAAGTAATCCCTACTTGGATTGTGGATAAAAAGTTATTGGGGTCTTGCAATACCTTAAGCAATTTTTGAGCTTTTGCGTCGCCGTCTTCCGCTTTTTGTTCCACACGATTCTTGTTAACAGATACGACTGCAATTTCCGCCGCTGCCAAAAAGGCATTGATAAACGTCAACACGACTAATAATAGAAGTTGCGCAATTAGCGACTGACTCTCAGGGTCAGCATTATTCATAATGTTCTCTCTCTCCTTAATTGTTGATAATTCCGAGGCTGTACTTTCGTACTCTTTTAACGTTCTTCCTCTTTTTATGGTTAGGCTTAGAAACAGACACAATCAGTATTATGACAGGTTATTTTCTATCCTAATCCATAAAATCATAGCACGAAAGATTAGCGGATTCAATCATTAACCGTTATTTTCTTTCGTATTTGTTTCATTCCCTAAAAGAACAGCATTGGTAACTTTTTCACTACGACCCGCTTTGACCATATCAATAACATAGTAGATAATGGTCCGGCAGATTGCGTAAAATGGGACACCGAGGAAAATACCTAGCAAACCTGCTAAATTTCCTGCTACCAATAAAATTAAAATAATCGTTAATGGATGGATTTTTAGAGATTTTCCGATAACGTTTGGATAAATAATATTTCCGTCCAATTGTTGAACCACTAGCACCACTAAACAACATAAGGCTGCTTTGACGGGTTCATTAAAGATGGTCACTAAGACAGCAGGCGCTAATCCTAGATAAGGTCCTAGATAGGGAATCAAATTCGTAAAGCCGGCAATGACACCAAATAAAAAGGCATAACGAACGCCAAGCAATGAATACCCAATAATCGTAAATGTACCGACAAATAAACATTCAATCGCTTGTCCACTAATATAACTGGATAAGGTTTGGTTCAATTGTCCTAAAAGATCCACGATATCATCTTTTCTTTTTTCAGGTAAAAAACGTTGAATCGCTGGTACTAGCTTGTCTCCATCTTTTAACATATAAAATAAAATAAATGGCGAAGTGACCAAAACAATGGTGGTTGACGCCACCGTTGATACGATTGAACCTAAGCTACTTGATAAACTACTTAAAAATTGTTGGATAATATTGGCATAAGAAATATCCATTTTTTCAATATAGCTTGTTAAATCAATTTGTTTAAAAATAGGTAACTCCGCAATCTCATAAATCCAGGTCTCCACTTGTTTAAAGAAATCTGGCATACTTGATGCTAAACTAGCTAGCTGATCTGCCAACTTAGGGATAATTGTTAATAAGATCAGAACTAATGCGATGATTAGTAATAAAAATACCAGTAAGACGGCATAAATTCGTTTCATTTTCGTCTTCATTAGTAGATTGACCACAGGATTTAGTAAATAATACAAAAAGCCTGCTACTAAGACTGGGGCAAACAACGTTGAAAAGAATGTCCCAATCGGTGCAAATAAGAAATTAATTTTCGAAGCAATAAATAATAGCATGGCTACGACAAGTAATTCAACTGACCAGAAAAATAATTTCGATTCTTTAAATCGATTAATCACAGCGGCTCCTCCTTTATTTTTGTTCAATTGTTGCTGTTTTATTTTATCACACCTTCCCCCCTCAGTCATTGAGAATACTTCATTGCTAGAACTTTTTCGTGGTATAATAAAATAGAAACAGATTCTGAACTTGGGGGTTTTTCTATGCATGTAGCTCAAACAAAAGATACCATGAGTGATCTTTATTTAGATGCTGTCCGGCTTCGTCAACGCGTATTCGTAGCGGAACAAGGGGTACCAGAAGAGATGGAAATCGATGAATATGAAGCACATTGTATTCACTTTGTTTTGTACACGGATCATGTAGCTGTCGCAACTTGTCGCTTGCTTCCACTAGAAAATGGCGTTATGAAATTACAACGAATGGCCGTTGAAAAAGCTTACCGTGGCGCCGACTATGGACGAATGATTATGGAAGCGGCGGAAAATTTTGCCAAAGAACAAGGCTACCACAAGATTACTCTAGGAGCACAAGTCACCGCTGTAGGCTTCTATGAACGTTTAGGTTATCAAAAAACAGGAGCACCTTTTATGGATGCTGGCATTGAACACTACGAAATGAATAAAGAACTATAACACCAATTAAATCGGAAAATTTAGAGCTTGGAGCATTAGCCATTTTGGCTAATGCTCCAAGCTCCTTTTGTGGGCTGTTTACATCGGCTATTTTTTTGATAGCTGTTGATAACGTTGATACCAGATATCTACATATTCGGGCGAGAAGGGGCCTTTTTCGTTATTAATCCAATCCACTAAAGTCTTGACATTTTCTTTTAAAATGAAGTCAATATCTTCTGGATAATCCATTAGTTTGCTATGAAATTCATATTCATCAACGTCTAGTAAACGTTTTTCACCATCTGGAAAAACCTTGATATCTAAATCATAATCAATATACTTCAACGCTTCGTCATCTAAAACATATGGCGAAGCCAGATTGCAGTAATACGAAACCCCCTTTTCTCTAATCATTGCTATTATATTGAACCAATATTTCTTGTGAAAATAAACAATGGCTGGTTCACGAGTCACCCAACGACGTCCGTCGGATTCCGTTACTAACGTGTGATCGTTCACACCAATTAAAGAATACTCGCTCGTTTTTAGTACCATCGTATCACGCCACGTTCGATGTAAATGTCCGTCATGTTTATAACTCTGAATGGTTACAAACTCGCCTTCTTTAGGAATTCCCATAATACCCCAACTTTCCCCAAATAAAGTAAAGCAATGTTACTTTTTGGGTGTTCATACATCGATATCGAAATAATTATATCATATCTTTTGAGTTTGCGTACATTGAGTTCACTTAAAGAAGACGATTTCTGAAAAAATTTAATTCAGATGACCAATTAGTTCAAATTCAGTAAATATTTTCAGCTTAATTACTGTATTTTTTCAAAGACTGATACTGCGCTCTCTCTTAAAACCTGATTTAATTCGTCAACATTTGTTTTACCAGTTGTTTCAAGCCACGCAACGGCTGCTTCTGAACCTTGTTGAACAAATGGAAGCACGCCGTCTGCCCAAGTTGCGCGACCACATAAGACTCCATTAAACGAGGAACCTGCTTTTTTTGCAAATTTCAATGTTTCCTGAAACATCGTAGCACTAACCCCTGCACTCAAGAAAATAAATGGAAGTTGTGTTGCTTCACTTTGCATGTTGAAAAAAGCCTGCGCTTCATCTTGGCTATAAAGACTTTCAGTGCCAAAACCTTCTACAAAATTCATATTCACAGGGACTTCTACTTTTAAAACATCAACATTATAGCGATCCTTTGAAAATTCTTTCATCGCTTCAATTACTTTGTGCGGTTTTACTTTAGCGTATTCTTTTGAAGCACTATCCGAATTGTTTGCATCATAAGAGACAATTTCTAAAAAGAATGGAATTTCTTCGGCTAAACACTCTGAACCAATCCGTTCTATATAAGCTTTCTTTCGTTCATTGATTGCTTCACTTTCGTCAACATCGTAATAAAGTAAAAATTTACACGCGTCTGCGCCCGCTTCTTTTAAACGCTTAACCGACCAAACATCAAGACTATCGGGTAACCGTCCTGGTGTCGAAGCATCGTAGCCCGTTTTTTCATACGCAAGTAACAAACCTGAAGTCTGTGCTCGATTTTCAGCAGCAGCTAGGCCATATTCTGGATCCAACAAAATTGCTGAAGTCTCTGGTGTTAAGCAACGAGATACTAATACTTTAAAGTCACTGATTTCTTGCGCAGTCACCTCTTTGTATTTTCCCATCATGCGTTTTAAGGCCCCACGTTGATCAATGGCTAGTGCTCCAATAATCCCTTGATCATCTACCAGATTTTCTAAATGTTTACGTTTTTGTTCACTAATTTTTTTCATTCTGTTCCCTCTCCTAATTGATTATTTAGTAACGTAGCAATTTCAGCTGGCGAACTTGCTTGTTTCAGTCCAGAAGTAACTTCTTCTCTTAATAGGAGGCGCGCAACGGAAGAGAGTAATTTCAAATGTGTCGTGCCAGCTTCGGCATCTGGAATAAACAGCGCAATCACAAACTCCGTTAATTGGTTGTCAAGGCTCTGCCACTCAACACCTTGGTCCAAGGTAACGATGATAATGGCCGCTTGTTGAATCGTTGCTGCTTTTGCATGAGGTATCGCAAATCCATTCATCATCCCCGTTGTTCCTTCTTGTTCTCGCTCGTTCAGTTTATCGAAAACTTCCTGTGCGTCCTGAGCAACTTCCAATTCTGTTGATTTTTTTGCTAAAAAGTGAAAAACATCCTCTTGCGTTTGTAACTGTTGATTTAAAAAAATATGATTTTCTTTAATAAAAGCCATTCCATCCACTCCTAATTCCTGTTATTTCATTTTTTTGATAACGATTGCTCTTGTTTGGCGATTCTACTTTTTTGTACAAAACCTAGCAATAAACCACCTACCAATGAACCAGCTAAAATTGCCAGAACCCATTGAACAGCGTGAGTAACAACTGGTAAAACAAGAAATCCTCCATGAGGTGCTGGCACTTGTACCCCAAACATATACGTTAAGACTGCCGCAATTGAAGATCCGAGCATCATAATTGGTAAAACCTTCAATGGGTCTTTTGCCGCAAACGGAATAGCGCCTTCTGTAATATGTGTGGAGCCTAAAATAAAGTTCACTAGGCCCGCATTGCGTTCATTTGTGTCAAAGTATTTTCCAAAGAATAATGTAGCAAAGCCTGTAATTAAAGGTGGCGCTATGCAGGCAGCAGAAACTCCTGCCATAAAAGAAGTATTTCCTTGAGCTAAGAGTGCCGTTCCAGTAACATAGGCCGCTTTATTAACTGGACCTCCCATATCAAAGGCACACATACAACCCACAATAATTCCTAAAACCAACGGACTGGAATTTTGGAAACTAGCTAAAAAGCTCATCATTCCTTCGTTAACAGCTTTCATCGGATCTGCTAGTAAAGACATAGTGATACCAATAACTGCAACGCCAATGACTGGATAAAGGAAAATTGCTTTTAAACCATCTAATGATTTAGGCAAACCTTTAAATACTCTTTGTAATAAAAGAATGAAATACCCAGCAAGGAAACCAGATAATATCCCTCCTAAAAAGCCAGTACCACCAGTGTTAGCAATCAAACCACCGACAAAGCCCACAACCAAACCAGGTCGTTTCGCAATCCCCTCTGCGATATACGCAGATAAGATTGGCACCATCATTCCCATTGAGGCATCACCAATACTTTTTAACATAGCAGCGGTAGCATTATACTGACTACTTTCTGGATCAAATGAATAAATACCCCAAATAGCAAAAGAAAGAGCAATTAAAATGCCGCCTGCTACTACAAACGGCAACATGTGAGAAACGCCATTCATTAAGTTTTTATAAATACTATGTCCAACATTTCCTGAAGAAATTTGTGTCTCCTGTTCAAGTTCGTCCACTGCTTGGTTTTCGGCCGCAATCGATCCTTTTCCTGCGAGCGCTTCTTCAATTAAGCGATCTGCTTCTTTAATGCCAACGCTGACAGGGACATCAATAATTCGTTTCCCAGCAAAACGTTCTGCTTGAACGTCTTTGTCGGCGGCAATAATGACTGCCTCCGCTCCTTGGATTTCTGCAGGTGTTAACTCGTTTTCTATACCAATCTGACCATGTGTTTCAACCTTAATCGTAATACCTTTACGTTTCGCAGCTTGTTCCAATGCCTCCTGTGCCATATACGTGTGCGCTATTCCCGTCGGACAACCTGTAGCAGCTATTAATTGATACGTAGCCATCTGTTTATTCCTCCTCTTGAATCTTTATTTGTTGCTCTAACTCCTGAACATCTGAAAAATCTGTCAATCCTTTGCGAAATGCTGTTGAACTACCTGCTGCAATACTTCTTTTTAAATTTTTTTCCAATGAAAGTCCTTGATGCCAGCCAGCTAAAAAGGTACCTAACATTGCATCCCCTGAACAAGCTGTATTCACAACCATTCCAGTTGGTGAATTGCCTGAAAGAACCTTTTCATTATTCATAAATAAAGCCCCTTCACTACCTAAAGAAAGTAAAATATTTTTGGCTCCCCGCTTCAGTAATTCTTGTCCGTAAAAAATGTAATCGTCCTTAGTCTGCACTTCTGTATGAAACCACTCTTGAAGTTCTTCTTCATTTGGTTTCAATAAAAATGGTTGATAAGGCAAACAATCTAAAATTTCTTCATAACTACTGTCTAAAATTAAGAACACCTGCTTTTCAAAACAAATTCGGCTAATTTCAATCAAAATACTTGGCGAAACCCCTTGTGGTAAACTTCCTGATACGCACAAATAATCCCCTTTACGTAACTCTGAAATTTTTTTCAAAAAACGTTGTACATGTTCTTCAGATAATTTTGGTCCCTTATTGACTAATTTGTATTCCTTTTGATCTTGGGTAACTTTTGTAAACACATTGATTCTCGTTGTGCCAGCGACTTCGATAAAATCAGTGGTTATCTCTTTTTCTTTTAAATAATCCTCGACATAGTTCCCAGTGAAACCAGCTTTGACTCCCAAAGCGGTATTATCAATCCCTAACATCTTTAAAATTAGGGAAACATTGACTCCTTTCCCGTTTGCTTGAATATCATCTTCCTTCGTGCGATTCACGACAAAAGGAACTAGCTCTTCTGTTTCGATAAATAAATCAATGGCTAAATTTAATGTACATGTATAAATAGTCACTGTAGTTCCTCCTTTCTCCTCTTTATTATGTCTCAAAATACCATGTAAAGGTTTTCATTCTTTCGCAAAAATATAGAAAACATTTACAATTTCATAATTTCTCTAGCTTTTTTATTTTTTTTCATTAAAAATAGGCTTATAAATGTTTTTTAGTGAAAGAAAGAAGGGCTGGCCATTATGGAACAAAAATTGAGTGAGTCGGAGCAATATCTCTGGCATTTTATCGAAACACATATTTTAGAAATCCCTGATTATTCCATTGTAAAATTAAGCGAACGAGCCAACGTATCAACTGCGACGATTGTAAGAACCATGAAAAAGAAAGGCTATGAAGGTTTCACATCCTTCAAGCATCACTTGAAAGATAAAGAAAACCAAAATATAAATTTTTCAGCATTAGAAAAAGTAGACCGAGGAATTCGGACGGCCATTTTAAAGAATGAAGAAGAAGTAACTCGCACGATTAACATGATTGAAATTGGTAATATCGAAGATGCGATCCAAAAAATCAAGGCTTCTCGACGGATTATTATCTTTGCTAGAGGTTTTTCAGAATTAATTGCTCAGGAAATGATGGTTAAGTTTCAATTGGCTGGCAAATACTGTGAACTGCATACGGACCCAGAAATTATTAAAAATATTAGTAAAAAGTTATCAAAAAAAGATGTGGCTCTTTTTGTTTCTTTAAACGGAGAAACTCAAGAATTAGTTGTCGCTGGTAAAAACTGTTACGACTCAGAAATTGGGACTATCCTTTTAACTGCAAGCAAACACTCTAGTTTAATGAAATATATTGAAATTCCGTTCGTGGGCTTCAAATCAGAAGGCTCCTTTTTCCCCGATTATGAAGTGCGTTCACGGTTACCACTATCCATTCTGGCAAGAATTTTATTGGATGCCTATGCTCTAAGAACGACAACTTAGGCTTTCTTAAATAATAAAAAACAAGCATTCCTTCACTTAAAATAAAGGAATGCTTGTTTTTATTTTGCAACAAAACGTGCTTCTACTCGATAAATTCGTTGACCACGACTAGAAAATTTTTCTTCGTATTCTGTCATAATGTTGCCTTCAAACTCGCTATTATGCAAATCTAGCCATACACGTTCAATAATCATGCCATATTTAGAAAAGCTACTTAATGAGTATTCGAAGAGCCCTTGATTATCCGTTTTAAAATGAATTTCTCCATTTGGTTTTAAAATAATTTCATCTGTCGCTAAAAAGTTTTTATACGTTAAACGACGTTTTTCATGTTTTTTCTTTGGCCAAGGATCTGAAAAATTTAAATAGATTAAATCTACTTCATTTTCAGCAAAATATTCTGTTAATGCTTCGCCGTCTACTCGCAATAACTGTAGATTAGGTAACGGCTCGGCCACTAGCTTATCTAATGCAATCGATAAAATACTTAATTGCATATCGATACCAATATAATTAATTTCAGGATGTGCTTTAGCCATTTCATAAATAAAACGACCTTTACCTGAACCAATTTCAATGTGGATGGGATGATTATTGCCAAAACGTTCTTGCCATTTCCCTTGCCATTTTTCAGGGCCTTCTACCACATATTGTGGATATTTTGCCATATATTCTGCTGCTCCGGGTCTATTTCTTACACGCATATTTAAAATTCCTTTCTTTTAAAAACAGACTGGTGAAATTCGCCAGCCTGTGTGGATGTTAAATGAATTAGTTTAACTACTAAACATTCGTTTTAATTGTAAAATTTCTGCAGTCATTGCTCTTCTTTCGCCCTCTTGGTGATGACGAACAATCTCTTGTAAAAAGCTAAATAAACCATACCAATAAATTCGTTGAACCGTACTTTCATTCGGGATTAAACCATAAGATAGTAACCATTGATTCCAACCGGAACGAGGGACATAATGACTCAAAATCATTCCTAAATCTACCGCTGGGTCCGCGACCATCACAGAATCCCAATCTACTAAATAGAGATAATTATTCGAGACTAACCAATTCCGATGATTCACATCGCCGTGAACAGCTACATAACTAGTTTCTGGATATTCTGGTAAATGATTATATAAATAAGTGATTACTTCTTTTAAATAACTGTTTCGTTTTAATTCTTTAGGTAGTTGACGCTTATACTCTTTCAACATTGTTAGCGGGGTACAAACTTCGCCACCAATTTTTTTCAACATGTCTTTCAGCAAATTGGAATGATGCAATTGGTATAACACGTCAATCACGTCATTGCGTTTGCCAATTTCGTCCGCATGTAATAAACGTCCTTCCAGCCATTCTTGGGCTGTTAGTACGTCGCCATTCGCTGTCCGCTTTGTCCAAATCATCTTCGGGGCTAACCCTTCTTTAGACAATGCTGCAAGAAGTGGAGAAGTGTTTCGTTTAATGAACACTTTCTCTGTTTCTTTTATTCCCATGTATGTTTGACCAGTTGCGCCCTTTATCGGCTGCAGACGCCAGTCTTTATCCAACTGAAATTCCATGGAAATTATCTCCTATCTCAACACAATTTTATTGCAATTTTTACAGCAATTACCATTTTAGTCGCCAAACCTTGCTTCGTCAAGCTTCTATGTGGTTCTTTTGTAAATTTTGCTGGGTTTTCTCATCTTTATAACTTATTCAAGCGCATTGGAACATACATTTTAGTGAAAATCACAACTTCTACAATTAAGGCACCCAGAATGATCAAGCTATTTTGCAAACTGCCTAAACGAAGGCAGACAATCCCACCAAAAATAATGGCCGCAACAGATAATGCGCCGCTAATTAACCGGCGAATCGCTGCTTGTTTTTTTTCTATTGAAATTGGATATAACTGTGTCATCACCATATAATCAAATTGCGTGTACATGGGAATCAACTGGAACCCGATTAAATAGACAAACAATAAAGCAACTACCAACGCAATCCAGAATTCTTGTAAAAAGAAGAGTAGCACGCCACCAACCAAAATCAAACGAAACAATAAGCCGCTATATTCGCTACCTCGTAAAAAGCTCCGAATGAATAAGTAAGCATACGTGTTCTCAGATGTTTTTTTGACTACTCCGAGGAGAGGATCTAAGTATTTACGGCGTTTCACTGTACTACTCACTTCAGGAATATCTGTAAACAGCTGAATGAATTTATAAATTCTATGCATTCTGTTTTGTTCTTTTTGGATCATTTTTTCCCAATCCAAGAAACTCTTTTTCATCTTATTTTGCCAAATACTCGATAAACAAACGGCCAGAATGATGCCACCAATCACACCAACCCAAGGCGTCCAGTAAATAGCTCCCTTCATAATCAAGAGACTACTGATCAACCAAACAAACCACCAACTACGGTAAGTGGTTGACGAAAGATGATAGAGCCCATAGCTTTGTAAACTAAGATGTGTATAAATCATACAAACTAGCATGACCAAAAATAAAAAGAAGGTTTGAAACGACCAACCTGTTGTGACTACAATCAACGGCATCAATAGGCCACTTCCTAGAAAGCTGACCACAATCGGTAAAAGTAAAGAGTAGCGCAGCGCTCGTTTCAGATAAGCAGCGAATTGTTTTTCTTTTGGTAATAAAAAAAACTTGTCGGGCTCTTCTGTCAGAGTAGCCAACTTACCAACTTGAATGAGTAGCAGCCAGCCCAATAGAATTAACGGTCTGCCCCAAACAAAATCACGAGGTAATTCTTTTAACAACTGGGAATAGTACAGACCTAATCCGCCTAATAAAAACATACAGACTAAAACAAAATGATCATTTAAAATATAGCGCAAGTACTTGGACATTTTTTTGAAATGCCGTGACAAACGTTGACTAAAAAATTCGCCCATGTTACCCCACCTTTTCTTCCTTCGTCAAGGCAAGATAAATATCATCTAAAGAAGACTCTGGTAAATTAAATTCTGCACGTAATTCAGCCATTGTACCGTTTGCCCGTAATTTCCCTTCGTGTAGCACCACAAAACGATCACAATATTTTTCAGCTGTTGCTAAAATATGCGTGGACATTAAAATCGCTGCCCCTTGCTTACGCATCGTATCCATTAATTCTAATAAAGCATGAATTGCTAAAGGATCTAAGCCTAGAAAAGGTTCATCAATAATATATAAACTCGGTTCAATTAAGAATGCACAAAGTACCATAACTTTTTGTTTCATGCCTTTTGAAAAATTAGCAGGAAACCATTCCAATTTATTGTCTAAACGGAACGTTTTTAGTAATGGTTCTGCTCGTTTGAACGCTTCTTCTAATGGAATATCATAAGCCAAGGCCGTTACTTCGATATGCTCTTTCAATGTTAATTCTTCATATAAAGAAGGTGTTTCCGGAATATACCCGATTTTTTTACGATATTCTTCAGGTGCTTGTTGCAATGTTTCCCCGTCAATCATAATTTTGCCTTTTTGCGGCGTAAGTAACCCAATAATATTTTTGATGGTGGTACTTTTCCCCGCACCATTCAAGCCAATTAAACCAACCATTTCACCAGACTTGACGTCAAAATTAATATCTTTTAAGACAGGAATATGGCCGTAACCTCCTGTTAAATGTTCAATTGTTAAGCTCATTTCTTTTGCCTCCAACCTTTTCTCTACCATTATTAAACCCTAAGCGAACCAAGAATTCAAAAATTACTCCCTTAATTAAATGGATTTTTTTCTTTCTCTTATTATACACGAAATGAAACGAACTTTTTAGCGAACTCACGTACTTTTTCATCCACAGAGAAATCAACTTGTGGTAAAGTAAAGGAAAGAACCTAGAGAAAAGAGGAATTTTTCATGAATGATTGTATTTTTTGTAAAATTATCAACGGCGAAATCCCAAGTTATAAAGTCTATGAAGACGAGAAAGTCTACGCGTTTTTAGACATTACACAAGTGACCAAAGGGCATACCTTAATGATTCCAAAACAACACGTTGCTGATATTTTTGAATATAATGACGTTTTAGCAAGCGACGTCTTTGCTCGTATTCCTAAAGTAGCACGAGCATTAGAAAAAGCTTTTCCAGAAATGGAAGGATTAAACATTTTAAATAACAATAAGGAAGTGGCTTATCAATCCGTTTTCCATTCCCACGTTCATTTGATTCCCCGTTATTCAAAAGAAGATGATTTCTCTATTCATTTTGGCAACCATCAAGAGGACTATTCCGCCGAAGCGATGCAAGAAATTGCTGAGACCATTGCAAAGCAGGTGAACTAAATGAAAAAATTTATTAAAGGTCTCTTTTTTGGTGCAGCTGCTGGTACCATTGGCGGCTTGTTGGCTGCTCCAAGAAGCGGGAAAGAAACACGCCAACATTTAATCAATGAGCTAGAGGACTATCGTTCACTGAAAAATCAAGTCACGAATGACTGGGATCAGGTGCAACGAAATTTGGCAGTTGTCGAAGAAAACGTTCCACTGGCAACTGAATTTTCAAAAGACCTGCAACAAGAAATCACTGATTTCAAATTCCAAGCGGAACCTCGGATTGCTCAAATTAAAGAACAAATTGCTAAAATCACGGCTGAATTACCTGACACACAAACCAACAAGCAAAAGTAAAGTCTTTTATGTTAATTATTTCTTTTGTTATTAAAAACGCGAATTGTAAAATTAAGTTAGAAAAATAAAAAGGCATTTATGGTACACTCAAATTGTATTTCCGACGAAAGAAAACAAAGGAGTGTAACCATAAATGACCTACAAACATCTTACCATAGACGAACTGACAATGATAGAATCATATTATCTTCAACATAATAAACCGGTTGAAATCGCTAACCGAATGGGACGTGCTATACAAACTATTTATAATGTAGTCAATAAGTTCAAGCAAGGCAAGACTGCTCTTGATTATTGGCACCAGTATAAAGAAAATAAGAAAAAATGTGGTAGAAAAGTCATTCAATTACCTGCTCATGAAGTAGATTACATTAAAGAGAAAGTCACTCTTGGTTGGACGCCTGACGTCATTATCGGGCGAAAAGAAAGGCCTGTTTCATGCGGTATGAGAACACTTTATCGTTTATTTTCTAAAGGGATATTTGATATTGACACACTACCGATGAAAGGTAAAAGAAAACCCAATGGCCATCAGGAAAAACGGGGAAAACAACAATATCAGCGCTCAATCCATGATCGACCTGATAATTATCCTGATTTCAATTCTGAGTTTGGTCACCTTGAAGGTGACACGATCGTTGGCATTCATCATAAAAGTACCGTCATTACTTTAGTTGAAAGATTATCTAAAGTCATTATCACGATTAAACCCAACGGCCGTAAGGCATTAGATATTGAAACCGCCCTTAATCAATGGTTTTCTCGCTTCCCTAAAAACTTCTTTAAATCTATTACGTTTGACTGTGGAAAAGAATTTTCTAACTGGAAAGCCATTAGTAACCAACACGATATTGATATATATTTTGCGGACCCTGGAACACCTTCTCAACGCCCATTAAACGAGAATTCTAACGGGATTCTGCGTCGTAATGGACTGCCGAAATCAATGGATTTTAGAGAAGTGAATCAGACATTTATTTCCAGTGTCAGCAATCAACGTAATCATATTCCAAGAAAATCATTGAATTACAGAACACCAATTGAGATATTTTTGAGCTATGTACAAGAAGCATTTTATTCTAACTTAATTTGACAAATCATAAAAAATAAAAAGTGTGACGTAAATACGAATTTTGTTTGAAACTATGCCTGAGACTCTTTCTTTTTCAAAATAAGGTATGGTATAGTTATAACAGAAATAAAACTAAAAAAAACAGGAGTGCATAAGAGAATGAAGAAAAAACTAATCTTAGCTGCAGCGGGCGCAATGGCCGTTTTTAGTTTAGCAGCGTGTTCAAGCGGTTCAAAAGATATCGCAACAATGAAAGGTTCAACAATTACTGTTGATGATTTTTATAACCAAATTAAAGAACAAAGCACTAGCCAACAAGCGTTTAGCCAAATGGTTATTTATAAAGTCTTTGAAGAAAAATATGGCGACAAAGTAACTGACAAAGATATTCAAAAAAACTTTGACGAAGCCAAAGAACAAGTAGAAGCACAAGGTGGAAAGTTCTCTGATGCATTAAAACAAGCTGGTTTAACTGAAAAAACATTCAAGAAACAGTTAAAACAAAGAGCAGCCTATGATGCAGGTCTAAAAGCCCACTTAAAAATTACAGATGAAGACTTAAAAACAGCTTGGGCAAGTTTCCATCCAGAAGTAGAAGCACAAATTATCCAAGTTGCTTCAGAAGATGATGCCAAAGCTGTCAAGAAAGAAATCACTGACGGCGGCGATTTCACAAAAATTGCTAAAGAAAAATCAACAGATGCTGCTACGAAAAAAGATGGCGGTAAAATTAAATTTGATTCACAAGCAACAACTATTCCTGCCGAAGTTAAAGAAGCTGCCTTCAAATTAAAAGATGGCGAAGTGTCAGAACCAATTGCTGCAACAAATATGCAAACCTACCAAACAACCTACTATGTAGTGAAAATGACGAAAAACAAAGCAAAAGGCAATGACATGAAACCTTATGAAAAAGAGATCAAGAAAATTGCTGAAGAAACAAAATTAGCCGATCAAACATTTGTTTCGAAAGTCATTAGTGACGAATTAAAAGCGGCCAATGTGAAAATTAAAGATGATGCCTTCAAGAACGCTTTAGCAGGCTACATGCAAACTGAATCTTCAAGCGCTTCTTCAGAGAAAAAAGAATCAAAATCAAGTGATTCTAAAACAAGCGATACCAAAACAAGCGACTCTGAAAAAGCAACAGATTCTTCAAGCAAAACAACAGAATCTTCTTCTAAATAAGCATAAAAAAGAGAGTGGTCGATTGACCACTCCCTTTTTTTATTTATCTTTTGGAACATAGAAACTGCGGTTATCTAAACCAAAGATTCGTTCCGTATACTCCCCAGGCTGTGTTTGACGAATTGCCCCTAGCATCATTTGAATGGACGCATCCATGGTATCAATTTGATGTAAGATTTCCGCTTCCATAATTCTTGGTCGCACAGGTGAGCCATATTCCAACAATCCATGGTGGGCTAAGACCATGTGCCGAAGAACGACAACGTCTTCTTCTCGATCATCAATTTTCAAAGCCAAACACGCCTTGGTAATTTCCTCATCCACCAAAACTAAATGACCAATTAAGTTCCCTGCCACCGTATATTCTGTCGTAATAGCGCCAGATAACTCTAAAACTTTTCCTAAGTCATGTAAAATAATCCCCGCGTATAATAGTGACGTGTTAATTTCAGGATATTCCTTAGCAATTGCTTTGCCTAGGCGCAACATTGAGACAGTGTGGTAAGCTAAGCCATTCGCAAAAGCATGATGGTTCCGTTTGGCTGCAGGAAATTCATAAAATTCTTGTTGGTATTTCGTCATGAGATAGCGCACAATACGATTCCAATGAGCATTGGTAATCTCAAAAATCACTTGATTGATTTCCTCGACCATCTCTTCTTTTTTCAAAGGCGCTCGTTCCATATATAAACTTGGCTGGCTTGGTTCCTCTGCTGTCGCTAAACGCATGTGTAAAATTTTTACTTGGGGTTTATTTTGATAAACTTCTCGTTTCCCATTCAGTAAAACAACGTTTCCCGCAGTAAACCGTGTAATTTCATCCTCAGAGGCGTCCCAATATTTTCCGTCAATCGTGCCAGATGTGTCTTGAAAGGTAAAGGCAATAAACTTTTTCCCATTTTTAGCTACACGTACATCGGCATTTTTAATTAGAACAAATGATTCAAAAAGTTCTTCTACTGTTAATTCACGTAATTTTTTCACTTGACGCTTCCTCCTTCTAACGCAATTACTCTTTGTTGTAAGTCCTGATAATAGCTTACCATTTCTTGGTCAGAAGAAAAACAAATGACTTGCTGTTTTTGACCAAATTTAGTAAATAATTCAGCTAATTGGGCTTTTCTTTGATGATCATAGTGTAACCAGCCATCATCAATGATAATTGGACAAATCAGTTGCTCGCCTTGGACTGCTAAAAAGGCAAAACGAACAGCCATCATCAATTGATCTTTAGTGCCAGTTGATAATTCATGTAAATAAAACATTTCTTGTTCTTTCGTCACCGCAACTAGTTGACCTTCGGCTACTTGGATTGATTGATAACGCTGATTTGTTAAAAGTGCAAAGTAGCTTGATGCATACTGTAATAAGCTGGGCAATTGTTGTTCCGAAAGCTCTGTTAATAGGTCCATTAGCAGTTGTCCCGCTAGTTGATACCCAGACCAACGTTGAGCTAGTTCTTTGATTTCCGCTTTTAAAATTGCTTGTCGTTGATACAACTCATCTAAGGTACCATCCGTCATTAATTGTTGTTTTTCATAAATCAGCGCTTGATACTGTTCTTGTATTTTATCTAACTGACTTTCTTCCAGTGCTTGTTGCTGCGCCAGTTGTAAAGAACGGTCTTTTAACGTTGCTTCTGTTACCGCTTCTGGAAACAGATTACCTAATTGCGTCGCTAATTCTTGCCCACGACCAACTTGGGCTTGCTGAGTGGTCAGCTGTTGAATCCTCATTGGAACATCAGCGATTGATAGAATCCGATAACGAATTAGTAAAGGCTGAATTCGTGTTAATGCTTCTTGCTGTTTAGTTTTCAACTCTCGTAACTGCTGTTTGAGATAGCCATCTGCTTGATACTCCTGAGCAAAGCGAACCTTCTCCATTTCTTCAGCAAATCCTTCTAAAAAGTGTAACTTTTCTGAAAGGCTCTTTCCTTGTAAGGGTAAATGCGTCATCAATGGAAAGACTTGTTCTTCAAATCCTTGGCGTTTTTGTTGATTTTCCTTCAATTGACTCATGAGTTCTTCATTTGTTTGAACAAGCAATAAATAGCGCGTAATCAATTCCCGCTGATTCATTAAAGTATCAATTTGATTCATTTTTCCTAATTGATGGAGTTGGGCTTGCTCCGCTACTGATTGTTCAAGTTGTTCCACTTGCAGTTGTGCCTCACGTTCTTGATTCAGCGCTTGTTGGAACTGTTCATTTAAATAATCTAGTTGCGAAAGTTTCGTCTTCCATTCTTCTTTCACTTCATCAGAGGAAGCTTCTTTTCTAGTGGCGTAGCTAAGCACTTCTTTCGCGATAAGACTAACTCCCACGAGAACTAGGCCCCATTTTAAAGGGCTTGGCAAAAAGAAACCGAGTAATGCAAGGATACTTCCTAGCAATAACCAAAGTGGTTGACTTGTTTTCTGCGCTTTTTGGGCACGCGTCGCTTCACCAAAAAATGCGGCATGCGCTTTTTCAAAATCCGTTAACTGGTCTTCCAGATTTTCAATTTGAGAAGCCAAGAATGCTTTCTGTTCTTGTCCTTTTTGAAGAGCTTGCGTATACGCAACTTGTTGTTGGCGCCACTTTTGAACGGTTTCGTTGTCATAAAAAAGCTGTGGTGGTCGTTCAGGCGACCATGACCATTCGTTCTCTAAAAGGACCATTTCTTGACGATTTTGCTCAAAGGTTTGGGTCATCCATTCCGATTCCGTCATCAATTGTTGCATATCATAGCGTTGATTCAACAATTGTTGAATCAATGCTTCTTGTTCTAGGTAAAAAGCATAGCCTTCTGGAACATCGAGCGCTTCTGACTGAAGAGATAACTCTTTGGTCAAACGTTGTCGTTCTTTGTCTAGGTACATATATTCTTGAAAGGTTTCTTCTAATTGAACTTGGTCTTCTTTTACTAAAACAACGTTCTCTGTTTCTTCAGGTAGTGACTGCCATTCTTCGTACAAGGGAAAGTGACGTTGCTGTTCCGCAACCTGTAACAAGTCCTGTTGCGTTTCTTTTAATTGCTGTTGCAGTGTCACTCGCTGTTGTTCTGTTTCGCGAATCGTTTCTTCTAATTGTTGAAAAGTTTGTTGCTGCGCTTCTTTCTCTTGAATTTGCTCTTTTAGTTCTTGATAAGCCGCCAACTTCTGATTGAGTAATGGCTGCTGTCCTTTACCTTTAAAGATTTTTTGTGCTTCTTTAAAGTACGTATTTCGGTAAGTCAAAAGTTGTTGACTACCAGAAACACCAATGGCTAACAAGGATGTTTGCAGTTCCTCTTCTGTCAACTTATCACTCGTAATTAATTGTTCTTGTTGGAAAGTAAAAACCTCTTGAAATAACTTTTTCGTTAGCGGATGTAACATTTGCTGTAAGGTTTTTTCATCCCCCATTTGTTGTTGATAATAAATGATTGCTTGCCCTTTATTTTTTTCTTTAAAACGCTCGACTTGAACTTCCCCAAACACAGGATGTGCCAACCACAAACGACCACCATACGAACCACCATTTTTAGGTGCGTAATCGCGTTTTCTTTTGCCCTTTGTGGGAAAACCAAACAGCATTGCTTGAATGAATTGATACAATGTGGACTTGCCAACTTCATTTGCGCCGTACAGCAATTGATTACCAGATTCAAATGTAATTTTCTGTTGTTGCCATTTTCCAAAGCCCACAATCTCTACTGCGAGTAATTTCATAGTGGGTCCTCCTGAATAGTAAAGTCTTCATTAATTTGCTCATGTGCTAGGCGCAAGCTCTCTAATCGCCACTGCTCATCCATTGAAAAAATTCCAGCAAATTCTGGATAACGTAACAATTCCTTGGTGGTATCTTCAAAAATAACTGGATCTAAGTATGTTTTTTCTAATGCCGTTAATAAGTTGGGACTAGCGGCTAAATAGATCGGTTCTTTCGTTGGTTCCTCTGCTTGCAATATTAGGTGATAAACAAAAAAATCACCTTGCGTTTTTTGTAAAAGCTGCTGCTGTAAGTAGCTTAATAGTTCACCATTGACAATGGCTTGCACCACGGTCACATCCAAATGTTGCGTTTCTTTCAGTGTCAACGCCATCAATTGCTGTTGCTGATGCGCATGCCACTTCGTCAGCAAACTGGTTTCAAGATAAGACAAAACGCTTTGGGTGTCACGGCATTGCGCAAGAGATACTTCTTCATTCGTCCAATCTATTTCTGCGACTTTTTCAAATTGAACAGTCGCTTGATTTTGGGAAAGTGTGACCACTGCAACACCTTGTAAAGACTGTTCTTTTTTCGTGTGCCCTTGAGGTGTTCCAGGATAAACAATTAGCGGTTGTTCACTAACAATTTGCGGCTGATGAATGTGGCCCAATGCCCAATAATTATAGCCAGTGGCTTTTAAATCCTTCCATGTAAACGGAGCATAATTTTGTTGCGCTTTCCGACTGGTGTCTCCATGATAAATCCCAATATGAATGTCAGATTCTGCTTGTTTGATAGGAAATTCTAGTGCTTTATTTTCATCAATCCAGGGATGCTCATAACTAAACCCCGAAACAGCCACTTGTTCGCCCGCTTTCGTTTCAAAATACAGCGTCTCAACCATTTCTTTTTCAAATAAAAAAACATTGTCTGGAAAAGAAAACCAATAGCGGTCTTTTTTATAGTAATCATGATTCCCAAATGTTAGAATCACAGGGATTTCTGCTTGTTTCAACTGTTCTAATGCAGCCATCAATTGGGCTTGCATTGAAATAGAGGTCTGACTTTGATGAAACGTATCTCCTGCAAAAATAACCAAGTCCACCGTTTCTCGAATGGCAACTGTTACGATATTCATTAACAATTGTTGATTAGCTTCTCTTAAGCGCTTCGCTAAGGCTGTCGGGATCCCAGTTAACCCTTCAAAAGACCGATCCATGTGTAAATCAGCTGTATGCAATAGTTTCATCGTTTCCCCTCCTTTTCTCCTCCCTTTATCATATCATTTTCTGCCAGCTTGGTCAGTAAAAACATACGAAAATTTGTTCGTTTTTTTATTTTCAGTAAAAGAAAAACTCTGACAAATTGTCTTATAGACAACTTGTCAGAGTTCAATTACGTAAATTAATCGTTATACATATCACGCACAGGAGTCATGATAATTCGGTTTAAATCATTGACAACTAAGCTAAACGCTTGTTCTTTTTGCATTAATTCGTTGATAACTGCTGTTTCTTGCACTTTCGTTGCAATGCTTTGTGCTTTTTCAGCATCTTCATCCGTGAATTCTTCACCGCGCATTTGTTTTTCTTGAAGTCCTTGTTGGAATCCTTGGAATTCTTTAAACAATGTGTAAGCTGCTTCGTCTGCTTTTACTTCTTCATACGCTGCTTGTAATGCTTTAAATTCGTCTAACTCACGTAGTTCACGTTCAATCTGATTGGCTGTATCATAAATGTTACTCAATGGAATCCCTCTTTTCTCAATAGTTTCATCTTTATTGTACCATTTCTCTTAGGTTTTCCCAACTAATTTCCTAATAAGCCTCCGAAAATTCCTTCAATCTTGTCTTTGACTTTTTTCGCGCCGTCTTTAATTTGTCCCCCAACTTCATTCAATGTATCTCCGAAATTGCTAGCGCCATCTTGAACAGAGTTTCCAAAGTCTTTTAAGTTATCCCGCCAATTAGAATTGGCACCACCGGTTAAACTATCGTTGCTATCAACAACTTTCCCACCTGTGGCATAAGCATCCGCGACAGGAAATTGTGCTTGTTTGACTTGTGGCAAGATGCCACTGGCTTGACTGTTGAACACCTGAGAGGCATATGTGGCGCTACTACCTTCCAGATAATGGGTTTTACTGGTTTCTTGGAAGCCTAACCAAGTAGCAATGACAACTTCTGGTGTATAACCAATCACCCACTGATCGTTCGTTTTACTACTATCGAAGTTGGTTTCTGTCGTACCTGTTTTACCAGCCATTACGTAGCCTGCTGGTTGTGCGTTGACCCCGCTCCCAGAACTAAAGACCCCTAGTAACATACTTGTAATCCCGTCTGCAACATCTTTGGTAATGACTTGTTCTTTCTTGACTTTAGTATTATCAACTACAATTGCGCCAGTTGAGTCGACGATTTTTGTAATTAAATGCGTTTCAGTTTTATAGCCTTCATTGGCAAAGGCACTATAAGCTCCCGCCATGGTTAGTGGCGAAACACCCGTTTGTAATCCCCCAAGTGCTAAACCATAATATCGATCTTTTTCTGATAATGGAATGCCAAATTTCTCTGTTTTTTCATAGCCTTTATCTAAACCAATTTGATGTAATAACCACACCGCTGGTAAATTTAAGCTTTCTCCTAAGGCTTGATACATAGGAACTTCTCCACTGTACGTGCGGCTATAGTTTTGCGCTGGATAGTAATCTTGTGGTTTATCTTCTAAAACAGAGTCTGGTTTATAGCCAGCCTCTAAAGCTGGTGTATAGACAGAAATTGGTTTTAAGGACGAGCCTGGTGAACGTTTTGTTTGCGTTGCAAAGTTAAAGCCTCGATAAACGTGTTCCCCTCGACCGCCCACCAGTGCTTGCACGCCGCCGGTTTTCGGATCAATGGCTACAGAGCCACTTTGAACCATGGCACCGTCTTCTGCATTGGGTGGAAATAGTGTATCATTTTTATAAGTTGCATCCATCGCATCTTGATATTTTTGATTTAAAGAAGTGTAAATCTTGTAGCCTTTATTTAAAATATCTTCTTCTTTAAATTTATAACGATTGACCGCTTCATCAATTACCGCATCAAAATAATATGGATATTTGTAACTATTTTCGTCGCCAACATAGGTGTCATTTAATAGACTCGCTAAGTTAACACTCGCTTCTTGATTGGCTTCTTCTTGAGACAGTTTTTTATTGTCGACCATTAGTTGTAAAACGGTATTCCGTCGCGCTGTGGCATTGTCAATGTAATCAATTGGGTTATAAATTCCTGGCCCTTTTAACATACCTGCTAGCGTTGCGGCTTCCCCCACTGTCACTTGGGATGCATCCACGCCAAAGTATTTACGAGCTGCATCTTGCACGCCCCAGACACCATTACCAAAATAAGAATTATTTAAATACATTGCTAAGATATCTTTTTTCGAATATTTCTTTTCGATTTCAATCGCTAAGAATAATTCTCTGGCTTTCCTATCTAACGTTTGCTCTTGCGTTAAGTAAGCATTTTTGGCTAATTGCTGCGTAATTGTACTTCCGCCACCACCGCCACCGATTTTCCCGAAGGTCAATTTTCCAACAACCGCACGGGCAATCCCTTTGATGGAATACCCTTTATGTTGATAAAACCCGCGATCTTCAGTTGAAATAACCGCGTCTTGAATATAAGGAGAAATATTGTCCAGTTCCACAAAAGTTCCTTTTTGCCCGAATAACTTTCCGACTTCCTCTCCTGATTCATCATAAACACGTGTTGATTCACTTAGCCCCGATTTTAGGGTCTCAACGTTTGCGGACTTGGCTAAGTAAAATAAATAAATACTGGCACCTAAAGCGACTACCAAACCAATTAACAAGAAAATTTTATTGATTTGATACTTTTTCCAAATCCGCTTTCTGGCTTGATGGAATTGTATTAAATAAGGCTTTATCCACGTCCAAAAATGACGTAATCCGACACCGACTTTACTAAAAAATTGTTTAAGATTGTCCATAGTACTCCCTCTGTTTACGTTTCTTGGCTAAGTCTACCATATTCTTGTGGGTACGACCTAGGTCTAAAGCATGAAAAATTCTTGAAAAACAATTTCAATGGTCTTTTCGCTGTAGCAAAGGAAATGTGGCCTTCACTAGAGGTAAATAATTGCTTACGTTTAGAAACGAGTCTTTATTTAGCCTCTATTCTATCATGCTTTTCTTCGTTTTTTATGTAAATTTGTTTAAGAATCTCTCAAGGAACTGCCTTTCTAACAAATTTCAGCTTTTTTTCCGTTCTGACTTGACCTTTTGAGTAGCTTTGTTACACTAAATAGCGAATCAGTGAAAGGTGGGATTTGGTGGAATATTCAATGAGATTACCTGAAAATTTTTCAACAATGACTGTAAAAGAACTATTAGAAAATGAGTGGCTAGTCCCTCGAAAAGTGCGCCATTTTTTACGCACGCGAAAAAATGTCAAAATCAACGGAGAAACAGCTGCTTTTCATTTTCCAGTCCAAGCTGGCGATTGTGTCACCTTAACGTTTGAAGAAACCGATTATGTGTTTCCCACTATTCATTTGGGGGAAGCAACGCGTGTGAAGGTTTTATATGAAGACGAACATTTAATGATTGTAAATAAACCTTATGGCATTAAAACCCATCCAAATCAGCCACAGGAAACAGACACCTTGTTAAATCATGTTGCTGCCTATTTAGCTGAGAAAAATCAGGTCCCTTATGTCGTTCATCGATTAGATAAAGAAACCAGTGGTGCGATTGTCTTTGCTAAAAATCCTTTTGTCTTACCTATTTTAGGGCGTTTATTAGAAACAAAACAAATTTACCGTCAATATCAAGCGATTGTAGCTGGTCACTTTAACCAAAAAGAACAGACAATCAATCAGCCGATTGGTCGTGATCGGCATGATCGCCGGAAACGACGGATTGATCCTCAAAAAGGGGATTCAGCGATTACGCATGTCCAAGTGGTCAAAGCTCTTTCTAATAATCAAACCGCAGTTACCTGTGTTTTAGAAACAGGTCGGACGCACCAAATTCGGGTCCATTTAGCTAGCGAAGGGCATCCAATTATTGGTGATCCGTTATACAACCCAAAATCGCAGGCAGCTCGTTTAATGCTCCATGCTTCACAACTTCATTTACTCCATCCGTTTACAAAAAAACAAATCGTTGTGACTGCAGCGCCTGGCCTATGGTAAAAAAACAGAAGAAATCGGACGGTAACCGCCGATTTCTTCTGTTTTTTTATTTTACCGCACATTCACTGCTGAGAACGGCATATCTGCGTTTGCTCAGTGTCTTGGTGTTAAACAGTTCCTGAGCTAACTCTCAGCCTTAATTATTTGTAGCCACTCTTTTTGTAAAATTCCGTAATTGTAGATATCCAGCCATTGGCCATCTTGAAATAACGCTTCTCTATCAATTCCTTCTTTTTTGAAGCCTACTTTTTCATAAACATGAATCGCGTTTTGATTGTTACTATTGACAGCTAATCTGATTTTGTGCAAGCCCAATTCATAAAAAGCAAATTTACAAATTAAAGACACCGCCTCAAAGCCATATCCTTGACCACGTTGCTCTTTTTGTAAAATAGCAATCCCTAAATTGGCCCCTCTATTTTTCAACTGTACATCAGACAACGAAACCCAACCAATAAATTCCTCTGTCGTATTTTCTAAAATAGCAAATAGAAATCGATCATCTTCTCCTTTATTAATTGTGAAATCTTTCCATTCTTCAAGCCCCCACGGATGTAAAGCATCCCAGCTCAAATGCCGAAGCAATTCATTATCCCATTGCTGCTTTGCAATATGTTCGATATATTCTTCTCTAAAATGAGAAAAGCCAACGTGTTTTCCTTTTAAAACATTTTCCATAAGAACACCTTTAATTTCCTAGATTATTTTTCTATTTGTTGACTATCTATTTCCTCGTATTTTTGTAAAAAAGTGGCAATTTTTTCGATGACACACGCATTTTTATCGCTTTGGTCATTCTCTACCTGAAGAACAAGCAACGGTTCATGCAGACTTAAGCGTAGCAAAAACCAACCACTGCCATATTGACCAGACACGTTTCCCCGAACACCTTCTTGGTTTTCACGGTCCACAGCAAAGTCTGCTTGATTTTCTACAAACAATTCAAAGTCTCGCAAGACTTGTTGCCCATAACAAGTAACATCCTCCGCAGTAATTTTGAAGCGAAATTCGTTGGTTTCTGCCGGTTGCTTCAATGTAGCAATCAGATCTCCTAACGTTTGATTGTTTTGTTTCAATTCTGGTAACAACATTAAAATTTTCGCCACGATATATGCACCATCATCCAGATTGTAGTTTTCTTGAAATGCTGCATGACCACTGGTTTCAATGGCTAACGGTGTCTGAAAGCCCCCATGATTCAATTCAATCATTTTATTAATGACATTTCGGTAACCAGAAATATAACGAATCTGTTGGCCGCCTTTTTCTTCAATAAATGTTTTTAAATGACTTGATGTTGGCGAATTTGTCACAATATAACTACCAGGCGCTTCTTTTAAAACGATTGCCGCTAAAACAGCAATTAAATTATTTCGGTTTAGTACCTCACCTGATTGGTCCACCACGGCCGAACGATCTACATCTGTATCAAAAATAATGCCCAAATCTGCTTGATTAGCTAAAACAGCCGTTTGAATACTTTTCATTGCTTCAGAATTATCTGGATTAGGTACATGATTAGGAAAATGCCCATCTGGTTCTAAAAACTGTGATCCCGTCGTATCAGCGCCCAAAACTTGAAGAACCTGCTCCGCAAAGAAGCCCCCAGCCCCATTACCCGCATCAACGATAATTCGAAAGCCCTGTAAAGGTTTCTCTTCTGGCGAATGAATTCCTTGGCGGATTTTTTCCACCAAATGCTCCGCATAAATTGGCAGTAACTCTTGCTTCATCAGTGTGCCATTTTCATTGGCTGTCAGCGGATCAGTATGAGATAAAATATACCGAATATCTTCTTTCTCTGCTCCACCTTCTGCTGTGAAGAACTTCAAGCCATTAAAGTAGTAAGGCAAATGGCTAGCTGTAATCATAATCGCTGCATCACATTGAAACGTTGGAAATTGAGTAGCCATAAACATAGCAGGCGTCGTAGCTAAACCAACGTCAATCACCTGAATACCTAATGAAAGAAACGTATCTACTAATGCTTGCTTAATCGGCTCCGCCGTTAGACGACTATCATGTCCGATTGCAATTGTCAGGCGCTGTTGTGCCTTTCGTGGCAGCTGTTTTTTGTCCTGTAACCAACGAACCACGCCCACCGCAATCTCGGCTACTGCTGTTGCGGTTAATGTTGCAGTTTGCTCTTCCGTATCCAAAGCAATTCCCCGAATATCCGAACCATTTTGTAGCGCTTTCAATTCTACCAAGAAAAAAACTCCCTTCTATTGATGCTTTCAATTTTAAAAAATCATATTTTCGATGCGTTCGATAAAGTGTTCCGCATCCTCTTCTGAACGTGTAATCACAATAATCGTATCCGCACCAGCCACTGTACCAGCCACTTCTGGATAAGCTACTTCATCTAAAAAGTTACTCACCACATCGGCATTTCCCATCTCTGTATGCAAGATGACAATAAATTGTACTCGCTCCATTCGAACAACTGAATCTTTTACTGATTCTCGTAATTTCTCTTCACTGCTTGTGCCTTGTGCTTGAGAAAAAATTGCATATTTGACACGACCATCTGCACCATGTGTTTTAACAATACTCATTTCACGGATATCTCTTGAAACAGTCGCTTGAGTGGCTCGGACGCCAAGTTCTTCCAAACGAGTGATTAATTCATCTTGTGTTTCAATTTCTTGTTGCATAATTAGTTGTTTAATCAAACGTTGACGTTCTGCTTTTTTCATATAGACCACTCCTCTCCATTCATTTCTTTTATTATATCCAAAAATGAGTAAAAATACAGGTACTTTTCACATTAAACTCTTTATTTATCTGAAAAAGACTGGATAAATGTTTATATACCAGTCTTTTTCAGTAAAAAATACTTATTTAAGAAGATTCTTTTCTTTTAAATAGTCTTTCGCCACTATGCTAGGATCTTGCCCCTCCACATTGACTTGATAATTCATTTCACTCATTTCTTCTTCGCTAATTTTTCCTGCCAATTTATTCAATATTTCTGCTAATTCTGGATATTTTTCCAACGTTGCTGTTTTAATAAGTGGTGCTCCTTGATAAGGCGGAAATAGCGCTTGATCATCTTCTAACGTTACTAAATCGTATTGTTTCAATTCACTATCCGTTGAATAGGCATCAATCACATTTACCTCACCATTATTAATCGCTTGATAGCGTAATGCCGGTTCCATCGATTGGACATTCAGATTTAAATGATATTTTTCTTGTAATCCCTTATAACCATCTTGCCGATCAATAAATTCTAACGTAAAACCTGCTTTCAACTGATTGCTAATTTTCTGTAAATCACTAATCGTTTTTAATTGATGCGCTTTTGCAAATGAGCGCTTAACTGCGACGGCATACGTATTTTCATAGCGCATCGGTTTCAACAAAGTAAGGTTTTCTTGGTTTTTCAAGCCAGCGCGTGCCGCTTCATAGACTACTTGAGGTTGATTGTCTAGCTGAGGAGGATTTTTTAAAAAGGTTTCGATCACTGTGCCTGTAAATTCCGGATAAAGATCGATTTCATCTGATTTCAAGGCATTATATAAAAAAGTAGTCTTGCCAAAGTTTGGCTTTAACGTCACCTGAATGTCGCTATTTTCTTCAATTAAGGCTTTATACATATTAATAATAATATCTGGTTCCGCTCCTAATTTGCCAGCAATTGTCAGCTGTTTTTCCTTTGAAGAAGTTTGTTGATTCCAGAAAAATGAACCACCTAACAAAAGGCCTAAAATAGTACCGCCAATGATTAGTCGCCGTCCATTCGCTTTTTCCAACCAATGAATTCCATAATTAAATAAGACTGCTAGTGCAGCTGATGAAAGAGCTCCAATAAAAATCAACGATAAATTATTTCGATCAATTCCTAATAAAATGAAGGTCCCTAAACCACCTGCTCCAATTAACGCCGCCAACGTGGCCGTACCAATAATTAAAACGGTAGCCGTTCGAATCCCAGAAATAATAAATGGTAACGCCATTTGTAACTCAAACTTAAACAGTTTTTCTTTTTTACTCATCCCAAATGCTTCTGCGGCTTCTTCTAACGAAGGATCAATTTCCGTCAAACCAGTATAGGTGTTTTGTAAAATTGGGAATAAGGCATAAATCACTAGCGCAACAATTGCCGGTGGTCGACCAATACCAATTAACGGAATCAGTAAGCCTAGCAAGGCTAAAGAAGGGATGGTTTGGAAAATCCCAGTCACTTGTAACAGACTTTCCGCTAACTTACGATGACTCGTTAAATAAATGGCTAAAGGAATTGCAATCAACGCAGCGAATAATAACGAGATAAAGGACAATTGCATATGCTCGATTAACGCTTGCAGATATTCTTCTTTTCGAGCGAAAAAAGTTTCAATCAGTGCTTGCATCTACTGTCCCTCGCTTTCCAACAGCTGTTCCATAAAACGAGTAATCGTTTTTGAGGTGATACACCCTAAAACTTGTTGTTTTTCTACTAAATTTGCTTTCTCTTGCGCATTAATGAGTTGGACAATCTCTTTTAAATTGGTTTCCATGAAAACAGTCGGCACTGGCTCAATCGTCTCATCCGTAGCTTCTAAAAATGCAGTCAAGTCAGCGCCACAATAGTTCGCTAGTTCTGGCGAAGATTGTTTAAAAAATTGACCGACAAAATTATTTTTCGGATGTTTTTGAATGGCTTCTGGCGTATCGACTTGAATAATTTTACCAGCGTCCATAATACAGATGCGCTCTCCTAACAATAAAGCTTCATTCATATCATGGGTCACAAAAACAATGGTACTCGCTAATTCCTGATGAAGTTCTTTCACCAAACGTTGAAGATGATGTCTTGAAATCGGATCTAGCGCGCTAAAAGGTTCATCCATTAAAATCACTTCTGGTTCGGCTGCAATGGCGCGTAAAATTCCGATACGTTGTTGTTCGCCTCCTGAAAGCGCTGCTGGCTTACGATGCAGATATTCCTCAGGATCCAGCTGAACTTTTTTCAATAGTTCAATGGTTCGCTCTCTGCGTTGCTCTTTGGGCCATTTTTTCATTTCAGGAATCAACTCAATATTTTCCGCCACGGTTAAGTTAGGAAATAAGGCAATTTGCTGAAGAACATAGCCAATTTTTAGTCGTAATTCACGTAAAGGATAATTGGTTACCGCTTGTTCATTGAGAGCCACTTCACCTGTCGTTGGCTCAATGAGCCGATTAATCATTTTCAAAGTCGTCGTTTTTCCACTACCACTCGGCCCTACTAATACAAAAAATTCGCCTTGTTGGATTGTTAAATTCACATCGGACAAAACGGCATTTTCTTGATATACTTTTGAAACATTTTGAAATTTTATCATTTATTTTCACCGCATCTTTCACTTCTTAATAAACAAAATCTTTGGAGGATCGTCACTCTTTCAGTATAATTTAAGACTAACATCCTGCCTAATTTTTTGTTTTAAGCGCAAGTATGTGGGGGCTCATTTAACGGCTGCCGGTTCGTATCTACAATTATCTACTCAATGAATGGAAAAATTGTCCTCTTCTGCCTTAAACAAAAGTGAACTGTTTTCTACTAAAAGGAGTGATCGTTATGGAAAACGACAAGTGAATTTATAAATGGGACAACGTGAAACTTTTTTTAATTTTCTTAGTGATTTTTGGGCATATTTTAGATCGTGAAGCTTCTCCTTCACGACTCATGGAAACGATCAACTTTTGGATCTATTCATTCCATATGTCGGCCTTTATTTTTGTCTCTGGACTCTTTAGTAAACATGCCATTAAACAACGAAAATATCTACGCTTACTTTCCTTTGTTTGGCTTTATCTCTTAGCGAAGTTGTTGATTACACTTGCTAATTTCGCCTTTGCAAATAAAATGAATTTTGATTTACTGAACGAAACAGGCGTTCCTTGGTACTTACTTTCCTTAGCAAGTTTCTACTTAATTACCATCTTTCTTCAGCGCGTTCAGCCGAAAATCATGTTGCCCATCATCATTGTTATCGGCTGCGCCTCAGGCTATTTGCCTGTGGAAGGTTTCTTGTCTTTAGGACGGACTCTGGGCTTCTTCCCTTTCTTCTATTGTGGCTACTTAATGGATATTCAAAAGCTACAAACCTTTTTAGATCATCGCAAAGTCAAATGGGCAGCGGTAGGCGTAATTTTAAGCTCCTTTTTATTTGTAAATAGTCAATGGTCATTGGCAACGAAATTTTGGGGCTTCTTAACTGGTTGGGCTTCCTACGCTGAAATTAGTCCGGCCTTTGAATACAGTAGTTTCATTCAGCTGTTCTTTTACGTTGCTGCAGCATTGGTGTCTCTTTCTTGGTTTGCATTATTGCCGAAACGAAAGTTACCTTTAAGCGCCCTCGGAAAAGATACCCTCTACCCTTATCTCTTGCATATGCCCTTAATTATTCTGTTGGAAAGTGGTTTGCAATTAGACACACTCTTTAAAGAATGGTTTACTTTCCGAATCCTGGCACTCTTCTTCTTAGCCCTCTTCATTTTAGCTATTACGAATATGCCTGTGGTGAAACGGGGAGCGGATTATCTTTTTAATCCAATTGCGTATGTGTTGCCAAAACAATGGTTAAAAGTTAAATAAAAAAAGAAGAGCGTGGGACAAAAATCACTTTGGATTTTTGCTCCACGCTCAAAAACTGTTAAACGGCGAGAGTTGCAATGTTTCACTGTGAAGCATGAACAGATGAAATCATCGTACCTACTTGGTTCTTGGAGCTAAACACTTTTGTCTCAGCCTCCACTTTTATCTCAGATTTTTTTCAACTATTGAAACAATCCTTTAATTTTATCAAACAAATCATCGGTCGTTGTATCAGCTAACATCGCTGTAATTTTATGATAGTGTTCGCCTAATTCATCTTTATGTTCTTCAATGAATTGTTGCGCATGTTCCACGTTACCTTCTCCAATTAAATCTTTTGCTTTTTGAACTAATTCTTCTACGTTCATTTTCACACGTCCTTTGATTAAATAGTTAACAATAAGTGTTTCACTCATTGCGTTTTCTCCTATTTATCGTATCGTGGGATCCGTTGATTTGCAAGAAATTTTCAGTAAATTGACGGTTCTGATTTTGGGTTTTTAAAAGGCAAAAATTGCAAAAAAAAGCTGTTTTCGAAAATCGAAAACAGCTTTTTTACTTTACTTCGCTAAACGATAAATCGCATCTGCATAAATAGCAGCTGCTCGGAATAAGTCATCTAATTCCATAAATTCGTTGGCTTGGTGCATTGTGTCTGTGTAGCCAGGGAACATTGCGCCATAGGCAACACCACGTTTTAATAAGCGGCCATAAGTACCGCCACCAATGATTTGTTCTTGGCCTTTTTCGCCTGTATGGTCTTCGTAAACTTGTAGTAACGTTGCCACCAATGGATCATCAACTGGTACATAATGCGGTTCTTGGTTGCGATCTCCTTGTGTTGCAGTGACCGTTTCACCGACTGTTGCTTGAACTTTTGCTTGTAATTCTTCTGCTGAAGTTCCTTTTGGATAGCGGAAGTTTAATGTTACTAAGCTATTTTCAGGATTTTCTGGATCAAAGTTAACAATCCCAGCGTTCATTGTCAATTTACCCATTTTTTCGTCTTCAAAAGCCACACCTAATTTTTCGCCATAAAAATCTTCATGGATAAATTCAGCAATGGTATTAATAAAGCTGTATGCGCCTTCTGCAAAGCTGTAATCATTTAAGAAAGTTGCCAAGAAAGTCGCTGCGTTAATTCCAGATTGTGGGCTAGCACCGTGAGCACCTTTACCAACTACATGGAAAGTCACTGTTTTATCTGAAAGTTCTGCGTTACCTGAAATTTTTGCTTCTTGTTTGATGAATGTTTCAAAGCTAGCAGCTAGTGAAGCCGCTTCGTCTGCTGAAGCAGCCGTTACAACAGCATCTGCTGTTCCCGGAACCATGTTTTCACGTAAACCAGATTTGAAGCTTTCTAATTTATAATCAGCACCGTTACCGCCTCGGAAAGTTAAACGAATCGTCACATTTCCTTTTTCCCCATTGATAATTGGGAACTCAGCATCTGGTGAGAAACCAAAGTCTGGCGCTTCTTCATGTTGGAAATAGTAATCCATATCGCCCCAGCCGCTTTCTTCGTCACTTCCTACTACGAAACGGATTTTTTTAGACACGGGTAAGCCTAATTCTTTGATAATTTTCATTGCGTAATAAGCAGCCATACTTGGGCCTTTATCATCGCTTGCACCACGTGCATAAATTTTGCCATCTTTAATGACTGGTTCATAAGGATCTGTTTCCCAACCATCACCCGCAGGAACAACGTCCATATGACCAAAAATCCCTAACGTTTCGTCGCCTTCACCATATTCAATGTGTCCAGCGTAATTGTCGACATTTTTCACCGTAAAGCCATCACGTTCACCATACGCTAACATGTGTTTTAAGCCAGCAACTGGCCCAGGTCCAAAGGGCGCTTCAGGTGTTGCTTGTGCATCATCACGTTCACTGTTGATCCGTAATAAGTTTTGTAAATCTTCTAATAAGTCGTCTTTACGTGCTTCGACTTCTTTTGTCCAATCAATTGTCATTTGTTGTCACTCCTATTCATAAAGTTCTACATAGTCAATCATACCATTTTATGCAGAAAAAGAAAGAAACCCGACACTATTTTTCGAGAAATTTTTTATCTTTTCCGCAGAAAGGGCTGGGTTTTTGTTTATTTTAATTGAGGTATGATTGTTTAGGTTGTAGTTGTTGCAATTCGGCTTCTGTTAAGGGCCGATATTCCCCTAGTTCTAACGTTTCATCCAACCATAGTTCGCCCATTCGTAATCGTTTTAAATACGTCACAGGTTTGCCTACAGTGGCTAACATCCGTTTGACTTGATGGAATTTTCCCTCTTGAATCACTAAACGGACTACGGAAGTCCCTTCTTCCTCATTGATCGTCTCAATGACTAAACGACTTGGTTTAACCATTTCTCCATCTTTCAAGGCAAATCCTTGCGCAAACAGTTGACAATCTTCCACTGTCACAAGTCCCTCAACTTCAGCTAAATATTCTTTATCCACATGCTTTTTGGGTGATAATAATTGATGCGCTAACTGGCCATCATTTGTTAATAGAAGCAAGCCTTCGGTATCTTTATCCAAGCGACCAACTGGGAACAAGTCGGCACGGTAATCCTGATCAGTTAACAAGTCAATTACCGTTTCATCTCGCTGATCTTCCGTCGCAGAAATGACACCTTGTGGTTTATGCAACATGTAATAAAAGAATTTCTGATACGTAAGAATTTCTCCCATCAAGGCAATTTGATCTGTTTCTTCGTTTACTTGTGTTTTGGCTTCTTTTACGACGTCACCATTCACCGTAACGACTTTTTTCTTTAACAATTGTTTGATTTCTTTACGACTACCGATACCAACATCGGCTAAAAATTTATCTAAACGCATCGTCATTCCTCTTTCCTTTAAAAAAATAGCTTGGGACATAAATCGAATCGATCGATGTCTCAAGCCTTGTCTCTTAAGAGAATCTGCTGAAAGGAGTTCAATCAGCTATTATTTAATATTGAATTTTGCACGTAATTTTGCGGCATTTTTCCCTAATAAACGATCAGCTAAGCGAATCTTCAAGACCGAATAGCCATAAAAAGCGCCTCCTGCAGCAGCCACAATTACAACGATAATGAAAGCTTGGAAACGTCTAGTTGGATCTAAAAATAGATACAAGAACTGACGGAAAATCAAAGCGATAATCATCATGATGACTGTAATACAGAACATTAACAATGTTCGCCGTAAGGTTAATTTGTAATTAAAACGTGTCACTTGACGAATTCTTCTTAGAATCAATACGCAAGAAACCGTAAAACCAATCATCGTTGCTAATAACGGACCGTAAACTTCAAATAAACGGATTGCGGGGAATTGCACGATTAATTTCACAGCTAAACCAATTCCTAAATAACGCATTGCGTCACGATTTTCATACATCCCCATCAACATATTTGACACTAACATATACAAGCCCAAGAATAAACTAGCGTAACAAGCTTGCACTAATAAAGAAGTGCCTAAAGCATCTGGCATGTAAAAAACAGTGTATAGTGGTTGCGCTAAAACAATCATACCGAACGTTGCTGGCAACATTACAAACACAAAAAGTTGTAAATTATTACTAATCAAACGCGCTAACTCACGATGATTTTTTAAGGTGACCGCTTCTGTAATTAACGGTAATCCAGTAGCCGAAATCGAAGTCGCTAAAGCCACGACAATCATGGTTAATTTGTCCGGATTGGCATTAAAAATACCGAAAAGCTCTCGTAATTGGGTATCTGAATAATCCGTAAACAAACGCATAAAGTTTGAGAAAGTAAACTGATCGACAAGTTTAAAGACAGTTACCCCTGAGCCAACTACGATAAAAGGAATCGCCTCTTTAAAAGTTTCAATCAATAACTCTTTTGGAGCAATTTCATGTTCATTGGCGCTGTGTTCTTCTAAATAATCAAATAATGGTTTTTGTTTGTACATGTAATAACCTAAAACCGCAAAACTTGCGAGCATCCCAATAAATGCCGCAAAAGTGGCTTGGGTCACCGCTGTAACGTAATTACCTTCAAAGACTTTCATGATAATAAAAGCAGTTAATAACATGTAAAAAACTCGTGCTACTTGTTCAACAATTTGTGATAAAGCAAAGGGCATCATTTCTTGATTTCCTTGGAAATAACCGCGAATGACACTCATGCTTGGGAAAACTAAAACGGCTAAACTTAATGAACGCATCGTTGGAACTAATTCAGGTCCTCCGCCAGACAAAGCTGCTAATGCCGGAGATGCCAAATACATCACAATAGCAAAAACCACACCTAAGCCACCCATTAGTTGTAAGGCACGATAAAAAAGCTGTCGACTAATTTTATATTCGTTCAATGAATTATAATGCGAGGTCTGCTTGGCAATCGCACCTGGAATTCCGGCGGTAGAGATCATTAGGAATAAGGCATAAATCGTATACCCCATTGAAAACAAACTGTTCGCTTCGTTTCCGTGCTCGCCCATCCAAGCGTACCAGGGAATGATGTAAATCGCCCCTAACATGCGGGAGATAATATTACTAGCTGTCATCCAAGCTGAGCCTTTGACCATTTTTTCTTGGTTCGTCAGGATTGGTTGATCAACTGAATTTGGTTGATTGATCATTTTGTCCTCCAATATTCTTTGAGTATGCTTTCTTTATTTTAATTGTTCATCTTGGGATATGCAACGACTTTCTCGAAGAATTATCCTATTTTAACATTTCTCATGGATTTTCTCACGCTAACGAGATGGTTTTTTTAAAAGAAAAATAATGCTATAATGACATCAGTTTTGAAATTTCGTTGAAACGTTTGGAGGCAAAAAAAGTGACGATTTCATTATTCGCAATTCGCGATTGCTTAGAAAAAGAAGATTTATTAAAAGAATTTATTTCACCAGAAGGCTGGCACTTGACTCTTTCCGACACGTTAGGTCAACGAGAAGTAACGGCTCTTTCTTACGATTCGAGAGACGTAACAGCAGAAACACTCTTTTTTTGTAAAGGATTAAACTTTAAAGAAATCTATTTAGAAAATGCTGTAAAAGACGGCCTAGAAATCTATGTTTCTGAGGTGCCTTATGAGGTTCCAGCACAACTAGGAATTATCGTGACTGACATTAAAAAAGCAATGGCTGTGTTAAGCATGGCTTTTTATGATTATCCACAAAATAAATTAAAACTGATTGGCTTTACTGGAACCAAAGGTAAAACAACAGCGGCTTATTTCACCAAATATATTTTAGATGTTGCTACACAACAAAAAACAGCCTTGCTTTCTACCATGAATTCGACATTAGATGGCAAAACATTCTTTAAATCTGCATTGACTACACCCGAATCTTTGGACTTGTATCGAATGATGGCAACCGCTGTTGCTAACGGGATGACTCATTTTATTATGGAAGTTTCTTCCCAAGCCTACAAAACTAATCGTGTCTACAAGTTATTTTTTGATGTCGGCATTTTTTTAAACATTACCCCCGACCATATCAGTCCAATTGAACATCCAACCTTTGACGATTACTTTTATTGCAAACGTCAATTGATTACACATTCTAAAGTCATTGTGTTGAATCACGAAGCTGATTATTTTCCATTACTTAAAGAAACCGCACAACAGCAAAAAGTCCCTGCCATTGTCTATGGCAGTCAGCCAGCTCCAGAAGTTGACTATTCATTCGCTGTTTCTTCAGAGGATTCCTTACGTTTTATCGTTGAAAGTCCTGCAGATGCGTTAGGATTGGCCGGCTCTTATCACCTTCGTTTAGGTGGTGATTTTAACAAAGGTAATGCGTTAAGTGCGGCGATTGCTAGTGTCCTTGTGGGAGCTTCAAAAGAAGAGTGTCAACAAGGGATCGCAGCAACCACCGTCCCTGGCCGGATGGAATCTTTAACGAATACCAACGGTGCAACCGTCTATGTTGATTACGCTCATAACTATGACAGTTTGAAGAATCTTTTAACCTTTGTCCGTGAAGAACATCCTGACGGCCGCTTAATTGTTCTTGTTGGTAGCACGGGAGACAAAGCGATTTCTCGCCGCAAAGACTTTGGTACGGTTCTTTCTGAATTGGCTGATGTTGCAGTCCTAACAACCGATGACCCAGCCAGTGAAGATCCAGCAAAAATTTGCCAAGAAATTCAAGCCCATATTACCAAAGAAATGCCTGTTTACACCGTTTTAGATCGTGGCGAAGCAATTGCTCACGCATTATCTTTAAGCACAACGGCTGATGATGCGATTGTCTTAGCTGGTAAAGGCGCCGACCTTTATCAAAAAGTAAACGGCGTAGATGAACCTTACGCAGGAGACTTTGCCCTTGCGAAAATGATTATTGACAAATAATTTTTTAGAAGCATAAGGATTATCACTTACTATCTCAGTATGATCCATTCTTATGCTTCTATTTTTTATTCTTTGTGTGTGAACATTTGCTATAATAATTCTAACTAAAAATAAAGGAGAATTTATTCATGGATATTTGGAAAAAAATGTATGAATACGCAAAGAAAGAATACCATCCTCAAGAAGTAACACCATTTATTTACACACACCATGTCGTCTGTGCCCTAGAGGCAGAAGATGGACAATTATTTACCGGCTTTTGTTTTGAAAGCTGTTGTGGTGTTCTAGATTTATGTGCAGAACGAGTTGCCGCTTTGAATATGTATGCCGATAGTGAACAGACAGTGATTAAACGAATTATTACTTTTCGGGACGATGTTCCTAATGGAATTTCTGGTATGCCTTGTGGTGCTTGTAGAGAATTATTGCTCCAGCTTTCTCCTAAAAATGCTGATACAGAAATCTTAGTTGATTATCAAAAACGAGAAATAGTTCGGTTAAAAGAGTTAATGCCTAAGTGGTGGGGTTGGTCACGTTATACTAATGACTAAAGAATAAAATTAGCTATTTCAAGATAATAAGATGTTAATTTTGTAGTCCTCTCTATTATCAATTACTGGCATTCATTTTTAGTTACACACATGAAAAAAACAAGCTGCAACCACTTATCAGCAAAGGTTGCAGCTTGTTTTTTAAAGAACTTCTTTTATTTTCGTTACTTCTTCTTCCGATAACCCATGACCGCCATCCACTAGTAAAAAGTCAACTGGAAAATGTTTCTTTAATTGGTTAGCTAAAGAAAGAACTTGTCCCGGAATACTCAACTCATCCTGAGCCCCTGTTGTGACAATCACTTTTGTCGCAAACTCACCAGATACATATTGATAGCCTAAATTGCTTGGATGCAGTAAAATAACAGTGTTAGCAATAGTCGGGTTCTTTTCTAACAGGCCTAAAATAAAATTGGCACCGTTAGAGTACCCTATAAAAATAACTTCATCGTATAACTTTTGCGGTTGCCAAACTTCTTCTAGAAACGCAGTCACTCGCTCATCAAAGTTAGCACGAGGTAATGCTCCATTGACTAATGGCGCAAAAAAAGCGTCGCTGTTCGCCTACACCTTCTGTCCCTAAGTAACTTAGAACACTCGCTTCTGGATAAAGGGTTGCGATGGTGGTTAATAATTGATATTCATTGCCACCAGTACCATGGAAAGCGACAACTAATTGATTAGGTTTCGACCCTTTTTGAAAAAATTGTTTCATTTAATAAACCTCCAAGAAAGGAATTTTACTATGTATGCACAAATTCATCACATCTCTATTTTAAATCGATTGATAAATCCTACATTTGACTTCTATCATAATACACTGGGATTAAAATTACTAATGAAAACGATCAACCAAGATGACCACACCATGTATCACTTATTTTTCTCAGATAATGAGCAACGAACAGGTACCGAATTAACTTTTTTTGAATTGAATGATGGCCAAGATCAATCATTTGGGACAAATACAATTGAACGAACTATTTTAAAAGTACCAACGCGCGCCTCTTTGGATTTTTGGGCAGAACGTCTTGAGCAAGCGGGTATCTGCCACTATGGTGTGGAAACATTTAACCAACACCCAATCTTGCGTTTTGAAGCGCCCGATAATACGCAAATGGCGCTTGTTCCGTTACGTGAATTTGAAAATGCGGAAGATTATTTTCCAGCTGAGCATTCTGAAATTCCAGTAGAACATGCAATTTTAGGCATTGATGCAATTCAATTACGCGTCCAATATGCCGCAGCTACCAAACAACCTTTAGTGGATTATTTACATTGGCATGAAAAAGAAACAGTACCTTTTTTTGAAACTGCGCATGAAGTAACTGTTCTGGAAAATCATCATCCACAGTTTTATCAAGAGGTGCATATCAGTGATGACCGTACCAATCCGCTTGCCATTGAAGGGATTGGTGGCGTTCATCACGTCGCCTTTGGGGTGGAAGATACGCAAGAATTAACGCAAGTTGACAGCCTGTTGGATGAAAAGAATTTTACAAACTCAGGGATTAAAGACCGTGAATTTTTCAAATCATTGTATTTTAGAGAACCGAACCACTTATTATTTGAAATAGCCACACAAAAAGGCCTGCTAGATGCCGAAGCCTATGAAAATCAAAGTTCAAACTTTGATGAAATCCCCCTTTATTTGCCTCACTTTTTGGCAGATCAAAGAGAACGAATCGAAGCGATTTTAGCACAACAACGCCATGAGTAAACAAAAATAGCGGTTAGGACCGCTATTTTTGTTTTTTAATATCCTATTATTGCCCTTTTTTGAAAAAAAGGAGTACACTAATAGTAGATGAACTGCGCAAGGAGGTGAGTACATGTTATCTAAGGAAGAAGTTCTACACTTATTGAACGAAGCAAAAAAAGAAGTCGATCGTTTAGAAACAAACCGCCAAGAAGATTTAGGTAATTCAATCAACTATATTGAAAATGAATTACAGCTCCAACGTGTCTTATCTCAAGTGGAAGCTTATGAAAAAGTACTTGGTTAATTGATTACGCATTAAATGAGAGAGGAGCAACCAGATTCAGGTGAATGAATCTGGTTGCTCCTCTCTCATTTTTTACTAGACTAATTCGTAAGCAAGTTCTCGTGCAATAATTTTTGCGGTTGTTTCAGCGATTTCCCCAGTAAAGCCAATGCATTGTTCCATATGTTCAGGTGAACCCATCGTCATTTTACTTGTCAAAATACTGCAGCAAACTACTCGATGCTTTTGTCGAAAACTTTGATGCAATTCGTTGGCTAAAGCCATCGTTTTATTTACTTGTTCTCCTTTGGCTTCTGTCCGACCAAAAAAGTAGCCCAGACACATAACCCCGCCTGAAAGAGCACCACAAATACACTTCGCTCCTCCAACACCTACAGGAAACCCAGAAGCCATGGCCACAGCTTCAATGGGAATCTCCGCATCAAAGTGTTGCCGAATGGTCGCCACAATCGCTTCCGAGCAATAAAAATCACCGTTACGATAATAGGCTTCCGCTTCTTCCCTGATTGCTTGTAAACAAATTCTCTTTTTCAAAATGCCCTCCATTCTGTATCCGTTTTCATTTTATGAATAAAAGGACGCCAAGCATCCCTTTATTTTATAGATTTTCTGCAGAGGTAAATACTTCTGACACATCATCATCGTCTTCTAACTTGTCAACCAAGCGCTCTAATTGCGCTTTTTGTTCATCGTTCAAGGTTAGTAAGGTTTGCGGAACCATTGTTAATTCAGCTTGTGCTAATGAATAACCTGCTTGTTCTAAAGCATCGCGAACCGCTGTAAAATCTTCTGGTGCTGTGTAAATTTCAAATACTTCTGGTGATGTTTCTAAATCCTCGCCGCCTGCTTCCAAAACGACTTCTAGCATGTCGTCTTCCTCAATTGCATGGTCTTCTCGCTTAATGACAATATAGCCTTTACGATCAAACATATAATTCACCGAACCCGTTTCACCTAAAGAGCCACCATTTCGAGTAAACGCGACGCGAACATTGGTGGCCGTTCGGTTGCGGTTATCTGTTAGTGCATGAACTAAAACTGCCACGCCACCTGGCCCATATCCTTCATAAGTTACCTCGTCATAATGTTCCCCTTCACCAGCACTACTGGCTTTTTTTATGGCGCGAGCAATATTATCATTGGGCATATTGGCTGACTTAGCTTTATCGACTGCTAAACGTAAAGCAGGATTCATTGCGGGGTCAGGGCCACCTGCTTTTGCCGCCATATAGATTTCCCTTGAAACTTTTTGGAAAATTTTCCCACGTTTGGCATCTTGCGCATTTTTACGCCCTTGAATGTTGCTCCATTTGCTGTGTCCTGACATCCTTGATTCCTCCTGACTTTTCGTTACTATTCTCCTTTATTCTACTCTTCTTTTCAGTTAGGAACAAGCGCTACCAAAAAAAGACCCTCGCTTACCCACCTTTCTGACGAATAAACGAAGCTCTTCTAAATTAGCGTCTTCTTTTTTTATTTTTCTTCAAACCATGAACCACCAAACAAATGACGATGGCTGTCAAAGCACCCATGGCATCCAACATAACATCTTGAAAAAGAGGGGTCCTTCCGCCTGTGATCATTTGATGAAATTCATCTAAACCTGCATAGCCAGTAGCAGCTAGCCAGGAAACAACAGCTGTTAAAAACAGACCTTTGATTCTTGGCACTAATCCAATAAACCAACTACCACCTAATAGAAAATACGTACCAAAATGGGCTCCCTTACGAATAAAAAATTCAACAAATTTACTATAACCACTAGCTTGAATGCTCACTTCACTGCCAGCATATTGAAAAGAAATATTTTTTAATTGTTCTTCAAAAGGATGACTGCTCAGAAGTTTATCTAAAAGACCAACTTGTGATTGCTGTTCATACGTCTGTGATGAACTGAAAAATAAAATGGCCATAATAACAAACGCAATGACTAAATATAAATTACTATCTTTCAAATAATTTTTCATATAATCCTCTTTTCTTGGTTTCAAGTTGCCCCGTGCCTGCCACGGAAAATTCTTTTTTATTATAGTCGGTTTCGAGGGAAAAAGAAACAACTTCTCTTAGGTCTTATGATATACTGAAAAGAAAAAAATGAAAGAAGGATTGGATATGACCTATTCTATTACATGGGATTTAGACAGTATTTTCCCCAATGGGAGCGAGTCCAAAGAACTTAGCCAACGAATGACTCAATTAACCGAACAGACAAAAGAGTACCATCAATTAATCACAGAATGGACACCAGAAAGTGCCCAAGGCAAAGAACAATTTGCTGAAATTTTAACGTTACAAGGGAAAATCTCAAATGGCTTTTCACAATGTAATAGTTTTTTAACTGCTTTAATTTCTGCTAATACTAATGATACCAAGGCCAAAATTTTATCAGGCGATTTATACAATCTGTTGCCAGCGATTCAATTAGCTGAAACCATTTTTACTAAAAAAATCACCGAGATTTCAGCAGAACATTGGCAAGACCTGTTAGCCGAAGAACCGTTTAAAACAATGGCTTTTCGCTTAAATGAATTACGACGTGATGGAAAAAAACTGCTTTCCGAACAAGAAGAAAATATCATCAATACGCTTTCTCTAGATGGGTTAAATGCTTGGAGTACACATTACGATACGATTGTTGCTTCCATTGTGATTCCTTTTGAAGAAAAAGATGGCTCTGTGACAGAACTATCTGCAGGCCAAGCCTTTAACCGCATGATGGGAGATCCTGACAAAGAGGTTCGTCAACGTTTGTTTACAGCCTGGGAGAAAGCTTGGAGTGGCAAAGCTTCAATTTTAGCAGACACCCTAAATCACTTGGATGGGTTCCGTTTATCTGATTACAAATTGCATGGCACTACAGATTATTTAGAAAATCCCTTAAACTATAATCGAATGAGTCAAGAAACATTAACGGTTATGTGGGAAACCATCCAAAAAAATAAACAACCATTCGTCGACTTTCTAACGCGCAAAGCGCAATTATTCGGTAAAGAAAAAATGGATTGGCAAGACCAAGATGCACCAATTATTTTAGGTGATTTAGAAGAAAAAACGTATTCCTTTGATCAAGCCGCTGCCTTTATTTTAGAAAATTTCCGTAAATTCAGTCCGAAAATGGCCGATTTTGCCCAAATGGCTTTTGAAAAAAGTTGGATTGAAGCTGAAGATCGTCCAGGCAAACGTCCTGGGGGTTATTGTACAGAATTACCTGAAACACAAGAGTCGCGTATTTTCATGACCTTTGGCAATTCAATCAACGAAGTAGCTACTTTAGCCCATGAATTAGGTCACGCTTTCCATAGTAGCGTGATGTGGGATTTACCTTCATTGAATCGAGAGTATGCCATGAACGTAGCAGAAACGGCTAGTACCTTTGCAGAATTGATTGTTGCTGACGCCACCTTAAAAGAGGCCAAATCAGACGTTGAAAAGATTAACCTTTTAGACACAAAAATGCAAAATGCCATTGCTATGTTTATGAACATTCATGCGCGTTTTATCTTTGAAAATAATTTTTATCTAGCGCGCCAAAAAGGTTTAGTAGCGGAAGAAGATATTACTGAATTAATGTTAGCGGCGCAAAAAGAAAGCTACAAAGATAGTCTTGGCAGTTATCATCCTCATTTCTGGGCGAGCAAATTGCACTTCTTTATTGATGATGTGCCTTTCTATAATTTCCCATATACTTTTGGCTATCTATTCAGCATGGGTATCTATGCGTATGCCAATCAACAAGGCAGCTCTTTTGAAGACCAATACATTGCGTTATTAAGAGACACTGCTTCGATGACAAGCGAAGAATTAGCGAAAAAACATTTAAATGTTGACTTAACAAAACCTGATTTCTGGCAAGCCGGCATTGATCAAGTCCTAAAAGATGTGGAACAATTCATGACTTTAACTGAAAACTATGTAAACTAAGCAAAAAAGAAGCAGTAACCAACATCAGGTTACTGCTTCTCTTTTTTTCAAATAGTTTCGATATGCAAGGTAGCCCACAAGCATTAGTCCAAACGTAACAAATTCAACTACTGGCATGGCTAACCAAACACCGGTTAATCCTAGTAATTTCACCAAAATAAATAAAACTGGCACAATTAAAAAGAACCCACGCAAAGAGGAAATCATTAGCGCCATTTTCGGTTTACGAACTGCCGAAAAGTAATAAATCCCCATAAAATTCAATCCTGTAAACAAGAAGGAAATCGCATATAAGCGGATGGCTGTCCTAGCAATTTGCGCCAACTGGTCGTTCCCTTCGCTATTAAAGACCTCAATAATTTGTCCCGTAAATACTTGACTGATTAAAAAGAACAGGAAGCCGGCGACCAAGTACGTAATAAAGCTAAGTTTAACAAATTTACGCAACACCTTCGTTTCCCCTAAACCATAGTATCGGCTGAGTAATGGTTGCGCCCCTTGCCCAATCCCTGTAAAAATGGCAATCACAATAATATTGAGGTTGGCAACAATCGCATAAGCTGAAATCGCCACATGACCAACTAAGTTTAACAAAACAATATTAAATAAAAACATGACAAAGGCCGAAGAAAATTCATTTAAAAAGGAGGAAAAACCAATCGACATAATTTCTCGAACATCCTGAAATTTCACTTTAAACTTTTCAAAACGTAAAACTCGTTGCGGCGACCACTTATGCAACGTAATCAGGATTAAGCTTGTTAACGGTGACATCACCGTTGCAATGGCCGCACCTGCCATACCCCACCCAAATTGATAAATAAAGACATAATCCAAAATAATGTTGACAATTCCCCCACTGACAAAAGCAATCGTTGCCAAACGAGGATTATGGTCATTTCTTAAAAAAGTAATCAGGCAATTGTTTAAAATAAATAATAATGAACAGCTAAGGTAAATCATATAATATTCCTTTGCCAAACCAAACAAGACACCGGTCCCCTGAAGTCCCCGAATAATTTGATCGGAAAAAATCAAGCTCGCTAAAGTAAAGAGACTCCCTATAACGAAAACTAACCCAATCGTTAAACTAAAATACTGATTGGCTTTTTTGATTTCTTTTTGCGCAACCGTGGTCGAAAACAACGTAGCGCCGCCAACGCCAAACATCCAACCTAATCCATTAATAATATTAACGAGTGGTAAGACAATGTTAAGCCCCGCCAATGCCTCGGTGCCGATCCCATTTGCAATGGTCCGCCAAAATAAAAATTGATTGCGCCGCCATACTTAAAATTCCTAACAGAACATTTTTATAAAACAACGCAGTAAAATGGTTTTGCTGTGTTTGCTCCATACCCAAATCTCCTTCTAACAAAAAAAGGACTCATTCTTTTTGCTTCAAGGCTTACGCAAAAATCAGAATCCTTCAATTATTCAACCCAGCGATTAAATAATCTGTCTATTTATTGATACTTCTAGGGTAGCATTCTCTCTTCGAAAAAACAACCATCCTTTTATTTTTCTCATTTTAAACTTTCTTAAGCAGTTGCAGTTGTTTTTGAACCACTTGCCAATCTTCTTTCACGACTTCTTTTAAACGATAATTATAAAAGACAGCCGCTGGATGGAAGAGTGGAATGATTTGATAGGTTTTCTGCGTCCAATGATAGTTTTGTGATTGCTCATCAAATGTTTGAATGGGCGACTGAATGACCGTTCCGTGCACTGCAGTGATTGTTGGCTTTGGTCCTAAAAGTCGTTGCAACCCAATATTCCCCAGTGTCAAAATTAGTTCAGGTTGGCAAACAGCGATTTCCCAATCAAGCAAAGGCGCAAAAATTTTGATTTCTTCTTTGGTTGGCGTTCGATTAGGAAATTTGGTTACTCTTTCTCCCGTTTTTGCAATCTGCTTCGTTTTTACAGAAAAAGGTCGACTCCTAACCGCACTGGTGATATACACCGTTTCACGACTTAAGCCAACTTGTTGTAATTGTTCCATCAACAATTGACCTGAACGCCCTATAAATGGTACGTTTTCTTTAATTTCTTCTTTTCCAGGGGCTTCCCCAATCAGCATCACTTTTGGCTGTTGCGGGCCTTGTCCTTCTACAAAACCTTCTAATGGTAAGTCTTTCGCTTTAGCTAAAACTGCTTGTTTCAGATGTTCAGGATAGTGCATTTACCATCACGCCTCTCTTCTGGTGTTCTTCCTTTGCTATATTGATTATAAATAAGGCCCAAAAGAAACTCAAAAAAGGAGCCTACTTATTTAGGAGCTGGTTTTTCTACACACAAAGCTTTGTCTTTAGCTAGATAAAAAGGCCGTAAGTAACCAACTAAATTAGACATTGGTAAAACCTCCGATGGTAAATCGATCTTTAATGTCTCCTTTAAATAGGCTTTGCGTGTCGCAATCCGTTGCCACATGTCTGGATAAGTTTGCTGAATCTCTTTTTGCAATGTTTCATTAGCCAAAGCCACACATTCTTCTGCACTCACCCCTGTATAACCAGGTACAGAAGGAATAATATCCACTTGAAAGAGCATGCCACTTTCCAAGCGAATGGCTGAATCTGGATAAATAGGCGACGACATCCATTCATCATCCGAAACTAAATGCCCAGGATTCAAATGCCAGTGATAGATTTCTTTTGGTAACTGTTCTTCAATCGCTTGGTACATTTCTCGCCCTAACAATCCGATTCGAATGGTTTCAAGCCAGTGAACGACAGCTTGAAAATAGGGTTTTGCTACGCGCTCTAAATAATCACGTTGCGCTTCTGGCAATTGCTGCTCGTTTTCAATAACAAAACCTGTTCGGCTAGACAAGCCGCCTTTGTAGCCTGTAGTTAATGATAAGGCATCACCTAACTGAATTTCTTTGGCAGTCGGATACATGTTTGCATATTCAAAACGTTGACCAGTTGCCGCAATGGTTACTACCGTCGGCATTTGACCTTCATCATTTAACAAAGCCCCAATGTCCGTTTCACGCTGTCCTACTTCAATTGCATTTAAGGCCTTTAACATACTGCGAGAAGCCAAATTCGCCCCATATTCATAGTGCGCCAATTCATTAGCATTATTTGTTGTGCGGGCCCCCTTTGCTCCAATCAATAAGTGGGTCCCATTTAGTAAACGAGCTTCTTTCGGCAGCGCTTTTTTCAGTGCTTCGACAATAAAATGTGGCACATCAAACATAGTAGCGGGTTCTTGCTGTTGTGTCGTAAACATTTTCCAACCAACGATACCTATTTTTTGAGCAGTTTCATCGAGAAGCGTTTCAAAAATCTGCGACAACTTTTGTTCTCCATCCATTGGTTGATTAGGTAGCGAAAAAGCTGGATAATGAATTAAATCGGCTGAGATGCGTGCATGTTGGCACAGTTTTAAATTTTCATTACCTAAAATAAGTGTCGCCATACCATCCTTATTTAACACAAGGAGTCCTTCTTCAAACCTCGGAATAAAGCCAGTTAAGTATTCAAAATTACTGCCATGCTCTTTGTCTGCATAGAAAACTAATTGATCGAATTTTTCTGTTTCCATTCGTTGTAATACTTTCTGCTTGCGCGCCATCATCGTTTCATTCGTCAAATACGTTGGAAAAACATTCTCAAAAACAGTAGGTTCAGCAATATGTGTATAATTAATTTTTCGCTTCATTATTATCCTCCATTATTCATCTGCGACAATCAACGTTACGCCTGCTTGCGCTAACTGTTCACAGAATTTTTCATCAGGTCGTGTATCTGTCACTAAACAATCAATTTCTGTTAATTCGCAAATTTTAAATAAACCCGTTTTGTTTAATTTCGTTTGGTCTGCTAAGGCAATGACTTGTTTGCCTTGTTGAATCATTCGCCGTTTGACTTGACCTTCTTCTTCTGTGTGAATAAATAATCCTTGTTCAGATAACGCAAACACACCTAATAATGTATAGTCGGGGGCAAATTCCCCAACCTTAGCGACTGTTTCTGCCCCAAACAAAAAGAGTTGTTGTTTATGCAGTTGCCCAGGTAATACTGTAATTTTTGTCTGATCCATTTGCGCTAGAAGTAGCGCATGACTGAGAGAGTTCGTTATCGCGTGAATCGGACTATTTTCCATCGCTCGAATAGCTGCTTCCACCGTGGTTGATGAATCAAAAAAAATGGACGCTTGTTTGGGAATATTTGCCCAAACTTTTTGGGCAATGGCTTGTTTTTTCTCTGGATGCTTCATTATTCGTTGAGCATAATCATAAATAGTTGCTTCAGACTGCACTGAGATAGCGCCACCGTGCGTTCTCTTTAAATGTCCTTCCTTTTCTAAACGAATTAAATCTCGTCGAATAGTATCTTTTGAAACGGAGACTTGCTCCGCTAAAGCTTCCATGGAAATACTTTTTTGTTCATTCACTATTTTTTGAATCTTGGCTAAACGTTCTTCAATCAACATATTTCCTCACCTCTTCTAAGTAAAGATAGCATCTTTTGCATTATTTTGCAAACAAATGCAAAATAATGCAAACAAGACAAAAAAACTAGTCCTTCATTTTCTAACGAAGGGCTAGTTTGAGAGTGGTTTTAATAGGTAAATTGAATAATCATGCCGCTAGGATCTTCTAACGCAAGTAAATGATCTTTGGCAATAAAATGTAACTTTGCTTCTTCCGCATTGGCTTGGACGATCTCTAAATCTGCCGCAGTTGGTAAACGGAAGGTGTAATTTTCTAAGCCAAATTGATTTTCTTGAATCGTTGGCAGCTGTTTGCCGCTCCATGTATTTGCCCCAATATGATGATGGTACTGACCCGCTGCAAAAAACTTCGCTTGTTGACCAAAGTTAGACTTTAAGCCAAACCCTAAGTTTTTATAGAACGTTTCAGTGGCATCTAAATCGGCCACTTTCAAATGAATGTGCCCAATTTTAGAACCTTCGGAAATTCCTAGCCAGTGACCGTCAGCTTCTGCAGCTAAACTATCACCGTCTAATTCTTCTGTCACACCGATAATTTCACCATTTGGACGAATATCCCAGACTTCTTCTGGTTTATCCCAATAAATTTCGATGCCATTATTTTCTGGATCACTTAAGTAAAGGGCTTCACTATAGCCATGATCTGCTGCGCCAATTTGCACATTTTCCTGCAAAAGCCACAGCAACATATTGCCTAAATCTTTGCGGGTTGGTAGCAGGAAAGCAATATGGTACAAGCCAGTGGTCCCCTGATTTTCTTCCCCAGCTGTTAGTTCTTTTAAGACAAGAATTGCATCGTTGGTGCCTTGTGGCGCTAGCCAAGCACGTCCCTCTCCTTGTTTTAAAAGTTTTAAGCCAATTGTTTTCGTATAAAAGTTTACCATTTTATCTAAATCAGCCACTTTCAAAGTGACTTGTTGAATCCCAATATTACTTGGTAATGCTTGAACCATTTGCTTTCACTCCTTTCCTCTTCGTTTTACTAAAGCAATGATTTAGTTGAATTCTTTAAAACGAGCACTATCTTCCATGTATTCTTTTTCGCCAGCTGGCGCTTCAATGGAACCAATGACCATTTGTGCACGTAAATTCCAATTTGCAGGAATTGACCATTCTGCAGCAACCGCTTCGTCAATGACTGGGTTGTAGTGTTGTAAGTTTGCGCCGATATTTTCTTGCGCTAAGGCAGTCCAAACGTTCGCTTGTGTTAAACCAGTTGCTTGTTCAGACCAAACAGGAAAGTTATCCGCATATAATGGGAAGCTATCTTGTAAGTTTTTCACGATATCTGTATCTTCAAAGAATAAAATTGTGCCCGCACCAGCTGCAAAACCTTGTAATTTAGCTTGTGTGTTTGGAAATGCTTCTGCTGGAGTTAATGGTTTTAAGGCGTCTTCAGTCATTGCCCATAATTTTTTGTGAGCATCGCCGAATAAGAACACAACACGTTGTGTTTGAGAGTTAAAAGCTGTTGGACTTTCTCTAACAACTTCTTTTACTAAAGCAGTTACTTCTTCTTTTGAAATTGGTAAGTTTTCTCCTAAAGCATAGATTGAACGACGGTTTTTCATCATTTCAGTAAATTTTGACATAATATGTTCATCCTTTCGAATTTCCTCAGTAAATTCATTTAATTTTGTTTACATGCTTACTATACTACCTTACTAAAAGTAAGTAAATCTTTTTGTCTTACTTTTTGTAAGTTTTTTTATTTTTTAGTGAAAAACCTTATTCTACCAAAGAAAAAACAACCAGCTTTTTTCTAAGAAAAAGAAAAATCTGGTTGTCGATTAATAAATGTAGAAGTCAATTGAATCGTTTTCGGCCGTTTTTCTTGAAATAAGTGTGTGGCTTTTTCCCCTAATTCCATTAATGGATGACAGATTGTTGAAAAATTTAAAATTTCACTTAATAAAGTTTGTTCCTGTCCCACTAAAAAGAGTGGTCTTTCAATAACGGCTTGAATCCCTGCGGCAATTTCATCACCGTTGGTCACAACCGCTTGGAGCGTTGGATCTTGCCCACAGTGACGTCCTACTTCACACCCATCTTCATAGGTTAAACAGTCCTTAAATAACCGATTTTCAGGAATCGCTCCATAAATTTCCTGATATGCGTCAACTAAATAGCGTGCGCTTGTACTTTTTTCTGGTGCACGGTTAATCGTAATTGCCACTTCACTACATCCTTGTTGTTTCAATGCTTGGAAGACCCGCCGATAAACGGTTAAACGATCGATATAGATACTAGCATAACTAGGGTCTTCTATTTTTTCACAAAAAACAACTTGCTCTTTATATGGAGCAAACACACTTAAAGGATTTGCCTTTGACAAAACAATCATGCCATCAAACGCACCCGTGGCCATTTTTTCCAAGTAACTTTTTTCAACTTCTTTATCATAATCCGTTGGTAATAAACTGACCATCATCCCTTGCTGAAATGCTTGGTGGATAATCCCACTTAAAATAGCATCAAAATAAGGTTGATTCGTATAAGGAACCATGACACCTAATGTATTACTTTTCCCAAAGCTAAGATTTCTCGCTAATATATTGGGCTTATAGCCCAACTCATCGATAATTGCTTGGATTTTCAGTCGTTTTTCTTCAGAAACATACGGATGATGATTAATCACACGCGAAACAGTCGTGACTGAAGATCCTGAAAGGCGCGCAATTTCTCGAATTGTTGTCATACTTTCACCCCATTACTTTACAAAATTGAGTTAAATAAGGCACAATCCCTGTCCCGTAATCAATAAAACGATAAAAGGTCTCCTGCCAAGCAAAAGAAATTTCCTGAATATCCTCCTGCTGTGTCAAGTGCCACTCCGTTATCTGATGGTACGGAATTTCTTGATGCCAAATCTTATAGTATTTTTTGGGACTATTTAACTGCAGACTTTTTTCCGTCGTAGTCACCGAGACAAAATAGTAATCCATACCAAGTCTATCGCTTATCTCCACTATAACATTCATTTTCATGCCCTCCAATATTTTGATACACCTAGCTTACCTTATGAAACGCGTACCAGAGCAAGAGGAAAAATAAAAAAAGTGAGGCCATGTTATACTAGATGTATCATATAAAAGCAAAGGATGAGTGCAATGGAAACGGTTACATTAGCAACAAAAAGCGACTTACTAACAAATTTGAACAAGCAAACAGATGAAATCATTATCTCGGGGGCACTTGCACAAGAAATTTACCACTTAAAAAAACAACAATTAACCGAAACGGAAGAAATGGGCTTTTTAGTGGGCAGCCAAGGTGCTGGCTCATTTTTAACCTATTTAATCGAGAAGTTATCCTATATAAATTCGGAGCTATCGCCAGAAGAACAAAAAATTGAACATGCGATTTTGCGTTTGTATGTTATTAAAAAATTAACTCCAGAAACTACTTTATTACGTCTAAAACAGTTAGATTATTAAAATTTTATTTAATCAAGATAGACCAATTCCCCGCGTACAACGAGTCCCTTTCATTAATCACTTGATATAATTACCTTTATTCAAGTTCCCACCATTGTCATTATCGATTAACCAATGGTATATTAGAAGTAACAGATAAGTCATTTTATTTGAAAAAGTGTTTGGGAAATGTTTGGGGAGGAATGTTTATGTGTCAACCGCAGGAAAAAAAGAAAGAAATTTCTGTTGCTAAGTTACGTTATCGTTTTGAATTACCAATGATTATCATTGGTTTTGTTTTATTGTTTTTAGCATTGGGGTTAGTTGCTTTATTGATATTGAGTGATTTGCCGATTCCTGACTGGTTATTAATTGTCTTAATTGCACCAATTGCGCCAGTCATTGCTTTTTTTACCATTCGTTATATGTACATGGATACTGCTTCTAACGGAGTGGAAATTACAGAAAATCAGTTACCAGAAATTTATTCTTTATATATTGATTTGGCAAAAGAAATGGGCTTTGGCACTAAAAAATTAAGGATGCCACGTCTTTATTTAATCAACGGGAATGGTGTCTTAAACGCTTTTGCGGCAAAATGCTCTTTACACAGACGCTATGTTGTCATTCACAGTGATTTGTTGGACATCGCGTACAATACAGGCGATTTTTCGCTGATTCGCTTTATTTTGGCACACGAGCTAGGACACCATAAATGTGGGCACACTAATTTATGGCGGCTAATGTTATCCATTATTTTGAAACCAGTTGCGTTAGATAAAAGTTTTACAAGAACGCAAGAATATACCGCTGATCGCGCAGGTTTATACTACGCAGAAGAAGGTGCTTTAAGCATGATTTATTTATTTTCAGGAAAATATATGGGCAGTCGTGTGGATTTAGAAGAATACTTTCACAGTATTGATTTACATGATGATACCATCTGGCTTAAATTGAGTAACTTCTTATCCGATCATCCTGTTGGCTTCCGTCGAATGCAAACATTGAAAAAAGCCAAAGATACTGGCAATTGGGACGTTCATGGAAAATTTTTCTAGCAAGAGCCAACCATCATTAAATAAACGTGCTGGGACAAAAGATTCTTTAACTTTTGTCCCAGCACGTTTATTAATCCACCAATAAATGAACAAATTCTTCTTTGGTGATATTTACAAAGTAGTCTTCAAAGTTAAACGCTGCTAATGCTTGCCAAATTGATGAATACTGATAGTCCACACCTAATAAAGCCGCAACGATTTCCGCTGTTTCTTTTTTGGCAAAGTAATCACCATAAATCGTTAACTCAATTATTTTACCTTTTTCAACAGTCAAACGTGCATCCACAATGCCGCCTTTAAACTTTTCTTCTTTTTTGATTGTAAATTTAGGCGCTTCACCAAAAATCCAAGCTTCATTGCCATACACTTCAGCGACCAATTTCCTAATTTCCTGTTGATCTGTTTTAGTTAGGACATATTCTTTCTCCGCAATTTCAGTTAGAGATTCGACATCAAAGAGCTCCATCAGTAAACGATTGCGAAATTCCTCAATGGTTAATTTTTGATATTTTTCGTCTAAGTACGGCCGTAAATTGGTTACGCGTCCCCGAACAGATTTTGTCCCTTTTGATTCAATTTTTTTCTTAGAAACAGTTAAAACACGTTGAACTTCTGCCAAATCAACATCATACATCAAGGTACCATGAGTATACATCTTCCCCTTTTTTGTATACATGGCATTGCCAGAAAATTTTTTCCCATCAATTAATAAATCATTGCGACCGCTAATCTCGGCCCCCGTTGCGCCCATTTTATGTAATGCTTCAATAATTGGTTTAGTGAACGCTTTAAAATCCCCAAAAGCTTGATGTCCTTCCTGAACAACAAAACTAAAGCTGACATTCCCGAGATCATCATAAACAGCACCACCGCCCGATAAACGGCGAGTAATAACGATTCCCTTCTCTCTAGCATAAGCTAAGTCAATTTCTTCATAAGCATTTTGATTTCGGCCTAAAATAACACAGGGTTCCTGAATATAGAACAACACTAAGGGCTCTTCAAAAGAGAGAGTGTTTAATAGATAATCTTCCGTTGCTAAATTTTCACGAATATCTCGTGACTGCATTATGACATAACGCATAAGGTCGCCCCACTTCTTTTTCTTCTAGTGTATCACTTTCTTTCAAAATTGGTTCACTAAACGTCTTCTCTGGCCATTCTCAAAAGCGGATGATCAACAAAAAAAGAACGTGGGACAACAATCACTTTGGATGTTTGTTCCACGCTCAAAATCTAATAAACAGCAATTGCAGAACTGTTTAGCTTTTTAATCTAACCAAGTTACTACTTCTGAAACATCTCGTCGGACTGTTTCAAAGCCGGGTGTTTGAGCTTTGCCAATCGGAATAATCAGTCCGTTCACTAAATGATCCTCAATATTAAATAACTTGCGAACCGCTTCTGTTTTAAAACCAGACATCGCCACAGTATCATAGCCTCGATCTTTTGCAGAAAGCATCAGCTGCATCGCAACTAAGCCTTGGTCTAACATTAGCCACTCTCTTTTTTGTTCTTCGCTAACATCATAGTACCAAGAAACATTTTCATTAATTCCTTGACGAATTTCTTCCGTCATCGTTCCTTGTGCGACAGCTTTAGCACTGATTTCATCTGCATTGGCCACTGTATAAGCAGTCAAATCACCTAATAAAATAATCACCGCCGCTGCCCCTTTAACTGCTGGTTGTTGCATCGAAACTTCGTAAAGGGCCTCTTTTTGTTCTTTTTCTGTGACAATTAAAAAACGCCATGAATTTAAATTGGTACTATTTGGCGCGAACATCGCTTCCTCAATTATGGCCATTAATTCCTCTTTAGGAATCTCAACATCTGGCATAAAATCCCGAACTGAGCGGCGGCTGCGAACAACATCTTGATACATCATATTTCTTCTTCCTTCCTCTTGCCTTACTTGACATAGTTATTATTACTCACTATGATGGAGAAAAAAAGTACGCACTTTTTATTCACCTAGGAAGAAAAAAGTAACCATTACGTGTCACAAGGAGAAACTATGACAACTGATAAACAAACCAGTATCAACTTAGCCCTTTCCACCATTAACGGCAAATGGAAATTATCATTAATGGATGAATTATTCCAAGGGACCAAGCGTAACGGTGAATTGATGCGTGCGCTCGACGGAATCACTCAGCGCGTCCTGACAGATCGCTTGAGAGAAATGGAAAAAGATGGCCTAGTCCATCGAGAATCCTTTAACGAACTGCCCCCTCGTGTGGAATATACGCTCACTCCGGAAGGATATGCTCTTTACGATGCCCTCTCTTCACTTTGCCATTGGGGCGAAACATTTGCACAAAAAAAGGCGAGACTTAACAAATAAGTCTCGTCTTTTTTTATCTATTTTGGGTATTATGGGTAAACTTAAGATATTTTTGAAGTCCTTCTTGAATTGAATAAACGGGTGAAAAACCTAAGCCTTTCAAAGCAGAACTATCTGAAAGAGAATATTTTATATCGCCATCTCGTTCCTTTTGATAAGAAACTGGCAAAGAAAGTCCCACTAATTGGTTCATTTCTTCAATTAATTGATTAAGGGAAATGGCAACTTCGGTACCCACATTATAAACATGTCCCAACGCTTCACTTTTGGTTGCTACTAAATCTAATGCAGTTAGGACATCCTCAATGTAGATAAAGTCACGTGTTTGCTGACCATCTCCAAATATTTGAAATTGGCTCGCTTGCCCTTGCTCTAATTGGATATAACGATCCATCAAAATGGACAGGACACCAGAATAGGGGGAAGCAGGATTTTGATTGGGACCATAGACGTTAAAGAAGCGAACTGCGCTTGTAGGTACCCCATGTAAATGGTATTCATTGAGAACATAACGTTCAGCAGCAAACTTATCAATAGCATAGGGACTCAAAGGGCAAATCACCGAAGTTTCTCTTTTAGGCAACGTTGGCTCTGCACCGTAAACGGCTGCCGACGAAGCAAAAACAAAACGTTTGAGCTCTTTTTGATATTTTTTTATTGATTCCAATATTTTCAATACACTTAAAAAATTGACCTCATGTGTCTCTAGAGGCTGTGCCACAGAACTTGCCACGCTTGCCACGGCCGCAAGATGAAAGATATACTCAAACGAATGCTTTGAAAGTACTTCGTCCAATAATTGCTGATCCGTCACACTTCCTTTAATAAAAACCAACTGCTCAGTTTGTTGCAAATTTGACACTCGCCCCATGGACAAATCATCAATCACAAAAACTTGATACTGTTGACTATAAAAATTAGCCAAATTAGAACCAATAAAGCCAGCTCCTCCAGTAATTAATAGTTTCTTCACCTCTTTGCTTCCTCTCTTTTTTAATTTAATTCCACTTTTTTCGTGTTATTTTCTCTTTGGAATAAAAAAATGCAATATCGAATGAACACATAACTTACAATAGCCACAGCTAATAAGAGTTCAAAAGTAGACAAAATATTTAACAGACTCGTTAGGCCTACCTTTTCTGCAAATAAAGGTTTAACTTTGACTAATGCTGTCGCAGAAATCACTAATGGGAATGTAAAGGCAGCATAACTTGGATAGAATGTCACTTGCATAATTTTATATAGATTCACTACTACAATCCCATAAATACATTGAGATAAAATTAGCAAGAAAACAACTAATGGCATATACAAATGACCACCCATTGAAATATAGCCAGCTAAACATAACGAACCTGGCGCTGTCATAATCGTCAATAAAGGAATGGTCGATTCAGGCATTTCTTTCGACTTCGTAATTCTCTTGATTAAAATTGGTAACAAGAGTAAATAAAAGAACAACGCTACCCAAAAAACAATTTTTCCCAACTCATTGATAAACAATTGAGAAGTATTAGGAATAACGCCAATGCCGACAAACGTAATAAACCAGCTTGGATAAATATGTTCCAGTTCGATTTTTGTTGGAAAAATATGCACCGCTACAAAATAAATCATTAAAATAAAATGTAAAATCACTGCGCCAATCCACAACACGTTAATCCAAGCAGCATTGGTAAATATCCGATCTAAGAAAACACAGATAACCATTAAAGCCATTGTAAATGTTGGTGATACCGAAGCAATAATTGGATCATCTAAGGTGCTTAATGCATGTTTCATTGTAAAAATAATTTTTAAAATAACTAAAATCATTAAGAGACTGCCAAGTACACAATAAATGGTCCCAATTGTTGCATATCCCAAGGAATAAAGTAAATTCCCCAAAGAAACTATCCCTAAAATTAGTCCGCAAATGGGAATCGGGACTTTCCGCAAGAATTTTTTCGCACTTTCTACCATTATGTAGTCACACTCCGTCTTTATTTATTATTATTGATATTAATCAAAAGTATGTTATTATACTAAATGAAATATTTATATTTGTAAAATAAATATTTGCAATAACAACTATTAAGATAGTAAATAGAAAGAGGCGATTTTATGTTCGAATGGATCAAAACATTTATTGCTGTGTATGAAACCAAAAATTTTAGTGCGGCGGCCAAACAATTGTATATTTCTCAGCCAACTGTTTCTTTGCAAATCAAGAAATTAGAGCAACACTTTTCGATCAAGCTGTTCTATCGTAATGGAAAACAATCGGTTATTCCTACCAAAGAAGCTGATTTTTTATATCCAAAAATGCTCTCGATTATTGAAAGCTTAACTACTTCTTTTGCGCAAGCTGCAGAAAAAGAGAATTTTAAAGAAGACTGCATTATAGCCTCTTCAAATACAGTTGCTATTTATTTACTGCCAGATATTATGGAGAGTTTGGTTACCGCTTTTCCACTCATCAACTTTTCGATTCAACTGATGAATTCAAAGGAAGTCGTGGATATGGTTCAAAATAATCATGCCCACATTGGACTAATTGAAAAACCCATTGAAACCAAAAATTTACACAAAGAAATTGTTTATGAAGATCAACTAGTTCTAGCAGGAGATGCCGCTTCAAAATTTTGGCTCTTAAGAGAAAAGAACTCTGGCTTACGTTTTTTCAATGAGCTTTATCTCAATGAACACAGTATCAACTTACCAATTATCGAATTAAACAACAACGAAGTCCTGTTACAATTGCTAAAAAATAACATTGGGCAATCAATTGTTTCTCGATTATCTATTTCCGATGAGATCCCTTGGCAACCAATTGATCAGTCCTTTGCTTCTCGAAAAATTTTCATTGTCCAGACCGATCACCATGCCAATACTTCCTTCTCTGAAGTTTATAACCGAATCGTTGAAAAAATTCGTGAACGACAAACCTAAAAAACAGGAGAACGACTTAGCTTTCGCTAAATCGTTTTCCTGTTTTTTATTTATCAGTTTCCTCTACCAATTCAAATTCAAAAGGTTCTAACTCAAATAGTTGGTGTAAAATTTGCTGGGTTTCTTGGAACACTTGTTGTGGTTCTTTAGACAAAAGAGTGCTTTGAATGGTCTGTTTTTTTGATTGAAAAAGAATTCTCGTTTCCTCTTCCTTAAATACAACTTGATGAGTTTCCCTTTCAAACATCGTATATTCTTCGAACATTTCCATAACTAATTTTTGACGAAACCCTTCTTTGAGTGCTAATAAGGTTACTAAATCTGCAACGGTTAGCGTTTCTAACGCAATTGTTTCATCTTCTACATGAACAAGATAATTCGTACACTTCACATTCGGACAGGCATTGCAGCCGCCATTAATCAAGTCTGAGGTAGTTGTTATTTTCACCTGTTTCATCTTAATCCTTCTTTCCTACTTTTCGAGAAAAACACAAGGGGTCTCCTCAAAAATATTCAATAAAATATGATTGACTTCTTGAAAGACTTCTTCGTGATTTCGGCATTGTTTTTCCATTACTAAACGCAGATCATTCACAACAAAAGTCAACGTCATCGCTTGTTGGGAAACATGTATACAACGGTTGCCTTTAACAAAACATTCTGTTTGTTCTTCAATGCATGGTTCTTTTTGATAGCCATATGCTGAAGCGACACATTCCAGGATTTCGTAGATTTCTATTTTTGGAAGTTCATAGCTACAGCTACCGATAACTAGTTGAAAACAGTTCGGCTGTTTTTCATTATTGCTTGCATAATACACTGTTGTCGTTGTCATTTTGCCTCCTTATCTCCTCTATTTTCCTACTCTTATCATAACAAAAAAAGCACGCTTCCCTTATTTAAATTGTTAATAAAGACTATTACAGATTAGTATAACCACACCTGAAAAATTCGTGATATAATTCACTAAGAAAGAAATATTACAGAAAGAAGAGATGAACGATGAAAGTATTTAACAAAAAAGTCGCAATTATTGGTACTGGTTTTGTTGGCACAAGTATTGCCTATTCCATGATCAACCAAGGGATTGCGAATGAATTAATCTTAGTTGATATTGACAAAGCCAAATCTGAAGGCGAAGCAATTGACTTATTAGATGGTGTGTCTTGGGGTCAAGAAAATGTAAACGTCTGGGCTGGCGACTATCAAGACTGCCAAGATGCCGATATCGTCGTGATTACAGCTGGCGCTAATCAAAAACCTGGGCAAAGTCGTCTAGATTTGGTTTCAATCAATGCAGAAATTATGAAAACAATTGTTAACAATATCATGAAATCTGGTTTTGATGGAATTTTAGTGATTGCCTCAAATCCTGTCGATGTACTGACTTATGTGGCCTGGCAAGCTTCTGGTTTACCTGTTTCAAGAGTAATTGGAACTGGTACAACTTTGGACACAACTCGTTTCCGCAAAGAACTGTCTCAACGTTTAGCGATTGATCCACGCAATGTTCACGGCTATATTATTGGCGAACACGGGGATTCTGAAGTGGCTGTCTGGTCTCATACCATGATTGGTACCAAACCTATTTTAGAAATTGTGGATACGACAGAGCGCTTAACTAGTGACGATTTACCAATCATTTCTGATAAAGTGAAAAATACAGCTTATGAAATTATCGATCGCAAACAAGCGACCTATTATGGGATTGGTATGAGTACTGCACGCATTGTTAAAGCCATTTTAAATAATGAACAAGCTATTTTACCTGTCTCAGCTTACTTAGATGGGCAATATGGGCAACAAGATGTATTTACAGGGATTCCTGCAGTCGTTGGCAATCAAGGTGTGACTGACATTATTGAATTGAATCTGAATGCCGCTGAAAAAGAACTCTTCCAAAAATCAGTGACACAATTAAAACAAGTGATGGCATCGTTACAACCGAACGCTTAGTAATTTTTAACTAAAAATAACACTTCAACTAAATTATTCTCTACCAAAATAGATTCTAATTCCCCTTTATCGTTCTTTTTGGTACCATGAAAGAAGAACTTCAACTAAAGCAGAAATTAGGAGGACAAAAAATGGTAATCCAAGGAGATACGTTAGAAAATAGCGCACGTCGTTTATTGCAAGAACGTGGCGTAACAATGAATGATTTAGCTGAACTTGTGTTATTTTTACAAAAAGATTATATTGACAATTTAACATTAGATACTTGTTTAGAAAGTGTTGATGCCGTGTTAACAAAGCGTGAAGTACACAACGCGATTATTACAGGTGTCCAACTGGATATTCTGGCGGAAGAAAACAAGCTACTTTCACCGTTACAAGAAATTTTAACGGAAGATGAAGGGCTTTATGGCATTGATGAAATTATGGCGCTCTCCATTGTAAATGTTTATGGATCTATCGGTTTTACGAACTATGGGTATATCGACAAGGTAAAACCAGGCATTTTAAAAGAGTTAAATGCGCATGATGGCGAACATGTCCACACATTCTTGGATGATATCGTGGGCGCAATTGCGGCTGCGGCTGCCAGTCGGTTGGCCCACTCACAACCAGATTTAAGTGATATTACTAAATAAAAAACTTGCCTCTTCATTTTTATGAGAAGAGGCAAGTTTTTTATTTGCTGGACTTCTCACAAGCTTTCTACTTAACAGTAATTATTTGCCGTGTTATGTTACAGTCAAGAATAAACAGCTAAAGGAGGTTATCTAGAAATGAAAAAGTTTTTACGCGTATTTTTAATTTTTATTGGGGTATTCTTTCTTGCAAGTTGCGGTTCAAAAATAGAGACAAAAACCTTTGTAGGTTCGCCACAAGATGGGATTGATTCCACCTTAACCTATACGTACCAAGGAGATAAAGTCTTAACGCAAACGGCTAAAAACATTGTTTCTTATGACAAATTGGGGATTACAAAAGAAGAGGCAAAAACAGCGTTGGAACCCGTTTCTAAACAATACGAGGACATCAAAGGGCTTGATTACAAACTGACCTATGAGGACAAACAAGCCATCGAAAAATTGACGATTAATTATGAAAAACTTGATTATGATAAAGCAAAAAAAGTGGATGGTATCCAGATTGATGGAGATTCTTCTAAGGGAATTAGCATGAAGAAAAGCCAAGAATTGGTGGAGTCAGAAGGTTATACAGAACAAAAATAATAAAAGAAAGCGTGCGACAATGGGCATTGTTGCACGCTTTCTTTTGATTATTTAAATCGATGTTGCCATCTTCACTGCCTGAATTGGGTCAAAATGATGGACAGAGTAAACGACTGTACCGGCTTGCCAAACTACTGAGTTGCGATTATAGTCAGTGGTTCCTGCCACGTTCAGTGTGATTTGACCAACGGTATTCGGTGCTGGCAACGTTTCTTGTTCCAAAATGTTGACAACATTTTTCGCTAAATCATCAGGCGATTCACCATTGATATTTGAGGCCCGTACGACTAAACTCCAATTGCCTTCTTGCCAAGATAAGTAACTAGAACCTGCCGCCCCTTGTTTATACCCAGTAATATTGTAACCTAAATCTACTGGTTGACCGCCATTGTCAATGATTTGGTTCACTGCATTTTTTGCTTCGGCATCAGAGCCATATGTTTTTTTCTCAAAAGAACTAATTGGCGTTAACTGATTAACACGTGCATCATTCACTGGAATCGCTTCTTTTTCTGCATAATATAAAACACGGAAATTGTTTTGATCCGCTTGTGATGTTGTCGCTGCAGTTAAAAAGTTATTCGTTTGACTCGTTAAAATTGCCTGCGGTAAGCCTTGACCAGGAAACATGTTTGCTAGCTGGTTAAGCACTTGGTTGGCTTGGTCATCTGGATTCGCATTTTTCGCTGGTGATTGCTTCTCTGCTGAGCCATTATTTGCCGCTTCCTTCGTAGAAGAAGCTGTTGCTTTCGAATCAGCTATTGTTGTTCCTGACGGTTTCGCATCACTAGATTTTGTTGCTGCTTTGCTACTTGATTCTTTTGTAGCAGATGCTTTTGTACTCTCGAATGTGGTACTTTCCGCAGCACTGGAACGACTATCCGTATTTTCTGTACTTTTTCCGCCGCCGCATGCTGCTAAAGCAAGGGTTAAAAGAAAAGCACTAGAAATAAGCCCTATCTTTTTCATAAGAATTCCTCCTTGTTTTCCCTGCCCTTATTGTACCTTAATCATGTGTATCCGTCACTTTTTTGTGTTTCGTTCTAAGTTGGTTTAAATAACAGAAAGTGGACGGTAGGATTCGAACCTACACCTCAACATTGAGCAAGAATAAACTACTGTTAGTCTCTATGAGTTTAACACCACGTTCATCCACCTATTTGATTGATCCTTTGTATCATAACTTAGAATAATTAAATTGCCTTTAAGGAGCTTCAAAGATTATATGAAGAATTGTAAAAAATCTGTGACGAAAAAAAGATTGAACCAATCAGTAGATACACTGAGGTTCAATCGTAACCAATTGTTTAATTATCTGAAAAAACTCACAATTCAACGTTAGTCCCTGGTGCTTTTTTGTTTTCCCCTTGTTGTTTTTTTAAGAATATCCCCAAAATGACGGTGATAACGGGACAAAGCAATGGGAAAAAGGCATATGGTAAGTATTCTAGTGCACCAACTTTTAACGTTCCCATAATGAAGGTACCACTAACTCCCCAAGGAATTAACGAGTTGACTGCCGCCCCAGCATCTGCCAAAGTACGAGTTAAATATTTTTTATCAATACCTAAACGAGTAAATGAGGATTTAAATGTTTCCCCTGGTAAAATAATTGACAAATATTGTTCGCCAACTAGTAAGTTAATTCCCACAGAACTTAAGGCAGTTAAAGCGATTAATTTGGCTGGATTATTCACATAGCCTTTAATTTTATCAATTAAAGTAGCCACGATGTTAAACTTAATCAACAAGCCGCCCAAACCTAATGCCAAAATAATCAACGCAGCAGAACCTAACATGCTTTCAATCCCACCACGAGATAAAAGTGTATCAATACTTTGATCCCCTGTATCTGCCACATAACCACTCATTAAGATGGTAGAAACTTTCGCTAAACTTAGGTGATGATCATTTATAAAAGCTAAGATGACCGCCACTGTAGAGCCGACTAGTAACGTTGGAATAGCCGGTACCTTTTTCCAGGCGAATAAGAATAAAACCGCTACTGGCAACAATGTAATCGGTGAAATCCAGAATCCTTGATGTAACGTTTGGACCATTGCATCAACCGATTGTAAATCCGCTGAACCAGATTGATGCCCCAAGAAGATATAGCCGACAATCGAAATAATAAACGCCGGAATAACAGTGTACATCATGTTTAGTATATGTTCAAAAAGGTTCACGCCACCAATTCCAGCAGCTAAGTTTGTTGTATCAGATAACGGTGAAATGTTGTTCCCTAAAAAGGCACCTGAAACAACTGCACCAGCTGTCATCGCATTGTCGAATCCAAGAATATGTCCAATACCTAGAAAGGCAATCCCCATAGTTGAAACAGTCGTAAAGGAGCTCCCTACCGTCACACCAACTAGTGCACAGACCACAAAAACGGTTGGTAAGAAGAACTTCACTGAGATAATTTTAAAACCATAGACCATAATTGTTGGAATCGTCCCAGACAAGATCCAAGTAGCAACTAAGACACCTATCAACAAGAAAATAATAATCGGAATGATCCCTGGTTTAATCCCTTCCACAATGCCTTCGTGGATCTCATCCCAAGAAAATCCTTTCCATTTGCCATAAAGCAACAACAACATGAATACAAAAAGAATCGGTATGTGAGGGGTTAATTTTTGACCAATAATTAAGTACCCGAGAATCGCTAACAAGGCAACCAAAATGCCTAAACTTTCAGCGAACGAAACAGTGGGTTTCGTTGATTTCATATGAAAACCTCCTTTTATGGAAAGCGAAAACTGAAGCAATAATCGAACTTGCTTCAGTTTCCAAACGACAATTTACTATAGTCATCAGATGAAGAGGCACTCAGCAAAATAATTGCTGGCCTTTTTATTCACCTAAATCTTCTTTTACTTCCGTTGCCCAACTTGCTTTTTTAAAGCGATTAATGATTAACGGAATCACAAACATAACAATAGTGATTAATGCAACTAAGACTGCATCAGTCACGGTTGTTGTACCTAATGTGGCGAAAATAACAATGATAACACTAAAAATTAACATTGCTGCCACTAAATAAGCTAAGCCATTACCTTTTTTACCAATTCGGTAAGGACGTAGTGTATCTGGTTGAGATTTACGTAATTTAATTAGGGAAATCGCAATCAATACATACACAATACTATAAATAATTGTTGTTGCATTTGTTAAAGTTAAGAATACAGCGTTGACATCATCCATTACCCCATAAAGTAAAGCGAATAATGAGATAACCACAGATTGTGTTAACACAACGTTACGAGAAACGCCATATTTATTTTCGCGATGGAAACCAAATTTTGGTGGCAATAAGCCATCACGAGCAACTTGAATAATTGTTTTTGATGGTCCAGTAACCCAAGCAGATAATTGTAATAACACACCTAAGAAGACCATGAAACTAAAGATATTACCAATAATTGTTGGTAAACCTAAAACGTCACAATAAAGCAAAATTGGTTGTGTAATGTTAGACAATTCCATTTTGCCATTTGGAACAATATTAGCAACAAACATTGCATTAATAACGTTTAATAAAACTAAACCAATTAATGAAATGAAAACGCCTTTTGTATAATTTTTTGTTGCATCTTTCAAACGAGGAATATAAACAGAAGACATTTCAATCCCAACAAAGATAAATGCAATCCCTGCTAGATATTTAAATGTGTCCATATTTTCTAAGTTTGGTAAAACTTTTGACCAAGAGAAGGCACCTAAATAGCCGCCAGGTGTTAAGCCTACTTTAATCATTGAAAGAAGACCTAAAACAAACATAACTAATACTGGGATGTAAACACCTAGCCAAACACCAATATTTCCGCCAACTTTCGCCATGTCAAATTTCAAGTTCAAGATTGTAATAATCCAGTAAATCACTAAGATACAACCTAATACGAACCAATGATTTTCACCTAAATGAACATTACCAAATGTATTACCTAGCAAAGGGCCTAATGTAGAAGCAACCATTACCATTCCTGGGAACATTTGCACCCATAGTAACCAAGCGACAACAAAACCCCATTTGCTACCTAAGGCAGTTTTAACCCAAAGTTGAGGGCCACCTTCTTGAGGAAGCATCGTAGATAATTCACCAGATATCAATGCGATTGGACCAGCAAAGAATAAGACCGCGAAAATTGTGTAAGAAATTAATGTCCAACCAACAGCAGCAAGTGTTGGGATACTACGTACAGTTGCACACAATGCCATTGTTAAACCGATAAAAGTACCTAATTCAATTTTTTTAACTTGTTGTTTATCCAATTTTGTACACTCCTTATAAGATTTTGGATAAGGAGCATGAATGACTGTTATACGCTGAGTAAAACAGTCATTCGACTGCCTCTTACCCAGACAAAGAATTGGTTAAGAGGTTAGCCGTCTGGTTGATTTATCTCTTAAATAAATCAATCAGACGAACGTTCCCTCATTCGGTTACCATTTCTTTTTTCCGTTTAAGATTCAATTATTTTACGTCGTAAATTTGTTCTAATTTTTCTTGTAAAGCAGCTTGAATCTTAGGAGCGTAAACATCAAATTCTTCTTTATCGTTCATGTATGGAGTCATTACAGCAGCACGTAACACAGTTACTTTACCTGCACGGTTCCATTCTTCGTCACTAAATCCTAAGCTGTTTACAAATTTTAATGGGCTGTTGCCATAATCTGGAATAGCAAAGTCAGTATGTGAAGTAATGAATTCGTTGTTGTAAATATTTCCTTTAACGTATGATGCATAGTCATATACATCATGGTTTAATTTGTTCATTGCTACTAAATCATCGTTGCCTTTTTCTTTAAACACATAGTCAACCATGTTGAAGTCTGGATGAGTTAATGTGTGGACTTCGATTTCTTTGTCGCCAACTTTGAATGTTAAATCATTCAAGAAGTTATAGAAATGATGTGAGCCTTCAATTGAAGCACCAATTAATTTACCATAACCTGCAACGTTTAAAGGTAAAACGTGATGTGCAGCCCATACAGAAGCAGCTGTTGCACCAGCTTTTGAACCTTCAAGGATATAAGCACCTAGTAACGCAGGAATATCGGCACCTTTTTCAAATACGTAAGTTGCGAAGTAAGAAATAACGTCGCGCATACGGATATCTTGGATAACGATACCACCAGCTGAATAAGGGATATAACCCATTTTATGAGGGTCAATTGTTACTGATTCTGCTAATTCGATTGCTTTATATGCATCATACACTTCTCTTGAAATGTGTTCTTTTTTCTCTTTGAAGACACCGTATTCTTCGTGAACATCTTGTAAATCTTCGTAAGGGATGAAGTTGTTGTCTTCGTCTAAGAAGATGGCACGTCCATAACCACCATAAGCAGCATCCACGTGTACATAATAGTAAATACCGTCTTTCATTAATTCATCGCGTAAAGCAATAATTTTATCGATTGAGTCAACGGCACCTTCTTCAGTAGAACCAACTACACCGACAACACCTAGCACTGGAATTTGTTCTTCTGCTAAGCCACGAACGATTTTTTCTAATTCGTTGATATCCATACGGTAGTTATGGTCAACTGGTACTGGGATAACTTGATCTAAACCGATACCGATAATATCAGCAGCTTTTAACCAAGAATAGTGTTTAGTTTGTGGAACTAACCATTTACCGATTGCTTGTAAATGTTTACCTGAACGAGCTGAATGAGCTTTGATTTCATCAATTTCATCTTCAGCTGATTCTAATAAGTCCATAATTTCTTTTGTTGGCATGTTCAATAGTTCCCAATCTGATTTGCCAGCAACTAATTCTGGTTTTACTTCTTTCATAGCAAATGGTAATGATTTAATGTTACGGGCATACCATAAGCCTTCTAAGTTAGCTAAAGAACCATCAGCAACGATGTGTCCCCAACCATTTTTGTAGCTCATCAAGTGAGCAAATTCATGTCCTACTTCTTCTTCCATTTGAGAAGTTGCTGGAGAAGATTCATAGGCAACGTTGTTCCCGTTCCATAGCATTGCAAAGTTGTAAGCTAATAGAGAAGGCATTAATGTTTCTGAGTTCATATGTCCCCAATATCTACCTGCTGTATGCCATGGAACTGAATGTGTACGCATGCGAGAAGAGATTTCATTCAATACATCTTTCATATGGTTGACAGTTTTTTCGTAGCTTTCAGATGTGCGTTCTTGAGAAGAGATAACTGGCATGTCTTGTGGCATGTAGTTTTGACGCCATCCTAAATGTTCATCTACTAAGTCGATCAACAAGTCTTTATATAATTGTCCGTTTTCGGCTTTGTCCCCAATGAATAGTGCATTAAGGTTCATTTCGCCTTTTGCTAATTTTTCGTTTTTCATACGAAAATTCCTCCTTACAAATTTTAATGAATTAGATTTTGCATTCACAACTTACACCCAAACGGCTAAAGTGTAAAGAAGAAAAATAACAATGGTTATCATAGCTCTTTAATTTTATAATTTTTTCACAAGGTGTCTTGTCAGAACCATTATATAAAAAAATAAGAGTGGGATTGTGTGTACAATCCCACTCTTATTAGGTGTATTAACGGTTTCACCACTACCTGTAAGGAGAAATAGAATTTTAACTTTGATCAAATAATCACACGTCTTCTCTTCGTGAAATTATTATCAATTTCTAATCCATTACTTTTGCTAAAAAGTAATTTTTCTTCCCTTTCCGTACAACAACGAATTTTCCATCGAAATGTTGTGTTGGATCGACTGCAAAATCTAAATCGGTAACTCGGTCACCGTTAATACTTATAGCTCCTCCGCTCACATCTTCGCGAGCTTGACGTTTTGATGGTTCGATTTCTGTGTCAACTAACCAATCTACGATGTTTTTAGCATCTTTGGTAATTTCAACAGTTGGCACATGTTCTAACCCTTGCTCGATTTCCTCAATCGTTAAGTCTTTAATATTGCCTGAGAAAAGAGCTTCTGAAATTTTTTGCGCTTCTTCTAATGCTGCATCATCGTGAACAAATCGTGTCACTTCTTCAGCTAAGCGTCTTTGTGCTTCACGTTTACCTGGTTCTTTTTCAACTTTTTCAGCTAACGCATCGATTTCTTCTTTATCTAAGAAAGTAAAGAATTTCAAGTATTTGATGACATCACGATCATCTTGGTTTAACCAGAATTGGTAGAATTCAAATGGTGAGGTTTTCTTAGGATCTAACCAGATAGCGCCACCCGCTGTTTTCCCAAATTTTGTACCATCTGCTTTTAGCATTAAAGGAATGGTTAACCCGAATACTTTGGCTTCTGGTCCTTCTTTTTTACGAATCAAATCTAATCCTGCAGTGATATTGCCCCATTGATCAGCGCCACCAATTTGCAATTGAATATTATGTTTTTTATGCAATGTGTAAAAGTCAATTGATTGAAGAATTTGGTATGTGAATTCTGTAAAGGAAATGCCACTTTCTAAACGACTAGCGACAATGTCTTTTGCCAACATCGTGTTGACATTAAAGTTTTTCCCGTAATCTCTTAAAAAATCTAATAAAGATAGTTCTGATAACCAATCGTAGTTGTTCACCATTGTTACCTCAGCATCTTTACCAAATAATTTTTTCATTTGGTTTGAAAGACTGTCCACATTATGTTGCACAGCTTCCATCGTTTGTAAAACACGTTCAGTTGTTCGTCCACTTGGGTCACCAATTGTTCCAGTTCCGCCACCAATTAAAATGTATGGGTGATGACCTGCTAATTGGAATCGTTTCATCATCATAAAAGGAATTAAATGTCCAATATGCATGCTATCTCCAGTTGGATCGACACCGCAATATAGCGAAATGCTCGTATTTTCTGTAAGTTCTCTTAGTCCTTCTTCGTTTGTTTGTTGATTGATTGCATCACGCCATGCTAGCTCGTCAATGATATTCATGTTATCACCCTCCATATTTATAATTATCTCTTTATAGGAAATCGTTCATTTAACGAAATAAACGATTAACACACTTGTTTTTACACGATATCCCGTGTTTATTTCTATGTATACACGGGTTCACGAAATTTTCTTTGGTCTGCCACGTATTCAAAAAAAGAATACAAAAAATCCCTAAGCCGTCAAAACGACTTAGGGACGAATTTCTCGTGGTACCACCCAAATTTATACATAGTTTAGTTTATTTAAAATACTATATACCTCTTAACAAATAACGCTGTTACCCGTGCCCTGTAGGCAGAAGCTCAAGAATGTAATTCGATAAATAACGTGTACTAGTTTCCAGCGCCACTAGCTTTCTGTAACAGTGGTTATTTCTCTACTGCTTTTCTGTCATTGCTTTGTATTTAACTTGTACATGTAGCATATTCCTTTTCGTTTTTTTTGTCAACACTCTTTGCTTAATTTTTTTTACTTTTATAAAAGATGTCCCTTTTTCACAAAAATAAAATAACGAATTCACAATAAGATTTATTTATTTTAACAGCAACTACAGATAAAAAAATAACGAAAAAATTTAAAAAATATTCTTTAAAAATTTTTTGACTTTTTTTGTGATTTTCTATACTTTTATAAAATTCCCGAAGAAAAATGACGAACTTCGGATCAGAAGTTCGTCATTTTGTGAAAAACAGTTTTAAAGAATTGGTGAAAATAATCGTGAAATTTGTTGTTTAAAAATCAACCATTTTGACATGTCGCGAACAACTTCTGGAGTCATTGTTGTACATTTTTTTCGATCTTCTAAGAAAATTGCTTCTAATTGATCAATGATTTTTTTATCATATAACACAGCATTTGCTTCAAAGTTTAATTTGTAACTTCGGATATCTTGATTGGCTGAACCAACTGTGCAGACTTCATCATCCATAATCATTGTTTTCGCATGTAAGAAACCACCGTTATAAATTAAAATTTCAATATTTTCTTTCATCAATAAGCGGCCGTAATACTGTGTTGCTCGATAAATAAACGGATGGTCGGGCTTATCTGGAATCATAATTTTAACATCTACTCCTGAAGCCGCAGCAACCTTTAAAGCAGCCAAGACACTATCATCAGGAACTAAATACGGCGTTTGAATCCAGACTCTTTTCTTGGCAGAAGTAATCAATTTAATAAAGGCCAATTTAATTTGTTCACGGTCACTGTTAGGACCACTGGCAATCATCTGAATGGATGTATTTGCCTCTGGCACCAATGCTTCAAGTTTAAAGAAATAATCCAATTGATACGCCACACGATTTTTCTCGGGGGAAGAGACGTTCCAATCCATTAAAAAACGCATTTGCAGTAATGAGGCTGCTGGCCCTTGAATCCGTAAATGCGTATCCCGCCAATAGCCAAACTTTTTAGTCGTTCCGGCATATTGATCGGCAACATTAAAGCCGCCAATGTAGCCTACTTTTCCGTCAATAACAACAATTTTCCGGTGATCATGATAATTCAAACGAAACTTCAAAAGTGCTTTTTGAGAAGTAATAAATGTTTGGACAAAACCGCCGTTTTTTTTCAATTCATTCAAATGATGAACCTTGGTGCCCTTTGAGCCAAAGGCATCGTAAAGCAACCGCACTTCAACCCCTTCAGCCGCCTTTTCTTCTAATAAGTTCAAAATTTTGGTGCCGATATGATCCGTTACAAAGGCATAATATTCAATATGAATGGAGTGCTGAGCTTTTTTTATGTCCGCCATCAACGCATTGAATTTTTCCGTACCATCCGTAAAAATTTCAACATCATTTTTCTTAGTCAGAGGCATCCTATTTAACGAGGAAAAAAAGTCTGTAAACTGTTGTTGCTCCTCCGTCGGCATCTTTTGACTATAAAGTTCAAAACTTTCTTCTTGGAAATTCTGAAAATTCTCTAATTCCCGCAAATCACTTTGTTGCAAATAAAATTTCTTTTTGTCGGTTAAACCGCGCCCAAAGAATAAATATAAGAAAAAACCAAAAACGGGTAGAGCAATCAGTACGAGTAGCCATGCCCAAATTGCTGCTACATCTCGAGGTTTTAACAAAATGGTAATTCCCGCAATAATTGCATTAATAAAATAAATAACTGTTAAGACACTAAGAATCAATTGTCTTCCTCCTTTATTTGTTACGTTTTAGTATACCATCAATTACGGATTTGGAATATCTTTTCTTTAGCTGCTTCTGTCTCAAAAAATAAAAAGAGCCCCCATCCTAGTTAGTGATACTAGAATGAGGGGTTCTTTTTGATGTTTGTTTGAAAGTCTTTTAACTTAATTTCGTGTAAATGGACCTTTAGGAGCAATCAATTCTAAATTTGTACCATCTGGATCGGTAAAGTAAGCAACCCCTGTACCAAAACCGCTCTTCAAGCCATCTTCTTCTTGGAATGTAATCGGCTCTCCATCAGGTTCTACGCCAATCGCTCTTAAACGTGCAACAGCTGCATCAATATCTTCCACTTCGAAACACATATGCATTGCACTAATTTGTTCGTTGGAATAAGAAGCTTTTTCTGATTTTGGTTTAACATATTCTAATAAATCAATATTGATGTTTTCTAGATGCACATTGGCATACTTGATTAATGTATCATCTAACCCTTGTGTTTGGGCCATCCGTTTTCCACCAATTTCATCACGATTTGCGATTTTTGTTCCTGTTAATGCTTCATAAAACTTCACTGATTCATCCAAATTACTGACTGTAATCCCCACGTGGTTGACTACTGAAAAACCTTTAACTGCTTCACTCATTGTATCTCCTCCTAGTTAATTTTTAGAAATCAAACGTGTCTGGATCTGGTCCCACACGTAACGATTCATTCAATTGGTTGATTTGTGCCATTTCTTCTGCACTTAGTTCAAAATCAAAGACCGCTGCATTGCTAATCATCCGTTCTTTGTGGACAGATTTCACGGCTAATAAGATATCTTGTTGAATATCCCAACGTAAAATCACTTGGGCTGCTGATTTATTATGGTTCTCAGCAATCGCCAAAATGGTTTCATTAGATAATAATTGGCCTTGCATCAATGGTGACCAAGCTTGGACTTTGATATCATGTTTTTCACAGAAATCACGCACTTCTTTTTGATCCAATTTTGGATGTAGTTCCACTTGGTTAATTACCGGAACAACTTTTGCATAAGAAAGTAAATCTTCTAAATGATGAACTTGGAAGTTGCTGACACCAATTGCTTTCACTTTTCCTTCGGCGTATAAAGTTTCTAAAGCTTGCCATGATTCTTTGTAAGAATTATTTCCTGGCCAATGAATTAAATACAAATCTAAATAATCTAAACCTAAACGTTCCAAACTATCATTGAAAGCTTGAATTGTTTCATCATAGGAAATATGTGCGTTCCAAACTTTCGAAGTAACAAATAAGTCCTCACGGTTCAAACCAGTTGCCGCTAAGCCTGCTTTAATTCCCGCTCCTGTGCCAGATTCATTGCCATAGATTTGCGCTGTATCGATTAAACGATAACCATTGATAATCCCTTCTTCGACCACTTTTGCTGTCTCTTCATCTGGTATTTGGAATACCCCGAGACCCATTCCTGGAATTTTAGTGCCGTTGTTTAATGTTACTGTATCTGCTAGTGATGTAATCATTTGATTCGCTCCTTTAACGTTTTCTGATATCATCATATACCGTGCCGTACATGCTGTATAGTACGTACTTTTTCGTTTCATAGGAACCAAAAAGTGCGCTTTTTGTTAAATTCGCTTTTTTAGCCTAAAAAATTTTTAACTTTTTTTATATAACATACTTTTTCTCTCTTCTAAGCGTAGCATTCTTTAAATGATTTAACTAGTGTATCCCTCACGACACACGACATTTTATGCAAAAAAAGAGAACGCGTACTCCGTCTTCGAAACGTCCTAAGACGCCGACAGAATACCGTTCTCGTGGGTTTGGCACCCAATGGGGGCATAGGGATTCGAACCCTAGACCCTCTGATTAAGAGTCATTAATGTCAATTTTTAAATAAAATTAATATACCTCTTTTAGTATTAAACTATCACTCTTTATCTTATGATAGGTCAATGTTTTTTTGTATTATCAGAGATATATTAACACCAAATGATATTAATTGAAAAAGGTAAGGAAAGAAAAAAATAAAGAAAAATTTGGAAAAAATATTGGCAAAAATTTTGACTAATTTATCTTAAATATAACAAAATCATGTCGATAACTTAATAATGTCGACATTTTTTATAGAAAAATAAAAAACAGGTTCTTGATATGATAAGAAACAAAAATGTTGGTTGAAAGTTGCTTTTTGGCAAACTTAATAACGACAAAAACAGCACAAGAAACAACTATTTCTCAACTTTCTACTGCCTCAAATGAAGTATTAGTACATTTTATAAGCCATCAAAGAAGAAATTGCTCCAATAGAGGAATGATGTTTAGTTCCCTTTTTCATATATTAGTTGTTTGGCATAGCCATCTCTAAACTATAAACTGTCAATTGACAAGAGTAAAATACGCTATATTTCCTTGGCAATTGGTAGGTTATGGTTTAAATTATACTCACTGAATGACTGATATACGATTAGAAACGTTTGACCAGTCACTTTAGATAATCGCTATACAACTATTATTTTATATTCCCTCTTCTGATAGTTCTTCAGCTTCATTATTTTTTTCAAAAAGCACAATATTACTTTTTCCAACTTTTACCACTGATTTGGCAAGTTCAAACGGCTCAATACCAGAATTCCGCATCATCAATCCTTAATAAACATTGTATTATGCGAATCACACTCCTTCGGTTGAAGCCACTCTGCTTTGTTGACATAACTGTAACAACCACTATCAGATATCAAATCATCACCCTGTAATTGTAGCGTAAAACTCCCTGTAGAAACATGACCATGTGAGCTTCCATACAATCCATTAAAAAGCGTAAAATAAATATCCTCTGTTTTATAAAACATTAAACCACTTGATTCACCACGAAAAAAGTTTCTCTGGCTGCAGTGTTTTCCAAGTTCTTTCTTCATATTACGATAGCTATCATATACATATCGAAAATTGACATGATCGCTATCGTTGATAGGATTCAGAACATCTTGATTATCCGCTATATAGTAGGTAGATAAGATAGGTATCTTCAATTTCGTTCGAAGATCCAATGGCAATGATATTTCAAGATATTCAGAAATCTGTAATAGATATACATACGTCATCAAAACTTCATATTGATACAATGCGCTCTGTTCCTAATGAATGCCATCTGAATAAAATTGTAAGTCAGTTGCTCAGTTAACCGGTCCCATATTAGTTTACTCTGTTCACTAGTTCTGGAAGAAATAGATCCATAGCAGCCATTCCACCAGTTACCAATACTCCCCAATTACTAAGTCTGTACTTATCGATATAGCTCCTCTCCAAATACTCGAGATGAACCAGCAAAGCGTTTCGCAACACTTTATCAATTCCCAATTGTTTATAATCAGCAATAGAAATATAAGTCAAACTCTTCAGCCAGTTCATCACTCGAATTCCAACATCAAGGGGTCGCCAAACATTCCTATTAGTAGAATTTGGTTCGCCTTCCTCTTGAATAAAATCAAGAAGCAGACTGCGCCATTTTTGTAAATAGCATTTTTCTTTTGTTAACGCGTATGCCTGTGATAAATCTAGAAGAAAACTTTGTCGACTCAACATAAAGAGCCATTCTGGGTCATCTCCAGGATATCGATTCCATGTATATTCTTTTAGAGAATACGGAATAGAACAGGCTTCCATATCCATCGCATCATTGTAAATAATCTGATCTTTTAATAGAAAATAAGTACGTTCAAAAAGTGGTTCCAAAAGTTTTGAATGTTTTTCCAAATATCCTGAAAGCCAATCTTGCTGATAAAACTTTAGTTGATAGTTTTCGATTTTTTGAAGATTCATCGTGTTCTCGCTTTCAAATTTTATTTCCGTTAACTGAAAAAATATTATGCCCATCACTCAGAAAACTTATAAATAAGGAAACAAGGTTTACTCGAAATCGAAAACCCTGCCCCTTACTACGCTCACTTACTATGCTAAAATCCCTAAGACAGAGGCTAGAATCCCAATCACAAATAAAAAAAATTAATAATTGATACGTGTTCCATTTTCTTTTCTTGATCAAATAAAAAACTAAAATAGTTAAAATGACTGGAAGCATTTTGGGCGTAATCTTATCTAAAATATCTTGAATAGCAATTACTTGTTTTTCACCAGATTCTACATTATGTGAATACTTAATGGCGATATTTGCCTTAACAAAAGAAGTAGCTAATGCCGCAATAACAGTCACTCCGACAATATTTGCTGCTGAAGAAATTTTACCAATTTTATCACTTAAGGTTTCGATCACACTCGTTCCAAGTTTAAATCCTAAATATCCCATTAATAATTTGATGACTAGCATTGAGATTAACATCGATAACCAAAAACCCATCGGAGCAAATCCCAGACCGTCCATCGCTAATCCTGCAAATATTGTTGAAAATAAGGGGGCAATCCCAAATTAAGCAATCGAGTCTCCGATTCCTGATAGGGGTCCCATAAGTGCCATCTTAATGCTGCGTGTATCTGAGACACTTTGATCATTATCATACATCGCCAACTGCATGCTGGTAATAAATGGCAACATTTGTGGATTCGTGTTATAAAATTCTAAGTTTGCGCTTGCCGTCTCTTTCAGTTTTTCTGGTTCATCTTTATAAATTTTCTTCAGCGCTGGCATTATTGTGTATAAATAGCTGACACCTTGATAAAATGTCTTCATTCTCTGTAAAATTGGAAACAATTAAAGATTTGAATACAGAAATGTATTTGTCAGACCCTTCTTCACCTAAGATTTCATATAGAGTTATTGTTTTCATTGTTCTTGTTCCTTTTATTTTTGTTATTTTTAACGCTAACTAAGAGGGAAATTCCCTCTTAGTAATAACTGCTTTCATAAACCAGTTGATTATCATAGCGGTAAAATGTATCCCAACTGCGATTACCGTATAATTTATTGGGATATAAGGCTGGATTAATTTGTTTTCTAACAATGCTGTCTTTGATTCGTGCAAGTGGATAATCGATAAATTGATTTGGTATTGGCATAGTTTCTCCACTCATAGAAGTATATGTTTTTACAGTTTGCTTTTTGATGGGGCGAAACCATGCTGTTTTTTCGGTTAATTTAATAATTTGCCAAAAAGTAACGTTGGTTTGTTCATAGCCCCAACTACTATTTTCGGCAGCAAGTTGTCTCCGAGGTGGACGACCTTTTGGGAGATTTCAATTTCTTTTTGTTTCTATTCACCTCACTTTTTTTGTTTTTGGTAGGTCATTTTCGTATAACTAAGCGTTCGTCGGCGTGCTTTGGGTTCACAACGTGTGGTAGGTGAAAACAAGGGATTGCTGTAGAAAAAGTTTTTTATGAAATGGGCAAAAAAGTTTTTTCGCCCATTGTTTTGTCCTACCATTCGTTGTAAAAACATTGTCGCCGATGATCGCTTAGATTGGGTATACGAAAGTGACCAACAAAAAAGTATTGGAATAAAAAGAAATCACACTGAAATCTCCCAAAAGGACAAGATGGTTTTAATAAAAAACTTTCTTTTAATACATTTGTTAATTTGATAATGTGATGATATAAAATAGTTTAATGAGGTGTTTATATGAAGAAAAAAGGGATTCCTTATTGTCCAAAACCTAGAAATACTTTTGAAAGGGGTTTATTTAAATATTTTGAAGGCAAAAAAGGACAAGACCTAAAAGAGGAGAATCAAAAAAAGAAGTCTAAGAAAAAAAGTGAGTACGTTTTTTAGAAAGAATAAAACTGGAACGTAAAGATTTTCAAGTAATCTGTATCCCGTATCTTTTATATTTAAAGAGGTTGTTTTTCTATAAATCGTTGTAAAGAATAACTAAGTTTTAGTATTTTTTTCACAAATATTTATATTATAATATTTCTTTTTAATAAAAAGATTGTTTTTAAGCTAATTCTTATATGTGTTTTATTGAACTAACTCTTGACAGATAATCAAAAAGAATTTATAGTTGTTACCGTAGTAGCTACTAAAAATAAAAGTGAGGATTAATCAATGGAAACGATTATTCAAATCATGAAAAAATATGATTTTTCAGAGATGGAAACAAGAGTGTATACCACCCTATTAGAAAAAGGTAATCTTACAGGATATGAAGTAAGTAAAATCTCAGGTGTGCCACGCTCGAAAGTATATAACATTTTGGAAAAACTATTAAAAAAGAATTTGATTGTCGTCAATAAATCAGAACCTAAACTTTATCATGCCATCTCGGCAAATGAGTTTTTAGAGAAATTAGAAAAAAGTGTTAAAAATGATCTTTCTTTTCTTACCAAGAATTTAGGGATGATAAAAGAAAAAGATGAAGAAGACATGCTGTGGAAAGTTGATGGCATCGAGTATGTTCTGGATAAAGCAGAGCATTTGGTGAAAAACGCAAAAGAAAGTTTGCTCATCCAAGTTTGGCATGAGAATCTCACGGATTCACTGCTAAAGGCGTTGCAGCAGGCCGAAAAAAGAGTCGATAAATTTGTACTGATTTTATTCAGTTCTACCCATGAATATGATCTTCCCTTAGAAAAGTATTACATTCATGGTTTTGAAACAGACAAACTCGCTGACTTTGGGGCAAGATGGATCAACATCGTCGCTGATGAGCAAGAAGTCGTGTTTGGCACCATTAATGAAGAACTGCAATCAACCGATGTCACTTGGACAAAAAACCACGCCATGGTCAATCTAGCAAAAGAATATGTCAAACATGATGCATATACACTAAAAGTGATTGCAGAATCTTCTGAAGAACTTAAAGCAAAATATGGTGAGGACTTTGAGGGAATCAGAAAGATTTACTAGTAGGAGGAAATTTTTATGATTCGGAATATTTTGCTGGCACTAATTGTCGCAATCAATCTATATTTTATTATTTACTTTCTAAGAGACCTTTTCAAAAACAAACAAAATTTCAAAGAAGAACCAGGGGATATGCGTCTGTTGCCCTTCACGTCATTTATCACCTTCTTTCTTTCAACATTTGGCGTTTCCGACTTTGCTATCGGAACCTTCCTTTATCCAAAGTTGAAATGGGTCAGCATGAAAAAACTACCCGGAACGTTGAATACCCAATGTGTAGTACCGGTAGCCGTCATGGCATTGTCTTATATCACTGCTATCAACGTAGGGATCAAGACATTAGCTGTTTGTATTATCTGCCAAATTATCGGTGCATATTTAGGACCAAGATTTGTCGTGAAGTTACCAGAGAAAACGATCAAACTGTTTGTCGGCATAGGATTGGTCATTGCTGCATTCTTAATTTTTATGGGACAAATGAATTGGATTCCCTCAAACGGAACAGCCAGTGAATTGTATGGCGGAAAATTAATCTTGGCAGGATTTTTACTCTTTGTCTATGGCGCATTGAACAATATCGGCATTGGTTCTTATGCGTTAACAATGGTAACTGTCTACTTGCTAGGCTTGAATCCAGTTGCAGCCTTTCCTATTATGATGGGGGCTTGTACATTCTCAGTACCGATCGGCAGTGTTCAATTCATTAAATTTGATGAATACAGCAGAAAAATCACACTTTTCACTTCAACCTTCGGTGTATTAGGGGTATTGGTCGCTGTATTCCTAGTCAAATCTTTAGATACCTATATTCTGAAATGGATCGTGATTTTGGTCTTACTATACAGTGCATATACGATGTTGAGCAGTCAATTAAAAAAAGCTACAGCAACTAATTAAGGAGCGATTCAAATGTTATTTCTTAAAAAAGAAGATATTATCAAAAGTTTTTCAATGAGAGAAGCCATCGATGCGGACAAAAAAGCATTGTCATTGTATTCAGCAGGAAAGGCAAGTGTGCCTCTTCGCACCAATATCGATGTGCCAAAAAGCAACGGACAAAGCTTATATATGCCAGCTTATGTAGAAGGTGGCGAAGGCGCGCTAGGTGTCAAAATCGTTTCCGTGTATCCTGAAAACATCAAGAAAAACTTACCAAGTGTACCAGCAACGATGATCGTATTGGATCCAGAAACGGGTATGGTATCCGCTTGTTTAGATGGTACTTATTTGACACAATTAAGAACAGGCGCTGTTCAAGGAGCAGCAACAGAACTTCTTGCAAAAGAAGATGCTAAAATCGGCGCGCTGATTGGAACCGGCGGACAAGCACAGTCACAATTAGAAGCAATGTTGACCGTTCGTAAATTAGAAGAAGTTCGGATTTTTGATATTGATTTTGAGCGTGCCAGCCAATTTGCTGAAGAAATGATGCAACAATTTTCTGTAACGATGCGCCCAACAAAAACCAATCAAGAATGCGTTGAAGGAGCAGACATCATCACAAGTGTGACCACTTCAAAACGTGCGACATTCTCTACTGAGTGGGTCAAAAAAGGTGCGCACATCAATGGAGTCGGTGCTTACACACCGGAAATGTGTGAAATTCCACGAGAAATAATCAAAGCCGCAGATATTGTTATTTTTGATACCATGGACGGTGTTCTAAAAGAAGCTGGGGACTTCATTTCACCGCTGCAAGATGGGTATATTCAAAGAGACAGCTATCATGGGGAACTAGGCCAACTGATCAATGAAGAATTGGTCGGTCGGACAAGTGGAGAACAAATCACGATCTTCAAAACAGTTGGTTCGGCTGTATTAGATGTGGTAGTTGCGACAGAAATCGTTAAGAAAGCTAAAGAAAATAATTTGGGAAAATTGATTTATTAAATAAAAAGACCGGAAGTAAACCTTTAATTAATACATTTACAAAAAGAGAACAAAAAAGACTGTAATCAAAATGCGATTACAGCCTTTTTTTGTTTTATTTGGGAGGAGATAGATCGTGTTTATGACTGTATCGGACCATTTAAAGGTACTTGGTTTTGTCCCTTTATCCAGTAGAGGGAAGTATCAATTGTATTTGTTGGATTTACCACCCTAGCTTTTCACTGGTGATTGAAGGAACATACGATAAAAAAAGTGGTAAATATTTTTATGATTTCTATTCTATGAAACTTGATCCTAAAACAAAGAAAAGTAAGCAGCACCGGATTTATTGTACGCATGTTCCTGTAAAAGTAATGTATCGCCGTGTGAGAAATTATTTATAATTCTTACGTAAAAAACAGCAATCAAGGAACAGAACAAATGCATAATGAGGAATATCAAGTGAAATTTTTATCAGTTGTGCTCTGTGGTGTTGTGTATTGTCATTAGTTCAATGTGTATTAACAGGGAGGAAAAAGCAAATGAATTTTTTTCAAAATGTGTTTACCGATTTTGTTGGGGATTTTAAGTATTTGATTATGTTGGCGATGCTTGATGGTGCGGCCTATATTGCCTTTGAACGGAAAGCAAGCAAAGCCATTCCATTGATTCTTGTGCTGGCAGTAGCTGTTTGGTTAGTTGGAGATACGTCTGACGTATTCAATTGGATTTTGGATCGCATGCGGTCATGGGGGCGATAAAATGAGCGATATACGCAATTGGACAAAGATTTGGTATATAGAGCGAGTGTTTTATAAATTGTGGGATAGGGTCGCGTTACCTCGTCCCGTAACACAAACATTTGCGATATGGTTTGGGATTAGCTTTTTTGGGGGGATTTTTCGAATTTTTCCATTTGTTATGGAACATACGATTACTCGACAAATTTTTTGTCCGTGGTTATTTGCTTTTTTAATGACACGAAAACAATTTCAAAGTTTGTCTTCTCATATTTCTTCTCATATTTTTCATCACACTCATATTTCTTGGCTTGCTGAAAAGGGTTATCCTTTGAAAGCGATCATGGATTGAGTTGGCCATGAGGATTCTATGATAATAAATCAAATATATATACACGTAATATGATTTGTCAAATTAAGTTAGAATAAAATGCTTCTTGTACATAGCTCAAAAATATCTCAATTGGTGTTCTGTAATTCAATGATTTTCTTGGAATATGATTACGTTGATTGCTGACACTGGAAATAAATGTCTGATTCACTTCTCTAAAATCCATTGATTTCGGCAGTCCATTACGACGCAGAATCCCGTTAGAATTCTCGTTTAATGGGCGTTGAGAAGGTGTTCCAGGGTCCGCAAAATATATATCAATATCGTGTTGGTTACTAATGGCTTTCCAGTTAGAAAATTCTTTTCCACAGTCAAACGTAATAGATTTAAAGAAGTTTTTAGGGAAGCGAGAAAACCATTGATTAAGGGCGGTTTCAATATCTAATGCCTTACGGCCGTTGGGTTTAATCGTGATAATGACTTTAGATAATCTTTCAACTAAAGTAATGACGGCACTTTTATGATGAATGCCAACGATCGTATCACCTTCAAGGTGACCAAACTCAGAATTGAAATCAGGATAATTATCAGGTCGATCATGGATTGAGCGCTGATATTGTTGTTTTCCCCGTTTTTCCTGATGGCCATTGGGTTTTCTTTTACCTTTCATCGGTAGTGTGTCAATATCAAATATCCCTTTAGAAAATAAACGATAAAGTGTTCTCATACCGCATGAAACAGGCCTTTCTTTTCGCCCGATAATGACGTCAGGCGTCCAACCAAGAGTGACTTTCTCTTTAATGTAATCTACTTCATGAGCAGGTAATTGAATGACTTTTCTACCACATTTTTTCTTATTTTCTTTATACTGGTGCCAATAATCAAGAGCAGTCTTGCCTTGCTTGAACTTATTGACTATATTATAAATAGTTTGTATAGCACGACCCATTCGGTTAGCGATTTCAACCGGTTTATTATGTTGAAGATAATATGATTCTATCATTGTCAGTTCGTCTATGGTAAGATGTTTGTAGGTCATTTATGGTTACACTCCTTTGTTTTCTTTCGTCGGAAATACAATTTGAGTGTACCATAAATGCCTTTTTATTTTTCTAACTTAATTTTACAATTCGCGTAACTAAAAACATGCGTGCTAACATACTTGAAGATTTGGAAAAGGATGGTCTTTAATATGCGAAATTTTTCCCTTTTTCTGCCCTTTACACTATATGTAAAAGACAAAACTCATTAGAGCCCTAGAGCCCCAACGGTTTTTTGCAGAATTATTTCACTGCGCCTTTTTGGTAATAATATAACACTGGTAAATATAGATTTTTACAACCGTTTTACCCAGAAAGAAGACATTACTGTAATCTTACAATACTAAAAATAGTAACCACTTCTCTAAAATAAGTCAGATTTTATTAGTAAATATAATAATCAGGACTTCCTTTTTTCTCAATACTAATAACTAATTTATGGGGTAAGCAAATACTAGTCTGACCAGGATTTGATATCCATCCAGTTCTAACTGCAATCTGATCAGGACTATTATCTTCTCTATCTCGGATCTTTCCATCTTTAATCTCAATAATATTATATTGTCCCTTAGCTGGATAATACTTCACATATTTATGACTGATTTTATCTAAATTAAAGCGATCTACTTCCTTGCCATTAATTCGAACAACAGCATATTTAGTAGTTCCTTGGTTCCCCTTCTCAAGAGAAAAAATAAATAAAGGTATAAAGGAGCTAATAATCAAAATCCCAATAATTATTACGTCTCCTATCTTCATATCAATTTTTCCTAAACCAAGATAGTCAGTTAGGATTGTAATAGTTTTTTTCATAGGAATCCTCTTTCTATGCATAATAAAGAGCAGGTTAAATCTAACTAAAGGAAAACTATCTCATAGCCAGTAGTATAATAATCTTTGTACTCAGCAGCTGTCATGTCTTTATTGAGTTTTGCTTTGTAATCGAAAACTTCATCCAAAATTCCATCTTTTAACAACGGATAAACAGATTGCCATTCACCTGTATAATCACTCAATTCGGGATCCTTCACATCGACATCTTTAAAGCACCCACTAGCAACTGTCTTTTCATCCTTCGCTTCTTTTTCTGGAACTACCTCTTCACCAGCAACCATAGTTGTTTTCTCTAACGCTTTTAGATTGTCTTCCATTACTGAAACATAATCTTCACCATTATTCATTTGTTCTTTTATAAGACTTTCAAGAGGATTCAATACTTCCAATTTTATCCCAGCTTCGTTGGCCAAAGTTTTTGTATCATTAGCATTCTTTTCAAAACAAATATAATTGATATTATTTTTTTGGCATACTCTTTTAATTCAGCGAATTGACCAGAAGATGGCTCTTCTTCAGGACTTAGTCCAGCAATAGGAACTTGTATCAATCCATAATCCAAAGCTAAATATCCAAAGGCTGCGTGTTGTGTCTCAAATACTTTTGCTTTTTCCAGATAGAACTTTAACTAATAAGGATTAGCATTCTTGATACTCTTTATCAATTTGTTTTGCTTAACTTTTTTTCTGAGAGAGAAACTACAAATATAACTTCTTCACGTACCTAGCAATTTAATAACAGTCAGTCTACTAACCGTTCATCATTCATACCAAAATATTGATGTAATGGTTTTTGTTTTCCTGACAATAGTTGATCGATCGTCACAAATTCGTATCCTTCATTTTTTAACATAGTGATCAATCCTGGTACAGCTTTGACTGATTCATGATGGATATCGTGGATTAAGATGATTGCGCCATTAAAGACATTCTGTTTGACAACATTATTGATTGCTTCAGGATTTCTTGTTTTCCAATCTAGCGAATCAATATTCCATTGAATAATTGGCATGCCAATTGTTTCAGCACTTTTTTTATCAATAGCGCCATAAGGAGGACGGATATTGCGAGGCAAGACGCCTGTAGCCTTAAAAATTGCTTTATTAGCTTTATTAGCTTTATTCATTTCACTTTGTAATTCATCTGTCGAAAGTGTATTCAACTGTGGATGAGAATACAAGTGACATGCTACCTCATGACCCTCGTCGTGGACTTGTTTTGCAACATCTGGGTTTTGATCCACCATCTGTCCTAACATGAAAAAAGTAGCCTTCACGTTGTTTGTTTTTAGTATATTCAACAAATCAAGTGTTGAGCTATTATTGGGTCCATCATCAAAAGTAAGAGCGACATACTTTTTATTTTCATCTAATGCAGGTAACGCATCTTTTATACTTTCTTGCGAAACCAGATCTGTATCAATAAAAGGCGCAATGTCTCTGTATTTTAGAGTAACTTTAGTAGTTTCAGTTGTGTTCTTTGGTAGGTCGATGGTCAATTCATCAGGTGTATAAGTCATTTTACTCTCGTAAGAAATTCTATCTATCGTTAATACAGCATCAATTATTTTTTCAAGCTCTTTGGCGTGATCAAGAATGGATTGCTGAATCACCTGTTGAATACCTAAGAGACTTCCTTCATCTGGAATCAAATCCTTATTTGTGATTTCTTTACCAGTTTTTTCGGAAACATAAATGGTTTTCTCAGAAATACTGTCTAGCTTTTTAAAATTTTCCTTACTGCGATCCCAGATAAAACTATCTGCTTCAATTCTATACTGACCAATTTTAGAAGATATTGCTGTTGCTTTTATTCTGGCAACTGTAAGCACTTCTTTTTCACGATGCTTCTTTTGTTACTTTTGAGCAAGCTCGTCTACGAGCTGGTTTGCATTTTTGAAAGGAACAGTACTTTCATAAACTGGACTGTAAACAAGGCACTTATTTTCTCCGTCATTTATAGTATCTATTTTCGTTGAAATTCCACTTTGGTCTTGCTCTTCTTGGATTGAAGCCATGAGATTTTTTGCAGCAGTTTCATATTTGGTTTGAGCTTCTACTTCTTGCTGTTTTAATGTATAAACAATATAACCGCCAGTAGCGACAATTACTAGAATATGTGCGGTAAACAATGCGAATATATACTTGCTATAATTAGATTTTTTCTTCGGTATTTTTGGTTGTTTGTTTTCGTTTCCGGTTTTGGACTTTACAGCTTCATTCAATTGATTTGTATTTTCACAGATATCAGGTTCTTGTTTGTGACGTTGGCTACGACGTGCATAGGTATTTTTATCAGACATATGACTTTATCTTTCCTTTTATCATCATAAAGTAAAATAAAACAGCGCAATTGTAATAAAAACTAATTTATAGATAATTTTTACAAGAAAGTTTTCTCTATTATTCTTTTTCTTTCGGCGTAGTAATTATTGCTAATTCCTCACCATTTTAGATACTGTGGCTACTTAATGTTCAACTCAGTTTTGATATCATTAGAATTACTAGTTTTGATTTTAGTTTTTGGAATTGTACCCTTCGATAGGTTAATCAGTGTGGTTGCAGTCTTTGAATCACCAATAATGGTCTAGGATTAAAAATATAAACTATTATCCAATCTTGTTCTATTTGATTAAACATACTACTTTAATACCTTTAATTTGTGATCAATTCCAACTTCACCAAACTCATTTTCAATTATAATAATTTCTTCCCTGGGATAGGGTGAGAATTGCAAGGCTTGATTGATTAGCGTTGTTTTTCCAGCACCTAAAAACCCAGAAACGATTGTAACTGGTATGCTCATTTTGTCACCTTTTTACCACTTACCTATTTCACTTCTTTGAAAATTGCCCGCCTGCGCAATTTTGGAGAATACTTTTTTAATTCTAGCCGTTCAGAGTTATTCCGTTTATTTTTGCTGGTGAGATACAGACGTTCTCCAGTTTCGACACATTCCAAAATAATATTTTGACGCATAAATCTTCCTCCTTCAATACTTATCGATCTTCAAGATACGCTTGAATTTGTTGTGCATCTTCAAAATTTAACTCGCCAGATTCCAATTGTGAAACTAAATTTTCTTTCATATCAACAGGTATCTCCCAATAACCATCGATACATTGAAATAACTCCTTGTCATACTCTTCAAAAATTGGATAGATTCTTAAAAACTCATCAAATGATAACCCTTGATCCTCGTAGTAATCCTTGACTAATCCATTTTCAATTGCCTGTTGGGTCGGCAAACCCGTTTCAGTAATAATTCCTCTCTCTACCATTGAACGATAAAAAGTACTTTTATCTAGCGATTGTTGGGTCGTTTCAAGATAATACTTTAATCCTTCTTCAACTAAAGGTGGGTAAATAATTTCCATTTTGGTTCCCTCCTAAAAGTTATATATAAACTATTTTGAAGCTCCTTTAATTACTTTCTTTCCATTATAGTACCCTTTTAAAGATACATGATGGCTACGTCTATAATCACCATTCGCCTCGTCAAATGAAATTTCTGGTTTTACTACAGTTTGATGAGTTCTTCTTAACCGTTTCTTCGCCTTAGATGTTTTTCTTGCTGGTACTGCCATGATATTTCCTCCTCTTACCAACTTGCTTTTTTTACTCCAGGAATCAACCCTTGATGGGCAAGTTCTCTAAACTTAATACGGGACTTTCGCATATACCCTCTTGGACGACCATCCGTCTGATCACGAAGCCTCAGACGATTTGGATTTGAATCTCTTGGCAATTTAGCGAGAGCGGTGCGATCTCCTGCGGCTTTTAATTCCTGACGTTTATCTGCATACTTTTCAATCATCGCCATTTGTTTCTTTGCTTTAGCAATTTTCGACTTTTTTGCCATATACCTTTATACTCCTTTTATTTTGATTTAGACACCTCAAATCGTAAACGTTACGTTTTGACGCTGATACTTTACCAACAAGAGTTGCTCTTGTCAACAATAAATAACATGAAATAAAACTCATATGAATAGATAACTATTTGAAAACGAATTTATCGGTGCATAGAGATAATCAGATTATTAAAAAAAACATGTAGTTTAAGCTCTGAAAAATAAGAATTCACTTTTATTAGTCAAGTCAAACATAAATACCGTTTTAAGTAGCTTTTCCTCTACTTAAAGCGGCAATATGAAAGAAACTATAACTTTTTATTCAATCTTTTATGCTTAACTGGTTTATCGCCAATTTTTTAAAACTTTGATTATTCCTTATATTATAAGAATAGACATTAAGTGAACTAATTCACCCATACTGATTCTTTCGTGTATTCAAAATTAGATGCTGTTTAATAAAATTATTCTTTTTGAAAAAGAATTATAACTATATCCCAAAACTTGTAGGTTAATTTAAAGCCTATTTCATCATCGTGATTGAGCTTCTTTTTCATAGACGAATTTCTCAGATAGTTTAGTTTTCTTTATGAGATTTTTGTATATTTCTGATCTTCGATACAACTCACTATGAGTACCTTGATCAACTACTTTTCCTTGATCCATCACTACAATTTTATTTACCTTTTCAATAGACTTCAAGCGGTGCGATATAATTAGTACTGTCTTATCTTGTATTAAACGATTTAAACTTTCCTGAATACGTTTTTCATTTTCCACATCTAAACTGGCAGTAATTTCATCTAAAATTAAAATTGGCGCATTTTTCAAAAAAGCCCGTGCTATGGATAGGCGTTGTCGCTCTCCTCCAGAAAGCGAACTTCCGTTTTCTCCGACCAATGTATGATAACCGTCAGGTAGTTTTTCAATAAAGTCTTCGCAGTTAGCTAAACGAGCTGCTTTTTTCACTTCCTCATCTGACGCTTGACTATTTCCAATACGTATATTTTCCAAAATACTTGTATTAAACAAAGTTACCTCTTGAAAAACAATAGCGATTTTGCTAAACAAAGAAGCTGGAGATACACGTTTAATATCATACCCATCAATTAAAATACAGCCTTCATCATAATCATACAGTCTAGACACTAATTTCAAGATACTAGTTTTCCCGGAACCACTAGCACCTACTAACGTAGTCACTTCTCCTTGTTTAGCCGTAAACGAGATATGATCTAAAATTGGGGTATTGTTATCATATGAGAAAGAGACATCTCGCAACTCAATGTCAAAAGATTTCAGAGAACTATCTGATCCCTCTTGGATACTAGTTTCCTTCATAGCTCTAATTCGCTGTATTTTAGGAGCTAAATAAAATATTTCAAGCACTCCTTCTTTCATAGAATCGAAGGAATCCTTTATTTTTATTGCGGCTAGTAAGTAACCAACGACGTAGAGTATAGTCACTTCACCCGTTAACAGTAAGTGAACGCCTACTAGAATGACTACTGCTAAACTAACATATGAGAAAATAGAGGATAAGGCCATGACTGAAAAAGTACTTAATTCTACCTTTAAATGAATCCTTTCACTCTCTTCCATTTTTTTGAAAAGTCTGTCTTGAACTTTTTTAGATAGATTAAAGCTATTAATCTCTTGCTGCAATTCAATAGTTTCTTGAAATTCTTCCGAGTTTTCTCTCAAAGTATCGTAATATTTAGTATTGGCTTTCGTTTGGGATTTCTTTGATAACAAGATTAAGACAAAACTAAATAACGTTGGCAAAATAACAGCTAATCCCATTTTGACATTACCAACCAAAAGCATCACTGAAATAAAAGGGAAAAACAGAGCCATACCACCGGATTTAGGTATTGCATGACTCATCGCATGCTCAATACCTTCAACGTCAGACATGATAGTTTGAGATAAATCTGATAAATTATGTTTTGAAAAATAGGATAATGGTAAATTTGACAAATCGTCTGCAATTTGCACTCTTAAATGCGCACTTTCTTTATAAGTACTATTATATAAGTTTTCATACTCCCTATCTAACAACCAATACATGAAAAGCAAAGTAACAAACGATACGGCAAAATAAAGCCAATGGGGCTTTGCATTTTCTAAAACTAATTCGTCTATCAGCATCATTATAATGAATGCTGGTACCATATTAATGCAGTATACAAAAAAACTAGAAATAGAAGCTTTAGTTAAAGCTTCTGCGCCCTGATCAGTTAAAGCAAATTTTTTTTTATAAAAACTTTTCATTGTCAAGCCTCCAATCATTTGCATTCTCATAATTAGTGACCAATTGTTTATACACTCGATGTTTAGCCATTAATTCATTATGATTTCCACGTTCTACTATTTTCCCTTCTGACAAGACAAGAATTTCATCTACAGATTTAATGCTGGATAATCGATGAGCTATCATAATAACTGTTTTTTCTTTCATCAAATATTGAAAAGCCTTTTGTAGTTCATACTCATTATTTGGATCAATAGATGCACTGGCTTCATCCATAATAACAATCTTTGCATCTTTTAAAATTGCTCTGGCAATAGCTATACGTTGTTTTTCTCCTCCTGACAGATAAACTCCTTTACTACCAATTAAGGTATGCTCTCTTTCGGGAAATTTTTCTAAAATCGATTCGCAACCGGCTAATCTTAGCGCGTCAAATACTTTACTTGCTGGCGCTTGAGGATTTGCTATAGAAACGTTATCGTAAATACTCTGATTGAATAGTTTCGTATCTTGAAAGACAAAAGCAATTGTGTTAATAATCGTGTCTTTTGAATAGTGATTTAAAGGCTTACCACCAATTTTAATCTGTCCCTTATCCACATTGTAGAAACCTGAAATTAGTTTAGCTATCGTACTTTTTCCGCTTCCTGATTTTCCTACTAATGCATAAATTCTTTTTTGTTCTAAAACTAAGTTGAAATTTTCTAAAACACACTCTTCTTTGTATGAAAAGCTGACATTTTCAAATGCAATGTCACAATTTTTAATCTGTGTCTCGTTCCCATATTTTAGTTGGTCTTGCTTCATTTCTAAATAAAGGGAGTCTAGTGTTTCGACTGCATATCTTGCTTCAAACAAGTGCATGCTTACATACATTATTCTCATGAAAGAAACAAAAATAATTCCACTTAAAAAAAACAACATCAACAAGTCAACAGCTAATATCTTGGGAGTGGTAAGAGAAGTTATAAAAAAGGTTATAGGAACTATCAAAATGCAAACTATACCAAAAAATAGCCATTGAAAAAGAATAAAAGGTGTTTTCCCACTCAAAGAATACTTATATGCAAACTTAGCATAATCGTTAATTGCTTTATTCAAGGCTTTAAATGATGTTACTTTAGCACCAAATATCTTTATAACTTGAATTCCGCGGATATATTCTACCGTTTCAGAGCTTAACACATCTAACGAATCTTGATATTTTTGAATAAAATTTGTATTCCCTGTCATTTTCTTTAACAAGAATACACCAATTACTAACATGGCGATTAGAACCAATCCAATTTTAAAGTTAATGAAAAAGCCTAAGGCAACTGATAAAACAGGTGTTACTATGGCTTGAGCACTATCTGGAATCAAGTGAGCAATTGCCATATGTGTTTTAGCCGCGTTGTCATCAATTGTCTTTCGAATATATCCCGAAGAATTTAAATCAAAAAAACGAAAACTTGCTCCTGTTAAACCGCTAATTCCCTTTTTTCTCAAATTAGTCTCTAAGCGAAACCCAAGGATATGAGAAAATAAGCCAGAAAAAATATAGAATAAAGCTCCTAAAGTTAACCAAGCAACAGTTTGAACCGCATAACTCTTAGCTAAATATTCATCTCCTACAATAATTAGAGACTGAAGAAATTTGTAAATACTGTAATATCCATAGACTGTTAATACGACAGAAAAACCAGAAAATAAAGTGGCTAACCATCCGTAGCATTTCTTTTTAGGGACATAACTAAATAATTTTTTGTATACTTTCATTTTTTTCTCCCCCGCAATCAATTTCTTCTCTTATTCGTTTACGACTGTTAATGCTTTCCGTAATAGCGTAAATTAGAGATGTATAAACAGATAGAAGGTAAACTACGTTCTATTTTTTGTATTTTTTTAAGACTTTTCTTCCAATCAATACACCAATCATAGATAAACTTGCTACAACTAACACTGAAATGATTCCCCATATACCCACCGCGTAGTGGATCATTGCATCCATTGTTGCAGCAGATTGTCCTCTATCTATCCAGTCTTGACGAAAACGATCTGTAAAGAACCATATGGGAATCCACTGTCCGGCAGCACTGCCTAATTGCATTAGAGCCCAAGACACAACTTGAGGAATTGCTCGATCATATCCAAATACGGATAGAATAATATCAGCTAAGATCGCCGTACTAATCGAACTGATAAACCAAGGTAAGTACGCCCCACCCATTAACGTAAAAAATAATAACAAAACTATTGTGTAAATAGTAAAAATTCCTTTTCTAGAGTAGTTATAACTAATATAAACAAATATGATTCCAGATAATAATCCAAAAATCCCTGGGGATATGCTGTGACCAAACGCCCCACCAATACTACTAATCATTATTGAAAAAAAGTAAATTACTAGGGAAATAACTGTAGCTAAACCAATAAAAATATAATCTTTTGTTTTCATATATATTCTCCTCAATTCTATTTCGTTATGTCATTAAAAATCTGTTCTATCAAAGTTGAATCTTCTACTCTAAGTTTTATATCTTTTTTTATTCCACCATTTTTTAAATAAATAATTCTATTGCATGTTTTATAAAGAAATTCCGGATCATGAGTGGCTATAACTACTGCACCCCTTTCTTTTAAGTCTTTAATAAGGTCAGCAATCCTTTCCATATTGATATAATCCAACCCACTTGTAGGTTCATCAAATAGAAATAAATTAGTTTTTGACAATGAAGCTATAGAAACCAATAATCTTTGTTTTTCTCCACCGGATAAATCAAACGGTAATTGATCTTTCATTTTATAAAGTTCCATTTTTTTTAAAATTTTTTCTTGCTGATCTTTACTAACTATTTCATTCCCAAGGGCTAACTCGCTCCTCACTGATTCTGTGAAAAATTGGTAATCCATTTCTTGCATTACTAAAAACGGCGATGACAAATTTTTTTTATTTTCGATTATCTTTCCTTTGGTAGGGCGAATAATCTTCATGAGTATTCTTAGTAAGGTTGTTTTCCCCACACCGTTTTTCCCTACCAAACCAATAACATCTCCAACTTTGACATCAAAATTTATGTCTTTTAGAATATTTTCATAAGTAATTTCTTCAACTTTTAATACATCTGCACTTGCCTTTTCGATATAGGGAACTTCAATCGAACTATTAAAAATGTCAAATTTCCTTAATGCGTTATTGTTTTCAGTTTTTAACAACTGAATAGTTGTAGTTTTTACAGTTCTATTTTTAACAAATAGAACTTGATCAATTAATTCTTTCAAATAGTAAAAACGATGTTCAGCTATAACAATAGTAAATCCTTTATTTTTTAAATCACAAAGTAAGTCAGCAAGTTTCTTAGTCGCTTTGAAGTCCAAATTTGAAGACGGTTCATCCAATATAATTAATTTAGAGTTTAGCGATAAACTACATCCAATAGAAATTTTCTGCCGTTCACCACTTGATAGCGAAAAAATGTTTTTATCTAATATATTTGAAAGATCTAATAATTCAGCTAATTCATTGATTCTTTTATCCATATGCTCTTTTGTAAATCCAAAGTTTTCCATCGAAAATACTAACTCACTCGTTGTATTTGTTGTAAAGAATTGTCCTCTAGGATCTTGACTTACGTAGCCAATATTTTTTGATATACTTTCTTGTGTTAAGGATTTTAGCGAGTTATTTTCAAATAAAATTTCCCCAACCAATTTTCCGTCATAAAGTCTTGGAATAAGTCCATTCATTAACTTTAATAGTGTGGATTTCCCACTCCCAGAAGAACCAGTAATCAATGTAAGACTGCCTTTTTTTATTGAAAAATTAAGGTCAACAAGCGCTTGTTCCTTAACATCCTTATATGAAAAAGAAACATTGTTAAATTCAAACAATTCTTTCACCTCAAATCAAAATACTTAAGAAAAAAATAGTAACGGAAAACAGGATGATATAGTCTAATAAGCTCATGTTTGTTTTATAGTAAGAACTTCTTTTCACAGGAGATTCTATCCCCTTTGTTATTGCATTAGCGGTCATTTCTTCAGCAATCATAGTTGCACGTATAAGAACGGGAACTAACAGAAATTCCAAATATTGCAGAGGCTGAAAAAAAGACAAGCGAATGTTTCTCATTTTTAAAGATTCTTTAATCATTCTTATTTCAGAACGATAAGTCGGAAAGAATCTGATCACTACTGTAATACTTAACATTATTTTTTTCGGTAAATGTATTTTTTCTAAAGAGGATAATAATTCATTGCTAGTATAGACACTAACCAACAACCATGAAATCATTACGACCGGCAACATTCGAAATACAATATATAAGGATGTCCCAAAAAAAATAGTAAAAAACTCTATCTTGATAGCATCAATAATTTTCATTGCTAAAAACAGAACTGAATAAATCAAGATGAAATAAATACATGTCTTTATTTTACGAAACATCAATACTAAAACTGTAGCAATAATGAAACACCCCACTTGAAATATATTTCCCTTTCCTAAAAAAATAATGACCGGGAAAAAAATATTTAAAGTAATTAAGGTTAACGGATTGATTTTTGACACTCTTTCACCTCCAAAAAATAAGATCGCACTGTTATCTTAAGCTGATAAAAATGTACCGTTATTCAGATAACAGTGCGATCTTATCAAAAAGCATAACTGAGAACAATTCTCAATGCAAGCTTTTTTTTAATTAACTCAGTAATTCAATCCACCCAGGAACAGAAAATCGATACAATCTTCTGGTTAATAGCATAGTCTTTTCTTTTGAATAGCTATGCTTCAATATATCATAGAATGTAGCGTAGAATGAGTAAATGTAGAAGTGGATTTCTTCTTCATTAAAGACTAAATTTTGATTGATCATTCCGATAGTCTTTAACTTATCTAGACAACAGACTGTCTTTTTTGTCACAAATGATGTAATTTTTTCAACAATATCTTGATATTTGGTTCCAGCTGATTGGAATAAAACCAAATCGAATATACGTTTATTCTCAAAAATATAATTAATAAATGGATCTAATTCATTGAAGTTCTCTCTCCAACTTTTCTCTATATCTATATTTTCTAAGTTTAAGAGGTATTTGGTAAACTCTTCATTATACATGTTAATAAGCGCATTAATATGCGGCTGAATAATTTCTTCAAATAACGCTTCCTTAGAAGTAAAATGTTTATAAAAAGCACCCGTAGTTACGCCTGCGGTCAAGCACAGTTGCCTTATCTTAGTTTGCTGAAATCCTTCTTTTTCAAAATGGCTTAGTCCACTTTCTATTAATTTTTGGTGAGTTGTAATATAATCTCTGGTTTCTATGGGTACTTCCTCCTAATAAGATGAATTAACTATATTATATTACACAGGACTTGAAGTTTCAATCGTTCGTCTATTACTGAACTCATTCCTTAGAGCTAAACTAATGAGAAAGAGCAAAATAACTGATACAAAAAGCAATCCTACAAGAATTAATAGACTCATCTAAATCATTCACCTTTTCTAAAATAATCCGAGAAAGATTTAAAAAAATTATATCCAGTTATTAGGATAAGTCCTATCATAATCACTCCAATAGCCATTTTCTTATCCTCCCTAAAAATAAAGTCTTTTACTTAAAACCTTTTTTGTAATCGTCAATAAATTTTTTCCCTTTATCAGTTAATTGAAATCCTATATCTAAATAGTCCTCATATCTAAGTTTAGCCAGCATCTCACTTACAGATGCTGGACTAACACTTAGAACTTTTGCTAAATCATTATTTTTTAATTTCTTTTTTCTTTTTGATAATTCCTGAATTGCTAGTAAATAAATTAGTATAGTAGTTGTTTTAATTTGTACCATACCTACCCTCCAAATTATTTCGAAAGGCCTTCAGCAATTTTATCCAGGTTCCATTTCATCATCGCATAGTAACTATCACCATCTTGTCCTTTTTCTGCAATTGAATCAGTAAAAATCGTTGAATAGATAGGAATATTGGTATCTTTTGATACTGTTTTCATTGGTCTATCGTCCACACTGCTTTCCACGAATAAGGAGGGAACTTTTGTTGTGCGTAATTTTTCAACTAAGTGTTTTATTTGATCTGGTGTTCCTTCTTCTTCAGTGTTGATTTCCCAAATGTAAGCAGAAGGCACATTATACGCTTTCGAGAAATATTTAAAGCATCCTTCACTTGTAACAATCATTTTTTTATCATTCGGAATTGAAGCAAATTTAGATTTAGCTTCTTTGTCTAGAGAATCCAATTTTTCAATATACTTATCTAGATTTTCTTTATAGAATTTTTTATTATCAGGATCTTTTTCCGCTAACTGTTTTTCAATATTTTTAGCGTAAATAATACCGTTTTCTAAATTTAACCAAGCATGGGGATCTTCCTTCCCTTTCTCACTCTGACCCTCTAAGTAAATAACATCTATGCCATCACTTGCTGCAAAATAGTCTTTGTTTTCCTCTTTGTTCGCATTTTTAACTAATTTTGTAAACCAAGCATTTCCTCCAGTTTCCAAGTTAACACCGTTATAAAAAATCAAATCTGCTTTTGAAGTTTTTTGAACATCTTCAGGCAAAGGTTCATATTCGTGGGGATCTTTCCCAATAGGTACGATACTGTGTAAATCAATTTTATCTTTTGCTATATTTTCGGTAATATCTGCTAAAATCGAATTAGTAACTACTACTTTTAATTTTTCGTTCGAAGCCACTTTATCTTTGTCTTTACTATTTATTGAACATGCCCCGAATATAAAAAGAGCAATCAAAATCCCCAGACTTCCCAGTACTGCTTCCCATTTTCTCATCATAACTTTCTCTCCTTCTTTCTTAAAAATTTTTGTTTTGGTGAGATTAGAAAACTAATTACAAATAAGAATGCCGCTGTTAAAACAATACTTGATCCTGCTGCTATATTAAAACTATAACCAATAAACAATCCAAGCAATGATGAACTTGCTCCGACTGTTGCAGAAATAAATATCATAGTTTTCAAGCTATTTGCATATAAATATGCTGTAGCTGCTGGTGTAATTAACATTGCAACAATTAATATAGTTCCCACACTTTGCATAGCTGTTACTGCTACTAAAGTTAATAGAACCATCAATAGATAATGATAAAAACTGACATTCATCCCTATTGCTTTTGCCATTAATGGATCAAAAGAAGTGATTAATAATTCTTTAAAAAATAGAACTACTATAACCAACACTAAAACCGAAACGCCAATTGTAATCCACTTATCAATATCTTGTACAGCTAAAATATTTCCAAATAAAATATGAAATAAATCCGTTGAGCTATTTGCAACTCCTATAAGGATAACTCCTAGTGCTAAAAAAGAACTGAAAGTAATACCAATTGCTGTATCTCCTTTTATTACACTATTGCTTTTTATAAAAGTAATAATGATAGAAGCTAATAGACCAAATACAATCGCACCAATAAAAAAATTAATACCTAAAATATAAGAAATTGCTACTCCTGGCAAAACAGCATGAGAAATAGCATCACCCATAAGAGACATTCCTCTTAAAATAATAAAACAACCTACTGTTCCAGAAACAACCCCTATAACTACAGATGTAATTAGAGCATTCTGTAAAAAGTGAAAGTCATACAGACCATTAATAAAATTTTGAAGCATATTATTCCCCCTCTCCAATAAATATAGTATCTCCATAGGCTTTTTTTAAATTCTCTTCATTAAATACAGATTCTACACTTCCGTGAGCAATTAGATTTCGATTCAAAAGAATAATATTATCAAAATACTTCTTTACCTTGCTTAAATCATGATGCACAATTAGCACTGTTTTTCCCTGATGTTTCAATTCTTTTAACGTATCCATAATTATTCGTTCACTAACTAAGTCTATCCCTACAAATGGTTCATCTAAAAATATGAAATCCGCATTTTGAGCAAGACATCTTGCTAAAAGTACACGTTGAAATTGTCCTCCAGATAATTCTCCTATTTGATGATTAGAATATTTTCCCATATCGACCTTTTCCAAAGCCTTTGAAACTCTTTGCCATTCTGCATTTTTAATTCTTTGAAAAACTTTCATTCCGGCATATGTTCCCATAGATACACATTCTTTTACTTTTATTGGAAAAGTAAAATCAATATCAGCTTTTTGTTCTACATATGCAATCTTTACCAGTTTTTTATTGATGTCTTCATTATTAATGGAGACATCTCCCTGATGAGGTATAATATTTAACATTGCTTTAAGCAATGTAGATTTTCCAGCACCATTTGGACCAATAATACCTGTTAAAGCACCTTCTTGTATTTTTAAAGAAATCTCGTTCAATGCTAAAAAATCGTTATAACAAACAGTAAGCTTTTTCACTTCTAACATAACTTTCTCCTTCTAAATGATAATGATTATCATGATTACATGGTATACAAAAAAAATATTTTAGTCAAGCCTAAATTTTAAAATTTGGATTTTTTCTGTTGTTGAAGATTAGGATGATAAAATTATTTGAAAACTACTTGTATAGCAAGTAGTTTTCAAAACGCGAATTGTAAAATTAAGTTAGAAAAATAAAAAGGC